>Ga0208645_1000055_pt1 | contig 194076 bp, 176 predicted proteins | sample VirMetDEL_Sep_01_FD_184519 | JGI IMG/M metagenome (GOLD analysis project Ga0208645, IMG submission 184519) | Aqueous microbial communities from the Delaware River and Bay under freshwater to marine salinity gradient to study organic matter... | ecosystem: Environmental > Aquatic > Marine >...
CTGATTCTGCCACAGCATCACAAGCCAGTGCCCAAGCCGCAGCATTAAGCGCAATAGGTTTATCCGATGCGGTATCAGCTGCCGATGCCAGCGCCCAAGCCGCAGCTGGAAGTGTACAGGTCGTTGTCGATTTAGCATCTCAATCAGCCGATTCCGCCACAGCATCACAAGCCAGCGCCCAAGCCGCATCATTAAGTGAAGCAGCCTCAGCTGATTCTGCCACAGCATCACAAGCCAGCGCTCTCGAAGCGGCACTGAGTGAAACGGCCTCAGCTGATTCTGCCACAGCATCACAAGCCAGTGCCCAAGCCGCATCATTAAGTGAAGCAGCCTCAGCTAAGTCTGCCACAGCATCACAAGCCAGTGCCCAAGCCGCATCATTAAGTGAAGCAGCCTCAGCTGATTCTGCCACAGCATCACAAGCCAGTGCCCAAGCCGCAGCATTAAGCGCAATAGGTTTATCCGATGCGGTATCAGCTGCCGATGCCAGCGCCCAAGCCGCAGCTGGAAGTGTACAGGTCGTTGTTGATTTAGCATCTCAATCAGCCGATTCCGCCACAGCATCACAAGCCAGCGCACAAGCAGCGGTACTAAGTGAAACGGCCTCAGCCGATTCCGCCACAGCATCACAAGCGAGCGCACAAGCAGCGGCACTGAGTGAAACGGCCGCTGCTGATTTCGCCGCTGCATCACAAGCCAGCGCACAAGCAGCGGTACTAAGTGAAACGGCCTCAGCCGATTCCGCCACAGCATCACAAGCGAGCGCACAAGCAGCGGCACTGAGTGAAACGGCCGCTGCTGATTTCGCCGCTGCATCACAAGCCAGCGCACAAGCAGCGGTACTAAGTGAAACGGCCTCAGCCGATTCCGCCACAGCATCACAAGCGAGCGCACAAGCAGCGGCACTGAGTGAAACGGCCGCTGCTGATTTCGCCGCTGCATCACAAGCTAGCGTAGCAACAATTTCATACACAACAACTCAATTTGATATTACAAATCCACTGTCATCATTCGATCAAAGCCAGGATGCAACAAAAGCAATTTCTGGGGTTTGGAAGTTTGGTTCAGTGGATGGTAGTGCTAAATGGTCAGGTGGAGTATTGGCACCAAGCGGTAAGATTTACGGTATACCGTATGGCTCAACACAAGTGTTAGAGATAGATCCTGTTACTCAAACCACCACATTGTTTGGTTCAGTGGATGGTAATGCTAAATGGTCAGGTGGAGTATTGGCACCAAGCGGTAAGATTTACGGTATACCGTATGGCTCAACACAAGTGTTAGAGATAGATCCTGTTACTCAAACCACCACATTGTTTGGTTCAGTGGATGGTAGTGCTAAATGGTCAGGTGGAGTATTGGCACCAAGCGGTAAGATTTACGGTATACCGTATGGCTCAACACAAGTGTTAGAGATAGATCCTGTTACTCAAACCACCACATTGTTTGGTTCAGTGGATGGTAATGCTAAATGGTCAGGTGGAGTATTGGCACCAAGCGGTAAGATTTACGGTATACCGTATTACTCAACACAAGTGTTAGAGATAGATCCTGTTACTCAAACCACCACATTGTTTGGTTCCCTGAATGGTATTTTTAAATGGTCAGGTGGAGTATTGGCACCAAGCGGTAAGATTTACGGTATACCGTATTACTCAACACAAGTGTTAGAGATAGATCCTGTTACTCAAACCACCACATTGTTTGGTTCAGTGGATGGTAATGCTAAATGGTCAGGTGGAGTATTGGCACCAAACGGTAAGATTTACGGTATACCGTATAACTCAACACAAGTGTTAGAGATAGATCCTGTTACTCAAACCACCACATTGTTTGGTTCCCTGAATGGTAGTCTTAAATATAGAGGTGGAGTATTGGCACCAAGCGGTAAGATTTACGGTATACCATATGGCTCAACACAAGTGTTAGAGATAGCAAAGGGATCAGCAGGAGGTAATTATTGGGCATTATCCGCATATGTAAATAAATTTTAGCAAATTGAAATATGAAATAGTTTTGTAAATAATGAAATTTTTAATTTTATTAAATATCGCGCAAAACTATTACTAAAATCGCGCCGCATTACACGTTCTCTTATAAGCTTGGTATAAATGGCATTGCAGTGACAAATATCTTGGTGAACTCATTGTTGATTGTTGCTGCTCTTCAGTTGCTTAAACGCAATGGTATTAAGCTGTCTTACAAAGACATACGTTTTAAAAAACAAGCCTGGTTAAGGTTATGGTTCAACGTAGGCAGCAAGTCTGGCTTAGAGTCTTTTGTTAGAAATACCGCATTTGTGGTTATGATTCTTCAGTTGATGAATCAGCTTCAGCAGGCAGGGACGTTTTGGGTTGCAAATGGATTTATTTGGGGATGGTTGCTATTACCTATATTGACGCTAGGACAAGTGGTTAAGAGAGATGCAGCAACGAGCAACGGGCTTAGTGAGGAGCGTGTTAATAGCTATTTAATGATCACGCTAGGTGTAGTTGCACTATGGTTGCTGACGCTACCGTTTTGGGAAAGCTTTGTTCACAATGTCATGGGAATAAACAACGCTTCTGAAGTAACACATTTAGTGATGGTTATGATTGGCTTCTATGTTGTCTTTGCCTTCAACAATGTCATTGATAGCTATTTTTACGGCATAGGTCGAACGGACTTAATGTTGTATCAGTCGTTGATCGTAAACACTTTGTTTTATGGTGCTGCCTTTATTAGTTACCAGCAAGGATTGTTTATACCTTCATTGAACAAAATCGCCATTATGTTTGGACTAGGCATCACTTTAGACGCGGCCATAACTTGGTTTTTATATCGAATGGTAAGGAGTCAAATGCAGGCCGTGAAAAACTAGCCGTTTAGATTTATTAAGCCAAATATTTGGTCATTATCTTTTGGTTTTTTTAAAAGATTATGGTAAAAGATTTGTGAAGGAATTTGATACTGGCTTTATTTTTGTAAGGAAGCATTGTGGGCGCTAAACACGATACACTATTTCGCTCATTAGCAATGTTGCGAATCATACCCAAAGAGCCAAGGTACAAGGCAACTTCAACAATTCATTCCGCTTTAGAAGAAAAAGGTTTTAAAGTATCACTACGTACAATCCAGCGTGACCTCAATTCTATGGTGTTGCATCTCCCTTTACTCTGTGCAGAAGGGGATGGCGAAAACCGTTGGAGTTTGTCTTCAAATTTTAGTCACCTTAACTTAGGCCTTGATACTCCATCCGCATTAACTTTGGTTTTGGCTCAAGAATACCTTTCGAGATTATTACCCCAGATCGCAGTTGATCAAATTTCATCGCAATTTCAAGCGGCACAACAGTATCTAAATGGGTTAACAGCAAATCATTATTCTGGATGGGCTAATCGCGTAAAAGCCATTCCTAATGGTCAAGCGTTAATATCTGCTCAAATTAAAGCCGGCATCTGGGAAGCGGTATCTGAAGCTGTTCTTGAAGAATATGCCATTGAAGTAACCTACCTAAGCCGCAGCAAAAATGAGCCAAAGGATTACACGCTTCACCCGCAAGCAATTGTCGTACGTCATAGCGTTAGTTATCTACTGGCTACGGCCAAAGAATATGATGAGATTCGTCAGTTTGCCCTGCATAGGGTTCAGAGAATAGAGCGCTCAGAGAAAACCTTTCGTTCATTGGAAGGTTTTAACCTTAGTGAATACATTGATCAAGGGGCCTTCAGTTACAGACAATCTTCAGAAACCATCCAACTAAATGCTCGTGTAAAAAACGAAATTGCTTGGTTGTTATCAGAAACCCCCATCAGTGAAGATCAAGAACTAGCCCAAGCAGAAGAAGGTTGGTATTGGCTGACAGCTAGAATTCCGGACGACCAACAGACACTGTGGTGGATACAGAGTTACGGTGCATCGATTGATGTGCACCAACCAATCAAATGGCGTGAGCATATTCATCAGCATGCGAGAGTGATCCTAGGATTAGATAGCGCCAGATAAACTAAAGAAAGTCCTGCGACACAATTTGTCGTTAATTCGGGTTACTTTTGAAGTGTAAGTAGCTAGTGATGTTGGAATTAAATTAAAAAGAAAAACTTTTTGAAAGAATCTCAATTTTTATTATATTTGGAAATTTTAAGGAATTATTGAATGTCAAACGTCAATGTTTTTGTTAGAGAGAATGTAAAAAGTATTGGTCAATATGTCTTTTTGGCACCAGATATCCCAGAGAAAAAATTGAATAATGCTATTTCAGCTATGAAGTGTGAAGATCTTTTACATTCTATTATAGCGATTCAGGATGCGACAGTATTTGGTAAGTCTGATGAAGGTTTTATCTTTACAGGTGATCGCTTTATCCATGATCGGCATGGTATTTTCTTATATTCTGAGATTGAAAAAGTTGAATACAAAGAAGACATAACAGTCAACGCAAAAGGCAAAGAAAGCATCAAGAAATCTGTCGAAATTACCAAGGGTGGGGAAATTTATACATTTAAGGATATGTACGGAGTTAGTGATAAAAAACTGTGTGATTTTTTAGTGAAAATTACTTCTGATTTCAGTGAATTTAAAAATGAGAAACAAGCAGTTGACTTAGTTGAGATGAGTGATGAATTTAAGATCAATTACCTAAAACTAATTGTTAATATGACATTTGAAGATGATGGTGATATTGATGAATCAGAGCTTTCGGAGATTCTGCTTTTATCGACAAGGTTACATCTAGGAGTTGAGGCTAGAAGTGAAGTAAGAAAGTATATTGCAGATATAGAAGATTCTATTGAATCAGTTGAAAATATATTGTCATCGATCCGAGGTTTAAGTGATCAATCTCAGCATAAATCGATAATGATATCTTTAGCTAAAGATATCATTAATACCTATTATTCCTCAAAGTGTGAAACAAATGGCGAAGTTCCATTCTTGCAAAAATATCAGGAAAATATGGGACTAAGTAATGATGATTTAAAATTTGCTAAGGATGCTGTCTCCGAGGCATTCCAAATTTTAAAAGATGATGTTGATGACAATGATATTCGTGATAATGCTTCAAAACTTGCATCAACTGCAGCTGCAGTAGGAGCACCAATTGCGGCCGTATATATTTCAGGATCAGTTGTTGGTCTATCTGCAACGGGAATAACTTCAGGTCTCGCTACTTTAGGTCTTGGTATGGGGATGACTGGGGGGTTAGCTATATTAGGGGCTGTTGGCTTTCTCACATACACAGGCGTTAGAAAGTTTTCTGGTGTAAACGAGTTAGATAGCTTTAAAGTTAAGTTGGCAATGTTAAATGAAGCATTAAAACAAACGCATCTAACAATAAAAAATACGATAGAAGATATTAATTATTTAGTAAATAAGCTCTCTTCTGCAATGGATTCTGCTGAAGTAAATCGATCAGAAGTTATGAAGTTAAAGGGAATGGTTGCCAAGTTCTCAGGCGCACTCCAGCAGGAAAGCAAAAAAGCTGATAAGTTCGAAAATGCAGCCAATAGAACTCAATGTCCAAAGGTTCTTGACCACTTACGCCTGAAAAGTCTTTGTAAAGATGCAACTAAATCTAAAATTTACGACTTCATATTGACACGTTATGAAGAAAATGAAAGTGGTGAATATGTTCTAAAAGACAGTATTCCTACGGAAGTTCTTGATAAAATTTCGTCTTTATTTGAAAGAATTGGCTACTTTGAAATGAATAATGCAATAAAATCAAAACTTCAAGCGAAGGCTAAAGGGATCATCAGTTAGATGGATGAATTGAATGAGAAGGCAACTGCATTAAATGTCCAAAAGCATCAGCTCGGTCAAGCTAATAGCAAAAAGACTGAGCTTGATGTTGCTTTTGATAGTCTTGAAAAATATCAATCAGAAAATTCGAATATGATTCAAAGGCTCCAAAAAGAGCTAGATGATCTAGGAGTCAGCTTTGATGAAAGTTGTGAATTCTCCGATTTAGATGAAGCTGATAGATTGTTATTTGAACTAGATTTTGAGCTGCAAGAGGCTATAGATCGGCCTGTGTTAAATAGAGTAGAAACTCTCAGTTTAAATCATATATTGAATGATGAAATGAGTTGGGAAGAGTATATTTTATCTGTTCGAGATTATTCTGAAAGGCATAATTTATCTAGTACTAATCCTTTTGATGGCTTGCTGACTAGAAGTCAAGAAGCAGAACTTAGAAACAAGATTCAGAATGAGTTTACTCATAAGGCACCTAATTGTGACAAGATTGATTACGCAATTGCCGGTACCTCAGGTTTACTTTGCGGAATAATTGATGTTGTTTTTGTTGGTGCACCCGGCGAATCCCCTCTAGGTGATTCCGTTGATCAATTTGCCAATAAGGCTACGGAGAAATTTGCTGGGCTTCTTGGATGGGATTCTGAAAAGGCAGAGTCTAAAGGATCGAATGCCACAGCTAGTGCTATAGGTTTTTTAGAGAGAAAGTTTAAGGTCAACTATGATCAGGCTACAACTTCAGCGGTTAATGGTGCAGTACCTAACTTGTCACTGAAGAACCACCACTTAAAAAGCTTAGGTCATTCTCCATGCCTAATTGGCCTGTTTTTTTCCGTTCTTAACCAATTTACTAGTACCTCTACATTTGTTAGTAATGGCCAACTGATTACTGTAAACACAGAGACAAATGAGCTAAACGGTAACAACTTTATCTCTAAAGTATTCTGTGGGATTGCAAATTGGTTTGGGCATATCATGTCTGATTGGACGGGGTCATCAGGCACTGTTGGTCAGGGCGGGCGCGGTACTGGTGTGCCAATACCATTCTACAACTTGCTTCTTGGGTTAAATGTTGGTGAATTTGGGGATAACAAACAATCAATTGCTACAATTGCTACGAAAGTATTCGAAGAGGGCTATGATGCTCGGCATGGTATAACTATGGCTATTCCTGTAGTTATTAATGAGCTCATCATTAGGTTCTGCTGGTTTATCCGAGCTAGGTTCGTATACAAAAAGGATTGGAAAGATTGCATTCCTACGGAGTCGAATCCTGAATTGCGTCGAATGTTGTTCGTTGGACAGGGTGCTTTGTGCCTTGTAGATGGTATTGATGCTCTAATAAGAGGAGGAGGTGATATCGTGTCGACTCTTCTAAGAACTAACCTAATAGCCTGGGCTCGTTTTGCTCATTTGTCCTTAAAAGAGCTCAATGCATGGGCAATGAAGGGAAAAATAGATCATAAGCTTATGGATAAATATCTTGATCAAGAGTTTGAACAGATATTGAGATCGAGCTATGCTCGTTCTAGATAGGTTGCTATGAATGTAGATGAACTTATACGGTTATATTTTTAAAATGATGTTTTTGAGATTTATTATGCTTTGCTTTGAGACCAAGGCCTTTTTACTCTGATTAATCATAAGCAGGGAGACTCCTAATCTATAGCATCTATTTGAAGCAAGATCTAAGTCTAAAGATTATGTTTTATACTCGGATATCCATGCAAAATATTTTATGTATCTTATTTAGTAGTAATATACCAATCTTCCATCAGCAGTCTTCTTTTCTGTAGCAAATCACCACGCTGGTAAGCTGCTTCTGCTTGGTCTTTAAGTTTATGTGCCAGAGCATGCTCTATTACTTCTCTTGGATAGCTGGTGGTTTCACCAGCCCAATCCCTGAAAGTAGAACGAAAACCATGTTGAGTTAAGTCTTTACGATCCATACGCTTGAGAACTGCTGTAAGCGTCATATCTGACATCTGCTTACCTTGTTGTCCTGGGAAGACTAAATTGCCACCAGCAATCCTAGGGAGCTCTTCAAGGATCTTAAGCGCACCACTTGAAAGCGGCACTCGATGTTCTTTACGCGCTTTCATGCGTTCTGCTGGAACAATCCATATCTTGTTATCAAAATCGATTTCATTCCATGTAGCACCACGTACTTCCCCAGAACGAGCAACCGTTAATATTGAGAATTCAAGCGCTCTGGCTGAAAGGCCAGGGCGCTTGGAGAGCTCTTTCATGAAATCGCTAATTTCAACATAAGGGAGGGCAGCATGATGCTTGCGCTTCTGAATCTTGCTTGGTTCTGGAAGCAGCGGTTTGAGCATACCTTTCCAACCGGCTGGATTATCACCTTCTCTAAATTCTTTTGCTTTCGCATAGTCCAAGATCGTTTCAATGCGACCACGAAGACGACTAGCAGTTTCATTCTTTTCAAGCCAGATCGGCTGAAGTACTTCAAGTATGTGTGTTTTATTAATTTGATTGACAGAGAGGTGACCAATAATAGGGAAGGCGTATTGCTCTAAGCTTGAGCGCCATTGAGCTATATGCTTTATGTTCTTAAGCTCTTTTTCTTTAATGCTTAAAACTAATTGAGCACACTCATTGAAAGTGGTGTTTCTACCTTGTTGACGAATGACTTCAGCTTTTCGCTCTTTCTTAGCTTCTATTGGGTTGATACCGGCTTTGATCTCACTACGAAGCTCTCTAGCTTTATCTCTTGCTTCAGAAAGGTTTACTTCAGGATAACTGCCTAAACCAAGGAAAAGCCGGTTAGGGACTTCTTTACCTTCTTTGTTTATTCTGGTCCCCATAAGCATGTTGAGAACCCAGCTTCTGGAGTTACCAGCAACTTTCAAAGATAAGCCACTAACACCACCAACAGCATGACGACCATCTTGTTTTATCTTAGAGACAGCTAGAGCAGTAAGCTCTTTTGCAATTTTTGGCATCGAATTACCTTGTACATCAACCAGTACATCAATAGAAGTGAGATTTTAGTATATCCGGCTGGACGCTATTGGAAAAGGTTTTTTTATAAGTTACTGATATATATAGCTTTAATATATCATAATGAACTTTATTGGAAGCTATTATGGCGGACTTGCTCACCGCCATTAACAAGTAAAATCATAGTGTCGTTTTGTTTGATTTTACGAATAAAAAACCACCCACGAATCATTAGATTGTGGGTGGTTTTTTGTTTTCAGTCCCTTGAACGATAAGTTTCATGAGTCTTATCCAGTCAATTTCTCATCAAGTACAGCGTCAATCTCTTTTATTCCCAAGTGGCATCTTCTTCTGAAAGGATGAATTGGATGTCCCTGCCATCTGAGCACATTTGCACGACGGTTTGAGGCGAGCCATCTGTGTTGAATTTCACCAAACTGATTCCGGCAGCGTTGAGCAGTCTTTCACCGTGGTCTGCGGTTTCTGGTTTGTTTGGAATGACTTTCATGCGGCGACGTCTGGTAAACCAGTTTAAGGGAGATTTAGGCGAGTATAACCAGCGATTCATGCGATCAAAAAAGTCTAATAATCGTTTGGGGAATTCGTTTTTAATGCCACTGCTGGTAATTTGCCATAAGTCTGGCCCTCTTTGTGGACCACGTAGTTGAATGTCATAGACAAAGGAATAATGCACATCGCCAGATAAAATCACAAAATTCTTTGGTGTTTTTTTATGGCGAAACATGTTCATTAAGGTGTGGGCGGAGCCTGGGTGAGCCATCCAGTTTTCGGCATCAACCATTAAGGGTTTGCCAAACCATGTAAATACTCGCTGAATTGTTTCAATCAGTTTTACACCAAAAATGGGGGCTGGTGACACCATAATGACCGCTTCTAGGCCTTTTAGCTGTTGTTGCAGATCGGTTAATGCTTCCCAATCCATAAGACCAGAAGGGCTCTCTAAAGACTTTTCAGAGCGCCAACGCTGGGTGCGTGTATCCAGTACGACTAATGGTGGCGTGGTCTGCCAAGTGAAGTTCCATTTTGAAAAGCGAAAGAGGGCTTGTACTAAATGATCGTGTTTGTCGGTCCCAGGGTGGTTTAGAACATGCTGCGCATCGCTTATCAGTTGCGTCGAAAAGCGTTCTGGACAATTTCCCCATCCTTGACACAGCAAATATCCGAGTAAAGCATTGCCAATAATACGCGCAGAAAAAGGGTGGTTATAGGCGGTTTCTTCCCAAGCAGCCGTTAAATTCCAGTCATCGGTAATGTCATGATCATCAAAAATCATGGCGACAGGGAGATGGGCAAGGGCGCGGCGAATTTTAGGTAAACCCTCAACAAAAGTTTGCAGTGTGGCTTGTCGTTTTAAAAAGTCGCTTTTCTGTTCATCAGTAAGGCCGGAGGGCATAGTCCAGCCATCCGCTTCAAGCAAGGTTTCCCAGCCTGTTGGAGACCATACCAACGCGTACATAGATAACACTTCTGCTAAAGAAATTAGGTGGTTATGAGCGGTATCGGTTGTAAATACCGGCTTGCGAACGCCACCAAATACTTGGGCTAACATACTGCGGTTAGCTTCGTTGGCAGGCAGAAGTGTCTCTCTTGCATAATAGTAAGAGGTATCTTGATGCAGTGCTTGAGAGTTATCTATTTGTACGCAAGGTAGCGTTTCATTCGGCATGTTAAGCTTGGGAATGAGCTGATGTATTGCCCATAACATGGGGGCGGCGACATCGTCAGAGTAGATTTGATCGCCACTCATCATAAGTAGGCTGGGCCATTCAGTCGGAGCGTTTTTTTCTAGCAGCTCATCAACTCTCAATAAGCCATCTTTGCTCGGATGATGCGGCTTACGACAGGAGCCATGCAGCAAACTGTTTACCCTAGGCTGTAAAATGAAAAAAGGCAGCGGGTGATCTGGATAAACAAAATCCTTTGCCCAATGAGTCCAATCTAATCCATTTAGGCGAAGATCGTAGTGAATGATGCTTTGAGTGGGTAGGGTGTTTTTGAGGCTAACATCCAATAAATGGATAAATAAATTTTCACCTGCTTTGACTTGAGTGTGAAAATCGATTGTTTGTGCTTCAGATAAATCCAGTAGGGTTTGTTGATTTTGCACTAATGCAAGGGAGGCGCTAGCGGGTTCGGTTGTCATTAACCAAAAGGTCAGTCTTTCTGGTGTCATTCTTCGTAGTATTGGACCCGCTAATACCTGCATGCTTTTCCTTGTGTTATTGAGTGAGTAAAAGATCGGCTTGCTTAAACACTACGGGGCGACCATCTGTCGTCGTGGATGTTACGATCATTTTTGCGTTAAGCATCAGCTGATCATCCTGAGCTCTGAATAGGTGTTGATGAAAGGCAAGTTTTAATTTTGATTCTCTTTCAACACGAGTTTGAATGTAAAACGTGTCGCCACTTTGCAGCGAACGTTTGTACTCAAGTTCTGCTTTTATCAATACGAGATGAATGCCATGTTTTGTAATTTCAGCGAAATCTAAGCCTTTTTCTTTGAGGAACTGATGTCTCGCGTGTTCTAGGTAATTTTGATACACGGCATTGTTCACAATCCCTTGCATATCACATTCATAATCTCGCACTTCAAATTGAGCAAGACCCAATTTGTTCACTTTATCCGTCATTTTGTTGCCTTACATAGCGTCTTATTTTATTCATGATGAGCAATGCAATTCTTACCAGAGCGTTTTGCATACAATAAATAATGCTGAGCCCGTTCGACCAGTTCTCTCGGACTTTCATCGCCAAACAATGTGGCGACACCAATTGATACCGATATTGGACGTAGTAAGGTCTTAGTATTTTTATAGCGTATTCTTTGTGTAGCCACTTCTTGGCGTAACGATTCAGCCAACTTAGACGCCACGCTTAATTCTGTCTCGCTTAGTAATACAGCGAAGCGTCCACCATTTAGGCGTGAAAGAAAGCTGCGTTCAGGCAAATGTCCTGATAGGAGTTTTGCAATGTATTTTATTAAGGATGTACCTACTTTATTGCCATATTCATGGTTAATGCCATTCAGGTCATCGATATCAATGAGTAACAAGGTTAAATCATCTTCAGCATGAGGCACCAAAGAAAAAAGCGAGCGCTCAAATCCTTTCTCATTAGCTAATAATGTCATAGCGTCCAATTCAGTACTTTTCTTTATGTTAGAAAGCTCAGATCTTAACGAAGCAAGTTCTTCCTGTGCGGCTGATAATGAACGCTCAAACTGTTCAATGGCTTGATTTGCTTGAAAAGTGCCTTGCTCTAACAAATGCGCAAGACGTTCGATCTGGGCAGGATCACTCACGTTTTTAAGCGCTTTTTTGGACTGCTGAACTATGTGGTTAAATTTTTTAAGTTCATGGGAAACGGTTGCGGTATCTGTTTCTAAAGTCACCGCTAAGTTTTTTAACGCAATGCCTTGCTTGCTCGCTTGCTGATGTTCTTCTGGCAATAAAAACTCATGAAACAGCTCTCTCGAGACAAAGGCCGGTAAACTGCCAAATCGACGCAGTGCACGATCTACAACTTGATTGAGTTTCGGCGTTTTATTTGAGGCATATTCATACCAGATTCCGTAGTTATATGGTGTTGGTGGGATATTTAACTTTACCATAAGCGGAATGGCGGAGCGCATTAGCTGATGAGCTTGCTTTGTGTTGTGTTGGAACATCGGAACCTCTGCTGTCATTTATCACCCAAAGACGTCCCATTTCGTTGGTGGTATTGTTTGTTGAAAGCTCGGTAACATCACGGCTTCGATTTTATAATTTCTTAGTGGCAAATTAGTGCTGCAAACACAAGAAAACATAGTAATTCTAATGCTAAATAATATCTATTAACCTCCGGTTAATTTACTCGAAAATCCTTCTTTTTCAAGCAACGCTTTCACTTTTTGGCGATTGTCACCCTGAATCTCGATCTGACCCTCTTTTACGGCACCACCGGTACCACATAGTGTCTTTAATTTTTTACCCAGCGTTTTTAACGCGTCCTCTGTCAAAGGAAGCCCTGTGATAACCGTGACACCTTTGCCTTTGCGGCCTTTTGTTTCTAAGGCAATCAACACTTTTCCATTGCCAATGACGCTTTGATTTTTGCACTGACATTCAGCGATAGGGTGTTCGCAGTCAGGACACAAGCGTCCTTGGTCCGTTGAGTAAACTAAACTGTGGTTTTTCATGGATTTTGATTTCTCTCTAAGCTGTTTAGATCCGCTATTTTATCAGTTCAATTCAGATAAAAATGCATTATTCAACATTTTATTGATAACTAGGCTAAGCTAATGAAAGCGCCAATTATAAGGTGTTTATGAAGTTATGAAAAAAATACTTACCATTCGTCAAGCGACAGAAGCCGATCTACGAAGCATTTTACTCTTTGAGTTTCGCAATCGTGCTTGGTTTGCCCGTTTCATACCTTATCAAGTTCTGCGTCGACAGACAGAACATTACTTTAAACAATTACTCCGAGGTCAGTTAAATACTACTGTTCAATACTTGGTGTGTTTGCCGAATGATGTGTTAATCGGCCGATTTACTGTACAAATGCTAGACAGAAAAAAACGCAGTGTGGAAATTTCCTATCGGGTTGCCAAACACTTTAGTAATCGTGGTGTTGCGCAATATACTCTAAAACACGTATTACTAATTTTAGATACTTACGGAATAAAAGAGGTGTATGCGCAGGTGGCTAACCATAATAAAGCATCAATAAATGTTCTCATGGCTTGCGGGTTCGAATTTCATGAAATCCAGATGAACGCCATAAACCTTGCAACAAAGGTGTATGACGGCCTGATTTTTCGTTGGGTGCCTGGTGAAGCCATGCCTTGTTTACCTATATTTGATAAGGCGAGAGTCTATTCAGCACATTGACGATTTCATTGCTCAATTCAGCCTTGAGTGTTATGACCTGGTCTGTCATTGGATGAGCGAACTGAAGGCTGGATGCATGGAGCATTAGTCTAAAATCCTCAGGCCAAATTTCTTTGGTTACTTTGTTGATATGACGACAGCCATAACAAGAGTCGCCGACGAGGGGGTGCAAAAGGTGTTTAAAATGTCGACGAATCTGGTGTTTACGTCCTTGTTTGGGAGTTACCTCGATCCAGCTTAAACGCATGGCATCATAACGGCTAACCGGAATAGGAAGTTCATAGCACCTCAGTCTTGTAAAATGCGTCTCGGCGTCTTTTTCCGTGCCTTCTATTTTAAAGCGTGAGCGGCCTTTCTGTTCATTAAGTTTTGCCAAGGGATAGTCAATAACGCCCATCTGGTCGCAAAATCCTCTCACCAAGCAATGATAGGTTTTTTGAGTACTTGAAGTTGAAAACTGTGCTGAAAGCCGTCTTGCCATTTCAGGTGTAAAAGCCATCACTAATACACCGGATGTGCCTCGGTCTAAACGATGAACTGGGAATACCCATTTGCCAGTTTGATCTCTCAGCCTTTGAACAACGGCATCCTCTTCTTCTTTGGCTAAATTAGTACGGTGCACAAGTAAGCCAGAAGGTTTGTTAACAGCGACTATATGTTCATCTTGAAACAAGATACTCAGAGGCTCTTCCTCGACGATTGAGTTCGTAAATACACTGTTAATAGCAACATCGCTCAGGCTCATTTGTGCTCCAATTCTTCAACAAAAGACGCTATTTTTTCCATGGCCATATTCACCAACGTTTGCATGGCCTCATTGCTGGCCCAAGCAATATGAGGTGTGAGTAAAAAATTAGGGTATTTTGTAAGAGCCTGAAGGGGATGGTTGATTGGCATTGGCTCTTGTGTGGCAACGTCGAATGCCGCTCCTGAAATCTGGCCGTGCTCTAATGCCTGCTGTAATGCATTCTCGTCGACAATTCCGCCACGACTGATGTTGAGTAACAAACACCCTGATTTCATTAAAGAAAATTCAGTACTTCCAATTAGGTTTTTACTTTCTGCTGTGAGTGGACAATTTACACTGATTACATCAGCCAACTGCAACGCATCCTCAAAGGCTATGTATCCTTCTCTGATGTTTGTTGCCCCTTTGCGTTCTGCAAACAGCACTTTCATGCCAAATGCGAGGGCAATGCTGGCCACTTTTTTCCCCAGGGTGCCACCACCAACAATCGTCATGGTTGAACCAGATAAATCTCTAATAGGGTAATCGAGAAAACAAAAATACTCGGAATTGGCCCATTTTCCTGCTTTGACATCATCCAGATAGGATACCAAATTTCTTCTTAGCGCCAATAACATCGCAAAAGTATGCTCGGGCACGCTGATAGTGGAGTAATCGGATACGTTTTGAACTGTGATGTTAAGTTCTGCGCAACTTTCTAAATCAACATTGTTTGTCCCTGTCGCCATAACTTGTACGAGACGTAGATTTGCTGCTTTTTGAAGGGCATTACGGTTAAGTATCACTTTATTGGTGAGGACAATATCTGCGTCTGCTATTCGCTCCATCACGTCTTCTAAAGCTGTGTTTTCGTATTCAACCAGCTCTTTGACAGTCGCCGGTAGGTGAATGTGTATATAACGTGGAAAAGAACCTCTGTCTAAGAATACCGCTTTCATTTATTTTCCTTATTTTTGTTTAACAGTGGTTGTAAGTTAGGCAGAATGTTTTGCAATACAATAGGTTGACCTTCTTTATTGGGATGTAAACCATCGCTTTGCATTAATGCCTTGTTGAGCGCAACGTCCTTGAGCATAAAAGGGACGTAGGCAAGTTCATATTTAGTCGCGATGTCTTTGTATAGATTGAAAAACATTTCGGTGTAGCGCTTACCATAATTTTGTGGGATTTGATTACCGACCAATAAAACTAGGGCGCCAGCGTTATGAGCTTGCTCAACCATTTTTTCCAAATTTAATGTGGTCTGATTCAGTGGATAGCCACGTAAAGCATCATTAGCACCAAGCTCTAAGACAACCCAGTTCGGTTTATGGTTTGCTAAAAGCGCATCAAACCGAGACAAACCACCTTGAGTTGTCTCTCCACTGACACTGGCATTGACGACCTTTATTTCAGGGTGAGATTGAGAAAGTTGATTTTCAAGTAAACTAACCCAGCCATCTTGTTGTCGTAAGTTATACGCTGCGCTGAGGCTGTCACCCATAATGAGCAAAGTAGAAGCCGACGCAAATGAATGCATAAACAGTAGAGCTGTGATGATAAACAGTTGTCTGATTTGTCTTTTAAAAAACATATGAACCCTTTTAGAGTGAATAATTATGGCTAGCAGTACTGCGATCAAAGTATCTAATTTAACTCACACCGTGACGTCAAATACAGGGGATTTAACCATATTGAAAGGAATTAATATGGAAATTAAGGAAAGCGAGTCTGTCGCGATTGTTGGATCGTCCGGCTCAGGCAAGTCAACGTTATTAGGTTTGCTCGCGGGTTTGGATGTTAATACCTCAGGCGAGGTTCTTCTATATGATCAGGAATTTTCTGGGCAATCCGAAGAAAAGAGAGCATTGATTCGTGGTCAGTACGTGGGCTTTGTGTTTCAGTCTTTTCACCTGTTGCCGAGCCTGCAAGCCATCGAAAATGTTATGTTGCCAGCCGAACTTAAAGGTGACAAGGATGCGCGTAAAAAAGCCGAGGTTTTATTGGATAAAGTTGGATTATCACACCGCCTCACTCATTACCCTAATCAGCTTTCAGGAGGGGAGCAGCAGCGTGTTGCTATTGCTCGCGCTTTTGCCTCCAATCCAAAAATACTTTTTGCCGATGAACCCACAGGAAATCTAGATGAAGAAAACGGCAAGCTTATCATTAAGCTGTTGTTTGACCTCAATCAGTCACAAGGCACCACCTTGGTCATGGTAACCCATGACAATGAACTCGCTAAAATGTGTGATCGTCAATTAGTTATGTCTGCTGGCCAACTAACGGAAAAATCCCTATGAGTTTTACTTTTCGCCTAATGCTAAGAGACCTTCGTAGTGGCGATTTGCTCACGTTACTACTTGCATTGGTTATTTCGGTGAGCACAGTCACATCTATTGGTTTGTTTGTTGATCGATTGCAATTGTCGTTTGAGCAAGAGTCGGCCAATTTATTGGCGGCAGATCGATTGGTTCGTTCGGATGATCCGCTCCCGCTTGAGTGGAAAACACAGGCCGATGCGTTATCACTGCAATATGCAGAGCGAACCTCTTTTACGACCATGATGTTTGCCGATAATTCATTGCAGCTTTCTCAGTTAAGCGCTGTCACAGATGGCTATCCACTGAAAGGGGCTTACCTGATAGATGACACTTTGTTTGGTACCGGGCAATCATCTACTGAGTCACCTAAGTCGGGTGAGATTTGGGTATCCTCACGTTTGGCAAGTTTGTTAAATGTCAAAATTGGCAATCAAGTAGAGGTCGGGGATGCGTCTTTTACCATCACAAAATATTTAGTACGGGACCCAGGCTCTAGCACGTCGGCTTTTGCGATCTCTCCTCGTGCGGTGATGAATATGGCAGACTTGGCAGCCACAAACGTTATCATTCCTGGTAGTCGAGTGCGCTATTCACTGCTGTTAGCAGGCGAGCGTTCCGCTCTTGGCGATTATGAACGCTGGATAACGCCACAATTGAACGAAGGTCAACGCTGGCAAACCCCAACACAACGGGGCGAACGTATTGGCGATACTATTGGTCGAGCGGAATCTTTTTTGCTGTTGGCCGGCACCTTAGCCGTCATTATGTCTGGTGTTGCCATGGCTCTTGCCTCGGCTCGATTTGTGAAGCGTCATTTAATGCAGGTTGCCATTTTGAAAACGCTTGGCGCCACGCCTAAGCTATTAGGGAAGGTGTTTTTTCAGCAGCTTTTTACGCTTTTCTTAGCCGGTGCCTTGATTGGTTTAGGAATAGGGTGGGCAATACAAGAACTCATTGCTTCTATTTTGTCAGGTTTAATGTCAACGGCTTTACCAGAACCATCTGTTTCTCGTTTATGGTTAGGGGCAGCGACTGGTGCCATCTCTATGTTGGTATTCTGTTTACCTCTTATGTCCCATTTAATAAAGATTTCTCCCTTGTCGGTGTTACAGCCAAACGCGAAAATTGAGCTAAATACCTTGTTTATATACGTGGTTGGTTTTATTGGTATGTACGGCTTAATGTGCGTGTACACCAATGGGTTTTTATTACCAAGCATCATGACAGCGGCAATATCAGCAATTGCGCTGTTTGTTGCCGGTATTGGTTGGATGGCCTTTAAGTTAGGCCGCTCACTCACTTCAGGCGCTACAAGTGGCTGGCAGATTGGTTTGGCTTCCTTGTATCGTCGATTGGTTCCTAATTTATTCCAGTTGCTGGTATTCACTCTCATTATTATGCTGACGTTGATTTTGATTGGTGTGAAATCCAATTTAATTGCCGATTGGCAGCAGCAGCTTCCAGAAGACGCGCCAAATCACTACCTTTTTAATGTTCAAGCTGAGCAGATTGAAACCATCAATGAGGCTACTGACACACTCAATGTACCCCGTTCGGATTGGTACCCAATGGTACGTGGCCGGGTCGTTGCAGCCAATGGTGAATCTGTGCAAGCGCTTTATCCAGAGGAAAGAGGTGAGCCTGAGCTATACGAGCGAGAGTTGAACCTCACATGGTCTGACAGCATTGGAAAAGGCAATGAACTGGTGGCGGGAGACTTTTCGGCCAATGGGCTTTCCGTTGAACAAAAAGCGGCCGTAGAAGCCAATTTGTCATTGGGGGATGAGCTTACTATTAATATTGGCGGCAATATGATCACCTTACCGATCACCTCGATACGAACGGTTGATTGGGGTTCTATGCAGCCTAATTTTTACCTGATGTTACCCAAAAGTGCACTAGAAGATTACCCAGCAAACTTCGTCAGTAGCTTGTTTATTGATGAATCGGCTGCGCAGCCTTTTTATAAGGCGATGTCACAATTTCCGACAGTGTCAATTTTGAACGTTGGTGATATTTTGAAACAAATTCAGAGCATCATAGGTCAGCTGTCTAAAGCCATTCAACTTGTCTTATTGTGCATTTTAAGTGCGGGCGCTTTGGTTCTTTTAGCCAGTGTGCGTTCAACATTAGAGGAAAGGTTAGAAGAAGGGGCGCTATTGCGGGTTTTAGGTGCAAAAAGTGCGTTAGTACGACAAGCACTGTTAGTGGAATTCGGTGCGCTTGGCTTCTTTGCAGGCCTTATTGCCGCCCTGGGCGCTGAGGCTTGTCTGTTTGGTCTACAAGTCTTTGTATTTAACTCACAAGCCAGTTTCCATCCATTATTGTGGTTGTTAGGTCCTGTGATTGGCGTGTGTGTGATTGCGACTATTGGCATTTTTGCCAGCAGGACTGTGTTAAAAGTGCCTCCCATGCTTTTGTTGCGCGGGTTATAATAAAAGGGCTTTGTAGGATGCCTATGCATTAGTATTCTACAAAGCCACTGCGGGTGCTTTTTCATAACTTGGGCTGTTCGAATGTTTGTAGAAAAAACGGGCTATATTGTAAGTCGTGATACACGAGATGTAAGCGGCCATATTGAAATGAGCCTTTTTATAAAAACACCCGATGGCACCGTCAAGGTCATTCCTGATAGACAACTCAGTACGTTCTTCACCAATGCACCAATAACAAGCCTGCCACAGGATGTGGTAGGGGTTCAGTGTGTTGAATCACATTATCGATCTTTTGATAATGAAGCCGTTGTTCTGGTGCAAAGTCAAAGTCTGATGCTTCATCAGCAAATGCTGAGTTTTATTAAACAAAAAGGATTTTTAGTTTTTGAAGAAGACATCAAAGCACACAACCGCTATTTGATGGAACGTAATATTCGTGGTGCAGTGCGTTTTATTGGTATTCCTGATCCGGGAGGTCAGGTCTTTCGCCAAGCTCGTTTAATTCCGAGCGATTGGCAACCAGATTGGAAAGTCTGGTCGCTGGATATTGAAACCTCTGTCTCAAGTAATACCTTGTTGTCTATTGGTATTACGTCGGTGGATCAGCGGGTGGCGTTTGTTGTTACCGATCAAGTATCGTCTTCTTCATTGATTCAGCGTTTTCCTGATGAAAAAAGTTTATTGCTGGCTTTTATTCGTTACGTTAAAAAACACTCTCCAGACATTTTTATCGGTTGGAACTTGATTGGTTTTGATTTGCAATTTATCGATCAACGCTGTCAAGCTTTAGGTATTCGTCCTGCATTCGGTGTGAATGGTGACAATTGGCGTATTCGGTCTTCTGACAATCAGGGAAAATATTTTGCCAGTATCCCAGGTCGCGTTGCCTTAGATGGCATTACCTTGCTAAAAGTCGGTGGCTATCATTTTGAGTCTTATAGTTTGAATCATGTGAGCAAAGAGATTCTTAATGATGCTAAGTTGCTACATGGCGCTGAGCGTTGGCAAGAAATTGAGCGACTTCATAAAGAAGATTTAGACGCATTTGTTGCTTATAACTTGCAAGACTGTGACCTTGTCTTACGGATCTTTGAAAAATTAAAACTCATTGAGCTGCAACAAACCCGCGTTGATTTAACAGGGATCCCACTTGAACAGACAGGTGGCTCCGTGGCTGCGTTTGAAAATTTGTACTTACCTAGGTTGCATGCGGCGGGGTGGGTTGCTCCAGCTTGGACTAACGATGACTTTGTTGCCAGTCCTGGTGGTTTTGTTATGTCTTCCATCCCTGGGCTTTACAAGAATGTGTTGGTCTTTGATTTTAAGAGTTTGTATCCCAGTATTATTCGTACGTTTCACGTGGACCCCTTGGCGCGTATTTTGGCGAAACACTTCCCAGTGTATGTCGAGTCTCAATCAAACGCTCAATCACCACTTGTACCTGGGTATTTGGGCGCAAATTTTCATCGTCAATATGCTATTTTACCGACATTAGTGGGTGAGCTTGCTCAAGAAAGGGAGGCCGCCAAGCGGTCTGGCAATCAGATTTTAAGTTACGCGATCAAAATTATCATGAATTCATTTTATGGTGTGCTTGGGTCAAATGTCTGCCGATTTTACCATGCGGAGTTAGCAAGCTCGATTACCATGCGGGGTCATGAGCTGCTGGCGAAAACACAAGCGTGGATGGAAGAGTGTGGTGCCAACGTTATTTATGGTGATACGGATTCTTTGTTTGTGACGCTTAATGACGCTGCGGATGATCCGTATCTACAAGGAAAGCAATTGTGCACACAAATTAATGCCTGTTTGTCTCAATGGTGTCGAGATTATGCACAGTTAGATTCCTATCTGGAGCTGGAATTTGAGCGTGTTTATGAGCGTTTTTTTATGCCCACGATTCGAGGACAAGAGGAGGGTAGTAAAAAGCGTTACGCAGGAAAATCGTCTGGTGAACTGGTTTTTAAAGGCTTGGAAGCGGCTCGAACGGATTGGACGCCATTGGCAAGACAATTTCAACGCACCTTGTTTGAAAAAATTTTTAATGATGAAAATCCGATCGTGTTCATTCAAGAAACCCTTAATAAACTGCGGTCGGGGGAATACGATGAGCAATTGGTTTACAGCAAGCAACTGAGTCGCCCACTGTCTTCCTATACTAAAAACAAGCCACCTCATGTGAGAGCTGCGGCTATCATAGATCAAAAAAGAGCGGAACAAGGTTTGCCCTTAGAATACAATAAAGGTCGAAAGCGAGTGTATTATGTTTATAAACGTACAGGTGTTGTACCTTATGAAAGTCCTGCTGATTTAGTGGATCTTGATTACGAGCATTATATTGAAAAACAAATAGAGCCCATTGCAGACAGTCTGTTGCCGTTTTTTAAAACCAACATGGCCAGTTTGCTTTCACAACAATTTTCGTTGCTTTAAATTCTTTTTCGGGCGCGTTAAGCACTTAAGTCTGAAGGCTGTCACCAAACACCGTCTTGGTATTGAACGTGGAGGCTTTAATTACTTCTTCTAGAGAAATACCTTTTAGTCTTGCCACCTCCTGTGCTACCCAAGGCAAATATTTGGGGTGATTTTTTTTCGGGCGAGGGCGGATATTTCTCGGCACAAGGTAGGGAGCATCAGTTTCTAATAACAATCTATTCAATGGTATATCAAGTATGGAACGCTGTAAGTCAGCACCGCGACGCTCGTCACATATCCAGCCTGTTATACCTATATACAGCCCCAAGGATAAATAATTCTCTAGCTCAAGACGGTTTCCTGTAAAGCAGTGTATGACGGATTTTTGCGCTAATTCTGGGTGTAAGTTCAGAGTAGCAATCATCTCTTCGTGCGCATCGCGTTCATGAAGGTACAATGGTAGCTGGTGTTCATAGGCCAATTCGATCTGCTCGTTAAATGCATATCGTTGTTCGTCTGGCGTGGAATAGTTGCGATTAAAATCAAGACCCGTTTCACCAATCGCCACGGGCCTCGCGTTTTTAATCAAGGATGAAAAATCTTTTTTGCTATCGAAATGCCATGTTTTTGCCTGGTGTGGATGACAGCCAATGGTATTCCATATAGTAGAATGAACTTGACTTAATGCTTGAATTTGCTTGCTTTCATGGAAGTCTGATGCAATACAAATCATGCCTTTCACACCCGCGTCTTTCATCTCTGCCAATGTTGCGTCTACATCATCAAGAAACATTTTGTGGTTAAGGTTGACGCCAATATCTATCATAAATTACCTATCTGTTTGGCATTATTTAAGCTTTCAATATACAAATCTTTCAGTGCCTGTTGGGATATGTCTTTGGTAGCAAGACGTTCAAATGGGATTTTTTCCCAACGTCCGGCTTCATATTCTTCGACAATTTTTAAGACGCCACCTAAATTTCCTTTGTATTCCAGTAAGGCTGATTTGATGTGTTGGTCTAATGGTAAGTCTTTTAATAGCACCGCCATTTCTTCATCAAGGAAGCTTGGGAGATACGAAAAAAGGCCAACCAGAAACGCCCCTTCTAGTTTTGGAAACAGCGCTGCAGAAAGATTTTGACAGAAACACGCGCGAGATACAGCCATAGAAAACAAACAGTCGGGCTTTCCGGACACGCTGCTAAGCATAGCGACCCCTACCCATTTTATTAAGTCCCTGATTCCGATGATTTCAATCGCACGTTGCGCATTGGTGACGTTGAATTGGCTCCGGTAGAGCACAGACTGTGTAAGCTTTATCACACGATAGGTCAATGTCGGGTCTCGCTCGATGTAGGTGGCTAAAACCCGCGGCGATGACTCACTGTTGTTCAGGGCGGCTAGTAGATCAATTAGAATCATTTTATGGGCTAGAATTCGCTTACCTTTCACAGCCGTCACTTTATGAATGAAATGACCACTAAAAAGCCCATCAGGTACCACTTCTCGAAGTTGATCAAACTGTTCAGCACTTTGTATCGCATCAATCCAAATTGTTTTAGAAGATAAAAAAGGATGTTCAATCCGGGCTATTGTTGTTTCAAGGTTGAGTTGATCGAGACTCAACATGACATAAGAAAAAACGTTGAACAAGTCGATGGATAACACGTCTGGCTGCGGGTCGATAATGCCGAGTTGATAGCCTTGCAGGCGCAGTTCGCAGAGCTCATCGAGGTGATGATCCGTTAGCATCTTCGCCTCTAAAAAAACCACCATATGGATGTGGGGTTGCAAAGGTAAAACGCTTAATTCGTCTAAATTGCTGTGCAAAAAAATAGTTTTTTGCTGTGTTATTTCGATAAGGTTGACATCGACAAATAAGGAGCTTAAAAAAGAGGTCTGTGGCTTTTCTGTTTCATTACTTGGATGCAATAGATAATACGCTGAGGTGTCTGAAAATTTGTCTACCAAAGCTTTACGGCAAAAAAGTATATCAGTGTTCTTCATTAAGGGTCCTTGCAAGAAGAGTGACACAAAAAAATACAGTAAGATTTAGCCTTATAGAATATCATGGTTATAATGGATTAATGCCTTAATTTAAAAATGTTTGGAGTAATATATGGCAAGCATGTTAGACGCTGTAGACCAAAGAACCAAGTTGGTTGGTGAAAACCGTTTGGAACTACTGATGTTCCGTCTTGGTGGAATGCAAATGTTTGCAATAAACGTGTTTAAAGTTCAAGAGGTCGTCATGTTACCTAAATTGAACTTAATGCCTCATAGACATCCATCTGTAGCTGGCGTCACGCATTTTCGCGGCAGAACCGTACCTGTAATTGATTTATCTGAATCGATCGGTATGCGTCCTATTGATCGCACTCAACCATGTAATCTAATTGTGACCGAGTACAATAACACGGTACAGGGCTTTATGGTGGGTGAGGTTGATCGTATCATCAACATGAATTGGAATGAAATTCTGCCGCCACCTGATGGAACGGGGCGTCAACATTACTTGACTGCTATTACTCGAGTGAATGACCGTATTGTCGAAATTATTGACGTAGAAAAAGTTTTGGCTGAGATTTCTCCTTATGACAGTAGAGTGAGTGATCATGTCATTGACAAAGACCTGCTCACTTTGGCTAAGGGGTTAGAGGTGTTAGTGGTTGATGATTCTTCTGTTGGTTTAGCACAATGTCGATCGACATTAGACTTCATGGGAATAACCGTTCATGAAGCAACAGATGGTAAACGTGGTCTTGAGAAACTAAAAAAATGGGCGGCGGACGGGGAAATTGTTCCTGAGAAATTACTCATGATGATAACCGATGCTGAAATGCCCGAGATGGATGGTTACCGCCTAACTCGCGAAGTTCGTGAGGACCCAAGATTAAAAGATTTGTATATCGTTTTGCACACGTCTCTTAGTGGTAGTTTCAATAAAGCCATGGTACAGAAAGTGGGCTGCGATGACTTTTTGTCTAAATTTCAACCAGATAAACTTGCTACATTGATTCAAGAAAGAATTCGAAGCGTGGTTGAGAGAGAATAACTGCTCGTAAGAAAGCATTGTCATTGTTCGGATAATAAAGCAGGCAGATGCCTGCTTTTTTATTCTTATTTCTTATCGGATATCGTGTTTGTTATGCTGACAATTGAGCTCATTTTATTGTTAATCGTCATTGGCGCTGCAACGGGCGCTACTTCTTCGACGATTCATGTATCTCCCACATTGATTGCTATTCCTACTATCTGCTTTTTTTTACCTGTTTTTGGTCTTTCGCTTTCGCTGTATGTATTGCCTATCGTCGCTACTTGTATAGCCGCTTTTATGCCCACTCATTTATATTCGTGGATCCAAGCAATGAGGCGACAAGACGTTGATTCCTTATGCCTAATTCGTTTCGCCCCAGGTATTGCAATGGGCGGAGTCATTGGCGCTCAACTTCTTTCCATAACAAACTTGCTGATCTTTAATATTGCCTTTTCGGTCGTTGCTTTTTTGGCTGTGGTCAACGTTGTGGTTGAAATGCGTCGAGGAAAAACAACACTATTCGTGTTAGATAAAGTAGGGCGTTTGCCTGTAGGCTTGTTTATCGGTGTTTTATCTCTGCTGGCTGGGAATGCGGGAGGTGTGCTTGCCAGGACTCTGTGTATACTAAAAAACACCGCGTCAAATCATCAGCAAGGAACCATAGAAGGGTTGGTGGTCTTTGCTTCTATTGCTGGTATGGTGGGTTTTATTTATCCCGCGCAAGCTATGGGTGTGATGCCTTTATCGGGCTTTGCCGGTGCGGTTCATTTGCCTTCTGTGCTTGTGCTGGCGTGCAGTCACGGTTTCTTTTATTGGCTTTGCCGCCATCAAGGCAATCGGTTAGACAAAAATGTTTTATGGGTGAGCTTTATTATTTTTATGGCCTGTTCAGTCATTAGGCTCTGGTTTATATCGGCATCAGCCTAATGGTATTTTTCCATTTAAAACTTGAAAAACACAGCCGCTAAAATGGCTTGTTTTTTTCATTATTCTTCCCCTCCAAATGGCATATAATACGGTAAGTATTCAAACAAAAAGGTATGGCATGAAAAACGCGAGCGACTATGGTGTATTGATGATGAATTTAGGCACGCCGGATGCACCGCACACAGCAGAGGTTCGCCGTTATCTAAGAGAGTTTTTGTCTGATTCTCGTGTTGTCGATTTAAACCCCTTGCTTTGGAAGCCTATTCTTAACTTGATTGTGCTAACGTTTCGCCCGCCCAAGGTCGCCAAGGTTTATCAGCAAGTGTGGATGGACGAAGGTTCACCTCTTCTTGTGCTCAGTCAACGACTAAAAGAAAATGTAAAACTCGCATTGCTGGAGAGAACAGGGTATTCAGTGCCCGTTGAGCTGGCAATGACGTACGGTAATCCTAGTGTAGAAAGTGCTGCAAACAAATTACGAGAGCAGGGTGTCAAAAACATCATTGTTATTCCTATGTATCCTCAATTTTCGGCCACAACCACAGCGGCTGCATACGATAGATTAATGAAATCGTTAAAGCGCTGCCCACATTGGCCGTCGTTGCAATTGTTGCACGATTACGCAGACCATCCTCTTTATATCAAAGCACTCTGTAACTCCATACGCACTCAATGGGATAAACAGGGAGAACGGCGTCATCTTGTTTTCTCGTATCACGGCATTCCCAAGCGCTATGTGACGAACGGTGATCCCTATGCTCGCCGTTGTGAAACGACCAGTCGACTGGTCGCTGAAGAATTAGAGCTTGGAGATCATGAGTGGACGCACGTTTATCAGTCTAGATTTGGTCGTGAAGAATGGCTGCAGCCCTATGCCGATGTCACATTGAAGGCTTTACCTTCTATGGGAATCAAGAAAATAAATGTGATTAGTCCTGCTTTTTCAATTGATTGCATTGAAACGCTTGAAGAGGTCACATTAGAGTTGGGTGATGAATTTAAACATAATGGTGGTTTGGCGTTTGACTACATTCCTGCTTTGAATGATTCAGCCGACCAAGTTGACCTCTATGTTAGTTTAATTGAAAAAAATACTAAGCAATGGACATAAGATGATCTTAAATAGCTCGCAGATTAAAACCATCGCCTTTGACGCTGACGATACACTTTGGCGCAACGAAGATATTTTTATTCATGCTCAGGATGAATTTATCAACCTACTGTTGGCGTACCATGATGAGCCCTATATTCGTTCTCATCTTGGGGAAGTCCAGATAAAAAATTTAGAGCACTTTGGCTATGGCATCAAAGGCTTTACGTTATCCATGATCGAAACCGCAATTGAACTAACAGAGGGTCGAATCACTGGGAATGAAATACATGAGATTATTCAGCTAGCAAAATGCATGTTGGCGTCGCCGGTTGAGTTGTTACCCGACATAAAGAGCGTTTTAGAGCAATTAAAAGGGCAATATCGTTTACTGGTCATTACTAAGGGGGATTTACTTGATCAAGAAAGCAAATTGGCCCGCTCAGGTATTGCCGATTATTTTGATGCCATTGAAATAGTCAGTGATAAGACCTCGGCCGCTTATCAACAGATACTTCAGCGCCACAAAATACCAGTCGAGCAGTTTTTAATGATTGGGAATTCTTTGAAATCAGATATTTTGCCTGTGCTAGATCTCGGAGCCAAAGCGCTCCATGTGCCATACCACAGTACGTGGGATCATGAGTTGGTTAACGATGAAATATTGATAGGCTACCAGAACTTACATACACTGGGCGATATAGGTCAACTTTTAGATTGGTTAAGAGATCCATCTTTTGAAGGCAGAAGGGCGATAGGATGAAACGCACGAAAACGGTTATTTACTCTTTTATGCTTCTCACTTGTGCTGTGTATGCCGCTGAAGACAGTGCTTTTGATAAAGCTAAGGGCAGCGCACAAAGCTTATGGGAAAAAACAAAAACCACGACATCAGAAATGGCTGATGCCACTGCTAAAAAAGCGTCTGAGTTTGGTGATAAAGTGTCTGAGGTTGGCGCTAAGGTGTCTAAAGATGCGAAAGAGACCGGCGTGATAGTATGGGATAAGATGCAAGAAGTAGGAGAAGCGACCGCTGACAGTGCGAGAAAAGGAGCCTCAAAGATCAGAAGCTTAGTAGGGCAAGAAGACTGCAAAGAAGGCAGTATCGCTTGTGAAAGCAAAGAGTAGCGTGTGCAAGAAGATGACAGCAAATTTGTAAGGGGTTCTTCAAGTAACTGGGAGAAAGAATTCCTAGAGCAGGGTGACGATGCGCATATTAAGGCGGCTAAAGTTCGTTATCGCTGCCCAAAATGTGAGAGTTTATTGGTACTCAAAACAGGTGCTAATGGTGAGTTCTGGGGCTGCGAGTCCTATCCAAGCTGCGATTATACCGCCAACAATGAAAATGGTAAGCCCGTCAGGGCAAAGCGCTATTTTTGTCCTGCTTGTCAGTCACTACTGAGGAAAAAAAATTTTAAAGACAATGTTTTCTGGGGTTGCTCCAATTACCCAGAATGTAAGGTCACCGTAGAAGATGACAATGGCACACCCTCAAGCACAAAGAAATACCCTTGCCGAGCATGCGGACACTACCTTGTTAGAAAAAAAAGCAAAAACGGTTATTTTTGGGGGTGCATTACTTACCCAACTTGCACCAATACGCTCAATGACGACAAAGGTTTGCCAGTCTTAAAAAAGAAACGTTAAGCCAAACTTGTGGTTAACCGTTTCTAAGTTTACTTAATCCCGCTTTGCTATGTCTGATAGGGCATCATCAATGTTATGAAATTGAAACTTAAAATCACGCTTTTCTAATTTTTGAGGGGCGATCTTAGCACCCTCCGTTAATAACGAAGCCATTTCGCCAAAAATGAGCGTTAATGCCCATCTTGGTGTCGGTAAAATAGCAGGGCGATTCAGTGACATGGCATAAGCCTGAGAAAAGCGTTTTTGGGTAATAAATTGAGGGGCAACCAAATTATACACGCCTGTATAGGACGTATCCTTGGTGGCTTCAATAATGGCATTTGTGACATCGGCTATGTGTATCCAAGGAAACCATTGCTGACCGCCAGCGATTGGGCCTCCAAGGCCGCACAGAAAAGGCATGCGCATTTTTTCTAAAGCGCCACCAGGCCCCAACACTACTCCTAAACGAAAGATAGTCACACGTGTACCATCGGCAGTAAATTCATTTGCCGCGTCTTCCCAAGCTTGACAAAGCTCATGCGCAAAGCCTTGCTTTGGTGGTGTTTCTTCTGTAAAGGTACCGTGCCGAGTCACACCATAAAACCCAACAGCCGACATAGATACAAGGTGTTTTACTGGAAACTTTAGTGAGAGGCGAGCTTGCCTAGTTAAGGTGACACGACTTTGAAAGAGTGCCTCTTTACGTTTCGTTGTCCAAGGTCGAGCCGCAATGTTTTCCCCTGCTAAATTAATAAAAACATCCATTTGCTCTTCTAGCGTTGCTAATAATGGCATGGTGAGTTGGATGATTCTTGGATCTAATCGAGGATCTGAGGTCGACTTCACGAGAGCAAATAGCTGATGATCGTTTTTAAGAAGTGCTTTGGTTAAGTGTTGACCAACAAACCCTGATGCACCAGATAATAAAATCTTCATGTACCTTATCCTATGGATTGCAATAATCTTAAGTGTACGCAAAAAAAATGAAATAGGATCAATAACTTCTCAAATTCGTATCAGGAGGCGTTTTTTATTCGATTTCTCTAGAAGATTTTAAGGTTTTTAAATATGCGGCTTCTTTTTCTGGGATAGGATGGCTAAAATGGGGGAATCGAGAAACATTAGGTATCAAAATGCTACGCAAAGAATACGATCACATCATACTTCTTGCACATGGAAGCCCAGATCCCCTTTGGAAACAGCCCTTCGAATCACTTTATCAGCAAGTTGCTCACGCGTATGGCGAAAACAACGTTAGTTTAGCTTACATGGAGCTTACTGAACCTTCGCTAGAAGATGTGATAGGGGCGCTGAGTAAAAAAGTTCGTCACATTGCTGTATTGCCTTTATTTTTAGCCGTTGGACGTCATCTTAGACAAGATGTGCCAGCGCAAATCGCACTATTGCAGTCCGATGATTTGCAAATAGAATTATTGCCACCCATTGGCGACGATGCGTTAGTGAAAAACGCCATACAAACTGTCATTGCCAATCATTTAGGTAAGGTCTAAATATGCTATTAGTATTTGATCAGTTATGGAGTCGACTGCATGCTGTTTAGACACTTGCCTGATGAAATATTTCAGGCATTAAGCGGTTCAAATAGAGCGTTGATTGAAGCGGTATTGAATGATCTTGCTGAGGTTTTTTACGATCATGCTGAAGACCCGATAAAAGATAAATCAACGATTATCGAGTCGATTGAAGATACGCTTCATAAACTTGATACCCTCGCTTGGCATGATGAACAAAAGGAGTCTTTTGATTCTCCTAAAACCATTCATGATTACGCATTGAGAATTTATCACCGCTTAGTCAATACAGGTTGGTTGGTAGAAGAGCAAGAATTGTATCGTGTCAGCGTACTAATGACACCGCAGATCTCTATGTTATTGCGTTCTTTGGTCGAGATAAGTCGTCATGGTAAACGCAACTATGGGGCGACCGTTTTAAGTATTTTAAGCAATCTAGAGTCGGTCGCTAAGCATCCAAAAGAACGCGGTGTAACATTGCGTCAGTCAGCGGAAGCATCAAGAGATTTTTCTGCGCATTTGAATCAAATATTGCTGGGAATACGCAGTCTGCAACGAGAGTTGTTTGCGAGTCGAGATCCAAAGGCAATCGTGGCTGGATTTTTTGATTTGTTCGTTGAAGGCATATTGATTGCCGATTACAAAACCATTAAGACCAGCAATAATCCATTTCGATTTAGACGTCAGATCCTTGAACTCACTCAAGAATTTTTAGGCAACCCTGAAACAATGGGGCAGGTTGCACAGTGTTATGTCGATCAACAATTGATCTCTATGGCAGAAGCACAAGCCATGGTAGAAAAAGACTGTCGGGACATTATTCAAACCTTTAGTAACATCGAGCAACGCTTAGAGCGTATCGATGAATATCGTTATCGGTTGGAAAAGCGTGCTGCCGATACGGCTCGTTATATGGACAGCTCTAGACCAGGCATGGCGAACAAAGTGGCTGGCATTATTACCGATATAGCGAAATACGAAAAGTTGCCTGTTTTAAAAGAGGTAATTGGTGCTCGTTTTGTCGGTATGGCCTCTGCAGCACAGCCAACAAGACGAAGAGAGCCACCACCGCCACGAGTAATGACACCGTCAGAAGTGTCTGCGGACGCTATAAAAATGCGCGATCAGCAACGCCGTTTCCATGAAGCTCGGCAGGTTACTATCCCCAAAATGCAGAGTTACTTGGATAAGCAAATCGCCGCGGGCAATAGTAAACATATTCTCGATTTTACGATTGAATCTGTGGAGGATTTTGTTTGCTTCGACCATTTACGCTACATTGGGTCGCTCGGGGTTAGTGCTAAAAAAATAGAAGACTTATTTGAAGTACAATTTACCAATCAGTATGTAGATGTGCATGATTTTGTTGAATGCCGGGAATTTACTGTTGTACGTAGGAGCAAAGCGTAATGCTTAGAGAACTAAAGAAAGTTGTTGAAGAGTCCGGCAAAGATGCTCAAGAATTTCAACAGACAGCAAATTTTGTGATAGCCAATCAATTTGCCAGCGCCTACAAACACGGTCAACGTAAGCATTATTTGCTTTTAGAGTCTTATCAGGATTATTTCGATAATTTATTCGATGCTCTGGGTATGAAGCTCTACATAAACGAGAATGAACGTCTCGCCGGTGTACTGCCCATTCAAAAAGAAGCTTTTGTGCGTTTGAAAACAGACGAAACACTGTTTCTGCTGGTCCTTCGTCAGATTTACGAAGAAAAAATTGAAAACTTTGAAGTCGATAATGGTTTTGTGGCCACTAATACACACGCCATCTTAGATCGTTTTGTACAATTGGTTAAACGTGAAATACCTAACGAAACCCGTTTCAAAGACATCTTGGCCTTGTTTAGTCGTCATGGGATCGTTATCCGTGGTAAGTCTTATGAAGAAGACAGCAAGAACCAAATGATCAATATTACGCCAGTCGTTAGGCTAATTGTCACTGAGGCTTACCTAAGACAATTAGAGTCATTCAACGGCACCGATCCAGATGAAGATGATGTTGCCGACTCGGATGCTGACACAGAAACAACGCAAGAAACCACTCAAGACTAGGGCCAAAATATGAAAAAGTTAAATCGCATCGTATTAGTAAATTGGTACCTACTTGGTGCAGAAGAAATTAGTATTCGTGGCAATACCGCCATTATCGGACCAACTGGTTCCGGCAAGTCGTCTCTACTTGATGCAATTCAAACTGTATTAACAGGGGCCAGTAAGCGCCACTTAAATTACAACGCCAGTGCAAATGATGGTAAAGCCAGCGGTCGTAGTATTCGCTCCTATATATTGGGGATGATAGATTCGGGGCAAGCCAATGCAAAAGTGTTTGGTACCCAGCCAAGACAAGATGCAACCAGTTACCTTGCGTTGGTTTTTGAAGATAGCATCACAGGTAAAGAGTCTACTGTTGGCCTTGCATTAAGCGCATCTTTGGCCTCTCCAGAAGAGGACGTGCTGGGGCGTTTTGTGCTGTCTAATTTTGGCGCGAGAAAATCCGATTTTATCGACGCCATGGAAGGAAAAAGCTACAAGGCGAAACCTTGGATTGAAGTGCGCGAGACGATGAAAAAAGTTTGCCTAGATCCTTACATTAAGTCTGGCAGCGCATCGGCAACGCAATACATTAATCGCTACCTTGAAGAGCTGAGCCCAAGTCCAGATCATCTTATTACGTTGGACAGTTTTCTTAAAAACTTTAAAAATGCATTGAAGTTTGTGCCTATTGCCTCTCCAACTCGCTTCGTGCAAGATTTTGTTCTCGCTGAAGCGCCATTACAGGTAGGTGCATATCAGAAGTCTTTGAACGAATATCGACATTTAGAAGCAAAAACACTCGAAGTCTCTAAGCGTATTGATGACCTAAAACTGATCCAGCAAGACTGTGAAAAAAAGCATCAACAAGAACAAAGTGCTATTAACTACCAATGGATAGCCACAGAAGCGCGTTTTGATGAGCTTGGCAGTAAGCAGGATGATATTCAAGATCAGTATGAGCTCCAAAAAGAGCGCGAAGAAGAGATTGAAGAAGAACTTGCTACGCAAGGTAGTCTATTAAAGCAGCTACAAGCACAATTACTGCGTTTTGAGCAGCAATATGAGCATTCTGATGTTGGTTTGAAATTACAACAGTTAGAGCAAAGTAAGAAGCTACTGACACTGCAAGGCCAGCAAGATCAAAAAGCCATCCTACAAGTGCGTCAATTAACCTTGCTGCTTTCGGCGTTGAATTCTTTTGAAGATTTGCTATCAAAAGAAACCAATGCTTTGGTAAAAGAGTTTTCGCTTTTTACGGGGTTAATTACAGAAGACGGACGCGTAGAAGGCAACTTAAAGCCATTAACTCAAAAGCTTGTTGCTCTTAATGAGGTATTAGATAGAGAGAAGACTCAGGTATTTGCTCAACGCTCTGAATTAAACCGTACTATTCTTAACTTAAAAGATGAATGCAAACAGCTTGAATCTGACGTTTCTTCTTTGAAAGGTGGTGTCAGTCCACTGTCTCAAAATACAAAACGTTTAATGGCTTTATTAAAAGACGCCAACATTACCGCCACGCCACTCAGTCATTTAGCTGAAGTGACCGATAGAAAATGGCAAGATGCTATTGAGGGATACCTTGGAGCCCAGCGCGAGGCCTTGATTGTAGACCCCGAAGATGCTGAAGAATCGATTCGAATATTCCGTGCCCATCGACGTCAATTAATGGGGTGTCGTGTTGTTGATACGACTCAAACTCGACTCTGGTTGAATCGAGGTGACGATAACTCAGCATTACGCTTTATTCGTTGTAACAATGATCATGCTCAGGCTTATCTAAATCGTCGTTTAGGCGGTATTAAACCTGTGGAAACGGAACGCGAATTACTGCGTGAAGAAAGTGCTATGACGGCCGATGGTATGTTGAAGCTAGCGGGAACCATCTCAACCATTCGTTTTGTACCACATATGATGGTCGGTATTAATACGGAAGGTATGCGAGAGTCCCGTGAAAAACAACTCGCCAGTTTAAGCAGTGAGCTAATGAATTTTCTCAAAGCCGACCAACGTTTAGAGCAAGCGGATTCTTTGCTTGGTCGAGTGATGGCAAACAATCAGTTTGATGCCGAGAGTGTTGGGAACGCAAGTCATGCTGTCACTCGTTTAGCACAAGAGCTAGAGTCGGTAGAGGCAGAAATTGTGCAGTTACAAAAGCACGATGACACTGATCTTCAAGAACGGATCGAGGCGCTCAAATTACGCATTGCCAATGTGGAATTAGAACGTAAGAAGCTTGACCGAGAACGCCAGCAAATTGCCGAGCAGTTTGGTGCTCTAAGTACGCAAAAGAGCCAGTTAAGCTCTGCATTAGCGGCACTAGATGAAGAGCGAAATCGTTTAACGTCAAACCCGAAGTACGATGCAGAATTTGCTAGCGAGCGTTATGCCTTACTCGAAAGCAGCATGGTGAATGGTGCCGCAATCTATAAAGAAGCGATAAGTCGAGCGGAGAAAGCCAGCGAAAAAGCGCGCAGCTTTGATCAAAAGGTTCGTAAGGAAGTAGCGGACCATTATGGCAAATATCACCATGCGAATTTAGACAACGACGTGCAATTGGATTACTTAGAATCAAAATTTGAAGAGTTTGAGCATTATGTGTCTTATCAAATTGATATTTTGAGTGAAACAGAGTTGGCAAAATACGCCAAACGTGCGGAATTGGCTCGTAAAGAAGCAGAAGAAACGTTCCGTTCAGACTATGTGTCTAAATTGAAAGACTCTCTTGATCAAGTAGCGCACATTATTCGTGAGCTTAACCATAGCTTAAAGCGCCGTCCATTTAACCAAGAAATTTATCAGTTCCGCTATTATCCTAATGGTGATATGAAAGATATTTTGGATCTCGTTGAACGCTTTAGTGCTCAAGATCAGGCTAATGTAGGCGGTTTGTTCGATCCTCATTTAAGCAATGACCCGGATCATGTTCGTGCTATTGCTTCCATTCAGGAACTTATTTCTGACGATGAGAAACAACAAGATCTTGCGGATTATCGTAAGTTCTATAATTTTGAAGTGGATATTTTAGACGCAGAAGGGAATAAGAAAACCACCTTGAGTCAGCGTATTCAAACCGGTTCTGGTGGTGAGCACCAAATCCCATTCTATTTAGCGATTGCTGCAGCATTATCGACCACCTATCGTTTACATGAAACGATGGAAGGCGAAATTGTTGGCGGCTTTTCTTTGGCTATGTTTGATGAAGCTTTTAACAAAATAGACATGGTAAAAACATCCACTTGTATGGGGTTTATGAAAGACATCGGTCTTCAAGTTATTGCGGCTGCGCCAGATGATAAGCGCGCGGTCATGGCGGCTAACATGGACACTATTATCAGTGTTTGGCGTGAAGGTGGTGCAGTCTCAATTGATGTCGCTTACCCAAAAGAAAAAGGGCAAGTTTTACTGAATGGCCAATCTGAAAATCTAACCGTTCCAGTATGATAGGTAACTCTATGCTAGTGCAAAATCAAATAGAAGCCCGCATCAGTGAAAATTTGGATGTTGAGCATATGTCACTCGAAAACGAGAGTCATATGCATAATGTTCCTGCGGGCAGCGAATCACACTTTAAATTAGTTCTTGTCAGTGATGTATTTGAAGGTAAGAGATTGGTTCAACGCCATCAGCTTGTTTATGGTATTTTACAAGACGAGATGACTAAAATTCACGCTCTTGCTATGCATCTATATTCACTTAAAGAGTGGCGTGAGCGCAATGCGTTTGCTCCTTTATCGCCAAAATGCCACGGAGGCGAATAGGGCGAACAGCCCTAGTTCGGTTAACTAATGAGTATTTCAGTTTCAGTTAATGATAACACTAATACAGTAACCATCGCGATTGTCGGCAGTTTTGATTTTTCATTGTTTAACGATTTTCGCGCTGCGTATTCGAATCTTACAAAGTGCTACGCGCTGTATGTAATCGATATGAGCACGGTTGAATACTTAGACAGTGCCGCGCTAGGTATGCTGTTAAGCATGCGAAATGCTATCGAACAGGACAGTAGCATACAGCTCAAAGGAGCGAATGCTTTCATTAAAAACATTTTAATGATTTCTCGTTTTGATAAACGTTTTGATATTCAATAAAGGTCTGATGAATGAAATTATTATGCGTAGACAGTGAGCCCGTTTATCGCGAAATCATTTCTTTGTGTGCTGAAAAAGAACATGTCATGGTAAAAACTGTGGCAAGTTATGACGAGGCTATCACGGCTTTTATCGAATATGTGCCAGACATGGTCACACTGGATGTGATTATCAAAGGCGGTAGTGGTTTTGATTTGGTTAAGCAACTTAAAACATTATCAGGTAACCGTTTTGTTCCGATGATTTTCCTCGCGTCTCACACCACGGACTCGGTAATGGATAAATGCTTTAAAGCAGGGGCAGATGATTTTATTCCTAAGCCTTTTAATGAAGTGCTCTTTAATATTCGACTGAAAACTCATATGAGACACGTTGAATTGATGAAAGAGATGTACCGAAAAAACAAAGCCTTAACATATTACCAAACCATGATAGAACGAGAGCATGAAATGGCTCATCATGTTCTTGATCATATACAAACACGTAGCGAAAATAACTCTGGGCAGGTGGCTATTACGAGGTTATCTGCGGCCAGCTTTAATGGGGATCTGGCCTTAGTTAAAACACGCTCAGACGGGGCTCGTCTTGTGTTTGTCGGAGATTTTACTGGCCATGGGTTACCTGCTTCAATTGGCGCTTTACCCGTCATGCAAGCTTTTTTTGATGCGGTTGATGAATTGCTCGATATCGATCAATTAGCCATTAAAATTAATAGAATATTATTCGGTATTTTACCGGATTATATGTTTTGTGCCGGTTATCTAATTTTAATTATGCAAACGGGTGAGCTTGCTTATTGGGGAGGAGGAATGCCAAATGCTTTCATCCGTCGTTTAGATGGCAGCTTTGATTATTTGTGCTCAAACCATATGCCGCTTGGTATTCTTCCTACAAAAGAATTTGATGCGGATTTGCAGTTCAATAGATTACATTTTGGCGACACACTTATTATTGTGTCTGATGGTGTCTTAGAGCTTAAAAACGATCAAAATGAAATGCTTGGAGACAGTAAAGTGAAGGACCTTATTGCACATTGTTACGCGGAGGAAGATTTATTATTGGCCCAGCAGTTAACTGAGAATAAACTGTCTGAGTATCGGGGGGAATCGGTTCAGCTCGATGACATTACTCTTGTTGCATTGAGAAGTGCCTGCTTACAATAAAACACTGTAAGCAGGAAAACGCTTAACCTTTTTTTCCGCCTTTTTTCTTATTTTTATTGCCTTGTGTTTTCGGTTGAGCCTTTGGAAATGGGCGTTTCTCAGGTTCGGTTCGTAGCACTAAAAATAAGTCAGTAACAACTTCTGGTATTTGAGCAATACAGGAATTTGTTAGTTTTTCACTTTGTCGAATTTGAACAACTTCTTCATCATCAAACAAATCAGAAGCCACCATAATAGGCAACAAAAGCTCAGCGACAACTTCTTCTTTTTCAGACTCAAACCAGTGGCTTTCGGTCATGAATACGCCTTCCATGAATCCTGTCGCCCACTCTTGCAACTCACTCAATTCTTCTGGCGAGGACCCCATTTCCAGCTCGCAGGGAACCATAAAGCCTTCTTCTGACTCCAGTTCAATTTGTATATCAATGAGAAGACGAGAAAGATACTGGCGTATCTGCTTTTCTTGTTTCTCATTGTCAAATGTTGGGGTCTCTTCGAAAATAACGGGTAGCCACTTTTCCTCGGTTGTCAAAACGGGACAAATAGACAATGCTGTTAAAAAGCCATGTGCCATAACAAAGTTCTGACATTCCTCATGAACTTGATCTGACTCCAAAAAATCTTCTAACGTCTCTAATTCAAGATCATCAAGAGGTTGGTGTGCCATGTAGATATTTCCCTAATGCAAATTAAGGCTTTGATTCTAGCGAAAAGAAGAGGAAAAATCGATGCACAAAGCGTGGCGTTAAGAGATAATTATACAATGAATTTAAAGACACAAACTCTTCTTCGTTTAGGTTACAGTGAGTATCGCCCGTTGCAGGAACAGGCGATCGATGCCCTATGCTCAGGACAAGACGTTTTGCTAGCGGCACCAACCGGTGGTGGCAAATCGTTAGTTTACCAAGTCGCGGGACTGATCAGGCAAGGTGTTGCCGTGATTGTCAGCCCTCTATTATCGCTTATGTCTCAACAAGTCGAGGAGTTAAATGCAAAGGGTATACGAGCCAAGTTCTTGAACTCTACTTTAAACCCAGGTGAGCAAGATGATCTTGTTTGGGCGTTACGTCACAAGCATATTGATTTGTTGTATCTATCCCCGGAGAAACTGGTTCAATCCTCTGTTATAGGCTTTTTGCACAGCATTGAAATTTCGTTGTTTGCTATTGATGAAGCGCATTGTATTTCACAATGGGGGCATTTTTTTCGACCGGAATACAGCCAACTTGGTCAGTTAAAAGCCTTTTTTCCTAATGTTCCAATCATTGCATTGACTGGCACAGTTGATCAAAAGACGGTCGTAACCATCCAATCATCTCTGCAGCTTACGAATTGCTTGGTAATGAAAAATAGCTTTGATCGCGCCAATATCAAGTTGCAAATTGCTCAGAAGCGTAAAGCAAAGCAGCAGATACTGTATTTTTTACACCATGAAGTACCTGGGGAATCGGGCATTATTTATTGTCGTTCACGAAAAAAAACCGACGAGCTATCAGGTTGGCTACGTAGCTTGGGGCTACCAAGTTTAAGCTATCATGCCGCTATGCCAGAAGAAGAGAAACAAAAGAATCATGCCATTTTTATCAAGCAACATGGCACGATTATGGTTGCTACAACCGCTTATGGTATGGGGATCGATATTTCTCATGTTAGATTTGTGGTTCATTTAGATCTGCCGAGTAGTCCAGAATCTTATTTTCAAGAAGTTGGAAGAGCCGGACGAGATGGGAACCCCGCCAAATCATTATTGCTTTATGGTTTGCAGGATATGTTACAAGCCCAGCAGATGGCGGCATTTCATCCCTTGGCCGCGGAAAAAGAGATGCAGCATTTAGGCAGTTTATTTCGCATTCTAGAGAACAGGGGATGTCGTCGACAAAACTTACTGTCCCATTTTGATGAAGAGATTCCTGCTTGTCAGTATTGTGACCGATGCCTTTCGAATCGTGCAGAGCAAAATATGACTACGGCCAGTCAAAAACTTTTGTCTTTAATTTATCATACAAAAGGTCTGCAGCCATTTGCCTCGCTTATTCAAATTCTACTGGGTAAGAAAACGAAAGCGGTTGCAGCTATCAAAGGAGAATCCTCATCTTTATTTGGCAAAGGTAAAGAGCTCAATGAGGCTCAGTGGAAGTCCGTCATTCGTTATTTGCTGGCATACGAATATATTTCTGTCGGAATGGCGAGTGTTTTCACCTTGTATATTAATGAAAAAGCACGAGCGGTGCTGCAAGGTAAGACGCAAATTATCATTCCTACAGAATACTATTATCCTACTTTGTCAGAAGAGGAATTGGCGTTAGACAGTGCTAATTGGCATAAAATTTTAGCTTGGAAATACTCCAATGCCAGTATTACATTAAGTGACACTCAGCTTAGATTGATTTGTCTGCATAAACCTACCTCTGTTGCCTCGTTGAGTCGCTTAACGGGGTTGCCAAAAGAAAGTGTTGCGGCTTTTGCAGGCTCTTTAATGCAAGTGATCCATGAGACATACTCTGAGAAGGTTCATACTCTATGCCCTTGACCTCAAGAAAAGAAACGCCAGATTATGAGGCTGACGCGCTTGCCTATGTTTTTCAGCGGGTAAATCAATGTTTCACGACCGCGGATACTTTTTTTGGCGCCAAATTCAAGCGATCAAGCTGTAATTTTAAGCAAAAAGGCAAAGCCGCTGGCACCGCGCATTTACAAAAAAACGAACTGCGTTTTAATCTTTTTATGTACCAGCAGGATCCTATTGAGTTTCTTAACCAGGTCGTTCCTCATGAGGTAGCGCACATTGTGGTGTACCAAATTTACGGCAATAGCGTCAAACCCCATGGTAGGGAATGGCAAGCGGTTATGTTTAAGGTATATGGCATTAGACCAAGTCGCACCCATACGTTTGATGTACCACCACAAAAAAATAGCTATGAGTACCGTTGTGCCTGTCAAAAGCATGATTTTAGTAAGCAACGACATACCAGAGCACAAAGAGGCACCGAGTACATTTGTAAAAAGTGTCGTTCCTCATTGCTATTTGTGACCAAGAAAACGATTGACACAGCGTAACTTACTCAACGTAAAAAGAAGCATTCTTCATGCAATTGACCTTAAATTATCCATTTTTGATGCGATAACATCATCCTTATAGTAAGATAAGCGCGTTTTACTAACAGCGTATATATGATGGATTTATCGAATCGACCTAAAGAAAAATTGGAGCTTAATAAACTCCAAAAACGCCTTCGCAGATTAACGGGCCAAGCCATATCGGACTTCAATATGATTGAAGATGGCGATAAAGTCATGGTGTGTTTGTCAGGAGGGAAAGACTCGTACACTATGCTTGATATTTTACGAAATCTGCAGGCTAGCGCGCCAATAAAGTTTAGCATTATTGCTGTCAATTTGGATCAAAAGCAACCTGGTTTTCCTGAGCATATATTGCCTGCCTATTTGGAAGAGCAGGGGGTAGACTTCCATATTTTAGAGCGTGATACCTATAGCATAGTGAAAGAGATTGTCCCAGAGGGCAAGACAACTTGTGGTTTGTGTTCTCGTTTACGTCGTGGCTCTTTATATGGTTTCGCGGAAGAAATTGGCGCGACTAAGATAGCATTGGGGCATCATAGAGACGATATTCTAGAAACATTATTTTTAAACATGTTTTTTGGTGGCAAATTAAAATCTATGCCTCCGAAGCTGTTGAGCGATGATGGGAAGCATATCGTGATTCGTCCTCTCGCTTATTGCAAAGAGTCTGACATAGAGGCATTTGCTCTTATGAAGGAATACCCCATTATTCCTTGTAATCTCTGCGGTTCTCAAGAGAATCTTCAAAGACAAGTGGTCAAAGATATGTTACAAAAATGGGAAAAAGACTTTCCTGGAAGAATCGAGACCATGTTCTCTGCTTTACAAAATGTAGTTCCATCTCACTTAGCAGATACTGAATTGTTTGACTTTAAAGGGTTGAAGCAGTCGCCAGCGGCCTTCGACCGATTAAATATTATTTCATTATAGGATAATAGAAATGAATCTTACACAAAAAGCACTATTACTAACCGCCGGCATTTTAGGGTCATCTATCGTTAATGCGTCCTCAGCAGGGGTCAGCTTAAATAATGACACAGTGAAGGGTGATATTGATCTAAATATGGGCGCTTTCGGTGTGAATGGTGGTATTACGCACAACGATGATCAAAATACTTCGACAGCACATATTGGTGTAACCGTTGAAGATTCAGATACAAGCGGCCCACTTCAGGCTGGATTGGGGATTCGTTTTTATGCAATCGATGCCAATTTAGACAGTGATACAGGTAATGATGATCTTTCTCTTGCCTTAGCGTTAGGTGGCTGGTATCGCTACACATTGCCAGAGGCGAACCGTGTTAGTATTTATGGCTCTGTTTATTATAGTCCAGAGGTACTTGCGCTATCGAACCTGGACCACATGTATACTTATGAGTTTCGTGCAGAATACATGACGATGCGTAATGCCAGAGCCTATGTGCGTTATGGCAAAACGGTAACTGTATACGAAGATAATAGCCGTAAAGAACTTGATAAAGGCCTTTCTGTTGGTGCAACCGTAGATTTCTAATTGTGCTTCAGGCAAATAAAAAAGGTGGCCGAAGCCACCTTTTTTATTTGTGTGTTTGATTACTCAGTCGCCATTATAAGCACAAAGGCTGAAAACAGGAATATCACTGTCTCTTAGCTTCTGGCTGCCACCAAGGTCTGGTAAATCGATAATGGCCGCTACCTCTTTGATATTTGCCCCTTGTTTTGTTAAAAGCTCAATCGCTGCGAATAACGTTCCACCTGTTGCAATTAGGTCATCAAATAATAAGACTTCATCACCTTCACTAACGGCGCCTTCTTGGATCTCTAATTCTGCTTCACCATATTCTAGCGCGTATTTTTGCGAAATGGTTTTTCCAGGCAACTTGCCTTTTTTACGCACCAAAATGAGGGGTTTCTGTAGTTCATAAGCTAAGACAGCCGCAATTAAAAAGCCTCTCGCGTCAATACAAGCAATATGCGAGATATTTGTAGATATATATCGATGAACATAGGCATCGACGACCATTCTCATCCCTTTAGGATCACTGAAAATAGGCGTGATATCTCGAAAGCTGATGCCTTTTTTGGGCCAGTCTTCGACCGTTTGTATTAGTGATTTAACGTAAAAATCGTCATAGAGCATGTTGGTAACGCCTCATTGTATCAATCAAATGTTAGCGATTTTACCACAATCACTCGCAACCCCAACGAGTTTTTGTATTTCAGGGAAGTCAATTATCTCAATTTCTTTGCCATCTACATGTATCAACTCATTTTTTTGAAACCGAGTAATGACACGGCTTACCGTTTCTACCGCCAAACCAAGATAGTTGCCTATTTCACCACGTGACATAGACAAGCGAAAGGCGCTCGCAGAATAGCCGCGTTTTTTAAAACGAGTAGACAGGTTTAACAGAAAAGAAGCCACTTTTTCATCCGCATTCTTTTTACCTAGCAGCACCATCATTTGCTGATCATCAGAGATCTTGCGACTCATGACTTTGAATAGCTGATGTTTGAGAGAGGGGATTTGGGAAGACAGCTCTTCTAGGTGGCTAAATGGGATTTCACAAACGGTTGTGGTTTCTAGCGCTTTGGCTGAGACGGGGTAAATGTTGGAATCAATACCACTTAAACCAACCAACTCACTTGGACAGTAAAACCCTGTAATCTGCTCTTCACCGTATGACGTTATATTAAATGTCTTCAATGTTCCAGAGCGCACGGCATAAACCGAATCAAAAGCTTCGCCCTGACGAAACAAAAAATCCCCTTTTTTGAGCGGCTTTTTGCGCTCAATAATTTGATCTAAACGATTAATGTCTTCGTCCGCTAGTGCAATAGGCAAACATAGTGCGCTTAGGCTACAGTTTTGGCATTGCGATGTTAGAGTGCTGTTAAATCGTGACTTTGTGTGTGTCATGGTGGTCATACTGTTCTCCCTGTTCTCGATTTATATAACTTTTGAGTATTTTATCGCGCCATTTAGGTACTTATCGAAAACCATGCAAATGCACCGAATCAGTAGTCTACCGCGCTCTGTCACTTTAATAATGGTCTGCATTCCATTATGGTTGATTTCCAACATGCCATCTTCGATCATCGATGTCAGATTGTCTACTTCTTGAGAAAAATAATCAAAGAAACGAATTTTAAATTCTTTTTCAATTATTTCGGTATTGAGTTCAAATTGAGCAATGAGTGACATGATGACATGATGACGAATTTTATCATCACGATTGCTAATATAGCCCTTAGCAATCGCTAATTGACCTTTTTCAATACTGTTCCGATACAGGGTTAAGTCCGTATGGTTCTGTATATAAACGCCATTCAAATCGCTAATAGCTGAAACACCAAAAGCCACTAAATCCGTATCTGCGTGTGTAGTATAACCCTGAAAATTTCTTTGTAAGCTGCCTTGTTTTTGTGCTTGAGCAAGACTGTCATACGGTTTGGCAAAATGATCCATTCCAATGTATTCATAACCTGCATTTATAAGATACTCAATGCTCATTCTGAGTAAATCAAGTTTCGTCGTGGCAATGGGTAAACTTTCATCCAAAATCCGTTTTTGTGCCGAAAAGCGCTCAGGTAGATGTGCATAGTTGAACAAAGAGATGCGCTCGGGTGATAACTGTATCACCTTGTCTAAGGTATCTTGGAAGCCAGCAAGTGACTGATAGGGTAAGCCATAAATCAGATCAAAGTTAACCGATTTTATGCCTAATTCTCGCGCATGGTCCATCAGGTTTTTAACCATTTTAAACGGCTGAACTCGATGAATTGCCTTTTGCACTATTGGATCAAAATCTTGCACGCCAACACTGATTCGATTGATGCCCATCTCTGTCAGCAACTTAAGCTTGGAATAATTGATTTCTCTAGGGTCAATTTCAATACTGTAGTCTTGTGTCCCGTTATTGACCAAAGTGAAGTGCTGCTTAATATTATTAAAGAGGGCGTTTATCAAGTCTTCAGTGAGAAAGGTAGGCGTTCCCCCACCAAAGTGCAGCTGCGTAACTTTGCGGGTATGATCCAGCATGAGGCTGCGTAGTCTCATTTCTTCGCCTAATAACTCTACGTATTCTATGCCTTCCTCATACTGCTTGGTGACAATCTTATTGCAAGCACAGTAATAACACAGGTGCGCACAAAAAGGGATGTGAAAGTACAAGCTCAGAGGCGCATCAGACGGCACTAACATTTTATCTATTAACGCAATTTTACTGATATTCGCATCAAATTGTGGTGCTGTAGGGTATGAGGTGTATCGAGGCCCTGATAAATCATATTTACCAATCAGTTCAGAATCCCAAATCATGATGTCTTCCTATTAAAATTTCTAATAGGAGTGTACTCTTTAGTGAATTCGCATTAGCTGACTCAGATCATGATTTGTGATGCTGAAATCAAAAATCCGCTTTACTTAGGCCACTGACAGTAGTGATAGGATACGAATATTCTCATACCCTCACAAATTTGGTCTAATAACACCCCATTTATTGCGCAATCTGTGTGAAGGTTTTTATATGAGTTCGTTTCCCTTATATCTCGCGCATGGTGCTGGTGTTGGTCATACAAACGATTTTTTATCTCAACTGGGTGCCGCCATCTCAGCACAAAGAGAGCAATTGATTATTCCTGTGACATTTTCCTATATGAAGGAGCAGGCATTATCAATGAAAAGAAGGCCTCCGCCACGTTTTTCGGCACTGATACCTGAATACGCGAATTATATTGAGCACGAGGAGGCTTGTATTGTTGCTGGCAAGTCAATGGGGGGGAGAGTGGCAACGCAGTTATCACATCTTCCTATGGTCAAAGCGATTGTGTGTTTTGGTTTTCCATTTCACCCCGTGGGAAAACCAGAAAAAAATAGGCTTGCCTTCCTGTCTAAGATTGAGGTGCCTTGCCTTATTGTGCAGGGCACTAGGGATGCATTGGGCCGTTATGAGTGGGTAAGTCAGCAAACACTGCCTAAAAACATTGAAATTATGTGGATTGAAGGCGCAGATCATGACTTTAAAACCCTAAAAAAATACAATACTACGATCAATGATACGATTAATCATATTGCTGCCATTACGCAGGATTGGTTAATGAAAGCCATCTGAGCAGTTCATACTCTTTTAACACCAAAGGAATACCATGGAATACCAAGCGATTCTTGATGCCACAGGCCTACTTTGTCCAGAGCCTGTAATGCTGCTGCATGTGGAAATGCGAAAATTGACCGCGAAACAGACATTAAAAGTCATTGCAACTGATCCTTCTACGACCAGAGACATACCAAAGTTTTGTCAATTTCTTGGACATAAGCTGGTACAGCAAAACCAGGAAGAGGGTGTTTATACATTTTGGATTGAAAAGAAGGAAAAATAAAAATCCCCCAGACTATCAGTAATAATCTGAGGGATTAAATTAACGACTAAAAACTTAGGCAACTTTAAGCTTTTTAGTATGCTCTTTTTCACCAAGAATCGCACTTTTATAAATGTGCTCGAAATTTGAAAAACCCACGTCAATATCCAAGCGAAGTTGGCGGGCGATATCGTTCGAAGAGACTAGGCCTCTTATGGTTTTGGTCTCTTCATCAATCACTAAGAGATGCTGAAATTTATTATTTCTTTGACTGAAAAGTAATGACTCAATATCAGATTTTTGCAGTGAGATATAGGACAGAGCCAACAAAGTTTCTTTTGGTCTCATCAAATCAGCTACCATGAGCTCTGAGCGTTTATAACCATTCGCAACCTGTTTAATGAAGACATCTTCCGATAAATCTTCAAGGCTGATGACACCAATAAAGTGATTATCTGCATCAACAACGAGTTTCATGCGGACGTGCTCTTTGCGCATTAGCAAAACCAATTCATCAGCACGCGTGCTGGATTCGATGACTCTAGGGCCCGCCTTTTGAAAGTCAGTAAATACAGATAAAGCAGGCGAGTACAAGTTAGTGTTGGCTAACGTTGTAGGCCAAGTTAAATTATTAACGTCTTTTGTTGATACGTAAGTCAATGTTTTCATGATAGAACCCCAATAAAGTAGATAAAAGAAGAATGGGTAAGTTATATCGATGAAACTGGTGGTGCCCTTGGGCTCTTATTGCTTATTATTCGGGAGTGAACAGTAAGATGGTTATAAATAAAATCAGGTAAAGAACGAGCTAGCACCTTTGAGGTGTAAAAGTCCGAATAAACAAAATGAGTGTCGGAACTTTTTTCTTGATCTGGGACAACGACTTCACAAAACTTTTGATCTATTGTTGGGTCTATCCAACGCAATTGAGTTACTTCATGCGCATTAACACGTTGAGAAATCGTCAATAAAGACGATATCACGACCGCAATCAACACAAGTAACTGAATTTTCATACTAATACCAACGTTTGCAAACTAATGTATGCAAATTAATATAGGCTTGCCTTTTTGTAAATCCCAGCGTTTTTTATAAAATGACGTATATTTCCACTATCTTGTGTTTTGTTAATAGATCATGACTAAATGCAACATAATACCTATAAACGTTAACATAAGGTTAGGAAGCGTGATTGATGGTTCCTAACCCCCTGAGCTTTTTGCTAATACTTATTTATATTAGGCTACCGCTGCTGGCAACATAATGGTTGCTTCACCGGTAACCACAACTTTACCTTCGCATTCACACACTGTTTTTAGTGTTGCTCGGCGGCGGCGCTCGTTGATATCTGTCACCGTCACGGTCGTTACGACCTCTTGCCCAATAAAAACAGGAGCTCGAAACTTAAGCGTCTGCTCAAGATAAATGCAACCAGGTCCTGGAAGTTGCGTGCCAATCGCGGCAGATATAAACCCGGCTGTCAGCATGCCGTGAGCAATAGGCTGACCAAATGATGTCGTCGCTGCGTATTCAGCATTCAAATGGACCGGGTTTGTATCTCCCGTCACTTCTGCAAAAGCCTGAACATCCTCCGTTGTGACCACTTTTCGGTACTCAGTGCTTTGATCTATGGAAAGTTGCTCTAATGTATAACCAGTCGTCATTACCAATCCTTATTTTGTCATTTTCGGTTATGGTACACTTTCATCGTACTATTCTTAAGAGGTATCTATGGTTAAATTGGTTATTTTTGATTGGGACGGTACCTTATTTGATTCTATTGATAAAATCTGTGCCAGCATGCTGCAAGCTGGCAATTTGGCAAAAGCGCCCACTAGGACAAAAGACGATGTAAAAAACATTATAGGCTTGTCTTTAGAAAGAGCGGTTGATGTTATTTGGCCGGAGCTATCTATTAACGAACACGACACCATTATTGAGCATTATAAACGTATTTATGTCGCGGCCGACCAGACACCACCGCTGGCTTATCCTGGTGTAATCAAAGTGCTGGATAAACTGCAAGCATCCAATGTCAAAATGGCAGTGGCAACAGGAAAAAGCCGACGGGGACTTGAGCGAGCGATGTTGCTAAGCAAGACAAACGACTATTTTGTTGCTTCTCGCTGTGCCGATGAAACGCTATCGAAACCCAACCCACTGATGTTAGTACAAATATTGACGGAGCTAAATATACACCCAGAGCAGGCCATTATGGTTGGTGATACAGAATACGATTTAAACATGGCTACTAATGCAGGTATGAAAGGCATTGGCGTGACTTATGGCGCTCATCAAGCAGAACGACTAAAAGCTTGCCAGCCGCAAGCACTTATCAACGATTTTAATCAATTATCAAATATTTTAGGATTATAAGAAATGAGCTGGACAGAAGAGGAAGACCGTAAACAGTCGCTTAACGAAACGTCAAGTGAGCATGTACATACTGAGAAAAAGACCGAAAGAGAGACTACAGATCCAAATAAAGAGATTTGGTCCTTACTAGAAAAAACACTTAGTGAAAACCTTATTGAAAAACGCCGTGCCAGACGTTGGAGGATTTTCTTTCGTTTTACGACGATCGCTATTTTCCTGGCGGTTATTGGTGGTTGGTTTGCTAAGTCTAACTTTCAAGATGTCAGTTTAGAAGGAGACATAGTTGCCATGATTCCAATGCGTGGCGTTATTGGTGCTGATAACGAGATTGAATCATCTGAGTTTGTTGGTTTACTTGATGCTGCTTACCAAAACTCACGCTTAAAGGGTGTCGTGATTGAAATGAATAGCCCAGGTGGAAGCCCGGTTCATTCTGGTATTATTTACGACGCCATTCGCGCCAAAGAGCAAAACTATCCTGACATTCCAGTTCTCGTAGTTGTTGAAGACATGGCCGCTTCCGGTGGTTACTACATTGCGTCCGCAGCAAATGAAATCTACGCCGATAAAGCCAGTTTAGTTGGCTCAATTGGTGTTATTTCCTCCGGCTTTGACGCAAGTAACTTGCTTGAAAAAATTGGTGTGGAACGACGTACTTTTACAGCTGGTCGCAATAAAGCCTTCTTAGACCCTTTTGCGCCAATGACTGAAGAAGCGAAAAGCAAATGGCAGGCGGTATTAGATGAAACACATCAACAGTTTATTAACGCGGTGAAAGAAGGCCGTGGCGACAGACTTGTTATCACTGACGATGTGTTTTCGGGTATGGTTTTTACAGGATCGCAGGCGGTTAAAATCGGCCTCATAGATGGTTTGGCAAGTGTCAATGATATTTTAAACACTCGTTTTCCTAATGCTGAACCTATCTTTTACGAACCAAAACAAGATTCTTGGAAAGAGCTCGCTAAAGAGCTGGGGGTAGAAATGGCGACAAAAGTCCTAAACAGTACCAGCCTACAATAAAGTATCTTGTTTATTGAAAAGCTCCTTCGGGGGCTTTTTTAATGCCTGCGATAAAGTGATGTGAAAAATGACATCGGTAGTTGACCATGTCATAGTGTTATCAATAAAATAAGTTTGATAAAATAAATTCACTATTTATCTTATCAAACTTTTTACGGTCAGTAGGGGAAATGAACGATGGCTCGCAAAGCAAACATAGCAAGAGAAGAAATTCACCAAGCCTGCTGGGAATTGTTAGAGCAAAACAGCTTTCCTAATATTCCGCGTTTGGCTGAGTTCTTTATGAAAAAAGATGGCCGACGCTGCTCTAACACCACTCTCATGAATGCTATTGCTGAATGGGAGGATGCCTATAAAGATCAGCAACAGCATCAATTAAAAGAACTAAGCGACATCCTTCAGCCGGTATTTAAACGCTTTTCTAGAGAAGTGACCCAACAGCTCGGGCAATTATTAGATGAAAAGTCTTCTGATCTTGAGCAACACCAAATACGTAAATTAGAAGCAACACAAAGTGGTTATTTGTCACTGTCTTCAGCGTTAATTGAGTTACAAGAAGCCCATGACGCATTAATCGTGGAGCACAAGACAGTCTGTGATGACGCTGTGATGGCTAAGCAAAAATTGGCATTGAGTGAGCAACGATATCAAGACGTCATGACTCAAAATGCCGTGCTAACAAACCAGATCAAACAGGAACAAAAGGACAATCAAGAGCTCAGAATTAATCTTGCCCAAAAAGAAGTGGACTTAGCCAAACAAGACAATGCCTTGACTAGGCTGCACGAGGAAAATACAAGACTGGTTAGTGCACTGGAAGATAACAGGAAAGATAAAATGGAAAATGACGAGATAAAATGGCAAGAAATGGCAAAAAAACTCGATGCACTGACTCGCTCACTGAAAACCATGCCACGCAAAGATAGAGGCTAGAAACAATAACCGTTATAATGCAGTACGTTTTGTATTCGCGTCCCCATTATTTAAGAAGAGAAGATGAGCAATAAACAATCCGCCATTCGTGATTTAATCACCATCAAAGACTTCATTCGTTGGACATTTAGTCGTTTCAAAAAAGCTGACTTGTTTTATGGTCATGGCACAGATAACCCATGGGATGAAGCGGTTCATCTGGTCATGGGGGCATTAAAGCTACCACTGGACTTTGATCGTGATATGCTCGATTGTGCACTGACTTATAATGAAAAAAAACACATTCTTAAGTTAGTACAAACGCGCATCACTAAGCGTGAACCATTGCCGTATCTTTTAGGCGAAGCATGGTTTATGGGGCTGCCATTTAAAGTCACTAAAGATACGTTGATCCCACGCTCTCCAATCCTTTCTTTATTAGAAAGTGAATTTGCGCCTTGGTTGAAAAATTATCCATTAAATATCTTAGATATGTGTACAGGCTCTGGCTGCTTGGGCATAGCGGCCGCTTTAGTATTTGAGGACGCTGACGTCGATATTTCAGATATCAGCGAAGCCGCTCTATTGGTGGCAAATGAAAACATTGTACGCCATCAGGTAGAGGACAGAGTCCATGCCATTCACTCTGATATGTTTAAAGGTTTGAGTGGCAAGCAATATGACCTAATTATTTGTAATCCACCTTATGTTGATGCAGATGATTTTCACAATGCACCAGCTGAGTTTCATAATGAGCCAGAATTAGCCTTAACTTCTGGCGAAGATGGCCTTAATTTTACCCACGAATTTTTAGCCCAAGTCGCGCATTATCTGCAAGATGACGGTATATTAGTCTACGAAGTAGGAAACACAGAAACCGCCTTACAAGCCGCTTATCCTAATATTCCCTTTATGTGGGTCGAATTAGAGCAGGGTGGAAATGGTGTTTTTATCCTAACCAAAGAACAACTTATCGAACTATTACAAGAGCAGAAATAGCCTATGTCTGGTAATACATTTGGAACACTTTTTAAAGTTACTACCTTCGGTGAAAGTCATGGTCTGGCGCTTGGCGCCATTGTTGATGGGTGCCCACCAGGCATTGAACTTTGCGAAGCGGATTTACAACGCGATTTAGACTTGCGTAAACCCGGTACGTCTAGACACACAACTCAAAGACGTGAAGCCGATGAAGTAAAAATTTTGTCTGGCGTCTTTGAAGGCAAAACCACAGGAACACCGATTGGTTTAATGATCGAAAATACCGATCAGCGCTCAAAAGATTATGGCAATATTGCAGACACCTTCCGTCCTGCCCATGCTGATTATACTTATGATCAAAAGTATGGTTTCCGCGATTATCGTGGTGGCGGTCGTTCATCTGCTCGTGAAACCGCGATGCGTGTCGCCGCCGGCGCCATTGCCAAGAAATACTTGAAGCAACAATTCGGTATCGAAATCCAAGGTTTCTTGTCTCAACTTGGTCCCATTAAATTGGAGGTTAAAGACCTAAGCCAAGTCTATGACAACAGCTTTTTCAGCCCAGACCCCGATGCCATTCCTCAGCTCGAAGAATACATGACAGCATTACGTCGTGAAGGCGATTCTGTGGGGGCAAAAATCACGGTTATTGCTAAAAATTTAATGCCCGGTCTAGGCGAGCCTGTTTTTGATCGTCTTGATGCAGATATCGCTAAAGCCATCATGAGTATTAACGCGGTGAAAGGTGTTGAAATTGGTGACGGTTTTGACGTTGTGGAGCAAAAAGGTAGCCAACACCGTGACGAAATGACACCTGAAGGTTTTTTAAGCAATCACGCAGGCGGTGTGTTGGGCGGTATTTCATCAGGCCAAGATATTGTGGTGCATATGGCATTAAAACCCACATCGAGCATCACTATCCCTGGTAAAAGCATCGACCGCGCAGGCAACCCAATCGAAGTCATCACCAAAGGTCGTCATGACCCTTGTGTTGGTATTCGAGCAACCCCGATTGCCGAGGCAATGTTGGCCCTCACGATTATGGATCATTTGCTGAGACACAGAGCGCAAAATGCTGATGTTGTCTGTCCAACACCCATTATAAAAGGCCAAGCTTAAGCCTTTAAAAACGGTAAATAACAAGCCGCTATGTTGCTAATAGCGGCTTTTTTATTTTGATCTTTCAGGACAAGGTTATTGTATGGTCACTAAACTCGGCACTACCGTCATTCGAATTCGTGTTGGCTCAACCAATCCCGTCAAAGTCAACGCAGCCAGACACGCTTTTTCACAGGCTTATCCGAACCACATTATTCATTGTGAAGGGCAACATGCGCCGTCTGGCGTTGCTGATCAACCAATGACAGAAGCAGACACTCGTCTTGGGGCACAAAACAGAGCTCGCTATTGTTTTGAAAATGCTAGCTCCGACATGAATTTTTTTGTGGCGATGGAAGGCGGCGTGGATGCATTCGAGGAGGGCGCTGCTACCTTTGCTTATGTGGCCATTATGGATGATAAAGGAAAACTAATGACGGGGCGTTCTGCTAACTTACCCTTACCAAACAAGGTTTATCAACGCTTACAGGCGAATGAAGAACTCGGAATTGTTATGGACGAATTATTCAATACGGATAATATCCGTCAAAAAGGCGGAGCTATTGGCTTATTGACCAATCATGCTGCCACCAGGGAAAGCGTCTATACACAAGCACTGGTTCTTGCATTAGCGCCGGCACTTCACCCAGAACATTACTAATACAGGGCATTTACGTTTTTATGGTTCAACAATACAAAAGTGAAAGCAATGAAGTATAAATGGATTCTCTTTGACGCGGATGAAACACTTTTTCATTTCGATAATTTCGCTGGTCTAAAACACATGTTTGCTAAACATGGCGTTACTTTTGAAAAAGCAGAATATGATGAATACCAAATCGTCAATAAACAACTCTGGGTAGACTATCAAAACGGTCACATCAGCGCTGAACAATTACAAATACGTCGCTTTGCGTTATGGAGTGAACGATTATCGATCAGCACCAAAGAACTTAACAAACAATTTTTAGACGCCATGGCGGATATCTGCAAGACATTACCAGGGGCGATTGAGCTGGTAGAACATTTGCATAAAAGCAAAATAAACATGGGCATTATTACGAATGGTTTTGCTCAGCTACAGAAAATCCGTCTCGAACGTACAGGATTATTGCCGTATTTTTCACCCGTAGTGATTTCAGAACTGGTCGGTGTTGCTAAGCCACATCCTAAAATATTTGAACATGCCTTAGAACACATGGACTCACCAGATAAAAACCAGGTATTAATGGTCGGCGATACGTTGGAGTCGGATATCTTGGGTGGCAACAACTTTGGTTTTGACACATGCTGGCTTAATCACCACGACAAGATACATCCAGAAGAGATTCGACCAACTTACCAAGTCAATTCACTCATTGAGTTATTGGATAAAGTTAAACGCTGGTAACTCAAAAACTAAGCCAGTATGGCCATAATATGTGATTACTCACTATTTCCGATAATAACATTTATCGGAAATAGTGAGGATGTATTAACATGTTTCGCTATAATTAGATCTCTCAGATGCTAAGCATCTAGAAATCATGGTTGGTGTTCCGGTTTAACTTCATCTTTTTTTTAACCAAAACACCAACTAAAGTTTTCACTTCATGTTAAATATCAGTGTCCGCCCATGACTTTTTCGATTTCTTTTGGATCGTTGTGCACAGCAAATTTATCGACTACGGTTTCTGTCGCGACGTTCATACCCACTAACTCAACGTCTGCACCTTCACGGCGGAATTTGATCACGACTTTATCTAAAGAAGACACAGAAGTAATATCCCAAAAATGCGCATTAGTTAGGTCAATAACCACTTTATTGACAGCCTCTTTAAAATCAAATGACTCAACAAAAGCTTCAGATGATGCGAAAAACACTTGGCCAATCACACGATATGTACGAACGGATTTGTCGTCATTTTGCTCTGTTTTTACTATCATGAAACGGCCAATCTTATTGGCAAAAAACAAAGTAGCGAGTAATACACCAACAAACACACCCAATGCTAGATTATGAGTCCACACCACAATAATCACGGTAGTGATCATCACAATATTAGTGGATAAAGGATGTTTTTTAAGATTGGTAATGGAACTCCACGAAAAAGTACCAATTGACACCATGATCATAACCGCGACCAAGGCTGCCATGGGGATTTGTTTTATCCACTCGCCCAAAAACACCACCATAATCAAAAGAAGTGTTCCTGCAATAAAGGTGGACAAGCGCCCTCTACCACCCGATTTTACGTTAATAATCGATTGACCTATCATGGCGCAACCCGCCATACCACCGAGTAAACCCGCCCCTATATTAGCAATACCTTGGCCTTTGCATTCACGATTACGATCGCTTTTTGTATCGGTAAGATCATCAACAATGGCCGCTGTCATCATGGATTCTAATAAGCCAACTACCGCCAAACCAATTGAATAAGGCAAGATAATCAACAATGTGTCTAGATTTAAAGGTACGTCAGGCCACAAAAAGATAGGCAAAGTATCAGGCAGTTCACCCATATCCCCAACAGTACGAATGTCCAAGCCTACTATCATGGCAAAGGCCGTCAATACGACAATGCAGACCAAAGGTGAAGGCAGGCTTCTACCAATGACAGGCACATAAGGGAAAAGGTAAATAATACCCAAACCTACCGCCGTCATGGCATAAACGTGCCAAGTAACATTGGTTAATTCCGGTAACTGAGCCATAAAAATTAAGATCGCCAAGGCATTCACAAATCCCGTCACCACAGACCGCGAGACAAACCGCATTAGACTGCCCAACTTAATGTACCCCGCCATAATCTGGATCACACCCGTTAGTAAGGTCGCCGCCAACAAATATTCCAAGCCATGCTCTTTTACCAAGGTAACCATGAGCAAAGCCATCGCGCCCGTTGCGGCCGAAATCATACCTGGGCGCCCTCCTACAAAGGCTATGACCACAGCGATACAAAAGGAAGCGTACAAGCCGACTTTGGGGTCAACACCGGCAATAATAGAGAACGCGATCGCTTCTGGTATCAAGGCTAAGGCCACAACAGTACCGGCTAATACATCCCCGCGGATGTTGGAAAACCATTCCATTTTCATTTTTTCAAGCATAGATTACCTTTTTATAAGCACATCAACACGGCGCATTTACCTGCGAAGCGAGAGTGTCTTCCAGTTAAAAACATCAAACAAAGTAAGGAATTAAAATTTCAATTCGATTTGGCACAGGAGCACCTGCCATCTACTGTTGTAACAGTGACAACACAGAGGAGTCGTCTCACAAATGTGTGACGACAGGATGGGAGAACTTAGGGTGGCGTAATACGCAAAATACTTCCCTTTAGGGGCTTTTAAAACGCGATATCTTAACAAAATACTGACATTAGTCAACTAAAGCGCCATTGGGATGTCGCTAGAAACACCCCAATGCATATCCTTAATCAGTCGACCATTCGTTGGTTACGTGTTGATTTATAACGATTAATCCACACCATTATGAGTGCTAAAAACGACAGCGCTGCAGCGGCGCTTGGAATCCACGCAAAGCCAAAACCAATACTAATCACCAATCCCCCCAAGGCGGCACCTAAAGCATTCCCTAAATTGAATGCACCTATATTAATAGATGAAGCCAATCCTGGCGCTTTGTCAGCGATTTTCATTACTTGCATCTGTAGTGGTGGTCCACTGCCGAAAATCACGGTACCCCATAATAAAACAGTCAGCCCAGCCCCAAGCGTGGTTGTCGCGGTAAAACGAAACAGTAACAGTACCAGCACTTGCAAACCAAGAAAGACAAACAAAGCTAAATCTGGCGATTTGTCTGTGACCTTACCGCTAATATAATTGCCTAATGTAAAACCAATACCAATCAACATCAGCATGGTGGCAATGACGTTGTCTGTTGCCAGAGCCAAGGTCTGCATCACAGGAGCAATATAGGTATACAGCGTAAACATGGAACCTGCACACATGACGGTTGTCGCAAACGCGCGCAATGCAGCAGGCTGCATGATGGCTTTCAGCTCCGTTTTAACATCGGGTTTTTGTGCTCGTTCCATGGCTGGCAAGCTACGACTAATGCCAAAAATTGCCACCCCCCCTAACACCGCCGTCACTGCGAAGGAAAGCCGCCAATCGAACGTTTGCCCTAACCAAGTAGTAATAGGAACACCAACTATATTGGCAATGGTTAAGCCCAAAAAGATAGACGCAACCGCTGAGCCTTTTTTATGATATGGCGCTAAATTCATCGCTACTACGGCACCAATACCAAAAAAAGCACCATGGGAAAGACTGGTAATGATGCGTGATAACAAGAATGTTTCATAATTCACTGCCGCAGCGGAAAGTAAATTCCCCACTACAAATACGGCCATCAAAGCAAGCAGTGATGTTTTATGACTATATTTGGTTAAATACAGTGTAATCAGTGGCGCTCCAACCATGACGCCAACCGCGTAAGCACTAATAAGCAGGCCTGCTGCTGGGATTGATGCATTCACACCTTCCGCAATGACTGGCAGTAATCCCATAGGCATAAATTCTGTGGTACCTATTCCAAAAGTACCCAATGCAATAGCAAAAATGCCCCATTGATAAGCAGCAAGCATACAAAGACTCCGATCATTTTGATTCATAATCAATAAACAAAATAAGCCAAGAGAATCGCTTGGCTTATTTAATGAAAGCGCATTTTATAGTAAGTGTAAGCAAATTTCCCTGCTAATTACCCTACTCATCGCTAATTGCCCTGTTCATCGATAGGGCTGTTAATTTAGTCAGGTCGCTTGCTGTGTTTTTTCGGCCACCAAAACCAGAAAATAACAAACGCTATTAACAAAATCCCAATCATATTAATGAGTATGCTCATTTAACCTCCTGCTTTGTCTTTTCCGTTAAAGATGAAAGACGTAATAGTCGAAGTCGATTAGCATTAGTAACCACAGTAACCGACGATAAGGACATGGCCGCACCTGCAATCACTGGGCTTAATAACCAACCCGTAAAGGGAAACAAAATCCCCGCAGCAATAGGAATCCCTAAGGCGTTATAGGCAAACGCCCCCCATAGATTTTGCTTGATGTTTTTTAAGGTGACTTTGCTAATTTGGATAACATCAGCAACGCCTTTTAAATCATTGTTGATGAGCGTGATGTCTGCGCTTTCCATTGCCACATCCGTACCTGCTCCCATGGCAAAACCAACATCGGCTTGTGCCAAAGCGGGCGCATCATTAATACCGTCACCAATCATGCCCACCACCTCACCTTGGTCTTGAAGCGTCTTAACCCAATTTAGTTTATCATCAGGCATTAGCTGCGCATGATAGTCTTCAATACCCACCTCACTTGCGACCGCTGCGGCGGTTGTTAGATTATCTCCCGTGAGCATAACGATCTTCAGGCCTTGCTTTTTAAAACTGGCAATAGCTTCTTTCATGCCCTTTTTAATTGGGTCTTCAATATAAAATATCGCCAATAGTAGGCTTTCATCTGCCAAATATACCCGCGTCGCGGTGTTGTGTTGATTCTCAACATTGTCTACGTCGAGATGAATACCTTTTTCTTTCATCAAACGTTCATTGCCAAGGTAATAGGCCTTGCCTTTAACATGACCTTTCACCCCCAAACCAACTAGCGACTCAAAATCGTCTAACACCATGGTATTTTTGCCTTTGCTTTCTCCTTGGCAATGCTGCAGTAAAGCCTCTGCTAATGGATGATTTGCTCGTGCTTCAAGAGCCAAGACCAACTGTGCAATGAACTCACTTTGAGCGCGCTCAATGATCATCTGATGGACGACTGTTGGTTTGCCTTCGGTAATCGTCCCCGTCTTATCCAATACCACTACGGTCAATTCGCTTGCCCGCTGTAGTGCATCACCGTTACGAATCAAGCCGCCATATTCTGCCGCTTTACCAATTCCTATCATGGTTGAGATCGGTGTCGCCAAGCCTAGTGCACAAGGGCATGCAATAATGAGCACGGAAATACTGGTCACCAGCATGTAGGAAAAAACAGCATCACCACCAAAATTGAACCATGCCATTGCCGTCAAAATAGCAATAATGATCACACTTGGTACAAACACTGAAGACACTTTATCCGCCAAAATACTGATCGGCGGTTTGGACCCTTGCGCTTTACTCACCATGGTAATAATGTGTGCAAGCAAGGTGTCTGAGCCGATGCGAGTCGCTTTGAACAATAAACTCCCCTGACCGTTAATGGTTCCAGCGGACACCAAACTACCCTCACGCTTTTCAATAGGCGCAGCCTCTCCTGTTAACATAGATTCATTCACCGTTGATAGCCCTTCTAGAACCACGCCATCAACCGGAACACTATCGCCAGAGCGTACACGCAGTACATCGCCTAACCTAATGTCCGAAACTGGAATTCGTGACTCTAGGTTATGTTCAACCCGAGTTGCCATTTTAGGTCGAAGATCTAACAAACGATGCAACGCTTGGCTGGTTTTGCGTCTTGCTCGCAACTCTAATGCCTGCCCAAGATTAATCAGACCTATGATCATGACGGCGGCTTCAAAATACAAATGATGGGTGTTTTCTGGCAACCAACTCGGCACCATCACCACAAGCATGGAATACAGCCAAGCACACCCAGTACCTAACGCAATTAACATATCCATGTTAGCTTGATGTAAGGTGAAAGCTTTCCAAGCGCCACGAAAGTAATGTTTACCGGCACGAACCATGATCCATAAAGTGATCAGGCCAATGAGTAGCCAAACCACCCTTTCAGTGAGCGTACTCACAACCATGCTTCCGCCCAATACCCCGTAAAACATCAGAGGCACACCCAAGCCCAATCCCAAGACAGCAGATTGACGTTTGTAGTGATATTCCTCTAATTCTCTTTTTCCTCTTTGGTCTTCATTTTGTTCCGCATCAACGATCAAGCTGGCCTGATAGCCCGCATCCTCAACCGCTTTAATGAGAACGTCTAACTCGCCCAATGTAGTAACTTGCGCAGTATGATTAGCAAAATTCACCTCTGCAGACTTCACATTATCTGAACTAGACAGTGCTTTTTGTACGGAATTGACACAACTGGCACAGGTCATACCGCCGATAGATAACTGGTAACTGACCGGAATCTGCCTGATATTGGTTTCGCCCTTATCTAGATCTAATTCCTTTTTCTTGGCCGGATTATCATCTTGATCGCCATTTGAATGAGCAAGCTCATTATCTTTCAATAGTCCGGAAAATTGGAACCCAGCCTCTTCTATCACCGCTTCTAAAGAGGACAAGGAAAGATCAGACTGTACCAAAAGCGTATCTTCTTTTGGGATACCTGTTACAACAGCCTCTGGACTGTGTTGCTGAATCCGTTTTCGAACTTTCGAGACGCAACCTTGGCATGACATACCTGTTACTTTAAGCTGTAATGGCTGCTCAGATGGCAAGCGTTCGATAATTGTTGAGGTTTTTGTTGTCATGACGCGCCTCTACTCTTTATGCATTGTTTTTTCTTGCCATTCTTCGATCAAGCAACAAATTGAATGCCCATTTGGATTTCCATTAGGCATCTCTTCCCAAGCTGCCAATGCCTCTTCCATTTTCTGGAGATGAGCTTGCAACTGAGCTATTTTAAACTTGGTCTCAGGTACTTTTTTCTGCAGTAAATCTCTGACCATAGGGCAAGGAGAATCACCGCTGTCTGATTGCAGAAAGATCTCTTCGATTTGTTTTAAACTAAATCCCAATTCACTGGCTTGACGAATAAAATGCAATCGCTGTAAAGCCAATTTATCGTAGATCTGGTAACCATTATTTGCATCACGTTCAGCCTGAATAAGTCCTAGCCTAGTGTAATGACGGACGGTTTCGGCTGTAACATTGGCATGACGTGCCAGCTCACTCACACGCATATAAACTCCTTTCTAAATAGACTAGCCAAACAATAATCACAGTGTAAAACCTATAGGTAGCACATAGGTCAAGACTTAGAGAAATATAACGCAAAAAAAACCGAGATCATGTCTCGGTTTCTTTAGGTGTAATATTTCGCGTGTTACTTAATGCAGTTTAAGCTTAGGCTTAACGACCTTACCAATTTTTTGCGCTGCCATGATAACGGTGGCTTTAAACCAGCCATGAATTGCAATAAGGTGCAGACGATATAGGGAAACATAGACAAAGCGTGCAATACGTCCTTCGATAAACATAGAGCCTCCCATTAAATTGCCCATTAGATTCCCCACGGTACTGTAACGACTTAAATTTACCAAAGACCCATAATCCTTATAGGTATATTCTTTAAGCGGCTCGCTTAAGAAGGATGCTTTGATGTTATCAAAGACTAACGAAGCCATTTGATGCGCTGACTGAGCACGTGGCGGAACAAAAGAGCCATCAGCTTGCTTACAAGCACAGCAGTCACCAATCACATAAATGTTTTCAAAAGCCGTGGTTTGTAGCGTGCCTTTTACTAGAATTTGATTATTTCGTGTAGTTTCAAAACCGTCAATTTTCGCCACAAAATCCGGCGCCTTCACCCCAGCCGCCCATATCATTAGATCGGCTTCTATGTTGGTCTCATCCGCTGTTTGAAAGCCACCATCATATGCACGCACAACACGTGTGTTTTTACTAACAGTCACCCCTAGTCGAATCAATTCTTTGGTTGCTAAGGCGGCAATACGATCTGGCAGTGCTGGCAATATTCGAGGTCCCGCTTCGATCAATTGGATATTGACACGTTTCCCCGACATTTCTGGCATACCGTAAGCTTTAAGCATATCGGCCACATGAAACAACTCAGCTGATAATTCAACTCCCGTTGCACCACCACCAACTATGGCAAGCTTCAATTTTGCATCCGTTCCCTCTTGATGAATACGCAAAAACTGGTTCAACAATGCTTGCTGAAAACGCTCTGCTTGCTTGTGCGAATCCAAAAAATAACAATGGTTCGATACACCTGGTGTACCAAAATCATTACTGACACTGCCCACAGCCATAACAAGAATGTCATAAGAAATCGTACGTTCGGGTAACACTATGTGCCCCATGTCATCCGACAGAGAGTCTAATGTTAAAGTCTTCGCTTCAGGATCAACCGCCATTAAAGTTCCTAGTTGGAACTGATAATGATGCTTTGCCGCATGAGCTCGGTAGTTGACACCATCGTTGTTGATGTCTAAAGAACCCGTTGCCACTTCATGCAATAGCGGCTTCCAGATATGCGTCTGACTTCTATCAATCAGGACAACTTCGGCTTGGCGTTTTTTGCCAAAAGTATGGCCCAGCTTGGTGATCAGCTCTAGGCCACCTGCTCCACCACCAACCACTACGATTTTTTTCATGTAAAATCCCCTATAAACCTTGAGTAATCTGGAAAATACTCGGTGAGCCCTTTCCAGATTGCACAAATGGTGTTTTCGAAAAAGTGCTATCTGATCCTTTGCGCCAATAACTTATCGAGTGTATTCGCAAACGCCATTCTATCCTGCTGATTAAACGTCGAGGGGCCGCCGGTCTGGATACCTGAAGAGCGCATCTGTTCCATAAAATCACGCATACTTAGCCGCTGTTTAATATTTTCTTTTGTGTAAAGTTCACCACGCGGATTAATCGCTAAGGCTCCTTTTTCTATGACTTCTGAGGCTAATGGAATATCTGCTGTAATCACTAAATCCTGAACATCAATATTTTCGACAATATAATTGTCGGCAACATCAAAGCCGGAGCTAACCACACGCCGTTCAATCCATTTTGATGGCGGGATAGCAATAGCCTGATTAGCAACAAGGATACAAGGGATTTGCACACGTTCAGCAGCACGAAAAAGAATGGTTTTGATAACATTTGGACAGGCGTCGGCATCGACCCAAAGGCGCATAGTGTTCCCCTTTTTTGTAGAGCACCATTATTAAACAGCCTGAGAGTGAAATCCAGTAGTGAATAAGAACAAACGGAGCACATCCAAGTAATCCGTTTGCGTAACCGCTAGAGAGCAAGTGAAAACAGCGCTACATATTTGGGTAATTAGGCCCGCCTGCCCCTTCAGGTGTTACCCATGTGATATTTTGGGCAGGATCTTTAATGTCACATGTTTTGCAATGAATACAGTTTTGCGAGTTGATTTGAAAAATCGATTCGTTATTCGATTCTACCACCTCATACACACCTGCTGGACAATAACGCTGAGCGGGCTCATTGTATTTTGGGAGATTGCTTTGAATTGGAATATTGGGGTCTTTTAGTTGCAAATGACAAGGCTGATTCTCTTCGTGATTGGTATTCGATAAAAACACCGAAGACAACTTATCAAAGCTTAACAAACCATCCGGTTTTTTATATTCCGGAGCAACATGTTTTTCAGCAGGCTCAGTAGACGCGTAGTCTGGTGTCATATCATGGAAGGTGAAGGGCAAGCCTCCAGCAAAAAAGTTTTGATCAAGCCAGTTATAAGCCCCACCCCAGAAGGTTCCTAGTTTATGCATAACAGGAACAAAATTACGAGCTTGTTGCAACTCTTTACCTAACCAAGAATCTTTTAATATGGCATTAAATTCCAGTAATTCCGCAGGCGGAGTTTCTAATTGCAAAGCATTAAAAATACTCTCTGCCGCTAACATACCGCTCTTCATTGCCGTGTGCGTGCCTTTAATTTTGGCAGGATTAAGCGTACCAGCATCACAACCAATTACCAAACCACCTGGAAAACTCATTTTAGGCAAAGATGCCCAACCGCCTTTTGCAATGGCACGAGCACCGTAGGAGACGCGTTTGGCACCTTTTAGATGCTCTGCAATAATGGGATGATGTTTGTATTTTTGAAACTCATCGTATGGACTCAGATAAGGGTTTTTGTAATTCAGGTCAACAATCAGACCCACTACTACCTGATTATTTTCCAAATGATACAAAAATCCGCCACCACCGGCTTCTTTGCCCAATGGCCAACCCGCAGTATGAATCACAGTACCTGGCTTACTTTGAGACGCTGGGACATCCCATAACTCTTTAATGCCAAGCCCATAATGTTGTGGCGCTTTATCTTTATCTAACTCAAAACGGGCTATAAGCTCTTTGCCCAAATGCCCTCGGCAACCTTCGGCAAAAAGCGTGTATTTTGCTTTCAGCAACATGCCCGGCATGAATCCATCTTTCTCACTACCGTCTTCGGCTAAGCCCATATCGCCTGTGACAATACCTTCGACATGGCCATTTTCATTGTAAGCGAGATGAGCGGCGGAAAACCCTGGGAAAATTTCAACACCTAATGCCTCTGCTTGCTCAGCGAGCCATCGACAAAGGTTTCCTAGACTAATGACATAGTTACCATCATTATGCAGCGTTTTCGGTATCATCCATTGACCAAATTGCTTTGCAGCACTGTCTGAGCCAAGCCAATAAAGCTCATCTTGATTCACTTTAGTATGTAATGGTGCGCCCATGGCTTGCCAATCTGGAAATAATTCAGCTAAGGCTTTTTGATCAATGACAGCACCAGATAGAATATGAGCGCCTATTTCAGAGCCTTTTTCAACCAAACACACACTGATTTCTTTCTCTTCGATTTTGGCTCTTTGCATGATGCGACAGGCTGCAGATAAACCAGCAGGGCCACCTCCAACGATCACAACATCAAACTCCATCACTTCTCTATCGGTCATATTGCCTCCCAACACGGATACTTTTTTATTTTAAGGCATTCTTTTATCAAAGACTTTTACCCACAACAAAAGATAAGAGTCTTTATGAATGATGCTTTTATCGATTGAAAGCATTTTTGTTTAAATTGTCAACAGTTGTCTTGCCAAACATTATTTCATACGCATAACTAAATGCCCTTGGCAAAACATGATCGCAGTAAAAATATACCGAATGCTGCCAAGAAGCCTTTTGCATGTCACCTAACCGAACATTCTCCTTAGCTGAATGCAAAGCCCTCATCTGCAACCAAGCACCGACTAAATACCCCATTAACATCATATAAGGATAAGCTAAGCCGGTTCCCAAAACAGAATCTTTTTGCATAGCATCAAGACAAGCCTGAGTAGCCTCTTTGGCTTTTTCCAACACTGCGTTCACCTTTTCTGCATAGGGTGCCATTTCCGACCCTTTCCATAGAGCCAGTTCGGTCTCAATGTCGGCAAGCAAAGACAACATCCCTTCGCCTTTATCAGAATGCAATTTGCGGCCAATTAAATCGATGGCTTGTATGCCGTTAGTCCCTTCATAGATGGGAAGAATTCGTGCATCGCGGGCATGTTGGGCAACGCCAGTCTCTTCAATAAAACCCATTCCACCGTGAACCTGGATGGCCAATGATGTTACTTCTTGAGCTTGCTCAGTGATCCAGCCTTTTACGATCGGAGTGAATAACGCCGTTCTTGTGATTGCCTGTTTTTGCACTTCCCCTGTCGCAAAATGTGACAAATCATTCTCAACAGCCGCTACGTATATAAGAGATCGCATGGCATCAATTTGAGACTTCATCATCATCAACATACGTAATACATCTGGATGTTCAATAATCGCAGCACGGCCTGTGCGGCTGGCGTTCATCCCTTGTTTGCGCTCAATGGCATACGCCAAAGCTTGTTGATAAGCCCTTTCAGAAATCGCCAAGCCTTGTAGACCAACGCCCTGTCTTGCGTTATTCATCATGGTGAACATGGCTTTTATGCCATCGTTTTCTTTGCCTACAAGATAGCCAATTGCACCGTCCTGATCACCAAAGCTCATCACACAAGTTGGTGAGGCATTAATGCCTAATTTATGCTCAACGGAAATCACATGAACGTCATTGCGTTCAGCAGGAGCCCCCTGCTCATTAAGTAAAAATTTGGGCACGATAAACAAAGAAATACCTTTTACACCTTCAGGTGCACCAGGCAGACGAGCGAGCACTAAATGAATGATATTGTCACTCATCTGATGATCCCCCCAAGTAATATAGATCTTTTGCCCTTTGATGCGAAACACATCACCATCAGGAATGGCTTTACAAGCAATGGCGGCAAGATCAGACCCGGCAGAAGGCTCAGTAAGATTCATCGTACCCGCCCATTCACCTGCTAACATCTTAGGAAGATAACGATTTTTCAGTGCATCACTGGCGTGTTGGCTAATGGCTTCAATCGCACCCAAGCTCAGTAGTGGACAAAGTGAAAAGGCTAAATTAGCCGCTTGTACACCTTCGTTGACCGCAGTAGCAACATATGAAGGCAGACCTTGACCACCGTATTCGGGATCACCCGAAAGTCCGATCCATCCCCCCTCAGCATAAGCTTGGAAAGCAGCTTTAAACCCTTTTGCTTCGATGACCTCACCCTGCTCGACTCTTGATCCTTCTTTATCACCACTGGCATTAATTGGAGCAATGACCTGTTCCGCCAACTTTCCCGCTTCGCTAAGAATAGCTTCCAACAGGTCTTCATCGACCGCATCATCTAAATAAGGGTTTAAACGCTCTATTTGAGCAACTGACTGCAAACTGAATAAAATATCGTTGATTGGGTATTTGTATTCGCTCATTTTTTATTCTCCGGTTAATTATCCGAGCGGATCTAAAAATCTCTCTTAACAGAATGGTAAAAGATGGCAAATATCTCAATAACAATTCAGTGCTTTATTTCTAACAAATACAATCAGCCTCTTAAAAAGAAAACCAAGAACGTACAGATTACGGGCGTTTCATCGCTTTACCAAACTTTAAGTATTCCTCACTTTTTCGATATTCTCCCGGTGTCATCCCCGTCCATTTTTTAAAGGAGCGAAAAAAAGCACTTGGCTCATCAAAGCCCATTAAGGCGGCAATATCATTGATACTAAGTTGAGGCGCATTCATGTAAGTAATGGCCGCTTCCTTGCGACAATCATCCTTAATATGCTGATAAGAGGTTTTTTCATCGTTCAGGCGTCGACGTAATGTAGACACACTCATGTTAAGGGCACTGGCGACTTCTTCAGCACTTGGCATTTCCCGAGAAAAGTCTTTTCCTAGCATCGCCATTACTTGTGATTTTAAGCTGTTATCATTTTCAACCATCACCAACAACTGATAAGGCGCGGTTTTTAAAAAACCTCGTAGACTGTCTTCTGTTTGAACAATCGGCATATCAAGATAGCTGGCGGGAAACACTAACGCATTCGCATGCTGATTGAATTTTACTTCTGATTGAAAAAGCGTCTTGTAGTATTCAACATCATCAGGACGCTCACTGGTAAAATACGCCGCTTTCAAATTTAAACGACGGCCAATGAGCCAGCAAATGAAGTGATGCCACATGGATAGCGTGGTCCTTAGTTGCTCTTTTGACTCTGGGACAACCAAGCTATCTATACCTTCAACAGACGAGTCTAATGGGGCAAAGGTAACCATGGCGAAGCGACCTTTTTTTATCAAAACAGGCTTCACTGTTGGCCCTCGACAAATTTCATAGAAATCACTGCATCGATACAAAGCATGCGCCAAGCTTCTAGCATGAATGATGCAAAGACACATCATCCTAAATGTGCCGTTGGGTATTTTTCCACCACTCAGCATGCCAAAAGATTCATCTTGCATCAGCCACATAATTTTCTGATACAGCATTCCGTATCGATAGGCAGAGAAAGAGTCATTTTGCTCTATTTCATCTTGCGCTATATTTAAACTGGCCAATACGGCTTGACGATCCAGTCCTTGTTCTTCAACGGCTTTTAATAGATAACGAACACTCGACATTGGCACAGAAGCTTTCACATTACTCACCTTGTAAAACGAATTCTTATTGTATTGCACTGTTTCTTTAAAAGATAAAGCTAAACAAAAAGTTAGCATAAAAAAAGGCTGCATAAGCAGCCTTTTTTCATTTTACTTTTTTTACTTACTTTTCTTCAGTAAAAGCAGACAATAATTCGTCTAATGACAAATCATCACTACCAGTGTCTAACTCTTTAGACTGAGCCTCTGTTTTCGCTTGCTCTGCTTTTTCATCAACAGGTTTTACGAATACAAAGCGACGTGGGCGTACAGGCGCTGCTACAACTTCTTTTTCAGGAAGTAGGCCTAGACGTTCAAGTTTTTTGTGCGCTTGTTCTTTGCGTTCCTTGGCTTTTTTTGTCACAAAACGACGAGTTGATGAGGCTTTGCGAGCTTTATTTTGCTCTTTCATCATCTCTTTTGAGCCAGTTTTACCAAGTTTGCCACGCATACTGCGCGATTTTTTAACACGAGCCATAATATCCTCACTTTATCGCGCGCATTGTAGCAGTGAATTCACGCTAGGTCATCCAGCAGAACTAGCAATTTGCTTTAAAAGCACCATGACCAATCTTTCTTTGACCGCCCACTTCTCCTAACCATTTTCTGACGTCAGCTTCATTATCGGCCTGTAACGCGCCCTCTAGGTTTTTCAATATCACGATAGTATCGTCAACCACTTTCGTGAATTTCTCTTGTTGCTGTGCTAACGCATCTCCTTGCAAATTTTCCGCTGTAAACTTATAAGGCGTTTCACCACGAGATTTTTCAAAATAACTAATTAAGGTAGTGACCCGTTGTGCAGCAGCATCATTGTCACCTGACTTCACATCTGATGACATGGCCTGCATTTCATTTTTTATATTTTCCATGTAGCCATGCAGTGCCGTTTCATCACAAGAAGGATTGGCAAACAACGCCGATGAACAAGACATTGACACTATCGTAGCCGCTAGAAGACCTTTTTTCATAAATAGACACCTTTTATTTCAGAATACAAAACATTCAACTGACTTTAAAATAGCATTCTCTATGAAAAAAACATCTACTTTATTGTATCTAAGGTCATTTGATCTACACCTTGGCTAGCGTATGATTTATAAAGACTGATAGATTTTATGATAGAACACCGCTGGAGATGATTATTTGTAATTTTAAACAAGTATTCGTTATCGTATTAGGATTAGCGTTGAGTCATGTCGTGATGGCCGAGTGCGCTGACTTTAATGCCAAAATGGCAGCTGATAAAAGTGCGCAAAAGTACGTAAGCGGTAAAACGTTCAAAAACGCTCGCGTGTTGAAAAAGCATCTACCCAGTAAACGCAAAGAAGTCGCCAGCTATGTTTATGTCAAAGCTGACGACCTCTATTATACCGTGTATTCTTTAGTGAACTCTGATTGTGACGCTGAGATAATCAAGAGAACTAATGGTAAGCATTAGTCTTTTGAAGGTCTTGTCACTTTTTGTTTTTCTCAGGCTTTTTGGGCTTATCTGCTTTTTTATTTTTTTCGGACTCCTCTTCGGATGAATCATCCTCTTCTTCATCCTCGTCCTCTTCTTCTCCGAGTTTAGATATTTCTTCTAAACGCTGAATCACTCGGGCAGAAAGAGTCCCTTCAGGGTAATCACCTTCTTCATTAACCTGTCCAGGCTCTATTCCTGTCAATAGATGCAAAGCTTCATCCGCGGTTGAAATAGCATAGACATGAAACTTACCCGCTTTCACCGCCTCGACAATCTCATCGCTTAACATGAGATTAATCGTATTCGATTTAGGGATAATGACACCTTGTGTTCCCGTTAAGCCACGAGCATGACAAACACTGAAGAAACCTTCAATCTTTTCATTTACGCCACCAATTGCTTGAACTTCGCCGTATTGATTTAATGATCCGGTAATTGCAAGATCTTGGCGTAATGGCACTTGTATCAAAGCAGAAAGCAAACAGCATAACTCTGCCGTAGATGCACTGTCCCCATCAACATAGCCATAACTTTGTTCCATGGCAATTGAAGCCGAGATATCCAATGGGAAACGCTGGGCATATTTATTACCAAGGTATCCAGACAGAATGAGAACGCCTTTAGAGTGAATATTCTGGCCTAGGTTAGACTCTCGCTCTATGTCAATGATTCCCTTACCACCAGGATAGACGGTAGTAGAGATACGCGCTGGCGCGCCAAAGCTACTATCTCCAATTTGCATTACCGTAAGACCGTTGATTTTACCAACTGCGTAGCCATCACTTTCCAACAGGACTGTGCCTTCTATAATCTCTTCGATTATTTTTTCACTGACTCGTCCTGTGCGGTGCTTTTTCGCTTTTAACGCTCGCGTAATGTGATCCGCTGTAATTTCACTGTCTTTAGCCATCTGACGCACAAAATCTGCTTCGCCTAATAACTCAAAAACATCACCAATTTTTGCCGCCATTTCACGCTGATGCTCTGCTAAACGACTGCTGTATTCGATCAAAGCAGCGACACCATCACGAGTCACATTTGCGTACTCTTCTTTGTCCACTCTATCTTTCATCAAACGAGCAAAAGACAATTCAGACTCTTTAGAACGCTTTAATGTATCGTCGAAATCGACTAAGACACGAAACATTTCTTGAAAATCAGGGTCTGCATCCTGTAATAAATAATAAATATCCCGAGCACCTATTAACACTACCTTTACTTGTAAAGGTAAATTTTGAGGCGAAAGCGTCATGGTATTCATCAATCCCATGTCAGCATAAGGGTGCTCAATTTTAATGGTTTTGCTTTTCAATGCTCGCTTAAGTGCTTCCCAAAGATAATGATCCGTCAGCAGTTTTTCTGCATCTAAAATCAAATAGCCTCCATTGGCGGCATGCAAACTTCCAGATCGAATTAAGCGATAATTGGTTACCAACATACCTTGATCACTGCTGTGCTCGACCTGCCCAAATAAATTACGATAGGTTGGGTGGGGTTCGTACACCACTGGTTGACCGCCATTCGGCTTATGGGTAATCGCAATATTTGGCAAATACAGCTCTTCATAAAACTGTCGACGCCCTATTTCATCACGATTTTCAGAGGCCTTGTCATCCGCCATCTGATCGATAATGGTTTTGTCGAGATCTTCTCTAAGTGCGATTAAGTAGGCACTGATATCGGCATTGTCTTGGTATTTTTCAAACAGACCGGACATCAAAGGATCAAGCGCTTCTTTTACCGTATCTAAGTTAAGCTGGCGAATGAGCTCATAAGTGGCACGTTTCCATTGAGGTAAGCCTAACAATTCTTCGTTTAGCAGTCCTTCAAGGGTTGATACACCTTCTTGAAAGGCATCGCGCTCATCATCGGTCAGAGAAGCAAATTCATTTTCCTCTAATGCTTTACCGTCTTTCATTGGTGCGAAGCTTACAGAAGAGGCATCACGAAACATCGCCACGCCAATTTTCCCAGAAACACGCTCCACCTTATTAATCGCGGCTTCGTATTGATCATTAAAAGCACGATCAATGACACTTTTTTGCTGCTGGTATGATGGGTTTTCAAACGCTGCAGGAAAAGTCGCCATTAAGCCATCAATTAATGCACGGATCTCTTTTTCAAACTCAGAGGATTGACCAGGTGAAAACTCGATCGCTTTTGGGCGATGGCTCTCAGTAAAATTATTGACGTAAGCCCATTCATTTGGTGCTGGGCGACGTTTTGCTTCACTTTTAAGATAACTCATCACATAGGATGAGCGACCCGTACCAGAGTCCCCCATGGCAAAAATATTGTAACCTGGTCGTTGCATGGCAACGCCAAATTGAATGGCTTCAACCGCACGTTCTTGACCCAAAATACCGTTAAGAGGCTCAATATCATTTAATGTTTTAAACGTTAAATGGTCGGCTGGCACTTTGGCTGATAACGCCTGATAAGGCAGAGAGGTAACCATGTTGGACATCAATGGACTTCCTTTTGTTTAACAAGCTTCTCGCTTGCGAAAGAAAACAATAGTCTTCTTCTAAAATTTTTAAATAATGACAATGTGTTGAGACTACCACCGCACCGATTCTTCGCCTAGAGCCACACCTTTTATTATGCTCAAAGCTGTAACTGATGTTGTGGATCGACCTTAGTAAACACGCGATGAAAGTTAGCCGCTGTCGCTTCTAGTAGTGCTTCATAGCGAATGCCTTTTAAATCAGCCACATATTGTGCGATTTCAGAAACGTATTTCGGCTCATTTTTCTTGCCGCGATACGGTACAGGAGCCAGATAAGGAGAATCTGTTTCAACAATCAAGGAATCTAGAGGCAGTTTGCGCACAGTTTCTTTTAAATCATCGGCGGCTTTAAAGGTCACAATCCCAGAAATGGAAATCAAGTAATTTTCATCCACTGCCGCTTTCGCCATCTCATAATCTTCCGTAAAGCAATGCAGCACGCCAGCGCTATTCACGTTACCATGCTGTCTAATCAGCGACAAAGTATCATCCTTGGCATTCCGAGTGTGCACTATGATAGGTAACCCTAACTCACCGCCGGCTTTTAAATGATGCATGAAGCTGATTTTCTGCGCCTCATGAGCGGCATCAGAGGCTTCATAGAAATAATCTAACCCTGTCTCTCCAATGGCAATGACTTTGGGATTATTGGCGTATTCACGCAATAAAACATCACTTGTGATCAAACCATCACTTTGCAAAGGATGTACACCACAACTGGCATACACGCCGCTGTGTTTTGTGAATTCTAACAATATTGGCATCTTCTTAAGATCAACAGAGATGCTGAGTAATTGCCTAACACCTTTGTTATAAGCCGCATCAAGCGCGCCTTCTATATCATGGTTGTAAGGTTCTAAATCCAGCATATCGAGATGACAATGAGTATCAATTAACATAAAAACGTTACCACTGATTCAGTTCATGCGTGAGTTGCATAATAGGGTTTAAATTGGTTTTTTGAAGGTCTGATTTCAATCTTTGCAAAGACTGATACCGTGCCATTAAAGACTGGATGCCCAGTCGTGTCATTAATGCCTTATAGATATCCTGAAGGGCCTCATCGATTGGCGCGCCTGTGGAGTGCAAAATACATTGATGAAGGATGGCGGCCAAACCATTGCAATAATCGTCGATGTTATTACTATCCAAACCCTTTATTACATCGCTTGCTGGTGTTGCCCCTTGCAGCATCGACGCGAGCTGATGAGGTAAATTTGCAAATAAAGAAACCTTTCCTTGCTGCTGAATGGCCAACAAACGAAAAGGCTGAGTCGTCAACCAAAACAAAGTGTTTAATGTTTGCCCTTCGGGTTGCAACATTAACCATTGTTTTACTTCAGAAGCGTTAGGTGTGGGCACATTAGCCAACAAGCAGCGACTGCGGACTGTCGGTAAAAGGCTGGTCGACTGAGAGCTGGTGAGAATAAAATAAGTGCGTGGTGCGGGCTCCTCTAATGCCTTCAGAACCGCGTTCGCAGCGTTGATATTCATTGCTTGTGCATGAGTAATCAGCACAACCTTGTTTTGCCCTACCTGAGGCTTTTGGCTAATTTGGCGCACTAGGGAGCGAACTTGATCGACTTTAATTGTGGCTGCCTGTCCATCTAAAACGCGAAAATCTGGATGTGTATCCGCTTGCATTAGTTGACAAGAATGGCAATGACCGCATGCCGCCGCACCATTCTGCTCACACATCAAATCTTTGACTATTTCACGCGCCAATACCTCTTGACCAACACCATCTGCCCCAGTAATTAACAAAGCATGAGAAAGACGACTGGTTTGTTTTAAGGCTTGAACTTGTCGCAAACAAGGCATTAGCCAATGGGCAAGCTCTGTCATCTACACGTCACCAGACCAAACATTGCGCAACAATAATAGTTGCTCTTCAATTTGTGTTTTTACCAAATCCAGAGACAAACTGGCATCAATCACCTTTATTCGCTCTGGATCCAAACGTGCGCACTCGAGAAAACCCTCTCGAACTTTATGATGAAATGCCAATGACTCTTTATCCAAACGGTCTTGATGCTGACGCTGAATAACACGCTCTTGACCTAGCTCAACTGGCACGTCCAAAAGCAATGTGGCATCGGGTTTATTATCACCAACTACCCAATTCGCCAACTGGTTCAACATGTTGATATTGCCACCACGAGCTTTACCCTGATAAACATAGCTAGAATCCAAAAAACGGTCGCTTATCACCCAAACACCTTTCTCTAAGGCTGGTTGAATTTTTTCTGCAATGTGCTGGGCTCTAGCAGCAAAAACCAACAACAATTCGGTTACATCATTTACCGCTTCTTCGCGTGGACTTAAAATCAATTGTCTAATTTCTTCTGCCAATGGTGTGCCGCCGGGCTCACGAGTCATAACATAGGGGATATTATGCGCCTCTAACCAATGACGAATACATTCGATAGCGGTCGTTTTACCGCTGCCTTCTCCCCCCTCGAGCGAAATAAATTTACCTCTCATGCTAACACTCCTCTATTTCGCAATGGCTGGCGTCGAACGATAATCTTCTCGACGCTTAAACTGAAACTCTCTTACCGCTTTATTATGTTCTTGTAGAGTTTTAGAAAAGGCATGCGTACCGTCGCCCTTAGCCACAAAATAAAGCGCATCCGTGTTGCCTGGGTTTAATGCCGCGGCAATCGCTTCTCGGCCAACGTTAGCAATAGGAGTAGGCGGCAATCCATAGACTCTATAGGTATTATAAGGAGAAGAATGCTGCAACCCTTTACGGGTCAAGTTACCTTTATACAGATCCCCAAGGCCGTAAATAACCGTGGGATCGGTTTGCAAACGCATGCCTTTTTCTAGTCGGCTTATAAAAACCCGTGCAATCAAAGGCCGCTCTTCAGGAACACCGGTTTCTTTCTCGATAATAGAGGCCATTACCAATGCTTCATAGGGCGATTTATAGGGTAGCTTAGCGGCCTTACTCTCCCATAAATCAGCCAATGTTTGCACCAAAAGATCATTCGCATGCTTCAAGATGCTAGCGTCAGTATCCCCTTCATGATAGCGATACGTATTAGCAAAAAACTGCCCTTCAGAATGTGGAGACGTAAGCCCTAATCTCTTAGCAATGTCTTCACTCGATAAACCCGTTAACGTCATCGTTATATTACCGCGTGCCGCCATAGCTGAAAGAAAGTCTTGAGTGGTTTTACCCTCCAATAACGTTATGGAGTAAAAAATAGATTGCCCAGAATCAAACAGAGCCATGACATCCAGTAAATTCATAGTCGGTTCTATCGCATATTTGCCGACCTTGGGAACCCATTCAGGATCCAGCCTTGCCACAATACGCGTTAAAAAAGGGTACTTAATCCAACCATTTTCGCTCAACTTCACACCTAAACTGTAGGCGGTATCGCCTTTGCGAACCTCAAAAGTTTCAACCGAATCTAATGGAATAGTGGATGTAATTGATTTGTAAATATGGCCTACAGCAATGGCGGCGACTGCAATACCCAAAACAACCACACGATAAAACCATTTATTAAGATAAGACCATCTTGCAAGACGAGACTTTTTAGCACGGTAAGACTTTCTAGAGCGATATGTTTTTTTCACTCGGTGTAACCGTTTAGCGCGCTTGAACCATTTAATGAACGCCATGCATATCCTTAGCTTGCATTAAAATTTGTAACTTACGAGTATGAATGCCAATTGGGAAAGATTCTCCTGAAACGCGGATAACAGGCACTATACCCATCAGACTATTGCTAATAAATACTTCGTCCGCTGCCATCAGATCGTCAAGCAAAAAATGCCCTATTTGGACCATATAATTATTTTGATTTTGTACAATAGCGCTTCGATAAGTCCCTTGCACTCCAGAAAACGCAAGTGAAGGGGTATATAAAATGCCTTTTTTGTACCAAAAAAGATTGCTCTGGATGCATTCTACTAACTCTTGCTTATCGTTTAGCATGATAGCTTCAAAATCATCCGGCCCCAGAAATTGCTTGGCAATAACATTTTCAAGCCTGTTTAAATGTTTCATGCCCGCAAGAAAACGATTAGTACTAACAGGAACGGGAGAAATCGAAAGGGAGATGCCTTTATCACGTTGGTATTGATAATGTGGTGCAGGGAGGATACCAATTACAATAGAGTGAATGCAGTTTTTAGGTGCTAAATAGCCTCTCCCCCCCTCTCCACGGGTCACAATGATCTTTACAACGGACTCTTCAAGAATCAATGGCAGTACATTGGAGTGCAAAAAGTCATACAAATAATGCTTTTGGCTGAGTGTCAAAGGCATTCCAAGCTTAGCAAGTCCACGGCACAAACGTGAAAGATGATCCGAGATATGAAAAAAATATTGGGGAAAAACGCGAATAGTTTCGAAAACACCATCGCCATAAGCCAAACCACGATCAGCAACGGAAAAAGAATTGTCTAATCTGTAATTGACGAACCAAGTCATGGCTAAAAACTCAAAAATTAAGGTTAGCTATGATAGCGCAAAAAAGGATGGCGTCCCATAGGGGGTTCGAACCCCTGTTACCGCCGTGAAAGGGCGGTGTCCTAGGCCTCTAGACGAATGGGACATATAAAAAACTTTCTCTTTAAAGAAAGTGGAGCGGGAAACGAGGCTCGAACTCGCGACCCCAACCTTGGCAAGGTTGTGCTCTACCACTGAGCTATTCCCGCATTTTTTATTGCTACACATTATTTAGCAATATTTTACCTTTAGTAAAGGTAAAAGTGGCGTCCCATAGGGGGTTCGAACCCCTGTTACCGCCGTGAAAGGGCGGTGTCCTAGGCCTCTAGACGAATGGGACATAAACTTTTAACGACTACAAAAACATTTTCACTTAATGTGAAGGTGGCGTCCCATAGGGGGTTCGAACCCCTGTTACCGCCGTGAAAGGGCGGTGTCCTAGGCCTCTAGACGAATGGGACACAATCAGTTTTGCGAAAACTGTAAACAAATCACCTTGCTATCGCTAGCAATGATGATGGAGCGGGAAACGAGGCTCGAACTCGCGACCCCAACCTTGGCAAGGTTGTGCTCTACCACTGAGCTATTCCCGCATTGTACCGCTCTACTCTATTCAAGCGTTTTCTTGGTTATCTTTATTAATAAAGCCAACCTAAAAAGTGGCGTCCCATAGGGGGTTCGAACCCCTGTTACCGCCGTGAAAGGGCGGTGTCCTAGGCCTCTAGACGAATGGGACACAATCAGTTTTGATAAAACTGTAAACTAAATCACCCTGCTATCGCTAGCAACGATGATGGAGCGGGAAACGAGGCTCGAACTCGCGACCCCAACCTTGGCAAGGTTGTGCTCTACCACTGAGCTATTCCCGCATTGCACCGCTCTACTCTATTCAAGCGTTTTCTTGGTTATCTTCATCAGTAAAGCTAACCTAAAAAGTGGCGTCCCATAGGGGGTTCGAACCCCTGTTACCGCCGTGAAAGGGCGGTGTCCTAGGCCTCTAGACGAATGGGACACAATCAGTTTTGCGAAAACTGTAAACAAATCACCTTGCTATCGCTAACAACGATGATGGAGCGGGAAACGAGGCTCGAACTCGCGACCCCAACCTTGGCAAGGTTGTGCTCTACCACTGAGCTATTCCCGCATTGCACCGCTCTACTCTATTCAAGCGTTTTCTTGGTTATCTTCATCAGTAAAGCTAACCTAAAAAGTGGCGTCCCATAGGGGGTTCGAACCCCTGTTACCGCCGTGAAAGGGCGGTGTCCTAGGCCTCTAGACGAATGGGACACAATCAGTTTTTATAAAACTGTAAACAAATCACCTTGCTATCGCTAACAATGATGATGGAGCGGGAAACGAGGCTCGAACTCGCGACCCCAACCTTGGCAAGGTTGTGCTCTACCACTGAGCTATTCCCGCAATTAACACTCTCACTTCGCATTAATTTTATGTAAACTATACACCAACTGAATGAAAAGATGGCGTCCCATAGGGGGTTCGAACCCCTGTTACCGCCGTGAAAGGGCGGTGTCCTAGGCCTCTAGACGAATGGGACAGCGTTACAATCTTGCTGTGTGAGCGGGTGCGTATATTACTGTTACCAATCTTAAAATCAACAGTTTTTTTCATTAATTTAAGCAACTTAGATAAAAAGTCGCTTTAGAAATCAATCTGATCGGAGCTATTATGCTAAATAAACAACTTTTTTTAACCTTATCCCTATCAACGCTTTTGTTAGCAGGCTGCTCTACAACCCACTATATAAGCATCACACCACAAGCGGATGTGAAGTCCACCGCTCTATCAAATGATAGAGTCATCCATGTCACCACCAGCTCTCGACTCACCAATGCTATTGGCTCAATCAAAACAGGTATCAACGAACGAGCGGACATTTTTACAACCAATGATATTAAGCAAAGCATTCGAGATAGCGTTTTGAGCGGCTTGAGAGAAATGGGCTTTACGCCCGAACAAGGCGTTATGCCAGCTGCTGACTTACAAATCGAAATCAGCAAAATGAGCTATACCACAAAAGTTGAAGCATTAAAGACAGTAGCGACATTAGAATTTGAACTTAAAACGACACTCGCAGCAAAAGGACAAACCTATAAAGCAAACTATGGCTCTGAGAAAGTAAGAGAATACGGCACCATGCCTTATCAAAAAGCAATTGAAGATGATATGAATGAATTGGCCAGCCAAACAGTAACACGCCTCTTAAGTGATCCAAACATCATTACTTTGTTAAAATAGTCTAAAAGTCGGCTTTCTAGTCTAGTACAGAAAGCCGACCCCCTCTGCACCCTGCTCCGACCTAATATTGAGTTTTTTTCTCTCTATATAAACCTCCCATCTTGAATGCTCACAAGTTCAGTGTAGAGTTAGTGTCTTTCACCCAGCTTCAGTAAGGATAAAGTGGTGCAAATTCGCAAATCAAACAAACTCGCCAATATATGCTATGAAATTCGTGGGCCAGTATTAAAAGAAGCGGTGCGCATGGAAGAAGAAGGCCAGCGCATTCTAAAGCTTAATATCGGTAACCCTGCTCCATTTGGTTTTGAAGCACCAGACGAGATACTCGTTGATGTGATCCGCAACCTACCAACAGCGCAAGGCTACTCTGAATCAAAAGGCCTCTATTCTGCACGCAAAGCTGTTATGCAAAAATACCAAGCCATGGGCATTAAATCCGCTGATGTAAACCACGTTTGGATGGGTAACGGAGTCAGCGAACTGATTGTAATGGCAATGCAAGGGCTGCTAAATGATGGCGATGAAATTCTTATCCCAGCACCGGATTACCCACTTTGGACTGCCGCTGCAACATTAGCTGGCGGTTATGTTCGTCATTACCTGTGTGACGAAGGCTCTGGATGGCAACCAGACATTCAAGACATTAGATCCAAAATATCGAACAAAACCAAAGCCATCGTTATTATAAACCCCAACAACCCAACGGGTGCTGTGTACGAAAGAGGCGTTCTTGAGTCTATTATCAATCTGGCGGAAGAGCACAACCTGCTTATCTTCTCGGATGAAATATATGACAAAATCCTTTACGACGAAGCTGAGCACATCCCAACAGCCACTTTGACAGAAGGTCGTGCCCCTTGCATTACTTTTGGCGGCCTTTCAAAAGTATATCGCACTGCAGGCTTTCGTTCTGGCTGGATGGTTATCACGGGTGACCGAAGCGGAATCAGTGACTATATAGAAGGGCTAGACATTCTCAGCTCAATGAGACTATGTGCTAACGTACCAGCTCAACACGCTGTCCAGACAGCGCTAGGAGGGTATCAGAGTATAAATGAGCTTATCGTGCCTGGTGGGCGCTTCTATGAGCAACGCAAAGTCGCATGGGAAGCATTAGATTCTATCCCCGGCGTCCACTGCCACAAACCTGAGGGCGCACTGTATTTATTCCCAAGACTCGATCCTAAAATGTACAAAATCAAAAACGACATGGATCTCGTTCTGCAGTTTTTACGCGAAGAAAAAGTTCTTATCGTTCAAGGCACAGGATTTAACTGGCCAACGCCTGATCATGTGCGCTTTGTTTTCCTCCCTCACATCGAAGAACTCACGCCTGCGATGGAGCGTTTTGCTGCATTTTTAGGTCGATTAAGGAAGCGTTAATACAGCGCTATTTTGTCTTGAAATAATCCAATAAACCCCTACTATGCTCCTTAACAACTTATTGAGGAGCGTATTTATGCGTATTGTTCTTTTCTTACTGACAAACCTAGCTGTCATGGTGGTAGCTGGGATTGTCTTAAGCCTTTTAGGCGTTAACGGATATATGACCAGTAACGGTCTAAACTTTACGTCTTTATTAATTTTCTGTGCGGTCTTTGGCTTTACAGGGAGTTTCATTTCTTTGTTTCTCTCCAAATTCATGGCAAAGCGTGGATCTGGTGCAGTTGTCATAGAGAAACCTCGTAACCATAAAGAAGCATGGCTTCTCGACACGGTTAAGGAGTTGTCTCAGAAAGCTGGGATAGAAATGCCAGAAGTGGCCATATTTCCTGCTCATGAGGCAAATGCCTTTGCAACCGGCTGGAACAAAAACGCAGCGCTGGTTGCGGTTTCAAGCGGCATGTTAGATCGCTTCTCTCCTGATGAGATCAAAGCCGTCCTTGGCCATGAAATTGGTCACGTTGCGAATGGAGACATGGTCACCCTCACCTTGGTACAAGGCGTTGTGAACACGTTTGTGATGTTCTTCGCACGCATCGCGGCTTATGCCGTTGATCAGTTCTTGCGTCGAAACGACAATGAAGGCTCAGTTGGTTGGGGCTACTATATTGCTACATTTGTATTTGAAATCATCTTTGGCGTATTGGCTTCTATGATCGTTATGTGGTTCTCTCGCTTCAGAGAGTTTAGAGCAGATGAAGCCGGCGCTAGATTGGCTGGCAAAGGGGCCATGATTGCTGCTCTGGCTCGCCTTCAACAAGAGCATGAAGAAAGCCGTATGCCTGACTCTATGCTGGCATTTGGAATTCGTCGCGGCAAAACACCAACTTTGGGCGAACTCTTCTCAAGCCACCCGCCTATTGAAGTAAGAATCAAAGCACTACAAGCACTCTAAGACTCATTCTTAGAAATGAAAACGCCAGCAAAAAGCTGGCGTTTTTTTTATAACAGCAAACAGCGTTTACTTCGTTTTATTATGCTGAGTTTCTAGAATAAAGGCCATGAGCGGGATACCAAGCTCCTTGGGTAGGTCTATAAAACGCACGCCATAAACATAAAAATACTCTACTCCCATACGCGTCAGGAAGTCATTATCAACCAATCCCGCTTGAACTTGCTCTAGCATCTGTATTTCTTGTGAACGAATTTCACAATCTAGCTTTAAAATATGATTGTATGATCCAATTTTCACATTACAAATCAAGCGCATCGTTTGATTCACTGAACCAAAATCTTCTTTTGAGATTAATTTAGCACCACCAAAACTAAGATCAATGACAATTGCCGAAGAAGGTGCAGCGATGGTTGCATCGGACGAATTTGGCTCCAAGTTACAGATCAAACGAGTCTCCACTCGAACCGCCTGTCTTACTTCCGATGTCTCAACATAACTAGGATAAGCGATGTGTAAATGGGCGGCAGGCTCCAAATAACTCTTCGCCACCTTACTCGAAAAAGCACAGACATGAGTACTAAGCATAAGCCTAACATTGACAATCTGACTCTCCCTTACCAAGATATTTTTCCCATTCAGCTTAGGCGTTGATAAAATCAACGATCGACCTGGAAGACTACCAAGGACTTTAACCATATAGCGCCCAGGAGGAGAAATAAACTCCAACTGAACACTGGTACCTATTGGCACATCAAGATCGCCTAAATCGACCTGCATTACTCCAGCCATGCACTAACCTTAGTTCTCATATTATTTTACTGAAAAGCCGATTGCACCCAACAAACGAGATACATCACCAGTGGAAGCGATTAAACAGGTATTAAACTCATCTCTTTCTACGTAATTTTTGCGCAACCAGTCAAATACATTACTTTCTTTGTTTTCTCGGTACTTATAACGCAATCTAGCGTCATCTCGCGCCACATCATAGATGGCCTGAATACAACGAGCCAGCATTTCTTCATGCGGTCGCTGAGCGTTCAAATTTAATGACGAAAACCATCCTGCACTAATGGCCTCCCCCTGAGACACAGCAGAAGCGGCTTTGTTCAAATGCTCACATAAGGCCAAGTAGACCATCCACGTGCCTTTTTCACGACCCTGCTTACTGTATCCCGCAATATGAGGCGTAGCGATATCCACGATGGAAGCCAGCTCTTGGTCAATCAATGGCTCACCATCCCAAACATCTAAAACAAGGTGCAAATTGCCTTCTAAATGCTTATGGCACTCAATTAAAGCACTCTCATTGATCACTCCACCGCGGCCTGCGGAAATGATTACAGTACCAGGAGATAGCTGGCTCAACTCGTCTGTGCCTAACATGCCTTTTGTAGGATAACTCCCAGAGGTCGTCAATGGAGCATGCAGCGAAATAACATTGCAAGACAATATTTGTTCTAAAGACACGAAATTGACTTCGCTGTGATCCTTTTCTTTTAAAGGATCATACACGCAAACCTCACACCCTAAACGGGCAAAACGCTGATACACGGTTTTACCCACATTTCCATAGCCAATGACGCCGATTTTTTGCTTCAACCAACGTATTTTTTTGGTCATGTAAAGATGACTTAATGCACTAAAGACATAGTCCGCTACCGCCTCAGCATTGCAACCTGGCGCACTACTGAAAGCGATATCTGCTTCTGCAAGAAACTCTAAATCAATGTGGTCCACACCAATCGTGGCACTGCCCACAAAACGCACCGAACTTCCTTCCAGTAACTCGCGTGTTACTTTAGTAACGGAGCGCACCAACAATATATCGGCCTCTTTTACTTGCTCTTGAGTCAAACTCCGACCGTTTACTAACTCTACAGTGCCTAAATGTGAAAATAATGCTTTCACATTTGGCATGTTCTCATCTGCAATAATCTTCATACTGTCGTTTTAAAAACTCATCAAATAGTACATTAGGGCAACGTTGTGCCAATAAATACCGAGAAAAAATTTCCGCTCTTTTTGGCAAACCAGAATCAATGTACGAGCCAACTTGAGTCATAACCGCTTGCTCAAAATGCGTTGCGTCATAATCCGGCAAAGCTAAATTATCCACACTGACACGAAAGGGTAGACCAGCCGCCCAATGCAAAACACATTCAACTGCTTGCGGTTTCACTTCCACTTGCTCAAACACCTTCTGTGTTTGTAAGTCACGAGCATCAGACTCGTACCAGTAGCCGTAATCTTCTAACAAACGCCTGTCATGACCGGCAATACACCAATGACTCACTTCGTGTAGTGCGCTTGAAGGGTAATCATAACGAAAAAAAATCGTCGCAGGAGCATGATCACTTGCTGGTATATAAAGAGGCTCATATGCTCCACCAATGAGGCGGGTATTAAAACTTGAATAAAAACAGGCACGAAAAGCGGCCACAAGTTGTGTTGCACTTGCCAACGATAACACTCCAAAAACGAAGAATTATACAGAAGAAACAAAAATGCGCCACGCAAAGGAGAAAACTTCACGTGACGCACTCTGAACAAACCATTGCCGTTATCTTTCATGAATCATTTGGTGATTACAGATCACCCTAAACGGCCAGCTTGAATCCATTACCCTCGGTAATAACGAGAAGCAACAAAAGGCATTGTTGTCAATGTAAGAGGTATACTCTTCCCTCTCACATTCGCAAACAAGGATTCACCCGCGTCTAAAGCCGATGTCGACACATAGGCCATCACAATCGGCTGAGAAAGAGTTGGCGAAAAACCACCACTTGTCACTACGCCTTTCACTTGACCTGTGGCATCGATAATCTCAGCGCCTTCACGCACAGGTGCACGACCTTCAACCAAGAAACCCACACGTTTTCTAGCTGTCTTATCAACAAACTGTGGCAATATGACATCAGCACCCGGAAAACCACCTGCACGCTCACCGCCTAAACGACGTACTTTTTGTATCGCCCAATTAAGAGATGCTTCTATCGGCGTTGTCGTAGTATCAATGTCATGACCATACAAGCATAATCCGGCCTCTAAACGTAGAGAATCTCGAGCCCCCAGACCAATCCATTCAACTTCATCAAATGCCAACAAGGCATTCGCAAAGACTTCAGCATGGTCATTTGGCACAGAAACTTCGTAACCATCCTCACCCGTATAGCCTGAACAGCTCACCCAAAGCTCAATACCCTGCCATTGAAATTTCAAGCTTTGCATGAAGGTCATCGTTTCTGCATCAGGCACCATGCGAGCAAAAACTTCACGCGCTTTTGACCCTTGAATCGCTAGCAAAGATCGATTTTCAATCACATTAACATCACAATCAACCAGAGTAGCTTTTAAATAAGCAAAATCTTGCTCTTTACAACCCGCGTTTACCACCATGAAAATCTCATCCCCCCAATTGGCGAACATAAGATCATCTGTAATGCCACCTTCTTTAGTGGTAAACATGCCGTAGCGTTGTGTGCCTTCGGCAAGACTAAGCACATCGACAGGCAGAATAGATTCAAGCGCCGATTTCACATTTTTACCACGAAGAATTACCTGCCCCATGTGTGACACGTCAAACAATCCGACATTCTCACGAGTCCATAAATGCTCTTTCATAACACCCAACGGGTATTGAACTGGCATTTCATAGCCCGCAAACTCAACCATTCTAGCGCCAGAGGCGATATGTAGATCACACAGAGCAGTACGTTTCATAACGATAACCTTCATTAAAATTGTGATTAGATCTGTTTCCGATTGGAAACAGAGTATCTAAAACAAACTCAGTTTGACAAGTATTAAGCACTATTTATTAAAGAATATTTGCAACCAAATACAACAGAAATCAATAAAAAACCTGAACAATAGGTCAGATATAATTAAAAACAAACTTTTTAATTGCCCCCTTTTTACTGTTTCCAATTGGAAACTTTTTGATTATGATAAGCAAAATTGACGTAAACCGAACAATGACTGACGCTCTTAGAAAGATGATCTTTTTTCATCATCTTAGACTGCCTTAGTGTTATTATACGCAAGACTCATTGTCTTTTGGGCATACATGTTTATTTAAGAGGAATTACCCCATGGCCAACACCGAAGCCTTTTTCAGCCAAACCCTAGCTGAACGAGATCCAGAACTTTTTGCCACCATCGTTGAAGAGCAAGAACGTCAAGAAACTGGTATTGAATTGATTGCTTCTGAGAACATCACTTCAAAAGCTGTTTTAGAAGCACAAGGCTCTGTTTTAACCAACAAATACGCAGAAGGTTACCCGAATCGTCGTTACTACGGTGGCTGTGAAGCGGTTGATGTTACTGAGCAGCTTGCTATCGATCGCGCTAAGCAACTGTTCAACTGCGAATTTGCTAACGTGCAGCCTCATTCTGGCGCTCAAGCAAATGGCGCTGTCATGCTTGCCCTACTTCAACCAGGCGATACTATTTTAGGCATGTCTTTGGACGCAGGTGGTCACTTGACTCACGGCGCGCCACCAGCTCAATCCGGTAAATGGTTTAATGCGGTTCAGTATCAAGTTAACCCCGAGACACTCTTGATCGATTACGATGCAATCGAAGCGCAAGCGCTAGAATGCAAACCAAAAATGATCATCGCAGGTGGATCTGCCATTCCTCGCGTTATTGATTTCAAACGTTTCCGTGAAATCGCTGATAAAGTTGGTGCTTACCTATTCGTAGATATGGCACACATTGCAGGTCTTGTTGCTACTGGTGCACACCCTTCACCATTGCCACATGCGCATGTTGTTACAACTACCACACACAAAACTCTTCGTGGCCCACGTGGTGGCATGATTCTTACTAATGATCTTGAACTTGGTAAGAAAATTAACTCTGCTGTATTCCCAGGTTACCAAGGTGGTCCACTAATGCACGTTATTGCTGGTAAAGCAGTGGCATTTGGTGAAGCTCTAAAACCTGAGTTTAAAGTGTACATTGATCAAGTCGTTGCTAACGCTAAAGCATTGGCTGCGGTCATGATTGAACGTGGTTGCGATATCGTAACTGGTGGTACTGACAACCACCTAATGTTGGTTGATCTACGTCCTAAAGGCTTAAAAGGTAATGTTGTTGATAAAGCTCTAGAGCGTGCAGGTATCACTTGTAATAAAAACGGCATCCCTTTTGATACTGAAAAGCCAATGATCACTTCTGGTATCCGTTTAGGTACACCAGCTGCGACTTCACGTGGATTTGGTGTTGAAGAGTTTCAAAAAGTCGGCCACCTTATCAGTGACGTACTTGACGGTTTAGTTGAAATGCCTGAAGGCAATCCAGAAGTAGAAGCTCGCGTGCTTGCTGAAGTAAAAGAGCTTTGCAAACGCTTCCCACTTTACCGCTAAAATCGTATACCCAAGGAATCGCCTCCTTGGGTATTTTTTAAAGAGGCATAAATATTATGAGCACTATTCCAGATAACCTAAAATACGCAGATTCCCATGAGTGGGTTTTGGACAATGGTGACGGTACAGTTACTGTTGGCATCACTGATCATGCGCAAGATCTACTCGGTGACGTCGTATACATTGAATTACCAGAAGTTGGTACAGAAGTAACCGCTACAGAACAGTTTTCTTTGGTTGAGTCTGTAAAAGCCGCTTCTGACATTTATGCTCCTGTAAGTGGCGAAGTCATTGCGGTCAATGATGCCCTAAACGATGCACCAGAACTAATCAATGAAGCTCCTTATGAAGGCGCTTGGATTGCTAAAATCAAGCTAAGCCACACAGCCGATCTTGATAAACTACTTGATGCTGCAGGCTATTCAGCCACGATCGAATAGCCTCAAACATAGGCTCTCCCTCTACCCTGTGTTGAGAGCCTAATCTCCCAGATTTTATCTTAATAGGTGATTGAACCATGACCTCGTGCATTCGCGATTTGTTAAATAACGATGAATTTATTGCTCGCCATATTGGCCCTGATGAATCAGAGCAGTCCAAAATGCTAGCAACAATCGGCATTAGCAGCCTTTCAGAGCTGATTGAAAAAACCGTTCCAGAGGCCATTCGTCAAGCAAATCTAGACCTTTCTGCCAACCCTGTTAGCGAAAGCGAAGCGCTTGTGCAGTTGAAAGCCATCGCCAACCACAACAAAGTGGCGCGTTCTTTTATCGGCATGGGCTACCACGACACGCATGTGCCATCCCCTATTTTACGTAACTTACTTGAAAACCCAGGCTGGTACACAGCGTACACACCTTACCAACCAGAGATTTCTCAAGGTCGTTTGGAAGCACTATTAAACTTCCAACAAGTCATCATCGACCTAACTGGTATGGAGATATCTAACGCCTCTTTGTTAGATGAAGCAACGGCTGCTGCCGAAGCTATGACACTAATGAAACGCTCAAATCGCAAGAAGAGCGATAAGCTATTCGTTGCAAATCACTGCTTGCCACAAACCATTGACGTTGTTAAAACTCGTGCCGAGCTATTAGACATTGACGTTATTGTTGATGATATCGCTAACTTTGCACAGCATGATGTGTTTGGCGCCATCTTCCAATACCCAGGCATTGACGGTACCGTCACGGATTTGACTCCTGTTATTGCACAAGCACATGAGCAAGATGCTCTTGTTAGTATCGCTGTAGACCTGCTTTCACTTGTGCTACTAAAATCTCCAGGTGAAATGGGCGCTGACATTGTATTCGGTTCTGCACAACGCTTCGGTGTTCCAATGGGCTTTGGTGGGCCTCACGCTGCCTTCCTAGCAACGAAAGACGCATTTAAACGTTCTATGCCAGGTCGCGTTATCGGCGTATCTAAAGATAGCCATGGCAAACCAGCACTTCGCATGGCGATGCAAACTCGTGAGCAACATATTCGCCGCGAAAAAGCGACATCAAACATTTGTACAGCCCAAGCATTACTTGCCATGATGGCTGGCTTCTATGCGGTTTATCACGGCCCTGCTGGTCTTAAGAAAATTGCTAATCGCATTGCCGCATTGACTAATTGCTTTGCTAGCGCCATTCAAAAGCAAGGCTTCTCAACTAATGATAGCTACTTTGATACAGTCATTGTTAACACTAGCGACCAAACAGACAGCATCATGGCAAAAGGCGCTACGAAGTTAATGAACTTCTACAAAGTGTCTGAAAGCCAAGTATCTGTCGCATTAAACGAAACCATCACACCAAACGACCTTATCGATTTGGCTGAATGTTTCGGCGCAGAACTATCACTTGAAGACATTACCAACTCTGAGACAGCATTCGGCTTTGATGCTTCGATGCTGCGTCAAGATGCTATCCTGACTCACCCAGTATTTAATAGCCATCACAGCGAAACCGAATTGATGCGCTACATGCACCAATTGGAAGTGAAAGACATTGCATTAAACCAAAGCATGATTCCACTTGGCTCTTGCACCATGAAGCTAAATGCAGCCTCTGAAATGATCCCAGTTACTTGGGCAGAATTCGGCCGTATTCACCCGTTTGCGCCAAGCAATCAAGTTGCAGGCTATCACGCATTACTGCAAGAGCTTGTCGATATGCTTTCTAAAGCAACAGGCTACGATACGGTTTCTTTGCAACCAAACTCTGGTGCGCAAGGCGAATATGCTGGCCTGATCGCTATTGATAAATACCATAAATCTCGTGGCGATCATGACCGCGATGTATGTTTGATCCCAAGTTCTGCTCACGGTACAAACCCAGCTTCTGCTGCTCTTGCGGGTATGAAAGTTGTGATTGTTAAATGCGACGAAAACGGCAACATTGATTTGGTTGACCTTGCAGAAAAAGCAGAAAAACATGCCGCGCAACTTAGTTGCATCATGGCGACTTACCCATCTACTCACGGTGTATTTGAAGAGCACATTCGCGAAGTATGTGACATCGTTCACAAATTTGGCGGTCAAGTGTACATCGATGGCGCAAACCTAAACGCACTTGTTGGCGTTGCGCCTCCAGGCACATTTGGCGGTGACGTCTCTCACCTTAACCTACACAAAACATTCTGCATTCCACACGGTGGCGGTGGTCCTGGAATGGGTCCAATTGGTGTTAAATCTCACCTTGCGCCTTTCCTGCCAGGCCACGCTGTTGCGCCAGTAATGGGTATGCTTGAGCAGCACGGTGCGGTATCTGCTGCACCTTATGGCAGCGCAAGCATTCTGGTGATTACTTGGATGTACATCAAAATGATGGGCGACAAAGGCTTGCGTGATGCAACCTTCAACGCGATTTTAAACGCTAACTATATTGCTAAACGCTTAGCCGATCACTACCCAGTGCTTTACACAGGCAAAAACGGTACCGTGGCACACGAATGTATCATCGACATTCGCCCACTAAAAGCAGAGTCAGGTATCAGCGAAGAAGATATTGCTAAGCGTCTAATGGACTTTGGTTTCCACGCACCAACTATGTCTTTCCCTGTTGCTGGTACCTTAATGATCGAACCGACAGAATCTGAAAGCCTTGAAGAACTGGATCGCTTCTGCGATTCCATGATTCAGATTCGGAAAGAGATTAGTAAAGTCCAAGCGGGTGAATGGCCACTAGAAGACAACCCGTTGGTGAATGCACCACACACCGCAGACAGCCTCCTAGACATGGAGTGGAACCACGCCTACTCTCGCAAAGAAGCGGCTTATCCACTGAATTGGATCAAGGCACGTAAATACTGGCCACCCGTTGGCCGCATTGACAACGTCTACGGTGACCGCAACCTATTCTGCGAATGCCCACCAATAAACAGCTACGAAGACTAATCTTCTAAACAGCAGCAAAAACAGAAAGGCGAATCAGCAATGATTCGCCTTTTTTTATTGGCAACAATCTAGAGCCACAGAACACAGAAATCAACTCAATAAATAAATTACGTAAATAAAATATTTTACTTATTAAAGTAAACGAAATTTACCTAACTAGCTTGTGGCTCAAGGCACGACCAAGCAAACTAAAATACTTTTGAAAGGCATCATTGATTCGAAGCCGTTGTTCGCCTTGAGGATAAAGCCCAGTTTTCGCGTCATCCGAATGACGCGTCCCTTTGACTAAGAAGGTGCTGGTGGATTTTGTGTCTTCAACAAAGGCTTCGAAGGCGCGCGCCGCCATTTCTTCTGGTTTGGCGTAATAGACTATTTTTAACGTCTGGTCCATAAGGCGAGAGGCTTGAAACATATCACTAGGTTCATCCCCTTGCTCATTTAGCATAATGGTTTTAAAGCATTCTGCTAACAGTAAGCTCAAAGGATGAGGAGTGTTTTTATGGGAAAGCTTGATGGCCGTATTATTTAACCACCTTTCGGAAGCAAATTGAGAAGGTGAGGCATGTTGAAACATTTTCTCACCCATATAATGATCGAAGGCATGAAACCATTCGTGGGCGAGACTCCCTGCCCCTGCATTTTTCGCTAAAGACAACTGCCTAGTGGCTGGAACATAGTGAGCTGCCACGCCTGGCCTTCCGCCCTTTCCGTATTGAAGTCCAAGCGTTCCTCGAAGTGATATCAGCAGCTCAGGCCCTTGCAATACAGACATTAGATCTTCTAATGCTCGATGAAAATGAACCGCAGCGCGATCCCTTTCCTGCGGTGTCACCCAACGCCCCATTTCAATACCACGAAAATCAAACTGTCGGCGAATCAACACGAAGTTCACAGAAGATTGCTCAGACAAGATAATGACTCACAACCATAAATCAACTAAGACCAAATTGCTGATTAAACTGCACAATTTTCGCATCTCGCATTGCTTTTAACGCCAACAACTCTTCTTCTACATTGCGTTTTGTCGCCTCAATCAAATTAGCATCGTCATTCGACGAGAACATGGCTAATTCATGTTCATAATGATCAAGCAAGGCATCAAAATCATCCTGATACGCTTCTTCAACCAATGCCAACGCCATCTTATGCTGCTCACTTAAAGGCTGCTGGTTGTGCTTTTCAACAAATACCAATGCATTATCAAAATACAAACGCTTAAGATCATTGGTTGGCGATCCCACGTAGTGAAGGCCATTTTTTCGCTCATCCGTTAGTACTCTCGCTTGAAGGGCCTCAGCTTCATAACCAACATTCGCTTGAGCAAAACTCACCGGCAAGGTATTTAGCACAAGGATGGCCGTTAGAGACTGCAGTTTTTTAAGAAGAACTTTTTTCATACAAACCTTCTTACTTTTCCGATATTTGCTTTCGATTCTATTGAGCCTAGGCAACAAGAACAACCACCAGCACAAGGATGCACAATTAAATCTCATCTTTTCGCTTTATCTAAGAAAGATAAATTTCCACTCGCTCTTTTCCCTTACCAACATTTTTTCGTTTTAGTTTAATAACCCCTAATTCGGCCGTACTTTTCACGTGGGTACCACCACAAGGCACTTGAGCAAAACCATCAACTTTCCAATAACGACGCTCTTCAGCTTGATCTGAAAAATCTTTTTCAATTGGCAAGTCTGCGTTAATCAATGACTGGGCCCGAGCTTGAATGTCTGCTAAAAGAGGTGAAATACTTTCTGGCCACTCAAAGTCGATACGACTTTTGCTTTCAGAAATATGCGCGCCCATTTTTTCTAAGGTAGGCAAAGATTTATAAAACAGCTCCAAAACAACTTCTGCGGCAAAATGTAAACGCATTAGGCTGTATCGACGAGGCCAATCTATCTTAACAAGCACCGCTTGCCCAACATAAAAATCTGGCGTTGTGGCCAAGGTATAAAGAATAGATCTACCTATCTTTTCAGCCTTAATCACATCAACACCACCAATACGGCCTGAGTCGCTTTCCTGCCCACCGGACTCAGCATAGAAAATAGTTTCTGCCAACATTACTTGGTTTTGCTCAATGTATGTGATGCTTGTCATCAACTCAGTTTGATATGGATCCACCCAAAATTGCTTTATGGTCATTTTTGCCTCGCACATTCAATTGTCAACTATGAATACAATAAAATAATGATAAAGCTAAGTGATATTTCAACAATCGGCTACAAACCTCCAGGCAAGATTTGTAATGTTTGATGTGTTTCAACTTATATGTCCAATCGGTCAAAACTGTCGTCACCAGCCTGCATAAAACTATCTTAATTGAGCATCTTTATGGCAAAATTATGCAAGGAAAAAGTTACTTTTTGACGTTTTAAACCTTTTCTGACCTAAAAGACAGTATTTAAAAAATACTGAATTTATTTCATCTATAAGGTGAAAATACGTCGTTTGTTGAGCAAATTTCATCCGCTTATGATCGCGACATTGATCATCCTAAGAGGAAATTGTCATGGCAACCACAACGAAAAAAATCACCTTAAAAACCGTAAAAAAAGCCTTATCTCGTGCTTACGCCGTCTATATGATGAAAGACACGTTTAAGAATTTACCCACACTAAAAGTAGAAGGCGTTAGACGTATTGATTGGAGTGGATGCGACTTATAGTTAGTGGCTTGTATCCCTTCCTCTTTGACGCTTTGGTAAGTCATAACATGACTTACCAAAAGTTTCAGCGTACAAGAAACAACTGTTCGACATAACCAATTTTTAGTACCCTGCGCCTTCCTTTTATTATGGTGCTCAAATTTCCTGATGTTAAAAAATGCGCTTCTCTGTCTTTTGCTTACCATGTATTTTCATCCACTCATGGCTGCTCCTGATTTTGTGTCCATAAAATCCCAAGCTCAACTAGCCGATGATACTTACTTAGAAGGCAATACACTCGAACCACGCCTTAAAAAGCAAGGCCAAACATTGCTTCATCAATCTTTAATACCTTTGTCTCAAGTGAGCTATTTTTTAAGCCGTGCCAATGATGTGCAGACCATTGCCGTGAGAGGCACAGCAAATTTAGAAAATGCCATGTTGGATTTGGACTTAGAATTAAAGCCAAACAACATACTGAATATAAAATTGCATCAGGGGTTTGGCTCTGGCGCCAAAGCGGTTTACGATGACGCCAAGCCATTCCTCAATAAAGATCAGCCTATTCACCTAACGGGCCACAGTTTAGGTGGTGCTATTGCCGTCATTCTTGCCATGTATTTACAAAGAGATGGCTACGAGATTGAACAAGTGACTACCTTTGGTCAACCTAAAGTGACGAATGTCACAGGCGCAAAAGCGTTTGCTCATTTACCTCTTGTTAGAGTGGTCACCGCAAACGATATTGTGCCATTGGTCCCCCCGATTAGCCCAATGCAAATCATGGACTTAGATATTTTTTGGCACATGGGCGAAGAGGTAATTTTACTTGGCAATAAAACATTTACCCAAACCAACGGCATGAAAAGCATGCTCAGAGCCACAAAATTTACTACTGCCATACCCAATGACCAAAATCTAATCGCTCATAAGATGACAACGTATTTGAACTTAATTGAAACGCTGCAATCCGCTCCGCAAGAAATACCTTATAAAACTGACATTAGCTTATTCGGCTTTTCACTCGATTAGAGCATCCCACTTATTGCTGCAATCTAGGCCACAATTTCTCCCTTTCACTAGACATTTCCGCTCTATATTTAAGTAATGCAAAGGTCATCAATTAGCGCTCGCTGCCTATAAAAAAGCATCCTTATACCCTGTATCTTTGTTATTTGTTTTTATTTTCAAACAAGAAAAATAACGAGATCAAGGAAGTTGGCATTTGAACAGATTAGTTATACATCATACAAACATAGAAAAAAGAGAGGCTAACCTATTTGATGGTGACTCATGATCTTGGGGTCGTCACGCAGAATGGACACATTGTCGAAACCATTTCATCCAATAATCTCGCGAATCATGGTGCATTATAACCTTATACAAAAATGCTTTTGGATTGTTGCTATCACACAGAAGCAAAGCTGAGTGACACAACTTCTTTCGCAAATTAGTTAGATGCTTCAACATTATGAATATTTCGAAAGCGTTCGCTCTAAAGAAACACTTTTTACTTTATTAATACCGTTATGGACGTTTTCCTACAATAGAGCATAAAACTCACATCGTAAAACACGATGTTGCAGATTCCGTTCTATTTTATTGCCCCCTTCTATTACCAATTTTAATAAGAAGCGTTATCATTAGTGCCGTTTATTCTCCTACTGACGTCTTTAGGGTGCCTTATCCTTTTCCAAAGCCCCCTAGTAAATACGTCTCTGTAGCTATTCAATTCAAAGGAATCATTATGTTGCTTAACCGACCTTCTTTTAAGAAAATCTTGCTTTGTGCCTGTGTTACCGCTTCTTTCGGCGCTTTTGCCAAGGATCATAGCGTTACAACGAAATATGGCGAAGTAAAAGTAAACGATAATGTAAGTCGCATTGTGGCACTATCTGAAGACGCTCTAGACAGTGCCATTGCTCTTGGCATTCAGCCTTTAGGGGCCGTTGCGACACGTGGTAGAGATTCCGTAGCAGAATACATCCAAGAACGTGCAAAAGGGGTGAATATGGTCGGTACTTCACGCCAAAACAACCTTGAGGCCATTGCAGCACAGCGCCCTGATCTTATTTTAGCGTCTGCGAGCTTGCCGCAGGACCAATATAATATTTTATCGAAAATTGCGCCGACTATCGTCCCGCTTTCTCCTGGAATGGTGTCAGACAGCTGGATTAGTATTGCAAAAGTCTACGCGCAAGCACTCAACAAAAGCCAAGAAATGGACATCATACTAAACGACATAAAAAAGCGTGAAAACACATTAAAAGACCGTATTACTGCGATCTTACCAGAAGACAAACGTTCAGCTACCTTAGCACGTTGGATGCCTCAAGGCCCTATTGTTATGTCATCACAAATCTTCTCGACAGATGTCCTAGCCGCTACTGGCTTCATCATTAATGATGCAGATGTTATCAAAGAAGGCCACCCTCACAGCAGCCCGCTCAGCCTAGAAAATTTATCTAAAGTCGACAGTGACTGGCTGTTTTTAGCCACGCTAAATATGGAAGGCAAAGACGCGTTAGAAGCCGCTAAAACATCGCCTTCTTTCTCTCGCCTGAATGTCGTAAAAGACGATAAAGTCATCACAGTAAATGGTCAACTATGGACAAGTGCTGCAGGTCCACTGGCCGCTCATGCAATCTTGGATGACATTGAAGCCATTATCGACAATAAGATTCAATAAATCCGATGATCAGTTGGTTTCAAACGCCTCCATCACAACGACCACTGTTTCGCGTTTTTGTGTCAGCACTTTTGGTGCTGGCACTTTGCTGTTTCTGTAGTTTGTTGCTTGGTGCGGGAGGCTTAAGTCCGCAAGCGTCCTTTCAAACATTATTAGGTAATGGTTCATCGGACGATCAATTCACCGTCTTTCATTTGCGCACTACTCGAACTCTCGTTGGTGTATTTGTTGGCCTAACATTGGGCATTGCTGGCGCCATGATGCAATCTGTCGCACGCAATCCTTTGGCAGAGCCCGGTTTGCTCGGCGTCAGTGCTGGAAGCTCATTTGCTGTCGCACTGACATTAGTGCTTGGGGCGAGCACGGCCACTCTGACCGTTGGTGTCGCACAATTTGGCGCCTTGTTGGGCTGTCTGTGCGTGCTCGGGGTGGCCCGAATGCAAGGGCAGCAAAATGATCCTATTCGTTTGGTGCTCGCGGGTGCCGCTTTGTCGAGCTTATTATTTGCCATCACCTCTTTGATACTCTTGTTTGATCAAAGAGCCGCCGATGAAATTCGTTTTTGGGTGACAGGCAGTGTGGCAGGACGAGATATACAGACATTACTCTCTGTACTACCCTCTATGCTAATGGCCGCCCTCTGTATTCTATACGTTGCTAAACCATTAGCTTCCTTAGCCCTAGGGGAACGCGTTGCCATTGGTCTTGGCCATAAACCTAAACGAATTCGTGCTGTGGTCATTGTGGCCGTTGCGTTATTAGTGGGCGGTGCTACCGCCATCGCAGGGCCAGTGGCATTTATTGGTTTAGTGGTTCCCTTCGCCGCTCGCGCGTTGGTCGGACCAGATATTCGTCGTACCTTGTGGTTATGCTTGCCTCTCGGCCCCATCATTGTGATTGCTGCAGACGTTGTTTCCCGCCTTGTGGCTCAGCCTGCAGAAATGCCTTTGGGCGTTCTAACCGCTATTATTGGTGCGCCAGTACTTTTATTGATTGTGCGATCTCGAAGAATGCCTACTTTATGATAAATCAAAGTCTTTCTATAACTCACCCAGCAGACACTGTGTCAGCGCCAAGCGGGCACTACCTGCTGTCTCTAGGTCGTCATATGACGATTCTGATTGAAAAACACGCCATTATCCGAAATATTGGCTTGCTGATTTTATTGTCGTGCGCGTGTATTGCCACTCTTGGAATTGGTACCATGCCGATATCGCCAAAAGATGTCATCGCGGTGTTATTGGGTCACGGGGACGCCATGAGCCAGTTCATTGTGCAAGATTTACGCTTGCCACGCCTACTGGCGGCGCTTTTTACAGGGGCCGCGTTTAGTTTGGCAGGATGCTTAATGCAAACCATGGCTCGTAATCGACTCGCGACACCAGGCATCATAGGTATCGATAACGCAGCGATGGCGTTCGCTGTCTCTTCCGTGGTTGGCATGGGCATCTCTCTTGCGCCTTCTGTTATGGCGCTAGCGGGTGCAGCAACGGCCACTGCCTTGGCATTTGGTTTAGCGGGAGGAAGTGGCACACGCGGTTATCGCTTCATTGTTGCTGGTATTGGCATTGGTGCGATTGCTGGCGCGATAACACAATTGCTTTTAAGCCAAGTCAGTATCGATGTGGCAAACAGCGCCTACCCTTGGACCGTTGGCAGCCTAAGTGCTCGTGACCCCTTCATGGTGAATCTTTTGGGGGCTGGTATAGCACTTTGCCTTATTGCTTGCCTGCTATTTTCAACTCAGTTCGCCTTAATGCCTTTTTCTGATCAGGCAATTACAGGGTTGGGTGCGAACATAAAACACATCAGAATATTGGCTTTGATCTTATGTGTTACGCTAACGGGATTGGCGGTTGCTGTCGCAGGACCTGTCGGCTTGGTCGCTTTAGTTGGCCCAGAAATCGCGAGAGTTCTGGCGCGCTATCGCGGTATCCCACTCGTGAGTTCAGCCCTTACTGGTGCGTTGGTGATGACGCTAGCCGACTTGTTTGGGCGCACTGTTTTATCCCCCATTGAATTACCGGTGGGTATTGTTACTGCCGTCGTCGGTGGTCCTTACTTAATTTGGATACTGGTACGACGGACTTCAAGGACTTCTCTATGACAGCCACGTCTTTAAAACACCCAAAACACATACACGAAACCACTTCATTGACTCGGCTTGGTGCTGAACAACTTACTTTAAAACATGGTAAAACCAGCATCATTGAAAATCTCAACGTGTCGTTACCGGAAGGCAAGGTAACCGCCATTGTAGGACCAAATGGCTGCGGCAAATCCACATTATTAAATGGCTTATCTCGCGTTCATTCACCCAGTGCAGGGGTGGTATTACTTGACGGCAAAGACATTCATACCTTGCCTTCTAAAGAGGTCGCTAGACGTCTTGCGCTCTTACCACAAGACACCCTTGCACCTGATGGCATTACTATCGAAGAGCTGATTCGTTTTGGCCGCCACCCTCACCAAAGCCTGCTAAAACAATGGGCAATGGATGATCAACAAGCCATTAATTACGCCCTGAATGCCGCTGATTTAGAAGGGCTTAAAGATCGATTACTTGATACTTTATCCGGTGGACAACGCCAACGCGCTTGGATTGCCATGTCAATTGCCCAAGAAACCCCTTTGCTCTTATTGGATGAGCCAACCTCGGCCCTCGATTTAGGTCATCAAATTGAAGTGTTTGAGCTGATACGACATTTGTCTAGGCAAGGAAAAACCCTCGCCATGGTGGTTCATGATCTACCCAGCGCTTGCCGATATTCAGATCATATTATTGCCATGAAAAAAGGTGAGATCATCACTCAAGGTAGCCCAAAAGAAGTAATGACAAAAGAACTGGTACGAGAATTATACGGGGTAGAATGCGACCTAATTCCAGATCCAATGACTGGCAGCCCTATTCTTATCAATATGAAGCGCGTTAGACACTAAACAAGGAATACAACAGATCTGACCAAACAAGTCAGTCAGATCTGTTTGTTAGCACATTACAGACGCAGACCAATGGGCAAACTTTCACCCACTAAAGCGTTTAACTCATCACTGTTAATTTCTATTTGGCTTTCCAAACGTTCCAGCCATTGGGCTGGGCATTTGTCTTTGTTCAGCTTATTAGCAACTTTTTTGCGCAAAGCAGCGAGCTTATCAGATTCTCCTCCACTGACTTGGCTCATCAAAACCGCTGCCAAACCCGCTTGTTTGCGTTTCTTCCAGTCTTCCTTGAGAACCGTTTCTAGAATCGGAAAGAGTGTATCTTCTGCAATTCTTTGCTCTTGCTTACCTGATAAAAGATGACGGGAGGCAATACGACCTATTGTCCACCAAGCCGTGTCTGGTTCAGAGCTCTTTTGCAAACGTTTTAGCAACCAATCAATAGCGGTGGTTTTATCTTCATTAGACAGACTTTCTAGAGCACCGACTAGACGAATCAGATCATCACTGGATTTAGTTGTCAGCGCTTTCATCTTGTCACGGGAACGCTGCCCCGTTGGCGAATAGTATTGACTAAATTGTTTAAACAAATGCGTTTGTTGCTCAGTTGACAAACCTCCAGCAATTCGTCGATACAGCGTCCAATGTTGTCCCCAAACGGGTGCCGTGTCGAACTGAGTACCGGCCTTCGTAGCATTCACTACTTGCTGTACTCGAGCCAAATCATCCGCCGCACCAAAGCCTGGGCGTAAGCAATACCCAATCAGTTGCAACCATTGCCGCTCATGTTGAGCGCTTTTGGTTCGACCAGACTTCACGCTTAGCAGCTTATCGACCAAACGACGGGATGTGGCCACATTCCAACTTTCGCGATTTCCCAATAGTTGATCCAAATCTTGCTTAAGAGATTTGACTAAGTCAGGATGTTGTTTTTGGCCCGCGCTGGAAAAACACTTAGTTAGATGCTCTTCTGCTTGCCCCATATTGGCATGCAGCAAACCACTCTCATCGGATTGATCAGGTGTTTTTGACGTCGTAACCTGAGTTGAAAAATCCAACCGCCATTGATCTCTCAGATTATTGGCGCTTAACATTACTTGCAGTACCCCCACTTCGGTCATTTGTACCGATAGCGTTACCGCGGTTTCTTGGGACTCAATGGAACCATCCAGCTCTGTCATTAAGGTAGAGATATAGTGCAATCCTTCTAGATCACGTACTTTACCTACCACACAGTCGATATGATCGTCAGCTCGATATAAAGGAAACTGTACTTGCTTACCAAGAGTGACAAAGAATTCTTGCGCTAATTCAATGGTTTCACCCTTTAACGTGCCTTTAGGCAATATACCGACAAATTGATCGTCGCCCACTTGCAGATATAAGCTGTGCGCTACACCACTTTCAATGCGCGTGCTGTCACCGGCTAAAGCGCTTAAATACATAGCAGCGCCTTTGGCTACCGCATCATTAGGTTCATCCGCGCTACAAGCAAGAATAGGTTCAACAGACCAAGCATTGAGCTGTTCTAATAATCGAGCTTTTAGCATAGGGCTATTAAACAAGCCGCCGTTAAACAGAACAGCATCAGGCATAGTGGAACCTGTCGCCGCTTGTATTACGGCTTGATGTTGCTGTAAAAACGCCGCTAAATGACGTGTAAAAGCTGGATCTGATTCATAAGGCAAGCCCAAGGTATGCATGGCATAATCGCTTTTTTGCACCTTGTCATCGATTTTCACCAAAGGAAAGAAGCCACTACGAATTTGTTCTAACAAGGTGTCTCTAGAAACATCAAATTTTTGTGAGCCACCAATTAAACGACTACCACCGCCTAGCACGGTAATACTTAACAAATCGGGTGCATCCTTACCTAACAAAATTTCTTTCGCCTGACGCGTTTGCTGAACCAAGGCCGCTAAACGTGTGGCAGATAATGCAGAGATCTGTTTGGGGTCTAGCTGGAACGCCAAGGCTTGGTCAAGGTTATCACCGCCGAGCAACAAATGCTCACCAACCGCGATACGCTTAAGCGAAACACTCTTATTTTTTGAAGAGACAGGCTTGATCGCCACCAAGCTAAAATCACTGGTGCCACCACCGATATCGATCACCAAGAGCATTTTTTTATTGGCTAACGCCGCGAGTTTTTCATCATCACTAATATAGTGATAACACGCCGCTTGAGGTTCTTCCAAAAGGTAAAGATTGTTTAAGCCAGCCAGCTTAGCCGCTTCCAATGTTAACGCCCTGGCTTCTTCGTCAAAAGAAGCCGGTAAGGTTAAGGCAATGGATTGGTATTCTAAAGGCGCATCAGCAAAGCGATGATTCCAACTTTGTTTGATGTGCAATAACAGTATTTTACTTGCCTCAAGGGGACTGAGTTTTTTAGAGAATTCACTCGCCCAAGGCAAGATAGCCGAGCGACGATCTACTTGACGATGGCTCAACCAGCTTTTCGCACTCTGTATCAGTTGCCCCGATCTACGTTGGCCTAACGCTAACGCTCCAACACCGACGATGCAGGTTTTATCATGATGACGCCAAGGCAAAACTGGATCAATTGCCCCAATCTCATCCGATGCTAATACATAAATAGCACTGGGCAAATAGGTCAATTCTTGAACTGAGCCATCCGCCATCACTTGTGGAATGGCGAGTAAAGTCGGCGTATTTGAAGGGTCTGATACTGAAAGATAGGAGACAACACAATTAGTTGTCCCCAAATCAATCCCTACTCGATATTTGCCTTGAAAAGCCGTTTGCGCCATGCCTTAGGACTCCCTGACTTGAAACTCAATCGTCCAACTTAGGTCAGATTGAGTATCATGCGCTTGCAGCAACAACAATCCCAATTCGGTAACACGCGAGGTTAGATACACCCGCACCATCTCGCCTGCTTGATAATGCCCTCCATCTAAACGCACAGACAAAGGACTCAGCTCAGTGAGTTGAGACACAGAAAACGACGCAATGACTTTACCGACAAGGTGCGCGTCACTGTTTTTTGATTGGAAAAAACGGAATGTGACGTGTTCTCCCACTACCAGCGAAAATTCATTGGGTAGCATTTGCTCATCTGAGCCTTCTTCCAAACCAAATGGCGCCACACAGATAGCATCAACAGGGGCTGCCATGCCGGGAATAGCAGGCATTGGGCTTGCCACACCAATATAATAATTGGCCGCTAAACCACTTTTTACTTTAACACCGCCTTCCGCTTGCACTTGAGCGTAATACGTCGCCCCTTTGGCAACGGCATGATCCAAATGAGACGGCGTTAGCATCGTTATTTCATTGTCACCCAGCATATTCGCTAATCGTGCTTCCAGTGTGCTACGAATGACATTAGCGTTAAATACGCCGCCGTTTAACAAAATCTTGCTTGGTTTCACATCATGTTGCGCCAAGAACTCACTGATATGACGCGTAATCGCTGGGTCACTTTCGTAATCCAAATTGATGGTACTAAAACCACTGCGGGCCATTTTTTGAGCTTGCTCACCCAGCTGCACTTGTGGAAAGAAACCCTCAATCAAAAGCTGTTGCACATCATTCTGCGTCAAGGTCGCTCTAATGCTATTATTGAACAAACTACGACCACGACTCGGCACAACAACGCTAACTTCCTCTAACTCAGCATTCGATAACAAACGTTCTTTCGCTTCACGGCAGGCTTGCGTTAAGCCGCTAATCTGCCATGGTTCAAGATTAGTACCATTTTGAGCGAGTTGTGCGGCTAAATGATAAGTCAGCGTCAAATCCATGTTATCGCCACCGAGCAAAATATGACGACCTACAGCAACACGCTCTAGACCAAGTGCGCCCTCTTGTTCAACGGCTTGAATTAATGATAAGTCCGTTGTACCGCCACCAACATCGACCACCAAAATATGTTCATTGACTTCTAAATGCTCAGCCCAACTTGGTTGATCACTCAGCCATGCGTAAAACGCGGCTAACGGCTCTTCAATTAAACGAGCGTGCAAACCAACTTTTTCCGCTGCTTGCTCGGTAATAGCACGCGCCGCCGGATCAAAGGACGCTGGCACCGTAATCACGACGGTTTGCTCTGCAATGGGGGCCTCAGGAAATTGATTTTCCCATGCACTGACCAAATGCGCCAATAGGGTTTCCGTCACTTGCGCTGGAGAGACTTTTTCGACTTCTTCCAGCGCATCAACCGGTAAGACCGCTTCATCTGAGCTGACACGCGAATGGCATAACCAGCTCTTCGCACTTTGTACTAATCTACCGGATGATTTAGCGCCCAATTCTCGCGCTAATTGCCCAACAATAGAAGGCGCTTTGCCCCATGGGAGCAACAAGTCGCTTTCAAGGAATTCCGTTTTATGAGGAAAATACACAAAGGAAGGCAATAAAGGACGAGCATCCACTTGGCCTGCCGCGATAAACTGCGGAATCGCCAATGATTGAATACGCCCTACTTGACCCGCTTCTGTTGCCATTTGGCTAGAGGGAGAAAAATAGACAGCAGAATGCGTGGTACCCAAGTCGATACCAATGAAATATTGACTCATGGTGTTATACCTCGACTTCGGCTGGCGCTAGAATAGTTAGGCTTTCTGTGTTCGTCACTTTTGGTAAGCGTGTTTGCGTTACTTTCCAACCAGGATGAATGAGTGTACCAACATATGGACCATCGCCTTCAACTCGACCCTCAAGCTTAATTTGCTTGGCGTCATAACCGGATGGCACTTCTACACGAGTATTTTCCGTCGCGCTGTTCACAACGTCGAGAGACACCACCTCAATAGAAAAGTGCTGCTTGAGCACTTTAGCGCAACCAGCATGAATTTGACGAGACGCGGCCCCTACGTCGGCATCACTATAGTCATCAATGCTTTCTTGGATAAAATCAATAAAGCGGGCTTCTTGTTGCAGCAGTTGCAATAACTGATGTGCACCATCGACGTTGACCGTATCCAAAACAGGCGCAGCGACTTCGATCTCACGAATGACTTCCACTTCTTTGGTAATGACGTTCGGTTCTACTTCAAAGGCAAATGGCTCACCTTGACCGACTGTGTGACAGCGAGCGGCATAATCGCCGCTCGCTATGTATTTAAAAAATTGACCGAAGGCGCCAAAAAAGCGAGGCACAAATGAAATTGGTTTAATCTTATTTGTCATAATTTACCCGTTTTGCATCGTTTCAAGCTCTAACCAACGCTCCATGGCACTTTCAAGCTCTTCTTCTTTATGTGCCAACTTTGCCAAGGTTTTTTGAACCTTCTCTGCATCACCGGTATAAAATTCTGGCGCGCTGGTGGTGGCATGCAAAGCGGCAATTTCTGACTCTAGCTTGGCTATAGTCGTTGGCATTTCATCCAATTCACGCTGTAATTTATAACTTAGCTTCGCTTTTGGCTTAGCCTGAACAGCGTCTTTTTGCTTCGCCTCTTCTGTTTTTAAGGCTTCTGCTTTGGCTTTTTCTTTTTTGCTGAGCACATTATCTGTTTGTGAAGTGGATTCTGTCGGAAACTTACCCCCTTGGCGAATCCAGTCTTGATAACCACCCACGTATTCTTTCACTCGACCTTCGCCTTCAAAGGCAATCACGCTGGTCACCACGTTATCTAGGAAAGCACGGTCATGGCTAACCAACAACAAGGTACCTTCGTAGTTCATCAAAAGTTCTTCAAGTAATTCCAATGTTTCGACATCAAGGTCGTTGGTTGGCTCATCCATGATCAAAAGGTTAGCTGGACGAGTAAACAATTTCGCTAGCAACACACGATTTCGTTCACCTCCAGACAAGGCTTTTACCGGCGTACGAGCACGCTCAGGCGGGAACAAAAAATCACCAAGATAGCCAATAACATGTTTGTTCTGACCATTGATCTCGATAATGTCTTTACCTTCACCAACGTTTTCAGCAACAGTTTGCTCTGGATCAAGTTGCTCACGCAGCTGATCAAAGTATGCCACGTTTAGCTTAGTACCTTGGCGAACCGAACCTGTTTCAGGTTCTAAATCCCCTAAAAGAATTTTTAAGAAGGTACTTTTACCACAACCATTTGGACCAATTAAACCAATTCGGTCGCCGCGATTTACCACGAAGTCCATTGGTTGCAGAATCACTTTATCCTCAAAAGAATGACCAACTTGTGTGAACTCGGCTACCAGCTTGCCAGACTTGTCTTTGGTTTCAATGGCCATTTTGGCATTGCCTTGACGATTGATACGTTCAGAACGTTCTTCACGTAAGGCTTTCAAAGCACGAACTCGACCCTCGTTACGGGTGCGACGCGCTTTTATGCCTTGGCGAATCCAAACTTCTTCCTCGGCCAAACGTTTGTCGAACAAGGCGTTGGCGCGCTCTTCCTCTTCCAGCATCTTCTCTTTAAAAGCAAGAAAAGCAGTGATATTGCCGCTGAAAGAAATAAGATTGCCGCGATCTAGCTCGATGATACGGTTAGCCAATTTCTCTAGGAAGCGACGGTCATGGGTAATGAACAAGATCAATCCACGGAATTGCTGAAGCTGTTGCTCCATCCATTCGATTGTTGGTACGTCCAAATGGTTGGTAGGCTCGTCGAGTAACAAAACATCTGGATTGGAGATCAACGCTTGTGCCAAAATGACACGACGACGCCATCCGCCAGAAAGTTCGGACATCAGTTTGTCCGCAGGCAAGGCTAAACGCTGAATCATGTGATTCACACGTTGTTCTAAATCCCAACCTTGGATTCTGTCTAATTCGGTTTGAATATCACTTAATTCATTTGAGTGATCATTCTCGAAATCTTCTAATAACGTGAAGTAACGAGTCATCAGTGAATGCGCTTCACCTGCCCCTTCACTCACGACTTCACGAACCGTTTTTTCATTCGCATCAGGCAATTCTTGCGGGAGCTGACCAATGGTCATGCCGCCTTCAAGGCGAACCACACCTTCATCGGCGATTTGCTCACCAGAAATGACTTTTAACAGCGTCGATTTACCCGCACCATTACGACCGATTATAGCAACACGCTCTCCAGCTTCCGCTGAAAAACTGATTTTTGACAGCAGCGGATTATGCCCAAAAGCAACACTAATCTGTTCTAACGACAATAGACTCATATCTATCCATATAAAGTAAAAATTTTGTGGCCATATAGTATCATCCTTCTAAGAGAAGGTTCACCAAAAAACGGATGAATACTCGCTAGCTTCTTGTTTAATCAAGGCTAAGAGTAATAAATATCGATCAATATAAGCACTTTGAGTAAATTAAGACAGCTTTGTCCTTTTCTACTTTTTCGCCCTTAAAAGGCTTGACCTACAGGCCACCTTCAAGTTTTACACTTACTTCTACTCTCTCAAACACAACGAAACATTAACGTCTCAATGCAAAAGAGGGATTCACCCACGGCATTACACAAAGTATTTGCTAACATTTTTTAAATCAAACCTCTTTATTCGTCATTATTTGAGAATATACTGGGAAATATAATGATAATTTTTCTATCTCATGGAGCACTTAATGGATCTAAAAAGTAAGGTAGGGCCAATTACAGCAGTGGTCGTTGCAACGGCCGCGGTAACGTGGATGGCAGTGGGAGGGAACGGCATCACAGTCAGCCCAACGGGAACGGCGCCAAATGAAAATACTGTCTCATCACAAACGGCTGAAAACCAACTGACCTACTCTGTGCAAGCCCAAACCTTAACAGCCAAATCCATTGAGATGCACCTAACCTTGAGCGGCAAAACTCAAGTTGATGAGACCTTGCAACTCATTAATAGCTATCAGGGGCGAATCACCAGATTGCCGATAGAAAAAGGCCAATTCGTTAAAAAAGGTTCTACCATTGCTCAAATAGACAATCGCACATTAAAAGTACAGATAGAGCAAGCCGGACTGCTGGTAAAACAAAGACAACTAGAACTTGAAGGCATCAAAAAGCTCAATGCGCAAAATCTCACATCAAAAGTAAATCTAGCGCAAGCAGAAACGGATCTTGCCTCAGCGCGAGCAACGGAGAAAGCCTTGTTAGTAGATCTGGAAAACACCAACGTCACTGCGCCTTTCTCTGGCATACTCAATGCTCTGGATGTGCAAGAAGGACAGGTACTCGCCGTCGGTGCCAATATCGGTACACTGGTATCTATTAACCCCATCAAAATCAGTGTCAATATTCCACAAAATAAAATCCAGCAAGTAGCACTAGGTACACAAGGCAATATCAGCCTTGAATCAGGTTATGAAGCTGAAGGCTTTGTCTCTTACATCAGTGCGACAGCAAATGAATCCAGCCGAACGATTACCGTTGAAATGCAAGTGAACAATCCTGGCAATCGAATTCCTGCGGGGTTAACAGCGGCAGTAGACTTTGTTTTAGATGAACAAAAAGCGCATGCCTTTTCGGCAGCGTTACTCACGTTAGACGACACAGGCAGAACCGCCATAAAAGCCATCGACATTGACAATCGTGTAGTGATTTTACCTGTTGACATTGTTAAATCAGAGCGTGATCAGGTTTGGGTTCGTGGGCTCCCTGATAATGTGAACATTATCACTGTCGGACAAGGGTTTGTGTCTGCAGGCGATAAAGTTGACGCACATTATCAAAACTGAGGAGGCTAGGTATGCAAATGTTAATTGAAGCGGCCTTAGCTCGCTCACGCACCGTCATGATGCTTTTTGTTCTCATTTTAATCATGGGAACCGTGTCATATATCGAAATTGCCAAAGAAAGTGATCCTGACATTACCATTCCTATGGCCTATGTTTCCGTAACCTTAGAAGGCATTTCCCCAGAAGACGCTGACAGCTTACTCGTGCATCCACTAGAAAAAGAATTAAAGGGCCTTGAGGGACTGAAAGAACTCAAGTCGACTGCTTCAGAGGGTCATGCCTCGATTATGCTGGAATTTTTATCTGGTGTAGATATTGATCAGGCGATCATCGATACAAAAGACAAAGTCGACAGAGCCAAAAGCGAATTACCAGACGACGCAGATGAACCAACGGTTACAGAAATAAACCTATCAACCTTCCCTGTGCTACGCGTCAATTTATCTGGCAATGTGGATTTTGCAACACTCAGCCGTACGGCAAAAAACCTACAAGATGCGATTGAAGCGGTCGATGGCGTCTTGGAAGCCAGTATAAGTGGCGACAGAGAACAGCAAGCGCAAATTATCATTCGCCCTGAACAGCTTGAGTCTTACAACTTATCCTTGACCGAAGTTGCCAACTTTGTCTCTGGCAATAATCGCTTAGTCGCCGCGGGTAATTTAGATACCGGTGCAGGCCGTTTCTCCTTAAAAGTACCTGGGTTACTAAAGACCAAAGAAGACATCATGAACTTGCCCATCAAAGCAGACGGCGATCAAGTCGTTTTGTTAGGGGACATAGCCACTGGAGAACTCACTTTTGAAGACCCAACGAGCTATGCTCGTGTCGAAGGCAAGCGCAGCATTACTTTAGCGGTATCAAAACGCGTAGGTGCCAATATTATTAACACGATTGCTGCCGTCAAAAGCGTGGTTGAAAATGAGAGTCAGCAATGGCCCAGTGGCGTTGAGTACAACCTAACAGGCGATAAGTCGACGGACATAGAAACCTCTCTCAATGATCTGTTTAACAATGTGCTTGCGGCCACTCTTTTGGTGATGATTGTGATTGTTTGGGCTCTTGGCATTCGCAGCGCTTTATTAGTAGGCCTTGCGATACCAGGTGCGTTTTTAGCCGGTATTTTAATCCTTGATCTACAAGGCTACACCATCAACATGGTGGTGCTATTTGCACTGATCCTCAGCGTTGGCATGCTCGTAGATGGCGCCATTGTGGTGACTGAATACGCGGATAGAAAACTCGCCGAAGGGGCATCTAAAAGACAAGCTTACAGTGAAGCCGCAAAACGCATGGCTTGGCCGATCACTGCTTCAACAGCAACGACATTGGCGGTCTTTATGCCACTGTTATTTTGGCCAGACATTGTGGGTGAGTTTATGCGCTTTATGCCCATCACCATCATTGCAACCTTGGCATCGTCTCTGGTGATGGCACTCATCGTATTGCCAACCATTGGCTCGATGATTGGCAAGAAAGGCGCTTATACAGAAAAGACCATGCATGCGTTACGCATTACCGAGACGGGTGATCTAAAAGAGCTGACCGGTCCTACTGGATTATACGGACGAGTACTGACGCGTTTAGTAGAGTATCCAATATGGGTGCTTCTCTTTACCATTACCTTATTGATTAGCGTGTTCATCAGTTATGGTCATTTTGGAAAAGGGGTTGAGTTCTTTCCTAATATCGAGCCGGAATCCGCGAATTTAGACATACGCGCCAGAGGCGATTTATCCCTTGATGAAAAAGACGCATTAGTAAGACAAGTTGAACAACAAATTCTTGGTACGCCTGAATTAAAAAGTGTTGTGGTCACCTCCTACTCGACTCCGGGTAATAATGCAGCACCCGACAGTATAGGCTCTATCAGTATGGAGTTTATTGATTGGTATAAGCGTGAATCGGCTACGGTGATCTTAGATCGCATTAGAGAAAAAACCAAACAAATTCCGGGCATTGAAGTCAGCGCTGAAAAAGAACAAGGAGGCCCGCAATCCGGCGCTGATATTCAACTACAGTTAAGTTCTAATTATAGCGAAGCGTTAAATTTGGCCGCTGATGAAATCAGCAAGCAATTGCTCGAACGAGACGAAATAGTGACCGTCAGTGATGATAGATCCTTACCCGGTATCGAGTGGCGTATTGACATCAATCGCGCAGAAGCCAGCCGCTATGGTGTGGATGTTAACAGTCTTGGCAACGTGGTTAAGTTGGTCACGACAGGCATTACCTTGAGCGACTTCTTGCCCGAAGGTGCGGATGATAAGATAGACATTGTTTTGCGCTATCCAGTAAATCAACGCAGTTTAGAGCAACTTGATCAGCTGCAAATTCCAACGAATCAAGGGAGTATTCCTGCCAGTAATTTTATTACTCGATATGCAGCACCTAAACAAGGCGTCATCAACCGAACCGATGGTAAAAAAACCATCGCGATTGATGCGGATGTAAAAGATGGCCTTGTGATCGATGAAGTCATCAAAGCTATTAAAGCGAAATTGGATGCCGCAGGAATAGACAAGTCTGTTAGCTATGAATTTCGCGGAAATACAGAAGAGCAACAAAAGTCGATGGTCTTCTTGATCAAGGCGTTTGGTGTGGCGTTCTTTATTATGGCAATCATCCTTGTCACTCAGTTCAACAACTTCTTCCAATGCTTGTTGATCCTCAGTGCGGTGATTTTCTCTACCATGGGGGTACTAATCGGTCTTATGGTGAAAGGACAACCATTTGGTGTCGTCATGAGTGGCGTTGGCGTTATTGCCTTAGCGGGCATTGTTGTAAACAACAACATCGTTTTAATCGATACTTTTAATGGCTTGAGAAAACAAGGAATGATGGTACGTGAAGCCGCCATTCGCACAGGTGTACAGCGCCTAAGGCCCGTTATGCTCACCACCATTACAACAATTCTTGGTTTAGTACCGATGGTTTTTCAATTCAATATTGACTTGATTCATCAATCATTTAGCGTAGGAGCTCCCTCTGCACAATGGTGGACCCAGCTATCAACAGCCATTGCTGGCGGACTTACTTTTGCCACGCCACTTACCCTTATTTTAACACCTTGTTTGCTGGTGTTAGGGGCTCGACGCAAAGAAAAACAACAACTGGAAGCGTTACAAGCTACGACCTTGCAACATAACGAGACACGCTATAGCGAGGACAATAACAAAACAGAATGAACGCCAGTACAACGAAATATAAATAGCATGTACTAAAAAGCGGACTTCAGTCCGCTTTTTTGAGGCTTAAATGTCAGTGTTATTTAAGATAACTGAGCCAAGGCAGCATCAACATCTGCAATGATGTCATCAATATCTTCAAGCCCAACAGACACACGAATCAAACCTTCCGCGATGCCTGCTTTAGCCTTTTCATCATCCGTTAATCGCCCATGTGTTGTGGTAGCAGGATGAGTGACTAAAGTTTTGGTATCACCTAAGTTCCCAGTGATAGACATCAATTTTGTGGCATTAATCACAGACCATGCAGCCTTACGTCCACCCTCCACTTCAAAGGATAACAGTCCACCAAAGTCTTTTTGCTGTTGCTTAGCAAGCTCATGGTATTTATGACTTGGCAATCCGCCATAATTTACCTTAATGACTTTAGGGTGCGCTTCTAAGTATTTCGCCAACTTCAAGGCATTTGCAGAGTGTGCCGTCATACGCAAAGACAAGGTTTCTAGACCGTTTAACAACACCCAAGCATTAAATGGACTCATGCATGGCCCAGCACTGCGCATAAAGGCCGTGAAAACATCAACGATCTCTTGACTCGCTATTAAAGCACCACCCAAGCAACGACCTTGCCCATCGATAAACTTAGTGGCCGATTGCATAACAATGTCTGCGCCTTGAGTCAGAGGGTTTTGCAACGCCGGTGTCGCCAAAACGGTATCGACACACAGTAGCGCCCCTTTAGCATGAGCGAGTTCAGCGACACGAGCGACATCTACCACCTCATAAAGCGGATTAGACGGTGTTTCGAAATAACAAAAGCGTGTATTGGTGTTAATCGCTTCTTCCCATGCGGCATAATCTGTTGCGTCAACATAGATGACTTCAACACCAAACTTTGCCGTATAAGTATTGAAGAACTTAACCGTTGACCCAAAAATATTACGAGAACAAACGACCCGGTCGCCTGAACTTAATAAACTGTAGGCCAATGTCATCAATGCCGCCATGCCAGAGCTTGTCGCAATGGCTGCTTCGCCTTTTTCTAGAGTTGCCAAACGTTTCTCAAAGAGTGCAACCGTTGGATTAGTAAAACGAGAGTATACGTTCCCCTCTTCTTCACCAGAAAACTTCCCTGCCGCTTCTTCCGCACTGCCATAGGCAAAGCTTGATGTCATAAAAATGGCTTCGCTGTTTTCCTGTTCTTGTGTTTGACGAATACCTGCACGAATCGCATTCGTTGCATCTTTATAATCAGCCATTACTTCACTCCAAGCCATTCTTCAAAAAAATTATCACCAAAAACAATTAAGCCAGGCGTGACCTGGCTTAATTCTATCTGTCACACCATACTATCGATATTACATAGGGTGCATCATATCACTCGCTTCTTGGTCTTCAACAGACGCTTTATTCAAATCGTTACGCGCCCCTTCAATACTGGCCAAGTAAGCAGCATCAATATTGCCTGTAATGTATTTGGCATCAAACACAGACGTATCGAATTCACGTACATCAGAGTGTTTCTCATCAATACAGGCTTCAATCAAATCCTGCAGATCTTGAAAGATCAGTTTGTCAGCGCCAATCAACTCGCAAATTTCGTCTACGTTACGATTGTGCGCAATTAACTCTTTTGCCGCAGGCATATCAATACCATAAACATTTGGATAACGAACTTCTGGAGCTGCTGAGGCGATGTATACTTTTTTTGCACCCGCTTCCCTTGCCATCTCAATAATTTCCTTACTCGTTGTTCCACGAACAATAGAATCATCGACAAGAAGAACCGTTTTGTCTTTAAACTCAAAAGGCACTGGATTCAACTTCTGACGTACAGATTTTTTACGCACAGCTTGACCTGGCATAATAAAGGTACGACCGATATAGCGGTTTTTAACCAATCCCTCACGGAATGGAATATTCAATGCTTGAGCTATTTGCAAAGCGGCCGTACGACTCGTATCCGGAATAGGAATAACCACATCAATGTCATGATCTTTCCATTCTCGCTGAATTTTCGCCGCAAGACGATCCCCCATATTAATGCGCGCTTTATAAACAGAAATACTATCAATGACTGTATCTGGACGAGCAAAATACACGTATTCAAACAAACATGGGCGAGCGGCTTTTTTTGGCGTACATTGGCGTACGTGAACATTATGATTCAAATCGAAGAAGATGGCTTCACCTGGTTGAATATCACGCTCAATTTTGAAACCTGCCGCATCAAGTGCCACGCTTTCAGAAGCAACCATGTACTCAACACCGGCTTCTGTTTGACGAGAGCCATAGATCAGCGGGCGAATACCATCAGGATCACGAAACGCTAATATGCCATAACCGGTAATCAAAGTAACAACGGCGTAACCGCCTTCAATACGCTTATAAACACGCTCTAACGCATTAAATATGTCTTCAGGTGTTGGAATTAACTTACCTTCTTCGTGAAGTTCATGGGCCAATACGTTCACTAAAACTTCCGAGTCAGACGTCGTATTGATGTGACGTAAATCTGATTCAAACACTTCTTGCTTCAGTTTTTCAGTATTGGTGAGATTACCATTGTGCGCAAGAGAAATACCATAAGGCGAGTTAACATAAAAAGGTTGAGCTTCTGCTGAGCTAGAAGTCCCCGCCGTTGGGTAACGGACATGCCCTATACCTATGTTACCGTGTAGTTTTTTCATATGACGAGTGCGAAAAACCTCACTCACCGGACCATTGTCTTTGCGTAAACAGAGTCGTCCATTATGGCTAGTGACCATACCTGCAGCATCTTGCCCACGATGCTGAAGAAGGGTTAACGCATCAAAAATAGCTTGGTTAACCACAGACGTGCCTACGACACCAACGATACCACACATGTTCTAGATCCTCGTGTTGGGGAATTACGGTAAACACCGTAAAGATTCTTTATCTAATTGGCTGTTTAAAAAAACAGCTAGTTACCAAGGGCGCGATCAATGAGAGTCGAATCCATCAGATTCGTGCTCTTGCCTACCATTTCCCGCGTCCAATCATTCAATTGACTCAATTGCGGAATCAATTGCGATGTTTTCCAAAACTCAGTTTGCTCTATAGCTGGACTTAAGCTTAATAAAGCCACAAAAGCGATAACAATCAAACTGCCTCGAGCAAAACCAAAAAGCATACCAAGCACCCTATCGGTGCTTGATAAGCCAGTCACTTGAATCAAAGAGCTCAGTAAAAAACTCACCAAAGCACCGACGACCAAAGTGGCAATAAACAATGATATAAAAGCCACAATGTAGCGAATTTGATCATTTTGCACTTGCTCTACCAGTAGCAACTGCATTTGATTCGAAAACTTAACCGCTACGACAAAGGCAACAACCCATGTCAACAAGGACAAAACTTCTTTTACAAAGCCTCTTTTCAAACTCAAAAGAGTCGAAAGAATCACCACAGCAATGATCAGCCAGTCAATTGTTGACATTGAACCTACTTGCTCCATGAGCACCTCTAAAATTCGCTGCGCAGTGTAACAGATGACCTAGGCATTCAAAATACTGAGCCAATTAAGCACACATCAATTCACAGAATATTTTGTAACAAATCCCGTCAAACTGAATTTCTGTTTAATCTCTTCACGCATTTTTTCAGACGTCTCACGCTTTAGTTCAGGACCAACATATACTTTGTATAATGCATTTGTCGTTAGACTGTAAGCTGCGTAATTGCCTTCTTTTAGTTTTTCGACCAAACGTACAGCGTTCTCTTTGCTCTTGAACGTCGCAATTTGCAATGTCCAACGTTCTCCCACTGCAGCCGGAGCCACTTTCTCAACAGGTGTTTTTATTTCCTGTTTTACTGGCGTTGATACTGGCGCAGAGGCTGCTTGCGGTGTGGGCGCTACGGGTGTCGTTTGTTCAAGCATTTCTATATCGTTCGATGCTGGTGAAACAGGAATTAATTGGATATCGTCAACCGCTGCGTCTTCTTCAACAAAAGGCTCCACAGGTAAACGCCCTACAGGCTGAACGGCGGCAATTTCTAACGGTTGAAACGCAGGAGGAGCCGTCACCTGAACTTGCATATCGAGCTCAGCAGGACGTTCACCATCCAGAATTAAAGGTAATATAATGGCGGCAGACAATACCATGATACCCGCACCAATTAACCTATAAGTTATAGTTCTATCAATCATAAATCACTCTCTTGCTTGGCTTAGTGCCAAATAATCAGAGACGGTAACGAAGGAGCCAAATACAATAACTGCTCGCCCCTCTTCCTTTGCTTGCGCCAAAGCACCTTGAATGGCATCACCCACTGAGGAGCACTCGTAGAGAAATGGAGAAATATCAGGCGAGACCTTCTCAAGTTTATCCATCAATTCAAGTGCTTTCGCCCCTCTCACTCCCCCTAAATCACAGCAATACCAAGCAGAAAAACTCTCTGCGAGATTGGCCATGACGCCCGCAATATCTTTATCCTTTAACATGCCGCAAACAGCGACAGGTTTACGGGACAAAGAGCCTATACGTTGTGCAAGCTCAACCGCGGCTTCTGGGTTATGCGCCACGTCAATATAGACATCCGGAGAAAAAGCCACTTGCTGAAAACGTCCTGTTAACTGAGCCGTTTTAAATAAATTCACTAAGTCAGTTACGGAGGGATTTAGTCCCATATAAACCAACACAGCAATTACCGTGGCCGCATTTTGCAAGGGTAAAGAAGGGATAGGCAAAGCATCATATTGAACGCCATTACCAGACCAGGACCAGTCAGCTGTTGATCGCTGAAAACTAAAATCAATATCTTTCTGTTTAAGATTCGCGCCAATTTCACCTGCTGTGATAGCGATAGTACTGGGCGGATTTACGACCCCACTGACTAAAAGCTTATCTTTTCTGGCAATACCGGTTTTTTCCCGCGCGATCACATCCAAATTATCCCCCAACCAATCCATATGATCTAAGGAAATGGAAGTAACAACCGCAACGTCAGTATCAATCATATTAACGGAATCTAGGCGTCCACCTAAACCGACTTCTAGCACCCAATAATCCAGCTTAGATTGATCAAAGATCCACAGCGCAGCCAACGTGCTAAATTCGAAATAGGTCAAAGGTACGTCTTTTCGAGCCGCTTCAATGACCTCAAACGCACGGCAAATCATGGCATCATCACAAGACATATTATTTAGCGCAATACGTTCATTAAACGCTAAAAAATGGGGTGATGTGTAAGTACCAACCGTATAACCTTGTGAGCAAAGATACTGCGTCAACATGGCGCAAGTGGAACCTTTACCGTTGGTTCCAGCCACTGTGATCACTTTGTGTTTAGGTCTAGACAAAGCCAATCTTGATAAAACCAGATTACCTCTGTCTAATCCCAACTCTATCTCAGAAGGATGTTGGCTCTCTATATAGGAGAGCCAACTTGCTAATGACGTGTGCGTCATTTAATTAAGCAACCTTATTCGCGGTGAGCAAAGATAAAATATTGTGCAATCGAGAACGCATCTCATCACGTTTAATTATCATATCTAGCGCCCCTTTATCCAACAGGAACTCACTGCGCTGGAAGCCTTCTGGCAATTTTTCACGAACCGTTTGCTCAATAACACGTGGACCAGCAAAACCAATCAATGCATTCGGCTCAGCAACGTTCAAATCACCAAGCATAGCAAGAGAAGCGGATACACCACCAAAAACAGGGTCCGTCATCACAGAAATATAAGGAATTCCTTCTTGCTTCATGCGCTCAAGACCAGCACTTGTTTTCGCCATTTGCATCAGGGATATAAGTGCTTCTTGCATACGCGCACCACCACTGGCAGAAAAACATACCAATGGAATTCGCTTCTCTAAACAAACGTTAACCGCCTGTATAAAACGCTCACCAACGATGGCCCCCATAGAACCACCCAAAAAGCTAAATTCAAACGCCACGACAACAATAGGCATGCCGTTCAAAGCACCTTGCATCGCAACCAAAGCATCTTTTTCGCCAGTGGCTTTTTGCGCGTCAACAAGACGATCTTTATAACGTTTAGAATCTTTAAATTTTAACTTATCTTCAGGCTCAAGATGTGCACCAATTTCGTGACGACCTTCCTTGTCCAAAAAAATTTCTAAGCGGCGGCGAGCACTAATACGAAGATGGTGATTGCATTTAGGACAAACATCTAAGTTCTTTTCTAACTCTGGGCGATATAAAACATTTTCGCATTTAGGGCATTTTTTCCAAAGGCCCTCAGGCACAGAACCAGCACTACGCTTTGATTCACTGCGCACAATGGAAGGGACAAATTTATCTAACCAGCTACTCATTTATTTCTCCAAATTTCTCGTTTGCTGTCGCTTTACGCATCCATTTCTTCACGCATGGGCGCTAAAATAGCCCCTAAAGCATCAGCTATATGTTCTTTTTGATGATCTTTATTTGCAGCGATGGTATTCACCAATACACTGCCGACAATAACACCATCGGCACACTTACTGACTGCCGCTGCTGTTTTTGCATCGCGTATACCAAAACCCACACCAATAGGTAAAGAGGTGATTTCGCGTAACGAATCCACGTGTTTCTTAACACTATCGACATCAAGCTCAGCGGAACCTGTAACGCCTTTTACAGAAACGTAATACACATAACCCGACGCCAAATCGCAAATTTTCTTTGCACGATCCGGTGTTGTTGTAGGCGAAAGCAAATAAATAAGATCAATCTCGTTTTCTCGGAAGCATTCTACTACATCTGCCGCCTCTTCAGGAGTCAGATCTACTAATAAAATACCATCAACGCCCGCGTCTTTTGCCGCATCAGAAAAAGCTTGGTAGCCAAAAAACTCAATAGGATTTAAATACCCCATCAAAACAATAGGCGTTTCTTTATTGCTTTGTCTAAATTCAGCGATAATCTGCAGTACTTTTTTAACATTGGTGCCTGCCGCCAAGCTGCGCTCACATGCCAACTGTATGACTGGACCGTCTGCCATTGGATCTGAAAAAGGCATACCAATTTCGATAACATCCGCACCCGCAGCCACCAAAGCATGCATTAAGGTCACAGTATAATCTGGACTGGGATCGCCTGCGGTAATATACGGAATGAGCGCCTTTTTACCAGATTTTTCTAATTTTTCAAAACATTGTTTAATGCGACTCATACTTCAATCCCATCTAATTCTGCAACGGTAAGAATGTCTTTATCACCTCGACCGGATAAATTGATAACCACAATTTTATCTTTTTCCATCGTCGCTGCTAATTTCATACCGTAGGCGACAGCATGACTTGACTCAAGAGCGGGCATTATACCTTCTAGGCGAGTCAAGTCACGAAAACCATCCATAGCTTCATCATCATTAATCGCAACATAATGAGCTCGACCAATATCCTTTAACCAAGCATGCTCAGGACCAACACCTGGGTAATCCAAACCGGCTGAAATAGAATGAGTTCCGATAATTTGCCCGTCGTCATCCGCCATAACATAAGTGCGATTACCATGCAGAACACCAGGACGACCAGCACTTAGTGGTGCAGCATGACGACCTGTTTCAATGCCATCACCACCCGCTTCAACACCGTACATAGCAACACTTTCGTCTTTGATAAAAGGGTGAAACATACCAATCGCATTTGAGCCGCCACCAACACAAGCAACAACAGCATCAGGCAAACGGCCTTCTTGTGCCAAACATTGAGCTTTGGTTTCTCGGCCAATGACAGCTTGAAAATCACGCACTAACTTAGGGTAAGGATGAGGACCAGCCGCTGTACCAATGATATAAAAAGTATCGTCAACGTTACCGACCCAATAGCGCATGGCTTCGTTTAACGCATCTTTTAATGTTTTGGTGCCTGACTCAACAGAAATCACTTCCGCTCCGAGCAACTTCATACGGTACACATTAAGTGACTGACGTCGAATATCCTCAGCCCCCATAAACACTTTGCATTTTAAACCTAAACGAGCTGCCACGGTTGCAGACGCAACCCCATGTTGCCCCGCCCCCGTTTCAGCAATAATATTTGGCTTACCCATGTGCTTAGCAAGCAGGGCTTGACCTATTGTGTTATTGATTTTGTGGGCACCAGTGTGGTTCAAATCCTCACGTTTTAAATAAATTTTTGCCCCACCCGCTTTTTTTGTGAGTCGCTCAGCAAAATAAAGTGGCGAAGGACGACCAACGTAATGAGCCAGGTCGTAATCAAATGCAGCCTGAAAGTCACTGTCTTTAGACAAGCGCTCATACATTTGCGCCAAATCTTCCAAAGCAGACATCAGCGTTTCAGAAACAAAAATACCACCGTATGGACCAAAACGACCGTGAGAGTCAGGTAATTCTAAATTAATGTCTTTGCTATACACATTTTGCTCCATTAATAAATTCTTGAACTTTGAGTTCGCTCTTAATGCCTTTGGACATCTCAACTCCACCACTGACATCAACAGCATAGGGAGACACTTGAAGCACTGCTAGCTTCACATTACTTGGGGTTAACCCACCCGCCAATATAATTGGCTTAGATAAGTGAGCCGGAATAATAGACCAATCAAATCGCTCTCCTGTACCGCCAGGGACCCCTTCTTTGTAGGCATCCAACAAAACAGCACTTGCACTTGGATAAGTATCTACTAAGGCCGCTACATCATCCCCCTGTTTCACTCTTAACGCCTTTATATAGGGACGCTGATAAGATAGACACTCAGACTCGCTTTCATTGCCATGAAACTGAATAAGCCAGCGAGGATTTTCTTTTATTACAGAATCTATCTGCGCGGAATCGGCATCAACAAACAAAGCAATGGGAGTCACAAACGGAGGCAAGTGAGAAACAATATCGTTTGCTACTGTTGGTGAAACATACCTTGGGCTTTTTTCATAAAAAACAAAACCTAGTGCATCTGCGCCATGTAGGCACGCCATCAATGCATCGTCTACATTTGTTATGCCACAAATTTTAACTCGGCAACTCATAGGCAGGCTCGTCTACAAAGGGTAAAAAGTGAGGACCTAAAGGTCTTTTAGGCACATTAAAGACATCGGGATATTGAGCATCAACAAAATACAACCCTGTTGGTGGCGCAGTTATTCCACCTTTTGTTCGATCTCTTGCCTCAAGAGTTTCTTTTGCCCAAGACACTGGCTTTTCACCAGCACCGATCGACATCAAAACACCGGCAAAGTTACGAATCATATGGTGTAAGAATGCATTGGCTCTGACATCTAAAACGATGTATTGCCCTAATTGGTACACTTCAAAATTTAGAACCGTACGAAAGGGCGTCTTAGCTTGACAGCCAATAGCACGGAAAGAAGTAAAATCGTGAGTTCCTAAAAACACCTTGGCGGCTTCTTTCATAGCAACCACATCGAGCGCTTTATGAGTCCACGTCACACCTTTCGGCAATATTGCAGGACAGTAATCTGAAGAATAAATTACATATCGATATCGGCGACTCAGCGCACTAAAACGTGCATGAAAATCTTCAGATACATAACGTGCAGCGACAACCGAAATGTTATGAGGAAGATAAGTATTCACACCGATTGTCCATGAACGCTCACTACGCTCAACATTCGTTTCAAAATGAACAACTTGAGCACTAGCATGGACGCCAGCATCCGTTCGTCCAGCACAAATCACCTTTACCGGATGATTTGCAATAACAGACAATGCTTTTTCTAAACTCTCCTGAACACTGGGAACACCAAATTTTTGCGCCTGCCAGCCTTTGTAATCAGCGCCATCATATTCAACAACCAGTACAACTTTTTTAGTCACTTGGGAACATTCGCTCCATCATATTCTGCGCTTCGGCAATTTGTTTTTCGTTTCCAGACTCAATCACGTCATCTAAAATGACGCGAGCACCCTCTTCGTCACCCATATCCATGTAAGCTCTTGCTAAATCAAGCTTAGTGGCTACTTCATCACCGCTGGCATCAAAGAAGTCAAACTCTTCTTCTTCATCGTTTATCTCTTCATCTTCAGCCGCTTCAGCTTCACCAAAGGCAGGATAATCAAGTTCGTCTTCCTGCTGAGCTTCGGCTAACGTTTCCTCAATAGAATTGGCTAAGGAATCATTAGGTGAACCGTTAAAAATTGATGCTTCATCAACATCTTCTTGATCGACGTCATTTAGCAAACTAGAAACAAAAGACTCCTCTTCACTTTCTGCCGTATCCTCTTTATCAGCATCAGCGCCTGAGTCAGCAGATTCAGGCGTTACTGTTGGAATATCGTCTTCGACAAACGCCTCCAGCTGGTCATCTAAATCGTCTTCTAAATCTAATACAGGCTCTGGTAAGTCGTCGTCCTCATCAAATGATGCAAACATATCGTCAATATCATCATTTGAGTTGTCTTCTAAGTCATTTTCCAACTCGTCGCCATCATCCATTTCATCAAATGCTGGATCAACTGCGTCTGTAGAAGCAATCTCATCGCCTGCAAAAGCGTTAAAATCCTCTGTTTTGTCGTCCATATCAGGCGTATCGAAATCAAATGCAAAAGGATCCTCTTCTTGCCATTCTTTTTTCTCTTCGACCTTCTCGACATCATCAGCTAGATAGTCAGCCGCTGCAACGGCAGCAACAGGAGCGACTACCGCCGCGCTAGAGAGGTCAAATTCGTTCTTTTTTGACGACTCTTGCTCCTCCTGTTTCTTACCCGCTCTACGCATGACTAAACCAATCAAGAAGCCAAGCAGTAACAACACCACAGCGCCAATCGACACTATAATTGGATTGCTGGAAACTTTACTTACAAGCGAATCGGCTTCGGCTAACTCTTTCTCTCTACGAATCTGATCGGCTTCTAAAAGTTGATCAACCGTATTTTTTTGCTCTTGCAGAGTTTGTTGGGCACTAGCAAACTGTTGCTGCAAATCAGCCAACTGCTTATCTTTTAAGCTAATCAGCTTCTCTAGGGTCTCTAATTGCTTATTTAAATCCCCTAACTGATTTGACAGTTCTCCTTTCTCACGCTGCTCTTTATCAAGCATCTCTTTCGAGGCAGACAGCGCACTCTGTAAAGAACTTAATTTTGTATTTTGATCCGCACCTGCGTTGGAACCAGCATTACGCTCTGGCAACACGCTTTGACTGGAAGCCAACGTGAGTTTGTCGCCTTTTTGTGCTGCAGCATTTGCTGCCGCTTTCGCTTTCGCCTGAGTGTTTAATTGGGCCTGATCCACCGCTGCACGATTTTTATTCCCTTTCAAGGCCATCCAAGCATCATGTTGACGCTGAAATTCTTCTTTTGAAATCGTTTGATTAAACAGCGCGACTTGCTCTTGAGTCGGCAAACGTAAGACAACACCTTCTTTTAATAAATTAATATTATTCGAATAGAAAGCATCTTGGTTAAGAGCCTGAATCGCCATCATGGTCTGATAGATGGTCAGTTGATTTGCGGGGGTATTTTCGCCCGCAATAGACCAAAGCGTATTACCCTTTGCAACATTGACTTGCCCTTTTGTTGGCATGTTTTTGATCGCTAGGTTTTCTTGACGAAACACGCTCTGTGAAGAGTCGGTTCTCGCTGCATTAGAGGCCGTTGGTGCTCTTGAGACAGGAACGGATTGAACGACTTCACTCTGAGACTTATTAACCAGAGCAGACTGATTTAGTGGTGTTTGATATTCGCGAACAACCTGCCCACTGGGCCAACGAGCCGCCAGTATAAAGCGCAGCTCATTTACCTGTAGAGGCTGATCGGATGACACCGCCACGACAAGGTTATTATTGTCACGGACGACATCAAATTTTAATTGGGACAGTACTCTTGTTGGAGCAAAACCAGCTTGGCGAAATTCACTTTCGCTGCCCAAACGAATCAATATATCGTTATCTGTTAATGACCCAACATCGGATAATACGATTTTACCACGATAAGGTTCGTTTGCATTTGATTGAGAGGTCAACTCGCCCAGTTCCAATGCGTAACTGCTGGACACATAAAGCGCGCCTGATACAGCAATACTAATGAGGGTTTTTCTGAGCATAAGCTTCCCTTTATTTGCAAATAATGGAGATAAATATCTTAACAAGTATCTTACAGAGGTGGTGATTTATCAATAGCTTTAGAATCAATGGTTTGCCATAAACACCCGATAAAACGAAAAATTTGAAAAGCAATGCCTTTTCAATTTAATAACTGAGAAAAAGCGACCGATAATAAAACCCCTGTACAAAATCTACACCAATCGATCGGGCAAAAACTAGATCCTCTGCAAGCTCAACACCTTCTAATATCACTTGCTTGCCTGTTGCATGAGCGAAATCAATTATTTTGGACACAAATATCATAAAATGAGCATCTCCCCTATTCTCTAACACGCACTTGTCTAGCTTAATCCATTCAACCAACTGCAAAACCGCTACAGACAGCATAGACTTAGGGTTGCATAAGTCGTCTAGCGCCGTTCGAACCCCCAAACCGTTAAACACCTCAATCATAGACAAACTCATCAAGGCATCACTCATCTCAGAGTTTTCAATCAACTCAACCACTACTTTATCTCGCCCGGCCGACAAAATGAGCTCTATAAAGGGGTTTTCTTGCGCCGTTTGCCCGCAAGCATAAAAGGCATCTTGATCCAAATTTACAAAAATCTTTTCAGAACAGGCAAGACGATCCAATTGAATTTTTTTCTGAGCGAGCTCCACTTGAAAGAGCAACAGTGGATTATCGTGCAATGCAGCGTAAACATGATCAGGCCTTATGAAGGCACCATTTACCGATCTAAACCTAGACAGCGCCTCATAAGCAAACAAGTCTCCCGTTTTTAATTCTATAATCGGCTGATACTCCACACCAAAGCGCTTAGACTCGACCAACTCCAACAACACCTGTGGCGACAACACATCCATTCAACAGACCCCAAGACACCAATTGAAAACAATACACATTATCAAGAACGATAATTATAAAAAAAAACCCCGCTAAATAGCGAGGTTTTTCTTTTTTTATCAATGGGTTAGAGTGAGATGCCGGGTAGCAGCAGTACATTACTGTACCGCCGCCCCCTAAGAACCGGACAAGCAAGTTTCCCCGCATCCGGCTCAAGCCTTTATAAGCCTATAGAAGTAGGCCAGCAGCGACACAATATTCGCTGATAATAAGATCATCTAAAATACAGCGAATAATAACAACGTCTACCTTTTGGAAATACCTGATAGAATAAAATAAATCACCCCAGCAAGTAGTAAAGCACCTAAAGTCGAGAAGCCTGAGTGAGAAACAGCAATAATCAAACCGCTAAAAGCGTTTACTTGTTTTGCCAAATCATCACTTCTATTACCATGTATTTTGTTCATAATTATAAGATCTCTATGTAAAGGAAAAGAATAAGCTTTGGTTCTTAAAACCAAGAGTTGAGCTGCAAAATTACTTTCTCCTCTGGGGTCATCACTTCCTCGCCCCCTAGCATTAATTTTCTCCTATTACATATATAAGAAAAACCTGACGCTCACTTAGGTTTTATCTCATCATATCAGCTTAAATATGGTCAAATTCAAAGAAGTCAATAGAAAAAGAATAAAAAAAAAATATATTTTTTATTCACTATGTAACTTTCGATGACAGTTAGGATGCAACAACACCAAGTTATCCAGTTTGTCGCTTCCGCCTTTATGACGCTCTACAACATGATGGATATGCCACCCTGTTTCGGACGTTATCAGCTGGTTGCAACTTGAACACCTTCTGAGTTGTCGCTTCCACAACGAGTAAGCCTTTTTCAAACCAAATTCTGAGTTCTTCATTTGATAATCAAGTCGATCTTCAAAGTAAAACTCATCCTCTGGACTATAGAAACAAGCCTCTGCTTTGATTTTTCTATGACGCATAATCTTCACATCCGAGGCATAGAACAGAATTGACTTCTTATCCTTTACATCTGAATCATGAAAGATCCAGTTGCGATTGCCTATTGTTGTGAAATACTTATTCGCTATCCAACGCCGTGACTTTTGGGGATGCCTACGACAGCACCAACGCCACAACATTTTCCAGACTCTATGATCCAAGTATTTGAACGCCTGTTTAGCTGTAGCTGCTCGATGAAAGTACGCCCACCCCCGAATAACGGGATTAAGCTGCCTTATCAAATTCGCAGTTATGGCCATTTTATTGCGATCAAATATGGATTTGATTTTCGCCAAGATATTTCTCAGGTTCTTTTTAGATGGCTTAGTTAAAAGCTTATCGCCAAATTTCCTGACATTCTGACCTAAAAAGTCAAAGCCTTTATGAATAGGCGTGATAACGGTTTTGCTTTTCGAAAGCTCTAATCCTCGTTCTGCCATAAAGGCCTCCACTAAGGGTCTCACTTCATTTTCTAGAATTTCTTTCGAAATTCCTGTGATCACAAAATCGTCGGCATACCTAACATAGTTGACCTTTGCCTTACCCGCGGCCTTTGAACCAATTCGCCCATAGTTAGCACGAAGAATTGGCTCTAAACCATCAAGCGCCCAATTCGCAAGCAGAGGAGAAATGATTCCTCCTTGCGGCGTGCCAGACTCAGTATCAATATATTTGCCTTGCTCTAAAACACCAGCTTTTAGCCATTTCTTGAGAATCAGTCGATCCATAGGGACATTCTTGATTAACCAATCATGACTTATATTATCAAAGCATCCTTTTATATCGCCCTCCAAAACCCACTGCGCAGAGTTTCCTCGACTCAAGTTGACAAACAACTGTTCGATGGCATCTCTAGTAGATCGTAAAGGTCGAAAACCATAGGAATTAGGATCACCACATATTTCCGAGACAGGCTCAAGCGCTAACAGATATAACGCCTGCATGGCTCGATCCAACATCGTCGGTATTCCTAGCGGACGACTCTCGCCGTTTGCCTTTGGAATATATACACGGCGAAGCGGTTTGGGCTTATAACCCTTCCGCCTCATTCTTCCTATTGCTGTCCATTTACTCGTTGGGTTATCCCATGTTTCACCATCCACTCCAGCCGTACGACGACCTCGGTTTTCAGTGATACGTTTTATGGCGATAGCTTTGGCAAAGAAGGAATGCACCAACATCCGTTGGAGCTGTTTCACTTTTCGCCATTGCTTTTCTTTAGCTGCCTTCGCGATCCGAACCTGTAGCTCTCTCACTTTGAGATGACAGGTTTCCCAGTCAATCTCATGCCATGAGCTAGCAAAGTGGGATGACGCAGGCGCTTCATTTGATGAATTGCTCATCTTGCAGTCCTCCTAGATTAAAGAGCACCCACAAGATGGAGACGGATTTATCCCCACAAGGGGAAATAAATCTTTCCCCTTGTGGGTGTTCAATTGGTTATAGAGCCAGAAGGCTCTACTTTCTATTTAATAGAAAGCTTTACAGGCTTTCACACGATTAAAGACCAGATGGAAGTCTGCGCCCTTTCGAGCTAGAGCAAAGTTCGAACCCCTATCCAACCCATTACAGGTCAGCATTCGCTTTTTCCATCCTCCTTTACCCGCAACCCCAACAGCTTTCCTTGCGGATCACCTGCCCAGAAGGCAGAGTTACGGGCTTACCGAGTTCCAGTATTTTCACACTATTGGTTTAGGTTCTACCTATCCACCGGTGGTTTAAAGTCAGCGTGTACCCAGATGTGAAGAGTACAACCAACCACATACCATTTTGGTCAGAGCCTTATAACAACACTTAGCTCTTTGCGGATGACGGTGTTTATCAGTAGTTCACATACGTTAACCATACCAACAAGCCTAGTGTCTCAATCGCGTGTTGTTCGCAATATCTATATCCACCCTCACGGATGAGATATACCCGTGATGGGGACTACATTGTAAGGAAGCTCCGCACCCCACCGTTACCAGTGACGCACTATCCTTAGGCTACTAATGGCTGAACATTAGGTCTCGCTACCTGCGAACAGGTGAGACAATGAAAATACCAGCTTACGCGCAAGCGTTTGCCAGTCTAGTTTTAGAAGAACACAATGATGCCTACCTCAATAAATCCCGTAAAAAGCAGATTCACCTTAGTATGACTTTGAAATGGACGAAATCCGATAAATCAGAATTCATCTCTGTGAAAATGACTCAGCTATACAACTGAAATCGATTTAATAAGTTCGGGTTCACTTTGCGAACTTTATTTCAATAGGCGGTAAACGCCCGAGTTTAGATCTCTCGTTAGAGAGTCCGATGCTCGGGATTTAACGCCCGAACATCGGGTTTTCTTATATACTAGTTATTGCGGGTGGGAGTAAATACCAACACTATGTTAGTATTTACTGACGTTGGACCCCGCGAGGCTAGCTACCCCTGCGACTCTCGTCGCATCACATCATCCCGCCCATACCACCCATTCCGCCCATACCACCCATATCAGGCATACCAGAATCATCTTTTGGCAAATCAGCAATCATAGCTTCAGTTGTGATCATTAGACCTGCAACAGACGCAGCAGCTTGAAGTGCAGAACGCGTTACTTTAGCTGGATCTAGGATACCCATTTCCAACATATCGCCATACTCACCAGTAGCAGCGTTATAACCGTAGTTACCTTCACCCTGCTTCACTTTATCAACAACTACAGAGGCTTCATCACCTGCGTTAGTTACGATTTGACGCATTGGCGCCTCCATCGCACGCAATGCCAAAGCGATACCAACGTTTTGATCTTCATTATCACCAACAAGGCCAATCACTTTCGTTAATGCGCGAACCAAGGCAACACCACCGCCCGCAACAACACCTTCTTCAACCGCTGCACGAGTGGCATGAAGCGCGTCATCAACACGTGCTTTCTTCTCTTTCATTGCTACTTCAGTCGCTGCACCAATTTTGATAACTGCAACGCCACCAGCTAATTTAGCCACACGCTCTTGAAGTTTTTCTTTGTCATAGTCAGAAGAAGAATTCGCAATTTCAGCACGAATCTGTTCAACGCGACTTGTTATGTTCGCAGCATTACCCGCACCATCAACGATGGTTGTGCTTTCTTTTGTCAAAGTAACGCGCTTAGCTGTACCAAGTAGCTCTAAAGTCGCGGTATCAAGACTCAAACCTACTTCTTCAGAAATGACTGTCGCACCAGAAAGTACAGCAATATCTTCAAGCATTGCTTTACGACGATCACCGAAACCAGGCGCTTTTGCCGCAGCAACTTTCACAATTCCACGCATACTGTTAACAACCAACGTTGCCAAGGCTTCGCCTTCAACGTCTTCAGCAATGATCAACAAAGGACGTGACGCTTTAGCAACACCTTCCAATACTGGAAGCAACTCACGGATATTGGTGATTTTTTTATCAACCAATAGAATGAATGGGTTTTCAAGTTCTGCACTCATTGTCTCTTGGTTGTTAATGAAATAAGGAGATAGGTAGCCACGATCAAACTGCATACCTTCAACTACAGCCAACTCATCGTCAAAGCCAGAACCTTCTTCAACTGTAATAACGCCTTCTTTACCAACGCGCTCCATTGCTTCTGCAATAATTTTACCTACGGAAGAATCAGAGTTGGCAGAAATAGTGCCCACTTGCTCAATAGCACGAGTATCTGTGCACGGCGTAGACAAAGTAGCAAGCTCTTTAACAACGGCTGCAGCGGCTTTATCAATACCACGCTTTAGATCCATTGGGTTACGGCCAGCCGCAACAGACTTCAAGCCTTCTGTAACAAGCGCTTGCGCTAAAACTGTTGCAGTAGTCGTGCCATCACCAGCCACATCATTAGCCTGAGATGCCACTTCTTTAACCATTTGTGCGCCCATGTTTTCGAACTTATTTTCAAGTTCAATTTCTTTAGCGACCGTCACACCATCTTTTGTGACAAGTGGAGAGCCAAAAGACTTCTCAATAACAACATTACGACCTTTTGGTCCCAAGGTTACTTTCACTGCATCGGCTAGGATGTTTACGCCTTTCAACATTTGTTGACGAGCGCTATCACCAAACTTAACTTCTTTAGCTGCCATTTTTTATTACCCTTAACTGTTTTAAGTGTTACAAATCGAATATGAACTACAAAACGGATTAGGCTTCAATAACGCCGTAAATCTCGTCTTCTTTCATGATAAGTAGCTCTTCACCATTGATTTTCACTGTTTGACCAGAGTATTGACCAAACAACACAGTGTCACCAACGCTAACAGCCAATGCGCGCACATCACCGTTAGATTGAATACGACCAGTGCCAACAGCCAAAACCTCGCCTTGTGTAGGCTTTTCTGTAGCAGATCCAGGCAATACGATACCAGACGCTGTTGTTGTCTCTTCTTCTTTACGGCGAACAACGACACGATCGTGCAAAGGACGAATATTCATTTATCATCTTCTCCAATTAAAACAATACCAGGACTCCCCTGGCTGGATAACCCTACTGCATACATAGTAGGAATCTTTAACATGGTTCTATATACGGCTATACAAACCGATTTCAACCCTAGAAAAAAATTATTTTTTATCTATTAACTCATTGTCGTCTTTAGGTTCTTTTGAATACTCACCGTCGATGGTTTCTCCCTTAGATTGGGCATCATAGTTACCATAGGGCGCCCATTTAGAACCTCTTTTCACCATTGATGCAACAAAGTTCACTAACAGTCCGGCCGCGAACACCTTACGTAATGGCGGAATAAGTAATAACCCACCAATAATATCAGTCACAAACCCCGGCATTAATAAGCATAAGCCTGCAAAAATAAGCATCACACCCTCGGCAACCTCAGAGGCAGGAAGCTCACCACGACGCATTTTTTCTTGCGCTTTTAATGATGTCTCCAAACCTTGCTTACGAATGAGTGTGATGCCTACAATAGCGGTTAAAAAAACCAACCCTACCGTTGCTAGCGCACCAATTTGGCTACCAACTTTTATCATTACCGACAGCTCAATAACGGGTATGAGTATGAAAAGCAAAAGTGCAAATCTCATATTTACCTTCTTTGTTTAATGTGTAGTTGTTTATCTAAGGGCTAAATATGACAAATCAAGCAATGATGCACTTTAAATCTCAAGTGTTCCTCATTCTGAATGAAGTCCCCCTAGGGGAATGCATTGCTTATGGCGAACTAGCAAAACAAGCAGGCTTTCCGGGTTATGCCCGACAGGTTGGCTACTTAATGAAAAATCTTCCCAACGACAGCAAACTGCCTTGGTTTAGGGTGGTGAACGCACAGCACAAAATTAGCTTCGCAGAAAACACCGATGCGTATTGGAAACAGAGAAAACATCTAGAAAAAGAAGGCTGGGTCATTGTAGGAAAAAAGCTAATAGTCAATGAGCGCTCTAGAAAATAAGGGCGTTGGCCATTAAACATGGCACGCCCTTCTATCATTAGTCTCTAAAATTCGTAAATTGAACAGGTTGCGCTAAGTCAGCATTGCGCAATAGCGCCATGACTTCCTGAAGGTCGTCACGCTTTTTACCTGTAACACGAAGCTGATCGCCTTGTATCTGCGCTTGTACCTTCGCTTTACTGTCTTTGATCATTTTAACAATTCTTTTCGCCTCATCAGACTCGAGACCTTCTTTCATTTTAATCGCTTGAGAAGCGCGCATATTTCCCTTTACAACGTCTTCTTTCTCTAAACTCTTTAAATCAATTCCACGCCCAACCAGTTTTTGATTTAGAATATCTGACATCTGGCGAAGTTGAGGCTCTGCTTCTGCTTCCATCACCACACTGGTTTTATCTTTAATTTCGTAGTGCGCTTTTACACCTTTAAAGTCATAACGAGTGGTAATTTCTCTGTTAGCCTGATCGACTGCGTTACTGACCTCGTGCCAGTTTAGCTCAGATACTACGTCAAATGATGGCATTTTCTGCTCCTTTGCATTTTCAATAATGTATTTTGGGGCGATAATAACAGGGATTGAAATAAAACACCTAATGGAAACCTATTATGAAGAACACGCCTTGGTTGGTTATCGGCGCTGGCGCTATCGGTCTTTTTTGGGCCTGTAAGCTAGAAAAGCTCGGCAATAAAGTCCATATAGTGTATCGGTCCGAGAGCCCAGGTAAAAAAATCACCCTCGAATCGCTGACCGATGAAGAGGGACATCAACAAGTCAGCGTCTCAAAACATAAAATCAAGAGTTTCACTGCTGAAAGCCTTACTGGTCAATACGACAAGGTTCTCATTTGCACAAAATCCTTTGACTTAAAAAATGCTTTTACTCAAATTGCGAGATGCATCACACCAGATGCACACATAGCTTGCCTGTGCAACGGCATAGGCGCACAGGAAGAATTGCAAAGCATCCTATTAGACACTCAAACACTCTGGGCTGGAATCACCAGTGAAGGCGTATTGAAAATAGAAGCCGATCACATCAAACACACAGGCTTAGGAGATACTTATTTTGGCGAATGGAGACCATCAGATCCAGCGAAGAGCTTCCCAATTGAATCCCTTACCGTCACCAACATCCGCCAAAGAATGATAGAAAAATTAGCCGTAAATGCCGTTATTAATCCCATTACAGCCATCTTTAACATACACAATGGCGACCTTTTGAATGACGAGTATAAACCTCTTATTAGCGCCACGCTCTCTGAACTCGCCAGTGTTTTGACTCACCCACAGTTCAGCTATGCTCAAGAAAGCCAGCACTTAACATCAGACAATCTGAAAAATAGAGTCAACACAATTGCCCAACTGACGCGTCTAAATCGCTCATCAATGCATGAAGACGTTAGACTACAACGACAAACAGAAAACAGTTTTATATCAGGCTTTTTACTCGACAACAGCCCTATTGATCTTCCAGTACAGCGCCTATTATACGAAGGCGTCGCCTTTGCAGAACAGCGCGAAGAAATCAAAAAAAAGCTGCTAAGCATTGCTTAGCAGCTTTTGGTAATCCTTTTTATATTAAATCTTGGTGATTTTTTCTTTGGTTAAGAGTATTTTTTTCTCTTTATAAAGGGCACCTAATGCTTTCTTATACGTGGCTTTACTCACTTTAAAAACCGCATAGATGGCTTCTGGAGAAGCTTTATCGGTTAACGGGGATTCACCACCTTGAGCATCCAGATAGTCCAAAATGTCATCCAGAATGTTGCGCACTTTTTTATAACCAACTTCTTGCAAGCTTAGATCAATCTTACCATCTTCACGCATTTGCTTAATAAAGCCCGTGGTTTTTTCGCCTTTTCTCAACTGCCTGAAAGCATCTTCAAAAAACAACACCCCCCAGAAGCGATTATCGATAACACACTTAAAACCGATGTTCGTTTTATCTCCTATGATGATAGAAACCTTGTCACCCACTCGATAAGGCGCAGCTTCACGATTAAGTAAAGCATCTACCTTTGTGGTTGCTACAATTCGGTTAGTAATATTGTCCAAATAAATAAAGAGAAGATGCGTTTCGCCTTCTTCAACCCGAGTTTTCTGTTGACTAAAAGGCACAAGTAAGTCTTTTGGTAGTCCCCAGTCAAAAAAAGCCCCCACCTGGTTTACCGCTATCGAGGTCAACGCAGCAAATTCACCAACCTGAGCTTTGGGAAAATCCGTCGTAGCAATCAATTTATCATCAGAATCTAAATAGACGAACACTTCCACGTCGTCATCAATCGTTGCACCTTTTGGCACATAACGTTTAGGCAATAAAATTTCGCCTAATTGATCGGCGTCTAAATACACCCCAAAATCTTTCTCTTTCACAATTCTTAATGTATTTAAACGCCCAATTTGTGTAGCCATGAGTTCTCCGGCAAGCAATTTTTTTCGCACTATACGCACTTCATTCACAAGCGCAATACAGATAATTTTAAATCTCTAATCAGTCGTTATCTGCTTTCATACAAGTTGCAAATATATCGTCTAACTTAGACTTCCCAATCTCTTCCATTTTTTCAATATTGCGATTTGGTATTTCCGATGTATCGCCGAAAAACTCAATCGCTTTATCCACACTCGCCTCCCTCAGCAAGTGCAACATAGGGTAAGGTGAACGATTAGTATAGTTGGAAACATCATCGGGTTCGGCGCCAGAAAAACAATAATCAGGATGAAAAGTCGCTAACTGATAAACACCCTCACAACCTTGATCAAACATGAGATTTTCTGCCGTTTCCACAAAATCTAGGTAACGATGAAAGTCTTTAAATAAAGTAGGGAAAATCAACAGCGTTGTTTCGGTCTCTGGATGTTCATCTAACCATTGCACTTCAGCCATCAGCTCTTCTAAGGCCACATCCATTTTCTTTGAACGCAACACCACACAACGAACACTTTGCTTTTCCACTTCACGTTTAGCAAAAGGACAAACATTTAACGCCACAATAAAGTCTTTAACCCACTTCATGGTTTGAGTGGTGACTAACTCATCCGATAACAACATAACCTGTCTTCTTATCAATATTTGCTTGTATTTTAGAACAAACCACACAAAGGGTCTAACTTATCCCACAGACCTTTTGAGGTTTCGATTTCGAAACCTCAAAAAACAAGGTATCATGACAATCAATACAGTCCATTATAGTGGCTATAGGCCCATTTTTAGTATGATAACCATAATCAATTTATGAAATTCATAGGTGGTCTTGCCATTTATCCCGCTACAGAGAGTTTACATGTCATTTGCTGAATTAGATTTGGATCCCACCATCGAACAAGCCATTAGCGATCTCGGCTTCGAAACCCCAACAGAAATACAAGAACAAGCCATTCCAATCGCCCTAGATGGCTCTGACCTACTTGCCACTGCACCAACAGGCACGGGAAAAACCATCGCCTTTTGTGCGCCAGCCATTCAGCATATTCTTGACCGTGATGAACAATCTACCACAGCTCCAAAGGTACTGATATTAGCCCCAAGCCGAGAGCTTGCGCGTCAAATTTTTAATGTGGTTGAACAACTTACCCAACACACACGCATTCAGTCACACTTGATTATTGGTGGCACGCCTTATGGCATGCAACAACAACAATTAAGCGAACCCTGCGATATTCTTGTTGCCACACCAGGTCGACTCGTCGAGCTAGATGAAAAACGCTGGCTTGACCTAACAGACGTGTCTTATTTCGTTATCGACGAAGCAGACCGCATGCTGGACATGGGCTTTGTCAGTGCTATTAATCACATTGCAAAGGAATTGCCAGAAGAACACCAAACCCTGATGTTTTCTGCCACCTTAGAAGGTGAAAAAATGGGGCGTTTTGCCAGCGCCTTACTGAACAGTGAAACACAACAAATTCGTTTAGGTGAATCATCACGCACGGTTCCCAGTCAGATTCGTCAAATCGCGTATCGCGTTGACAGCGAAGAGCACAAAGAAGCCGTATTGAAACATCTGCTCACCCAAGAGCGTGTTCAACAAGCAGTACTGTTTGTATCTAACCGTGAGCATGTCGATGTTTGGGTGCAACGCATTCGCAAAATGGGCTTAATGTGTGATGGTTTGCACGGTGAAATGAAACAAGGTGACCGCAGCGAGCACATGAAACAAATGAAACGTGGCCGCTTGCAAGTCCTAGTTGCAACCGATGTTGCATCCCGCGGGATCGACCTACCCGAAATAAACACCGTTATTAACCTTCGCTTGCCACGCAAAGCCGACTCTTATATCCACCGAGCAGGACGTGCCTCTCGAGAAGGCGAACCGGGCGATTGCATTTCCTTAATCGACATCAATGACTTGCCTATGATCGAAAAAATCCAACGTTTTATGCAAGCCAACATCAAATTTGGACGCATCGAAGGCCTAGAACCTAAAACCAAAGCACGCTCACCTAGCAGCAAAAAGAAAAAGAAAAAACCAGCGCCAAGTAAAAAATAAGGCAGGTTCAACAATAGAAATAAAAAAGGCGCTTTATTTGCGCCTTTTTTATGGTCAATATGATTTTCAATCTTTCACGCCTACTCAGGATCAAACTTGAGTGTGTGCATTTTTCGCTTGGCTTTGGTTTCAAGATAAGATCGATTATGTTGATTAACATGTACTTTCGTTGGCACCAGTTCAACAACGTCAATTCCATGTTCAACGAGTTGCTGAGCTTTGTCTGGGTTATTTGTCAACAATCGAACTTTGGTAACACCAAGAGCGTGTAGCATTTTTGCGGCAATGCCAAAATCACGTCCATCATCAGGTAAATGCAACATTTCATTCGCTTGATACGTATCATAACCCTGATCTTGTAAAGCATAAGCTTCCAGCTTGGCATACAAACCAATACCTCGGCCCTCTTGACGCAAATAAAGGATATAGCCACCCTCTTCATTGATACGATCAATGGCTTCATCTAACTGCTCACCACAATCACAACGTCCCGATCCAAACACGTCGCCCGTCAAACATTCAGAGTGAAGTCGTACCAGAGGAACATATTCGCTGTCATCTGACGGCTTACCTTCAAAAAATATCCCTATATGTTCTTTGCCAGAATCATCACCGTTGAAGGAAATGAATTCGGCCATCACGTCGCCCGCCCTGACGGGAATCATCACTCGACGTTTAATTGTCAAATCGCTCATAACTACTTCTCTATTAGGGACTTTTTTACACTGTCAGTATAACGCCCATTAATTTGGTCAAAAGCAAAAATATCAATACTAAATAAGGAAATAACCTGCTAAAGCAAGTGATCGAGCGGTAATGAGGTACGATTTATAATTCTGCGCAGCAAAAAGCTTGAATGCACACCTGTCACGCCAGGTATGCGCGTTAACCTGCCCAGTAGAAACTCTTGATACCGGTCCATGTCTTCTACTACCACTTCTATTAAATAGTCTGCTGATTGCCCCGTCACCAGATTGCAGGACTTTACTTCTGGATAGGACTCTAATGTCGACTCAAAAACCTCAAAGCGATCTGGCGTGTGACGATCCATACTTATCTGAATAAAGGCCGTTAGTTTCAATCCCAGCTTATTTTGATTTAATAACGTCACACTGCGGTCTATCACACCACTGTCTTCTAATGCCTTTACTCGGCGTAAACAAGGAGAGGCAGACAGCCCAACTCTATCTGCAAGCTCCTGATTCGTTAAGCTAGAATCTTGCTGTAATTCTCGCAAAATATTCAGATCAATCTTATCAAACCGCATTATCTAAGCTCCAATTCACTCATTTCTATTTACTTTACGCAATATAATGCCATTTAATTTATTTTATCTATAAAAAACGCAATCTTTTACTCAATAAAATTCGTTATGATAGAAACCATAGAGAGTCACTTAACCAAGTGAAGACAATAACAACCAGAGCTTACCAGCTCCAATAGAGATAGAAGGGAAAGATCATGACATCTTTTGATCATACTAAGTACACGCCATTCAAACCGGTCGCCATCGCCAATCGCACCTGGCCAGACAAAACGATAACCAAAGCGCCAATTTGGTCCAGTGTTGACCTTCGTGATGGCAACCAGGCTTTGGTTGAGCCCATGACAGTGGAACAAAAGAAACAGTTCTTTGCTCTATTAGTCGATGTAGGCTTTAAAGAGATCGAAGTTGGCTTCCCTGCTGCCTCTCAATTAGATTTTGATTTTGTCCGTTGGTTGATCGAAGAAGATCAAGTACCTGACGACGTCTACATCCAAGTATTGACCCAAGCACGCCCTGAGTTAATTGCTCGCACTTACGAGTCTTTGAAAGGAGCCAAAAAGGCCATTGTCCACGTTTATAATTCAACGTCTACGACACAACGTAAACAAGTGTTCCGTATGGACATGGAAGGCATCAAGCAAATTGCCGTAAACGGCGCAAAGTGTGTCAAAGAACATGCTGAAAAGCACCCCGAAACAGAATGGGTGTTCCAGTATTCTCCTGAAAGTTTTACGGGCACGGAAATCGATTACGCCATTGAAGTCGTCGATGCTGTTGCTGATGTTTGGCAACCCACCCCAGACAATAAAATTATCATCAATTTGCCTGCTACTGTTGAAGTATCAACACCAAACCGTTATGCAGATCAAATTGAATATTTTTGTCGCCATGTAAAAAATCGCGACTGCATGTTTATTAGCTTGCACACACACAATGACCGTGGTTGTGGCGTTGCAGCGGCAGAATTAGGCATTATGGCTGGCGCAGACCGTATCGAAGGCACCTTGCTTGGTAACGGTGAGCGTACAGGTAACATGGACATCGTCACCATGGCAATGAACATGTACAGCCAAGGAATTGATCCAGAGTTGGCATTGGGCGACATGGACCGCATCATAAGTGTGGTTCAAGCCTGCACCTTGTTACAAGTTCACCCGCGTCATCCATACGCAGGCGAATTGGTGTTCACCGCTTTCTCTGGCTCTCATCAAGACGCAATTAAGAAGTGCTTGGCAAATCAAACCGACGATAAACCTTGGGACGTGGCCTACTTGCCAATTGACCCTCGTGATGTGGGTCGCAGTTACCAAGAAGTCATTCGCGTCAACAGTCAATCAGGTAAAGGTGGCGTAGCTTATACTCTTGAGCAAGAATATGGCTTGGCTTTGCCTCGGTGGTTGCAAGTTGAATTCAGCCCAGTAGTACAACGTTTTGCTGAAAAAGACGGCGGGGTTGTCGATGCTGAGTCCATGAAAAACTTGTTTGAGACAAGCTTTATGACGGGCAGCGCGCCTTATAAATTGGGCAAATACGATCTTACCAAGGACGATGTTGATACCGTCAATGCAGAATTGATTAGCAACAGTGCTAAAGTGAAAATTACAGGAAATGGGAATGGCGCCTTGTCTGCTTTTAGTGAAGCATTAGGCAAGCACTTCAACATGCGAGTCGATATCATTCAATATCAAGAGCACGCCTTGACCGTTGGCAGCGATTCTCAAGCCATAGCTTATGTTCAAGCAAACATTGACGGTGATCGTTTTAACGGCGTAGCAATTGACAATGACATTGTTTCCGCGTCGATTCAGGCACTATTAGCAACAGTAAACCAAAAAGTCATTGAAAATAATGATTCTGCGGTTGCGTAAAGTCTTTTAGAGAAATCATAAACACTAAAAAGCCGAAAATCCTGTTGATTTTCGGCTTTTTTTATCTGTCTAAGCTTTCAAATTTAAGGTAGATAAACCACTTTATTTCGGCCTGTTTCCTTAGCTTTATAAAGCGATTTATCAGCTCGTTTCAATAATGCATCCTTGCCCTCCCTTTCACCATTATACATAGCAATACCTATACTAATCGTCATTGGGATTTCGATACCCTCATGCTCAACAGTTTTTTCTGCTACGACTTTACGATAATGTTCAAATGCGTCGAACACTATATTTTCAGTCATTTTAGGTAGGATAATGGCAAACTCCTCCCCACCTATACGACCAATTAAATCACCCTCCCTTAAGATGCCTTTAATTCGCTTTATCACGTCAACCAGAACGACATCTCCAGCATCATGACCATAGGTGTCATTTACTTTTTTAAAATTGTCCAAATCAAACATAGCACACGCCATTGGAGAGCCATACATACGTGTGAATGACATTTCTTGTTCAAGGCTGACCTCAAAAGAACGACGATTAGCAACACCTGTTAAATGGTCAATAGAAGCTAATTCTTCAAGCGCCAAGTTTGATTCTACAAGCCTTCTTCTCATATCTGCAATGCGCTGCATGGCCAACATTTTTGCTGACAAGACTTTTTGGCTAATTGGCTTAATGAGATAGTCATCACCACCCGCTAAAATACCACCTTCGATGTCATCATCTTGGGCATTTGCACTCAAAAAAATAATAGGCAACCACTCTTGCTTTTGCTCTTCTTGTATTTTGCGAATTGCTTTAACAGCCTCAAAGCCGTTTACAAGGGGCATCTGAACATCCATTAAAATCAAATCTAGGCCGTGAGAATGAGCCACAAACTGCTCAATGGCTTCCTGCCCATTGGCCGCCTCTATCGTGTTATATCCTAACTTAATTAGATGCAATCTCAACAACAGTCGATCTGTATTGGTATCATCAACAATCAGCACTCTCATTGGCATAACATCATATCCTTAAGCACACTCCTCACTCTTTGGTACATCATTAATATTTCTTTTAATTTAACGCCAAGCTCTGGAATATCTCCCTGCCAACCTTCTTGCTCAAGCTGTGCAGCCATTGCCGACATGGTCATAGCACCCACGTTTTGACTCACTGACTTTAAACTATGAGCCAACTTCGCAATAGCCTCATGACTCGCTTTATCTTCATGATGCAGCATGCCTTCAAATTTGGCTGCAATGCTGTCTGCATCAGCAAAAAACGCTTCTATTAATAAAGCAAAATCTTCCCCTAACAAAACCTTCAATTCATTGAGCACGGACTCATCAACAACAGGGCCCGATGGTTGAATAGAAAAAGCTGTTTTGTGTGTATTCACATCATTATCCTTTTCTGGTGGATTATGGTTTGACAACCATTCGTTTAACATATCCATCATTTCTTTTGGCTTAAAAGGCTTAGGTACAAGGCCATCTCCACCAGCACGTAACACTTCAGCCAAGGTTTCGGACATAACATCCGCAGTTAACGCAATAATCGGTACACGTTTTTTATTGGTATATTTCTCAGCTTGTCTGATACGACGCATTGCTGACAAACCGTCTAAAACGGGCATATGTAAATCCATAAAAACTAAGTCAGGCTTATGAACATCCCACAATTCGATACCAATTTGTCCATTTTCGGCTCCAATTACCTCATACCCCATTCTATTTAGTATTCCTTGAGCCACAGCCATATTTGCTTTCATGTCTTCAACAACCAAAATCAGGCCTTTGGTCTCTTTTTGCTCATTACTATTCTCTTGGCTGACAATCTCATCTTCCCAGTTTTCGGCGTAAGAAAACGGCTGACCGATAACATTAACCGACAAAGCGGTAATCAAGCCTTTCTTTAAAACTAAGGTGCTCATAGGTTTAGCAAGACACAGGTTGACACCGGCTGCGGACAACACATTTTGAGTCAAAATACCATCGGAAGACGTCATCAAAATAACGGGACGATACAAGGAATCACTGATTTCACGAATAGATTGAGCCAGCATTAAACCATCTAACTCTGGCATCATATAATCAATGATAATCACTTGATAAGGCGATTTATGCTCAATAGACTCCTCTATTAAACGTAATGCCTGAACCGAGCTTAGCTCTGTGTCTGCATGAATATAACAAGATGCAAGCTGTTTTTTAATAATTGCCAAGTTGGTTTCATTATCGTCAACCACCAAGGCTTTCTTACCAAACAATACGCTTTCATTGAGCAATTTTTTGGCATCAGGCAAGACATGGCTCTCAGGCAAAGTCAATGTCACAGTGAAATTTGAACCTATGTCCAGTTTGCTCGATAGACTGATCGTACCGTCCATTAAATCTATTAATTGTTTAGTAATAGCGAGCCCTAAACCCGTTCCGCCAAATCGTCGGGTAGTCGAACTATCAGCTTGGACAAAAGCATTAAACAATAATGGTTGAATATGATCAGCAATCCCAACCCCCGTATCAGAAACACTCATATCAATAGCAACCATTCCTTGTTGATCCGCAGCGCCTTTGATTGAAATCAACACATGACCACGATGAGTGAATTTAATCGCGTTACTAATTAAGTTGGTCAAAACCTGCTTGATACGAAAAACGTCCCCCACCAACAGACGAGGGCAAGCTTCCTCGTATTCTACCAATAGATCTATCCCCTTTTCTTCAGCTCGAATAATCAGCAGACGCACAATATCGTAGATTGCTTGCTCCAAATTAAAATCAACACGCTCTAAAGAAAGGTGGCCTGCTTCTATCTTCGAAAAATCCAATAGATCATTGATTAAACCAAGCAAACCTTCGCCGGATTCTTTTAATATACCCAGCTGGCTTTTTTGTTCTGGATTCAACTTAGTACCTGAAAGCAATTCCGCCATACCCAGAACCCCATTCAAAGGGGTTCGAATTTCATGACTCATGGTCGCTAAGAAATCACTTTTGGCTTTACTGGCGGCAACAGCTTGATCGCTAGCGGCTCTTAAAAGCCCTTCTGTTTCTTTTCGTGACGTAATATCCATATTCACACCAATCAGGTGAGAAGCCTGACCTGCTTTATCAAATACAATAGCGGCATTGGATTTCAAGTAACGAACTTGGCCATCCTGTCGTCTAATTCTGAAATCAAAATCAAGTTCACCAGTAACATGAGTGTTCGTTTTTTGATTAATCAAATAAGTGTCACCGTTCACTAAATTAGCAAACACTTCTTGCAATCTATCCTTATCCTCAGGGTAAACACAATCATCCCAAACCTGCTCCGGTGGGGCCTTTTCACCGTCAGCAAAACCATAAAGACGGTACATCCAATCATCCCAATGCAGAGTGTTATCTTTTAGATTCAACTCCCAAACACCAATCCCGGCCGCATCCGCCGCAATAGACAAGCGCAAATTGGTATCTAACATTTTGCGCTCAAACGCTAGTCGCTCTGTCACATCACGTATATGGGCAAGATAGCCCCCCAAACTGCCATCAGGATTTTGAATTCTGCTGCCAATTGTTTCGGTATGAAATATTTTACTTTCTTTGGTTTTGTAGCTAACACGATGACGATTTAACACATTGTCTGCGTTATCTGCGTTATCTGCGTAGGCCTTACCTTGTTCAATAAAATCGTTTTCTTCTGCGTACAATATTTGAGTCGTATTCCCGATAAGATCTTCAATACTGTAGCCAAAAAGCGCTTCAAAGGCGGGGTTGAGCATTTTTATCTCACGATTCCCTCCCACAAAGACAATAGCCTCAGGAGCGTGTTCAAACAGCGATTGAAACAGCTGTTTTTGCTCACGTAGCTCATTTTCATATTGGCATTGAACCAATTTATCATTAGCTAGTGACATTTCATTGCCCACCCACTGAGCAAGCAACTTCATCACCTCTAAATCGTCATCACTGAAAGGTTGGGATTTGGGATTGGGGCTCGAAAAGTTAAGCGTTCCCCAGCGTTTTCCATTCACATAGAGAACAACACCAATATAAGCTTCTAGACCAAACCCTTGATAGCAAGGATGCTCTTTGATGTCACTCATTGCAGTATGATGGTAGGAAGTGGGCAAATCACTGCTAAGAGTATGTACACAATAAGTATTACCTAACTCAAATTGCATACCAGGAAGTACTTCTCTATTTGGCGTACAGCTATATTCCACTTGATAAATATTGTCATTTATTGAACTAATAAGACCTATCGGCAAACTAAAATGATCAACACCCACTTGCAGAATGCGTTGTAATTTTTCATCCAAGGATAAATCAAAATTCGCTGTTACTTCATGTAATTGTTTTAACGTCTGTAGTGTTCTTTTTTGATCAACGATACCACAACCAACCACACCAGAACGATCAGAACAAGGCAAAAATGGGTTAAATACTGCCAGCAAGGTAGAAAATAAATCCCCTAGAATCTCCAAATTGTCTTGAAGTTGGCGTTCATCCAGCAAACAAGGCTTATCACCTAGCAAACACAAACGAAATGAGTCATTCGAAAAAACCTCGACTATCAGACTAGATAATTCAGGAAAATCGGCAAACAATGTATTTTGAGAGGATGTTTTTTGAATATCAAGGTAGCGAGATGATGAAAGAAGAGCAAACTTAGAAACATTATCGACAAGATCATCATGAGAAAGGGATCCAAGCACCCCAGAGGAAATCACTCGACCATCGTCAAATAACAGCACAGCACAAGGAACTTCTAAAAGAGACCGAGCGACTTTTAAAGTAGCCTCAAATTGATCCATTCCCGGCTCCTTGGCTGGTCATCAAACATAACTTAGTACATTAATAAGTCATTATAATAGAATATTATGGCAGAAGCTTATCGACCAAGACACAATCTCCAGTATCATTTCTATTCGCCTTCACTCTGTCTAGAATCTTTTGTGCAACGTCTTTTTGGCGTTGACTTACGTACTTAGAGTCCACGGTTTTCTGCACATTACTCAGATAAGCATCTAACTTGGGCGTACAATAATCTTCAAACGCCAAAGCATTGCTCGATGCAAAAACAACGACACTACTAAAAAAAGCAACAGAAAGAGACGTTTTTAAAGACATAATATTTCCTAAATTAAGAGAGACCTTTACACAGCGACATCAACAATGCCTGCCGTCATGCAAAGATCTCTTAGAAGTGTATATAAGAAAATTAAACCACAGGGAATACAAAAGTAAAACAGAAAGCCTGTTTTCTGCTGTGCTTTTGCATAGTTTGCATCAAAAAGCCCACTGCCCACCTTATCTAAAGCGCAGACACTAAAGAGCAATCACTTGATCGCACGTCTTACGAACCAGATCAGGATCATGGCTCACCATCAACACCGCACACCCAGTCTCCCTCGCCAGCGTCACTAACAAGCTTGTTACGTCTTTGGCGGTGATTGGATCTAAGCGTGACGTCGGCTCATCAGCAAATAAAAACACAGGATCCAAAAGCAAGGCTCGTAAAATAGCAAAACGCTGCAACTCCCCCCCTGACACGTTTAAGCAGTTGCGCTGTAAAATGGCATCTGGTAGGTTTAAACGCGTCATCAAAGGCGAAATTCGTTCTCGTGGTGTGTTATGTAAGCGCACCAAATCGTCTAATAAGGTACCCAATGACACACTAGCGGTAAAAGCCGACGGCGGATCTTGATACAGTTTTAACCACTGATAAGGTTTCGCTGTGTTGTTGAAACGAGTAATGTTACCAGCCGATACGGGTAACATTGACAGTAAAGCATCGCCCAAAGAGGACTTACCACAACCACTATCACCCACAACGCCAACCACTTCGCCCTTCTTGATTGAAAAAGACAAATCCTCAAATAAGGTCCGTCCACCTCGCTTAATAGCAAGATTCTCTGCCACCAGCACGGTTTCTGCCGATGTATCGACGAACGAAAGAGGCTTCTCCGCCCAAGACTTAGGTTCCGCTGCGATCAATTCCCGAGTATAACTGTCCTGCGGGTTATCCAGCACTTCTAGGGCATCACCTTGCTCAACCAATCGCCCCTGTTTCATCACCAAAAGCTTGCCACCTAACTGGCGAGCAATGGCCACATCATGCGTAATGGTCAGTAAACTGCCCGCTATGGAACGAGACTGCAATAAACGCACAATTCCGTCACGACGAGACACATCTAAACCTTTTGTTGGCTCATCCGCTAAAATGACATTTGCCCCGCCTGCTGTTGCCGCCGAAATGGCCAAGCGTTGCGCCATGCCACCCGACAATTGACCGGGTCGTTTGTGGGCACTATCAGCCAAACCGACATCATCAAGATCCTGTTTTGCACGGGCAAGGGCTTCATGATCAGGCTTATTCTGCACATACTCATATACCTCAGACACCTGATAAAGGCCTTTCATCAAGGGATCTAAGGCATGCCATGGTTCTTGCGGTAACATCACCAAGTCTCGCCCCCACAAAGCCTGACGCTCTTCGAGAGATAAGACATTACCAAATACCTCAACCTCACCCTGAAAGGATAAAGTGTCAGGCAATAACCCCATAATGGCTTGAGCAAGCAAGCTTTTACCCGACCCAGTCTGCCCGAGAATCGTCAAAGGTTGGCCTTGTTTTAACTCCAACGATATAGGTTCCAGCAAACAAGTGTCACCAACATACACAGCCACATTGGTTAGTTTTAGCAATACACTCATACTCGTTTCCCTGCCAACAAATGAAATCCAAACACCATCAAGGCAATAACGACTAAAGGTTGAGCCAATAGCCAAGGGGCATCGCTGTAAAATGGAAACAACTCAACCGTCATCAACCCTAGTTCGGCTAACGGTGGCTGAATACCCACATACACAAAACCCAATGACGCCATGGTTAAAATGGCATTAGCACCACCAAAAGCAGCCAAGGTAAAAACCGAAGGCGCAATGGCCGGCCAAATATGACGCTTAAATTGGTACCAACGACTAAAGCCCATCATCTCAGAAGACTGTCTAGCTGGACTTTGAATGACATTTTGTGTGATCGCACGAATCACTCGGAAGTACTCTACCCATTGCACTAATGAAATTGCCAAATACAAAATCCAAAAGGAGCCTGGCACAATCGCTGCGAATAGCAATACGACGACTAACCCTGGCAACGCCAACAAAATATTCACCATCATGCCAAGCACATGATCGACCCTCTTCCCACCCCAAACAGCCCAAACCCCTAGCGCCGTTCCAAGTAAAGACGATGTCACAACACATAACACTCCCAGGGCAAAAGACAAGCCAACCGCATAAGCCATACGCGTTAACATACTGCGACCAAAATGATCCGTACCAAGCCAATGCGCAGAAGAAGGAGCGTCAAGAACCGCATTCAAATCTTGCTGAGAAATACTGTAGGGGGAAAAGGCCATTCCAAGCACAGAAAAAGCCAACAAACCGATCAATAATCCTAAGCCAACCAACTGAGATGCTCTCAATGTCTGTTTCATGCTTCTCTCGCTCCTCTTGGATCAATCCATAGACACAAGATATCCACCAAGGTATTCAAAGCCACAAACAAAATCCCCATCATCAATGCCGCCCCCTGAATCACTGGAATATCACGAGCAAAAATAGCATGAGCCAAACCATGACCAATACCCGGCCAAGAAAACAACGACTCAATCATGACAATCCCTTCGATCATACTCACTAATTGAATACCGAAAAACGCCACTACAGGCACAGCAATATTGCGCGCACCATGGCGCTTAAAAGTCTGCCATGCCGATAAGCCTTTTACCTTGGAAAATTGATAAAAAGCTGCTTGAAAGGTTTGTTTAGCGGAATCTCTCACCACTCTGTTCGAGACAGCGGCCAAACTTAACGCCAATGTCAAAGCGGGCAAAACCAAGTGTGCTGGCGTGCCAAAACCTGCCACAGGAAACCAATTCCAATGCAAAGCAAATAACAGGATAAACAACACGCCTAGCACAAACACAGGCGTAGCCCGTATCACGCTAGACAAGCCCATAAAGACAGAATCAAGTGGATTACCACGCCATGCGCAGAACAACCCTATCGGTACCGCAATCAATATCGAGATCAATAAACCGGCCAAAGCCAACAACAAAGAATGCCCAAGCATATGCTGGATTGCATCCATAACAGGCAAACCACTGACCAAAGAATGACCCAAATTGAATTGCAACAAATCCAATAGCCAATGCCAATACGCTACAAAAGCACTTTGGTCTAGATTCAATTCCTGACGCACCAAAGCGGCAGCGTCAGAATTCACATTGTCTTGGCCATAACGGCTTGCCGCAATGCGATAAGCCATGTCCCCAGGCAGAGAACGCATTAGGACAAACGTTAAGGTGCCAACCCCCCAAACCACTGTCACTAACTGCAGCGCTCTTTTTAACAGCATTGCCTTCATGGTTTAACAAACTCCATTTCGTTCAAGAGAAAGCTACGCTCAAAAGGATCGAATCGAAATCCCTTCACACGTTTATTAACAGACGTTTGTTGCACATAAAACGTGACGGGGATCACCGGGCGCTCATCATAAATTAACTGCGCACTTCGCTGAGCAATGTTTTTATATTCTTTAGGGTCTGACACACTTTCAAGAGACATCAATAGCTGACTTATTTCTGAGTTATTCCAATTCATAGCGCCCCAATCACCACCGCCATTAGAGCCAAAGTCTGACAACATCACCCCAAGCGGATCTGCGATAAAACCATAATTACGTGCAATCAGAGCCACCTCTAAAGAACCATCCTGATGGCCCATTGGAATAGCGCTGGAGTTTGTTACTTCAACCTTTGTCGTAACGCCAATGGCTTGCCATTGAGCTTGTATGGCCGTTGCAACTGTAGTCAACTCTGGACGATCAGCATAGGTTATCAGCGTAAGCTCAAACACTTTTCCATCTCGCTCAAGCTGACCTTTGGCATTTTTCTTCCAACCTAACGAGGCTAATAAATCTTCTGCGCTGGCTTCCTGGGCACCACGACGCATGGAAACCCCATCAAGATGCCAATTAGACAGAGAAGCTGGCATGAGTTGCTCGGCCTCTGAATTTGGCGTGCGTAAAATACCGTTCGCAATACCTTTGCGATTAATCGCTAGGCTCAAAGCTTGACGAGCACTAATCTCTTTTAAGAACGGATGACCACTGTTTACTTTCAAAACAATAGTGCGAGGAATCGCATTAGAATATAGATCCAAACTGGGTAAACGCTTCAAAGACGGCAAACTAGCAGGATCCAACCCAAACACAATATCCACTTGACCACTGCGTGCTTGCAACACACGGCTTTCCGCACGATGTCCTGTTAAATAGCTGGCATAAGGAATGCTGGCTTTCTTTCCCCAGTAATCGTCAAATTTTTCTACGACTAACTTATGTGGTGGGGCGAACTGATAGAGCTGATAAGGCCCTGTCGCAGACAAAGCCAGTACTTCGCCATCTTTTCCATAAGCGGCTGGCGAAAAAATACCATTAGCATAATTTGCCAATACCGCACCTAATAAGGTGTAAGGTCGAGATAATTGAATCACGACCGTGTTTTTGTCTAACGCCTTAATGCTGTCAATGGGAGCGTTACTTAAGGCGCCATGTTTTGCTTGCGCAAAAGAAAGGCTATTCACCACAGCGTCCGCATCCATTAAAGCGCCATCATGAAAATGCACACCCTCTCGTAAATGAAAAGTCCAAGTTTTTGCGTCCTGACTCACCTCCCAACGATCGGCCAGCGCAGGAATCAATAATCCATCAGCATCCACATCCAATAAGGTTTCCAAAATCTGCATTCGACTGAAAACAAAGCCATTTTTAGAAGGATCCAAACTGGTAAATTCAAACGCAGCGCTGATCGACAAAGTATTTGATTGAGTTGGTTGCGCTACCGCCATATTAGTAGAAACCACAGCAGACAGAAGCAGTAACTGAGTTACCCAACGCAGAGGCTGAAAAAAGGTTTTCATAAAAAATTAGATCCTTAATTTTTAAACAATGAGGACATTCACGACAAGGCGACATCCGGAAGATAAAAAATACTACTGGGAATAGTTTTGTTATGATATAACATTTTAATAATTTAAAACAAGTCTATACCCCATAAACAAGCACTTACGAGAACTTTTCTATCGTGAGTAAAGGCACAATCATGAGACTTAGAAAAAGTGTATTAAGCCAATCGGCTTTACAAAGACTCGCATTGATCAGTTTTTTAGTTCTCGCCCTTTGGGTGCTTATTGTTTGGGCGGTCGCCTTACCATGAGCGCATTAATTCTGGACGACGTATGTGTTTCTTATGGCAGAGTGCATGCCATTTGTCATTTAACAGGACAATTTGAAGCTGGCAGCTTAACGGCCATTGCTGGTGCGAATGGCGCAGGAAAATCCACTTTGGTGAAAGCCATCATGGGAGAACTCCCCCTAACCAATGGCAACATCAATCGAGGAGAACTCACACCACAAGAGATTGCCTATCTTCCGCAAACCGCCGAAATAGACCGCCACTTCCCTTTAAATCTGGAAGACTTAGTGAGCTTAGGAACATGGCGTAAAAATGGCGCGTTTCGTGGCTTATCAAACGATTGTTTAGAAGAGGCAAAAGGCGCCTTACGTCAAGTGGGCTTAGCAGGCATGGAAAAGCGTCAAATAGCTTCTCTTTCCTCTGGGCAATTCCAGAGAGCCTTGTTTGCACGACTAATCTTACAAGACGCCCGAGTGGTGATTTTAGATGAGCCTTTCAACGCGGTAGATGAACAAACAACCAATGATTTACTTACTTTAATTCTTCAGTGGAACAACGAAGGTCGTACCGTTCTCGCCATTCTTCATGACCTAGAACAAATCGAACGGCACTTTCCAAACACCTTATTGCTGGCTCGCGAAGCCGTTTATTGGGGAAACACTCAACAAGCCCTATCAGCACAAAACAAACAACGAGCAAAAAGCTTAATTCACTATTGGGACAACCCCCAACGCCAAATTCCTCCTCTATTTAAGGAGTCTGCATGACCCTTTACGAACTCGCCATTGCGCCTTTTAACGATTATGGCTTTATGCGCCGTGCTTTGATTGCCTCGGTTGCGCTGGGTCTGAGTTCTGGTCCAATTGGTGTATTGCTGATGCTAAGACGCATGAGCCTGATCGGTGACGCTATGAGCCATGCCGTATTACCTGGTGCCGCCATTGGATTCATGATAGCCGGGACACTGTCTTTACCCATTATGGGCTTAGGAGCCTTGGTTGCTGGACTCACTGTGGCGATATTGTCTGGCATTGTCAGTCGCAATACCAATCTAAAAGAAGACGCGTCCTTCGCCAGTTTTTATCTTGCTTCTTTAGCATTAGGCGTTTTATTGATTTCCATTAAAGGCTCAAATATTGATTTATTGCATGTTCTTTTTGGCTCTATTTTAGCCATCGACGCCGAGGCACTGTATCTCATCGGTGGCATCGCCAGCTTCTCATTAGTTCTACTCACTTTGATTTATCGCCCCTTAGTTGTCGAGTGCTTTGATCCAAGATTTTTACGTTCCGTCGGCGGTCAAGGCGTTCTCTATCATGGAATATTCTTGCTGATGGTTGTACTCAACTTAGTTGCGGGATTTCAAACCCTTGGAACGTTAATGGCCGTCGGCATGATGATGTTGCCTGCCGTTATCTCGCAACTATGGGCACAAACATTACCTAAAATGATCATCATTGCCACTGCCTCGGCAACGCTATCAGGCTACATAGGACTAACCCTTTCGTTCCACCTTAATTTTGCTTCTGGACCTACCATCATACTGACAGCAACAAGCCTTTATGTGTTTTCCTTGCTGTTTGCCCCTGCCGGTATCCTCTATAAGCATGTACATAGAAAAACACACTCAAATCCAATGGAGATTCGCTAATGAATAAAATACCTTTCGCGTTAACCCTACTTTCTACCTTCGCAATGAGCGCAACATTTGTTAATGCATCGCCAGAAAAACCCATTCCAGTGGTTGCCAGCTTTAGCATTCTTGCTGATGTAGTAAAACAAGTAGGTGGTGATTTAGTGGATGTTACTAGCCTAATTCCAGCAAATGGCGATCCTCATGAGTTCTCACCTTCTCCTAGTGATGCAAAAATCATCAAAAACGCTTCCGCTACCTTTATTAGCGGCGAAGGCCTAGAGTCTTGGTTCTCTAAGATGGTCAAGGCATCAGGCTCTAACAAACCAGCAATCCTTGTATCTGAAGGAATAGACACACACACTTTTGTTGAGGACGGGGAAGAAACCACCGATCCACACGTATGGAACAGTATTCCAAACGTCATTATATGGGTAAACAATATCGAGAAAACACTAGAAAACATTGACCCAGAATACGCAACGACTTACCAAGCCAATGCAGAAAAATACATTCAGCAATTAACCCAATTAGACAAAAAAATACACGCTGAAATTGACACTATTCCAGTTAGTAAACGCCAAGTATTAACCAGCCATGATGCCTTTGGTTATTATGCAAAAGAATATAAGGTAAAATTCCTAGCACCACTTGGTTTATCAACTGAAACAGAAGCAACGGCCGCTGATGTCGCCAGCCTTATCGACCAAATCAAACAAGAACATATCAAAACCTACTTCATTGAAAATTCCAATGACGCACGCCTAGTCAAACAAATTGCTAACGCAACAGGTGCACAACCGGGCGGCGAGCTTTACCCAGAGTCACTTTCTGATCCAAGTGGCCCTGCTTCCTCTTACCTGAAATTAATGAATTACAACACTCACCAAATCGTTTCTGCGCTTACTAAATAGGCAAAATACCCAAGCAATAAAAAAGCCAGTTCAACTTTATGCCGTAATCTCAAAAAGTTGAACTGGCTTTTCGCTACATTAAAATACATGTAGACTTATTTAAAAACGCGTTTTCTCACGCCTTCTAGTCGTTGCAAAATAGCGTCTAGACGATCAGGCTTCACCATGAACTCTTGGAAACCTTTCATACCTTCTTGCGCCATGCTTGGATCGGTATCACGGTCATAAAACTGTGCCGTTCCGGATGCATTGTTGAGCATTTCGACACCTTTATTTAAGAAAAAGTCATCCGGCGCTTTGGCTTTAGCATGAGGAGGAATCTGCAATAGTGCCTCATTAACTAAGGTTTGATTATCGGCACGTGCCATAAACGCTAAGAATTTACGGGCATCCTCTTTGTTGGCCGCTTTCGCTGGAATGTGGATCGTATCCATAGGCGCATCTTCTGCCATACCAACAGCAGGATCTATTTGTGGAAATTGGAAGAAACCCATTTTGCCATCAAGCTCTTTCGGGAAGTTTGGCACAATGAAATTACCAATGAGATACATAGCGGCCTTACCGTTGTACATAAATGGTTGTGCTTCTTGCCATGAATAAGAGGCATGATTTTCTAAAAAGTAGCCCTTATCAATCAATACTTTCCAGTTCTCAAAAGTTTTGCGTACTCGAGGGTCCGTGTATGGAATCTTGCCATCCATCAAATCAATATGAAAATCCAAACCATTGGTGCGCAGGTTCAGATAGTCAAACCAACCTGCCGCCGTCCATAAGTACTTAGTACCAATCGCAATCGGCGCAATATCATTTGATTTGAGTGTTTCGTTAACCGCTAGAAATTCATCCCACGTTTTTGGTTCTGACAAACCTAGCTTGTCGAAAATATCTTTACGGTAGTAGATACCCCATTGATAATAAGTGTAAGGAATCCCCCACTGTTTATTATTGATGGTCATGGCTGGTGCAGCAGAAGCCATGTTTTTCTTTAATTCTTGTTGATCCCAAATATCGCTCACATCTTCAAACAAGCCACGATCAACAAAGGCTTTCATACGATTACCAGCATACCAAAACACTATATCTGGCGGCGTCGTCGCTAACCAATTACGAATGGCCGTTTTGTAGCCTTCTTTATCGTATAGATTGTACTTTACGGTGACGTCTGGATTTTCATTTTCAAATTTTTGAATAATCTCAGCAAAGGCTTTCTTAGGTGCTGGGTCAGCTTGGTCGGAATTAATCACCAAGGTTCCCGCGTTTACCATAGAGACAGCACCCAGTGCCATTGCCCCTACCAACAAGGATTGCAATTTTTTCATTTTAACAGGCCCTCTTTTTCTTTTTATTAATTGGAACTAGGTTTCAGTATTGATCAAGTTTGATTGATTTTCAACCGCAAAAATACAATAAAAGAAACTTAGTTCCATTTTATTTTTATTTTTTTTGCCAAATGGCGACACCAGCGGCTTCTATCATCTGCTGGCCGATCAATAAATGCGCCTTTTCAGGTGCATAAAACACAGGACTCGTTCCATAGTTGAAGACAAAAATCACATTGCCTCGCTCTCGGACGCGTATCCCTTTTGGCAGATGCTCTGTCGACAAACCCGCTATGTCCGCCAATTTTACTAGGCTGCTTTTTAACACCCCATTATCAACACAAGAGCCAAGATAGTAATGACGACCTTCGCCCATTAAAACAGGATTGCCACCCGCATCTTTTAACAGGCAAGGTAACACCGTGCTAATTTGTTCATGCCAATGTTTTAAATGCCCCGCCCCCCAACGACCAGAAACGGCTGGCTGAGTGTGCTCAGGTAACGCATCAACACGCTCAACCGTCAACGGCAAGAGACTGGCCAATGGGCCAGGCGCAAGATTCTCAGGAATTTGGTAAGTTTCTGTTTTACTGCCTGTTCTTGGCCCTGCGAGCAATACCCCTTGATATGCGCTCAGTCGATCATGTAATTCAGCGGATATATGCGCCTGTGAGGGCAACACAAGTAAATCATAGGTATCTAATGCTCCACTGCTCGGAATAATATCCACGGACAAACCAAGTTCACGTAGCGCTTCATAAACGCGATAACACCAAAATAAATAATGATAGGCACGTGATTGAGGCTGAATATCCAATGACCAACACGCATCGTAGTCAAACATCAGAGCCACTTTTCCAGCACTAGGAAGCGACATTAGCTCATCGGCATCCAGGCCAAGTGAAGCCGATAACTGTTTCACCTCTTCTGCAACCTGTTGTGCTTCTTTTGCGGCTTCGGCTTCTTGAGCATCTGGACGAAGCAAGCCCGCGTGCATTTGTTCTTGTCCAAACGGCGCCTGACGCCAACGGAAATAAGAGACTAACTCTGCACCATGAGAAAAAGCCTCCCACGTCCACAAACGTACAGCACCGTCTGCAGGTGTTGGATTATGTGGCGCCCAATTTACCGGCCCTGGCTGTTGCTCCATAATCCATAATCTACCTTTGCCGCAGCCACGGTATAAATCATGATGGAAAGCGCCAAAGTCAGGGTGCCCAACACGTAAATATTGATGCTTTTCTTCTGGTGTATAAATCGCTTCTTGATCCAAAAAGCCCAGCGGATAAGTGTCCCAACTCGCCACATCCAGATCTTGTCCCACTTTATGGTGATCAAACGCGGTGAAAAAGCCCATATAGTTATGAACCAAATCACGGCCTGCTGAATACTCGCGTAAGATATCCACTTGTAGCTTATTAAAGGCCACTACTTGGTCTGAGCAACAGCGCTGGAAATCTAAGCGATGAGATGGATTGGCTTCCGTTACTGTCAAATTTGGCAATTCAATCTCATCAAAAGAGCGGTAATCCATGCTCCAAAACACGTTCCCCCAGGCTTTATTCAACACCTCGATCGTGCCGTATTTTTCCGTCAACCAAATTCGAAACGCTACTAAATCCGCCTCGGCGTAACTTAAAATGGTGTTATGACAGCCATATTCGTTATCAGTCTGCCAAGCCGCCACGGCGGGGTGCTGTCCAAAACGCTCTGCCATCAAGGTAACGATACGACGACATTCTTCACGATATTCAAGGCTAGCGAAGGTATAATGGCGACGCGAGCCAAAGTGACGCACTCGCCCTTGCTCGTCTTTTGCCAACATAGACGGATGACGATCCACCAACCACTTAGGTGGCGTGGCGGTTGGCGTTCCTAAAATGACTTTCAAACCATGGGCATGCAAAATATCCAACGATTCTGCTAACCATTCCCAATGCAATTCCCCCGGAGTGGGTTCAATCGTACTCCAGCTGAATTCTCCTATTCGGACATATTCAATGCCAATACGCTGCATATGCTGAGCATCGTCCACCCAACGGCTTTTTGGCCAATGTTCTGGGTAATAACATACACCTAATTTCATATTCTATGCTCCTGCAAAAGGCTGACTTGGCGCACCAGTAACATCCAGCCCTAATGCTTGTTTTAAATCGATGGCAATCACATGTCCAGATAAAGGCTTAGCGATCAACTCATCATCACTGGTATCCACGCTGGCGGAAGTAATAAATAGCGTGTTGCCATCTGGGCCACCAAACACACAGCTGGTTGGCTTAGAGAACGGCAATTCAATCGTCTGCAGCACTTCACCTTCTGGGTTGTAACGCACAACACGAGCACCATTCCAATTGGCGTTCCAAATGCAGTCTTCGGAGTCGATACAAGAACCGTCCGCACCAATGCCTTCTTTCACTTCAAAAAACGGTTTTTGGCTGCGCACGTCATAAAACTCTGGATAAGGAAAGGCGTGCACTTTACGTGTCATGGAGTCACCAAAATAAAAGCGTCCACGAGATTCATCCCATGCCAAAGTATTGGAAATGCCAATCCCTTCCAGCATCAAGGTCTTTTTGCCTTCTGGCGTGACCTTCCATAAACGACCTGACGCCTTTTCTTCGGCATCGTCCATTGTCCCTACCCATAAATTACCATGGGGATCACACTTCGCATCGTTACTGCGATTGCCCGCAATGTCGGTATCTAAATCACACAAGTGCTCTAATTCCCCCGTCGCTTTATTTAAATAAGCGACAGAATCCGCTAACGTCACTAATAAACGGTTGCTCTGCGTGGTGAATACAGCAGACACTTTCTGGGGCAGTGTCCAGTGCTGGTATTCATTAGAGGTTTGATGCCAACACCATACTTGGCAAGCCGGAATATCGACCCAATACAAAGCTTGCTCAGATTGACTCCAAAAAGGCCCTTCGGCCAACTGATGGCGTTGAGTACTAATTTGTTTCATTATTTTTATTCTCCCTCGTCTCTTGCTTGCTTAAAGAGAACTATTTTTTGTAAGCCTTCCAAGCGTTCATAAAGGCTTCAGCGTTGGTTTTCGTTGTCTCGACTGACTGGCCTTTTTTATACAACGCAGACCCTAAGCCAAAACCACGAGCACCCACATTTAAATAATCCGCCACGTTGTCAGGCGTTACACCACCAACGGGACACAGCCAAGTCTCTGCAGGAATAACAGCACCTAAGGCTTTTACCACATTGATCGTTGGCAGTGCTTCAGCTGGAAAAAGTTTTACTGCATCTGCGCCGGCATGCAGTGCTGCGAATGCCTCACTCGCGGTAAAAAAGCCTGGCATAGCGTATAACCCCGCGACTTTCGCGGCCTTAATCAGCTCGACATCGGTATGTGGGCAAACCATTAATTTTGCCCCGGTATCAACCAATTCCGTCAATTGCCCCATGGTCAACACCGTGCCCGCGCCAATCAATACTTGGTCACCAAATTTTTCTTGTAACGTACGAATACTGGTAAAAGCATCTGGGGAATTAAGCGGCACTTCAATCAATCGAAAACCCGCACCAATGATAACTTGAGCATGCTCAGCGACATCGTCAGGCTTAATGCCTCGAAGGATAGCGACCATAGGGAACTCGTGCATCAATGCATCAAAAGAATGTTTCATGTCATTAGGCTCCTGTTGTCGGATTCATTTCCGACCGAGCTTGGCGATTCGCCAAGCGTTTTAGACCACGAATACTGGCTTCGTTGGCGGCTAAGAATTCAAAACTTACGCTCAATGAAGACAGAGCCAATCCATAGCGTGTACTCAATGCTTGGCTACCAATAATCAATACAGGGCTCGTTGGCATAATCAATGCCGATAAAATATCGTTCACATCATGACCAATCACCACACCAGATAAGTAATCTCGTACCTCATCTGCCACCAGCTCACCACATACGAAACGACTGCGTGCGCTGAATAGATGGTGCAAAATCCCGCCTGTTTGTTGGCTCGCTAAGACGCCTTTTTTAAAGGCGTCTTCATTCAGCAGATCGGATTTAGGCAAGCCTTTTACCAAACTGGATTCGTCATTCAAACGAGCAAATAACTCCCCCGTAATTGAAGTAGAAAACTGCGTAACTTTGCCTTCAGTGATTTGCGCCCATTTGCAATGGGTTCCCGGCAAGCAAAATATGGGCGACTCATCGGTGCGGCCTTGCTCTTCTAGCCAATCAATCGCGCCCAGCAATTGCGTTTCTTCGCCGCGCATGACATCAATAAGCCCAGATACACCGTCACCCCTAAGGCCAGGTACTATTGCTACCTTGTTTGGCATGTTTGTGGACAACCAAAAAAGGTGCTCTGACAACTCATCTAAGCGAATTGGGCATCGCAGATAAGGCACTTCTTGCCAACCACCGCGACTGCCCACCATACCCGCCATGTAAATGGGTAGATCCGGCGTAAGCCAATCTCCCAACAAATCCGATAAGACACTTTCAAACTCAGCAGAACCGAGCTTTAACATGCCTCGGTCACTGTCGCGCTGGGCTTGAATATGACCATCCTGATTCATCAAAAAGGCACGTAAATTCGTGGTTCCCCAATCAACAGCAATAAAGCTCGCTTGGCCACCAGCAGGTTGCGAAACAGGATTGAATGAGGTCATTACAAACGCCCTCCGTCCACCACCAAACTCTGCCCCGAGATCATGCGGCTATCATCAGCGCCTAAGAACAACACCAAATCAGCCACATCTTCTGGTTCAATTTTTTCTTTCAGCGCTTGCTGCGTCATTAGCTCAGCTTCCGCTTCTGGCGTTAACCACAAACGTTTTTGTTTTTCCGTCATCACCCAGCCCGGTAACACGGTATTGACGCGAATTTTTTGCCCACCAAGCTCTCGAGCCAAACCTTTCGTTAGACCTGAAATACCCGCTTTTGCCGTTACGTAACCCGGATAACCAGCCAGTCCCAACATCCAAGAGTTAGAACTCATATTAATAATGCTACCGCCACCCGCTGCGGCCATCGCAGGTGCGACGGTTTGAGCGGCAAAGAAATGATGTTTTAGATTCACCGACATGCATTGGTCAAATGCCTCTGACGTCATGTCTTGTAGCGTATGACGATGATCGTTTGCCGCATTATTAACCAAAATACGAATCGCCCCCCAATCCGCCATGCGCTCGTTAATCGTGGCTTGAAGCGTCTCTATTTCCGTCAAATCAACCAGATTAAAATGCGCTTTTAAGCCTTGCTCATTCAGCTCTTTGGCAAGGCTATTACCCGCTGTTTGATCAATATCGAAAAAACTGACCAAACAACCTTGCTGCGCTAACGCTCGAACCAAGGCCTCGCCGATACCCGACGCTCCGCCACTGACCAAGGCATGACGACCAGCCAAACTTGGAAAAACCGTCTTATTTTTATTATGTGTCATTAATGGGACTCCCTGCTCACTTTTGATCCGCTGTTACCAACAAGGAAGTCCAGATCGGCTCCCTGATCTGCTTGCATGACATGATCAATATACAATTTGGCATAGCCACGGTGATAATTGCTTTCTTCTGGTTGCCACGCGGCTTTACGACGTGCCATTTCTTCATCAGAAACATGCAAATGCAAACCTCGCCCTTCCACATCGAGGGTGATTTCATCGCCGTTTTGCACCAAAGCCAATGGCCCACCGACAGTAGATTCCGGCGCAACGTGCAGAACCACAGTACCGAATGCCGTACCGCTCATTCGAGCATCACTGATGCGAACCATGTCGGTAATGCCTTGTGCAAGCAACTTACTGGGCAACGCCATGTTGCCCACTTCTGGCATACCCGGATAACCTTTTGGCCCGCAGCCTTTCAGCACGAGAATAGAATCCTTGTCAACTTCTAGCTCAGGTGTATCAATGCGCGCTTTGTAGTCTTCGATGTTTTCAAACACCACAGCTTTACCTGTGTGTTGCAGCAGGGCTGGCGTAGCCGCGCTCGGCTTGATAATCGCCCCAAGTGGCGATAAGTTACCGCGCAACACCGCAATACCGGCTTTGGCTCGTAATGGTTTATCAAGAGGACGAATCACTTCTTCGTTGAAGCACTCTGCGCCTTCGGTAATTTCCCCCAAGGTTGCGCCACATACTGTGTTGGCGCTCATATCAAATACATGCCTCAAGCGCTGAATGAGCGCCGGAAAGCCACCTGCGTAGTGGAAGTCTTCCATTAAAAAGCGACCCGATGGCATAAGATCAACAAGACAAGGAACTTCCGCACCGATGCGATCCCAATCGTCTAATGTCAAATCCACACCCACACGACCCGCAATCGCCAACAAATGCACGACCGCATTAGTAGATCCACCAATAGCCGCATTGGCACGAATGGCGTTTTCAAATGCTGTCTTGGTCAAAATATCCGATGGTTTTAGATCTTCTTTGACCATCTCAACAATGCGCGCGCCAGTCATATGCGCCAACGCCTGACGACGGGCATCGACTGCTGGCAAAGTGCCGTTTTCTGGTAACGACATCCCCAAGGCTTCAATTAAACAGGACATGGTCGACGCTGTGCCCATGGTCATACAGGTGCCACGAGAACGGGACATACCCGATTCAGCGCGCATAAAAGCATCCAAACTCATTTTTCCGCCACGTACGGCTTCACTGAATTTCCATACGTCCGTACCAGAACCAATATCCTTGCCACGGTATTTGCCATTGAGCATTGGCCCAGAAGACACAACAATCGTCGGCAAGTCCACGGAACAAGCGCCCATTAATTGCGCTGGTGTGGTTTTGTCACAGCCACCGAGTAAAACAACGCCATCCATACCATAAGCACGCATGGATTCTTCCACGTCCATGCTCATCAAATTACGAAACAACATAGCCGTCGGCTTCATTTGGGTTTCACCCAACGACATTACAGGAAACTCCAGCGGCACACCGCCCGCTTCCCACACGCCACGTTTTACGTATTCGGCTAATTCACGAAGATGCGAATTACATGGGGTTAATTCGCTCCAAGAGTTACAAATGCCAATGATAGGACGGCCATCAAAACTGTGATCTGGCAAGCCTTGGTTTTTCATCCAGCTGCGGTGTATAAAACCGTCTTTGTCTAATTTGCCGTACCATTGCTGACTGCGTAATGGTTTTTTATCTTTGTTATTGCTGTCGCTCATTCAATGTTTCTCCGCTTCAGGTACAGCTTGAATCGCTATCAATACAAGGGATTCAGGATCAAAAATAGGCAGTTGTAGCCCAACTTGACTCAAACTCGCACCGTTTAATATAAGGTCTTTTTTCCACCACACAGGCAAGGCTTTCATCAGATGACCTGGCAATGGGCTGTGTTCCAGAATGTCCACTCGATAGAGCTGATCTGGTAATAAATTAGGTAGGCGAACAGGTAAGGTTTGCGCTTGTCTTGGCATGGCTAGTTGACTGTAAACAGCCAAGCCTTGAAGGCGATCTTGGCTCAACGCCCATTGAGTTTGGGCACAACCATCAGCACTGGGTAAACGCCAGTTATTGCCTTCATGCAAAACCGCTCGATACTGTTTGTAGTGAGATAGCCAATTGGCAATGATTGTCTTTTGCGCCTCATTGGCTTCTAACAGATTCCATTCAATCCCCAAATGACCCAGCATCGCGGTACCTGCTCGGAATGCCACATCATGGGTACGGCTGGTGGTATGGCTTTTATCTGGGCCAATGTGAGATCCCATTACTTCAGGCGGCAAGAAATAGCTAAAGCCTCGCTGGATCGTCTGACGTTCCAAGGCATCGTTGCAATCCGAAGCCCAGAAACGTTTGGTGAAATTTAAGATACCAAAATCCACTCGCGCGCCACCCGACGAACAACTCTCGATTTCCATGGCTGGAAAAGCCTGATTGAGCTCGCTCAATAATCGATATAAAGCGTTTACTTGAGCATGGGCTTGTGGCGCAATGTCTCCGCTTGGCTGAGTGTAATCACGGTTCATATCCCATTTCACATAGTCAATCGGATACTCAGTAAACAGTGCAAACAAACGCTCACGAATGTATTGATAAGCGTCTGGTTTCGCTAAATTCAATACCAACTGATGACGCGCCAAAGCGGGAGTGTATTGAGGCAATTGCAACGCCCAATCAGGGTGAGCACGGAATAAATCAGAATCTGGATTGACCATTTCAGGTTCAAACCACAAGCCAAATTCCATTCCAAGATCGTCTTTCACATAACGGATCAAGGGCATTAAACCATCAGGGTATTTGGTTTCATCCACAAACCAATCACCCAATGCCGCTTTGTCATGATGACGACCACGGAACCACCCATCATCTAGAATATAGCGTTCGACGCCCACGTCGGCGGCGGCTTTCGCTAGGGCTTTTAGTTTGCTCATATCATGGTCAAAATAAAACGCTTCCCATGTATTAAGATGCACAGGACGCGGCTTAGTTAACTTCAGACGATGACGTGCTTCTTGATGAAATTGCTGACTCATGGCGTTTAAACCAGACGCACTGTGTGCGGCTAAGAATTCTGGCGTCGTGATCGATTCATTATTGGCCAAAACAATCTCACCCGGCAAATACAAGACTTCCGCTTGCAAATAACGATGACCTTCCGCGGTGTAATCGGCTTTTAGTCTGTGGTTTCCACTCCAAGCGAGGTGTGCACCAAGCAATTCCCCTTGTTGTTCTCCAAAGCCCTGTTCACCGACAATTACAGCAGGAAAGTTCGCCTGAGAATTACGACCATTACGGTTTTCTTGTAACCAAGTCGATTGCCAAACGCTACGCTCTTGTTGAAACTCCTGACACCAACGACCGTAGAAACCCATTCGTTCAGTAAAATAGCCTGCCACAGGCAAAGTACAGGCTAAGCGCTGCACCATAACATCAACGTGGCCCTCATTAGTCAGCGTTAATTGTTGACGCAACACCCCAGACGGCAATAAACCAATGTCCAACATAACGGATAATTGAGCGACCTTGTCTTCCAAACGAATCACAAAGCCAACCCGCTGTTCGTCCACCGCTAGCAATGTCCAGCACATCGCCCAAGCTGGACGGTCTGCGGCACAGGCTTCAACGCCAGGCGTTTGCAACCAACCACGGCCCGCTTCAGGAATCAGCGACATGGGGGTGGGTTTATCCATCATACCTTGCGGTATCCCCGCTTGTTGCGATAAATAGACACGGTTTAAATCGGTCGCTTTTGGTAAGGCCTCACCAAAATACAGCAACTCAGGGGCGCCCTGTTGAGGACAAGCGATCACCAAGGTTTTGTTATGCTGATCTTGGCGATAAAAAGACACATTTTTAACATCAGACATGATCAATTACCCTTTTGTTGCACCCAAAGTTAAGCCAGCAATAAAATGGCGCTGCATGGCAAAAAACAAAATAACCGGCGGTAAAGCGGCAATAACAGAGCCTGCCGCAATCAACTGCCAAGATGCCATCCATTGACCTTTTAAGGCGCTGATACCCGCGGTAATCGGACGCACTTCATCACTTTGCACCAATACCAAAGCCCAAAAGTAATCGTTCCATATAAAGGTAAAAATCAATACGGACAAAGCCGCTAACGCAGGACGGACCAATGGCAACACAATGTGCCAAAAAATCTGCCACTCACTGACACCTTCGACACGCGCCGCTTCAATCAGCTCATCAGGCAAACCGACAATAAAGTTACGCATGAACAAGGTGCAGAAACCGGTTTGAAAAGCAATATGAAAGAGAATCAAGCCAGACGCGGTGTCATACAATCCCATACCGATCGTTAAATCACGTACTGGAATCATTAGAATCTGAAAAGGCACAAAATTACCGGCGATAAAGGCAGCAAACAGCGCGATGTTGCCCCGAAATTTAAACTTCGCTAAGGCATAACCCGCAAGCGTAGAGAGGGCTACGGCACCCAATACGGCCGGTAAGGTAATCAGAATAGAGTTGAGTAAATACCGCACCATAGGCGTTTCTGTAAACACTAGGGCATAGTTTTCGAACAGCATCCATTCAGAAGGAATACCCCAGTAATTACCGGCATTTATGTCCGCGGTCGATCTGGCGGACGTTAACATTACCGCAACCAATGGCAGCAACCACAGTATCAAAGCGATCCATACCGCTACGCGATAGCTCAAATTAAAAGGCAACGATCTTTTTTCAATAGGCGTTGGAAACATTAGGCTTTCTCACTCTTCAGCATACGCCACAAGAAGTAGGCGATATAAATATCCATAATCAAGAACAACACAGTCGCTATCGCCGCCCCATAACCAGCACGATAGTTAAAGATAGATTGCTCGTACATGAAGTAAGCAAGGACGCTCGACGTGCCAAATGGTCCGCCACTGGTCATGGTTGCCACCAAGTCGAAACTGCGTAACGCACCAATCACAGTCACCACCACAGCGATAAAGGTAGCGGGACGCAATTGCGGCAAAATCACATGGCGCAGCATTTTCCAACCATGAGCACCGTCTAAACGAGCCGCTTCGATTTGGTCGGGATTAAGATTATTCAAACCTGTAAGGTACAGGATCATACAATAAGCAATTTGCGGCCAAAGCCCTGCCACTATGATGCCGAATGTCACCCAATTTTCATCCGATAACACCGCCACAGGTTCCATTCCAAATAGGCCAAGCGCCTTATTAAAAAGCCCAAATGATGGATCATAAAACCAAGAAAAAACCAAACCGACAACAACTTGCGAAATAACGAAAGGAAAGAAAAACATAGACTTAACTAAACGTATGCCCATGATTTTTTGATTAAGAAAGAGCGCAATACCCAATCCGATTGGTGGTGCCAACATGAAAAAAACCATCCAATATAGATTGTTTTTTAACGCCACCCAAAACTGATAATCGTCAAAGAGTTCTATGTAATTACGAAAGCCGACGAAGGTTTTTTCACCTATTCCATCCCATTCATAAAAACTCAACCAAATACTTTGAAGAATAGGAAAAATAACGTAGACCACAAACAAAATGACTGCTGGCGCTAAGAACAAAACCGGCATCCATTGCTGTTGCTTGCTATGCAACTTCTGCATGGCGCACATACCTCTTATTTTTATTAATTTATAAACCGCCCTACTTGCTACCTAAATTTAGCTTCAAGCAACTCGTCTAATAAAATAATGGAATAAAGTTCCATTTTTTGCAATACTCAATTTAGAACATTTTTTCAGGCCTCTTTTTTGAGGCTAAATAGACCTTAGAAAATTATAAAAATAGACATTAAGGAAAACTAACCATGACAGAGCAAGACAATAAGAGCGGAGGCTCGTCATTAGACAAAGCACTTAGCCTATTGCAAGAAGTTTGCATGACGCCAATACCGCTTCGCTTTGCTGAATTGGTTGATAAAACCGATTTACCCAAGGCGACTGCCCATCGAACCCTGACATCCCTCTCTGAAAAGGGATTGATTCGTTTCGATGAAGCAACGCAACTCTACCATCCGGGTTATGGCTTACTTGAGTTAGCCCATCAGGCTTGGTCAAAAATTGATGTGCGTGACATTGCCGCGGATCAAATGAAATTGCTCTGGGATGAAACAGGAGAAACCATCCATCTTGCCGTTCTGGATCGTGGCGATGTCATTTACATCGACAAACTAGAAAGTCAAAAAAGCTTGCGCTTATTTTCTGCCGTCGGCAAAAAAGGACCCGCCTATTGCACTGGCGTCGGTAAAGCTATGATGGCGTTTCTCAATGAAGAGCAATTAGCCGCTGCCATTCAAGAACAAAGCTTCGTAAAACACACGGACACCACTCTGATAAACGAAGCGATGCTGCGAAACGACTTAATAAAGATTCGTGAGAGTAAAATCTCACTCGATTTAGAAGAGCATGAAGAAGGCATTCAATGCGCCGCTTCGGTGATTTTAAACCACAGAAACGAACCTATTGCCGCGCTAAGTATTACCGCACCTAAATTCCGTGTAGACGACGCGCGCTTCCAACACTTTCAAACATTGGTCAAAGACGCCTGTAAGAAAGTATCCACCCGAATGGGGGCTATGGCCTCTAACTAACAAAGGAAAGTCCATTATGGCGACGATAAAACTAACAAACGTCATCAAACGGTTTCAAGACATTGAAACCATTCATGGCGTCAATTTAGATCTAAAAGATGGTGAATTTGTAGTCTTTGTAGGCCCATCTGGTTGCGGTAAATCCACACTACTGCGCTTAATTGCCGGCTTAGAAGATATCACCGATGGTAAATTAGAGATCAATGGCATCAATATGAACAATGTCGCGCCAGCCGATCGCGGCGTTGCCATGGTATTTCAATCCTACGCGCTTTATCCACACATGACAGTGGAAGAGAATATGAGCTTTGGCTTGCGTATGAATGGTGTCGCACCCGATAAAATCAAAGCACAAGTCAGTAATGCTGCCAACATCCTGCAACTAAACGAATTACTGGATCGAAAGCCTAAACAACTGTCCGGTGGTCAGCGTCAGCGTGTGGCTATCGGCCGCGCTATCGTGCGCCAACCAGAAGTATTTCTCTTTGATGAGCCGCTTTCCAACTTAGACGCCGAACTTCGCGTTGATATGCGCATTCAAATAGCACAGCTACACAACCGTCTAAAAGCCACCATGATTTATGTAACTCACGATCAAGTCGAAGCCATGACATTAGCTGACAAAATCGTTGTTTTACGTGCGGGTAATGTGGAACAAGTGGGCTCACCTTTAGAGCTGTACCACAATCCAGCCAACGAATTTGTAGCAGGGTTTATTGGCTCGCCAAAAATGAATTTCTTAGACGGCAAAATTCTCAGCATCGATAACAAAGACGTTGCGGTTATAGACATTGCAGGCCAAAAGATCGAACTAGAAGTAGATGGCACCAAAGTATCCGTTAACGAAAGTGTAAAGCTCGGTATCCGCCCAGAACACGTCAAAGAAAACACCCAAGACGCAGACATCGTATTGAAAATCGACATAGACGTCGCCGAACATCTTGGTGGCCTGACCTATTTATACGGACAATTTAAGGGACATAAGCTTACGATTGAAGTCAATGGTGCCAACCTAACCCGCCATGGTGAGACCATAGAAATCGGCCTCAAAAAAGCAGATTGCTACTTATTTAATCGTGATGGCGACGCATTGGTTGATAGACCAGTGCCTGCACGCTAACGTAATGATCCCCGCGTAAAGCGCTTTATGCGGGGATTTTGGTAAACAGGGCTTTAAACTTAAATAAACTCTTCTAGGAAATTCGCTAAGTAGCGATAACCACGTTGCGCCGTCTGTGGGTTATATTGGCTTCCATGTTCAGGGTTGTTCGCACTTGGTAACATAAAAGAATGAACCGTATTACTGAAATCCATAAACTGAAAATCCATCGCTAGACTCTTCCAATAACGTTTCGCTTCCTGAGCATCATCATCTGTCACTAAGTGATCATCATAACCATTCAACACCAATATTTTTGCTTTGGTGTTGGCTTTTTCGGCAGACTGGGCACGGAAAAAACTCATCAACCCATGAAAACTCGCCGCACCAGCACTATCAGCAAGGTGTAAACCGGCCTCCAAAGCCAATCGGCCGCCCATACAAAAACCAACGTGAACAATGGTTTTGCCATGAATGGCATCACAAGCAGATTGCGTCAGCTCATTTTGTAAATTATGTAAAGGATCGGCTTCAGCAAGTAGAGCCCCCATCTTCGCCATTTTCTCATCCATCTCGACCGGATTCTGATCGATACCATACAAATCCAACGCGGTTGCTGAAAAACCTAATGATGCAATACGATCAGCAATGCCTCTTTCGAAATCCGTCAACCCAGAAAAAGTTGGCCAAATCACAACCTGAATATGACTTTTCTCCGAACTCAAACCATCTACTTGGTAATGCACTCGTTTCACATTGTCTTTGAATATCGATTCAAATGTCTGGCTCACTGGCAACCCCTTAAAGATTTCATGAATAATGTCCAATCAGTGTAACCAGCAAAATAGAATGAAATCAATCTGCTTTCTTGCTGATTCCTCGTTTGATCTCATTCTAAAAGGTAAGATCACTGACTCAATCTAGACCATTTCTAGCGCTAACAGGTCGTTTATACTTTGTCGTTTTCGGATAAGACGACACTGCCCATCATCAATCAGAATCTCTGGCGCCAAAGGTCGACTGTTGTAGTTTGAAGACATTGATGCGCCATATCCACCAGCATCGTTAAATACCAACAAATCCCCAACCCTTGGATTATCTAATGTCTGATGACAAATCACACCATTGGCATTTTGTGTAAAGACATCCCCAGACTCACATAAAGGCCCCGCCACTGCATATTCAAGAACATGATAAGTGGGTTCTACATCCTGCTGACTCGAGTGTTGATGAACCACCTCTATTTTATGATAACTTCCATACATGCTAGGCCTTATTAGGTCATTAAAACCAGCATCAACTAAAACAAAATTATGCTCCGCTGTCGATTTCAAACAATGCACTTCTGCCAACAAAGCACCAGCATTACCAACCAAGTAGCGCCCTGGCTCTACTTCTAATTTCACCTTATGACCTAAGTGACTTTCTATCTCTTTACGAGCATCATTCCATAAGCGAAAAAATGTCATGGTATCTAATTTATCTTCATGACTCGAATAAGGTATTGGTAATCCTCCTCCAGTTGAAATTGCACGAATATCCACGTTAGCAAATTTCACTATCCCTACCATGGCTTGGCAGGCTTGTGACAAGTGTTCCAAATCAGAGCCCGAACCTATATGCATATGAATTCCAATTAAGTTCAAACCATATTGTTGAATCAGAGCAACAGTCTGCGGCAAATCTTCTAGCGAAATACCATGTTTGCTATTTGGCCCACCAGTATTGGTTTTTTCACTATGGCCATGGCCAAACCCAGGATTCACACGAATCCAAACTGAATGATGAGGAGCGACTTCTGCAATTCGATGCAACATATCCATAGAGCCAATATTAACAGGAATATCGTGTTGAATAACCAACTCTATTGTTTCGCGATCTATCAGATCTGCGGTAAAAACAATGCTGTCAGGATTGTTACTGTTGCTGTAGCCCGCCACTAAACTTCTTTCAATTTCTCCAGCAGACACCGCATCTACCATTACACCTTCTTCTCGCATCAATCGTAAAATATGGGTATTTGAGCAGGCTTTTTGTGCATAACGAATGACATCAAAATCCCTTAGCTGTTTTATCTGTTGCCGAATAGTAGCCGCATCATACACCCATGCAGGCGTACCAAACTGCTGGGTTATTTCTACTAATGTATTGGGATTAAAAATAGTCACTTAGCCTTACTCCTATAGATCACTCGAATCAATTTTTTAAGTTATTTAAGATGAATCAATCATAGCGCTCGACCAAAAATACAAATAATATCTATTTATTAAAATTCTATTCATTTCTGATATGGTCTATGAAACTAACATTCCGACAAATTGAAATATTCAATGCTTTGATGACAGCAGAAAGCGTAACCAGCGCCGCCAACATGTTACATACCTCACAACCGACCATTAGCCGAGAACTGGCAAGACTTGAACAAGTATTAGGGTTCAGCTTATTTGAACGTGTACGAGGCCGACTCAAACCCAGTAACGCTGCTTACACGCTTTTTGAAGAAGTAAAACGTTCGTATATTGGCTTAGAACGAATTTGGTCAACCGTTGAAGATCTACGCACAGATCAGGTAGGAAGGCTTTCAGTACTGACACTGCCAGCGTTTTCCCAGTCGCTTTTGCCGGGAGCTTGTCTGAAGTTTATAGACACCAACCAAAATGTCGGCATTTCTATCGCGGTACAAGAACCGCCCTTTTTAGAGCAAAGTTTAACGTACCAACAATACGATCTTGGTTTGACGGAAAATAACGACACACCTTCTGGTACGAGACTTAAGCCTTTGCTTAGTATTGATGAAGTATGCATCTTGCCAAATAACCACCCGTTATTGGCAAAAGACATTATTGATATACGTGATTTCGAAGGCCAGTCTTTTATTAACTTATCGCCTAACGATCCCTATCGAATAAAATTGGATGAGGATCTATATCGGCTTGGGATTAATCGAAAAACCGTGATAGAAACACCAACTGCCGCGTCTGTCTGTCAGCTGGTAAGTAAAGGCGCGGGAATTGCTATCATCAATCCACTAACAGCATTGGACTTCATTGATCATGGTCTACAAATTCGTCCATTGAATGTGTCTTATCCATTTACCATCAATATACTTTTGCCCTTACACCGCCCCTTTAACCCTTTTTTAGACGACTTTATTACAGCACTAGAAGAAGAAGCAAAAGAGATCAAAACCAAAATTAATCAGTACTCAACTAATTCAATGTAGGCACGCTTATTTATAAGCTCTGAACACATTTTTTCTATTACACTTTTTTGCATAAGTAACAAACAATAGCTCGCATATTTTTTGGCAAAGACATTAAGGAAGACACAATGACGCAATTGGCTTTAAGTGATCTCATTGGCAAACAAGTACTCGGTGTAGCAGGCACTTATGGCGCCCTAGAGAACGAAATGGATGTTTATATTTGCGGTGTGAACATTCTATCTGACACCTCCTTGGCGCTTTTCTTCCCCAATGGACATCAACTCAAAGCCAACCAAAAAGTTACCGTACATTTAGACAATCGCACCGGCGTATCTGAGTACGATGCCGATTTAAAAGTATACCGTTCCTCTTTCAAAGGTATCGTTGCCTCAACAACAGGAAAAAAAGCACAACTAACGGCCATCGAATACGAAGTTTACTACGGCGCCAGCATCGTTAAATCTTTCCAAGCGGATAACTATGAGCACCCAAGCGACAATCGCCCTGCTGCTGACTTGCCATACAGCCCGCTTACCGTTGCGCCCGAAATTGATGACAGTGAAAACGACAATAAAATCGGCGTCTTGATGACTTATGCCAAACAACAACCGCATTCTACTGTGATGGCATTCTTATCCTCTGTTGACGACGACATTTTCTTTATTACTTTCCCAAGTACGTTTAAAGCGAAACTGTTAAGTCGTAATAACCAGTGCTACTTTGCCATTGATGGTCGAGCGACTTTTACTTTTGAAGAAGCCATCGAGTGGAACTACAGCATCATCAAAAGTGATGTTTATGAAATCCCCAAAAGCAATCCAGTTTTCCAACAAATTCAAGAACTCTTTATCCAGAAAAATCCTTGGGAAATGGGCTTTTTTAGCCACCCAGAAGTCACAATGTATCATCTTAAAGCGACAAAAGTCGTTTGCCCAAAGCGTAACTATTAATTAGAAAACGGGGAAAGCACCCCTCAACCAAGGAGAAAAACATGTTATCTGGAAGCTGTTTATGCAATGGCGTGCAATACGAAATAAAAGGCGAATTGGGCGACATCATGCAGTGTCATTGTCAAAAATGTCGTAAAGCCAACGGCTCAGCGTTTGCCGCCAATGCTGCTATTCCAACCACTGCCTTCACACTTTTAAAAGGCAAAGAGCTACTGGCTGAATACGAATCGACTCCTGGTGTTTTTCGTGTTTTTTGCAAACAATGCGCGTCACCACTTTATAGCCGACGCCCAAGCATGCCAGAACTGCTTCGCCTTCGTATCGGCACACTTGATACAAAAATAGAAGGCAAACCGTCTTCACATATCTTTGTTGGTTCAAAAGCCGAATGGTATGAGATTTGTGATGACATACCACAATATCAAGAACGCCCTTTTCTGTAATTTGTACGCTTGCAATAAAAAGGGAAGTTGATAACTTCAACTTCCCTTTTTTGATCATTTACTGCGATTAATCGTCGTTTGAGTCATCCCAGAAGTCATCATCACTGTCATCTGAATCACCATAATATGATTCATCGTCATCAGCGTCATCATAAAAATCATCATTCTCATCATACTCATCACTTAGAGAATAATTGCTAGCCATGACTGACTCCGAAATAAAGAAAGTACTTGGTAGTGTTATAGTTTGTGTAGTGTGTAGATACATCAGACAGCCCTCCATTTTCAGGCCAATCAAACAGGAATGTTAAGCTTAGCAGGGAATATCCGATTTGGTAAAAGCAAATAAAATAGATTATGTATTCTTACCATCTATAGTGGCTATTTGCCAAATTTACATGATAACCCTATAGCAAAAACACTCTCTGCCCTCATCAAGCACCCCATTTTAGACACTAAGATCAAGTACTAAAACCCTGTTTCACAAGTTCAATATTCTCTCTATACTGCCCATACAAAAAGACTCGAACTCATCGTGCATTTTATTGTCTTAGTCTACTGAGATATGACATGCCATAATTTACGCAAACCAAGTCCCTTTTAGTGAGCGGCAAGAGAGTAATGTTATGATGAACAAACCCTACAACAAACTGACGCCAGAAGAAGCAAGAGTCATCCTTGATAAAGGCACAGAACGGCCATTTACAGGCGAATACACCGACACAATGGAAGGCGGCCTATATCTTTGTCGTCAATGTGATGCACCACTTTATAAGTCAGAACACAAATTCCTTTCTCACTGTGGTTGGCCCAGCTTTGACGACGAAATTCCCAATGCAGTTAAACGTGTACCCGACGCTGATGGCCGCCGTATCGAAATCGTCTGCGCCAATTGTGAAGGCCATCTAGGCCATGTGTTTGAAGGAGAAAGACTGACTGAAAACAACATTCGCCACTGCGTCAACTCCATCTCAATGAAATTCGTAAGCCAAGGTTGATTACAGCCCTTGAAGTAAAAAGTTATAGGCAAACGCAATCCTTGTATTTCTTACCTATCGTTCAAGTGCTTATAACTCAACTCTGATACCAATTGACCTATCGCTATGTTGCCTAGGTCAATTACTCAAGATAAAAGATATCAATTTATTTTTGATCGCTGTAACTTTTCCGACCGTTTATCTGAAACACTAAAACGACGTTAGCCTGATCCTTTGCATTATTGTCTCTAAGACAATGAAAACGAAAAAACCTCATTACGAAATTAATAGTAATGAGGTTTTTTGTTTACTAGAAGGTAACCACCAGCAGTAAGCAGAGAGATGCTCTTCCTGATGGTGATTTCCTGTTTTAGTACAGACCAAACTGTCTCATTTAAAGAGACAGACGACGCACATCGCTCAACAATGAATTCAAGAAGGTCATGAATCGACCCGCATCACCACCGTTAACCGCTCTGTGGTCATAAGACAAGCACAATGGCAACATGGTACGAGGCTCGAATTCTTTACCATTCCAGCGTGGCTCGATATCCGCTTTAGAGACACCAAGAATACCCACTTCAGGGCAGTTAACGATAGGCGTAAAGCCAGTACCGCCGATTGCACCCAAACTAGAAATAGTAAAACAACCACCTTGCATATCTGCAGGTTTAAGCTGCTTATCAAGCGCTTTTTTGATCAACTCGCTTGCTTCTTTGGCAATCTGCACAACCGATTTTTTATCTGCATCACGCAGAACAGGCACAACTAAGCCAGCAGGTGAATCGACCGCAATACCAATATGTACATAATGCTTCTGGACATACGTTTCGCCATCAGCCATCAACGACACATTGAAGCTAGGATTAGCCACCATAGCCTGAGCCACTGCTTTAATAAGGAATGGAAGTGGTGTCAATTTCACACCTTGTTTTTCCATTTCGCCTTTCAAGCCTTTGCGGAACTCTTCAAGATCAGAAATATCTGCTTTATCGAACTGAGTCACTTGAGGCACAACAAGTGCGTTGCGAACCATGTTCTGAGCAGTTAAGCGCTGGATCTTACTCATCTTAACAATTTCGACATCGCCGAACTTGCTGAAGTCTTGATCAGGCACAGTCGGAAGACCTGAACCCGTTGTTGCAGTAGCAACAGGAGCAGATACAGACTTCTGAACAGCCGCTTTAACATAAGCATGAAGATCTTCTTTGATGATACGCCCACGAGGACCAGTAGGACGTACAAGAGATAGATCAACACCAAGCTCACGAGCAAGCATACGCACAGCAGGACCTGCATGAACCTTTTTAGAAGGTTCAGACAATACAGCGGATTGGTCCGCTGATGGTGCTGCTTTTGCAGTGCTTGCTTTAGGCTCTTCCGTCGCTGCTGGCGTCGCTTTTTCAACTGCTTTTTCCGCAACTGGTGCAGACTCAGCTGGCGCTGAACCGCCTTCTACTTCAAGCTCAAGAACAAGATCGCCTTCAGAAACTTTATCACCAACCTTAATAGAAACAGATTTCACTGTACCTGATTTAGGCGCAGGAATTTCCATAGAAGCTTTATCAGTCTCAAGAACGATAATGGAATCGCCCTCTTTCACTTTATCGCCAGCCGCTACCGCAACTTCGATCACTTCTACGCCTTCTGCCCCACCAATATCAGGCACTTTAACAGACTCAACGCCACCTGAAACAGGTGCAGATGGGGCTGGAGCTGACGCTTTTGGTGCTTCAACTTTCCCTTCAGAGGCAACAGGAGAGGATGATTCCGTTGTTATCACAAGGATATCAGCACCCTCAGAAACCGTATCACCTACTTTGATCGCGATTTTGCCGATCTTACCCGTAAACGGAGAAGGGATATCCATAGAAGCCTTATCCGTTTCCAATACGATTAAAGAGTCACCCTCTTCGACCATATCACCTTCAGATACACAAACTTCAATCACTTCAACGTCTGTTGCACCACCAATATCAGGCACAGACACTTTCTCTTCGCTAGAAGAAGATGCTGTTGTCGCCTTATCAGCAGATTTTACCGGCGCAGATGCTTCTGCTTTTGGCTCAGGCGCAGTTGTTTCTGCACCTTCAACCTCTATAACAAGAAGCTCATCGCCTTCAGAGACCTTATCGCCTTCTTTCACAGAAATGCTTTTTACTTTACCAGCCATAGAAGATGGAACATCCATGGAAGCCTTATCTGTTTCTAAAACAATAATAGATTGGTCTACTTCGATAATGTCACCAACCTTAATACTGATCTCGATAATCTCGACATCAGTCGCACCACCAATATCCGGTACTCGAATGATTTCAGTACTCACAGAAATCTCCTTTGTCTTATAGACGCATCAAACTTAAAAACTTATCTGGCTTAGGGAGAAAAATACACTAAACCAGATACCTAGCTTGTCAGGTAATTAGCAAGTGACAGGGTTTGGCTTCTCAGGATCTAAACCAAACTTAGCAATTGCTCCACTAACTACAGATGCATCAATCACACCGTCTTTCGCCAGTGCATTCAAGGCAGAAACCACTACCCAATAACGGTTAACTTCAAAGAAGTGACGCAATTGAGCACGAGTATCGCTGCGGCCAAAACCATCTGTACCAAGCACATTGTATGTACCTTTTACGAATGGACGAATTTGATCTGCGAACAATTTAATATGATCGGTAGAAGCAATAACCGGACCGTTGCCATTCAAGCATGACTCAACATGAGATACGCGAGGTTCAGACTCTGGATGAAGCATGTTCCAACGACTTACATCTAGACCTTCACGGCGTAGTTCGTTGAAAGATGTCACGCTCCATACGTCGGAGTTAACACCGTAATCATTAAATAGGATCTCTGCTGCGGCTTCCACTTCACGAAGAATAACGCCAGAACCAAGTAATTGAACTTGCTTCTTATTGGTTTTCTTAGCGTGAGATTTAAGCTTATACATACCCTTAATAATGCCGTCTTCAACACCTTCAGGCATATCTTCGTGCGTGTAGTTTTCATTCATTACGGTTAGGTAATAGAAAACACTTTCTTTTTCTTTATACATACGACGCAAGCCATCTTGCATGATAACAGCGACTTCGTATGAATAAGTAGGGTCATAAGACACACAGTTCGGAATTGTGCCAGCAAGAATATGTGAATGACCATCTTCGTGCTGCAAACCTTCACCGTTAAGTGTTGTACGACCAGCCGTTGCACCAATCAAGAAACCACGCGCCTGAGAATCACCCGCCGCCCAAGCCAAGTCACCAATACGTTGGAAACCAAACATTGAGTAGTAAATATACACAGGAATCATTGGAAGATTACTGTTACTGTAGGAAGTCGCTAACGCCAACCACGCAGAAAATGCTCCTGGCTCGTTAATGCCTTCTTGCAAAATTTGACCGTCTGCAGATTCTTTGTAATACATGATCTGAGTATGGTCATGCGGCGTGTAGCGCTGACCTTCAGAAGTATAAATACCCAGCTGACGGAACATACCTTCCATACCGAAAGTACGCGCCTCATCCGCAACAATCGGTACAACGCGCTCACCGATATTTTTATCTTTAACCATGACGTTCAATGCACGCACAAACGCCATAGTAGTCGATATTTCACGACCGTTTGTTCCCGCGATCTGAGACTTAAACGCCTCCAAAGAAGGTACATCAAGTGCTTCACAATCACGACGACGTACAGGGAAATCGCCATGCAACTCTTTGCGACGAGAACGCAAATATTGCATTTCTGGACTGTCTTCCGCTGGACGGTAGTAAGGTAAATCTTTCAGCTCTTCGTCACTAATAGGAATACCAAACTTGTCACGGAATTGAGCCAATGACTCTTCATCCAATTTTTTCGTCTGGTGCGCAGTATTTTGCGCTTCAGCCGCTTTAAACATGCCGTAACCTTTAACGGTTTGAGCAAGAATGACAGTCGGCTGGCCTTTATGAGACGTGGCTTCAGCGTAAGCAGCATAAACCTTATAAGGGTCATGACCACCGCGGTTAAGATTCATGATTTCTTCATCCGTCATGTCTTTAACCATTTCAAGCAATTCTGGGTATTTACCGAAGAAATGCTCGCGGGTGTAAGCGCCGCCATTAGCTTTGTAGTTCTGAAGCTCGCCATCGCATACTTCATTCATACGTTTGATCAGCAAACCCTTGTCATCTTTTTCGAATAATGGGTCCCAGTGACGGCCCCACAAACATTTGATGACATTCCAACCAGCGCCACGGAATACGCCTTCAAGTTCTTGAACAATTTTGCTATTGCCACGAACAGGACCGTCAAGGCGCTGTAAGTTACAGTTAATAACAAAAATAAGGTTATCCAGTTTTTCGCGCCCAGCGAGAGCAATAGCACCTAACGATTCTGGCTCATCACACTCGCCATCACCTAAGAATGCCCATACCTTGCGATCACCTTGGTCAATCAAACCACGGCTATGCTGGTATTTCATAACATGTGCTTGGTAAATTGCCTGAAGAGGCCCTAATCCCATAGACACTGTTGGGAACTGCCAGTAGTCAGGCATCAACCAAGGGTGTGGGTAAGAAGAAATACCTTTGCCATCGACTTCGCGACGGAAGTTATCAAGCTGCTCATCCGTCAAGCGCCCTTCAATGTAAGAGCGTGCGTAGATACCAGGTGAAATATGGCCTTGGAAAAAAACCATATCCGCTTCTTGTTTTTCGCTTGTGCCACGGAAAAAGTGGTTAAAGCCGATATCATAAAGCGTTGCTGCTGAAGAAAAACTCGTAATGTGGCCACCAAGTGTTGAGTCAACACGGTTTGCCTTCATTACCATAGCCAATGCGTTCCAACGAATAATAGAACGAATACGACGTTCCATGAACACATCACCGGGCAATGGCTTCTGATTTTCAGGAGCAATTGTGTTTCGGTAAGGCGTCGTGATAGACGACGGCATTGACGTACCAGCTTTTGAAGCTTCATTTGTCAAACGATTTAAAATGTATTGCGCGCGATCAGGACCTTCTTCGCGAAGGACAGACTCAAGCGCATCGACCCACTCTTTGGTTTCAATTGGATCGATGTCTTCGAGAATATGCTGCTCAGTCATCGTGTTAATAACTCCCGCTATTAGAACAGATACTTAACCCACCAAGGACATTATGTGTATTTAAGCCTTGGAGGCTACTTAAACGAACCATCAGAGCTTATATGTAAGCCCCAGCCGACCTAGGATAAAACGACACCCTATTTAATTTGCGTTTAAAGCGTCGTTTTTATCCGTTCCAATGGCAATTATTATTGTTTTAAGATTATTTCCATTGCATCGACCACCAGTAAATCTAGTCGGTTCGCTTCCATTTTGGGTTTGGTTCATCAAACCCAACATTAAGTTTTCACATGCAAGATAGCCTTACTAGATGCACATAAAAATTCAAAACTGTTTATCTACTAGTACAGTACATACGTATAACACCGCTTCAACCTAGCATTTATTGGCCGTGTTTTACAAAAATTTTACCTTGCACCGAGCTTTTGCATAAGCACAAAGAGTCTAATTCGGGCGTAAGATTAACACCTATTCAAGAGATCGCCTAGCCACCCCCATAAAGATTGAGGCGTCCGAAAGGCTTTTGAATCTTTTTTACAGACCGAATCCTATCTAAAAACTGACAAAAAGACCACGTTATCGTGCTAAAGAGCGCTACACCACACCAAAATTCACAAAAATCATGAAGCCTATAAATACTGTGAATCTCGAATTTTTTTCGCTGTTGACCGACAACCAATTTCGTCAAAGTCAGAGAAAAACGTTATTCGATATCACTTAAAGACAAGAATAATACACCTCAAAGCGATGTCTTTACTTAGGCATATCCTGAGCCTTTATTACGCAAGACACCACGACAAAAAATAAAGACCATACAGAATGCCCGCCAGCCGACGATACGCTAAAAACATTTTATCCGTTAAAATTTGTTACAAATCAAGAAATCTAACGCCCTGAACATCAAAAACAACACTGACGCATCAAGGATATCAGGCTACAATAATGGCTTTATTTAAGTGGCTTATTTAGGACAAGACATGACCCTTTCGACTTCACAACTGGTAGAACACATGCAATCGCAAGTAGCTTTTGCATTAAAGGAAGATGTGGGCACAGGTGACATAACAGCCCAACTTATTCCAGATGATCAATACATAATAGCAACCGTCATCAGCCGAGAAGAAGCCGTTTTATGCGGTCAAGCTTGGGTAAATGAGGTCTTTTTTCAGTTAGGTGACAAGGTGATCCTTGATTGGCATAACAAAGAAGGCGATCTGATTAAACCAAACCAACCTTTTCTAACCCTAAAAGGCCACGCAAGAACCATTTTGACAGGCGAACGGACGGCATTAAATTTTTTACAAACACTGTCTTATACAGCCAGTGTAACTCGTCAATATTGCGACATTGTTAAGGGCACACAACTGACTATTCTTGATACTCGCAAGACATTGCCAGGCATGAGAGAAGCACAAAAATATGCGGTTACCGTCGGGGGAGGTAAAAATCACCGCATGGGATTATATGATGCATTTTTAATAAAAGAGAATCATATTATGGCCGCGGGTTCTATCGCTAATGCGGTTTCCATGGCACAAAAAATAGCACCAGGCAAAACCATTGAAGTCGAAACCGAAAACCTTGAAGAAGTTGCCATGGCAGTGTCAGCGGGTGCAGATATTATTATGCTAGATAACTTTTCATACGAAGATATGACGGTTGCTGTCAAAAACTACAGAGGACAAGTAAAGTTTGAAGCATCAGGAAACATGGACCAACAACGCCTCCTGCAAGTGGCCGCTACCGGCGTTGATTTTGTGTCCATTGGCGCTCTAACAAAGCATGTTCAAGCCATAGATCTTTCTATGCGCGTATCTCAGGAATCATTATGAAAGATAGTATTTTAGTCATTAACTGCGGCAGCTCTTCCCTGAAATTTGCCATTCTTTCTAATGCTGGACAAGATACCTTAGTTGAAGGGATTGCGGATAGATTGGGAACTGAAGAAAGCAGCATTACCTTTAAATTTGAAGGCGAAAAAAAGAGCATGCTACTCGAAGATGGCAGCCATAAAAGTGCGGTCGCTCATATTAAAGATTGGCTTAGTGATCATCCAGCCATCGCTCGCGCCTTAGTCGGAATAGGTCATCGCGTTGTGCATGGCGGAGAAACCTTTAGTCAATCCGTACTGATAGATAATAATGTACTCAATGGTATAAAAGAATGCGCTCAATTTGCCCCTCTTCATAATCCAGCGCACATAAAAGGCATAGAGATTGCCTTCGAGCTTTTCCCAGGTTTACCTCAAGTTGCCGTTTTTGATACCGCTTTCCATCAGACTCTGGCCGCTGAACAGTATTTGTACCCTATCCCAATGCACTTTTATCGACAACATCATTTCCGTAAATACGGGTTTCATGGCACAAGCTACCGTTATATCAGTCAACGCTTGGCACAACTCGTAGCAGGGAGTGATCAGCAAGGTGTGCTCGTGGCACACCTAGGCAATGGCGCCAGTGTTTGTGCTATTAGTAAAGGTTTATCAGTTGACACCAGTATGGGTATCACCCCCTTAGAAGGCTTAATGATGGGCACTCGGTCAGGCTGCATAGACCCTAGCCTGCTGTCTTTTATCAGCCAAGCGGAAAACATTTCAGCCGATGCAGCTCTTGATGTATTAAATAAAAAAAGTGGTTTGCTCGGCGTATCGGAAATATCTAACGACTGTCGAACGCTTGAAGAGGCGATGGCGTCTGGAGACCAAAGAGCGAAGCTGGCTTTAGATATGTTTGCCGTGCGAACAGCGAAACACTTAGCCAGTATGGCAACCACTTTGGAAAGTATTGATCACTTGGTCTTTACGGGGGGAATCGGAGAAAATTCGTCTTATTTACGCCACGTTATTTGTGATCATTTGAAAGCTCTTAATATCCGTATAGACTCCACATTAAATGAAAACGCCCCTCGTGGTGGAACAACCAGTATTAACTCGGCCACGAGTGCAACTAAGGTGTGGATTATCCCTACGAACGAGGAACTAATGATTGCCTTGGATACCATAAGTTTGATTTCGCACTGATCAAGACGTTCTCCCATAATGGACTAATTTAGGATTCATCAACAATGTCAATAAATGTATTAATGACCGTTCCTACTGGCCCAGGCGTTGGATTAACGTCTGTCTCTGTCGGGCTTGTTCGCGCATTGGAACAGCAAGGCTTAAAAGCCAGCTTTTTCAAACCTATTGCACAGCCTCAACCCGGTGATAAGGGGCCAGATAAGTCAACCGCTATGGTGGCACAGGGCTCAACACTCACCCCTGCGGAACCCATTCCACTTCATGAAGCCGAACGTTACCTGTACAACGACAATATTGATGAACTCATGGAAGAAATCGTTGGACGATTTCAAGCAAGTGTCGAACCGGACTCAACGGTTATTGTAGAAGGGCTTGCACAGATTGCTGGCCATCCTTATGCAACAAGGCTGAACAAAGCCATCGCTCGCACCCTAGACGCTGGCTTAGTATTGGTCACAGCGCCAAACAATATGCGGGTAAATGAACTAGAGCATCATGTTGAAATCGCAGCAGGTTCCTACGGCGGCATCAAAGCCAATGACGTTATTGGCTGTATTTTAAACAAAACCACTCCAGGTTCGCTGGGTGTAAAATCATACGGCGACTTGTTTGCCCAGAGAGGGATTTTTAAACGTAATTTCAGTTTACTGGGGCAAATTCCAAAAGCCGACGAACTCACCTATCCTCGAGTTAAAGACGTTGCGGACTTTTTAGGCGCTCGTATTGTCAATGCGGGCGAAATTGAATCTCGCCGAGTTCAGTCTTACACATTATGTGCTCGTGGTGTGGAAAACATGCTAGAAGCGTTACGCCCTGGAGTGTTAGTGTTTACGCCAGGAGATCGTACTGACGTCATCATGGCTACCGCCATTGCCGCCTTAAATGACATTAAAATTGCCGCTTTGGTTTTAACTGGCGGCTATCAACCAAGCGAGTCACTAATGGCACTTTGCGGTAAAGCGATGGCCAAAGGACTCCCCGTACTGTCGGTGGAATCCAACAGCTGGGAAACCGTCATTAATATGCAATCGTTCAACCAAGAAATTCCATTGGACGATAAGGAACGCGTGCTCATGGTTAAAGAACACATCGCCCGATGCATAGATCACGACTGGATCAACTCTTTTGCAATGAACCAAGAAGAAAGAAAGCTCTCCCCACCTGCTTTTCGCTTCCGTTTAATTGAGCTTGCACGCTCTTTGAATAAACGTATTATTCTTCCTGAAGGCGAAGAAGTTCGTACCATCCAAGCCGCGTCTATTTGTGCGGAACGTGGTATCGCTCGCTGCACCTTGTTGGGCAATGAAACCGAAATTTTGCGCATTGCACAAAACAATGGCATTGAATTAAGTCATGGCGTAGAAATACTCGACCCTAACAGTATTCGTGAACGCTATGTCGCTCCCATGGTTGAGCTCAGAAAGAACCGTGGATTGACCGACATTGTCGCCCGTGAGCAACTGGAAGATAACGTGGTACTGGGTACTATGATGTTGCAAATTGGCGATGTAGATGGCCTAGTGTCTGGTGCTGTTCACACGACCGCCAATACCATTCGCCCTGCGCTTCAGATCATCAAAACATCGCCCAATGCTAGCTTAGTCTCTTCGGTATTTTTTATGTGTTTACCGGATCAAGTATTGGTGTATGGTGACTGCGCCATTAACCCAGATCCGACCGCAGAACAACTCGCTGAAATCGCCATTCAAAGTGCCGATTCTGCCGCGGCCTTTGGCATAACACCGAAAGTCGCGATGATAAGTTACAGTACAGGCGGATCAGGAACAGGCAATGACGTGGACAAAGTCAGAGAAGCCACCGCAATTGCACAAAAACTTCGACCTGATTTATTGATTGATGGCCCTCTGCAATACGATGCCGCTATTATGGAAAAAGTCGCAAAACAAAAAGCGCCAAACAGCAAGGTGGCAGGCAAAGCAACCGTGTTTATTTTTCCAGATTTAAACACGGGTAACACGACCTATAAAGCCGTGCAACGAAGCGCGGATGTGGTCAGTATCGGACCAATGTTACAAGGAATACGCAAACCCGTTAACGATTTGTCACGCGGTGCGCTTGTAGATGACATTGTCTACACCATCGCGATTACAGCCATTCAGGCGGGCAAAATTAAAAATGATTAGCCCATACTAAAAAATTTACGACTTTTGTGGTGTCTACTTTTTAATTTAACATCTAATTTGGCGATTACGACACAGCCAAATTATTTAAATGAAAAAATGGTTAAAAAGTAGACATACCATTAAATGGCTATTAGTATTTATTCATGTCACAAACTTGGTGGTCATTATGTCTGGCAGCCTTCCTCACGTTATTGCAGTTTCTAACCATACCGTCACCAGTACAGCCACGCCTGGCTACACAACGTTTGATTTGCGCTCTGATGAAGACACCAATATGGCAGCTCTAAATGCCCGCAACGCTAAGGCATCAAGTGATCTTGTCATTACCATATCAGAACAAGGACAAGCTTTATCACAGAGAAATCGTAAGATAATTGACGACGATGAAATCAATCGACGCGATGATTCTGAACTAGAATCAGAGGAAGAATTTATCGAAGACGATATAACCCCCTTCGTCAATACAACGAATAAAGACAGTAAAATGGCAAGCTATCTAGAAAAAAAACAGACAGGAGACTTTCTTGATCAAATCGTTTAACCTATAAAACGGCTTATTATTGAAGCCTATGGCAGGACGCCAACATCTAATGACCTTCAAGGAGTGAAGAATGCTACCCTCTCGCCTCACAATACGTGGTTTTACATTACTAGAATTAATGGTTGTCATTGCAATCATTTCTATTTTAGCCAGTTTATCGGCTCCCACTTTCACACGTCAGATCACCAAAGCAAAACTGATCGAAGTCCAAAATCTGGCAACCCAACACCAGTCATTGATTGAAGAGTTTATTCTTCTACATGGCAGCTTTCCTAGCGAAACGGATTTTAACTTAATAAAACATACGCTGGATGCAGACTCGATTGTGAAATCGATTACTGTCAACGATCAAAGCAAAGGAACGGGAAACATTCAACTCACATTGAATGACAGCACAGGTATTACAGAAAATCAGTATCTGAAATACGCACGTGATACAAATAGAAACTGGCATTGCACCTCAGATTTAGCCGCTAATGTGCTTCCCTTACCGTGCAAAAGTTTGGCGGGAGATGAACAATGACGCTAGAAGAAATGATTGCTACCGCGGTCAGCCAGCATGCTACAGACCTTCACATCGAACACTCACAGTCTGCGACAAAAATCTATCAACGCAGCTACGGTATGCTGCGTAAAATAGCCGACTTACCTCAGGATACGAGCTTAATTAACCGCATCAAAATGCGTTCAAATTTAGACCTATCTGAAACGAGACGAACGCAAGAAGGGCAGTTTTTATTCGAAGAAAAACATCGCAGTACTTTTGTACGAGTCAGTATCATCGCCACCGTTAAAGGCGAAAAGGTGGCCATGCGCTTGCTACCAGAGAAAAGTCGCTTAGCACTGAACGACATTGGCATACAAACGCCTCTTCTCAACACGCTAAACGCGACCCTTCGCTACCCAAGCGGCTTGATACTAGTATGTGGCGCAACGGGAGCAGGCAAAAGCACCTCGCTGTATTCCTGTCTCGATACGTTAAATAACGGCACTAAAACTATTTTCACCATTGAAGACCCAGTCGAGTATGAAATCCCTGGGTTATTTCAATGTGAACCAAATTCCGCCATTGGCCTAGACTCTGCCACTCTTTTAAAATCCTTTCTAAGGCAGGATCCGGATGTCATTATGGTTGGTGAGGTACGTGATGCCATTACAGCCAACCTTGCCGTTAACGCAGCACTCACCGGGCACCTGGTACTCGCCACACTACACACCAATTCAGCCCTTGACGCCATACATCGTTGTCACGGTTGGCAGGTAGACTTTTTTTCGCTAGTGAGTTCGTTAAAGCTGATCATTCATCAATCTATGCTGTATAAATCGGCGTCTCAGCATCCCATATTCAATGGTTTACAACCACTATGGGGTGAGGTCTTACCAAAAGATTACGATGCCCTAATATCAACGCCTTCTCTCTGGAAAGCATTCCCTTCTCAAAGTAGTGAGGCTTAATATGCCTTGGTATAAAATTAAGCACACACATGGGAAAATCGATTACTGCTATGAGTTATCGGAGTGTGAAGTCGCCTTTGATTTCATAAGACGTCGCACTTGGCAAATATCGATCGAGGAATGGAAACCTAAAAAGCTAGATTATCAATCCCTAAAAACCCTTTATGAGGAGCTCCAGAATGCGCTGCACTCAGGCTTACAACTGAATCAAGCCATCTCTCATTTTGCACTTTCTTCTTCCCACACTATTCTCTCTACAAACTGCCAAGCACTATTGAATGAACTAGAAAATGGCCGCCTTTTTAACGATACCCTGAGTAAACTCACCAAGCCTGCCGCAGCGCCCTATTGTCAATTACTCAATACCCAAGGAAGTCGAGAAGACTGCGAAAAAAGCCTAAGTATTTCTATCCGTCAGCTTACCTCTCTACTTGATTGGTCACATAGACTATTAAAGGCTATTGTCTATCCATTTTGTATCATTCAAATAGCACTGATTATACTCATTGCTAACCACGCCATGCAGTCACCTAATGTTGAGCATTATTATGTAAGAATAGTAAGTGACATCGCTATTTATGTGGTCTGTAGCATTGCCCAACTCAGCGTCATCAACAGCCTTAACAAGGGCCATGCATGTACTTGGCTTGAAAAATACAGCCAAAACTTTCGGCTCACCAAGCTTTTTTCGCTACTCAATAGCACAAGACAAACAGGTGTCACCTTGCAAGAAGCGCTAAAACACATGCCAAATTATTTCCAACATGCTGAAACAAAAGTGCAAATCTATCAGGTTTATTACACCCTACACCTAGGAAAAAGTTATGCATCCAGCTTTCCAAGCACTTGGTTTCCTCATGAATCGGCCATCGCTCTTCATTCTGCGACAAAGGATGGCAACATTGAAAGAGCCTTGATTCTTGCCACAAATGAGCATGAGAAACGCTGGCAAAAAAATATAACCCTGCTTGAAAAACTCATACCTGCAGTTTGTCTTCTCATTGCTGGCGGGTTTGTTACTTCCACACTCATTGCACTATACAAACCACTACTTGAAATACATTGATGAATATGACTACCATCGAATGCCTTTTGTATGTTTTATTGATTTCCAGTCTCGGTAGTTATGCTGCCGCCTTCACAATAAGATGGCCCGTTAAAAACCATTACTTATGGAGAAAAGAAGCCCACGCTTTACTCTCATTACCCTTCACAACCAAAGAGCCTGAAATCGTTTTGAAGCGTCGCTCCCAATGCATGCATTGCCATCAGTTGCTTGTATGGCAAGACCTAATCCCAATAGTGAGCTACCTATTACTAAAAGGAAGATGTCGTGCTTGTAAAAAGCGAATTTGTTACCGTTATCCCGTAATTGAGAGCCTTCATTTAGCCTGCTGCCTTCCCTTGCTCTGGCTTACTGATGATATCTACCAGCTTGTGTTGCAAACCATTATCATTAGCAGCTTAATCACGTCTGCCGCTATCGATTTTGAACACCAATTATTACCAGACGAATGCACAGTGTTGGTACTCGCTTGCGCCCTTCTATGGCATTTATCAACCAACACCCTACACAACAGCGTATTAGGCATGCTAATTGGTTTTAGTCTTATTTATGCTTTAAGACAACTTTATCTGGTCATAAAAAAATGTGAAGGTATCGGGTTAGGTGACGCAAAACTCATCGCTGCCCTTGGTGCATGGCTTGGGCTATCTAATCTGTCAGCGCTGTTACTTTGTGCAAGTTTAAGTGGAATCCTATACAATATGCTATTAAGTCGAAACGGATCTAAACCGATGGCATTTGGTCCTTTTTTAATTTTTTCAGCCCTATTGGTATTTTATTTATAAACCTATGACAAACAGTTCCCCTACTATCATTGGTCTTGCTGGCGGTATTGGTTCTGGCAAAAGCACGGTTACAAAATATTTTAATGAGCTGGGAATTCAGAGCGTTGATGCGGATGATGTTGCAAGACTGGTAGTGAAACCAAACTCCGATTGCTTAAAGAAAATTCACCTGCGCTATGGCAACGACATATTACTAAATGATGGGACGCTCAATCGAAAAGTACTGCGGGAGATTATTTTTGATCAACCCAAAGAAAGAGAGTGGCTTGAAGCGTTAACCCATCCTGTTATTCGACAAGAAATAATGGCTCAACTTAATGCCACCACCTCAAGGTACGTCCTGCTTGTTCATCCTCTATTATTTGAGACAAAACAAGACACACTGTGCAAATGGGTGATTGCGATTGATGTTCCAAGAGAAATACAGATCCAACGCATCATCAGTCGAGACAATGTCAGCCAGGACAGTGCAGAAAAAATTCTTGTCACTCAATTGGCTAATAACGAACGCATTAAGAGAGCTGATTTCGTCTTGGAAAACGCTGGCAATATTGCTGATATGAATGCTAAAGTCTTAAAATTGCACCAAAAAATTTTAGAGTCATTACTATGCTAAACAATAATACAGCAACCTTAGTTGCCTGTCCTACGTGCCAAACAAAAACGCCTTGGTCTAAAGAGAATGTTGATCGACCTTTTTGCAGCCCTAGATGCAAACTGATTGACTTAGGTGCATGGGCAAGTGAATCTTATGCTATTCCTCAGCAAACCTCAGAAGAGGATGAAATTTTCTCAGAAGATCTGGTCATTGACCCCAATAAATCCTTTTTATAATTGCTAAACACGGAATGTAATTATTTATGGCACAACAAGATTTTTCTAAGAAAAAAGCATTACTAATTGAGGATATGGCAGAAGCTCGGATCATGCAGCGCAAAATGCTGACAGACTTCGGGTTCACCTCAATCGACATTGCGATGAAAGCAGAAACTGCAATCGAGCTTCTGCGAAATCATTCTTTTGATGTCATTTTATCTGATTACAATCTCGGCAATGGTAAAGATGGCCAACAACTTTTAGAAGAAATACGCCATTCGAAACTAATACCACACACAGCAACCTATTTAATGGTAACAGCCGAAACCTCTATTGAGATGGTCATGGGTGCAATTGAATATCAGCCTGATGGCTATATCACAAAGCCTTTTTCTCAGGCCGTCTTACAAAGACGACTAAGTAAATTGTTAGAAACGAAAGAAAGATTACTCGAAGTCAACATGGCGCTGGATGCAAACGACTTTGATAAAGCAATACTCACTGCGAAACGCGTTAGCAAAAAGCACCCTTCACTGCTTGGTAAATGTGAAAGAATCATAGGTGAAAGTCTTTTAGAGATCAAAGAATACAAAAAAGCCCTATCTCTTTTTAATAAAACACTTAAAAATAGAAAAATGCCTTGGGCTCTGTTTGGCAAAGCAAAAACCTATTTTTTGATGGGTGAACTGGAAAAAGCCGAGCAAAACTTTCGCCAGCTCATGCTTGATAATCGATTTTTTGTCAGTGCTTATGATTGGCTTGCGAAAATCCAAGTCAAAAATGACAAGCTCGAAGAGGCACAAGCAACGCTGATCGAGGCAGTAGGCAAATCCCCGAAAAATATTCTTAGGCAAATGGAGTTGGGTAAAATCAGTCTCTTGTTGAACGACTATGTAGCGGCAGAAATGGCTTATCGACGAGCGGTTTTTTTAGCAAAATACTCTTGTTACAACACAGCGGAGGTTTATCTAAAACATCTAGAGTCTCTTGCCAGAATTTCTGACAGCGGACCACTACTACCTCGACAAAAAGACAATTTTGAAAACACTCTCAAAAAAGTACATGAGTCTTTTTTTGATGACCCAGACAACAAAGCAAAAACCTATGGCTATGAAATTGATGTTTACCTCGCCGATAACGACAAGTCAACCGCCAAACAAATTTTCGAGGCTTGGCTTAGTGAAGTAAAATCTGGTAGCGCAACACCACCAAACAAACAACAAACTGCTATTTTCACAAAATCTTTTGGAAGCTAAAGATGAAAAAAATCGACATCAGTACCATCTTAGCCAGTGCAATACATGAAAGTAAAAACCAAGTAGGCACTTTACTGTATCAGTTACAAAGCCTTAAAGACGCTATTAATAATGATGACGCTCACCAAAAGAAAATCATCTCAATTGAAGAATCTCTAAAAAAACTCAATGATGAGTGGGTAGAATATTTATACCTTTATAAACTCGCCTCAGATGGCTATGAGCTACATGTTGATACCTTTTTGCTCGATGAATTTCTTGACGACCAAGTATTTGCTTTATTCCCTTCAGCAAAAGCCAAAAACTTGGAATTAGAGTATGTCTGCGATCCAACCTTAACAGGCGTATTTGATGAGCGCCTCATGACGGCTGTGGTCAGTACAGCTGTCTATAATGCTTTACGATTTGCAAAAACAAAAATTCGTATTAGTGCAACGAAAAACGCAGATTTTCTTGTTATTTCTGTCGAAGACGATGGAAAGGGCTTTAATCAAAGTGATGATCAGCAAGATGTCTTTCTGGAAGGCAACACTGGATTAGGATTGTATTTTGCCGAGTTATCCGCAACAGCTCATGTGATCGACACGGTAAAGGGCTTCATAAAAAAAGAGTCTTCTTTGACGCTTGGTGGTGCCAACTTAAGTGTGTATTTACCACAACCCTCTGCAGATCAGTCTCTCTCCTTTAAATAATTTGCCAATAACGCCCCTGCTTCCTCTATATGCTGCCTCAATAAAACGAGCGCAGCATTTTTATTTCTAGACTCCACAAATCCTAATAATGCCTCATGTTGATGTTGACTCGTTTGTCGATAAGCCAATGGTCCATATTGAAAACCTAAATAGCGAACAGCTTGCCGATTTAGACGCTCTACTTCACGGTGCAATGTTGGCCTATCAGCCGCACGATAAAGGCTATCGTGGAAACACCAATTCAATTCACCACGATGAATAAGCGTTAAATTCTTTTCATTAAGCGCTTCAAGAAAATCCCTTGCCGCGGCAATATCTCTTTGTGTGATGTGATCAAATGCTAACTTTAACAACTGACATTCTAACTCGGCCCGCATGAAAGAAAGATCTTCGGCTTCCTGCCAATTTAAGTCAGGAATCATCACGCCAGCCTTGCCATTTGGTACCAGCCACCCCTCTGCCTTTAATGACAGTAAAGCATCTCTGACTGGAATTCGGCTAACACTATAGCGAACAGATAAATCTTTTTGGCGCAATGGCTGCCCTTTGGGTAATCGGCTGTTTAAGATATCATCTTTGATTTTTTCACTAATATCCACGCAATCAACCTTTTGCTTTCAATTTAACATTGCCGATTATAAGACAGATTGTCCCAAACAAGATCCCCCAAAAAGCAGATGCAATCCCCCCAAATGACACACCTGACACGGTCACCAAAAAAGTCACCAACGCCGCTTCACGATTAGCATCATCCGCCATCGCATTTTTCAAATTCATTCCAATGGTTCCTAATAGTGCAATCCCTGCTAAAGCCGCCACCATGGTGGCCGGAAAAATTGAAAATAAAGTAACAACCGATGTGCCCGCTAATCCTGCAAGCCCATAAAAAATACCAGCAGATAGCCCCGCAATATAACGACGTTTAGGGTCTTTATGGCACTCTTCACCAGAGCATATCGCCGCGGTAATGGCTGCGAGATTAAAAGCAAAGCCACCTAAAGGAGCCAGTATAATTGATGTAAAACCAGTCCAACTGATTAAAGACGACACAGGGGGTTGATAGCCACTACTGCGCATGACAGCAACACCTGGAATATTCTGCGAAGTCATCGTCACAATGTACAAAGGTATACCGATACCGAGCAAAGCACCTAGGTTCCATTCCGGCCACACCCAAACCAAACCACCCACTTCAGAAGGAATATTAGACACAAGGGATCCATCAGACCTTGCCAAAACAAACGCAACACCAGCGACCAAAACGAATAAGACGGCATAACGCGGAACTAGACGCTTACTGAGCAAATAGGTCAGTAACATAATACCAACAAGAAACACATCACTCATCATGGCATCGAAAATTGACAGCCCAAACTTAAAAAGAACGCCCGCCAACATGGCGCATGCAATCGGTAAAGGGACTAAACGCATTACTTTATCAAATAAGCCAGATACGCCCGTTAATAATGTTAGCACGCCCGCAAAAACGAATACGCCAATAGCTTCAGCATAAGTAATATTACCCAAACTTGTGGCAAGTAACGCCGCGCCGGGCGTTGACCAAGCGGTTATCACTGGAGAGCGGTACCACAGAGACAGAAAGAAACAGGTCGCCCCCATGCCGAAACCCAATGCCATAATCCAAGAAATAATTGTGCTTGAATCTGCACCCGCCGCCTGAGCAGCTTGAAAGACAATGGCAACCGAGCTTGCAAAGCCAATTAACACCGCCACAAAACCCGCAACTAATGCACTTAAACTCATGTCGTTTAAAATTCTAAGCACAACTCAACTTCCTTGGAAAAACTAAAAGAGTGCTAACTATATTTCATCAAGACTATTTTTGTATACATTTTTGCAAATCTAATTATTGAGTAAGCATGTAACCGACTAAACCCACGGCAAACCCCATTACGGCTCCCATAGGTGGAGCCCAATGCTTTTCTAAAGCAACCTGAGGCGCAATATCTTGAAACACCGCATATAAAATTCCTCCAGAAGCAAATAACATCAGCCCTGACACAATTGATGGCCAGTCAGACAACCAAAAATAAGCGATCATTCCAGACACAGGACCACACAGTGCCAAGACAAAAAAGCACAAAATGATGCTCCAAGGACGATAATCAGAAGATGACCTTAACTCTCGAAACGCATTAAAGCCTTCGGGTAAATTTTGCATCGCAATCAACACAGCAAGTAGCACCGCATTGGTACCGCCTAAAGCAAATGCAGCGCCTAAAGCCAATGATTCAGGAATAAAATCGGACAACATGGCGACTAGCTGACTCATTGACGTCTTTTTATGAGATAAAAAAATATCCAACCACATAAACATCAAGCCACCAAGAAGAAACAGCACAGCAGCACACCAAGTAGAAAAATGTGCACTTCCCTCTGGCACAAGGACCAGAGCAATCGCGGATAACAACGCACCACCACCAAAAGCGGTAATACCATGCATTAGCTCTGTTTCTAGCCATTCTGGTGTTATACGTTCAAAATAAGCGATTAAAGCCCCAAAAGGCATCGCCAATCCCGCTAATAATGTCAACAAAAGTAAGCAATACAAAGGCGTCATAGCTCGAGTACTCCATAAAATATCACGCCATTATCAATGGAGAATGGGGCATTTGTCACCGCTATAAAATAAGGCGCCCTATGAGCGCCTTATTGAGGAGTTTTCAACGTATAGAGCGTGCTAACTGTTGTTACCAAGATAGGCGTTTAGAAACGCTTTCGTTCGCTCTTCTTTGGGTTGAGTAAATATCATTTCTGGTGGCCCTTCCTCAACAATGGCACCGTTATCAAAAAAGCACACTCTATCACTGATTTCACGTGCGAAGTACATCTCATGAGTAACGAGTAGCATGGTGAAATTATCTTCTTTGACGAGATTTCGAATAACGTCCAAAACCTCATCCACTAGCTCAGGGTCCAATGCTGACGTAATCTCATCCAGTAACAGTATAGATGGCTTCATAGCTAAAGCACGAGCAATGCCCACCCTCTGCTTTTGCCCTCCCGACAAATCATTCGGATAACTGTTCGCCTTATCTGACAAGCCTACCAGTTTAAGCAGTTTTTCAGCCGATGCCTCAGCCTCTTCTCGTGAAATACCTTTGACACGCATTGGTGCCTCGGTGATATTTCGCTTCACTGTCATGTGCGGAAACAAGTTAAAATGCTGAAATACCATACCAAGATGATGTCGCATTTTATGCAAATGCTTACTATTGGCTGGAACATACTGGCCCTGCCAAGGCATATGCCAAAGTGACTCTCCCGCCACATTAATATAGCCACCATCAATGCCTTCTAAAGTCATCAAGATGCGCAACAATGTACTTTTACCAGAACCACTTGGCCCAATGATCGAAACGATTTCGTTTTCTTCTACTTTAAAATTAAAATCACGGAAAATAACGGTATCGCCAAAGCACTTTTTAACATTCTTAAACTCAATAATTGGCGCATTCATTTCAAACTAAATCCTTCTTTTGGAAAGCGTCTTTCAACTTGATGGATGCCGTAAGCTGCTGCTACGCTAAACACAAGATACAAAATTCCCACTAACGTGAATGGCTCTAAATATCGAAAATTTTCAGAACCAATAATTTTTGCGATCTGCAACATCTCCAAGAGCGTAATAGCGGACAGCTGAGGAGTTTCTTTAAACATCGCAATGATATAATTCCCTGTGGCGGGAATCATGGGGCGAATAGCCTGAGGTAAGACAATGTCTTTATAGGTGTCTATCAAGGACAAATTTAACGCTCTTGCGGCTTCCCACTGCCCTTTTTCAATACCATCAATCCCACTTCGGAACACTTCAGATAAGTAAGCGCCATAATGAAGCCCCAAGGCAAACACGCCTGTGGCAAGAGGTGATAAACTGATCCCGAATTCAGGCATTACGTAATACAAAAAGAAAATTTGTACTAATAACGGCGTACTCCGAATGAACTCAACGATCCAGTAAACATTGGTTCTCAGTACACGACTGCTGCTACGACGCAGTAAAGCAAATACTAACCCCATGAAAATGGCAAAAATACTGCCTAACAATGTGGCTAATAAAGTGACTTTTGCTGCCGATAAAATCATCGGCAACACTTCCCAAGTAAATGCCCAATCCCATTGAAATCCATTCATGAATGAATACCTCCTCGACCCAGCCCCTTACTCAAATGTGTTTCTAATCGTCGGATGAAAAACACTAAGCACTGAGCAATTACGAAGTAAAACAGCAAGACAACACCAAATATTTCACCAACCTGTAGAGTGGTATCTGCCAAAGATTTGGCCTTAAAAGTTAAATCGCCAATCGTAATGAGGGATACCAATGAGGTGGCTTTTACTAACTCAATGGCCAAATTGCCAAAAGGCGGGATCATATTAACGAGGGCCTGAGGCATAATTATGCGCCACAGCCGTTGTGAGGCCGTAAAATTAAGTGCTATTGAAGCTTCATACTGCCCTTTTGGAACGGCTTGAATAGCGCCTCGCACGACTTCTGTTCCATAAGAACCAATATTCAACCCTAAAGCCATTACTGCGGCTGTCATTGCATCAATTGTGATACCAAAAAAAGGCAATACAAAATAGATCCAATACAACTGAATTAGTGCCGAAGTTCCACGAAAAAACTCAATATAAAAAATAGCAATTTGTTTGAAAGGAGCTGGTGCATACAGACGAATCAATCCGAAACTAAAAGCCATCATGACCGCTAGAGGTAGAGCCATCGCCACAATTTCAATGGTGACAATGGCTCCCTGGAGTAATACGGAGACAATTTCTCCAAATTCCATAGGTTATTTCCCCAGTATTATTGACACAATTCTTTTGCTGTCATGCCATCAGGTGAGGTGTGTTTACCAAAACCATAAGGCTCAACCATGGCAATATGCTCTTCTGTATCAACAAAATTTGCGATTTCATCATTAAACGCATCGCGCAAAGCAGTATCTGCTGGACGGAAACCAAAACCACCATACCCCTTAATTGTCTCACCATTAATCACTAAGGTTTTGAATGGCTGAGCCAACTCAACACGATCATCTTTTTGACCTAAAGACGCCATAGTTAAACTTGTCCCTGCAAGCGCATCAATTCGACCAGACTTCAATGCTGCTACACCAGAAGGGTAATCAGGTAATGTCACAATTTTGCTCATTTCTATACCAAAATCTCGAGCATAACCGTACTCTACCGCACCAGACATAACCCCTAATTTAACTGACTTATTTTTTATATCATCATAGCCATTTAAGCTTTCTGGATTACCATTTTGAACCAAAAAGCCCTCACCAATACTGTATGTTGGGTTTGAAAAAAGAATTTGTTCACAACGCTTTGGCGTAATGTACATACCAGCCGCGATGACATCAAAACGGCCTGCACGTAAACCAGGTATCAAAGAACCAAATTCTGTCACCACAACGTTCACGTCATTAACACCTAATTTATTCAAAACATGAACGGCAATGCTAGGCGCTTCACCCGCCGGCTTTCCATCCGAAGTGGTGTAGCCATAAGGCACTTCATTTGCGACACCAATCGTAACAGTACCTTCGTCGCGTATCTTATCTAACGTGTTTGCCACAGCAGCAGTAGAGAAGAGAGCCGCAGCAATATTAATTAGAGATATAACGTATTTTCGTGATAATTTTTTCATAATAAACCTCATGTTCCTTAAGAAAATGCTTAAAAAATAGCAATAAGTCCTTTTACACTAAATAAAACGCAGCAAATGATCAAGTATTAATTAGATCTGTAATTATTAGATCACACATCTAATAGTGTTATTTTAACGAAAAACGGGGGACACCCTGATAAAAACTCAGAGTAAAAGTTATGCTATACACCTCAACAAAAGTGACACTCAGGACGTGAATTTGAATGTAAAATATCGGATGTTTGAACGATCTAGCTAGAAGGCCACAACAAACAATGATGGCTTTCCACGGGAATGTTTTGCCAATATTGGGGGGTTACTCTTACCAGCCATTACCACCTCTCTTACAGGCAAATGGCAAAAACAGTTCTTAGCCAATTGAAATTGGTCCAATTGGCTAGGTACGTCAATCAATATATTATTTAGCCAATCTCGTTAATTTATAACCAATACGGGTAATACTACACGTACAGTTAAACCATGAGGTAGGGTATTTTCAAAGTACAAAGAGCCCTCGTACTTGTCGACAATATTTTTAACAATTGATAAGCCAAGACCAGCTCCATCCACTTCTCCTGAACGAAAAAACCGTTCACTGAGCCTCTGTTTTTCTTCTTTGTTTACCCCTTTTCCTATATCAATGACGGTCAATTCAAGTTGATTAACAGACTGACTCCAGACAACACGAATCAGCGATTTTTCAGGTGAAAATTTTATCGCATTGCTAATAAGATTTTGTAATAGTATCTCTATATGATTAGGCTCAACGTAACAATTCCACGATTTTCTATCATCAACCTCTAAACTAATTTCAATATTTTTTTTCCACGCCAGAGGAAGAATTCCTGCGATCATTGATCGACTAACAGCTAAGACATCTGCTTCTGTTTTAATCACTGTTTTTTGGTGTTCAAGACGAGCTAAAGCAAGTAGCTGAGAGACGATCCTAGTTGATCTATCCACCCCTAAAGTCAACTGCATTAGAGACTGATTGCGTTCTTCATCAGTCTCTGCTGATGCAGCATTCTCAGCATGAACTCTTAGAATACTTAATGGTGTACGTAATTCATGGGCAGCATCTGCTATCCAACGTTTCTCCCTGTCCATTAAGGAGTCAATCTCTACCAGCAATCCATTTAAAGCATTTTTAACGGGAAGCAACTCTTCTGTTGCGTAAGACAATTCAATTGGCTGCAATCTACTCGGTGTCATCGTTTGAATTCGTTGCGCAAGTTGCTGGAGCGGCTGAAGACCAAAACCAATGGCTGCCCACACCAGCAAAGCAAGAATTGGCCACGCTAATATTTCCGGAAACAAAGTTTGAAAAACAATCTGCTCCACTATCTCATCTCTCACATCAGACCGCTCAGCAACCACCACCTTAAGATTGCCTTTCACCTGATTTAAAGTGAAAGTTCGCCACTGATAGTGGTCTGCCACAGCATTACCATAACCATAAATATCGCTTTTTTGCTGTAATAAAAGCATCGAATCAGAGGCTATTTTTAGCTTGTCAGCGTGCCAGATTTGATAAAAAATTTTACTTTCGTATTTATGACCAACAGATAAGTCAGTATTAGCCTCATCAATTAATAAGGGTGATATGGCACTAACATTCGAATCAAGTTTTTCTATGTTGCTCGACAAAGTGAGTAACAGCCGAGCTTGTTGGGCCAACCTAGCATCAAATAATTCTTCTACTTCATGATTCGCAAAGAACAAGCCGATCAGCATGATAGTCACACTGGTTACGCTAAAAAGACACATAACAAAAAACAAGGTTCTTCTTCTGATAGAACTCAGAATCTTTTTATTAAGCCACTTCTTGATCAACAACATAACCGATCCCCCGTATAGTACGGATTAAATCGGGGAATAATTTCTTTCGTAAATGGTGAATGTGCACTTCTAAAGCATTACTTTCCACATCATCCCCCCAGCCGTACATCAACTGCTGCAAAACATCACGTGTAAACACATGACCTGGCTGACTAACAAGCTCATGTAGCAAAGAATATTCTCGCCGAGTAAGGTTGATGTCTTGATTTTGATAACTCACTTTATGACTAGCAGGATAAAGCACAAGGCCCTTATAGTGAATTTCACTGATTGCTCGTCCATAACTTCGACGTAATAATGCCCTAGCTCGAGCCTTGAGTTCCGTTACATCAAAAGGCTTTACTAAATAATCATCTGCTCCCAAATCCAATCCAGCCACTCTGTCTTCCAGCGCATCTCTAGCTGTTAGAATTAAGACAGGGACAGCATTTTCATTTGCTCGTATTTGTTTTAATACGGCTAATCCATCTAGCCTTGGTAAGCCCAAATCCAATATCACCAAATCAAACACTTCATTTACTAAGGCTTCTAGGGCATGAATACCATCATGAAGCAAATCTACTGTATACGCTTCACGCTTCAATGCGGTTACCAAGCCATCAGCCAAAGACGCATCATCTTCCACTACAAGTATTCGCAAACCTAAACCTTCCTTCATATAAAGACCAAGACAGATTCATACACGCCGTTTAACTGCGCCCCGTATTGACGGACACGGATCAAATGAGCGTAATTACAAAAGAATAGTAGAATTGCCGCAGCAATGACACAACACTTCAACAAAAACACACGATATCGCATAAACAAATAGATGCTACAGCAACAAAACTCAAACACCGTCATCATTTAATACCCCTTAAGATATCTATATTCCAGTACTATAAATACAGAACCTTAAGGAAAAATTATCACTGGTACTTTAGCGTCTTAATAATTGCTTAGAAAAAACACTAGCACCAAACGCACACTTTGAGCTGAGCATATGGGACGGTAAATTTTAAGCAAAAAAAGCCCTGACAGGTTCAGCCATCAAGGGCCTTCTTAATTAAATCTTGATCCCCTTGCGGGACTCTCACATGGCTATCCAATTCAACCAAGCCCACACTACCATCGGCGATGGCGAACGCCCGTGGCATGTAAAGAGTCACTTCTGGTTTCGGGATGGGATCAGGTGGTTCAACGCCTCTAGTTATGTATTCAAAACTCACTTTTTGAGAACGAAAAAAGGCCCTGACAGCTTCAGCTATCAGGGCCTTCTTAATTAAATCTTGATAACGACCTACTCTCACATGGGATCTCCCACACTACCATCGGCGATGGCGCTTTTCACTTCTGAGTTCGGGATGGGATCAGGTGGTTCAACGCCTCTATGATCATCAAGAAAACTGGTTTGTTTTATTAGCAACTCTCTAATAAAACCAAATTTTCAATTTCCTAATTATTGTTAGGCATTCTTAATTTAAAGCTTGACGATAAACTAGTATCACATGCTTATCTGTCAGAAATAGACCCACACTATCGTGAAAATCTATGTCTAAAATATTAAAGCTTGACGACGACCTACTCTCACATGGGATCTCCCACACTACCATCGGCGATGGCGCTTTTCACTTCTGAGTTCGGGATGGGATCAGGTGGTTCAACGCCTCTATGATCGTCAAGCAATTCG
>Ga0208645_1000056_pt1 | contig 193466 bp, 173 predicted proteins | sample VirMetDEL_Sep_01_FD_184519 | JGI IMG/M metagenome (GOLD analysis project Ga0208645, IMG submission 184519) | Aqueous microbial communities from the Delaware River and Bay under freshwater to marine salinity gradient to study organic matter... | ecosystem: Environmental > Aquatic > Marine >...
ACTGGTTGAGGTCGATGTTGGCGTCCAGGGAGGTCAGTTGCAGCTCATAGGCGAACAGCCGACCCAACTCTTCGCCGCCGCCCATTTGATTGAGCAACAGCACGTCCGGCCCGAGGGGGCTGGTGATTTTGGCCAGGCGTGAGGTTTGGTTGAATAGCATCGGGCGTCTCGAAAATGACTAAATAACTGAAGAAACCGAGTTCAAATGTGGGAGGGGGCTTGCCCCCGATGGCGGTGTATCAGTTGATGCATTCGGTGACTGATTCACCGCCATCGGGGGCAAGCCCCCTCCCACATTTTTGATTATGTTTCTTCAGGTCAATCGTTGAACTGATAGTGCAATTCATTATCCCGGCTACTGATCCGCACACCCGCCAGCGCCTTGCCTTCGAGCATGCGCGTGAGGAATTCACGGCTCATGTCCGGCAGCAGGCTGTTGGTGAGGATCGTGTCGATCATGCGCCCGCCGCTTTCGGTCTCGGTGCAGCGCGAGACGATCAAATCGACCACCGCGTCGTCGTAATCGAAGGCGACTTTGTGGGTGTTCTGCACACGCTTCTTGATGCGCTCGAGTTGCAGGCGGGTGATCGCCTTGAGCATCTCGTCGCTCAGCGGGTAATACGGGATGGTCACCAGTCGGCCGAGCAGTGCGGGCGGGAAAATTTCCAGCAGCGGCTGGCGCAGGGCTTTGGCAATGTCTTCCGGCGCGGGGATGTTCGCCGGGTCTTTGCAGACCTGGGAAATCAACTCGGTGCCGGCGTTGGTGGTCAGCAGGATCAGCGTGTTCTTGAAGTCGATGACCCGGCCTTCGCCGTCTTCCATCACGCCCTTGTCGAACACCTGGAAGAAGATCTCGTGTACGTCCGGGTGGGCTTTTTCCACCTCGTCCAGCAGCACCACGCTGTAGGGTTTGCGCCGTACCGCTTCGGTCAGCACGCCGCCTTCGCCGTAGCCGATGTAGCCCGGTGGCGCGCCCTTGAGAGTCGACACGGTGTGGGCTTCCTGGAACTCGCTCATGTTGATGGTGATGACGTTCTGCTCGCCGCCGTACATGGCTTCGGCCAGGGCCAGGGCGGTTTCGGTCTTGCCCACGCCGGAGGTGCCGGCCAGCATGAACACGCCGATCGGCTTGCTCGGGTTGTCGAGGCCGGCGCGGGAGGTCTGGATGCGCTTGGCGATCATCTGCAAGGCGTGGTCCTGGCCGATGATGCGTTTCTTCAGGTGCTGGTCGAGGTTGAGCACGGTTTCCAGTTCGTTGCGCGCCATGCGGCCGACCGGGATGCCGGTCCAGTCGGCGACCACCGAGGCCACCGCCTGGTAATCCACGGTCGGCAGGATCAGCGGGGTTTCGCCTTGCAGCGCGGTGAGGCGCTGCTGCAGGTCGACCAATTGCGCACGCAACTCATCGTTGCCGCTGTCGACCACGCCGACTTTTTCACGCAACGTGGCGCGGGTGGCGAGCAACTCATCGACCAGGGTTTTCTCTTCGGCCCAGCGGCTTTCCAGGCTGGCCAGGCGCTCGCGCTCGGCACTCAGCAAGGCTTCGCTGTTGCTCTGGCGTGCCCCGATGGCGATGCCGATCGCATGCTCGCGGGCGATGATCTGCAGCTCGGTTTCCAGGGCTTCGATGCGGCGACGGCTGTCGTCGACTTCGGCCGGCACCGCATGCAGGCTGATGGCGACGCGGGCGCAGGCGGTGTCCAGCAGGCTGACGGATTTATCCGGCAACTGGCGCGCCGGGATGTAGCGGTGGGACAGCTTCACCGAGGCTTCCAGTGCTTCGTCGAGGATCTGCACCTGATGGTGTTTCTCCATGGTCGAGGCCACGCCGCGCATCATCAGCAGCGCCTTGTCTTCCGACGGTTCGGCCACCTGCACTACCTGGAAACGGCGGGTCAGGGCCGGGTCTTTTTCGATGTGTTTCTTGTACTCGGCCCAGGTGGTCGCGGCCACGGTACGCAAGGTGCCGCGGGCCAGGGCCGGTTTGAGCAGGTTGGCTGCGTCACCGGTGCCGGCGGCACCACCGGCACCCACCAGGGTGTGGGCTTCGTCGATGAACAGGATGATCGGCTTCGGCGAGGCCTGGACGTCTTCGATGACCTGGCGCAGGCGCTGTTCGAACTCGCCTTTCATGCTGGCGCCGGCTTGCAGCAGGCCGACGTCAAGGCTGCGCAGTTCAACGTCTTTCAGCGCGGGCGGCACGTCGCCGGCGACGATGCGCAGGGCGAAGCCTTCGACCACGGCAGTCTTGCCCACGCCGGCTTCACCGGTGAGGATCGGGTTGTTCTGGCGTCGACGCATGAGGATATCCACCAACTGGCGGATCTCTTCGTCGCGGCCGACGATCGGGTCGAGCTTGCCGCTGCGTGCCTGTTCGGTCAGGTCGACCGTGAAACGCTTGAGCGCTTCCTGCTTGCCCATCGCACTCGGCGCCATCGCACCGCTGGCTTCGCCCGGAACGGCGCCGGCGTTGAAACCGTCGCTGGCCGTCAACGCATTCTCCGGCGAGTCGCCGACGTACTCGTCAAAGCGTTCGCTCAGGGCTTCGGCCTTGACCTTGTCGAACTCCGCCGACAAACCCAACAGCGCATGGCGCAGGCTCGGCGTCTTCAGAATGCCCAGCAGCAGATAACCGGTACGCACCTGGCTTTCGCCGAACATCAGGCTGCCGTAGACCCAGCCGCGCTCTACGGCTTCTTCCACATGGGAGGACAGGTCGGTGATCGAAGTCGAGCCCCGCGGCAGGCGGTCGAGGGCTTCAGTCAGGTCGCGGGCCAGGCGCGCCGGTTCCACGTTGAACTGACGGATGATGCGGTGCAGGTCCGAGTCCTGCAGTTGCAGCAACTGGTGAAACCAGTGGGCCAGTTCCACATACGGATTGCCCCGCAGCTTGCAGAACACCGTGGCGGCTTCGATGGCTTTGTAGGCCACGCTGTTGAGTTTGCCGAACAGTGCGGCGCGACTGATTTCACCCATGCTCTGGATTCCTTGAGGTGGTGGCGTGATCGGCGTAATGCCGGGCCAGGATTAGGTCGTTGGCATCAACCGCAGGGCGGCCGAGCCAGGTGTTGAAGCCCAGGCGGAACCGGCCGTTGAGTTGCAGCGCCGGGACTTCGGGTTGTTGCAGAACCAGGTTCAAGTCCCAGTCCAATTCATGGCCCAGGTACTCGGCCACCCAGGCCACCAGCTCGTTGAACGGCTGGCTGCCGGGCAGCATGCCCATGTAGTCGTCCAGCGCGAGCGGGCCCAGGCGGATGCGGAATTTGTGCTGGCGGTCCCACACATGGCTGCCCAGGCAGAAGTCCACGCCGAGCCGGTTGGCGCTGACCCCGACGCGACTGCGCTCGGGCAGTTCGAGCCATTGGCCGATGTATTCTTCGATCTCTACCGGCAGGCCGAAGTACTCGCCAAGGATCGCCTTCAAGCCATCCGGGTAGCGGGTCTGCGCCGACAGGTGGCCGCTGTAATGCAGCTTTGCCGTGTCGGGGATCAGCCCCTGGTTGAGCAGGCTCGGCATGCCCCGACCGCTCAAGGCCGCGAGGCGCGCCGACCAGTAATCATCGTCCGGGCGGTCGTGGCTGACGGTCGGCCGCGCCTCGGCCCAGGCCCGGTAGAACAGGCTCAACAGGCGATGGTGGAAGATATCCAGGAACTGTTTGCTGGTGCTGTCGGCATTGTTGCGCTGGCGTTCGCGCACGTACTCGGTGATGTGCAGCGGCAGCGGGCCGTTGGGGCCGCCGAGGCCGAAAAAGTACTGCTGCAGCCGCGCTGGCTTGCCCTCGCCAGCGGGGTCGACCGAGGCCAGGGTGGCCGGGGCGAAGGTGCAGTCGGCCTGTTGCCCGAGGCGCAGCGGGTCGTCCGCCAGGCGCAGGGACTGGCCCAGGCGCGGCAGGTCCGGCGATTCGCACTCGATACGCCGCAGCGCCTGGAAGAAATCGTATTCCCAGGGCTCCTGGTGCATCGCATCCAGGGTACTCACAGGGTCGGACGACGTCCGGGATTGGCTTTCCATCGCATGATCTCGCCGCGTTCGGTGGTACGGATCACCGTCTCGGTAAAACTGTTGATCGACACGTAGCGTGCCAGGAAGCGTTCCAGTACCGCACCGAGCAGGAACACGCCGGTGCCGCGAAACGCGTTTTCATCGAATTCCAAGGTGATTTCCAGGCCGCGCCCAAACACGATCGGGCCGTGCATCGGCAGGCGCCGGGTCACCGCTTTGCTGCTGACTTCGCGCAGGCCTTCGATCTGCAATTGCAGGGCGGCGTCGTTGCTGTCGCCATACAGGCGCAGCAGTTCGCGCAAGGCGCCTGCGCCCTGGCCCTGTTCGCTCAGGGACAAGTAGTTGAGCGACAACTGGCTGATCAGGCGCCAGGCCTTGGCGTCATGGGCGTGGCTGGCACGCGGGCGGCTGGGCCCGGCGACGCAGCGCACGGCCAGCACCGGGGCGCTGTCGGCGAGAGTGAAGTCGGTCTTGCCATTGCCCACGCTCATGAACAGCGGCAAGTCGCGGTTGGTACACAGCGCGCTCACGCCGAGTTGGCGCAGGTCGTGGCGATAGGGCGCTTGCTGGCTGTCCACCAGGCTGACGAAGGTTTCGCTGCCCACGTAGGTGGAGCGCGGGCCGTTGCGCCGCTGGTCGCTGGACAGCACCCGCGGCTCACGGCGCACGGTGTAGTACGCCTGGTCGCGGCCATAACGCGAGGGGTCGCGCACCGCATAGAACGGCAGGAACGGCTGCTCCGGCCCGGTGCCGTGGCCGGTGATGCCGTCGAGGGAGTGAATCTCGAAATCCATCGGCCGCGTGCGGTCGGCGATCACATGGTGTTCGTTGACCCGCTCGGACAAGTGGATACGGTCCACGCGTTTCGGGAACAGGTTGATCGCCGGGGTGCAGAACGGCAGGAACTGCGCGGCACCGACGCTGCCTTCCAGGCTCGGTTCGTGGCGGTCGAACAGCACGATCAGTTCCAGTTCCTGGCCGTCGCAACGCTTGACCGCACGGCTCAGCTCGGCGAACTCGACGAACAGGAAGCGGTGGGGCAGGGCGAAGTATTCCTGCAGCAACCGATAGCCCTGGAACGCCCGCGCCACCACGGGCATGGCCGCGTCGGCGTCGTCGAAACCGCGCGAGCGCAGCGCGTCCTGCGGCAGGCGCTCGACCCAATCGCCCCCCGGCTTGCGCGCAAACACCGCGCAGGCATTGCCCAGTAATTGTTCGTAGAGGCGGAACGGTTGCTCATCCGCACCGCTGAGGTACAGCGGCAGGTTGTCCAGCGCGAGGCTGTTGAACGGCAACTCGGCGCCGGTGCGCAGGGTCAGGCGCAAACCGGCCTTGGCTTTCGGTTCGCTGGCCGCCAGGCGCCCGAGCACGGCGGCGGGGTTGCCGAAGTACTCGGCGTGGCTGACCTGCAACGGCCACAGCGTCACCGGGTGAGCGGTGCGGTACTCGCAGCAGGTCTGGGTTTCGCGGCCCAACGCGGCGCGCAAGACGCTGTCGCGCGGCAACGGGAAACCGCTGGCCAGGGAGCCTTCATCCGGGTCGGTCTGCAGTTGCACCACGGTCATCGACGGGGTCGGCGCCAGGTAGTGCGGGTAGGCGATCTCCAGCAGGTTGTGGGTGAAGGTCGGGTACTCGGCGTCGAGCTTGAGCTGCACGCGGGCCGTGAGGTAGGCAAAGCCTTCGAGCAGACGTTCGACGTAGGGGTCGGCGCAGTCCATGCCGGACAGGCTCAGCCGACTGGCGATCTTCGGGTATTCCTTGGCGAACTCGGCGGCGCTTTCGCGCACGTGGTGCAGTTCCTGGTTGTACAGCTCCAGCAGGCGCGGGTTCATGGGCGTCTCCGCTGGTCGGCGTTGACCACGCGCACGTGGCCCGACTCCAGGTCCAGGTCGGTTTGCAGCAGCAGGCGCAACGGCACCGGCTGCGCCCACAGGTCGCCTTCGATCTCGAAGCTCAGGGCGTTGTGGTTCATCTCGCCATGGCCGACACGGGCTTTGACCCGCAGGGTGTGGCGCAGAATACGTGGCTCAAAGGTGGCGATCGCCTGGTAGATCAGGGCTTCCAGGGCCTTGATGTCGACGCTGGAAACACTGTTGCCCGCCAGCGCCGGCAGGCCGTAATTGACCACCGAGGTGCCGGCCGGGGTGTGCAGGGTGGCATCGGCATCGAGCAACGACGTGGTGTTGAGCAGCCACGCCAGGTCACGCAGCACCGAGGCCTTCAATTGGGTGAGGGACAGCACGCGCTTGTCGGCGCTTTCCTTCGGGTTGGTTGGGTCGTCGTCGGTCAACCGGTCCAACAGGGACGGTTGCAGACGGTCGCGGGAAGCGATTTCAGTTACCACCAAAGCAGCTCCACGGACGGGTTGCGAGAGGGACAAAGTGCCTGGGGCCGTGGCGCTGGGCCACGGCCGCCAGGGCTATCAGCGCTTGGTGTTGGAACGGATGTTCCAGCCAAACTTGATCGCGCCGCCGTCTTTGGTGCCGTCGGCTTTCTGCGGTTGGTAGTCGACCATCACCTGGGCGAAGTTCAGGGTGACGTTTTCGGTCAGGCGATCATCGGAGCCCGAACCGCCAGTGCTCAGGGACGTGACCAGCACTTCTTCCAGGTTGATCACCATGTACTCGACCTGGCTTTCACCACCGGCCTTGCGCACGGTCAGCTTGACCTTGTCGATGTGCTTGCCGCTGGCGCAGTGCATCATCAGGTTCGGCGAGGCCTTGTCGACGTACTTGGTCAGCGACAGGTCCTGGATGTTCACCTTGCCCGCGCCGCCGCCACCGCCTACGTGCATGTTGCCGGACTGGGACATGCCCCAGCTCCAGTTCAGCACGTCGATTTCGTCCTTGTGGGCTTTGTCCATGGACTCGCCCTTGATGTCGCCGATCTTGATGAAAATATCAACAGCCATGTTTTCTCCCTGTGTGGACTCAGCCACTGTATTTGTTAACGCCGCCGACCCCTGTAGGAGCGAGCTTGCTCGCGAAGGTCGTCAACGGTGACGCGGGCATCCTGGATGAACGCAGCGCCTTCAAGTTTTTCGCGAGCAAGCTCGCTCCTACAGGGAGCGAGCCAGTCCCGATTTTTTACGCGCTTTTCGCCGACGGCAGTTTCGATACCAGGCGCAGCGACACGGTCAGCCCTTCGAGCTGGTAGTGCGGGCGCAGGTAGAACTTGGAGTTGTAGTAACCCGGGTTGCCCTCGACGTCTTCCACGATCACTTCGGCTGCCGCCAGTGGGTGCTGGGCCTTGGTGGTTTCGGTGGAGTGCGCTGGGTCGCCGTCGACGTAGTTGAGGATCCAGTCCTGCAACCAGCGCTGCATTTCGTCCTTCTCTTTGAAGGAACCGATCTTGTCGCGCACGATGCACTTCAAGTAGTGCGCGAAACGGCAGGTGGCGAACAGGTACGGCAGGCGTGCGGCCAGGTTGGCGTTGGCGGTGGCGTCCGGATCGTCGTACTCGGCCGGCTTCTGCAGCGACTGCGCGCCGATGAACGCGGCGAAGTCGGTGTTCTTCTTGTGCAGCAGCGGCATGAAACCGTTCTTCGCCAGCTCCGCTTCACGACGGTCGCTGATGGCGATTTCGGTCGGGCACTTCATGTCCACGCCACCGTCATCGGTAGGGAACGTGTGGGCCGGCAGGTTTTCCACTTCACCGCCGGACTCCACGCCACGGATGCGCGAGCACCAGCCGTAGTGCTTGAACGAACGGTTGATGTTCACCGCCATCGCGTAGGCGGCGTTGGCCCAGGTGTACTTGGAGCTGTCGGCGCCGTCGGTGTTTTCTTCGAAGGCGAAGGCTTCCACCGGGTCGGTCTTGGCACCATAGGGCAGGCGCGCCAGGAAGCGCGGCATGGTCAGGCCGATGTAGCGCGAGTCTTCCGATTCACGCAGCGAGCGCCAGCCGGCGTATTCCGGGGTGGTGAAGATCTTGGTCAGGTCGCGCGGGTTCGACAGTTCCTGCCACGAGCCCATGCCCATCACGGTCGGCGAAGCGGCCGCGATGAACGGGGCGTGCATGGCGGCGCAGACTTTGGACAATTCGCCCAACAGCTCGACATCCGGTGGCGACTGGTCGAAGTAGTAGTCGCCGACCAGGCAACCGTAAGGTTCGCCGCCGAACTGGCCGTATTCTTCTTCGTACATCTTCTTGAAGATCGGGCTCTGGTCCCAGGCGGTGCCCTTGAATTTCTTCAGGGTCTTGTGCAGGTCCGGCTTGGAGATGTTGAGCACGCGGATCTTCAGCTGCTCATCGCTCTCGGTGTTGTTGACCAGGTAGTGCAGGCCACGCCAGGCGCTTTCCAGCTGCTGGAAATCCGGGTGGTGGATGATCTGGTTGACCTGGGCGGTGAGCTTGGCGTCGATGGCGGCGATGATCGATTCGATCGACTTGATCGCATCGTTGGACACCAGGTCAGTCTGTGCCAGCGCCTGCTCGGCGAGTGTCCGCACGGCGGTTTCCACGGCTTCGCGGGCACGCTCGGTCTTCGGTTTGAACTCTTGCAGCAACAGCGAGGCGAACTCGCTGGTTTCTTCGGTGGCGCCCAGGTTCTGAGCGCTTTCGCGCACGGTATTCTCGGTCATGATTACTGCTCCCCTGCCGGCTTCGGCGCGCTCGCAAGGGCCTGCAGCAATGCCGGGTCCTTGATCGCTTTCATGATGATTTCTTCAGCGCCGGTCTTGCCGTCCATGTAGGTCAGCAGGTTGGCCAACTGGGTACGGGCTTCGAGCAGCTTGTTCAGCGCATCGACCTTGCGGGCCACGGCGGCCGGGCTGAAGTCGTCCATGCTTTCGAAAGTGATGTCCAGGCTCAGGTTGCCTTCGCCGGTCAGCTCGTTGGGTACGTGGAACGCTACGCGCGGTTGCATGGCCTTGAGGCGCGAGTCGAAGTTGTCGACGTCCACTTCAAGGAACTTGCGGTCGGCCACGGGCGCGAGGGGCTCGGCGGGTTTGCCGGCGAGGTCGGCCATCACACCCATCACGAAGGGCAGCTGGACCTTTTTCTCGGCGCCGTAGAGCTCGACGTCGTACTCGATCTGCACTCGAGGCGCGCGGTTGCGCGCGATGAATTTCTGAGAACTTTGCTTCGCCACGTTGCTGCTCCTGGTCGCTTGAGCGACGGTGTTGTTACTGCGCAGTCGGGCGGCTTACTCGCCGTCCGGGCCACGCAGGTTTTCAAATTGGGACATGCCGTCGGGAATCAGATTGCGCACGATGGCCGCGAAGTCGGCATGCACCAGATGCTTTGCGCGGTTCAACAACACCGGCAGCGGGCTCGAAGGCTCGTGACGGGTGTAGTACGCAAGGATCTTGTCGAGGCTGCGCAGCACGTCATCGCGGTTGGCGATGTCGCCGCTGGGGCGCGGTGCGGTGGGGGCGGCGGCGAAGTCGGCCGAGGGGGCATTGTCGTCACTGACGGCCTCGGGTTCGCGGCTGCTGGTCTCACCGTTCGGTACAAATTGGCTGAGGATCTGCAGCGCCTGCTTGAGCGGTTGCTTCAACAGGCTGAGGTCGACGCCCTGGGCCGAGCCGACCTGGTCGCTGACCTGTTGTTCGATGGCTTCGCAGGCGGCACGCGCGGTGCTCAAGGCGTCGCGGGTGGCTTGCAGTTGCTCGGGGTCGCTGTCGAGGAACGCGGCGTTGAGCTGCTGGGCGCCGAGTTGTTCATCGGGAAAACTCATCAGGCCGCTGGCGTTCAGCGCGGCGCGCAGGCTCACGGCGCCGAAGGTGCGCGAGCGCGTGAGGATGCTTTCGCGCAGCAGGCGGATCGTCGCGTCGCCGGTCAAGCCGGACAGGGCGTTGATACGCACGGTGGGGTCGTTATCGTCGTCGGCATCCAGGCGCGGGTGCAGGTCGGCCCAGTATTCGCGCAGCAGCGCGTTGATCAGCGTTAGCGCGTCGGCCAACCCGGCCACACCCTGGAGGGCGAGGGCGCTTTGCAGCAGGAAATGGGTGATGCGCAGGTCTTTGCTGCGTTGCAACAGGTCGAGGCTTTGCTGCTGGATGCTGCGCCAGTCCGGCGGTTCGGCAGGCAGGATGGCGTCGCCCATGCTGCGCTCGGGCTGCCCCTTGGCATCACGCTCCAGTTGTAGAAATTGCGCGTCATATTCCATGTCTTCGCCACATGGCGAAGTCGCGGAAACGGCGGCGAGCAGCAACGGCACATCCACTGAAATCGATCTCCCTATCGGCCCGTTAGATGACGGGCAATTCATGCATTAGTTGCGTGATGAACTTTGCATGTTTTCTTGGTCATATACGTGTGGCGCCACTAATGTGCCATCACTGGTATTCAAGAAGTTGTGCATTTTTGGTGTAGTAGTTATGGCTTGTCAAGGTAAGCTATTCGCCCTCTGTGACAGATGTGCGGTACTTAACAACCTGCGCGACTGGTGAGTCGAGTGGTGTTCCACGATAGGGTTTTTGTCATTGAGGCCAGTTAAGATCTGCGATCATGCTGGCAAAAAGCAGATTATGACCGTGGTTTGCGTCGCCTGGCGCGATCTCTCGGGAAAGGCGCTCGCCGGGAATCGATTGCGCGCGAAGTATCAGCAAGGAGGCAAGATGTCGCTGTGTTTGACTATCACTAGTTATCACAAGATTACCCCTGGGCAGTGTGCCGAAAAGTCCTTGAACCAGGGCTCGATGGCTATCGGCCGCAGCTCGGATAATGACTGGGTATTGCCTGATCCTGAGCGTCTGGTGTCCTCGAAACATTGCGTAATTCAATACAAAGATGGTCGTTATTATTTAACCGATAACAGTACAAACGGTGTGGAGTTGGTTAACGCCGGCATCCGTCTGCGTCGGGGTAATAGCGAGCCGTTGCAGGATGGCGAGCTGATCCGCATCGGTGATTACGAAATCCAGGCGCGCATCGATTTCAACGTACAGGCTGTGGATAACCAGGCGTTTGCCGGGGATTCCCCGAACAGTTTTGAAGCGCTGATGGGCGCCGTCGCCAGCAAGCCGGTAGCCACGCCAGTGATCGCGCCGCAGTTCCAGGGCGCGTCGTCGATGGATACCTTGCCGGACCTCTTCGATTTTCTCAGCCCGACCGCCGTGCCGCCGCCGACCGTGGCCGATCATGTGCCGTCCGAGCAACACGACTTCCGCCCGCCGACCCCGGTGGCCGTGCCGGTGGTCGAGCCGCCGGCCGCGTCGGGCTCGGTCATCCCTGAGGATTGGGACCTGTTTGGCGACACGCCGGCGCCGGTGGTCAGCGCACCGCCACCGCCACCGCCTGAGCCGGTGATCGCGCCGCCACCTGTGGTCGAGCCTGTGCTCCCGGTGGCCGCCGCCCAGCAACCCGATCTTTTGCACGCCTTCCTGCGCGGCGCCGGCCTGGACCCATTGCGCCTGGACAAGGCCCAGGCCGAAGCCCAGATGGAAAGCATCGGCCGCAGCTACCGGCTGATGGTCGAAGGCCTGATCGACGTGTTGCGTGCCCGCGCCAGCCTCAAGGGCGAATTCCGCATGCAGCAGACGATGATCCAGCCCGCGGAAAACAATCCGTTGAAATTCGCCCCGAATGCCGACGAAGCGCTACAGCTGCTGCTGCGTCATGGCAACCAAGCGTTTATGGCACCGGACATTGCAGTGCGCGACAGTTTCGACGACCTGCGCGCTCACCAATTGGCGGTGATGGCCGGTGTGGAAGCGGCGATCAAACACCTGCTCAGCCGCTTCGAACCGGCGCAGCTGGAAGAACGCATGGGCAAGCCCGGCGGGCTGTCGAGCCTGTTCAGCGGCTCGCGCCAGGCCCAGTACTGGCAGCAGTTCACCGAGCTCTACAGCAATATTTCCCGCGAGGCCCAGGAAGATTTCCAGGACCTGTTCGGCCGCGAATTCAGCCGAGCCTACGAAGAGCACAGCGCACGCCAGCGTCGCTGAGCCGCAACGCATGGATAAAACGGAAAGCTAAGTACGTCATTGAGGACGAAGGATGATTCCCAGGTTTTTACTCGCAGTGGCCAGCCTGCTGATGCTGGCGGCGTGTACCAAGGATGTCGCCGAACCCCAGGCCAGCGCCGCCGAGGTTGAAGCGAACAGCGCTGCCGTCGAGCTGCACTTTCACGCGATTGCCGGGCTCAACCCCGGCGCCAACGGCCAGGCCGCCCCGGTGCGGGTGCGGATTTTCGAACTGAAAAACGCCGCCACCTTCGGCCGTTCGGATTACTTCGCCCTGGCTGACCGTGCGCAATCCACCCTCGGTCTCGACCTGCTGGACCAGGACGAAGTGATGGTGCAGCCCGGCCAGCAGTTGAGCATCCAGCGCGACCTCGACCCGTCCACCCGCCAGATCGGCCTGTTGGTGGGCTACCGCGAGCTGGACCGCGCGCAATGGCGCACGGTGCTCAACGTGCCGCCGCGCCAATACACCGAATACCAGATCAGCCTCGATGTGCGCGCCGTGCGTGCGGACGTCGTGGTTTCCCCATCCAGCCCAGCCCAATAACAAGCAATCGGAGCCCCCATGTCCTGGAACAATCGCGTGGTCTGGTCGGAAGGCATGTTCATCGGAACGCAGCACTTCCAGCAGCATGACCGTTACCTGGAAAACCTGATCGACGCCCGCAGTCGCCCGTTGTCGGCCGGGGCCTGGGGGTTTTCCGAGCTGCTGATCGATCAGGGCCTGCTGGCCCAGGGCAAGCTGGCGATTGTGTCGGCACGCGGCCTGCTGCCCGACGGCACGCCGTTCAATATCCCCCAGGATGACTTGGCGCCCAGCCCGCTGAATATCGACGACAGCCTGCGTGACGGCCTCGTCTACCTGGCCTTGCCGCTCAAGCGCGCAGGGGCCCGCGACACCGTCGACGACGGCGAAGCGCTTGGCGCCGCCCGCTACGTGAGCCAGGTGCGCGAAGTGCGTGACGACAACGCACCGTTCGAGAATCGCGCCCCGGTGGCCGTCGGCTCCCGTGCGCTGCGCCTGTTGACCGCGCAGGACGGCATTAGCGATTACGCCGCGATCGGCCTGGTACGCATCAAGGAAAAACGCGCCGACCGTGCGCTGGTCCTCGACGACAGCTACATCCCGCCAGTCCTCGATGTGGCCGCGAGCAAACCGCTGACCGCGTTTCGCAGCGAACTGCTCGGCCTGCTGCACCAGCGCGGCGAAGCCCTGGCCGGGCGTGTGGTCGCCTCGGGCGCGGGCGGCGCGTCGGAGATTGCCGACTTCATGCTGTTGCAACTGGTCAACCGTGCCCAGCCGCTGATCCAGCACCTCAGCCAACTGAGCCCGCTGCACCCGGAGCGGTTGTTCAGCGAACTGGTCAGCCTGGCCGGTGAGTTCGCTACCTTCTCCACCACCGGCCGGCGCCCCCAGGAATACCCGCAGTACCAGCACGACGACCTGGCCTTGAGTTTTGCCCCGGTGATGCAGGCCCTGCGTGAAGCGCTGTCGATGTTGATCGACAGCAAGGCCACGCCGATCCCGATCGTCGAGAAAGCCTACGGCATCCACGTGGCCATGCTCGCCGACAAAACCTTGATCGACAGCGCCAGTTTCATCCTCGTGGTACGCGCCGATGTGCCCGGCGAGACCCTGCGCGCGCGCTTCGGCCAGCAGAGCAAAGTCGGCTCGGTGGAGCACATTCGCGACTTGGTCAACCTGCAACTGCCCGGCATTGGCCTGCTGCCGTTGCCGGTGGCGCCGCGCCAACTGCCGTACCACGCAGGCTCGACCTATTACGAGCTGGACCGGGGCAGCGAGCACTGGCAGCAGTTGAGCAATTCCGGCGGCTTCGCCTTCCATATCGCCGGGCAGTTCCCGGGCTTGAACCTGGCCTTCTGGGCGATCCGAGGATAATCCGCGATGCACCCCAATGATGATGACCGCACCCAGTTCATGCCGCGCCCGGGTGGCCGTGCGCCCGAACCCGCGCGTGCCGAACCGGCGCCGCTGTCGATGCCGGCCGCGCCGATCCTGACCGGCAAAAGCCACGGCCTGAACCCGCTGGAAAGCGCCGCCGGCCCGCTGCTGGCCTTGCTGACACGCCTGCGCAACACCATCGCCCACCCGGCGCCGGCCAGTTTGCGTGCGCAGTTGCTGGCCTATCTGCGCCAGTTCGAAGAGCGCGCCGAAGCTGCTGGCGTGGCGCGCAACGAAGTGCTGCTGGCGCGTTACGCCCTGTGTACCGCACTGGATGAGGCGGTGTTGAGCACGCCGTGGGGCAGCACCAGCGATTGGGGCAAGCAGAGCCTGCTGATCACCGTTCACAACGAAGCCTGGGGCGGCGAAAAGGTCTTCCAGCTACTCGACCATTGCCTGCAAAGCCCGCGCGAGCGCTTGTACCTGCTGGAACTGTTGTACCTGTGCATGTGCCTGGGTTTCGAAGGCCGCTACCGCGTGATGAACGATGGTCGCAGCCAGTTGGAAGCCCTGCGTGAACGTACCGCCGCGGCGATTCGCAGCGCCCGGGGCGACCACGAGCGCGAGCTGTCGCCGCACTGGCGCGGCGTGACCGTGGCGCGCGATCGCCTGGCGCAGTTCATGCCGCCGTGGATCGCCGTGGCCATCGGCCTGGCGCTGCTGCTGGCGTTGCTGTTCGGCCTGCGCCTGAAGCTGGCCGCAGACGCCGAGCCGGTGTTCAAGAATATCCATGCCCTGGGCGAGATCCCGGTGCAGGCCATCGACCGCCCCGTGGCGCAGCCGAAAGTGATCGAGCGCCCGCGCCTGGCCGGTTTTCTGGTGGAAGACATCAAGGCCGGGCGCGTCGCGGTGGAAGACAAGGTCGACCGTTCCGTCGTGACGATCCGCGGTGATGAGCTCTTTGCGTCGGCCAGCTCCAGCATCGTCGACGACTACCAGCCGCTGATGCTGCGCATCGCCGACGCGATCCGCAAAGTCAAGGGCCAGGTGCGCGTCACCGGGCACAGCGACAACCGCCCGATTGCCACGCTGCGCTTCCCGTCCAACTGGGCCTTGTCCGAAGCGCGGGCCAAGTCGGTGCTGGAGATCCTCGCGGCCAAGACCGGCCAGGGCGATCGCTTCAGTGCCGAGGGCAGAAGCGACACCGAGCCGGTGGCGACCAACGCCACCGCCGAAGGCCGAGCCCGCAATCGTCGGGTTGAAATCACCGTACTCGCGGAGGGCGTCGAGTGAAGGCGTTTTTCAGTTTCATGATTCGCTGGGTGATCCCGTTGCTGGGCCTGATCGCCCTGAGCTTGATCATCTGGTTTGTCGGGCCCCTGCTCGACGTGCTGGTGCCCGAAGGGCGGCGCTGGGCGCTGATCGTCCTGCTGTTTGCGGCCTGGCTCGCCTACCGTGTGTTCCGCATCCTCCAGGCCCGTCGCCAGGCCGCCGAAGTGATGCGCAGCCTGGCCGCGCAAACCCCGGCCGACCCCAACAGCGTCGCCACCGCCGAAGAACTCACCAGCCTGCGCCAGCGCATGGACGAAGCCCTGGCCCTGCTGAAAAAAGCCAAGCTCGGCGGGGATGAGCGGCGCAACCTCTACGAGCTGCCGTGGTACGTGATCATCGGCCCGCCGGGTTCGGGCAAGACCACCGCGCTGGTCAATTCCGGGCTGCATTTCCCGCTGGCTGCCCAATTGGGCGCCGGGGCGGTGCGGGGCGTCGGCGGCACGCGCAACTGCGACTGGTGGTTTACCGACCAGGCCGTATTGCTCGATACCGCCGGCCGCTACACCACCCAGGACAGCAACTCCCCGGTGGACAAAGCCGCCTGGCTGGGCTTCCTCGACCTGTTGAAAAAGCAGCGTTCGCGCCGCCCGATCGATGGCGCCTTTATCGCCATCAGCCTGTCGGACCTGCTGCTGGGCAGCGAAGCCGAACGCGCTGCCCACGCGGCGGCGATTCGCCTGCGTATCCAGGAGCTGTACACCCAGCTGGGCGTGCGTTTCCCGATCTACCTGATGCTGACCAAGCTCGACCTGGTGCCGGGTTTCATGGAGTTCTTCGACAACCTGAGCAAGGAAGAACGCGCCCAGGTGTGGGGCATGACCTTTGCCCTGGACGACGGCAAGCACAGCGACAGCCCCCTGGCGCACCTGCAAAGCGAATTCGCCGGCCTCGAACAGCGCCTCAACGAACGCCTGGTCGAACGCCTGCAACAGGAACGCGACCCGGCGCGGCGCGACTTGATCTACGGCTTCCCGCAGCAGTTCGGCGCATTGAAAGATTGCCTGCAAAGCTTCCTCGAAGGCGTGTTCAAACCCAACGCCTTTGAAGAGCGCGTCTTGCTGCGCGGCGTGTACTTCACCAGCGGCACCCAGGAAGGCAGCCCGATCGATCGCTTGATCGGCACCATGGCCCAGAGCATGAACCTGGACCGCCAGCACCTGGCACGCCAGAGCGGCAGCGGGCGCAGTTACTTCATCGAGAAACTGTTCAGCGCAGTAGCCTTTGCCGAGCGCGGGCTGGTGGGCGTCAACCCGCAGGTCGAGCGGCGGCGCAAATGGATCGCACGCGGCGTGCTCGCGGCCACCGTGGCGCTGGTGATCGTGGTCAGCAGCCTGTGGTGGGTCAGTTATCGCGCCAACCAGGCGTATATCGCCCAGGTCGACCAGAAGGTCGCGCCCCTGGGCCAGGCCGTACAGAACCTCAGCCCGGCACAGCGCGAAGTGCTCGCCGTGTTGCCGTTGCTCAACGCGGTGAAACACCTCGCCGGGGATTCGCCAAGTTGGTCCGAGGGTCTGGGCCTGTATCAGGGCGATATGCTCGAAGCCGAATCCGCCAGCGTCTATCGCAAGCTGTTGATCGCCGTCTTCGCGCCGCGCCTGGTGACGCGCATCGAGGAGCAACTGCACGGCGGCGGTAACTCCGACTTCCTCTACGAAGGCCTCAAGGCTTACCTGATGCTCGCCGACACCGAGCATTACGACGCGGACTTCATCAAGGCCTGGATCGCCCTCGACTGGGACCGCAACCTGCCACGCGACCTACCCGCCGATCAGCGCCAGGCGCTGGCCGAACACTTGCAGGCGTTGTTCGAACGTCACCCGCCGAGCGCACGCCTCGATGCGCGCTTGATCGACGACCTGCGTCGGCAGTTGCAACAACTGCCGGTGGCCCAGCGCGTGTATGACCGGGTCAAACGCCAGAAACTGCCCGACGGCATTCCAGACTTCCGCCTCAACGAAGCCGCCGGCCGCGACGCCGCATTGGTGTTCAGCCGCAAAAGCGGCAAGCCGTTGGGCGAGCCGCTGAGTGGTTTCTTCACCGCCAAGGGCTATCGCCAGGCGTTCCTGCTGAGCAGCCTGAACCAGACCGGCACCCTGGCCGAAGAGCAATGGGTGCTCGGCCATGAGCAGGCCGACCAGCAGAACGTGGTCAGCCTGGCCGCCGACGTGCGCCGCCTGTACTTCCAGGACTACCAGCGCCAGTGGGATGCGTTGCTTGCCGACATCGACTTTGTACCGATCACCAGCGTGGCCCAGGCGGCGGACGTGCTGCGGGTGATTTCCGGGCCGACCTCGCCGCTGAAAAAACTGCTGGTGGCGGTGGCCAGGGAAACCGACTTGCAGGCAGAGGAACGCCAGTTGGCGGCCAAGGGCGTGCCGGTCGAAGGCGGCGTGGACAAGCTCAAGGAACGCCTGGGCAACCTGCTCGGCCAGGCGCAACCGAACGCGGATGCGCCGGCTGCTGCGGACGACCCGGTGACCGCGCACTTCGCCGAGCTCAACAGCATCGTCAGCAAGAACGAAGGCGAGCCGGCGGCCATCGATGGCCTGCTGGCGGATATGAACGCGCTGTACGTGCAAGTCAGCGCCATGGTCGGCGCCAGCGGCGATGCCTTGCTCGGTGAGGCCAAGAACCAGGCGGCAGCGGCGGCCACGCGGGTCAGCCTGAACGCCGAGCGCCAGCCGCCGCTGGTGCAGGGCATGGTCAAGTCGGTGGTCAACTCGACCACCAACAGCATGATGGGCGGGGTGCGCAACCAGCTGAACGCGGCGTGGGTCAGCGAAGTGGTGAACGTGTATCGCCAGTCCCTGGCCGGGCGTTATCCGATGTCGCCGGGCAGCGCGCGTGACGCCACTCTGGATGATTTCGGCCAGTTCTTCGGCGTGGGCGGGGTGATGGATAACTACTTCCGCAAATATCTGCAGCCCTACGTCGATACCTCCGCACAGACCTGGCGCTGGCAGCCGGGCGCGGCGCAGAAACTCGGGATTGCGCCGGGTGTGCTGCAAACCTTCCAGCGCGCGGCGACGATCCGCGATGCGTTCTTTCGCTCAGGCGGTACTCAGCCGATCGTGCGTTTCGAGCTCAAGCCGGTGGCGATGGACGCCAGCATCACCCAGTTCCTGCTCGACCTCGACGGCCAGCAATTGAGCTACGACCACGGCCCGAGCCGTCCGGTGGCGATGCAATGGCCGAACCCCGGCAGCATTGGCGTGGTGCGTATTTCGATCATGCCGCCGTCGCCCAGCGGTCGCTCCGGCGTGACCCTGGACGGCCCGTGGGCCTGGTTCCGCCTGCTGGAACAATCGGACCTCACGCCCGGCAATGCGCCGGACCGCTTCAACCTGCGCCTGCGGGTCGACGGTGCGAGCATCGCCTACGAATTGCGTGCCAACAGCGCCTTCAACCCGTTCAAGAGCCGCGTGCTCAGTGGCTTCAGCCTGCCGGAGCGGTTATGACGACGTTGGGCTTCTACGGCAAGTTGGCCAGTCGCGGCGATTTTGTCAGCCGCGCCTTGCCGCAGAGTTTTATCGGCCCGTGGGACAGCTGGCTGGCGGCGGGCCTGCTCGCCAGTCAACACAGCCTCGGCGCCGGTTGGCTCAACGTGTATCTGGTCAGCCCGCTGTGGCGCTTTGTGCTGGCGCCCGGCGTGTGCGGGCCGAACGCGGCGGCGGGCGTGGTGATGCCGAGCATCGACCGGGTCGGGCGGTATTTTCCGCTGGCCGTGGTCGCGTTGCTCGATCACGACACCAATCCGGCGTCCCTGGTGGGCGGCCCGGACCGCTGGTTTGAAGAGGCCGAAGAGCTGTTGCTCGGCACCCTGGATGCCGGTGCCACCTTCGAAAATTTCAACGCCGGCCTCGACTGCCTGGGCTTGCCGGCGACGGAACCGCGCGCGGTGGACAGCCGTTTCGCCGGGCTGCAGCGGGTAGCCGCCACGGAACCCCATGCGCGCATGACCGCACTCGCCGAACAGGCCTGCGAAGGCGCCAGCCTGTGGTGGGGGCGTGGTTCGCAGACGATTTCCCCTGGTTTATTGCGGTGTCAGGGCCTGCCCGCCACCAGCGATTTTGCGCAGTTTTTGCTCGGACAAGAAGGTGTGATGTAGATGGGGTCGACGTACAAATCCGCGAGCAAAAGCCATGTGGGCATGGTTCGCCAGGTCAATGAAGACGCGTGCCTGGACCTGCCCGAGAATCGCCTGTGGGTGGTGGCCGACGGCATGGGCGGGCACGCCGCGGGGGATTACGTCAGCAGCCTGATCGTCGACAGCCTGCGCAGTGTGCCGCTGGGGCGTTCCCTCGAGGAATACTCGGCGGCCTTGCGCAACGACCTGATCCGCATCAACGCGGCCGTGCGTGAAGAAACCGCCAACCGTGGCGTGACCATGATGGGCAGCACCGTGGTGGTGTTCGCCGCACGCGGCTTGCGCGGCGTGTGCCTGTGGGCCGGCGACAGTCGCCTGTATCGCCTGCGCGACGGCGTGCTCGACGGCATTTCGCGCGACCACAGCTACGTGCAAGACCTGCAAGACAGCGGCCTGCTCAGCGAGGCCGATGCCCGTGTGCATCCGCGCGCCAACATCGTCACCCGCGCCATCGGTGTGGAAGCCCAACTGGAACTGGCGGTGGTCGACCTGCTGATCGCCCCCGGCGACAGTTACCTGCTGTGCAGCGATGGCCTGAACAAGACCGTCGAGGACCACGAGATCCGCGAGGTGCTCAGCCATGACGCCCCGGATGAAATCGTGCGCAGCCTGGTCCACCTGGGGCTGAACCGCGGCGCACCGGACAACATCACCGCCATCGTCGTGAAGGTATCGGCATGAACATCGTGATCCCGGGCTACGACATCGAAGGCGAGATCGGCGAAGGCGCCATGGCCAGCGTGTACCTGGCGACCCAGCGCTCGCTGGAGCGCAAGGTCGCGCTCAAGGTGATGGCGGCGGCGCTGGCGGCGGACCCGAGTTTCTGCGAGCGCTTCCTGCGCGAAGGCAAGACCCTGGCGCGGCTGTCGCACCCGCACACGGTGACCATCCATGACATCGGCAATGTCGGCGAGCTGTATTACATGGCCATGGAGTACCTGCCCAACGGCACGCTCAAGGAGCGCATCGCCGCCGGCCTCACTCCGGAGCAGGGCCTCACGCTGATCCGCCAGATCGCTTCGGCGCTGGGTTATGCCCATGCGCAGGGGTTGGTCCACCGCGACGTCAAGCCAGCGAACATTCTGTTCCGCGCCGACGGCACCGCCGTGCTGTCGGACTTTGGCATCGCCAAATCCCTGGACGACCGCACCCAGTTCACCCAGGCCGGTTTCGCCGTTGGCACGCCGAGCTACATGAGCCCGGAACAGGCGCGTGGCCAGGAAATCGATGGCCGCGCAGACCTGTATGCGCTGGGCGTGGTGCTCTATGAAATCCTCGTCGGCAAGCTGCCTTATAACGGCACCGACGCGCTCTCCACGGCCTTGGCCCACCTGACCGAGCCGCTGCCGGAACTGCCGCTGCATCACGGGCGTTATCAGGACGTGCTGCGCAAACTGTTGGCCAAGGACCCGAATGAGCGCTTCCCGGATGCGGCGGCGTTGCTGCTGGCGCTGGATCAACTGCCGACCGAGTCGCCGGACGCCACGCAGGTGCGGCCGTTGCCGATTCCGCTGAGTTTCGATCTGGCCGGCATCACTCCGCAATCCATCGAGATCCCGACCGACAAGCCGCAACCGGCGCGCCAGCCGGTGGTGCCGCCAACCCCGCGGCACACGGTGTCCGAGCAGCGCCGTGGGCCGGTGTTGGCGTTGGCCGCCGTGGCGGTGGCGGTTGCCTTGGCCATAGGTGGCGCGGGTTACTGGTGGTTGAGCGGCAGTGATCAGCCTGCCAAGCCACCGGCTGCGGCAGTGCCCAAGGTGACGCCACCGGTGGCGGTTGCCGAAGTGGACGGCGGTCAACGGCCCTTGCTGATGGCGGGCAAGAAAACCCTGTTCCAGCGCGTGCTCAGCAAACCCGGCGCGAAACTCGCCAGCGCTGCCGGCAGCGCGCCAGGCAAAGCCCTGCCGGCGTTTTCCGTGCTCTATGTGTATCAGCGCAAGGACGTCGACGGCAGCCCATGGCTACGCGTCGGTGCCGCCACCGATGGGCGCAGCGACGGTTGGTTGCCGGCCGCCCAGGTCAGCGACTGGAAGCAAAGCCTGGTGCTCAAGTTCACCGAACGCTCCGGCCGGGCGCCGGTGATGTTCTTGCGCCAATCCGGCGAAGTGGAAAAGCTGCTGGCCGACCCCGCCGCTGCCAAAGGCGTGCTGGCCAAGGCGCAGAACAACCGCGACGACAACGGCCAGGTGCTGGCCCTGGAGCCGGCCGCCAGCGCGGTGCCGCAGAACCAGTTCTACCTGCTGCCGATCTTCGATTCCAAAGAGAGCTTCGACGACAACGGCCAGCCGGTGCAGTTGCTCAACGTCGCGTCCATCGACCCTGGCAGCAGCGCGGTCGCCAAGCCCGCGACCGCGCTGATCAACGCCAATGCCGATGCCTTCCGCACGGCGGTGGTGCTGGTGGTCGACACCACCGTGTCGATGCAGCCGTATATCGACCAGATCCGCGATGTGGTCCACGAGCTGCAAACCCGTATCGCCGAACGCGGCGAGTTGGACAGCGTCAGCTTCGGCCTGGTGGGTTTTCGCAACAGCATCAAGAAAACCCCGGGCCTGGAATACGTGGCCAAGACCCTGATCACCCTCGACCAGGGCCGCGACCCGCAGCGCTTCCTCGACCTGGCGCGCGGGGTCAAGGCGTCGACCGTGTCCAGTCACTCTTTCAACGAGGACGCGTTTGCCGGGGTGATGCAGGCCGTGGAGGGCATGGACTGGTCCGGCTACGGCGGTCGTATCATCTTGCTCGTCACCGACGCTGGCGCGCTGCGCAAGAACGACCCGTTCGCCGCCACCCAGATGAACGAAGCCGAAGTGCGCCAGGCGGCGCTGGGCAAGCAGATCAAGATCTACGCCCTGCACCTGCGCACCGACGCCGGCAAGAAAACCCACGCCGGCGCCGAAAGCCAGTACCGCATCCTCACCGCCGACGCCAACCCGCAGATCGGCGACCTGTATACGAAGGTGCCGGGTGGCGATGTACGCAAGCTGGGCGAGCGCGTCGATGAGATCGGTACGGTGTTCGCCAACCTGGTGCATCAGGTACGCAATGACACGCCGCAGCCGCTGCCCTTGCTGAGCGCCGCGCCAAGCCTGGCGGATAAATCCGCCGCCATCGGCTACGCCATGCACATGGACTTCCTCGGGCGCAAAGCCGCGAGCCAGGCGCCGCAACTGGTCAGCGCCTGGACCGCCGACCGCGACCTGACCAACCCGGCGCTGCCGGCGTTCCAGGTGTGCGTGATGTTGACCAAATTGCAGCTCAACGACCTGCAGCAGTCGCTGAAACTGATCGTCGACGCCGCCCGCAAAACCCAGACCTCGCCCAAAGACTTCTTCCAGGAAATCGCCAGCGCCTCGGCCTATATGAGCCGCGACCCGCAGGCCCTGCGCAAGGGCGGCAACCTGGCCGATGGCGGCATTCTCGGCGAATACCTGGAAGGCCTGCCGTACCGCAGCAAGTCGCTGAACATGACCCAGGATCTATGGCTGTCGTTGAGCGTGGCCGAGCAGGAAGACTTTATCGACGAGCTGGATTCGAAGATCCGCCTCTATGAAACCTTCCACAATGACCTGGCCAACTGGGTCCGTTTCGGCGCTGCCGAGCCGGGCGATGCGTTGTACCGCGTCCCTTTGTCGACGCTGCCGTAATGCTGAACCTGAACGCGGTACACAAGAGCCGGGGCGTCGGTGCCCAGCGCTATAGCCTGGTGATTCCGGCGTTGCACCTGCGCGCGGGGGAGCAAGTGGCGATTGTCGGGCCGAGCGGGTGCGGCAAAAGCACCTTGCTCGACCTGCTGGCCCTGGTGCTCGCGCCGGATCAGGTGGACCGCTTCGAATTCAATCAGACCGATATCGGCGGGTTGTGGCGCGCCGATCGGCAGACCGCCCTGGCCGAGCTGCGCAGCCGGCACCTCGGTTACGTCCTGCAAACCGGCGGCTTGCTGGGCTTTCTCGATGTGCGCAGCAATATCGCCTTATCCCGGCAACTGCTGGGGTTGAAGGACGATGGCAGCGTGGCGCGCCTGGCCGAGCAATTGGAAATCAGCGATCAACTGGCCAAGAAACCGGCGGCGCTGTCGGTCGGCCAACGCCAGCGCGTGAGCTGCGCCCGCGCCCTGGCCCATGCGCCGCAATTGGTCTTGGCCGATGAGCCGACCGCGTCCCTCGACCCGCTTAACGCCGAACGGGTGATGCAGGCGCTGTTGGCCCGCGCTCGCGAACACCGCGCCGCTTGCGTGATCGCCACCCATGACGAACCCCTGGCTCGCGCCAGCGGCTTGCAGGTGCGCCGTATCGCTTGCCGTCGCGACACTGATGGCGGCATCACCGCCACCCTCGGGGAGGTGTGCTGATGCGCCTCGGCCTGGTGGCTTCCCTGGCTTGGCAGGATTACCGCAACGATGCGTGGCTGTCGGCCTGCGCGGTGCTGGCGCTGGTCGCCGTCGTCGCGCCGTTGCTGGTGTTGTTCGGCCTGAAGTTCGGGCTGGTCAGCAGTCTGACCGAACGCCTGGAGAACGACCCGGCCACCCGTGAAATTATTCCGTTGGGCGGTGGTCGATTCAGCCGCGCCTTTGTCGAGCAGTTGGGTCAGCGCGGCGATGTGGCGTTCACCATCCCGCGCACGCGGCAGATCGCGGCGACCGCGCAGGTGGGCACATTGACCCTGGAAATGCTGCCGACCGCGCCGGGCGATCCACTGCTCAACGGTTTGCCGGTGCCCCAGGGCCTAGCGCAGATCGTGCTGAGCCACACCGCCGCCGAGAAGCTCGCGGCGCGGCCCGGGGATTGGCTGGAGACCGGCTTTGCGCGCCAGGTCGCGGGGCGCGTCGAAACCCGGCGCACGCGTTTGCAGGTGCTCGCGGTACTGCCGCTGGAAGCCTTCGCCCGCGACGGCCTGTTTGCTGAATTGAGCCTGCTGGAAGCGGTGGAAGACTACCGCGACGGCCGTGCCGTGCCAGCGCTGGGCTGGGACGGCGACGCGGTCGGCGCGGGCGAGCAGCGGGTGTATCCGGCGTTTCGCCTGTATGCGCGCAACCTCACCGATGTGGAGCCGCTGCGGGTGTTTTTCGCCGGGCAGAATCTGTTGGTGGCGACCCAGGCATTGAGCATCGCCCAGGTGCAGTCGTTGAGCCGCAACCTGTCGATCGTGTTCTGGATCATCGCCGGGTTGGCCTTGGCGGGGGCGTTCGCGGCGATCTTCGCCGGGGCGCTGGCCGCCGTGGCGCGCAAGCGCAGGGAGTTGTCGGTGTTGCGTCTGTTGGGCTTTTCCACCGCCGCGCTGTTGCTGTTTGTGGTGCTGCAGGCGCTCTACAGCGCCGGCTTGGCCGCCGTGTTCAGTGCGGGTCTGTATGGCCTGGCCGAGGCGGGCTTGAATCAATTATTCGTGCAGGTGCCGGGCGAACACGCCAGCCACCTGCTGGCGCGTCATTACGGCCTGGCCCTGGTGGCTGTGCTCGGCGTCAGCGCCGTGGCGGCAGCGTGTGGCGGTTGGCGCGTGGCGCGTATCCAGGCTTCTGAAGGAATCCGAGATGTATAAGTTACTGGGCGCCGCCTTGGCGCTGAGCCTCGCCTCGCTGGCGTGGGCCGATGAGGCAAGCGATAAGCTCGACAACCCCAAGCCGTTGCCGGACGACGTCAGCCTGCCGCTGCCGTGCGAAGGCAACATGGTGTTCCGTTACGTCTATGTGCTGGCCCAAGGCACGTTGGACGACCGCGAGATCAGCCTCGGCTACCCCTTTGCCGAAGGCGAAGCGGGCTATCAGCAGTCGTTCATTTCCGGCTATCGCCGCGACTTCATCAACGGCCAGTTCAGCCTCAAGGACCTGCCGAAAGACTGGAACAACGTCATCACGCCCTTGATGCCGAAGACCGACGCCAAGACCCCGCTCAAGCCGATGCTCTACTTCATCGGCAAGTACGAAGTGACCGCGCGCCAATACGCCCTGGTGATGTCCCAGGCGCAATCGCTGGCCAGTGGCGAACCGGCGCCCGCGTGCGATGCGCCCAGCGGCATGGCCGGGCGTTTGCCCAAGGTCAAGCTGTCGCGCTTTGAAGCCGAACGCTTCTCGGCGGTGTACAGCGCCTGGCTGATGAAATACCACCGCGAGTTGCTGCCGGTGAGCGGGCGTGGCGCTTCGGCGGACGACGGCGGCCTGGGTTTTGTGCGCCTGCCCACCGAAGTGGAATGGGAGTTCGCCGCACGCGGGGCCCAGGCCGTGAGCCGCCAGGACTTGGAAGGGCGCCTGTTCCCGCGGCGCATCGAAGGCAGCGAAAGCGACGGCCCGCTAGCCGATTGGGCGGTGTTCAACCAAGTCGCCGGCGGCACCGGCCAGGCCGCGCGGCTGATGCCCATCGGCACCAAATTGCCCAACCCGATCGGCCTGTTCGATGTGATCGGCAACGCGGCGGAAATGGTCCAGGAATCCTTCCAGCTGGTACACGCCGGGCGTCGCCAGGGCGCCTATGGCGGCTTTGTGGTCAAGGGCGGCAATTACCTGGAGGGCGAAGGCACGCTGTTCACCGGCATGCGCCGCGAGTACCCGTTGTTCGCCACCGACGGCACCGAGCAAAGCAACGAGACCACCGGTTTTCGCGTGGCGATCGGCGCGCTGTCGGCACCGCGTTCGCGCTACAAGGAGCTGTTCGCGCAGTGGCAGAAAGAAGGCCGCCTGGCCTCGCTGACCGATGCCATCGATGACGCCCAGGACCCGACCAAGCGCCTGGACAGCATCATCGCCGCCAGCGTCGACCCACGCCTGCAAGCCGAGCTGGGGCTGGTCAACGAAGAGCTCAAGCGCAACGTCTCGCTGATCGCCCAGCAACGCGAAGAAGCGGCGGGCAATCTGATTCAGTCGGCGGCGTTGGTGGCCGAGACCATCAATAACTACAACATCCGCCTGACCAATCTGCAGAAGAGCCGCCAGCAGGCCGTGGACGCCAAGGACGAGGCCAGCGCGCAGCTGTTTGCCGCAGCCATTGCCAACGGGCGCAGCGCCCTCGACGGCGCAGTGGCGATCTATATCGACAACCTGGCCACCGGCACGCGTTACACCGATGCGGTGATCCAGGCGCAGTTTCAACGGATCAAGGAAGAGTTGGATCGCAAGCCAGTGCTCGGCAAAAGCCTGGTGACGCGCGCAACACTGTTCGTTCGCCATGTCGGCAACTACCGCAAGCAACAGCGGGCCGACCCGGCAACGATCTTGAAGGAATTGCTCGCAGCCAGTGGTCAGCGGTCTTGATCGTTGGCTATAGAGCGAGCTTGGAAGGGACTCAGGCGGCGGTGGGCCGTGCTGGGCAAGTCAAACTTAAAAGAGAACACACCTATGCTTTTTTCCCGTAAGGCGGTTTCCAAGCGTCACTTGCTGCTGATCGCAGCCGGTTTCAGCACCGTGTTGACTGGTTGTGCCACGTCGCCGACGTCCAAAGTCGCGTCGAGCACCAAGGTCGAGTATTACCCGAACTGCTACGAGCCGGTGCAGCACCTGCGCGCGACCGATTCGGACATGACCAAGTCGGTCGTCACCGGCGCGGCCATCGGCGCTGCCGGCGGTGCATTGCTCGGCGCCTTGACCGGCGACTCCGAGAAGCGCGGCCGTAACGCCGCAATCGGTGCCGCGGGCGGCGCCCTGGCTGGCGGCGCGGCGGGTTACTACACCGAGCGTCAGAAGCAGATCGCCGATGACAACCAGCGTATTGGCTCCTACGCAGCCGACGTCAATAAAAGCGCCTCCGACATCGACCGCAGCACCGCCTACGCCAAGGCCTCCCAGCAGTGCTACCAGAGCGCGTTCACCAAGCTGGTGGCCGACCGTAAAGCCAAGACCGTCAACGACACCGAAGGCCGCAAGCGCCTGGCGGAAATCGTCTCCGGCCTGAAGGAATCCAATGACCTGATCGTCGCGGTCAACGGCAAGGCCAGCGAAGACCTGAACAACTACACCCAGGCTTACGAGAAAGACCTGCAACAGGTGGGCGTGCAGCGCAACGACGTAGTCACCGTGGCGACAGCGGATGCCACTCCGGCGGTCGTACCGGCCAAGAAAGGTAAGTTGACCAGCAAAGTCGTGACCAAGCGTCCGCCGCTGCCTGTGGTGCCGAAAGAAGCGGTCGCCACCGAAAGAACCTTCCAGACTGCCCAGACCAAGCAAGATGAAAGCAAGAAGGTCGCCAGCGCCGGTAAAGCACAGATCGAAGGCACTTGCCGCGATCCGAACCTGGCCGACTGGGCGCCGGTGCCGTGCCCTAACGTATAAGCAAGTTGTTGCTATAAGCGGTAAACGCCAACCGATCTCCGGCTAAAGCGCGAGATCGGTGGCGTTCTTTCGGCAATTCGTTACACTGCTGCGGCCACTCAATAATTACACCGAGGCCGTGTGCATGAAATTTCGTCTTCTCCTCTGGGTACTGGGCCTGATGATGGGCAAAGCCAGCCGCACCAACCCTGCGTTCCAGCAGCAGTTGGGTGACAAAGACCTGGCGTTCCAGTTGCAGACTCTCGACGGCAAGGTTGCCCGTCACTTCATCGTCAAAGACCAGCGCATCACCAGCCGCTCGGGTGTCCACCCTGCGCCGGCCTTCGCCATTGCCTTTAAAGACGCCGCCTATGGCTTCGCCACGATGCAGGCGAAGAACAAGCAACTGGCGTTCATGACGGGGATTCAGGACAAGTCGATCCAGATCAAGGGCAACCCGGCGCTGGTGATCTGGTTCCAGGGCTTGACCAAGTATTTGAAGCCGAAGAAAAAGCAGTAGACCGAGGTGGATTCATCGGGGGCAAGCCCCCTCCCACACTTGACCGTGTTCGCAGATCAAAATGTGGGAGGGGGCTTGCCCCCGATAGCGATCTAACAAGCTACCGATTCAGCCCTGGCTGAACTGCGAGGCCAATTCGCGCAACAGCACCTCGGCATCCAGCACCTTGGCCACGACTTCTTCAGCCTTGTCACGGCTCAAGCCCAGGCGCTCAAGCAGCTCGTCGGGGATGGTTTCGTGCGGCCCGGAGCCGATGCCCCGGCTGCGCAGCAGGCGCACGGCCAGGCACACCAGGTTGGGGTACTCGGCGTATTGGCCGTCGTAGGACGGGTCGTGCTGGAAGCGCAGGGCGGTGGACAGTTCGTCCGGCATGTCCCAGTAGCGCATCAGCCAGGCGCCGATCTGTTCGCGGCTGATACCCAGCAAATGCTGCTCCACATAGCTGTGGCACAGGTGCGGGTTGACCTCCAGGTGTCGGCAGATCAGCGAGAAGTGCGGCGGAAACACGTGGGCCAGCAGCAGGTATCCGAAGTTGTGCAGCAGACCGGCCAGGTAGGTCAGGCCGGCTTCCGGGCGTTGCGCGCGCGGCATGGCGCGGGTCAGGCCTTCGATGACGGCGGCGGTGTAGATCGACTGGTGCCAGTACGGCGTGGCCTGGTGCGGGTGGTCCTTGGGCAGGCTCAGGGTTTTGCCCAGGGCCAGGCCCAGCGCCAGGTTGATCACCAGGTCGAAGCCCAGCACCCGCACGATGGCGTCTTCCACCGAGCGGATCTTGCCCGGCGAGGCGTAATAGGGCGAGGCGGCCCAGCTGACCACCTGGGCGGCCAGCGCCGGGTCGGTTTCGACCACGCCGGTGATGTCGTCGATGGTGGCGTTGGGGTCGACGCGCAGTTTGATGATTTTCTGCGCAGTGTCGGCCAGCGGCGGAATCTCGATGGTCGCTTCCAGGCGTTGCTGGATGCGCCGGGCCGTGAACGCCTGCATGGCCTGGGTGATTTCCTCGCGGTCATCATGGGGCCGGTCGAGGTTGGGCCGGATGTTGCTCAGCGGCTCGCCGAATTGAGCGGCGCTGGCCTTGGTCAGCATGGTCTTGAAGTCGGCGCTGGCGATCTCCAGCAGCAAACCGGCTTCGCCCGAGTGAACCAGCAGGCTCGACTCATCGAGCAGGCTGCCTTCATACAGGCAAGGTGAGCTGGTCAGCGCCGGCAGGCCGGGCAGCAGGCTGAGGTCATGCTTGCCCAGCATGCGTTCGATACGTTCCGGCGACACCGATGTCAGGCGGCGGCCGGTGAGTTCGGTCAGGCGGTTGAGGTCGAGCAACTGGTTCTGCGGGAACAGCACCATGAGCGCGCCCACCGCATCTTCCAGCAGCACCGCCTGGATCTTTCGCGCAGGGTTCAGGCCCGGATGTTCGGCGACTTCCGTGTAGCTGATGGAGAGTTTCGCGAGCAGCGCCCGAATAACCGGCGGGGCGGTCAGTGGTGCGGCGGCGTGGGCAACTTCTGACATGGCCTGATCCAAATTCGTACAGTCTTTGGAGTATAACCAGCTTGATACAAATGTTGGTCGGATAAGTGAAACAGGCGTCACACTTGGCCGTATTGCTGCCCATGCCTGAGCCAGCGATCCAGCAGCGGGCTGACGTGATCCGGCCAACGCTCGAGCAGGGCCTGGGCCGCATCGCGCACTGCCGGCAGCAGGTCGGCGTCGCGCATCAGGTCGGCGACCTTGAATTGCAGCAGGCCGGTCTGGCGGGTGCCGAGCATCTCGCCGGGGCCGCGCAGTTCGAGGTCTTTTTCGGCGATGACAAAACCGTCGTTGGTTTCACGCATGATGCCCAGGCGTTGACGGCCGATCTGCGACAGCGGCGGATGATACAGCAGCACGCAGTGGCTGGCCGCGCTGCCCCGGCCGACGCGGCCACGTAGCTGGTGCAGTTGCGCTAGGCCCAGGCGCTCGGGGTTTTCGATGATCATCAGGCTGGCGTTGGGCACGTCCACCCCGACCTCGATCACCGTGGTGGCCACCAGCAGTTGCAGGTCGCCGGCCTTGAATTGCGCCATCACCGCGGCTTTTTCCGCCGGTTTCATGCGCCCGTGGATCAGCCCGACCTTGAGTTCGCCCAAGGCGCTGGTGAGGTCTTCGTAAGTGGTTTCGGCGGCCTGGCAGGTCAGCTCTTCGGACTCTTCAATCAGCGTGCATACCCAATACGCCTGGCGGCCTTCGGCGCAGGCGCCGCGCACGCGCTCGATGACTTCCACGCGCCGGGAGTCGGTGACCAGCACGGTATTGACCGGGGTGCGGCCGGGCGGCAGTTCGTCGAGGATCGAGGTGTCGAGGTCGGCGTAGGCGCTCATGGCCAGGGTGCGCGGGATCGGCGTGGCGGTCATGATCAATTGGTGCGGGCTCATGCGCCCGCCCGCGCCTTTCTGGCGTAGGGCCAGGCGCTGTTGCACGCCGAAGCGATGCTGTTCGTCGATGATCACCAGCGCAAGGTTCTTGAACTGCACTTCGTCCTGGAACAGCGCATGGGTGCCCACCACCATCGGTGCGCCGCTGGCGATCTGCTCCAGCGCGGTTGTGCGGTTTTTGCCTTTGAGTTTGCCCGCCAGCCACGCCACTTCCAGGCCCAGCGGTTCGAGCCAGCGCTTGAAGGTGATGAAGTGCTGCTCGGCGAGAATCTCAGTGGGCGCCATCAACGCCACCTGGTAACCGGCTTCGAGTGCCTGCAGGGCGGCGAGGGCGGCGACCACGGTCTTGCCCGCGCCGACGTCGCCCTGGATCAGGCGCAGCATGGGTTCGGGCTGGCTGAGGTCGTAGGCGATTTCATTGCCCACGCGCTGTTGGGCACCGGTCGGCGCAAAGCCGAGGTTCGCCAGGTACTGCGCGGGCAGGCGCGTGGCCTTGGGCATCGCCGGGGCGCGCAGGGAGCGCATGCTCTCGCGCAGGCGTTGCTGGGACAGTTGGTGGGTCAGCAGTTCTTCGAACGCCAGGCGGTGCTGCGCCCAGTGATGACCGAGGGCCAGTTCGTCCACGTCCGCGTCGGCCGGTGGGTGATGCAGGTAGCGGATCGCATCGTCCAGCGGCGCCAGTTGATAGTCGCGGGCCAGCTCCACGGGCAGCCAATCGGGCAGGCTTTTCGGGCCGAGCATCGTCAGGGTCTGCTGGCACAGTTGGCGCAGGCGTTGTTGGGTGAGGCCTTCGGTCAGCGGGTAGATCGGCGTCAGGGTGGTGTCGACCGGCGGCGGCTCGTCGCCCGTAATGGCGCGGTATTCCGGATGGTAGATCTCCAGGCCCGAGGCGCCGGGGCGTGCTTCGCCGTAACAGCGCACGCGGGTGCCGCGCTTGAGGCCTTCCTTCTGCGCGTTGCTGAAATGGTAGAAGCGCAGGCTCAGGCCGCCGGTGCCATCCTGCAGGCGCACCACCAGGCTGCGGCGCTTGCCCATCACCACGTCGGCGCCGCTGACGGTGCCTTCGATCACTGCGTCCTGCCCAGGGCGCAAATGACCGATGGGCACCACGCGGGTGCGGTCCTGATAGCGCAGAGGCAGGTGGAACAGCACGTCCTGAAGGTTCTCCAGGCCGACCTTGGCCAACTTCTCAGCCATGGCTTCGCCGACACCCTTGAGTGCCGTCACCGACACCTGCGACAGCTCAGTCATACAGTGGCTCAGCTCGCAGCGGGCGGTTTGGCCACCGAACACAGGCGGATCGAGTCGGCCAGGATCTCAATGGCTTTGGGCCGCGGGAAGCTGGCGCGCCAGGCGATCGCCACGGTGCGGAACGGCACCGGCGGCGTGAGCGGGCGCACGGCGATCACGCCCGGGGCGTAGTGATGGCTGTCCACCGCCGACAGCGGCAGGATCGAAATGCCCAGGCCGGAGGCGACCATGTGGCGAATGGTTTCCAGGGAGCTGGATTCCACGGTGGTGTGTTTGGCGCCGTCGTGGCCCTTGGTCAGGGTCGGGCAGGCTTCCAGCACCTGGTCGCGGAAGCAGTGGCCTTCACCGAGCAGCAGCAGGCTCTTGTCGTTGAGCAGGCCGGCGTCGATGCTGTCTTTCTGCGTCCACGGGTGCGAGGCCGGCATCAGCACGTAGAACGGCTCGTCGTAGAGCGGCAGGGTCAGCACGTCAGCCTCGTTGAACGGCAGGGCGATGATGATCGCGTCCAGCTCGCCGTTGCGCAGTTTGTCGCGCAGCACGTGGGTGAAGTTCTCTTCGATATACAGCGGCATCTGCGGCGCGACGCGGTGCAGTTGCGGAATCAGGTGCGGGAACAGGTACGGGCCGACGGTGTAGATGGCGCCGACTTTCAGCGGCGCGGTCAGCTGATTTTTGCCGGCCTGGGCCAGTTCGCGAATACTTTGGGCTTGCTCCAGGACCTTTTGGGCCTGGGCAACGATGCCTTCACCGACCGGGGTCAGGCGCACGGCGCTTTTGCTGCGCTCGAAAATCAGCACACCGAGTTCGTCTTCAAGCTTTTTCACGCCCACCGACAGCGTCGGCTGGCTGACGTGGCAACGCTCGGCCGCGTGGCCGAAGTGTTGTTCTTGGGCGAGGGTCACGATGTAGCGTAATTCTGTAAGAGTCATAGCGGGCGTCCATGAGGTTGCGAGCCAAGCATACCGGCTGCAATCGATAGACACACGTTATCAGAACTTTGATAAGGATTGAGCGGGGAATGTGCGAGATTTTGCTGAAGCGATAAAACCCGATGTGGGAAGGGGCTTGCTCCCGATGGCGATGGGTCAGTCGAGGACGTGTCGACTGATGTACCGTCATCGGGAGCAAGCCCCCTCTCACATAGCCCTGCGCGTGCCTTTAGCGGCGACGCTTCTCGATGTTGTAAACGAACGGCGCGACGATCTCGATGCTGCCGCTTTTCACCATGTCGGCCGGTGGCTTGGGCAATGGCTGGGCGCGACGGATCATGTCCAGGGTGGCGCGGTCCAGGTCGGCGTTGCCGGAGCGGCCCACCAACTCGTAGGACAGCACATTGCCTTCGGCATCGACCACGAAGCGCAAGCGATTCATGCCTTCCTTGCCACTGTTCTGCGCGCTTTGCGGGTACTTTTTGTACTTCTGCAAGTGCGCCAGCAGGGCGCCTTCCCAGGAGGCTTTGGCGGCGACCTGTTGCGGCGACGGGCCCGGTGCGGGCTGGGCCGATTTCTCCGCCGGTGTATTGGTCGGCGGCGTGTCGCTTGGCGGCGTCTCGGAAGGTTTCTCCTTGGGCGGCTCGGGCTTTTTCTCCTCCGGTTTGGGCGGCTGGGGTTTCGGCTTGGGCTTGACCGGCTTGGGCACCTGGATCGTCGGCTTGGGCGCCTCGGCCAGTTTCGGCAGCGGCAGCTCTTCCACTGGGGCGGGCGGCTGCGGCGGCGTGACCACCTTGGGCGGTGCCGGCGGCGGCGGTGCGGGCATCGGCGCCAGGTCGATGACCATGGCCGCCGGTGGCAGCTGGACCGTGCGCGGCGCCGACCAGTGGAGCGCGATGGCAATCGCGATGGCATGCACGCCCAGCACGACGGCGAGGCTGGTGCCATAACGCGTCAGTTTGTGGCGCGTCGTGATCATTTTTTGGCTGCCGTCTCAAGTCCGACCAGGCCGACCTTGAGGTAGCCGGCTGCCCGCAGGGCATCCATCACGCTCATCAGGTCGCCGTAGTCCACGCCTTTGTCGGCCTGGAAGAAGATCGTCGTGTCTTTCTTGCCTTGGGTCTTGGCGTCGAGCGCCGGCCCCAGGGTTTCAGCTTTGACTTCTTCTTCGCCCAGGAACAGGCGCTGGTCCGCCTTGACGCTGAGGAAAATCGGCTTCTCCGGCCGCGGCGCGGGTTTGGCGCTGGACGCGGGCAGGTCGACCTTGATATCCACGGTGGCCAAGGGGGCCGCCACCATGAAGATGATCAGCAGCACCAGCATCACGTCGATAAACGGCGTGACGTTGATTTCGTGGTTCTCGACGAGTTCGTCGTCGCCTTGATTCAAATGCAGGCCCATGGCCGATTACCCCACTTTCACCATGTGCGGTTGCGAGCTGCGCTCGGAAGGCAGGTGATCGAGGTCGCGGCTGACCAGCAGCAGGACTTCTGCCGACGCGTCCGATACCTGGGCCTTGTAGCCGGCAATCGAACGAGCGAAGACGTTGTAGATCACCACTGCGGGAATCGCGGCAACCAGGCCCAGGGCGGTTGCCAGCAAGGCTTCGGCGATGCCGGGAGCGACGACGGCAAGGTTGGTGGTCTGGGTTTTGGCGATGCCGATGAAGCTGTTCATGATGCCCCACACGGTGCCGAACAGACCGACGAACGGCGCGGTGGAACCGATGGTCGCCAGCACGCCGGTGCCGTTGCTCATGTTACGACCGCAGGCTGCCACCAGGCGCTCGAGACGGAATGCCACGCGCTCCTTGATGCCCTCTTTTTCGCGGGTATTGGCCGACAGGCGCATTTCTTCCAGCGCGTCGTGTACCAGCGTATTGGCCAGGGTGCCCTTCTTGGTCGCCGTTTCGCTGGCTTCCTTGAGGGTGGTGGCCTTTTTCAGGTGGACGATCTCGCTGCGCAGGCGGCGCTTGGCGCCCAGCAGTTCGAAGCCTTTGGCGATCCAGATGGTCCAGGTGATGATCGAGGCGATGGCCAGGCCGATCATCACGGCTTTCACTACCACGTCAGCGTTTTGGTACATGCCCCATGGCGACAGGTCGTGGGCCATGCCAAGGGTGTTGTTTTCTTCCAGCACCACGCCGGGCTCGTCGGCGGTGGCCGGCGCTGCAGCCTGGGCTGGGTCTGTGGCGGCCGGCACCGCAGGGGCGGCGGTGGCATTCTGTTCAGCGGCAGCAGGAGCCGCCGGCGCGGTGGCATCAGCGAATGCGGCGGTCGGTGCCAGCAGTACGCTGAACAGCAGCGCCGCAATCGCACGCCAGGCGCGGGATGGACTGTGAAGTTTGGTTGGCGAAGCGGGGTGTGTATTACGTGTCATGCTGGCCGGACCTGAGAGAAAAAAATGAGTGATCGTCCTTCCAGACCCTGCGAGGTCGAGGACAAATGGGGCGTTATTATTGCAAGTAATTCTTGTTAACAGAAGTAATACAGTAACTTTATTTGTCCTTTTTCTGGCCGCTGGTCTCCTGCGACGGCTAATCTAGACCTTTCAGTACGGAGTTTTGTGATGTCTGCGCCTTCTGTTGTGATTGCCGGTTGTGGCGATGTGGGGAGTCGGCTGGCCAGCCAATTGCTCGCCTCGGAATGGGAGGTTCATGGCCTGCGGCGCGATATTTCGCGCCTGCCCGATGGCGTGATCGGCATTGCCGGTGACCTGTTCAATAAGGATTGCCCTGACACCTGGCCGATCGGCGGGGTGGATTACCTGGTGTATTGCGCGGCGGCGACGGATCACGACGAAGCCGGTTATCGCGCCGCTTATGTGCAAGGGTTGCAGCATGTGTTGGAGTGGTTGAAGGATTACGGCCAGGAGCCCAAGCATCTGCTGTTTGTGTCCAGCAGCAGTGTGTATGGGCAGCAGCAGGGCGAATGGGTCGACGAAACGTCCGAGACCCAGGCAAAAGGCTATTCCGGGCAGGTGATGCTGGAAGCCGAGCAAATCGCGCTGAACAGCGGCATTGCGGCGAGCATCGTGCGCTTGACCGGGATTTACGGGCCGGGCCGCGAGTGGCTGCTGACGCAGGTGCGCCAGGGTTATCGCGTGGCGATCGATCCGCCTTTATATGGCAACCGGATCCACGTCGATGATGCGGCTGGCCTGCTGGCGTTTTTGTTGCGGCATGTGGAGCAGGGCGGTTCGCTGGATCGGATCTATATCGGTGTCGATGACGCACCGGCGCCGCTGGCCGAGGTGGTGGCCTGGTTGCGTGAGTACCTGGGTGTGACGCAATGGTCCGATGACGCCAGTGTGCGCCGCGCCGGGAGCAAGCAATGCAGCAACGCCCGGGCCAGGGCGTTGGGCTGGGTGCCGACGTATCCGAGTTATCGCGAAGGCTACGCGGCCATCCTGAAGGGCTGAGCCGCGGTCAGAAAAGGTGGGAGGGGGTTTGCTTTGTCAGCCACGGTTGTAGTGGCTGATGCACCGCGATCGGGAGCAAGTCGAATCGTCGCAGCGCCCCTCCCACATTCAGGTCTGTGGGATGACGGTTATTGTTTTTCAAGCAGCCACTGGCGTGGCCCCGGTGTAAACGAGGGCACTTCGTCGGCCTGCGACGTATTGATCGCCTGGAAGATTTCCAGCTGCTTGCCCTTGCGTGCAAAGATCCACGCATTGCCCACGCCATTGCGCTGCAACCACATGCTGTCGTAGCCGCCGCTCATGGAGGCGCAATCACCCGCCAGGCATAACGAATATCGATCGGCGCCAGGCAAACCGGCCACTTGGCCGTTGGCCTGGAACTGCACGGTGGCGCCTTCGCCATTGCCGTTGGCGATTTTCCAGTCGCCGCCCATATAAGCGGCGTACAGCGCGCGCTCGAAGTTGGCGCCCAATGGCGCGCCTTCCGGTGCAGGTTCCTTGGCGCGGGCAAACAGCTGTTCGGGCTCGTTGTCGTTGGCCACTTGCAGCAGTTGCCGACCTTTGCGCTTGAGATCGGTGGCGGCGCTGCCGTAGAAGTCGACGCTCCAGGCACCGGGCTTCTCACCGAGCAACTTGCCTTCCGCTACTTCAAAACCGTTGTAGTAGCGGGCCTGCAGGGCCTTGGTGTTGACGTCCCACTCGAGGTTCGGGCCAAAGCTCTGCAGTGCTTCACGCAAAGGGCCGCCCTTGGCTGCCGCGTCGATGGCAACCTGGTTGATCCAGGTGCCGCTCACATCCAGGTCGGCGGGGTTGCTGGCACAGCCGCCGAGCAACAGGGCGAGCAACGAAGAGGCTACAAGCGCTTTGCGCATCATGAAATCCTTTTAAAACGAAGTCGGCGCAGCCTATGGAGGCTGCGCCGGGTGTTTTACTCGATGACCAGAATCGCGTCCATCTCAACCTGTGCGCCCTTTGGCAGGGCAGCAACGCCGATAGCGGCGCGGGCTGGGTAAGGCTGTTCGAAGTACTTGCCCATGATCTCGTTGACCTTGGCGAAGTGGCTCAGGTCGGTGAGGAAGATGTTCAGCTTGACGATGTCCTTGAACGAACCACCGGCGGCTTCGGCGACCGACTTGAGGTTTTCGAAGACCTGTACGGTTTGTGCTTCGAAGCCTTCAACCAGTTCCATGGTCTTTGGGTCCAGTGGGATCTGGCCGGACATGTAGACGGTGTTGCCCGCCTTGATCGCCTGGGAGTAGGTGCCGATGGCGGCTGGGGCTTTGTCGCTGGTGATAACAGTCTTGGTCATGAATGACTCCTTGTAAGAGGTGGGCTATGCACGCATGCGGGTGATGCGGATCACACCGGTCAAGGCGCGCAGTTTCTTGATCACGCGGGCCAGGTGTACGCGGTCGTGTACGCTGACCACCAGTTGGACCACGCTGATGCGACCATCGCGCTCGTCCATGCTGATTTTCTCGATATTGCCGTCGGCCGCGTTGACGCTGCTGGCCAGCAGGGCGATCAGGCCGCGCTGGTGCTCCAGCTCGACCCGCAGCTCGACGTTGAATTCGCCGGTGACATCCTTGGCCCACGAGAGCTGGATGCATTTTTCCGGGTTGTGGCGGATTTCGCTGATATTGCGGCAGTTGTCCAGGTGGACCACCATGCCTTTGCCCGCCGACAGGTGCCCGACAATCGGGTCGCCCGGGATCGGCGTGCAGCACTTGGCGTAGCTGAGCACCAGGCCCTCGGTGCCGCGAATCGCCAGCGGACCTTCCGGGCTTGGCAATTGCTCGCCTTCGCCGAGCAGGCGACGGGCGACCACATAGGCCATGCGGTTGCCCAGGCCGATGTCTTCCAGCAGGTCTTCGATGGTTTCCTGGCGATACTCGCTGAGCATCGCTTGCACGCGCTCGCCGGGGATTTTCTCGAGGGCGCTGTCGAAGCCGTTGAGCACCTTGTTCAGCAAGCGTTCGCCCAGGCTGATGGACTCGGAGCGGCGTTGCAGTTTCAGGGCGTGGCGAATATGGGTGCGCGCCTTGCCGGTGACCACGAAGTTGAGCCACGCCGGGTTCGGCCGGGCGCCCGGTGCGCTGACGATCTCCACGGTGGAGCCGCTTTGCAGCGGTTCCGACAGCGGGGCCAGGCGCCGGTTGATGCGGCAAGCGATGCAGCTGTTGCCGACATCGGTGTGTACGGCGTAGGCAAAGTCGACGGCCGTGGAGCCTTTGGGCAGCTCCATGATCCGGCCCTTGGGCGTGAACACGTAGACCTCGTCCGGGAACAGGTCAATCTTCACGCTCTCGATGAATTCCAGGGAGTTGCCCGCACGTTGCTGCATTTCCAGCACGCCTTTGACCCACTGGCGCGCGCGGGCGTGGGTGCCTTTGGGCTGCTCGTCGCCGCTGGATTTGTACAGCCAATGGGCGGCGATGCCGTTGTTGGCCATCTCTTCCATTTCCCGGGTGCGGATCTGGATCTCGATCGGCACCCCATGCATACCGAACAGCGTGGTATGCAGCGACTGATAGCCGTTGGCCTTGGGAATGGCGATGTAGTCCTTGAAGCGGCCCGGCAGGGGTTTGTACAAATTATGTACAGCGCCCAATACGCGGTAGCAGGTGTCGACCTTGTCGACGATGATCCGGAACGCATACACGTCCATGATCTCGTTGAAGGCCCGGCGCTTGCCGCGCATCTTCTTGTAGATGCCGTAGATGTGCTTCTGCCGCCCGCTGACCTCGCCCTCGATCTCGTCGATCGCCAGGCAATGGCTCAGCGACTCTTCGATCTTGTTGACGATTTCCTTGCGGTTGCCCCGGGCACGCTTGACCGCCTGGTAGATGCGCGCCGAACGCATCGGGTGCATGGCCTTGAAGCCGAGGTCTTCGAATTCGATACGAATGGCGTGCATGCCCAGCCGGTTGGCGATGGGCGCGTAGATTTCCAGGGTTTCCTTGGCGATGCGCCGGCGTTTTTCGCCGGACAGCACTTCCAGTGTCCGCATGTTGTGCAGCCGGTCGGCCAGCTTGACCAGGATCACGCGGATATCCCGGGCCATGGCCATTGCCATCTTCTGGAAGTTTTCCGCCTGGGCTTCGGCCTTGGTCTCGAAGTTCATCTGGGTCAGTTTGCTGACCCCATCGACCAGTTCGGCCACGGTTTCGCCAAATTGCGCGCTGAGCGCTTCCTTGGCGATGCCGGTGTCTTCGATCACGTCATGCAGCATCGCGGCCATCAGGCTCTGATGGTCCATGTGCATGTCGGCGAGAATATTGGCCACCGCAAGAGGATGGGTGACATACGCCTCGCCGCTGCGGCGGCGTTGGCCGTCGTGGGCTTGTTCGGCGTAGAAATACGCTCGGCGGACCAGGTTGACCTGGTCTGGGCCGAGGTAGGTCGATAAGCGATCGGCGAGGGCGTCTATGCTCGGCAAAGGATGGACTCCTGCCGCGTGCGTTGACACCGCGCCGTGCTACGTCGACCAGGCATAGGCTTAGACGGCCTCGTTGGACTCGTCCTCGAACGCTGCAAACAGCGGTTCGTCTTCAACGATCTCGGCGTTGGCGATGAACTCGTAGCTCATCAGGCCTTCAGCGATTTCGCGCAGAGCGACAACGGTAGGCTTGTCGTTTTCCCACTGGACCAGGGGCTCTTTGCCGCCAGTGGCCAGTTGACGGGCACGCTTGGTAGAGAGCATGACCAGCTCAAAGCGGTTATCCACGTGTTCTAGGCAGTCTTCAACGGTTACGCGGGCCATGGTATTCCTCGGAGCGAATGCAAGATGCGCGCTGCCCGGTTGGGCGAGCGGACTAAACAGTTTAAAAAATCACCAGCGTTTAGGGAAGCGCTGATTTTTCCCAGGCTCTCGCAAAACCGCTGCAAGTGCCAATGTAAGGCCCTCGCAGCGGTTTTGGGAAGAGCTGATCAACCGAGCAGTTCGGCCAATAACTTGCCGAAACGCTGTTGTTGGCGTTTTTGCTGGAGCTGATTGGCGCGGAAAATCGCCTTCAAATCGTCCAGGGCGTGGGCAAAATCGTCATTGATGATCAGGTAATCGTAGTCGACGTAGTGGCTCATTTCGCTGACGGCTTCACGCATGCGGCCTTCGATGATCGCGTCGCTGTCCTGGCCGCGGTTGGTCAGGCGCTGGTGCAAGGCTTCCAGGGACGGCGGCAGGATGAAGATCGACCGCGCCTTGGGCATCAGCTGGCGCACTTGCTCGGCGCCCTGCCAGTCGATTTCCAGGATCAGGTCGTGGCCTTCGTCCAGGGTCTGTTGCAGGTGGCTTTGCGAGGTGCCGTAGAGGTTGCCGAACACTTCGGCGCGCTCAAGGAAGGCGCCGTGCTCGATCATCTTGACGAACTCGGTGCGCTCGACGAAGTGATAGTGAACGCCGTTCACCTCGCCCGGGCGCATGGCGCGGGTGGTGTGGGACACCGAGATGCGGATCTGTTCGTCAGCGTCGGTCAGGGCCTTGACCAGGCTGCTCTTGCCCGCGCCCGAGGGGGCGGAAATGATGTAAAGGGTGCCGGTGCTGTGGGTCATGGAAGTTGCCTTACTCAATATTCTGTACTTGTTCGCGCATTTGCTCGATCAACACTTTGAGGTTGACCGCCGCCGTGGTGCTGCGCGGATCGAACGCCTTGGAGCCCAGTGTATTGGCTTCGCGGTTGAGTTCCTGCATCAGGAAATCCAGGCGCCGACCGGCGGCGCCGCCGGACTTGAGCACGCGGCGTACTTCAAGGATGTGGGTGCTCAGGCGATCGAGCTCTTCGGCGACGTCGCTCTTCTGCGCCAACAGGACCATTTCCTGCTCCAGGCGTACCGGATCGAGGTCGGCCTTCATGTCGGCGAAGCGGTCGAGGACCTTCTGGCGCTGGGTCGCGAGCATCTGCGGCACCAGCTCGCGCAAGGTGACCACGTCGGCTTCGATCGCGCGCAGGCGCTCGCTGATCAGGCGGGCCAGCTCGGCGCCTTCGCGCTCGCGGCCGGCCTTGAGTTCCTTCAAACCCTGGGTGAACAAGGCGAGGGCTTCGGCGTTGAGGGCTTGCGGGTCGCTGGCGTCGGCCACCAGCACGCCGGGCCAGGCCAGCACTTCCAGCGGGTTCAGCGCGGCCGGCTGCTTGATCAGGCCGGCGATGGTTTCGGCGGCGGCGACCAGTTGCGCGGCGCGCTCGCGGTCGACCTGCAGCGGTTTGCCGGTGGTTTCCTCGGTAAAGCGCAGGGTGCATTCCAGCTTGCCGCGGGAAATGCCCTGGCGCAGCGCTTCACGTACCGCGCCTTCGAGGTCGCGGAACGATTCCGGCAGGCGCAGGTGCGGCTCCAGGTAGCGGCTGTTGACCGAGCGCAGTTCCCAGCTCAGGGTGCCTTGCGCGCCGGCTTTTTCGACGCGGGCGAAGGCGGTCATGCTGTGCACCATGGAGGTACCTCGCGTTGCAGTCCCGCGATGGCGGGCTGATGGGTAAATTGAAGCCGACAGGCTGCGAAGGCGCAGGAGTGTAGCGCAGTGGGGCGATTGGCCCCAAACCCTGGCACTGACAAAGCACCGCCAGTCGACGATTCGTAACCGAATTTTTTAGACGTGCCCCGAATCGGCTCGCGGCTCTATAATGCTCGGCAGTTTTTCGTCCTCCGTACAGGTATCCCCTATGAAACGTCCAAGTGGTCGCGCTGCCGATCAGCTCCGCTCGATCCGCATCACCCGCAACTACACCAAACACGCCGAGGGATCTGTACTGGTCGAGTTTGGCGATACCAAGGTGATCTGCACCGTCAGCGTCGAAAACGGCGTGCCGCGTTTCCTCAAGGGCCAGGGCCAGGGTTGGTTGACCGCCGAATACGGCATGCTGCCGCGCGCCACTGGCGAGCGTAACCAGCGTGAAGCCAGCCGTGGCAAGCAAGGCGGCCGTACCCTGGAAATCCAGCGCCTGATCGGCCGTTCGCTGCGTGCTGCCCTGGACATGTCCAAGCTGGGCGACGTGACCCTGTACGTCGACTGCGACGTGATCCAGGCCGACGGCGGCACGCGCACTGCCTCCATCACCGGTGCCATGGTTGCGCTGGTCGACGCGTTGAAAGTGATCAAGAAGCGTGGCGGCCTGAAAGCCGGCGACCCGCTCAAGCAGATGATCGCCGCTGTGTCGGTGGGCATGTACCAGGGCGAGCCGGTGCTGGACCTGGATTACCTGGAAGACTCGGCCGCCGAGACCGACCTGAACGTGGTGATGACCAGCACCGGTGGTTTCATCGAAGTGCAGGGCACCGCCGAAGGTGCGCCATTCCAGCCGTCTGAGCTGAATGCCATGCTGGCGCTGGCGCAGAAAGGCATGACCGAGATTTTCGAGCTGCAGAACGCCGCGCTGGCCGACTGAACCGGCTTCAAGGAGAAACGCCATGAGTGACAGTCAATTGCCGGTTCCGGCACCGTCCAAGGAAGTCCGCCAATGGGCGATGTTGTGTCACTTCGCGGCGTTTCTGGGCCTGGTGTTCCCTTTCGGCAGCCTGTTGGGGCCGCTGATCCTGTGGCAGATCAAGAAGGACATGGACCCGCTGATCGATGACCAGGGCAAGGAAGCCCTGAATTTCCAGATCACCGTGGCCATTGCCTGGCTGGTCTGCATGGTGCTGGGGTTCGTGGTGATCGGCTTCCTGTTGATGTTGATCCTGGTGGTCGCGGCGCTGGTGCTGACGATCATTGGCGGGATCAAGGCCAACAACGGCACGGCCTACCGCTACCCATGGACCTGGCGGCTGATCAAGTAACCAGGCGCGCACAAAAAAACCGACAGCGATGTCGGTTTTTTTTGTGCCTGGGCAAAGACCTCAGATGGTCAGTGTCCAGTCATAGTCCACGATCAGCGGCGCGTGCTGTGAGAAGCGCGGCTGGCGTGGCAGGCGTGCGCTGCGCACAAAGCGACGCAGGCCCGGGGTCAGCAGCTGGTAGTCGAAACGCCAGCCCAGGTTGAGCATCTCAGCCTGTTCGTTGTCTGGCCACCAGCTGTACTGGTCGCCTTCGCGGCTGACTTCGCGCAGGGCATCGACATAGCCCATGTTGCCGACAATCTCGTCCATCCAGGCCCGTTCCGGCGCCAGGAAACCCGGGGATTGCTGGCTGTCGCGCCAGTTCTTGATATCCAGCTTCTGTTGCGCCACGTACAGCGAGCCACAATAAATGTACTCGCGACGTTTGCGTCGCTGTTTATCCAGATAACGGGCGAAGTCGTCCATTAGCTTGAACTTCTGGTTCAAGTCTTCATCGCCGTTCTGCCCCGAAGGAAGCAGCAAGGTCGCGATGCTGACCTTGTCGAAATCGGCTTGCAGGTAGCGCCCGTAGCGGTCGGCTGTCTCGAAGCCGAGGCCGCTGATGACCGCCTTGGGTTGCAACCGCGAGTACAAAGCCACGCCACCTTGGGTGGGCACTTCGGCATCGCAGGCATAAAGGAAGTAGCCATCCAGTTGGAAGGCTGGGTCGTCCAGTTCAAAGGCGGAGGCGCGGGTGTCCTGCAGGCAGATGACGTCGGCATTCTGAGCTTGCAGCCAACTGAGCAAACCACGCTCGACTGCAGCCTGAATACCATTAACGTTCACACTGATGATCCGCATAAATGGCCCCAAAAATCGCGTGCGTGTATGATACACGCCGTCTACCTAATTAGCTAAATCCGTGGTATCTGAGGCTTTTTTCATGCAGGCGTATCAACGCGATTTCATTCGTTTTGCCATCGATCGCGGGGTTTTGCGCTTCGGTGAGTTCACCCTCAAGTCCGGGCGCACCAGCCCGTATTTCTTCAATGCTGGCTTGTTCAACTCGGGTTCGGCCCTGGCTCAGCTGGGGCGTTTCTACGCGGCTGCCATCGTTGAAAGCGGTATTTCCTTCGACGTTCTGTTCGGTCCGGCCTACAAGGGCATCCCCCTGGCCGCCGCGACGGCCGTGGCGTTGGCCGAACACCATGGGCGCGATCTGCCGTGGTGCTTCAACCGCAAGGAAGCCAAGGCCCATGGCGAAGGCGGCAGCCTGGTGGGCGCGCCGCTCACCGGCAACGTGCTGATCATCGACGACGTGATCACCGCCGGCACCGCCATCCGTGAAGTGATGCAGATCATCGCCTCCCAGGAGGGTGCCAAGGCCGCAGGCGTTTTGATCGCCTTGAACCGTCAGGAGCGTGGCAATGGTGAGTTGTCGGCGATCCAGGAAGTGGAACGCGATTTCGGCATCCCGGTGGTGAGTATCGTGTCGTTGAACCAGGTGTTGCAGTTCCTGGAAGATGATCCGCAGCTCAAGCAGCACTTGCCGGCAGTACGGGCGTACCGCGAGCAATTCGGCGTCCAGTAAACGCCGCACAACAAAAAGCCCCACCCCTGTAGGAGCGAGCTTGCTCGCGAAGAACGCCAACGATGACGCGTTTATTCTGGATGAACGCGGCGCCTTTACGTTTTTCGCGAGCAAGCTCGCTCCTACAGAGGGTGGGGCTTTTTGTGTTTAAGGACGCTTGCGGTTGCTGATCAGCGTACCCACACCGGTGTCGGTGAAGATTTCCAGCAGGATCGCATTCGGCACGCGGCCATCAAGGATCAGCGAGCTGCCGACGCCGCCCTGTACCGCTTCCAGCGCACAACGGATCTTCGGCAGCATGCCGCCGTAGATGGTGCCGTCGGCGATCAGCTCGTCCACTTGTTGGGTGGTCAGGCCGGTCAGCACCTTGCCTTGCTTGTCCATCAGGCCGGCGATGTTGGTCAGCAGCATCAGCTTTTCAGCCTTCAGCGCTTCGGCCACTTTGCCTGCAACCAGGTCGGCGTTGATGTTGTAGGACTCGCCGTTGGCGCCCACGCCGATCGGCGCGATGACCGGGATGAAATCACCTTTGACCAGCAGGTTCAGCAAGTCGGTGTTGATACCGATCACTTCGCCCACCTGGCCGATGTCGATGATTTCTGGCTGGGTCATTTCCGGCGTCTGACGGGTTACGGTCAGTTTTTTCGCGCGGATCAGCTCCGCGTCCTTGCCGGTCAGGCCAATCGCGCTGCCGCCGTGGCGGTTGATCAGGTTGACGATGTCTTTGTTCACCTGGCCGCCGAGGACCATCTCCACCACGTCCATGGTCTGCGCGTCAGTGACTCGCATGCCATCGATGAAGTGGCTTTCGATCGACAGGCGCTTGAGCAGGTCGCCGATCTGCGGGCCGCCGCCGTGGACCACCACCGGGTTGATCCCCACGGCTTTCATCAACACGATATCGCGGGCAAAGCCGGTTTTCAGCTCGTCGCTTTCCATGGCATTGCCGCCGTATTTGATCACCAGCGTCTTGCCGACGTAGCGTCGAATGTAGGGCAACGCTTCGGACAGGACCTTGGCGGTGTTGGCAGCGGCTTCGCGTTCGAGGGTCATTCAGGGCTCCGGTGCAAAAAAATCAGAACGGTAATTGGAGATCGGGGGCAACACGTTTCAACTGGACGTGGAACACGTCTTTGATGCGCTGCAACTCAGCCTCGGTATCCGCCTCGAAACGCAGCACCAGCACCGGTGTGGTGTTGGACGCGCGAACCAGGCCCCAGCCTTTGGCGTAATCGACTCGCACACCATCAATGGAGGTCAGGTTGGCGCCTTCGCCCCATTGCGCATCGTGCAATGCGTCAATGATGCTGAATTTGCTCTCTTCGGTCACATGGATATTGATCTCTGGCGTAGAAATATCATTCGGGAAGGTCTGAAACAGCTCCTGCGCCGTGGATTTTTCCTTGCTGAGGATCTCCAGCAGACGAGCGGCGCTGTAAATGCCGTCGTCAAACCCGAACCAACGCTCCTTGAAGAACACGTGGCCGCTCATTTCGCCGGCCAGCAGCGCGCCGGTTTCCTTCATTTTCTTTTTGATCAACGAGTGACCGGTCTTCCACATCAGCGGGCGACCGCCATATTCCTTGATCAGCGGCGTCAGGCGACGGGTGCATTTTACGTCGAAGATGATTTCGGCATTCGGGTTGCGCGCCACCACATCACGGGCAAACAGCATCAGCAGGCGGTCGGCGAACACGTTTTCGCCAGTGTTGGTCACCACGCCCACGCGGTCACCGTCGCCGTCAAAGGCCAGGCCGACGTCGGCCCCGGTTTCCTTGACCTTGGCGATCAGGTCCACCAGGTTTTCAGGCTTGCCCGGGTCTGGATGGTGGTTGGGGAAGTTGCCGTCGACGTCGCAGAACAACGGCACCACTTCGCAGTTCAGGGCTTCGAGCAGTTGCGGGGCGATCACGCCGGCCGCGCCGTTGCCGCAGTCCACCACCACTTTCAGGCGGCGCGCGAGTTTGACGTCGCCGGTGATTTCGTCGGAGTAGCGCTGAAGAATGTCGACCTTGGTGATGCTGCCTTTGCCGCTGGTCAGGTCGTTGGTTTTCAGGCGTGTGTGCAGGGCCTGGATCTGTTCGTTGGCCAGGGTGTCGCCGGCGATGACGATCTTGAAGCCGTTGTAGTCCGACGGGTTGTGGCTGCCGGTGAGCATCACCCCGGATTTGCCGGCCAGCACGTTGGCGGCGTAGTACAGCGCCGGGGTCGGCACCAGGCCGACGTCGCTGACATGGCAACCGCTGTCGGCCAGGCCCTGGATCAATTGCTCCACCAGCTCGGGACCGGACAGGCGACCGTCACGGCCGACCGAAACGTTCGGTTCGTCCTGGGCCAGGCTTTGGGCGCCGATGGCGCGGCCAATCCAGTAGGCGGTTTCGGCGGTCAGGGTCTTGGGCACCACGCCACGGATGTCATAGGCGCGGAAGATGCTGTCGGGGAAGGTCGGGGCTACTCGGGCGGCGGTACTCATCGCGGGGGGAAACTCCATCTGAAAGAGACAAGGCTGGCCTTAATGTGGCTGACCGGCAGGCTTAAACTGAAGGGTATGACGGCGTTTTCGGTGCAGAGTTCGTGGTGCAAAAAGGCCATCGGAGCATCCGCTCCGCGCTTATGTCTGCGTAATGCATTGATTTTACTTGGAAAATGTCGCTCGTCAGGTCCGCGCATTCTTCATCCTGAAAGGCCATGCGGTGGCATCTAACCGGGCCGGACGGTAGCGTCCGCCCCGGTTTGGTGTGGTCAGTGACTGCCGGAATGCCCAAAACCGCCTGCGCCGCGTTGGGTTGCGTCGAATTCCTGTACCAGTTCGAAGTGCGCCTGCACCACCGGCACCAGCACCAGCTGCGCGATGCGCTCGCCGACGACGATGTTGAAGGCGGTCTGGCCGCGGTTCCAGCACGACACCATCAGCTCGCCCTGGTAGTCCGAGTCGATCAGGCCGACCAGGTTGCCCAGCACGATGCCGTGCTTATGGCCGAGGCCCGAGCGCGGCAGAATCAGCGCCGCCAGGCCCGGGTCGCCGACATAGATCGACAGGCCGGTCGGAATCAGCAGGGTCTGGCCCGGTTCGAGGACGGTGTCTTCCTTGAGCATGGCGCGCAGGTCCAGGCCGGCGGAGCCCGGTGTGGCATAGGCCGGCAGGGGGAAGTCGGTGCCGATGCGGGGGTCGAGGATCTTGGCTTGCAAAGCGTGCATGTAAATTAAACCTGGTTCAGCCGTTGGGCGATAAAAGAGATCAGTTGGCGGGCAATCTTGCCCTTGCTGGTCTGGGCGAAAAGGGTGGCGTGCAGGTCGCGATCGATCACGCTGCAGGCGTTTTCCTCACTGTTGAAGCCGATGCTTGGGTTGGCGACATCATTGGCAACGATCAGGTCGAGGTTTTTGTCTTTCAATTTGCGTGCGGCGTAGTCCAGCAGGTGTTCGGTCTCGGCGGCGAAACCGACGCTGAACGGACGGTCCGGGCGGCTGGCGATGGTGGCCAGGATGTCCGGGTTACGCACCATTTGCAGGAGCAGGCCGTCGCCGCTGGTAGGGTCTTTCTTGAGCTTTTGCGGGGCGACGACTTCCGGGCGGTAATCCGCAACCGCTGCCGAGGCGATAAACAGGTCGCAGGGAATGGCCGCCTCACAGGCCGCCAACATGTCCCGGGCGCTGACCACGTCGATCCGGGTGACACGATCGGGCGTCGGCAAATGCACCGGGCCGGTGATGAGGGTCACGCGCGCGCCTGCCTCGACCGCCGCTTCAGCCAGGGCAAAGCCCATTTTTCCTGAGCTATGGTTGGTGATGTAGCGCACCGGGTCGATGTTTTCCTGGGTCGGGCCGGCGGTGATCAACACGTGCTTGCCAGTCAGGGCCAGGTGCTGGAAGCACTCGGCGGCGCACAGTGCCAGGTCGGTGGCTTCGAGCATGCGGCCCATGCCGACGTCGCCGCAGGCCTGGCTGCCGGAGGCCGGGCCGAACACCTTGAGGCCACGGCTTTGCAGGAGCTGCGTGTTGGCTTGGGTGGCCGGGTCGCGCCACATGGCCTGGTTCATGGCCGGGGCGATGGCGACAGTGGCGTCGGTGGCCAGGACCAGCGTGGTCAGCAAGTCATCGGCGATGCCTTGCGCCAGGCGGGCGATCAGGTCGGCGGTGGCCGGGGCGATCAGCACCAGGTCGGCCCATTTGGCCAGTTCGATATGGCCCATGGCGGCTTCGGCGGCCGGGTCCAGCAGGTCCAGGTGAACCGGGTGGCCGGACAAGGCCTGCATGGTCAGCGGGGTGATGAACTCACTGCCGCCGCGGGTCATGACCACGCGCACTTCGGCGCCCTGGTCGAGAAGCCTGCGAACCAGCTCTGCGCTCTTGTAGGCGGCAATGCCGCCGCCGACGCCGAGAACGATGCGTTTCCGATACAGACGCTGCATTGGTTTGCCTTTCCAGTTCAGTGAAGCCAGTTCAGTGACGCCTGCGATGCCCCCTCCCCAGGTGAAATCGCATGCAAAAAAGAGGGCCTACGATAACACAGCGTCCGCCAGGCAACAGCGGCGCACATGCACAGGGAGGCGGGATGAGTATTCGTGATTGGCCGGTGGCCGAGCGGCCGCGGGAGAAGCTTTTGGAATGGGGGGCCGCAACGCTGTCCGACGCCGAACTGTTGGCTATCTTCCTGCGCACCGGTGTGGCCGGGCGGAGCGCGGTGGACCTGGCGCGGCATCTGTTGGCGCCGTTCGGTGGCCTGCGCCCGCTGCTGGAGGCCAGCCAGGTGCTGTTCAGCCAGCAGTTGGGGCTGGGGCCGGCGAAGTTTGCCCAACTGCAGGCGGTGCTGGAAATGTCCCGGCGCCACTTGGCCGAACAACTGCGCAGTGACTCGGTGCTGGAAAGCCCGGTCGCTGTGCGTGACTACCTCAAGGCGCTGTTGCGCCATGAGCCTCACGAGATTTTCGGCTGCCTGTTTCTCGATTCAAAGCATCGGGTGCTGGGGTTCGAGGCGTTGTTCCAGGGCACCATCGACGCCACCGTGGTTTACCCGCGGCAAGTGGTCAAGCGCGCCCTGGCGTATAACGCGGCGGCGTTGATCCTGTGCCACAACCATCCTTCGGGGAGTGTGGAACCGAGTGCGGCTGATCGGAAATTGACCAAGATTCTGCAAAAAGCCTTGGAAGTGGTGGATGTGCGGGTGCTGGATCACATCATCGTGGGCGATGGTGATCCATTGTCGATGGCGGAATACGGGTGGATGTAGGAGGGGCAGCAGTTGCAAGGTTGCAGCTGCAAGCCTCAAGGGGGCTTGCAGCTTGCAGCTCAGGGCTTGACGCTGACTTTCGAAAAGTCCTGCCGCCCAAACGGGCTCACCTGGTACCCCTCGACATTCTTGCGGATCAGGGCGAACGCCATCGGGTGCGCCAGCGGCAGCCACAGGGCCTGCTGTTGGATCTGCGCCTGGGCCTGTTGATACAGCTTGCTGCGCACCCCTTGCTCGCTGGTGGTCTTGCCGGCGCTGATGAGCTTGTCCAGGGTCGGGTCGCAATAGCGGACGAAGTTGGTGCCGGATTTCACTGCCGCGCAGGAGAACTGCGGAGTCAGGAAGTTATCCGGGTCGCCGTTGTCGCCGGCCCAACCCATGAACAGCAGGTCGTGTTCGCCGGCCTTGGCGCGGCGGATCAGCTCGCCCCATTCGATCACGCGGATCTCGGCCTGGATGCCGACCTCGGCCAGGTCCGCCTGCAGCAGTTGCGCGCCGAGGTTGGGGTTGGGGTTCAGCAGGCTGCCGGTGGGGCGTGTCCAGATCGTGGTCTTGAAGCCGTCCTTGAGCCCGGCGCGCTCCAGCAGCAGCTTGGCCTTGGCGATGTCCTGTGGATAACCCGGCAACTCCTTGGCATAGCTCCAGGTGTTGGGCGGGTAGGGGCCGTTGGCGGCTTCGGCGGTGCCTTCGAACACGGCTTTGAGGTAGCTGTCCTTGTCGAAGGCCAGGTTGATCGCCTGGCGCACTTCGGGCTTGTCCAGCGGTGGGTGCTGGCTGTTGATCGCGACGAATGCAGTCATGAATGCTGCGGTTTTTTCTATTTTGAGTGCGGGATCTTTCTCGGCTTCGCCCACATCCAGGGGTTTGGGCGACAGTGCGATCTGGCATTCGTCGCGGTGCAGTTTCTGCAGGCGCACGTTCGCATCCGGGGTGATGGCGAAGATCAAGTTATCCACAGCCGGTTTGCCGGCGAAATAATCCGGGTTGGCTTTGTAGCGCACCACGGCGTCTTTCTGGAATCGCGTGAAAATGAACGGGCCGGTGCCGATGGGCTGGCTGTTGAGCTTCTCCGGGGTGCCGGCCTTGAGCAGCTTGTCGGCGTACTCGGCCGGGTAGATCGAGGCAAAACCCATGCTCAACGCGGCGAGGAAGGTCGAGTCGGGGTGGTCGAGGGTGAAGCGCACGGTCAGCGGGTCAAGGGCATCGATCTTCTTGATCAGTGCGGGCAATTGCAGCGACTGGGCATGGGGGAAGCCGCTCTGGGCGATCTTGTGCCATGGGTTGGCCGGATCGAGCATGCGCTCGAAGCTGAAGCGGACATCCTCGGCGGTCAGGGTGCGGCTCGGGGTGAAATAGTCGGTGCGGTGGAATTTTACGTTGGGGTGCAACTGGAAGGTGTAGGTCAGGCCGTCCGGCGACACTTCCCAACTGTCCGCCAGGCTTGGCACCAGCTTGCCGCTGGCTGCGTCATAGTTCACCAGGCTGTTCATCAGCACGTCGGCCGAGGCGTTGGTGGTGGTCAGCGAGTTGTACTGCACTACGTCAAACCCTTCGGGACTGGCTTCGGTACACACGCTCAGATTGGTGGCCGCCAAGGCCTGCGGCGCGATAAACAGAGGGGCTAGCAAAAGCGGTAGGGCAGCGAGGCGCATGTTCGGTTTCCTGTGCAGATCGAAGGCCCATCTGCGAGTGCAGTCTGGAAAAGTCCTACCGTAGTGGTCTGATTGATAAATGACTAGTCCATTTTTGCCTGTGCTTTTGGCTCAAATGCTGTTTTGATGGCGCCTCAGCGCGTTTCGCCTTGTACTTTTTGGTACTTGCGGGCGTTGTAAATCATTCTGTGCGACGAGCGGTCGGCTATTGCAGCGGCCCCTCCTGGCAACGGTTCGGCCATCTGTCGCCGAGATTTACGCCGGTAAAAACACACGGGCTGTTGTTGCACTTGGGTCTTTCTGGTATAAAGCAGCGCTCTTTTCTAGGGGCCCGGTTCCTTCGCTTGTAGGTGTAGCCGGTAAGACCCTAAAGAAACGCGGCGCCTGGCGCCAAATGACTGAGAGATTAAGCGGCCAACCCATGCCGGGTTGGGCATGTGGTTTTAGAGGGCTGAGGCATGTCGAGAGTCTGTCAAGTTACCGGTAAGGGTCCGGTGACTGGGAATAACATTTCCCACGCAAATAACAAAACCCGTCGTCGTTTCCTGCCGAACCTGCAGCATCACCGCTTCTGGGTTGAAGAAGAGAAACGTTTTGTTCGCCTGCGTGTATCTGCCAAAGGCATGCGTATTATCGACAAGCGTGGCATCACTGTCGTGCTGGCCGAAATCCGCGCCGCTGGCAAGATCTAAGGAGCTCTATCATGCGTGAATTGATTCGAATGATCTCTAGCGCCGGTACTGGTCACTTCTACACTACCGACAAGAACAAGCGTACTACCCCGGACAAGCTCGAAAAGAAAATGTTCGACCCGCGCGTTCGCAAGCACGTGATCTACAAAGAAGGCAAAATCAAGTAATTGATTTTCTTCCTTGTGAAAAAAAGCCCGTTTCTCACGATTCGGGCTTTTTTTTGCGCAGGATTTGCTGATCAGGCCTTCTGTTCGAACACCACATAGATCTTGCGGCAGGGCTCGAGCACTTCCCAGGTGCCGCTGAAGCCGGCCGGGATCACGAAGCGGTCGCCGGCGCGCAAGGTCTTGGCGTTGCCCTCGGCATCGCGCAGTACGGAAACCCCCTGCACAATCTCGCAGTACTCATGTTCGGTGTAGTTGACCTTCCACTGCCCGACGTCACCTTCCCAGACGCCGGCGCTCATCTGGCCGCACGGGCTGTTGTAGTGGTTGTAGATCGTTTGCTCGGGATTGCCCTTGAGGATTTTTTCCGGGGCAGGGAGGTAGCGATCGGGGGCGGTGTTGGCTTGGCTGAAGTCGACGATGTCCTGGATGCTCATGTGCGTGTCCCGTCTGGCCTGCGGTTGGAGAGCCCAAAGTCTATGTTTATTAAAATGAACATCGCAAGGGCGTTTACCGGCGTTATGTCAAATATATTGATACATCCCCAGCCGCTGGTTTAGGGTGGCAGTTGCCTTGAGCCGAACAACTGGCTGGCGGGGCAAGCATTCTTTGAGGCTGCCGGGGCACATCGCCTGGCCCTTGTATTCAATAAGAGGAGGACACTCGCATGACCACCCTGACCCGTGCCGACTGGGAGCAACGCGCCAAGGATCTGAAGATCGAAGGCCGCGCCTATATCAATGGCGAGTACACCGCCGCCGTTTCCGGCGACACGTTCGAATGCATCAGCCCCGTCGATGGCCGCCTGCTGACCAGCGTTGCCAGCTGTGACGTCGCCGACGCCCAGCGCGCCGTGGAAAATGCCCGCGCCACGTTCAATTCCGGTGTCTGGTCGCGCCTGGCGCCGGCCAAGCGCAAGGCCGCCATGATCCGTTTCGCCGCGTTGCTCAAGGCCAATGCCGAAGAGCTGGCGCTGCTGGAAACCCTGGACATGGGCAAGCCGATCAGCGACGCCCTGAATATCGACGTACCCGGCGCGGCGAATGCCCTGAGCTGGAGCGGCGAGGCCATCGACAAGATTTACGATGAAGTCGCTTCCACCCCTCACGATCAGCTGGGTCTGGTGACCCGTGAGCCGGTCGGGGTGGTTGCCGCCATCGTGCCGTGGAATTTCCCGCTGATGATGGCTTGCTGGAAACTCGGGCCGGCGCTGTCGACCGGTAACTCCGTGATCCTCAAACCGTCCGAAAAATCCCCGCTGACCGCCATCCGCATCGCGGCCCTGGCCGTTGAGGCCGGTATTCCAAAAGGCGTGTTCAACGTGCTGCCGGGCTACGGCCACACCGTGGGTAACGCGCTCGCGCTGCACATGGATGTCGACACCCTGGTGTTCACTGGCTCCACCAAAATCGCCAAACAGCTGTTGATCCGCTCCGGCGAATCGAACATGAAACGTGTATGGCTGGAAGCGGGCGGCAAGAGCCCGAACATCGTGTTCGCCGATGCCCCGGACCTGCAAGCCGCCGCCGAATCCGCCGCCGGCGCGATTGCCTTCAACCAGGGCGAAGTCTGCACCGCCGGTTCGCGTCTGCTGGTGGAGCGCTCCATCAAGGATAAATTCCTACCGCTGGTGATCGCCGCGCTGAAGGGCTGGAAGCCAGGCAACCCGCTGGACCCGGCCACGAACGTCGGCGCGCTGGTAGACACTCAACAGATGAACACCGTGCTGTCCTACATCGAAGCTGGTCATGCCGACGGTGCCAAGCTGGTGGCGGGCGGCAAGCGCACGCTGGAAGAGACCGGTGGCACTTACGTCGAGCCGACGATTTTCGACGGAGTGACCAACGCGATGAAGATCGCCCGCGAAGAAATCTTCGGCCCGGTCCTCTCGGTGCTCACTTTCGACAGCGCCGAAGAAGCCGTCGCCATCGCCAACGACACCCAATACGGCCTGGCCGCGGCGGTGTGGACGGCGGATATCTCCAAGGCGCACCTCACCGCCAAGGCACTGCGCGCCGGTAGCGTGTGGGTCAACCAGTACGACGGCGGTGACATGACCGCGCCGTTTGGTGGCTTCAAGCAGTCGGGCAACGGTCGCGACAAGTCGCTGCATGCGTTCGACAAGTACACCGAGCTGAAGGCGACCTGGATCAAGCTCTAAGCAACACCGCAGGTCCCCTGTAGGAGCGAGCTTGCTCGCGAAGAACTCAAAGACGCCGCGTTCAACCAGACAGCACGCGTTATCGTTGGCGTTTTTCGCGAGCAAGCGCGCTCCTACAGTTCGTTTGCAGCCCTGAAAAAACTATCCACAGGAGCGTGGAAATGCGTTGGGCGACTTATTTCGCCGTGCTGGCCTCGGTGCTCAGCGTTGGTCTGGCGTTGGGCGTCAGCATGCCGCTGGTGTCCCTGCGTCTGGAAGGCTGGGGCTACGGCAGCTTCGCCATTGGAGTGATGGCTGCGATGCCGGCCTTCGGCGTGCTGTTGGGGGCGAAGGTTTCCAGTCGGCTGGCGTCCTGGCTGGGCACTGCGCATCTGATGCGCCTGTGCCTGTGGGCGGGGGCGGTGTCCATCGGTCTGTTGGCGATCCTGCCGAGCTACCCGGTGTGGCTGGTGCTGCGGCTGATGATCGGGGTGATCCTGACCATCGTGTTCATTCTTGGCGAAAGCTGGATCAACCAGTTGGTGGTGGAGCAATGGCGCGGCCGGCTGGTGGCGCTGTATGGCTGCACCTATGCGCTGAGCCAGCTGTCGGGGCCGCTGCTGTTGGGCGTGCTGGGCACCGATCATGACTATGGGTTCTGGGTGGGCGTGGGCCTGTTGACGCTGGCGCCGTTGCTGTTGCTGGGGCGTTCCGGGGCGCCGACCGCCGAGTCCTTCAGCGTGACGTTTGCCGAGCTGTGGCGCTTCTGTCGGAGCCTGCCGGCGATTGCCTGGGCGGTGGCGTTATTCGCGGCGTTCGAGGCGATGATCCTGACGCTGCTGCCGGTGTATTGCCTGCAGCAAGGCTTCACGGCCGAGATCGCCCTGGCGATGGTCAGCACGGTGGTGGTGGGCGATGCGTTGCTGCAGCTGCCCATCGGCGCACTGGCCGACTACCTGCCGCGGCGCACGCTGTTCTTGAGCTGCGCGCTGCTGTTGCTGGGGGCGAGCCTGGCAGTCCCGTTGTTGATGCACACGCTGCTGATCTGGCCGGTGTGGGTGCTGTTCGGCGCGAGTGCGGGTGGTTTGTTCACCTTGTCGTTGATCCTGATCGGCGAGCGTTACCGCGACGATGCGCTGGTGCGCGCCAATGCCCACGTGGCGCAGCTCTGGGGCATCGGTTGCCTGATCGGGCCGCTGGTGGCCGGTGCGGGCAGCCAGTGGATCAGCGGGCATGCATTGCCGTGGCTGATGGCGGCCGGGGCGCTGGGGTTGGTGGTGCTGTTGTTGCGCCAGGGGGCGTTTGGCGCCGCGCAGCCCGCTTAGGCGCGAGGGGATGAAGGCGTTAGCGGGCCTGGTTAAGTGCGGTGTTCTTGCGTTCTTCGCGAGCAAGCTCGCTCCTACAGCATGCGTTCCAGGCCGACGGAGGTGGCGAACCAGGCGTTGAAGTGGCGCCACCAACTGCCCGGCTCGCGGGTCAGGGTGTGCGGTTGCCCGTTATCCTCGGTGGTCCACACCACCTGGCCATCCTGTAATTTCGCCTCGTAGCTCAATGCTGGCGCCATGCCTTGCAGCGCCAGATTGCGCAGGTGTTCGGCCAGCTCAGGGCTGTCCACCAGCACGCCGACTTCGGTATTCCACAGCACCGAACGCGGGTCGAAGTTGAACGAGCCGATAAACGATTTCTGCCGATCAAAAATCATCGCCTTGCTGTGCAGGCTGGAGTCCGAGCCGAGGAACAGGCCGCGACGAAACAGGTGGGGCCCGCTGCCTGTGCGGGGTGCGCCGGGTTGGCGGCGCAACTCATAGAGTTTCACGCCGTGCTCCAGCAGCGCCTTGCGATAGGGCGCGTAGCCGCCGTGTACGGCCGGTACGTCGGTGGCTTCGAGGGAGTTGGTCAGCAGGCTCACCGAGACGCCCGCGTCCGCGCGACCGGTCAGGTACACCAGGCCCGGCTGTCCCGGCACGAAATACGCCGAAATCATCATCAACTCATGGTTGACGCCTTCGAGTTCCGGTTCCAGTTGGGTGGTCAGCAGCAGGCGCGGGTCCGGATCATTCTTGGCGAGTACCTTGCTCGGGGCGTCCCACAACGCCTGGTTCCAGGCCCAGATCAGCTCGCGCCGCCAGATGTCCAGGCGCGGTTCGGTCTTGTAGGTGCGCAGGCGGTTGTACAAGGCGTGGTTCTGTTGGCGCGACTGGGCCAGGGATTCTTCCAGGCGCAGGCGTGCGCTGGCCAGGTCGCCTTTGGACGGCAGGTTGGAGATGAATTCATTGATGGGCTTGCTCAGGGCGCTGTTCCAATACTGGTCGAAACTGTGGCCGAGTTGCTCGGCCACCGGGCCCACGCTGAGCATGTCGATGTCGGTGAAATTAAGGTTGGGTTCGGCGTCGAAATACTCGTCGCCCAGGTTGCGCCCGCCGACGATGGCCGCGCTGTTGTCCGCCAGCCACAGTTTGTTGTGCATGCGTCGATGTTGCAGCGACAGGTTGAGCAGGCGCCCCATGGCGCGCGTCACGCCGGTGCTGCGCCCCAGGTGCAGCGGGTTGAACAGGCGAATCTGGATGTTGGGGTGGGCGGCGAGGGTGGCGATGACCTGATCGAGGCCGTCGCTGGTGGTGTCGTCCAGCAGGATACGCACACGCACGCCACGGTCGGCGGCCTTGAGCAGTTCATCCACGAGCAGGCGGGTGCTGATGCCGTCGTGGACGATGTAGTACTGCAGGTCGAGGCTGGTCTGGGCGTTGCGGATCAGTTCGGCGCGGGCCATGAACGCCTCGCTGCTGTTGGGCAGCAGGCGAAAGCCGGAGCGGCCCTGATGCGGCGCGGCCTGGGCCTGGATCGAACGGCCGAACGACGACTGCGTCGCCGGCAGGGCATCGCTGGGGATGCGCGGCACATTCACCGTGGCGCAGCCGCCCAGGGCCAGGGCGCCCAACAGGAAAAACGCTAAAAGCCGTCGAGTCATCAAGGGCACCGTTTCCAGATCAGGGCGGTTGTCGACATAGGACGGCTATTTTCCCGGAAAGGTCAGTCGGCGGCCTCGGCCAGCATCTTGCTCGCGACGGCGCCGACTTTGCGCACCGCCTCTTCAATCTGCGGCGTAGGTTTGGCAGCGTAGTTCATGCGCAGGCAATTCCTGTACTTGCCGGACGCGGAAAAGATACTGCCCACGGCGATTTGTACGCCTTGTTCCACCAACACCCGGTTGAGCTTGAGGGTGTCGAAACCTTCCGGCAGCTCGATCCACAGCATGAAGCTGCCTTGAGGTCGGCTGGCGCGGGTGCCGGCGGGGAAATAACGGCTGACCCAGTCGAGCATTATGTCGCGATTACGTTGGTATTGAGTACGCATCCGCCGCAAATGCGGTTCGAAATGGCCGCCCTTGAGAAATTCGGCGATGGCGATCTGCGGCTGGGTCGCGGTGGAGCCGGTGCTGATGTATTTCATGTGCAACACCCGCTCCAGGTAGCGGCCCGGCGCGACCCAACCAATCCGCAGGCCTGGCGCCAGGGTTTTCGAGAACGAGCTGCAGAGCAACACGCGGCCATCTTCGTCGAAGGATTTGATGGTGCGCGGGCGCGGGTAGCTGTAGGCCAGTTCGCCATATACATCGTCTTCGATGATCGCCACGTCAAAGCGCTGGGCCAGGGTCAACAGCGCCCGCTTGCGTGCCTCCGGCATGATGTAGCCCAAAGGATTGTTGCAGTTGGGGGTCAGTTGAATGACTTTGATCGGCCACTGTTCCAGCGCCAGTTCCAGGGCTTCGAGGCTGATGCCGGTGAGCGGGTCCGTGGGGATTTCCAGGGCTTTCATGCCCAGGCCCTTGAGGGTCTGCATGGCGCCGTGGAAGCTCGGCGAGTCCACCGCAACGATATCCCCCGGCTCGCAGATGGAGCGGATGCTGGCAGACAGCGCCTCATGGCAGCCGGTGGTGATCACGATGTCTTCGGCGGTCAACTGGCAGCCGGAATCCAATGACAGTCGGGCGATTTGTTCGCGCAACTCCATACAGCCGAGGATATTGTCGTAATACAGCCCCGGCAGGTCCTGGCGCCGGCTGACGCGGGCCAGGCTGCGCAGCAGCGGCTTGAGGGTGGGCGACAACACATCCGGCATGCCGCGGCCCAGCTGTACGACATCTTTACGCGGTACCGCGCGGATCAACTCGAGCACTTGGTCCCACTGGGAAATTTCCACCGGGCGCTGGGCCGGGCGGCCGACTTCGGGCAAGGCCGGCAGCTCACGGCCGACGGGCACGAAGTAACCGGACTTGGGCTTCGGCATCGCCAGGCCGTTGTCTTCCAGCATGCGATACGCTTGCTGCACGGTGCTCAAACTGACCCCGTGCTCGACACTCAAGGCCCTTACGGAAGGCAGCCGGTCACCGGGGCGGTAGAAGCCCTGTTCGATGCGGGTGCCCAACAATTCGGCGAGGTTGACGTAAAGGGTCACGGTGATCACTCCCAGGGGACCAGTACAGATTCTGGGAAAATACAGGATTCAGCCACTCGTGGGCAGTATCTGTATGGATTTAATAAAAATTGGTTGAATCTGTAATGGTTTTGTCCACTCGCTCATTCTAGTCACTCATGGCAACCAGCAAATGAGGACGACAAAATGAACGGCATGAGCGATGTGCGGCTGACGTTACACGGCCAGGAACTGGAAGCGGGGCAGGCGCGGGCGATGTCGGCCCCGACCCGCAACCGCTGGAGCCTGTTCTGGCACCGTCGCCACACGCGCAAGGTGCTGCTGGAGCTGACTGCCGAGCAACTGCGGGATATCGGGTTGACCGCCGAGCAGGCGCGCCAGGAAGGCTTGAAGCCGTTCTGGCGCAGTTGAGTCACACCAGTTCTTTCAACCGGTGCCAGAGCATCCCCAGCGCCAACAGCGGCGAGCGCAAGTGCTTGCCGCCGGGGAAGGTGATGTGCGGCACCTGGGCGAACAGATCGAAACGTCCCTGCTGCTGGCCGCTGATGGCTTCGCCCAGCAGCTTGCCCGCCAGGTGTGTCGCGTTGAGGCCATGACCGGCGTAGGCCTGGGCGTAATACACGTTGGGTTGATCTGCCAATCGGCCGATCTGCGGCAAGCGGTTGGCACCGATGCCGATCATGCCGCCCCATTGATAGTCGATCTTCACGTCGGCCAGTTGGGGGAACACCTGCACCATCTTCGGCCGCATGTAGGCGCCGATGTCCTTGGGGTCGCGTCCGGAATAGTGGCAGGCGCCGCCGAACAGCAGACGACGGTCGGCAGACAGTCGGAAGTAGTCCACCGTCACCCGCTGATCACACACCGCCATGTTTTGCGGCAGCAATTGGGCCGCCTGGGCGGCGCTTAACGGCTCGGTGGCGATGATATAGCTGCCGGCCGGCAGCACTTTGCCGCTCAGCAGTGGGTTGAGCCCCTTCAGATAGGCGTTGCAGGCCAGTACCAGGGTCTTGGCGCGCACATTGCCGCGGGCGGTGTGTACGTTGACCTCGGGGCCGTAGTCGATGCGCGTCACTTCGGAGTGTTCGAACAGTTGCACGCCGAGTTTTTGGGCGGCAGCTGCCTCGCCGAGGGCCAGGTTCAGCGGGTGCAGATGGCCCGAGCCCATGTCGATCATGCCGCCCACGTAGCGCTCGGAACCGATCACACTGCCCATTTCGCTGGCTTGCAGCAGGCGTACTTCGTGGCGATAGCCCAGGCTGCGCAATTCTTCGGCGTCTTCGGCGAGGCCGAGCAGGTCGCGGGGTTTGTTGGCCAGGTCGCAGTAGCCCCAGGTCAGGTCGCAGGCGATCTGGAAACGCTCGACGCGTTCGCGCACGATTTCTACCGCCTCCAGGCCCATCAGTTTCATCTGGCGCACGCCGTCGGTGCCGATCACGTTGGTGAATTGCTCCAGGCCATGGCCAACGCCGCGGATCAACTGGCCGCCATTGCGTCCGCTGGCGCCCCAGGCGATCTTGCGCGCTTCCAGCAGCACCACGCTGAACCCGCGTTCGGCCAGTTCCAGCGCGGTGTTGAGCCCGGAAAAACCGCCGCCGATCACGCACACGTCGGCCACCGTTTCGCCGGCCAACGCCGGATAGTCGGGTTGCGGCAGGCTGCTGGCGGCGTAGTAGGAAGCGGTGTGCCGGGCGCTGGCAGTCATGGGAACATCCCCGTTTGGAAAATTTGACGCAGGATACAGCGGTCGGACGAAGCTGTCTCACCGCGAGGTTTTGCGGCAGAATCCACGCCTATTCGCCGTTCGGTACGTGTTTCGATGAGTTGCAACAGTCAGAAAATCAGCGCATTGCGCCGACAGATTCCCTCGTTCGAGTGCGTCCCCGGTTGCCACGATTGCTGTGGGCCGGTGACGACTTCCCCCGAGGAAATGTCGCGCCTGCCGCGTAAGACCGCTGCCGAACAGGAAGCCGCCATGGACGAGTTGAACTGCGTACACCTGGGGCCCAATGGCTGCACGGTGTATGACGAGCGCCCGCTGATCTGTAGGCTTTTCGGCACCACAAAGACCTTGCCGTGCCCCAATGGACGGCGGCCGGTGGAGCTGATTCACCCGCGGGTGGAGAAGCAGATCCACGAATACATGGCGAGTACCCGGCAGGTGCTGGTCTAAATGGGGGAGTAAGCAAGCCCCCTCCCACATTGACCCGGTTGTGTCAGTGAGTCAGTCAGTCGGGGATGGGCAGATTGAGGCTCTCTTTCACCTCTTCCATCACGATATAGCTCTTGGACTCCCGCACATGGGGCAGTTTGAGCAGGATGTCGCCGAGCAGTTTGCGGTACGAGGCCATCTCGGAGATCCGCGCTTTCACCAGGTAGTCGAAGTCCCCCGAGACCAAGTGGCACTCCAGCACATGGGGCAATTTCAGCACGGCGCGGCGGAATTCTTCAAAGGTGTCGCCGGATTTGTAGTCGAGGCTGATCTCGACAAATACCAGCAAACTCGCCTTCAAATGCTGGGGGTTGAGGCGTGCGTTGTAGCCCATGATGATCCCTTCACGCTCAAGGCGGCGCACGCGCTCGGTGCAGGGGGTGGTCGACAGTCCGACCTTTTCCCCCAGCTCCGTGAACGAAATGCGCCCGTCGGCTTGTAGGATGCGCAAGATGTTCCGGTCGATCTTGTCCAGCTCCCGTTTGGTCTGGGTGTTGGTACGCATAGGGGATACGCCTCTGTGAAAAGGGTTGTTGCCAAGAATTGTCGCCAAATATAGGCATTTATATAGTGAAATGCACTGGTGATTGCTTTTTATACTGCTCACATCATTGCTCGAACAACACACGTCGGCGGTCAAGCCGCGATGAGGATATAAAAATGCGCGTTCTGGTCTTGGGTAGCGGCGTCATTGGTGTGACCAGTGCCTACTATTTGGCGCGAGCCGGTTTTGAGGTGGTCGTGGTCGACCGCCAGCCAGCCGCGGCCATGGAAACCAGTTTCGCCAACGCCGGCCAGGTCTCTCCAGGCTACGCCTCGCCATGGGCCGCGCCGGGTGTGCCGCTCAAGGCCATCAAGTGGCTGCTGCAACGCCACGCGCCGCTGGCGATCAAGGCCACCGCCGATATCAACCAATACCTGTGGATGGCGCAGATGCTGCGCAACTGCACCGCCAGCCGGTATGCGGTGAACAAGGAGCGCATGGTCCGCCTGTCCGAGTACAGCCGCGATTGCCTCGACGAACTGCGCGCTGAAACCGGCATTGCCTACGAAGGCCGCAGCCTCGGTACGACTCAACTGTTCCGCACCCAGGCGCAGCTCGATGGCGCTGCCAAAGATATCGCCGTGTTGAAAGAGTCCGGCGTGCCGTTCGAATTGCTTGACCGTGCCGGCATCGCCCGCGTCGAACCGGCCCTGGCCAGTGTCACCGACATCCTCGCCGGTGCCCTGCGCCTGCCGAACGACCAGACCGGCGACTGCCAGATGTTCACCACGCGCCTGGCCGACATGTGCAAGCAGTTGGGCGTGGAATTCCGTTTCGAACAGGACATCCAGCGCCTCGACCACGCCGGTGATCGCATCAACGGTGTGTGGATCGACGGCAAGCTGGAAACCGCCGACCGCTACGTCCTGGCCCTCGGCAGTTATTCGCCGCAGTTGCTCAAGCCGCTGGGGATCAAGGCGCCGGTGTACCCGCTCAAGGGCTACTCGCTGACCGTGCCGATCACCAACCCGGCGATGGCGCCGACGTCGACCATTCTCGACGAGACCTACAAGGTCGCGATCACCCGTTTCGACAACCGCATCCGTGTCGGCGGCATGGCTGAAATCGCCGGTTTTGACCTGTCGCTGAACCCACGTCGGCGTGAAACCCTGGAGATGATCGTCAACGACCTTTATCCTCAGGGCGGCAATCTGACCGAAGCAATCTTTTGGACCGGCCTGCGTCCGACCACACCGGACGGTACGCCGATTGTCGGCGCCACCCCGTTCAAGAATCTGTTCCTGAACACCGGCCACGGCACCCTCGGTTGGACCATGGCGTGCGGCTCCGGTCGTTTGCTGGCTGACCTGATGGCCAAGAAAACGCCGCAGATCAGTGCCGAAGGCCTCGATATTTCCCGTTATGGCAACCACCAGGAGTCTGCAAAACATGTCAATCCAGCGCCAGCTCACCAATGAGCGCATGAGCCAGATCGTTGCCCACGGCGGCACCGTGTACCTGGCAGGGCAAGTCGGCGACGACCTGAGTGCCGGGATTGAACAACAGACCCGTGAAACCCTGGCCAATATCGAGCGTTTGCTGGACTTGGCCGGCACCGACAAAAGCAAGCTGCTGTCGGTGACGATCTACCTCAAAGACATCGACGCCGACTTCGCCGGCATGAACGCGGTGTGGGACGCATGGCTGCCCAAAGGCGTCGCCCCGGCCCGCGCCACGGTTGAAGCGAAACTGTGCGAGCCGCAAATCCTGGTGGAGCTGTCCGTCGTGGCCGCCCTGCCTTAAGCAACGATCCCTCTCCCGGTACCGATGCGGTTGGTCGGTGCCGGTTTTTTTTCACTCTGCCGCCTAGAAGCCTGCCGCCATGCGTCCTGCCCGTGCCCTGATCGACCTCCAAGCCCTGCGCCACAATTACCAATTGGCCCGTGAAGTCACGGGGGCCAAGGCCCTCGCTGTGATCAAGGCCGATGCCTACGGCCATGGCGCGGTGCGCGTGGCCCAGGCGCTGGAAGCCGAGGCCGATGGTTTTGCCGTGGCCTGTATCGAGGAAGCACTGGAGCTGCGGGCTGCCGGTATCCGCGCGCCGGTATTGCTGCTGGAAGGGTTTTTCGAAGCCGACGAGCTGCCGCTGATCGTCGAGCATGATTTCTGGTGCGTGGTGCATTCGCTGTGGCAACTGGAGGCCATCGAGCAGGCGGCCTTGCGCAAGCCCCTCACCGTGTGGCTCAAACTGGACTCGGGCATGCACCGCGTCGGCCTGCATCCCAAGGACTACCACGAGGCGTACCAGCGCCTGCTCGCCAGCGGTAAGGTGGCGAAGATCGTATTGATGAGCCACTTCGCTCGCGCCGATGAGCTCGATTGCGTGCGCAGCAATGAACAAGTGGCGGTGTTCGAAGCGGCGCGCCAGGGGCTGTCAGCCGAGGTCAGCCTGCGCAATTCGCCGGCGGTGATGGGCTGGCCGAAGGTGCCCAGCGACTGGGTACGCCCCGGCATCATGTTGTACGGCACGACGCCGTTTGGTGAAGACCAGGCCACCGCCGCGCGCTTGCAGCCGGTAATGACCCTGGAATCGAAAGTCATCTGCGTGCGCGAACTGCCGGCCGGCGAGCCGGTGGGCTACGGTGCCAAATTCATCACGCCGAAACCGATGCGGGTCGGCGTGGTTGCCATGGGCTATGCCGACGGTTATCCACGTCACGCCCCCACCGGCACGCCGGTGCTGGTGGCGGGGCAGCGCAGCCAATTGCTCGGCCGGGTGTCCATGGACATGCTGTGCGTCGACCTCACCGACGTGCCCCAGGCCGGCCTCGGTTCCACCGTGGAGCTGTGGGGCAAGAACATCCTCGCCAGTGACGTCGCGGCCGCCGCCGAGACCATCCCCTACCAGATCTTCTGCAACCTGCGCCGCGTGCCAAGGCTCTATTCCGGGGCTTGATCGGCCTCTACGAACGGTGCGGGGGAGGATTTAGGCCCAAGTGTTGTAAATACTGAACGCTGTCGCCATGATAACGCTCAATTACAACAAAGCCTGAATCCTAGGAGGCTCCCGCATTGGACGTCGGCGAACGACTGCAATCCATCCGTAAACTGAAGGGTCTTTCCCAGCGCGAGCTCGCCAAGCGTGCGGGTGTCACCAACAGCACCATTTCGATGATCGAAAAAAACAGTGTCAGCCCTTCCATCAGTTCCTTGCGCAAGGTGCTGGGCGGCATTCCCATGTCGATGGTCGAGTTCTTTTCCGAGGAAATCCTCCAGGAAATACCGACCCAGGTCGTCTATAAAGCCAACGAGCTGATTGATATCTCCGACGGCGCTGTCACCATGAAACTGGTGGGTCGCGCACATCCGAGCCGGGCGATCACGTTTCTCAACGAAATTTACCCGCCTGGCGCCGATACTGGCGAAGAAATGCTCACCCACGAAGGCGAAGAAACCGGGATTCTGGTGGAAGGTCGCCTGGAATTGGTCGTCGGTCTTGAAACTTTTGTGCTCGAAGCTGGCGATAGCTACTACTTTGAAAGCACCAAGCCCCATCGTTTTCGTAATCCGTTCGATGTGCCGGCGCGACTAATCAGCGCAGCCACGCCCGCGAACTTTTGACAGAAGAGGCGTCCTGCCAGCATTGCAGAGACTCCCGCAGCGTATTCCGTGAGACTGAATCTCCCTTTGCTTAATAGGGTTGTTTCAGCCAGACGGGCTAACCGTTATACTTTCGCCGCCTGCGAAACCGTGGCCGCAGGCGTGAATAGCCACCATTGAGGGTGAACGCGTGAACCTAATTATGAAAATGCTGGCTGCACCAGCAACCGTACTGGCCCTATGGGCTGTCAGCGCTCAAGCTGCGACCAATGATGACATTGCCAAGCGCTTGGAGCCTGTTGGCCAAGTGTGTGTGCAGGGGCAGGAGTGCAAGGGGATGGAAGTCGCCGCAACAGCGGGCGGCGGCGGCGGTGCGAAAACACCGGATGAGATCATTGCCAAGCACTGCAATGCATGCCACGGAACCGGCCTGTTGGGTGCTCCGAAAATCGGCGACACCGCCGCCTGGAAAGACCGCGCCGACCACCAGGGCGGCCTCGACGGCATCCTGGCCAAGGCGATCACGGGTATCAATGCCATGCCGCCAAAAGGCACCTGTGCTGATTGCACGGATGCTGATCTGAAAGGCGCGATCAAGAAGATGTCCGGGTTGTAATCCAGCGATCTTCGTCAAAAATGCCGCTTACGAGCGGCTTTTTTGTGCCTGCGATCGAGGGTTGAGGCTGTTCTTTGCAACCAAGACGGGCCACTCTCTATCCAACCCCTAATCATCAAATGTTCAGGAGGGTCGGATGGTGCAGTTATGTTCAATCGAGCAAGCCGTTGACGACGTACTCGCGCGCTTGCCAGCGCATATCCACATGGGCCTGCCCCTGGGCCTGGGCAAGCCCAATCTGTTCGTCAACGCGCTGTACCGACGTATCGCCAAGCTGCCGGAGCGGGCGCTGACGATTTACACCGCCTTGAGCCTGGGTCGCCCGGCGTTGGGCGATGGCTTGCAGAAGCGCTTCCTGGAACCGTTTACCGAGCGGGTGTTTGGCGATTATCCCGAGCTGGATTATCTCGCCGATCTGCACAAGGACAGCCTGCCGGCGAATATCCACGTCCAGCAATTTTTCATGCAGCCCGGCAGCCTGCTTCATAGCCAATCCGCGCAACAGGACTACGTCAGCAGCAACTACAGCCATGCCGCGCGCGATATCTACGCCGCCGGCCTGAACCTGGTGGCGCAGTTGGTGGCCAGCAGCGCCGAGCACCCCGACCGGCTGAGCCTGAGCTGCAACCCCGATGTCACCCTCGACCTGCTGCCGATGATCGCCAAGCGTCGCGCCGCTGGGGAAACCGTGCTGATGGTCGGCCAGGTCCACACCGATTTGCCCTACATGCCTGGGGATTCGGAGTTGGGCATGGATGCGTTCGACTACCTGCTCGATGAAAAGGACAGCAGCACGCTGTTCTCCACACCGAATATGCCGGTGGGTTTCCAGGACCATTTTATCGGCCTGCATGCCAGCACCCTGGTGCGCGATGGCGGCACCTTGCAGATCGGTATCGGTTCGATGGGCGATGCGCTGACCGCCGCCTTGCTTGCGCGCCAGGCCGATAACGAAGCCTATCGGCTGCTGCTGACCGACCTCGATGTGTACCGCTGGGCGGCGCTGATCAGCCGTGAAGGGGGCGTCGAGCCGTTTGCCAAAGGCCTTTATGGTTGCAGCGAAATGTTCGTCAACGGCCTGCTGGTGCTGGCGGATGCGGGGATTGTGCGGCGCAAGGTCTACCCGGATGTGACGACCCAGGAACAGGCAAATGCCGGCCTGCTCGATGATGCGGCCCAGCCCGACGGCATTTCGATCCATGGCGGCTTTTTCGTTGGCCCGCGTAGTTTTTACCAACGTTTGCAGGACATGACCCTCGCCAAGCGTCAGGCGTTCAACATGACGCGCATCAGCTACATCAACGAGCTGTACGGGCAGGAAGAACTCAAGCGTTTGCAGCGTCTGGATGCGCGGTTCATCAACAGCGCGATCGTGGTGACCTTGCTCGGCGCCGGGGTTGCCGACCAACTGGAAGGTGGCCACGTGCTCAGTGGCGTGGGCGGGCAGTACAATTTTGTTGCCCAGGCCCACGCGCTGGAAGGCGCGCGCGCGATCCTGATGTTGCGCAGCTGGCGCGAGGCGGCGGGGGAGGTCAGTTCCAATATCGTGTGGGAGTACGGCCATTGCACGATCCCACGGCACCTGCGGGACATTGTCATCACCGAATACGGAATTGCCGACTTGCGCGGTCAGACCGATGCCAAGGTAATTGAGGCGTTGCTCAACATCACCGACTCCAGGTTCCAGGGCGACTTGATCGAGCAGGCGCAAGAGGCCGGCAAGCTACCCCGGGATTTCCAGCTGGACCCGCGCTTTACCGACAACACTCCGCAGCGGCTCCAGAGCCTTCAGGCCCGGCATCGCCGGTTGTTTCCGGAGTATCCGCTGGGCACCGACTTCACGGATGTCGAACGGGACCTGTTGCGGGGGTTGAACTGGCTCAAGAGCAAATTCAAGCTGAGCGAGATTTTCGACCTGGGCAAGGCGGCGCTGGATGCACCGGAGCCGGAGGCGTTTCCCGAGCATCTGAAGCGGATGGGGTTGGACCAGCCGGAAGGGCTAAAAGAGGACGTGTATCAGCGGCTGTTGCTCGCCGGCCTCCAGGCCACCGCGCACTAAATGTAGGAGGGGGCTTGCCCCCGATAGCGGTGTATCAGTCACACAAATGTGTTGGCTGAGCCACTGCTATCGGGGGCAAGTCGAATCGTCGCACCGCCCCTCCCACATGTTTAACCGGGTTCCGTCAGCGATTACTCGATGAAGGTGACGACACCACCGCTCAGCGACTTCACGCGCGCCAGCGATTCAACCCGATAACCCTGCGCATCCAGCTCGGCACGCCCGCCCTGGAACGACTTCTCGATCACGATCCCCAGGCCGGCAACGGTGGCACCGGCCTGCTTGATGATCGAGATCAGCGCCTGGGACGCCTTCCCGTTGGCCAGGAAGTCATCGATGATCAGCACGCGGTCGCTGCTGGTCAGGTGGCGCGGCGAGATCGCTACGGTGCTTTCGACTTTCTTGGTGAAGGAATACACCGTTGCCGACAGCAGGTTTTCGGTCAGGGTCAGGGACTGTTGCTTACGGGCGAAGATCACCGGCACGCCGAGGTTCAGGCCGGTCATGATTGCCGGGGCGATCCCCGAGGCTTCGATGGTGACGATCTTGGTGATCCCCGAATCCTTGAACAGCGCGGCGAATTCGTCGCCGATCAGTTTCATCAGTGCCGGGTCGATCTGATGGTTCAGAAAGGCGTCGACTTTGAGTACCTGATCGGAAAGCACGACGCCTTCTTCGCGAATTTTCTTGTGCAGTGCTTCCACGGAACGCTTCCTCTAATGGCGCACGGTGCGCCGAAAGTAGATTAAAAAATAGTCGATTCTAGCGCTTTAACATCGCGCGAATATCCGCCAGGGCGGTGTTGCCGCGAACGGCCTTGACCTCGGTCGGGGTGTCATCGTTGCCTTCCCAGGCCAGGTCGTCCGGCGGCAGTTCGTCGAGGAATCGGCTGGGGGCGCAATCGATGATTTCGCCGTATTGCTTGCGCTTGGCGGCAAAGGTGAAGGCCAATGTCTGGCGTGCGCGGGTAATGCCCACGTAGGCCAGGCGCCGTTCTTCCTCGATGGTGTCGGCTTCGATGCTGGAGCGGTGCGGGAGGATTTCCTCTTCCATGCCCATGATGAACACGTAGGGAAATTCCAGTCCCTTGGACGCATGCAAGGTCATCATCTGTACACCTTCGGCGCCGTCTTCCTCTTCTTGCTGGCGCTCGAGCATGTCGCGCAGCACCAGCTTGCCGATGGCGTCTTCGACGGTCATTTCGCCGTCTTCGTCTTTTTCCAGGGTGTTCTTCAACGCTTCGATCAGGAACCAGACGTTGCCCATGCGGTAGTCCGCGGCCTTGTCGCTGGAGCTGTTGGTGCGCAGCCAGTTTTCATAGTCGATGTCCATGACCATGCTGCGCAGGGCGCTGATCGGGTCTTCACCGGCGCATTGCTCGCGCACTTTGTCCATGAAGCGCTTGAAGCGCGACAGGCGATCGGTGAAGCGCGTGTCCAGGTGTTCGCCCAGGCCGATTTCGTCGGTGGCGGCGTACATCGAGATCTTGCGTTCGGTGGCGTAGTTGCCGAGTTTTTCCAGGGTGGTCGAACCGATTTCCCGACGCGGTACGTTGATCACGCGCAGGAAGGCGTTGTCGTCGTCCGGGTTGACGATCAGGCGGAAGTAGGCCATCAGGTCTTTGACTTCCTGGCGTCCGAAAAAGCTGTTGCCGCCGGACAGACGATACGGCACCTGATGGTGCTGCAGTTTCAGCTCGATCAGCTTGGCCTGGTAGTTGCCGCGATAGAGGATCGCGAAGTCGCTGTAGGGCCGGTCGGTGCGCAAGTGCAGGCTGAGGATTTCCACGGCCACGCGCTCGGCTTCGGCGTCTTCGTTGCGGCAGCGGATCACGCGGATCTCGTCGCCATGGCCCATCTCGCTCCACAGTTGTTTTTCAAACTCGTGGGGGTTGTTCGAGATCAGCACGTTGGCGCAGCGCAGGATGCGGCTGGTGGAGCGGTAGTTCTGTTCCAGCATCACCACTTTCAGGGACGGATAGTCGTCCTTGAGCAGCATCAGGTTTTCCGGGCGGGCGCCGCGCCAGGCGTAGATCGACTGGTCGTCGTCGCCCACCACGGTGAACTGGTTGCGCTTGCCGATCAGCAACTTCACCAGCAGGTACTGGCTGGCGTTGGTGTCCTGGTATTCGTCCACCAGCAGGTAACGTACCTTGTTCTGCCACTTCTCAAGGATGTCGGCGTGTTCCTGGAACAGCTTTACCGGCAGCAGGATCAGGTCGTCGAAGTCCACCGCGTTGAACGCCTTGAGCGTGCGCTGGTAGTGGGTGTAGACGATGGCGGCGGTCTGTTCCTTGGGGTTGCGCGCGTTTTCCAGGGCTTCGGGCGGCAGGACCAGGTCGTTTTTCCAGGCGCCGATCATGTTCTTGATCTCGTCGACGCCGTCGTCGCCCGCGTATTCCTTCTGCATGATGTCGGTCATCAGGGCTTTGACGTCGGTCTCGTCGAAGATCGAGAAACCCGGCTTGTAGCCCAGCCGCACATGCTCCTTGCGGATGATGTTCAGCCCCAGGTTGTGGAACGTACACACCGTGAGGCCGCGGCCTTCGCCACCCTTGAGCAGGGTGCCGACCCGCTCTTTCATTTCCCGCGCCGCCTTGTTGGTAAAGGTCATGGCGACGATGTACTGGGCGCGGATGCCGCAGTTCTGGATCAGGTGCGCGATCTTGCGGGTGATCACGCTGGTCTTGCCGGAGCCAGCACCGGCGAGCACCAATAGAGGGCCGCCGACGTAGTTCACGGCTTCTTGCTGCCGGGGATTGAGTCGGGACATACAGAGTTCAGGGAGTCGTTGTTCAAAAGGGCGGGCATTTTAACAGGCTGGTGAGATTCTGCTGCCTTGGATCGACGGTGTGACGTACCACTCGATCTAAATTTGCCGCTTTTGCTACTTTGCCGCAGGATGTGGGGGTATTTGCGACTTTTGTGCGTACTGCTCGTATTTGATAACTTTTATCATTTGTGAATGCTCGACCTGACGTCATAATACTTGCCGCCAACGAAATCTTGCAGAGTCTAGGGAGCTAGCTTGTCCACGCCTGTCGAACCCTTGCGTTTGCTGCTACTGGCCGATACGCCTGAGTGGGCAGCATTGTTGCGCGAGTGCCTGGTGCCGATGGGCGACGGGGCTGTGCTGATCAGCGCGCCCAACTGGGACTCGGTGAGTCGTCTGTTCGATGACGACCACAGCGCCGTGCTGTTGACCACGCCCAACCTGCAACCCGGCCCGGGCCGTTGCAGCTTGCCGTGCGTGTTGTTGCTGGAACAGGAGCCGTTGGTGGCGCCCCTGGGAGTCAGTGACTGGCTGATCCGTCTTGCCATGGACGCCGACACCCTGCGCCGCTGCCTGCGCCATGTGCGCGAACGTGGCGTGCTGGAAAACACCTTGCAGCGCCTGGCCGAACAAGACCCGCTGACCGGTATCGCCAACCGCCAGGGCTTCCAGACCCTGTTGGCCGCACGCCTGGCAGACAACGAAGGGCGCGGCCTGGCCCTGGGCCACCTGGACCTCGACAACTTCCGTCACGCCAACGATGCCCTCGGCCACCAGGCCGGCGACCGGCTGATCCTGCAAGTGGTTTCGCGGCTCAAGAGCCAGCTCGAAGCCGGCGACCAACTGGCGCGCCTGGGCAGCGATGAGTTTGCCTTGCTGATCGACACCCGCCGCGCGCCCCAGCGTGCCGAATGGATGGCCGAGCGCATCACCGAAGCCATGGCCGAACCGTATTGGGTGGATGGCGAGAGCCTGCTGATCGGTTGCAGCCTGGGCGTCGCGCATGCCCGCGCGCGTGCCGGCGCCGACCCGTTGATGTGGCATGCCCATATCGCCATGCAGCAAGCCAAAAGCACCCAGGGCTGCACCTTTCATATCTTCAACGAACGTATCAACCGCAACGCCCGCAGCCTGGCCGACCTGGAAAGCGAATTGCGCCGCGCGCTGCGTCGCGACGAACTGGAACTGCACTACCAGCCGCGCCTCGACCTGGACGACGGCCATATCGTCGGCCTCGAAGCCCTGGTGCGCTGGCGCCATGGCGAGCGCGGCCTGTTGCCGCCCAGCGAATTCGTGCCGCTGGCCGAACAGAGTGGGTTGATCGTACCGCTGGGTTACTGGGTGATCTCCCGGGCCCTGCGCGACATGCAGGACCTGCGCGAACGCGGCCTGCCGCCGCTGCATATGGCGGTCAACCTGTCGTTCCGCCAGTTCCAGGACAGCCAACTGCTCTCAACCCTCAGCCGGCTGATTGTCGAGCGCGGGGTGGATGCGCAATGGCTGGAATTCGAGCTGACCGAAACCGCCGTGATGCGCCGCAGTGACCTGGTCAAGCAGACCATGGACGCCCTCGGTCGCCTCGGTGTGCGCTTTTCCCTCGACGACTTCGGCACCGGCTTCTCATCGTTCGTCCACCTCAACAGCCTGCCGATTGCCTTGTTGAAGATCGACAAGAGTTTCGTCGGCGGCATGGAAGAGCGTGAAGAAAACCGCAAGCTGGTCCACGCCATGATCAACCTGGCCCACAACCTCAACCTGGAAGTGGTGGCCGAAGGCGTGGAAACCGCGGAACAACTGGCGCTGTTACGTTTGTTCGGTTGCGACCAGGCCCAGGGTTACCTGATCAGCAAACCGCTGCCATTGCCGGAGTTGGTGGACTACCTGACGTTCGGCAAGGACCAGCAGGCTTTGTTGGGCTAGCTCATCCTTTTCTTGCCAACCCGCCCCCACATTTCAACCGCGCAAGACTTCTAGTCGGTCTGCGCGGCATGGAATGAGCGTTGAGCGTCTGGCTCCTGCCGAATCATGCGCTTCATCTTCGCCTCGAACGCACAGGTCAGGCTGATCGCCGCACAGGCCAGGCCCAGCGCCAGGCCCCACCACACGCCGGTCGGCCCCCAGCCCAGGGTGAAGGCCATCCACCAGGCCGCTGGCGCACCGATCAGCCAATAGCAACCCAGGCCCACCAGGAAGGTGGTCTTGGCGTCCTTGAGCCCACGGATGCAGCCCATGGCGATGGTCTGCACGCCGTCGAACAGCTCGAACCAGGCCGCCACGGCCAGCAGGCTGACGGCGAGCACGATCACCTCGTGGAATGCTGGGTCGTTATGGTCGAGGAACAGCCCGACCAGCGGATCGGAATACAGCCACAGCACCGCGGCAAATCCCAACATCACCGCCGCGCCAAAGCCGATGCCGACACGCCCCGCCATGCGCGCCTGCAGCAGTTGCCCGGCGCCATAGTGTTGGCCGATACGCATGGTCACCGCGTAGGACATTCCCGCCGGCACCATGAACGCCACCGAGACGATTTGCAGCGCGATCTGATGCGCCGCCAATTGCGTACTGCCCATGGTGCCCATGCACAGCGCGGCGAAGGCAAACAACCCGACTTCCACCGCGTAGGTGCCGCCAATCGGCAGGCCCAGCCGCCACAGCTCGCGCAAGTAGTGGGTGTTCAGACGCAACAGGCCTGCGCTCAGCGGGTAGGCTGAGTACGCGCGGTTGCTGCGGATGTACGCCATCAGTGCCAGCGCCATGCCATTGGCGACGATGGCCGTGACCAGGCCGATGCCCATCAAGCCGAGTTTCGGCAGGCCGAACATGCCCTCGATCAACGCGTGGTTGAGCAGGTAGTTGACCACTGTGCCGCCGAGACTGATCACCATCACCGGTGTGGCCTTGCCGATCGCGCTGGTGAAGCCGCGCAGGGCCATGAAACTCAGGTAGCCGGGCAGGGCGAACGGCAGGATCGTAAGGAATTGCCCCGCCGCGTCCACGTTGGTCTCGGTCTGGCCAAACATCAGCAGCACCGGCTTGAGGTTCCACAGCAGCAGCGCCGCCGCCAAGGCCATCAGCCAGGCGAGCCACAGCCCGGCCTGGGTCAGGCGGGTGGCGCCGTCGATATCGCCCGCGCCGTGGCGGATGGCGACAAGGGTGCCCACGGCAGCAATCACGCCGATGCAGAAAATCGCCACGAACGAGTAGCTCGCCGCGCCCAGGCCACCGCCGGCCAGGGCCTCGGGGCTCAGGCGGGCCATCATCAGGGTGTCGGTCAGCACCATCAGCATGTGCGCCAACTGTGAGGCAATCAACGGCCCTGACAGCCGCAGAATGGCCCAGAGTTCGGTACGTGCCGGATGTTGCATGATCATCACGCTCAAATTTTCGGAGGAGGGGGAGAACGTCGATTCTCGGCGCTCTCAGCTCATTGCACAAAGGGATAAAAGCGATTGGTCGCATGATTAAAACTCATGCCTGATTGATTCTGGTAGGGTTTCAGCATCCTGCTGTCGGAGCTTTCCTTATGTCTCGTCGTCTTCCTCCGCTTTATGCGCTACGGGCTTTTGAGGCCGCTTCCCGACACAACTCGTTCACCCGTGCGGCGCAGGAGCTGTCCATCACCCAAAGTGCGGTGAGCCGGCATATCCGCACCCTCGAAGAGCATTTCGCCTGCCGCCTGTTCCAGCGCAGCGGGCGCAACCTGCAGCTCACCGAGGCCGCACGCCTGTTGCTGCCCGGGGTGCGCGAGGGCTTTGCCGCGCTGGAGCGGGCCTGTCATACCTTGAACGCCGAAGATGACATCTTGCGCATGAAGGCACCCTCGACCCTGACCATGCGCTGGCTGTTAGCGCGGCTCAGCCGTTTCCGGCATTTGCAGCCGGGCAACGAAGTGCAGCTCACCAGCGCGTGGATGAGCGTGGATGAAGTCGACTTCAACCAGGAGCCTTTTGACTGCGCGGTGTTGTTGAGCGACGGGCACTTTCCGGCGGATTGGGAAGCCAGTTACCTGTTCCCGGAACTGTTGATTCCAGTCGGCGCGCCCAATTTGTTGAGCGACGGCCCATGGGACGTCAATCGCCTGGCCAGCGCCGAGTTGCTGCACCCCACCCCCGACCGCCGCGACTGGCGTAACTGGTTGGAGCGCATGGGGCTGTCCGCCCAGGTGTCGCTCAAGGGCGGGCAGGTGTTCGATACCCTGGAGCTGGGCATGATCGCCGCCGCCCGGGGTTACGGCGTGTCCATGGGCGATCTGCTGATGGTCGCCGAAGACGTGGCCCAGGGGCGCTTGAGCCTGCCGTGGCCGACCGCCGTCGCCAGTGGGGAAAATTATTACCTGGTGTGGCCGAAAACCCGCCCGGGCGGCGAGCGTCTGCGCCGGCTGGCGGAGTTTCTGCAGGGCGAAGTGCAGGCCATGGTGTTGCCTGTCGTCGAGCGTCTCGATTGAATCGCTTCAGCGTGAGAGAGCAATCGTTTGCGTGATACCCCTGCACTTCGCTCAAGTATTGCCCGGCGCCGCCGAAGTAGGGGTGTTGGAACTATCGTGCACCAACGAATCTCACTAGATAATTTGCCGAGCAACGCTATGAGATCAGGATGATCCAGGCCTCGGCCAGGAGCTGTCATGTCTCAACCTCGTGCTCGGATCGCCTCCCAGCTAGGCCTCGCGTTAGCCGTGATTCTGGCTGTCGTCATCAGCGGCAGTACGGTTTTTGCCTTGCGTTCCCTCGACTCCGCCAACCTCGATACCCGGGAAGAACATCTGGCCAGCGAGGCGCGGCTGCTTGCCGATCAACTCAGTACCTTCCACGGCACCTTGCGCGAGAGCACCCAGCGCTTGAGCGGGCTGTTTGAAAAACGCTTCGGCGCCGGCTTGAGCGTGCAGGCGGATCAGCCGGTCGCCGTGGCCGGCGTGCAGACCCCGAGCCTGTACCTGGGCAAGGCGCTGCTGAACAACAACTTCGGTGACGTCGACGAGTTCAAGCAGATATCCGGCGGCGTGGCCACGGTGTTCGTGCGCAGCGGCGACGACTTTATCCGCATCAGCACGTCCTTGACCAAGCAGGACGGCAGCCGTGCCATCGGCACAGTGCTGGATCGCCAGGGGCCGGCCTACTCGCGGGTGGTCGGTGGGCAGACGTACATCGGCCGCGCCGTGCTGTTCGATCGCTCCTACATGACCCAGTACAGCCCGGTGCGCGACGCCAGCGGCAAAGTCATCGCGGTGCTGTTCATCGGCTTCGACTACACCGATGAGCAGAATGCCCAGTTCTACAACCTCAAGCGCTTCCGCATCGGCCAGACCGGTTCGCTGGCGCTGCTGGATGAACAGAAACACTGGCTGGTACCACCGGCCGGGGTGCAGGCGCCGGACCAGGCTGTGCCGGTGATGCTGGACCTGGCCAAGGCGCCCGGCAAGGGCCGCTTCTGGAGCGACAAGCAGGAAGATTTCTACAGCGTCTCGGTGCCGTTTGCCGGGGGCCCCTGGTCGGTGGTGGCGAGCATGCCGAAAGCCGAGATCCGCGCGGTCACGTGGTCGGTGGGCATTCGCCTGGTGATCGGCAGCATGCTGGCGATGCTGCTGGCGGTGGGCGCAACGGTGTGGTTGTTGCGCAGCAAACTGGCGCCGTTGAGCGACTTGGTACGCCAGGCCGAAGCCTTGGGCGGCGGTGATTTGAGCGCGCGCCTGAACGTGTCGAGCCATGACGAGATCGGCCAACTGGCGCGCAGCTTCAACCAGATGGGGGAAGCGCTGTCGACCATGGTGTCGCACATCCGCAGGGCCGCCGAAGAGGTCAACGGCCGGGCGCAGGCGTTGTCCGGTTTGTCCGGCGGTGCCTATGAGGGCATGGAGCAGCAGTCCGGCGAAATCACCAGCATGGCCGGCGCGGTGGAGGAATTCAGCGCCACTTCGCTGAACATCGCCGACAACATGGGCAACACCGAACGCCTGGCCCAGGAAAACGCGCAGCAGACCCGCATCGGCCGCAACTCGATGCAGGAGGCGTCGTCGTCCCTGGAACACATCGCCACCGCCCTGAACAGCACGGCCACGGTGATCAACACCTTGGGCCAGCGTTCCCAGGAAATCGGCGGCATTGTCGGCGTGATCACTTCGATCGCCGAACAGACCAACCTGCTGGCGCTCAATGCCGCCATCGAAGCCGCCCGCGCTGGTGAGCAGGGCCGTGGGTTTGCGGTGGTCGCCGACGAAGTGCGCAACCTGGCCTCGCGCACTCGCCAGGCCACCGATGAGATTTCCGGGATGATCCAAAGCATCCAGCAGGAAACCGGTAACGCCATCAGCACCATGGAACAGGGCAATGCGCTGATGCAGGAAGGCCTGTCACGCAACGCCGACGTGGCGTCGGCCCTGGCACGCATCGATGAGCAGAGCCGCTCGGCCGGGCAGCAATTCGCCGCGATCACCACCGCCACCCAGGAGCAGAGCAGCACGGCGACGTTGCTGAGCAGCAACCTGCAGAGCATTGCGCTGGCCAACAGCGAGCAACGCGAAGTGGTGTCGAACCTGGCGATTACCGCCAAGGAGCTGGAGACGCTGGCGGCAGGCTTGCGCCAAGAGGTCGATCGGTTTCGTTGAAGGCGCGCCTGGAACGGCTAGCGTGCCTTGAGCGCGTTAGCCAGGCGCTGCATGGCGGTTTCGATTTCATGGGCGGTCAGGGACGAGTAGCCCAATAACCATCCCTGTTGCGTGGCCGCACCGGCATACAACCGGCTGAGGCCGGACAGTTGCACACCCGCGCTGGCGGCCTGGCGGATGGTTTTTTCTTCCGACCGCCCCTCATGCAGCACGCAAGGGATTTGCAGCCCGCCCTGGGGCCGGCATGCGGTGACCACATCGCCGAGGTACTTGCCGATGGCGTCGAGCATGATGGCTTGGCGCCCGGCGTAGAGTTTGCGCATCGCCCGGACATGGGCGTTGTAATGCCCGTCCTCCATGAAGCGCGCCAGCGTCAGTTGCAGGATTTGCGGGGTGTGGCCGTCCATCATGCTGCGCGCATAGGTGAAGGCCTTGACCAGTTCCGGGGGCAGCACCATGTAGCCCATGCGCAGGCCGGGGAACAGGGTCTTGCTGAAGGTGCCGAGGTACAGCGTGCGCTGGTATTTGTCCAGGCCCTGCACGCAGGCCGTGGGTTTGCCTTCGTAGTGGAACTCGCTGTCGTAGTCATCTTCGATGACCCATTTGCCTTTTTCCGCGGCCCAGTTGATCAACTCCAGACGCCGCTCCAGGGTCAGCGTGGCGCCGGTCGGGTATTGATGAGACGGCGTGACATACACGCAATGGGCGCCGCTGCGGTCGGCGTGCAGCAGGTCGGTGCGGATGCCCGCCGCATCGACATCGATGGGCACGACCTTGGCCTCGGCGGTTTCGAAGGCCTTCCTGGCGCCGTAGTAGCCCGGGTTTTCCAGCAGGATCGGTTTGCCGACGTCCACCAGCAGTTGCGCACACAGAAACAGCGCTTGGCGCGTACTGCTCAGCACCAGGACCTGGTCGGGCGAGCACTTCGCCCCACGCTCAAGGTTCAAGTACGTCGCGATGGCTTTGCGTAACGACTCGGCCCCTTGCGGGTCACCGTGCAACAGCACGCTGCTGCGATAGTCCTTCATCACCTGGCGCTGCAGGCGCTCCCACACATCGGTCGGGAACGAGCGGGTTTCGGGCAGGCCCGTGGCGAATGCCTTGATCACCTGTTGATCGTTCACGCCGCCGCTGTCGAGGATCATCCGCCCGCGCAGGCTCAAGCCGGCGCCCGGTGCGGCCTGGCTGGTTTTGACGGCCTGTGCCTTGATGCGGCGGCGCGAGGCACCGCGCAATTCGGTGCCGATGGCCTCGCACACGTAACTGCCGGAGCCCTCGCGCCGCACGATAAAACCATCGCGGTGCAACTGCACGTAGGCGTTCTCCACCGTGTCGCGCGCGACCCCCAACGACGTGGCCAACACCCGCGTCGCCGGCAGCTTCAGGCCCGGCGAGAGTGCGCCGTCGAGGATCAAGGCGCGCAGCGCGCGTTGAATGCGCTGGTGCAGGCCCAACCGCTGGAATTGCGCGTCGTTGAGGCGCATCTGCAGGGTTTCCAGCTCGAAGGATTTCGCCATGCGGTCTGCCTCGTCCTGAAGAATTGGCCGGTAATAGCAGGCCAGTCTATCCGTAGACTTTCACCTGTGCCACTGCCTTCACGCCGGCCAATGACCCATCACGCGAGGCTCAACCCCTCGTCTGGCAAGGAGCAAAGTCCCTATGTCTTCGTCAATATCGCCGTCGCCGCTGCGCCCGCGCGACCTGTTGCACCCCATCGTGGCCGGGCTGATTTCAGTCATCGTCAATTATGGCGGTACGTTCATTCTGGTGTTCCAGGCGGCCAAGGTGGCCGGGCTCAGCCCCGAGCTGACGGCTTCGTGGGTCTGGTCGGTATCGATCGGCGTGGGGGTGACCGGGCTGTTTCTCAGCTGGGTGAGCCGTGAGCCGATCATCACCGCCTGGTCGACCCCTGCTGCGGCGTTTCTGGTGGTCGCGCTGTCTGCCACGCCTTACGCCGAGGCGGTCGGCGCGTACATGGTTTCAGCCGTGGCGTTTGTGCTGCTGGGGCTGTCCGGCTGTTTCGAAAAAGTCATCCGGCTGATTCCGCCGGGCATCGCGGCGGCCATGCTGGCGGGGATTCTGCTGCAGTTCGGCATCGGCGCGTTTGGTGGCATGAGCCTCGACCCGGTGCTGGTCGGCGTGTTGATCGCCGCTTACGTCGGGCTCAAGCGCTTTACTGCGCGCTACGCGGTCGTCGGCATTCTGCTGCTGGGCTTGGGATTCCTGCTGGTGCAGGGGCGGGTGGACTTGTCGGGCCTGTCCCTGCAACTGGCGGCGCCGGTATTCACCCGGCCCGAGTTTTCGCTCAATGCGTTGCTCAGTGTGGCGCTGCCGCTGTTTCTGATCACCCTCACGGGCCAGTACATGCCGGGCATGCTGGTGTTGCGCAACGATGGTTTCAAGACCAGCGCCAACCCGATCCTGACGGTGACCGGGTTGGGGTCGCTGCTGATGGCGCCGTTCGGCTCGCACGCGTTCAACGTCGCGGCCATCACGGCGGCCATCTGCACGGGCAAGGAAGCCTCGGAGGACGCGTCCAAGCGCTGGGTCGCCGGGGTTGCCGCTGGGGTGTTCTACATCCTCGTCGGGGTGTTCGGGGTAACGCTGGCCGCCGTATTCATGGCGTTCCCGCCGGCATTCATCACCACGCTGGCCGGCTTGGCCCTGCTGGGCACCATCGGCGCCAGCCTGGCCAGCGCGATGGCGGACGTCAGGTCGCGTGAAGCCGCGCTGATCACCTTTCTGGCGTGCGCCGCCAACATCAACCTGCTCGGGATCGGCGGCGCGTTTTGGGGGTTGTTGATCGGGTTGGCGGCGTATGCGTTGCTCAACGGCCGCTTGCCACGTCGCCGTGCGCCGGCTTCCGAGGCGGTGGCGGCGGCCAAGGGAGCGGCCCAATGATGCGCGCCGAACCGCCAGCCAGCGCCACCCTGCATGCGCGTCACGGGCGTTACCCGCAGGCCACCAGCGTGGAGGACTTCCGGCGCAATCTGGCGGCCGTACAGCAACGTATCGCCAGTGCCTGTGGGCGGGTCGGACGCGACCCGGCGAGCGTGCGCTTGTTGCCGGTCAGCAAAACCTTTGACGAGGCGCACCTGCGCCTGGCGTATGCGGCGGGCTGTCGGCTGCTGGGTGAGAACAAGGTGCAGGAAGCCCAGCGCAAATGGCAGGCCATGAGCGATCTGGCCGATCTGCAGTGGTCGGTGATTGGCCACCTGCAAACCAACAAAGCCAAGCAGGTCGCGCGCTTTGCCAGTGAGTTCCAGGCGCTGGACAGCCTGCGAGTGGCCGAGGCGCTGGATCGTCGCCTGCAGATCGAAGGGCGCCAACTGGATGTGTTCGTGCAGGTGAATACCTCCGGGGAAGCCAGCAAATACGGCCTGGAGCCGCACGCCGTCGCGGGTTTTCTGCAGGCCCTGCCAGCGTTCCCGGCCTTGCGCGTTCGCGGGCTGATGACGCTGGCGCTGTTTTCGGCCGATGTGGCCCGCGTGCGCCCGTGCTTTGTGCGGCTGCGCGAACTGCGCGAGCGCCTGCGCGATCACGCCCCGGCGGGCATCAGCCTGGAGGAATTGTCGATGGGCATGTCCGGGGATTTCGAGATCGCCATCGAGGAAGGCGCGACCGTTGTCCGCGTCGGCCAGGCCATCTTCGGCGCCCGCGCTATGCCGGATGACTACTACTGGCCGAGCGCCGATCAACCGTCAACGACCTGACTTTTTCAGCAAGGACCTGTTCATCATGTACGACTCAACATTGACACTTGAAAGCTTCGACCCGCAGCTGTGTGAGGCGATTCATAACGAGGAGCGCCGTCAGGAAGACCATGTCGAGCTGATCGCTTCCGAAAACTACGCCAGCCCGCTGGTCATGAGTCTCCAGAGCACGGTACTGACCAACAAATACGCCGAGGGCTACCCCGGCAAGCGCTACTACAGCGGCTGCGAATACGTCGATGTGGCCGAGCGCCTGGCCATCGAACGGGTCAAGGCCCTGTTCGACTGCGATTACGCCAACGTGCAGCCCCATGCGGGCGCCCAGGCAAACGCCGCGGTGTTCCTGGCCTTGATCAACCCCGGCGATACGGTGATGGGCATGAACCTGGCCCAGGGTGGGCACCTGACCCACGGCAATCCCTCCAACTTCTCGGGCCGGCATTACCACATCGTGCCTTACGGGCTCGACCCGCAGACGGGCTTGCTCGACTACGACGAGATGGAGCGCATCGCTGTGGAAACGCGGCCGAAGATGCTGATCGGCGGGTTTTCGGCCTACTCGCGGTACAAAGACTGGGCGCGCATGCGGGCGATTGCCGACAAGGTCGGTGCGATTTTCTGGGTCGACATGGCTCACGTCGCCGGCCTGGTTGCCGCTGGCGAGTACCCGGACCCGTTGCCGCATGCCCATGTGGTCACCAGCACCACGCACAAGACCTTGCGTGGCCCGCGAGGCGGGTTGATTTTGTCCAAGGGCCAGGACGCAGCGTTTTACAAAAAGCTCGATTCGGCGGTGTTCCCGGGTGTTCAGGGTGGGCCGTTGATGCATCAGATTGCCGCCAAGGCGGTGGCCTTCAAGGAAGCCTTGAGGCCCGAGTTCAAAACCTACCAGGCTCAGGTCGTGGTCAATGCCCGGGCCATGGCGGCCGTGTTGCAGCGGCGCGGTTACAGGATTGTCTCGGGTGGCACCGATAACCACATGATGTTGATCGACCTGTCCGACCGGCCTTACACCGGCAAAGACGCCGATGCGGCCTTGAGCAACGCCGGCATCACCGCCAACAAGAATTCGGTGCCCAACGATCCGCGCTCCCCCTTTGTCACCTCGGGGCTGCGCATCGGCACGCCGGCCGTCACCACCCGCGGTTTCGGCGTGTTCGAGTGCGAGCAACTGGCCGCTTGGCTGTGCGATGTCCTGGACGCCCTGCAACGTGGGGAAAGCGATAGCGTTGCGCTGCAGGTGCGTGAACAGGTGATTGCGCTGTGCCGCCGACACCCGGTTTATCGCTGACTTTTCCCTTCTAAACGTTGGCGCTGTCGACCTGACTGGAGGCTGAGGGGCGGTATTGCAGGGCTTCGGCGATGTGGCTGCGGCGGATGCTGTCTGTGTGTTCCAGATCCGCCAGCGTGCGGGCGACCTTGAGCAGGCGGTGGGCCGCGCGAAGGGACAGGGTCAGGCGCTCGCAGGCGCTTTCCAGCCAGGCTTCATCCGGCCTCGACAGCGCGCAATGCTCGCGTAACCCCGGTAGATCGAGGAACGCATTGGCGCAGCCTTGGCGCTGTTGCTGGCGGTCCCGGGCCTGGGCTACCAGTGCCGAGGCGGTGGACGTGTTGTCGCCGGGCTGCGGGGCCGGGTTCAGCGCGGTGATTTCGCGAGCGACGGTCAGGTGCAGGTCGATCCGGTCCAGCAACGGCCCGGAGAGTTTGTTGCGATAGCGCTGGACCTGCTCCGGCGTACAGCGACAGCGCGCGCTGGGGTCGCCCATGTAACCGCAAGGGCAGGGGTTCATTGCGGCGACCAGTTGAAAGCGCGCCGGGAAACTCACGCGGTCGCGGGCGCGGGAGATCACGATATGCCCCGACTCCAGTGGCTCGCGCAAAACCTCGAGCACCTTGCGATCAAACTCCGGCAGCTCATCCAGGAACAGCACCCCATGGTGGGCCAAGGTGATTTCCCCCGGTTGCGGCTTTGACCCTCCACCCACCAGCGCCGGGCCGGAGGCCGAATGGTGCGGCTGGCGAAACGGCCGATGGGGCCAATGACTCAGGGGCGCCAGGCTGACCACTGATTGAATCGCTGCCACTTCCAGCGCTTCGTGCTCACTCAGCGGCGGCAGCAAACCCGGCAGGCGGCTGGCGAGCAAGGTCTTGCCGGTGCCGGGCGGGCCGCTGAACAACAGGTTATGCGCGCCTGCCGCAGCGATCAGCAGTGCGCGTTTGGCGGCGAGTTGGCCCTGGACTTCGCTGAGGTCCGGGTAAGGTTTGTTCAAGTACAGCAGACCGTCGGACTTGAAGGGCTCGATCGGCACATGCCCATTCAGGTGCGCCACCACCTGTAGCAGGTGGTCCACCGCAATCACCTTCAACCCCGATGCCAGGCAGGCCTCTTCGGCATTCGCCCGGGGCACGATCACGCTGCGCCCGGCCTTGCGCGCCGCGAGCGCTGCCGGCAACACACCTTTCACTGCGCGTACCTCGCCCGATAGCGCCAATTCCCCCAGGCATTCCACGTCGTCGAGCATCTGCGTCGGCACCTGCACGCTCGCCGCGAGAATCCCGAGGGCTATCGCCAGGTCAAAACGACATACCACCGGCTTGTGAGTAGGGTATGGACATTCCCTGAGAGCCCCGTCTATTAAGGGCTCCAGGCCAGATGACAGCGTCCATACCGATAGCCCAAAAAAAATCGAAAAACTCTAAAAGGTGTCTGTAGATTTGGCGTAGATTAACGCAGACGGGTCACGTTCCGTGGAAGCGGCGATGTCCTCAGTTTCTCTAGCTCTTGTGTGAGTTCCAAAATTTTTGCGTCAGCCTCTACGAGCTGTGAGGCAACTATATCTCTTTGCTTCTTTAACTCGTTAATTTGCTCGCGGTTAGTTCGGTTCTTTGTCCGTTGCTTAAGGGAAGTTTGTCGCGCGGATACAGGTTTTGGTACAGAATAATTAGCAACCCAGCGCTGGATCTCTGAAACGAGTTCCGGAAATCTTGCTTTTTTTAGCGCTGTTGGGTCAGTACCAGCTTCTTTGGCAATAAGGTTCTGAGAAAGTACCGAGCCCTTAGGGACCCTTACCGGCTCATCTTTTTTTAAGCGTTCAAAGGCATCTCTAAATGCTTGCTCAGCTTTGCTCATTTCTCAGCTGCCTCTAAAATATCAATAATGTTCCGTACAGCGGTATTTTGCATGAGCAACGACTGGTGATAAGGGGAGCCCACTGGGGCACCCGTTAGACGATCCTCGATTACATCATGAAGATCGAGAAGTTCAGGGATGCGGTCCCTGTCATAGAGAGCATCGGGACAAGGTCCTTTTCCATGACCACCACCGCAGTGAATTATTGTGTCCGCACCGCCTAGTGAGCAATGCCCACGCTTTACACACCCACCCGCAAGCGTTTCACGCCAGCTGACCAATCCTTTCTTGGCAGCAAGCGCTAATTTTTTTGCATCCGAGGCGGATACAACATTAAGTATTTGAGCCTTTCGATTTTCACCATAAGGACTAACGAATCGAGGTGTAAGAAGTCTGGCGATCTCATGCCCTAATACCTCGTACATCGCCTTGAGATACGTGGCGTAGGCAATGTCATCTAATTTGACTCTGGCAAAACCGCGTCCGTAATATAAAGACATTGCTCTGGTTGTATGCTTAAGCTGATATTGTACCGACGGGTCTGAAACTAACCCGGATGCTTGCATATTAACAGCACCTGTACGCCGGAGCTGATGCCATGCGAAGGGCCACAATTCCCCCGCAACAAAGGACCCTCCTAAAGATGGGGTTAACAATCTTGCGTACTCGATATCCGACTCTTGTATAGTGATTTCGCTTTTAGCGAAAAGCAACGGAAAACTTTTTAGGACGGATTGATATGCTGGGTAGGCAGGTCGCACGTCGAAGCTCTTATCCATGCCGTTCCCTCGCGCCCAAGGTTCATAATTCCGTATATTGAACCAAGGATTGCTCATCTGTTCTTTAGGAATGGTCAAGCCGAGTCGTTTCTTTGCCGTATCCATTCTCAAGTGCACGACATGATTTAGGACCTTTACCGCGAGCTCTGCAGATGGGGACGTAACCCACCGCGCATCTGTATCTTGAAGTGTTTTAGTAGTCACTCCACCAAGCGTGTAGATATGACCGAAATTTGGGTCATTTTCTATAACTAAACATTTACTACGAAGCTTCCAAGCCTCTTCAACACGCATCAAGGAGAAATTTAGCAAATATGCCATACCGGCTTTGGAGGCCAGAGTCATGAAACTTCCAAGCGTGGTAATCATGCATTTGTGATCGGGCCTGTTCGGTCCCAAGATCCATTTTTGTAAATTTGCGAGAATTCCGTGTTTCTTCGCGAAGTTTATGAACGGACCAAAATTTTTCGTAAACCCTGATTCATCTAAATTCCGAGACTCCCCATTGACGTAGAGGGAGTCCAATGAACCGAACTTCGATTCATATAAGGAGATACATTCATTATAGCAATTCTTTACTCCTTCAGAGCAGGCGTCGTAGTCGACAAGGAACTCTCTCAGCCTGTTTACTTGGTATAGCCATATTCGTGGCGGGATATACGCGGTCTGCGAACCCTCGTGCGGTGAAATTGCTGCGCTCAAGCGGCGCAGTGATTCGCGATCGAGTATCGTATATCCAAATTCAAAGCGCTTTTCGAAGAGGTTGTGAAGAAGAATTAACGCGGGTTCTGCATGAGAAGATGAGAATGCAGATAGCAATTTATCGATAACTTCCGGTTTTCGATAAAGCATCTCCACATCTACCCCTTCGCTGCTGCACAACTTGAAGAGCGGGAACAAGTGCTGGAACCGGGCTTTGAGTGTGCCGGCGTTGGTGACTGGCCGTGGCCCCCAAAGCCACCAGGCAGTGACAAGTCTTGCCATGTCAGCACTGTTTTTTGATAGTGGCTTGGAATTCTTATTGTAATTTTGAAAGTTGAGAAGTAGCCGTCTATCCGCCCATGCTGATAAGTCCCAAACACGATCACCATACCGGCTGATCACTACCCCATTTTTATCAATCACTACAGGGAAGTCATGTTCGGGCGGCCAAGTCGGCGGTCGAAAATTCTGCGAGCTTGAGTTTATAAATGGTAACTCAATACCAAGCGCGAGGCGTTTACCTGGTTCTGACATGTTTAGACCCTCAATTCCATAAGCCGTATAAACCCATCCCATTTTGGGTGATATTTACCCTCTTCAATTCTTAAGGATGATTCTTGCACCCAAGGCTCGAATTCCGGGGCCAGCATAAATGCCTCTATTTTCGCAGAGACAGCTTCGATGGTTAAATGCGCAGGATGTTTATGTCGTGTTATTTCATTTGGTGGTTGAGAGGCAAGCTCCAGTGATTTGAGATACCGATAGCTTATTAAAGACCACACATGGTCGAACTCGGCTATGTCCCGTTGATGTTGACAGAATAGACAGCCTGAGGGGTTGGCGCAGTCAGGTACAGGAGCCTCCTTAGGTATGCCCTTGGTAGCAATAGGGTTAGCTTGAATGCACACCCCGGGGCCTGGTGGCGCAAACGCTGGATCTGTTTGTTGGTGATACCTGGTGATCTCGGCTAACGCTGCCTGGTGGTTAGGTTGATCGTATACTCTGAGCAGCATTGCCTCTTCATGCTGGCCCATCTCTGCTGTTATTGATGGATCGCGAGTTTTTCTAAGAAGCCAATTAATCTTTGAAAGCCTGAGATGTTGGGGTGTGATGTACCTGATCTCAAGTTTCTTAAGGGTTTTTCTTACTGCCGAGAAATTCGGGGAATTGGTTGGGGCTCTACCGAAATGAGACGCAAGAGGAAACAGCAACCCGTCGGTAGAGTACAACTCATTACGCCATTCCAGATATTTCTCAAAGTGCGGTCTGTACTCACTGTATATATCGAATTCCACCTCTCCTTCACGCCGCTCCTTATAAATCCCTTCAACGTGATATCCGGAACTGAAGCTCTGATACGAGAACCTTCCGTTGGGTAGCGATATAACCTGAGACACGTTCATCTGCGTTTGTGCGATGAATATTAGCATCTCCGCTTCAATGCGAAGGTTCATGAGGGGGTGCCTTGTCCGCCAGGTTGTATCCGCCATCCACTCAGCGCGAGGCTTTGTGAGCTTGCCCAGGTGCATCCCGCCAGATTTAAGATCGTGGACAGGCCGTAATTTACTCCAATGTTCTATAGATATTCCCGATCTAAAATTTAACAGCGCTGGTAGGGGGGCTTTGATAACCTCAACCGTCAGCGACTCGCATATATCTATGAGCGCGCCACCCATAAGAAACAAGTGATCGAAATTTATTTTGTCGCTCTGTTGCCCCCAATCTTTCGGCTTGTTTTTCTTCCTCAGTCGGGTGTAAGTCATGATGGGTCTGCTTCGATTTAATACTCGATCGATCAGAGCCCCGATACCGGTGGCCTTGCCGAAAGCATTGCGCTGTGCTGTATTATCACCTCTCGCAATATCTAGTAGTGAGTCCGTCCAATCGAGAAAACATTTTTCGATACTAAGATGATCTATTTCGTAATCATTGCGGTCCGCCCATGCATAAAAAGCGCGCAACCTTTGGTATATAGTTTTTATGGTTTTTGGACTTTTGCCCGCGGTCATCTCTCCTTCCAAGGATTCGTAAAATCTAACGGCCAGAGCAAGGCGCTCGTTGCTGGGCGGTTCAAATGTTGATGTGGCGATTTTATCTGAAGCCATATCAATAGGTATCGCGCTGATACCTTTGTAATACAGAGAGTTTAGGCTCCAAGGTGTTTCAAGTGAGCCATAGGTAACATCCCAAAATGTCAGATCTGGTAAAGCTGCCATTACAAAGACACCTTATTTTTTCGCGACTACACTGAAATATGCCTTAGTGAATTCATTCGCCATAGAAATTTTTATCGGGGTTCTCTCGACGAGTTTTATATATTTCATTGATGTCGATTCGTTTTTATGCAACAAGGCATCCTTCACAATAGCAATCGCGTGTATAGATCCACCCGCACGAATAGCTAGTCTCGCCAACTCCGTGGCGAAAGTGCACCGTGTCTGGTGGAATTTGAATTTGTTGAGCACGCTGATGCCTTCCCGCCTACCAATTCCTCTTAGGCTGTGCATTGCGACGTTGATGGCTGGAGATCTATCCTTGCTCCGATCAGAGTATGGGTTTCCATGTTTGGTTAGGAACACGAGGTTTTTATTTTCGGCGCTAGCTTTGGCTTCACGCAATAACCTTTCAGTGCTGTAACAATATCCTAACAACTCATCTAATAATATCTTGGTGATCCATATGTGCCCGGTAACACCGTTTTTAGTCGAAACAGCCGGTGAGGCCCCTGGCCCCACCGCTACTCTGTACAGTTCTTTTGATGCTGGATCCTGTACTGCATTATGTAGGGTTTGGATAGTTAAGCTGGCGAGGGTTTGAATACGCATTCCCGTAAAAAACCCAGCCATGAGTAATAAATATATTTCGGTAGGGCAGTGCTTGAATGCAGTTTCTAATATTAATGCTCTATCACTTTCTGATACTGGATATAATCCATCTTCCAGCTTTTCACCTACTGACGACTTATTTGGAATAGACAAACTCGTCGTACCGACCGTGAAGGTTCGCTCTAGGCCAAATGCGTTGTTGACTCTTACATTTACAAAACTCTCTCTCCACATTGGCCATTCTGGGGTGAGTAGGCTATTGTTTCGGAGCCACCTGTAAAATTGAATTACGACGCGCATTCGTTGAGATGTAGTAGACGGTGCTATCTCGCTTGCTCGGCGGGACTGGATTAGGTAGCCGCGATATCTGACAAGGCACCGCTCACTTTCTTTTGCAGGGAAATCCCGCCAATCTGTTGCAGTTGCTTCTAGCCATTTAGAATAAACAAATAAAGACAGTGACTTCGACTTTACTGTCTCAATATCTTTGCCTCCTTCGGTGGCTTGTAACATCAACCATAAATTTGCTTCGCGCCATGGCATGCCGCTGGACCAAAATATCTGAGGTAATGCTTCTATACTTTTTTGCTCATTAAGGGCAGTCCATTCGATCATATTTCCATTCACCGCTGCCTGCTGTGGTGAATAATGTATGTACTCTTGACGCGACAATTGGACATCCCTTTTTGCCATGCCCATCATCAGGGCGGGTCGGTTATGTCCATAGATTGCTCAGGTTAGGGTGCGCCGTCCATAGTCACTACTAACCTGTGCCCGCCGTCCTTGGGCAGGTCGGCGGGCGCGAGGTTGAGGGTGATGCGGCGGGACGGGTATTGCAGCGCGGAGTTGAGGATGGCACTGCGCACGCGGTCCTTGCTTTCCTTGACGGCGGTTTCCGGCAAGCCCACCAGGGTGAGCGATGGCAGACCATTGGCCATGTGTACTTCGACGCTGACGGCAGGGGCTTCGACGCCGATCTGGGCGCGACTGTGGACGATGGCGAGGGACATGCTCATTCCTTGAAAGGGCGGACCGCTTCCTGCGGTTTTTCAAGGGTAGACGAGGTGGGGTAGAGCGGGACGCGGGAGGTTTTACAGAACGTATCCGCAGAGTGACGCAGAACAGGTGGGAGCGCTGGCTTGCGTGCGATAGGGGCGGTCAGGCGTATCAGAGGGACCGAGGTGATTCCATCGCAGGCAAGCCAGCTCCTACATTGGTCGGGGGTTATTCAGCGGTTGCCGGGGTCAACCGCGCTTCCAGTTCCGCCACTTTCGCCTCCAGGCTTTCCAGGCGTGCTCGGGTGCGGGCCAGCACCACCATTTGGCTGTCGAATTCTTCCCGGCTGACCAGGTCGAGTTTGCTGAAGCCGCTTTGCAGCAAGGCCTTGAACTGGCTTTCGATTTCATTGCGGGGCAGCGGGGTCTCGCCGCTGAACAGGCGGGAGGCATGGCCGCTCAGGGCGTCGAGGAGGTCTTTGGGCGCGAGCATGGGAAATATTCCGGAAAACTGTTGGCGGGCAGTGTATCACGCAGCGTCTATAGTCATTTCCACGACCTCGGGCGCACGCTTTTCGCGCAGGGTGTCGGGCGGTAGCGCACCGTTTTCGTGCGCAATCACCCCGCCAAAAAGCCCCGCAGGTGGGCATAAGTGGGCAAGGGACTGATTTCAGTGGTTTTTACGGAGCTGGCAAGGTTTCTGCTTAGACGAACATGACCCATGCACTGATGCAGTCGCTGTGACGAATGCAGTGCGCCGACGGATCAGCGGTACAGGTTTCGTCACCAGTGGTTCGCTGGCGTCGCAATGGCAACTGCTCTTGCGACGACGCGTTACAAAGCCAGGCGCTGCGCTTAGACTTGAGACGGGTTTGTTTTCCTGGGGCAAGTCCACCAATTCGGGAGAGAGTTTTCATGAAGCTAGTCACTGCCATCATCAAGCCGTTCAAGTTGGACGATGTACGCGAGTCGTTGTCCGAAATCGGCGTGCAGGGCATTACCGTTACTGAGGTCAAAGGCTTCGGGCGGCAGAAGGGTCACACCGAGCTGTATCGCGGCGCGGAATACGTGGTTGATTTCCTGCCGAAGGTGAAGATTGATGTCGCCATTGACGACAAGGATCTTGATCGGGTTATCGAGGCGATAACCAAGGCCGCCAACACCGGCAAGATCGGTGACGGCAAGATCTTTGTGGTCAATCTGGAACAGGCTATTCGCATCCGTACCGGCGAAACCGATACCGACGCAATCTAAGCCGCCAAACCCAACGCCCCAGGAGAAAACAATATGACTCTGCGTAAATTCGCAGGGCTCGGAGCCCTGTTGTCCATCGTAATGCCAAGCCTGGCCATGGCGGCAGACGAAGTGGCTGCTCCAGTCCTCAATTCCGGCGACACCGCGTGGATGCTTACATCCACCGCGCTGGTGCTGTTTATGACCATTCCCGGCCTGGCGCTGTTCTACGGCGGTATGGTTCGCTCCAAAAACATTCTGTCGGTGATGATGCAGTGCTTCGCCATCACCGGCTTGATCACCATCCTGTGGTTCGTCTACGGCTACAGCATGGCGTTCGATACCACCGGCATGGAAGCGGGTGTGGTCAACTTCAACTCCTTCGTGGGCGGCTTGTCCAAGCTGTTCCTGTCGGGTGTGACCCCGGCCAGCATTACCGGCCCTGCGGCGCTGTTCCCTGAGGCGGTGTTCGTCACCTACCAGATGACCTTCGCCATCATCACCCCGGCGCTGATTGTCGGTGCTTTCGCCGAGCGTATGAAATTCTCCGCGATGCTGATCTTCATGGGCGTCTGGTTCACCCTGGTCTACGCGCCGATTGCCCACATGGTGTGGGGCGGTCCGGGTTCGTTGCTGGGTGACTGGGGCGTGCTGGACTTCGCCGGCGGTACCGTGGTGCATATCAACGCCGGTGTGGCTGGCCTGGTAGCGTGCCTGGTCCTCGGCAAGCGTAAAGGCTTCCCGACCACGCCAATGGCGCCTCACAACCTGGGTTACACCCTGGTGGGTGCAGCCATGCTGTGGGTCGGCTGGTTCGGCTTCAACGCCGGTTCCGCTGCCGCGGCCAACGGCACTGCCGGTATGGCGATGCTGGTGACCCAGGTCGCTACCGCCGCTGCCGCCCTGGGCTGGATGTTCGCCGAGTGGCTCACCCACGGCAAGCCAAGTGCCCTGGGCATCGCCTCGGGTGTGGTAGCGGGCCTTGTGGCCATTACGCCGGCTGCCGGTACCGTGGGCCCGATGGGCGCGCTGATCATCGGCCTGGCGGCGGGTGTGGTGTGCTTCTTCTGCGCCACGACCCTGAAACGCAAACTGGGCTATGACGACTCCCTGGACGCCTTCGGTGTCCACGGTATCGGCGGTATCCTCGGCGCAATCCTGACCGGTGTGTTTGCAGCACCGGCCCTGGGTGGCTTCGGCACCGTGACTGACGTGGCGGCCCAAGTCTGGATTCAGTGCAAAGGCGTCGGCTTCACTGTGATCTACACCGCCATCGTGACCTTCATCATCCTCAAGGTGCTGGATATGGTCATGGGCCTGCGGGTTACCGACGAAGAAGAGGCTGTCGGCCTCGACCTGGCACAACACAACGAACGCGGCTACAACTTGTAAGTAGGCGAAAAAAACATGCCCGGCTTGCCGGGCATTTTTTTGTCTGGTGTTTGCCCGTCATGACACGGGGGGCCGGTTTTTTGCGTCGCGTGTGTGATGGCGCGCGCACGGCGCTTTTCCGGGTGCGAATGTCTTACAGGCATGTAGGCGTATTCGGCACTTTGTTTTTTCCCTGAGCGCGCTAGAATGCGCGCCGATGGGCGGAGAACTGTATGTGGCAACAGACCCTGATTACCCTGCGGGCCAAGCCCCGGGGCTTTCACCTGGTAACCGACGAGTTGCTTGCCGGCTTGCCTGAATTGAAGGCGTGTCGCGTGGGCCTGTTGCATCTGTGGTTGCAGCATACCTCGGCCTCGTTGACCATCAACGAGAATGCCGATCCGGCGGTTCGTCGTGACTTCGAGCGTTTTTTCAACTCGCTGGTGCCGCAAGGCCGAGCCGGGTTCGAACACAACGACGAAGGCCCGGACGATCTGCCGGCGCACTTCAAGGCCAGTCTCCTGGGTTGCCAGCTGAGTTTGCCGGTCAAGGCCGGCCGCTTGGCGATGGGGACCTGGCAAGGTGTTTATCTGGGCGAGCACCGTGATCATGGCGGTGCTCGTAAAGTCCTCGCCACTTTGCACGGTGATGGGGCATAAGCCACTGGTTATCCGGTGGATGTTGATTTTTTTCCGGCGACCTTCGACAGATGGTGAAGCTGGGCTATAACTAATCTGCTTTTCGCAAGTCATGAGGTAGAACATGAGCGACGATGATCTGGAAAACGACGAACTGGAAGTAGGCGACGAAGACGACACCGAAGAAGGTCTTGAGGCGGCAGCGGAAGACGTTGCTGACGACGACGGTGGCGATGACGTTCCTGTTCCGGCTGCCAAAGGCAAAGCCAAGGCCGCTGTTTCGGTCGATGAGCTGCCAAGTGTTGAAGCCAAGAACAAAGAGCGCGACGCGCTGGCCCGTGCGATGGAGGAATTCCTCGCTAAAGGCGGCAAAGTGCAGGAAGTCGAGGCCAACGTGGTGGCAGATCCACCCAAGAAGCCGGATAACAAGTACGGCAGCCGACCTATCTGAGGTCTGCTTCTGGCTTGCTGGAAAAGCCCGCCGTCGCTGCGGGCTTTTTCATGCCTGAAACAAATTCCTACGGCTCACCGCCTGCCAATATAGGGGAAGCAAGCCCCCTCCCACTTACTGCCAGCTTTTGAGCAGCGGAGGCAGTTCCGTCAGGCTGCGAATCTGCGCATCCGGGAGTTTATCCCCTTCCCAGACCTTGCCTGTCGGGTTGAACCACACGGCACGCAGCCCCGCCTGTTGCGCTCCGGCGATGTCGTCACCGGGATGATCGCCGATATGCACCGCCGCGCTGGCGTCCACCCCGCCCCGTTGCAGCGCTTCCTGAAACAACCGTGCATCCGGCTTGGCGATGCCGATGTCTTCGGCGCGCAACGCGAAGTGGAAGTAGTCCGCCAACCCGACGCGCTGTACGTCAGCGTTACCGTTGGTGATCACGCCCAGCAGGAAGTGTTTGCGCAGCGCTTGCAGCATCGGCTCGGCTTCGGGGAATACGGTGAGTTGGTGGCGCGCATGAATGAACGCTTCAAAGCACACATCGGCCATTTCCGTCGCTTCAGGTTGTGGATAACCGGCCTCTTCAAACGCGTGCATCAGTACGCGGTGGCGCAGCATGCTGATGCGGTGCTTGAGTTCGGGATGGCGTTCCAGCACCTGCTGGCGAAGGCTGGCGAAATGTTCCAGGGGCAGTTCGCCGACCTTGGCGGCATGGGTGGCCAGCCATTCGCGCATCGACGCTTCGGCGCTGATGATGACGGGGACGTTGTCCCAGAGGGTGTCGTCGAGGTCGAAGGTGATCAGCTTGATACTCATGAGTCGCCGCCCTTGATGCGTTTGGCCCGTGGATGGGCGCTGTCGTACACCGTTGCCAGGTGTTGGAAGTCCAGGTGGGTGTAGATCTGTGTCGTCTTGATATCAGAGTGGCCGAGCAGTTCCTGCACCGCGCGCAGGTCTTGGGACGACTCCAGCAAATGGCTGGCAAACGAGTGCCGCAGCATGTGCGGATGCAGGTTCTGCCCCAGCTCGCGCTCGCCGGCCGCCTTGACCCGCAGTTGAATCGCCCGCGGCCCCAGGCGCCGGCCCTGCTGGCTGACGAATACGGCGTCGTCCGCCGGGTTGGTCAGTGCGCGCAGGGGCAGCCACAGTTGCAGCGCTTCCCGGGCCTTCCTGCCCACCGGCAGCACGCGGGTCTTGCTGCCTTTGCCGAGCACTTGCACCAGGCCGTCGGCGAGGTCGAGCTGATCGAGGTTCAGCCCGGTCAGTTCCGACAGGCGCAGGCCCGAAGAATAGAACAGCTCCAGGATCGCCTGGTCGCGATGGGCCAGGAAGTCGTCCTCGACGGCGCCATCGAGCAATTGCAGGGCGCGGTCGGTGTCGAGGGTCTTGGGCAGCCGCCGCTCGCCCTTGGGCGGGGCCAGCCCATTGGCCGGGTCGTGGTCGCACAGGCCTTCGCGGTTGAGGTAGTGATACAGGCCGCGCACCGCCGACAGCAGGCGCGCCAGGCTGCGCGAAGATTGGCCCTGCTGGTGCAGGCGCGCGATCAGGCTGCGCAGGCCCTGGATGTCCAAGGCCTTCCAGCTGGGGATCTGCTGCTTTTCGCAGTAGGCCAGAACCTTGTTCAAGTCCCGCCGGTAGGCTTCCAGGGTGTGGGGCGACACCTGACGCTCGCTGCGCAGGTGTGCGCAGTAAGCGTCCAGTTGCCGTTCCATGGTCAGCGCACCGCGCGCAGGGCGGTGGTGAAGCGCGGTAATACGCGGCCCAGCACTTCGGCGATGTAGGTCAGGAACAACGTGCCCACCGAACTTTTGTAGTGCGCAGGATCACGGCTGGCGATGGCCAGTACCCCATGCAGGCCTTGATGGCTGAGGGCGACCACGGCGGTCGAACCGATCTGCTTGCGCTGCTCGGCGCCAAACAAAAAGTCCAGTTCATGCTCGCGCAAGGTGCCGCTGATGGTCTTGCCTTCGGAAAGCAGGCCGCCGATCGCCGTTTGCGCTTCGCCGCCGCTGACCCAGCGCCCGACCGGCATCGGGTTGTCGCTGAACAGGATCAGGCTGACGAAGGGCACCTGGAAGTCCTGGCGCAGGCTGTCTTCCACGGCGATCACCGTTTCTTCCAGGCTGGTGGCGTCCATCAGCGTCAGAATCAGGCGACGGGTCTTGTCGAACAGGCGGTCGTTATCGCGGGCGACGTCCATCAAGTGCGAGAGCCGATGGCGCATTTCGATGTTGCGCTCGCGCAGGATCTTCATCTGCCGCTCCACCAGCGACACGGTATCGCCACGCTGGTGGGGAATGCGCAGGGCCGGCAGCAGTTCTTCGTGTTCGACGAAGAAGTCCGGGTTAGCCTCAAGGTACGCCGCGACGGCAGCGGCCTCCAGACTTTCGCTCGGGGATGCTTGTGCGGGTACTTGAGGCTTATCGGTCATTTGCTTGGCTCACTCATAGACGGACTTGTCCTTCGTATACGCGCGTGGCCGGCCCGGTCATCATCACCGGGTGGCCGGGGCCTGCCCATTCGATGGACAAACGTCCGCCGGGCAGGTCGATCAGCAGCGGCGAATCCATCCACCCCTGGCTGATCGCGGCCACGGCAGCGGCGCAAGCACCGGTGCCGCAGGCCTGGGTTTCGCCGGCGCCGCGTTCCCATACGCGCAATTGCGCGCGGGAGCGGTCGATCACCTGCAGGAAGCCCACATTGACCCGTGCCGGAAAGCGCGGGTGATGTTCGATCTTCGGCCCCAGCTCATGCACCGGCGCATTATTGATGTCGTCGACCCGCAGCACCGCATGGGGGTTGCCCATGGACACCGCCGCCAGTTCGACAGCCTGGCCGTCGACATCGACGGTGTAGTGGGTGGCCTGCTCGGTGGCCTGGAACGGAATATCCGCCGGCACCAGGCGTGGCGCGCCCATGTTGACGCTGATCTGGCCGTCGCTGCGGACATCCAGCTCGATCACGCCGCTCTTGGTCTCGACACGAATCTGCCGCTTGGCGGTCAGGCGCTTGTCCAGCACAAAGCGGGCGAAGCAGCGCGCACCGTTGCCGCACTGTTCCACTTCGGAACCGTCGGAGTTGAAGATCCGGTAACGGAAATCCACCTCCGGGTTGCTCGGCGCCTCAACGATCAGCAACTGGTCGAAGCCGATGCCGGTATGACGGTCGCCCCACTGTTTGGCGTGCTTGGGCAGGATGTGCGCGTGCTGGCTGACCAGGTCAAGGACCATGAAGTCATTGCCCAGCCCGTGCATCTTGGTAAAACGCAGCAGCATGGCTTACTCCGGCAGCAGGCTTTCGCCAGCATACAACTCGGCTACCGTCTCGCGGCGACGCACTTCAAACGCTTGATCACCGTCCACCAGCACCTCGGCGGCACGCCCGCGGGTGTTGTAGTTGGAACTCATGACAAACCCGTAGGCACCGGCCGAATGAATGGCCAGCAGGTCGCCTTCTTCCAGGGCCAACTGACGATCCTTGGCCAGGAAGTCGCCGGTTTCGCAGATCGGGCCGACGACGTCATAGGCGCGCGCTGCGCTGTCGCGAGGCGTTACGGCGGTGACATTCATCCAGGCCTGGTACAGCGCCGGGCGGATCAGGTCGTTCATCGCCGCATCGACGATGGCGAAATCCTTGTATTCGGTGTGCTTGAGGTACTCGACCTGGGTCAGCAGCACGCCGGCATTGGCGACGATGTAGCGGCCCGGCTCGAACATCAGCGTCAGGTCGCGGCCTTCCAGGCGTTCGCGCACGGCCTTGATGTAGTCGCCGATCAGCGGTGGCTCTTCATCGCGGTACTGCACGCCCACGCCGCCACCGAGGTCGATGTGCTGCAGGTAGATGCCGCACTCGCCGAGGCGGTCGGTCAGCGCCAGCAGACGGTCGAGGGCATCCAGGAACGGCGGCAGGGTGGTCAGTTGCGAGCCGATATGGCAGTCGACACCCAGCACTTCCAGGTTCGGCAATTGGGCGGCGCGGATGTACACGTCCTCGGCGTCGGCGATGGCGATGCCGAACTTGTTCTCTTTCAGACCGGTGGAAATGTACGGGTGGGTGCCAGCGTCGACGTCCGGGTTGACGCGCAGGGAAATCGGCGCGCGAACGCCCATCTCGGCGGCGACCACTTGCAGGCGCTCCAGCTCGTCGGTGGATTCGACGTTGAAGCAATGCACGCCGACTTCCAGGGCACGGCGCATGTCTTCGCGGCTCTTGCCGACGCCGGAGAAGACGATCTTGTCAGCCTGGCCGCCAGCCGCCAGGACACGTTCCAGCTCGCCGCGGGAGACGATGTCGAAACCGGCGCCCAGACGCGCCAGGACATTGAGCACGCCCAGGTTGGAGTTGGCCTTGACCGCGTAGCACACCAGGTGCGGCACGCCGTTCAACGGGTCGGTGAAAGAGCGATATTGGGCTTCGATATGCGCGCGCGAGTACACATAGGTCGGGGTGCCAAAGCGCTCGGCAATTGCGGACAGCGCCACGCCTTCCGCGAACAGCTCGCCGTTCCGGTAGTTAAAAGCGTCCATGGGGTTCCCTTAGTAAGTGTCGTGCTTATGCGCTTTGGCAGGCTTTTGCGACGATTGCGCCTGTTCATTCGGGTCTTTGCTGTCATCGGGCAGATACAGCGGGCCTTTTTGACCACAGGCACTAACGAGGCAAGCGACCGCGACGAGCGCAGCAAGGGAAGAGATCAGGCGCTTCATGGCGAAATCCTTGAATATGCATTAATTGCGCCCGAGTATACCGACCACCCGCCAGCTTGCCTATGCGCCGGAATACCCGTCCGGCGGGGGTTTGCCGACATAACTGCGAAGCTGGCTACGCTAGTCAGGGATATTTCTTACCGCCATCGGTAATGAACTCGGTATCCTTTGCAATCGGCGGAGCGCGTCCGTATCGTGCGGCGCTTGAGCAAAACCAGACACTTTTGAGGTTGCCGCAATGAGTTTGACCGAAGCCCGTTTTCACGACCTGGTGGATTCGACCCAGAACGCGCTGGAAGATATTTTCGACGACAGCGGCCTGGATGTGGACCTGGAAAGCTCGGCCGGGGTGCTGACCGTCAAGTTCGAGAACGGCACTCAACTGATCTTCAGTCGCCAGGAACCGCTGCGCCAACTGTGGCTGGCGGCACGTTCCGGTGGTTTTCACTTCGATTACAACGAAGAAGACCGCAATTGGCAGTGCGATACCAGCGATGAGCTGCTCAGCGAAATGCTCGCGCGGCTGGTTCAGGAACAAGCCGGCGTCGAGCTCGGCTTCGATGAGCTGAACCCCGACGAGAATTGATGGTGAGCCAGCCTGCAATCGTGCGTCCGCCCAAGCCGTTGTTCAGTAATGTCAGCCCGGCGGTGCCATCACCTTGTATCAGTTTGTGTCGGCTGGACGAGGCAAAAGTCTGCCTTGGCTGCTTTCGCCATGTGGAAGACATCCGTGAATGGCGCTCCGCCGATGATCAGCGGCGACGCGTGATCGTGGCCCAGGCCGAGCGGCGCAAAGTCGGGCCTTGAGCCCGTCTTGTTTATTTGCGGTGCTGTGGTAGTGTCCGGGTACACCTCAACTCATCGAGGTCCGTGAGAACCCCGCCTTTTCCTGGCGGGGTTTTGCTTTTTTGTGCAGAAAAAAGGAGTCTGCCTGAATCATGACCGCACCTTCCATCATTCTTACCCGTCTCGACGTGCAGCGTCTTGAGCAACTGATCGACCGTGTCGGCGAGAATTCGCCAGGTGTAGAAGCCCTGCAGCACGAACTCGACCGCGCCGAAGAAGTGGTTGGCCACGATGAAGTGCCTGCAAGCGTCGTGACCATGAACTCCAGCGTGCATTGCCGCGAGCAAGGCAGCGGCAAGGACTATCACCTGACCCTGGTTTACCCCAAGGATGCGAATGCCGACGCGGGCAAGATTTCGATCCTGGCGCCGGTGGGCAGCGCGTTGCTCGGCCTGAAAGTGGGCCAGCACATCGACTGGCCAGCACCCGGCGGCAAGACCCTCAAGCTCGAACTGCTCAGTGTTGAAGGCCAGCCCAAAGACGGCGGCGCCTTTTCGCTTTAAATCTGCTTCAGCGCGTCATTGAGCGCCTGTTCCAGCTCGGCCTTGTAACGCAGGTACAGATTGCTCGGGCTTTGTACGTCGCCGAGCAGGCCCGAGAGATCCAGATCAGTGATATAGCAGCGGTAGCGCTCGGTTTCGCGGCGCTGCCCGACGATCTCCCGGGCGACCACTGCAAACAGCTGGTCGCCAAACTCCAGTTCGGAAAACTCCCGCTGATTGCAGTACAGGGTGATCCCCACCTGGCCCGGCGCCGCCTTGCCGATAATCGCCTGCACGTCATAAAACGGCTTGTTGGCCGGGTTTTGCGGGGCCGGCCGAGGCTCGATACCGCGTGCGCGATTGCTGCCCGACGGCAACAGTTGGTAATACAAGGTTTGCACCGCGCCCAGCGGTTCTTGCGGGTCCAGGGGCGACAGCGCGTCCCGGCGATAGATGATCGACTGCAGAAAACGCTGCAACGGCGCCAGCAGGCTCTGTTCATCATGGAACGGCAAGCGTTGCTGCCAGAGCGCGTTGAACTCATCCAGCACATACAGCTCGGCGAAGCCTTCGTTGACCCGGTAAAACACCTGCACGCATTCGGCCATGCCCATCGGCAGCAGCAGCGCCAGGTCGTGGTCTTCCAGGGCCATGGCGTCCAAGTGCAACGGGCTGTAGCTGGCCAGTTCTTCGCTGAGGTAGGCGATCAGCGCGTCCTGGGTCGCCAGTGAGACGTGGGTGGCCTGGCCGGGCATCAGCTCCATCACGTGATAGTGCTGCTGCACCTGCAGCAAGTAGCGATGGTTGCCCTGGCCCAGCAGCAGGTTCTGCGCGGTGTCGAAGATTTCTTCCACGCGCTGGGCAATGAACTGTGCGCGGTTGTGGCAGAAGCAGCGCACCCGCAGGCGTGGCAGGTGGTCCGACGGCAACTGGTTGAGATAGTCGCGCAGGCAGTCGAGCAGGGCATGGGGGCCGTCGTAGCGGCTGACCATCACCTCGTTCCAGCTGTTGAGGGTGACCTGGTCGAGGGTCAGCACCAGGTTTTCGCGCACGCCGGCGTAACTCAGGGAGTCGGTGCGCTCGGTGGTCATCAGGATGTTCAGGTCGCGATGGTGCTTGAGCGGGTCGACGCCGACGTTGATCAGCAACAGCACTTCTTCCGGCACCGCCGAGCGCAGCAGGCGCTCTTCATCGACGCTGGCCAGGGGCAGGGCGATGGTCTGTTGCAGGCTGCCCAGCAGGTTGAACAGTTCGAATTCGGTCATGTCGCTGACGCCTGGGTGCAGCGCCAGGCGCGTGCTGCTGTCGATCACGCCGTTGCGGTGGCACCAGGTGAGCATTTCCAGCAGGTCGCGGCTGCGCTTGATCGGCGCGAAGTGCTCCGATTCCAGGGCGGTGAGGTTGCCGTTGTACAGGCCCCAATGATGCTGGCCCGGTTCCTTGCGGTTGGCTGATTGCACCAGGGTCAGGGTGTCTTCGGCCAGGTCCGGGGCGATGCCGGGGTTGATGAATTCGACCTTGCCGGCCTTGCGTTCAAACGCCGCGTACAAGCGACGGCCAAGCACATTGAGGTCGCGCTTGTTGATCAGGCTGACGGTCTGTTCGGTGCGGGCGAACTGGGTCAGGAAGCGATAGCTGTAGTTCAGCTCATTGACCAGGGCGCGGCGCTCGGAGGCCACCTGGCGTACTTTCCATTGGCTGCGGCTGTCGAGCAGCGCCAGTTGACGCTGGTCCCAACCCCATTCATGGGCCAGGCGTTCCAGCAACAGGCGCTGCCAGCCGACGGTGCGCTGGCCGGCGCTGAGCTTGCGGTTGACCTTCAAGTACAGCGCGCGCCGTACCAGTTCCAGGCGTTCCGGCTCGTTGCGCGCGTTGAGGTATTCCTCGATGCGCCGGTAGACCACGACGTAAGGGTCCAGCTCGTCCAGGTCCATCCGGTTGGCGAACACCGCCCGTTTGAAGCGCAGGCTCAGGCACTGCACGTTCGGGTGCTCGCTGGCGTAGACCTCGGTCAGCAGCAGCTTGAGCAGCGACTTGTAGGGCGATTCGATGCCCTTGAACAATTGCCACAGCCCGGCGCCAATGAATTCGCCGGGCGGGATGCGCGCCAGGTGGCCGAGGTCGAGGGTTTCATCGGCGCGGATAAAGCGTTTGGAAATCAGCGTGTGGGTGAACTCGGCGTAGCGCACTTCTTCATACACCGGCACCAGCCACCAGATCGGTGTGCGGCCGGCGAGCCAGATGGCGGTGCGATAGAACTCATCCAGCAACAGATAATGCTGGGTGGTGCCGCAGTCGTCGGAGCTCAGTTGCGTGTCGCGTTCGCCCAAGACAAACCGGCTCGGCTCGATCAGGAAGAAGTGCGCCTCGGCGCCCATGCTCTGGGCCCAGGCTTCCAGTAACTGGCATTTCTTGCGCAGCTCGACCAGTTCGTTGTCGCTCAGGTCGGGGGCGTGGCATACCCACACGTCCATGTCGCTCTGGTCGGCTTGGGCCAGTGTGCCGAGGCTGCCCATCAGGAACAGCCCATGGATCGGCTGCGGCGGGTTGCCGTGGCGCGGTTTGTAGGAGAACGAACGGGTCAGGCGCTGGGCTTCGCTCAGGGCCTGCGCGTCGGGTTCGAAATTCGACAGCCCGGCCGGGGTGCTGCCCGACACGTAACCGGGCAACAGCGGGTGATTGACGTGGAAAAACAGCGGCAGCAGGGTCAATACGCTTTGCTGGCGTGGCGTCAGCCCTTCGAGGGCCCGGGCCATGCGCCCTTCGTTAAGCGCCATGAACCGCGCGCGCAGTTGGGCCAGCACCTTGCGGTCGATGCCTTCGTCCAGGTCGGGGCGGATCTCATGGGTGCGGGTCATGTCGAACTCGGCGGCGTGCAAGGCCCGACATGGGCGGCCGTGTAGGAGTTTACATTCAGAAGCGTAGGAGGTTTAGAGGGGAAACGGTTTTTGGCGTCAGAATTTTATCCGGTTCGCGGCAATGCCCTCGGAATCCGCCGCGGCGGACTCCATGGGCAGTATCCGGAATCAGGCAGCTTCTTTGGTTGCGGCGGTGGTCAGGATGGTCAGCAGGGTTTGGGCTTGTTCTGCAGCGTCCCGGCCAAGGCTGGTCAGGTAACCGCCGTCCGGTTGGTCGATCAGTTTTTTCTCGAACAGGCGTTTGGCGGCGGCGATAGCAGTCGGTGCGGCAGTCTGATGGACTTTCAGACCTTCCTGGGAGCTGTCCAGGTTGAAGAGTGCAAGGATTTCCAGTTCGGCAACCAACTCAGGGGTATACGACATAGGGACTCCAGACTTTCTAAGAATTTGTTAGAGGCTAGCAGGCCCTAAGGTGAACGTACTTTGGCGGGCTGTCCAGTGGGAAACTCGCGGCTGTTGATATGGCGCAGTGTTGTGGCGAGGAAGCAGGCTTCCCGGCCACACGGGCGCTCGCTTCAGGCGTTTTCAGGCGGCAGCTCGGGCAGTGCGCGCAAGGCGGATTCATACCATTGGGTATCGAAGGCGCGGTCTTCGTCGAGCATCTTGTCGATTTCCACCGCCAGCACATGGGCCATCATGTTCAAAATCACTTCGCGCTCGTAACCCACCAGCGTCAGCTTGTTGAACGTGGCCTTGGCGGCGGGCGGATTGTCGCTTTCGATCTGGTTTTCGATGGCCTGGGTCAGCGTGCTTTCGGTGAACGCTTCTTCGTCGTTGTCGATATCGGTCGGCTCGCTCATGGCAGGCTCCTCAAGAAAAGGGCGCCAGTCTACCCCCATTCAGGCAGGTGATGCTGCTAGCCAGGTTGGTCGGGCGGATCTATAACTCATGCAGCCAACCCCGCACATGGCCTGGAGGCTTTGCGATGCTCAAGCTCTACGGATTTTCGGTCAGCAATTACTACAACATGGTCAAGCTGGCGCTCTTGGAGAAAGGCCTGGCATTCGAAGAGGTGCCTTTTTTTGCCGGGCAAACACCCGCCGCCCTGGCGATCAGCCCGCGGGGCAAGGTGCCGGTGCTGGGTGTCAAACAGGGCTTTATCAACGAAACCAGCGTGATCCTCGAATACATCGAGCAAACCCAGGAAGGCCCCTCGCTGCTGCCGGCCGAACCGTTTCAGCGCGCTCAGGTGCTGACATTGTGCAGGGAAATCGAGCTGTACATCGAGCTGCCCGCCCGCGCGTGTTTCGCCGAAGCGTATTTCGGCATGCCGGTGCCGGAGGCGATCAAGGACAAAGCCCGGGCCGAGTTGCTGCTGGGGGTGGGGACGTTAGGTCGGCACGGCAAGTTCGCGCCTTACGTTGCGGGGGAGAGCTTTACGATTGCCGATCTGTATTTCATGTACAGCCTGAACCTCGCCTGCGGCGTGGCCGAGAAGCTGTTCGGCCTGGACCTGTTGGCTGAATTGCCGACGGCCAAGGCATTGCTGGAGCGTTTGCACGCCATGCCTAACGCCCTGAAGGTGGCGGCGGACAGGGAAGCGGCGATGCCGGCGTTCATGGCGATGGTGGCGGCGAAGAAGTGATCAATGTGGGAGGGAGCAAGCCCCCTCCCACATTTTCGACCTAGCGGCTGGCGAGCAGGACCTGACCGCGCACGACGGCGGCCTTGACCTGGGCCGGCGCGGTACCGCCCACGTGGTTGCGCGCATTCACCGAACCTTCCAGGGTCAGCACGGCAAACACGTCCTGCTCGATCTGGTCGCTGAACTGGCGCAGTTCTTCCAGGCTCATTTCCGCCAGGTCCTTGCCGCTTTCCACGCCGTACTTCACGGCATGGCCGACGATTTCGTGGCAGTCGCGGAACGGCAGGCCACGGCGCACAAGGTAGTCCGCCAGGTCGGTCGCGGTGGAGAACCCACGTAGCGCCGCTTCACGCATGATCGCGTGCTTGGGCTTGATCGCCGGGATCATGTCGGCAAAGGCACGCAGCGAATCGCGCAGGGTGTCGGCGGCGTCGAACAGCGGTTCCTTGTCTTCCTGGTTGTCCTTGTTGTAGGCCAGGGGTTGGCCTTTCATCAGGGTCAGCAGGCCCATCAGCGCGCCGAATACGCGGCCGCTCTTGCCACGTACCAGCTCCGGCACGTCGGGGTTTTTCTTTTGCGGCATGATCGAGCTGCCGGTGCAGAAGCGGTCGGGCAGGTCGATGAACTGGAATTGCGCGCTGGTCCATAGCACCAGTTCTTCGGAGAAGCGCGACAGGTGCATCATCGCGATACTGGCGGCGGCGCAGAATTCGATGGCGAAGTCGCGGTCCGACACGCCGTCCAGGGAGTTGCCGCCCACGGCGTCAAAACCCAGCAGTTGTGCGGTGTACTCGCGGTCGATCGGGTAGGTGGTGCCCGCCAGCGCGGCGCTGCCCAACGGCATGCGGTTGGCGCGCTTGCGGCAGTCCACCAGGCGCTCGTAGTCGCGGCTGAGCATTTCGAACCAGGCCAGCAGGTGGTGGCCGAAGGTTACCGGCTGTGCGGTCTGCAGGTGGGTGAAGCCGGGCATGATGGTGTCCGATTCACGCTCGGCCTGTTCCAGCAAACCTTTTTGCAGGCGGGTGATTTCGGCCAGGATCAGGTCGATTTCGTCACGCAGCCACAGGCGGATATCGGTGGCCACCTGGTCGTTACGGCTGCGCCCGGTGTGCAGTTTCTTGCCGGTCACGCCGATGCGATCGGTGAGGCGGGCTTCGATGTTCATGTGCACGTCTTCCAGGTCGACGCGCCAGTCGAACGTGCCGGCTTCGATCTCACCGCGGATGGTGGTCAGGCCGTCGATGATGCTGTCGCGCTCGGCGTCGGTCAGCACGCCGACCTTGGCCAGCATCGTGGCGTGGGCGATCGAGCCCATGATGTCGTGGCGGTACAGGCGCTGGTCGAAGGTGACGGAGGCGGTGAAGCGGGCGACGAAGGCGTCGACGGGTTCACTGAAGCGGCCGCCCCAGGACTGGTTGGTCTTGTCGGTGCTCATGGATTCGCTCGTGATCTGCTTAAAAGAGGCGTGAAGGTGTGCCGACGATAATAACAGGGTTGCCCGTGGAGGCGGTGCTACGGGTGGTCGGCATTTTATTTGTGCCAAGCATGGCTAAGTGCCTTGCCGCCGACCGCGTCCGGGAAGAGACTGGGCAGAGGTGCTTATTGAAACGATATTTGACGAATGAGCAATGTCGTCTCGGCGAGCGTCTACAGTTGGACTGAGTAGTGTGTGAATGCACCAAAGTCAGGTGATGCGGTCATAACCCTGACTACCATTAAACAAGGGGGGTATTCGGATTGTGTATCAGCAAACCCTACGACGATGCCCAAGGGCGGCAGGTTTTGGGCGCTATTGAACAGGTCCGGATAAATATGAGTGCCACTCTCAGGGCACTTTTTGCCGCTCGCGCTAGTCTTAGCGTGGATCGCTGTGACGCAAGTCACCGCACCTGTCTACGCTATCCTTGTGCGAGACTCACGCAGGAATCCAGCGCAATATGAATGTCCTGATCGTTGATGACGAACCCCAAGCCCGCGAGCGACTGAGCCGTCTGCTCAGCGAACTCGAGGGTTATACAGTCCTTGAACCGAGCGCCAGCACGGGTGAGGAGGCGTTGACGTTGATCGACAGCCTCAAGCCGGATGTGGTGCTGCTCGACATCCGCATGCCGGGCCTGGATGGCCTGCAAGTCGCCGCCCGCCTGAGCGAGCGCGAATCGCCGCCGGCCGTGGTGTTGTGTGCCGCCGAGGAAGAATTCCCTGCCGAAACTCTGGAAGCCAGCGGTGTCAGCTTCCTGGCCAAGCCGGTGACTGCCGAGGTGTTGCTCAAGGCGTTGAAAAAAGCCGAGCGCCCCAATCGCGTCCAGCTTGCCGCCCTGACCCAGCCCGCCGCCCAGAGCGGTAACGGGCCGCGCAGCCATATCAGCGCGCGCACCCGTAAGGGTATCGAGCTGATCCCGCTGAGCCAGGTGATCTACTTCATCGCCGATCACAAGTACGTGACCCTGCGTCACGAGTCTGGCGAAGTGCTGCTCGATGAGCCGCTCAAGGCCCTTGAGGATGAATTCGGCGACCGTTTCGTGCGTATCCACCGCAACGCGCTGGTGGCCCGCGAGCGCATCGAGCGCCTGCAACGCACGCCTCTGGGGCACTTTCAGTTGTTCCTGAAAGGGCTTAACGGCGATGCTTTGATCGTCAGCCGCCGCCATGTCGCCGGCGTGCGCAAGATGATGCAGCAGCTTTAGTCCAAGGGCTGCAGCGCGCTTTATCGTCGTGATCCCGGTGCGCTGTGGCCAGGGAGGCCCCGCACTTGCTGATTCAAATCAAAGCGAATTTGCCTGAGCTGTTATTATCTGCCGTATCTATTCAGTACGGATTGATCCATGTCCTCTCGCGAAATCCGCATCGCCACCCGTAAAAGCGCCCTGGCCTTGTGGCAGGCCGAATACGTCAAAGCACGTCTCGAGCAGGCCCACCCTGGGCTCCAGGTATCCCTGGTGCCCATGGTCAGTCGCGGCGACAAGCTGCTCGACTCGCCGCTGTCGAAGATCGGCGGCAAGGGTCTGTTCGTCAAGGAACTGGAAACCGCGCTGCTGGAAAACGAAGCCGACATCGCCGTGCATTCGATGAAAGACGTGCCCATGGACTTCCCCGAAGGCCTGGGCCTGTTTTGCATCTGCGAGCGCGAAGACCCGCGCGATGCCTTTGTGTCCAATACCTACGCGTCCCTGGATGAGCTGCCGTTGGGCAGCATCGTCGGCACTTCCAGCCTGCGTCGTCAGGCCCAGTTGCTGACGCGTCGCCCGGATCTGCAGATCCGCTTCCTGCGCGGCAACGTCAACACGCGTCTGGCCAAGCTCGATGCCGGTGAATATGACGCGATCATCCTCGCGGCGGCCGGTTTGATCCGGCTCGGCTTCGAAGACCGCATCACCTCGGTCATCAGCGTCGAAGACAGTTTGCCCGCTGGCGGGCAGGGCGCAGTGGGCATCGAATGTCGCACCGCCGACAGTGAAATCCACGCCTTGCTCAAACCGCTCGACCACCACGACACCGACGTCCGTGTCACCGCCGAACGCGCCCTGAACAAACACCTCAATGGTGGCTGCCAGGTGCCGATCGCCTGCTACGCCGTGCTCGAAGGCGAAAACCTGTGGCTGCGTGGCCTGGTGGGCGACCCGGAAGGCGGCAACTTGATCACCGCGCAAGTGCGCGGGCCGCAGCGTGATGCGACGGCGCTGGGGATCCAGGTCGCCGAAGAGCTGCTGGACCAGGGCGCCGGTGCCATCCTGCAAAAAGTCTACGGCGAGGCCGGCCCGCAGTGACCGATTGGCGTGTGCTGCTGACGCGGCCTGCCGAGGAGTCTGCGCTGTTGGCGGCGTCGTTGTCGGATGTCGGGATTTTCAGCAGCAGCCTGCCGTTGCTAGAGATCGAAGCCTTGCCGGTCACGCCTGAGCAGCAGGCGGTCTGGGCTGACCTGGGCCGCTATTGCGCGGTAATTGTGGTCAGCAAGCCGGCGGCGCGCCTTGGCGTGCAACGCCTGGAGCGACACTGGCCGCGGTTGCCGTGGTTCAGCGTGGGTGCCGCCACCGCCCAGGTACTGGCCGATCACGGCCTGGACGTTCATTATCCGCCCAGCGGCGACGACAGCGAGGCCTTGCTGGCCTTGCCCGCCTTGCGCGAGGCCATTGCGCGCACCGATGCGCGGGTGCTGATCCTGCGCGGCGAGGGCGGGCGAGAGCTGCTGGCGGAGCGTTTGCGCGAGCAAGGTGCTAGTGTCGACTATCTGGAGTTGTATCGCCGTTTCCTTCCGGCCTACGACCCGGGTGTACTGATGCAGCGCATCCAGTTGGAACGCTTGAACGGCCTGGTGGTCAGCAGTGGGCAGGGTTTTTTGCACCTGCAGGCCCTGGCCGGTTCGGATTGGCCACAGGTGGCCCGGCTGCCGTTGTTCGTGCCCAGCCCGCGAGTCTATGAGATGGCGCGGGCGGCTGGCGCAGAAAAAGTTGTGGATTGTCGCGGCGCGAGTGCCGCGGCTTTGTTAGTGGCGTTACGGAGCCATTCCGTTCCCACTCTCTGATACGCAAAGGATGGATACGTGAGCGAAACAGCCTTGCCTAAAGATGAAGCTCAGCCCGCGCTCGATGCGCCGGGCCAGACACCGGTCACCGCGCCGCGCCGTGGCAATGGCCTGGCAATCGTCGCCTTGCTGCTGGGTGCTGCGGGCGTTGCCGCCGGCGGGTGGGGGATCTGGCAGGTCCGCACCCTGCAAGCCAGCAACCAGCAACAGCTGAGCCAGGTAAAGAGCCTCGACGACCAGTCCCAGACCCTCAAGCAAAGCCAGCAACAGTTGGCTGCACGCCTGGCGCAACTGCCGGGCGCGGACGAGCTGGAGGAGCGCCGCCGCTTGCTGGCCCAGTTGCAGGGCGACCAGCAGCGTTTGGGCCAACGCCTGGAAACCGTGCTCGGGGCCAGCCGCAAGGACTGGCGCCTGGCGGAAGCCGAACACTTGATTCGTCTGGCGAGCCTGCGCTTGTCTGCCCTGCAGGACATCAACAGCGCGCAGTCGCTGGTCCAGGGCGCCGACGAGATTCTTCGCGAGCAGAGCGATCCGGGTTCCTACGCCGCGCGCGAGCAATTGGCCAAGAGCCTTGCCGCGTTGCGCAGTACCGAACAACCGGACCGTACCGGGCTCTACCTGCAATTGGCGGCCTTGCGCGATCAAGTCGTGCAACTGGCGGCGATTGCGCCGGAGTACCAGCTTCAGGAGCCGACATCCCATGGGCGTCCGACCACCGATACGGAAAACCGCTTGAGCCAATGGTGGGAGCAGCTCTCGCGTTACTTCCGCATCGACTTCAACCCCGATGACAACATTCGCCCACTGCTCGCCGGCCAAGGCCTGAACCAGGTGCGCCTGGCCCTGAGCCTGGCCCTCGAGCAGGCGCAATGGGCTGCGCTCAATGGCGAGGCGGCGGTGTACAGCCGTTCGCTGGGTGAAGCGCGCAGCGTGTTGCAGGACAACTTCAACCAGGACAACCCGCAGAGCAAAGCGATGCTCGCGCGTATCGCCGAGCTTGAGCCCAAGGCCGTCTCGGTCGTGACTCCGGACCTGGCCGCCAGCCTGGCCGCCGTGCAGGCATACCTTGAACGTCGTCACTTGCCTGCCGAAGAAGCCAAAGCTTCGGCCGGCACGCCGGCGAGCCAGGAGTAGAGCCGATGAAGCGTTTCTATGTGATCCTGGTGCTGGCGATCGCGGTCGCCCTGGCGCTGGCCGTGGGCATTTCGAAACACACCGGCTACGTGTTGATTACCTATCCCCATCTGCTGCATTACGAGTCGAGCCTGTGGGCTACCCTGGTGGCGGTATTTGTCATCGGCCTGGCGATCTACCTGATTCGTGTGCTGTTGAGCCTGTTGAGCACCTCGGGCGGCGTGGTCAACCCATGGTCGCGGCGTAACCGCAGCCGTCGCGTGCAGATCGCGATCGAGCACGGCCAGATGGACCTCGCCGAAGGCCGCTGGGCCAGTGCCGAACGCCACCTGCATCGTGCCGCTGAAGCCGAACGCCAGCCGCTGCTGTATTACCTTGGCGCGGCCCGGGCGGCAAACGAGCAAGGGCGATATGAAGAGTGCGACGGACTGCTGGAGCGCGCCCTCGAGCGACAGCCCCAGGCCGAACTGGCGATTGCCTTGAGCCATGCGCAATTGCAGACGGACCGTGGCGACACCGACGGCGCGCTGACCACCTTGCAGGCCATGCACGAGCGTCATCCGCATAACGCCCAGGTGCTGCGCCAGTTGCAACGCTTGCATCAGCAGCGGGGCGATTGGTCGTCGGTGATTCGTCTGTTGCCTGAGCTGCGCAAGGACAAAGTATTGCCGGCCGGCGAATTGGCCGAGCTGGAGCGCCGCGCCTGGGGTGAAAACCTGAGCCTGGCCGCCCAGCGTGAAGAGCAGGGCGAAGCGGGGTTGCAGGCGCTTGAGCGCGCCTGGCAGCAACTGACGTCCGCCCAGCGCCAGGAGCCGCCGTTGGTGCTGGCCTACGCCGAGCAACTGCGCCAGCTGGGCGCCGATGCCAAGGCCGAAGAGGTGCTGCGCGGCGCGCTCAAGCGTGCGTATGACAGCCACCTGATCCGCCTGTATGGCCTGTTGCGCGGCAGTGACCCGGCCCGTCAGTTGAAGTTTGCCGAAGGCTGGCTCAAGGATCATCCCGGTGATGCCAGCTTGCTGTTGACCCTCGGGCGCCTGTGCCTGCAAAACAGTCTGTGGGGCAAGGCGCGGGACTATCTGGAAAGCAGCCTGCAGGTGCAGCGTAACCCCGAGGCGTGTGCCGAACTGGCACGCCTGCTGGCCCAGTTGGGTGACACCGAGCGCAGCAACCAGCTGTTCCAGGAAGGCCTGGGCCTGCTGGACAACCGTCTGCTCGCCTCACCGTTGCCCGCGCCGGTGCGGGGTTGAAGCAGGAACAGGTACGAGGGTTGGCTCGGATGCATCCGACAGCCAACCCTTGGGTTCTGTGTAAAGACTCGATTTAACTGGGTTCGTAATACATTCCTACGTTGCGTCAGGTTATGTCCTCCAAGCTCTGGCGGGATGTCCCTACGTTTTAACGGAATCGTCTGCTCTAACGCGTATTGAAAGGGGTCAGGCCTTTCCTCTACCGTAACGGCCTATCTCTCGCGGTACGGATAAACAATGTCTTTGGCCCCCTCACGCTCCTTGTTTTTCCTGGCGTTCATGGCCGGTGCGCTGACGTTGGGTGCGTCTTTCTACCTGGAATATGGCGCGCTGCTGCGGCCCTGCTTTCTGTGCCAGGTTCAGCGGCTATTCCTCGCCACCTTTACGTTGATCAACCTGGTCGCGGCTGTTCATAACCCCAAGCGCTACGGCATCTATGGGTACGGGTTGGTGAGCATGGGCTGTGCCGCGCTAGGCGCAATTACCGCAGTGCGCCAGGTGTTGCTGCAGAACACTGCGTCTGATCAGGCTGGCGATTGTTGGCCCAGTTTGCAGTACATGCTCGAAAACCTGTCGTTCTCGCAGGCGCTGCGCTCGATCTTCAACGGTACCGTCGACTGCGTGGAAATCACCTGGACCCTGTTCGATTTGAGCCTCCCGGAGTGGAGTCTGTTGTTTTTCGTGGCGATGTTGATCCTGGGTTTCATGCAGTTTTCACGGCTGATATTCAGCCAACGCTTGCGCCTGTCGACACGCTGAAAAGTGGTCGCAAGTTGTAGGACGGGATTAAACACTTGTATGAACTTTCTCTCCTGCGTACCTTGAAGCCATAGTCATGCGGGCATAATCTGGCCCGCATGCGTTATTGAAACCGTTGTCAGATGCGGCTTTGTCCGGCTGCCGCTTTATCTTTGAAGTATTGCGCGGGCACACAGCGGCAGCGCCCCCTATAGGGAAGAGAGATCATCATGCTGGAAAGTTGTCAGAATGCTCAGGAACGCTGGGGTGGGGTGCACAAGCTGATCGACAGCTGGTTGAAGGCACGCCACGAACTGGTTCGGGCGTTTGATGCTCTCGGCGAGAAGCCCGAAGCATTAGCGATGAATCGCAAGCCGCTGCAGGCGTTTTGCGGTGTCTTGGTGGACTACGTGTCTGCCGGTCATTTCGGCGTCTACGAACAGTTGACCAAGGAGGCGGAAGCCTTCGACGATCAGCGTGGTCTTGAATTGGCCGAGACCCTCTACCCACGCATCGATGTGATCACCGAGAAGCTGCTGGCGTTCAATGACCTGTGTGATGCCGGCAAGTGTGTTGCCGAGAAATTCAAAGAGCTGGGCGGCCTGCTCCATGAGCGTTTCGAGTTGGAGGATTGCCTGATCGAAGTGCTGCACAATGCTCACCGGGATGTGGCTGTCGCCCCGGCCTGACCGTTGCTGATGAGATAAAAAAACGGTGCGTATGACGCGCCGTTTTTTATTGGATCAATGCCGGGTGCCGAGCAATTCGATCTCGAATACCAGAGGCGTGTAAGGCGGGATCAACGTGCCAGCACCGTCGGCGCCATAGGCCTGTGCCGATGGAATCACCAGGCGCCACTTCGCGCCCACCGGCATCTGTTGCAGCGCACTGCTCCAGCCGCTGATCACACTGTCCAGACGAAACCATTGCGCCTGGGTGCTTTGATCGAACACCGTCCCATCGGGCAATCGCCCCACGTATTTCACCTGAACCTCATCACTGGCCAACGGCTTGTTGCCGCTGCCGGGCGTGAGTTCCGTGAGCAGAACGCCATCGGCCAATTCGCGCACGCCGCTCGCGGCTTTTTCCTGGGTCAAAAACTGCTGTTCGGCCGTCAGTGCTTTTTCACTTTGCGGTACCTGAGCATCGGCTTCGTCCTGCGCTTCATGCTGCGCCAGGAGTTGTTCGATGCGCGCGTTATCCAGTGCCAGCGGTTTACCTTGATAGGCTTGCTTGAGACCCTCGATCAACGCCTGGATCTGCAGGTCGGGGACTTCCTGGCGCAGCCGCTCACCGAGGCTGGCGCCCAGGCTGTACGCGAGGTCGTGCGCGTCCGGGGCAGTGGTTTTGGATGACGCTGGCTCGCTTGCATTGGCCACGGAAATCGCCAAACCAAGCGCAAGAAAAAGGTAACGCGACATGGGTCTTCTCCAGCCGAAAGTGCGACGGATTATGCCAGTGTGAGAGGGTAAAAAGTGGCGTGGTTTTTCGTTATATCGATAAGATTTTTCGCACGGTGCAACGCAAGGCAAACGATACTGTCAACATGCCCTAGCGGCGGTAAGAGCAGAGGGCTAGTATGAGCCGCACCCACGTCAGCCAGGAGGTAAACCATGTCGGCCAAACAGAAGCCTGTAAATACCCCGTTGCACTTACTCCAACAACTCTCGGGCAGTCTGCTCGAACATTTGGAAAGCGCGTGTTCCCAAGCCTTGGCTGATGCAGAAAAACTGCTCGCCAAGTTGGAAAAACAACGCGGTAAAGCGCAAGAAAAACTGCATAAGTCCCGCACCAAATTGCAAGACGCCGCCACTGCCGGCAAAGCCAAGGCTCAAGCCAAAGCCAAAGACGCAGTCAAAGAACTTGAGGACCTGCTGGACGCCCTCAAGGATCGCCAAGCCGAAACCCGCACCTACATTTCCCAACTCAAAAAAGATGCTCAAGAAAGCCTGAAACTGGCCCAGGGCGTTGGTCGTGTGAAGGAAGCTGTATCGAAAGTGCTGGGCGCTCGTACACCGGCAAAAGCCGTTGCCGCCAAAGCGCCGGCTAAGGCCGCCGCCAAGCCAGCTGCCAAGACTGTTGCTGCAAAACCAGCTGCCAAGCCAGTTGCCAAGACCGCTGCTGCAAAACCGGCCGCCAAGCCAGCTGCCAAAACGGCTGCTGCAAAACCAGCCGCCAAGCCAGTGGCTAAAGCCGTTGCTGCCAAACCAGCCGCCAAGCCAGCCGCTAAAGCCGCTGCTGTAAAACCGGCTGCCAAGCCAGCTGCCAAAACGGCCGCTGCCAAACCAGCCGCCAAGCCAGTGGCTAAAGCCGCTGCTGCCAAACCAGCTGCCAAGCCAGTGGTTAAAGCCGCTGCTGCCAAACCAGCTGCCAAGCCAGTGGTTAAAGCCGCTGCTGCCAAACCAGCTGCCAAGCCAGTGGTTAAAGCCGCTGCTGCAAAACCAGCCGCCAAGCCAGTGGTTAAAGCCGCTGCCGCGAAACCAGCCGCCAAGCCAGTGGCTAAAGCTGCTGCTGCAAAACCAGCACCGGCCAAGCCAGCCACCCCGGCAGCATCGGTTGCTACCCCAGCAGCGCCAAGCGCATCGACCAGCACCCCTGCGTCGGTCGCGCCAAGCAACAGCACTCCAACCAGCGCTTCCTAAGTGCCGGTGACTGCGACGCGCAGCTGCTGCAGCGCGTCGTGGTCAAGGTTGGCGGCTCCCTCAGCCGCCAGGCCTTCCAACCATCGTTGACCCATCGCCTCGCCTGTCAGCCATGTCGTTGCCAGCGTTTCCAGGCGCGCCAGCAACTCGCGTTCCGCGTCCAGCTCCAGGGCTTTGACCCGCTCCCGTAACGCCGCCAAGGCCGCATCCTGCTGCGCCACGGCCCGCCATTGCCGGCGTACCTGTCGCAACGGTTCAACCACCTGCGATTGCCAGGGCTCGGCGATATGCCTCAGCGCCAGCGCGCGTTCACGCGTCAGCGCCACGCCCCGCTGTTCCAGCCACGCCCCGCAGAGCAACAGGCACACATTCGCGCCTTGTTCCTGCACACGCAGGCATGCAGCCTCGACGCCCGGGCGGGCGTAAGTCGAGAGGGCAAAGCTCCATAGGTCAGCGCACATATTCACACCCAAGCCAGCGGCCAACGAAGCTGGTAGACTCCGCCGCCATTATGATCCGACTTCAAAGCCTAACATTACAGCGTGGCCCGCAACGTCTTCTCGAAGACGCCGAGCTGACCCTGCACGCCGGTCACAAAGCCGGCCTGATCGGTGCCAACGGCGCCGGCAAATCCACGTTGTTCGCCCTGTTGCTGGGTGAGCTGACCCCGGACTCCGGGGACTGCTTGCTGCCGGCCGACTGGCGCATCGCCCATATGCGCCAGGAGATCGACACCCTGGACCGCATCGCGATCGACTACGTGCTCGATGGCGACCTGCGTCTGCGCCAGGTGCAACACGACCTGGCCGCGGCCGAGAAAGCCCAGGACGGCGCCGCTCAAGCCCGCCTGCACGCGGAACTGGACAGCGCCGACGGCTACACCGCCGACGCCCGTGCGCGCAAGATGCTCGCCGGCCTTGGCTTTACCAACGAACAGATGGACCGCCCGGTCGCCGACTTCTCCGGCGGCTGGCGCATGCGCCTGAACCTGGCCCAGGCACTGATGTGCCCCTCGGACCTGTTGCTGCTCGACGAACCGACCAACCACTTGGACCTCGATGCGATCCTGTGGCTGGAGGATTTCCTCAAGAGCTACCAGGGCACCTTGCTGCTGATTTCCCACGACCGGGATTTCCTCGACGCCGTGGTCGACAACATCGCTCACGTCGAGCAGAAGAAAATCACCCTCTACCGTGGCGGCTACACCGCGTTCGAACGCGCCCGCGCCGAACGCCTGGCCCAGCAACAGCAGGCGTTCGAGAAGCAGCAGGCGCAGCGCGCGCACATGGAAAGCTACATCGCCCGGTTCAAGGCCCAGGCCACCAAGGCCCGCCAGGCCCAGAGCCGGATCAAGGCGCTGGAGCGCATGGAAGAACTGTCGGCGGCCCACGTCGATTCGCCTTTCGATTTCGTGTTCCGCGAGTCGGTGAAGATCTCCAGCCCGTTGCTCGACCTGTCCGATGCCCGCCTGGGCTATGGCGAGAAAACCATCCTCGAGAAGGTCAAGCTGCAACTCACGCCGGGTGCGCGCATTGGCCTGCTCGGGCCGAACGGCGCGGGCAAGTCGACGCTGATCAAGAACCTGTCGGGCGAGCTGCAACCCCTGGCCGGGCGCCTGACCCGTGGCGAGAACCTGGTGGTCGGCTACTTCGCCCAGCATCAGTTGGACTCCCTGGACGCCAAGGCCAGCCCGTTGCTGCACCTGCAGCGCCTGGCGCCGACCGAACGCGAGCAGCCATTGCGCGACTTCCTCGGCGGCTTCGACTTCCGTGGCGCGCGCATCGATGAGCCGGTGCTGAATTTCTCCGGCGGCGAAAAAGCCCGCCTGGCCCTGGCGTTGATCGCCTGGGACCGGCCGAACCTGTTGCTGCTCGACGAGCCGACCAACCACCTCGACCTGGAAATGCGCCTGGCGCTGACCATGGCCTTGCAGGAGTTCAGCGGTGCGGTACTGGTGGTGTCTCACGATCGCCACTTGCTCAAGAGCACCACCGACAACTTCCTGCTGGTGGCCGACGGCAAAGTCGAAGAGTTCGACGGCGACCTCGACGACTACGCGCGCTGGCTGACGGAATACCGCCTGCGCAACGCGCCGACCAGCAACACCCCGGTCAACCCGGACAAAACCGACAAGAAGGCCCAGCGCCAGGCCGCTGCCGCCCTGCGTCAGCAGTTGGCGCCGCATAAGCGCGAAGCCGACAAGCTGGAAGCCGAGTTGGGCAAGGTCCACGAGCGCCTGGCCAAGATCGAAACCAGCCTGGGCGACAGTGCTGTGTACGAAGCCGCGCGCAAGGATGAACTGCGCGATCTGCTGGCCGAGCAGGCCAAGCTCAAGGTCCGTGAAGGGCAGTTGGAGGAAAGCTGGATGGAAGCCCTCGAACTGCTCGAAAGCCTGCAAGCGGAGCTGGAGGCGCTGTCCTGATGGACGCGCTGCAACTGCCGCTGCCGGCGCAATGGGTCGCCCCCGTGTGGATCGGCGTGCAAATCCTGCTGATCCTGCTGACCGGCTACCTGACCCAGCGGTTTGTCGCCAAAGGCCTGACCCGCCTCGGCGAGCACTACCCCTTCCCGCCGCAGCTGTTGATGCCGCTGCGTGGCGGCTTGCGCTGGCTGATCATGGGCAGTGCGCTGATCTTCGTGCTGGAGCGCCTGGGCGTGTCCGCCACGGTGTTGTGGACCGCGCTGTCGGGGTTTGTCGCGGTGGCGGCGGTGGCGTTTTTCGCCATGTGGTCGGTGTTGTCCAACCTGTTGTGCGCGATCCTGATCTTCACCGTCGGGCCGTTCCGCCTCGGTGATGTGGTCGAGCTGGTGGACACCGTCGACAAGCCCGGCGTCAAAGGCCGGGTAGTGGCGATCAACCTGCTTTACACCACGCTGATCGAAGTGGAAGAGGCGGGGACCGGCGGCGTGACGGTGCAGGTGCCCAATAGCCTGTTCTTCCAACGCTCGGTGCGCCGCTGGCGCGACAGTGCTGTCCTCCCGGGCCAGCGCTAGCGTTCACATCTTGCAAAAAACTATAGCCAGCCTTCGGTCGGCAGCGTTAGCTTAAGGCACAACCGCAAACTCGCTGCTGAGGTGTGCAATGGCACTCGACACATGGCTGGCTTTTTTCCTCGCTAGTTGGATCATTTCCCTTTCTCCTGGCGCAGGCGCCATCGCCTCGATGTCCAGTGGCTTGCAATACGGTTTCCTGCGCGGTTACTGGAACGCCATCGGCCTGCAAATCGGCCTGGCGATGCAGATCGCCGTGGTCGCGGGCGGCTTGGGAGCCATTCTGGCGGCGTCGTCCACCGCGTTCTATGCGATCAAATGGTTTGGCGTGGCGTACCTGGTGTACCTGGCCGTCAAGCAATGGCGCGCGTTGCCCATGGACATGACCGATGACGCTGCAGTACGGCCGATCGGCAAGCCGATGGCGATGATGTTCCGTGGCTTTCTGGTCAACGCCAGCAACCCCAAGGCGTTGGTGTTCATGCTCGCGGTGCTGCCGCAGTTCGTGAACCCGCAGGCGCCGCTGCTGATCCAATACCTGATCCTCGGCGCGACGATGATCAGCGTCGATATGATCGTGATGGCGGGCTATACCGGCCTGGCGTCGAAAGTCTTGCGCCTGTTGCGCACGCCCAAGCAGCAAAAACGCATGAACCGCACGTTTGCCGGGTTGTTCGTGGGGGCTGCGGGCTTCCTCGCCAGCTTGCATCGTGCGACGGCTTGAACCCGGACCGGGCTGAATAAACCGGATCGACAATGTGGGAGCGGGCTTGCTCGCGATAGTGGAGTGTCAGTCACCGAGTCAGTCGGCTGACCCACTGCTATCGCGAGCAAGCCCGCTCCCACATTGGTTTTGCGTTTTCTGTGCGCGTTGGGGGCAGCGCAGAATCGTCGGGCGTGGCGTCATTGCTACAGCTCAATCTGCTCTGTTACTCAAAATACAAATCACTTACACCTTGAGTCAAATCTCATAAAGCTCAACAATGTGTTACTTCGTATTTCCCTTTGAGATTCGTTCATGACTGCCCCCTTCCGTTTTCTCGCATGGCTGCTATTGCCGGCGTTGATGTCGTGCAGCTTCAATCTGTTGGCCGCGCCTGCCGAGGGCGCCACGAAAGCCCTGCATTTGCTGGACTACATCGGCGCGGACTATCCGCCGACGGTAGCGGCGGGCAAGGTCGTCGATGAATCGGAATACCGTGAGCAGGTGGAATTTCTGGGGGTATTGCAGGGCCTGGTGGCTGAGCTGCCGTCCAAGCCCGAGCGCGCGGAATTGGTCAAAGGGGTCGATGAATTGGTCGCGGCCGTGACCGCTCGTCAGGATGGTGCCAGCGTGGCCCGCCAGTCCCGGCAGTTGGGCGCCAAGCTGGCGGCGGCGTATGAAGTCAGCCAGGCCCCGGCGATTACGCCCGACCCGACCCGCGGCGCACCACTGTATGCCCAGCACTGCTCGGTCTGCCACGGCACGGCCGGCGCCGGTGATGGCCCGGCGGGCGTCGGCATGACGCCGCCGCCAGCGAACCTGCAGAACGCGGAGCGCCTGGACCGCCTGAGCCTCTATGCGATCTACAACACGCTGGGCCTGGGTGTCGAAGGCACGGACATGCCGTCCTTCGCCGACCAACTGGACGACCGCCAGCGCTGGGACCTGGCCACCTACATCGCCGGCTTCACGGCCGACCCGGCTGCCGCGAAGAGCGCGCAACCGTTCAACCTCGCCGACCTGGCCCGCCAGACCCCCAATGAAGTGTTGGCCGCCAACGGCCCGGCCGCTGCTGCGACGTTCCGCGCCCAGCGTGCCCAGCCGCCGCAGGTCAAGCGCGGCCCGGCGCAGTTGCTCGACTACACCGCCGCGACCCTCGACAAGAGCCTTGCGGCGTTCCGCAGCGGTGACCATGAGCAAGCCTACGACCTGTCGGTAGCGGCGTATCTGGAAGGGTTCGAGCTGGTGGAAAGCTCCCTCGACAACGTCAACGCCAACGTGCGCAAAGACACCGAGAAGGCCCTGATGGCCTATCGGCAGTCGTTGCAGGACGGCTTGCCGCTCGAACAGGTGCAGCAGCGTCTGGATGCCGCCAAGGGCAAGCTCACCGAATCTGCCGGCTTGTTGGGCGGCGATGGCCTGAGCTGGTCGTTGAGCTTTATCTCAGGCTTGCTGATCCTGCTGCGCGAAGGTCTGGAAGCGATCCTGGTGCTGGCGGCGGTCCTCGCCTTCCTGCGTAACACCGGCCAGGAATCGGCGGTGCGCGGCGTCCACGTCGGCTGGGGCCTGGCCTTGTTGGCCGGCTTGGCCACCTGGGCGTTGGCGGCCTATGTGATTGATGTGAGCGGCGCCCAGCGCGAATTGCTCGAAGGTTGCACGGCGTTGTTCGCCAGTGTGATGGTGCTGTGGCTCGGCGTGTGGATGCATGACCGGCGCCACGCAGCGGCCTGGCAGGACTACATCAAGAGCAGCCTGGTGGGCGGCGGTGGCCGTTTCGGCTTCGCGCTGCTGGCGTTCTTCTCGGTGTACCGCGAGCTGTTCGAAGTGATCCTGTTCTATGAAACCCTGTGGTTGCAAGCCGGCCCGGCCGGGCACAACGCCGTGCTGGGGGGTGGCGCCACGGCGCTGGTGCTGTTGGTGGGCCTGGCGTGGGTGATCCTGCGCGGTTCGGCGAAGCTGCCATTGGCGCTGTTCTTCGGGATCAACGCGGCGCTGCTGTGTGCGTTGTCGGTGGTGTTCGCCGGGCACGGCGTGAAGGCGTTGCAGGAAGCCGGCATCTTCGGCACGCGGCCGGTGGCGTTCTTTGACTTCGACTGGCTGGGTATCCACGCCGATGCCTACTCGCTGAGTGCGCAGGTGGTGGCGATCCTGGCGATTATGGTGATGTATGGCCGCAGTCGGATCGCCGACAAGCGCCGGCTGGCGGCATAAGCATGCGCGTGTGGATCGACGCCGATGCCTGCCCGCGCGCGGCCAAGGACCAGGTGGTGAAGTTCGCCCTCAAGCGTCAGTTCGAGGTGGTGCTGGTGGCCGGGCAGAGCCAGATCAAGCCGGCCTTCGCCTGCGTTAAGCTGATCGTGGTGCCCAGCGGCCCGGACGCGGCGGATGACTACCTGGTGGAGCACGCGGTGCCCGGTGAGCTGGTGATCTGCAGCGACGTGCCCCTGGCTGACCGCCTGGTGAAGAACGGCGTGACGGCTCTCGACCCGCGCGGCAAGGAATTCAGCCCGCAGAACATGAGTGAGCGGCTGGCGGTGCGTAACCTGTTCACCGATCTGCGCGAGCAAGGCCAGATGGGCGGTGGTCCACCGCCCCATGGGGAAAAGGACAAGCAAGCGTTCGCCAACGCACTCGACCGCCTGCTCACACGCTTGATGCGGGCCGGTTAATCGTTTTCGTGGGTCAACTCCAGCACCCGATCCACCAGCTTGTTGATGCCTGACGCAACTTCGCTGATGTTCTTGCCGAGCATATAGGCGGGAGTGCTGACCAGCTTGCGCGCGGTGTCTTCGACGATATCTTCCACCGCGCATGCCTGGTGGTGGGCGCCCATCTTGTCCAGCGCGGCGGCGGTGTCGGCATCGTTGCCGATGGTGCAGGTCACCCCCGGGCCATAGATCTTCGCGGCCAGGGCCGGCGAGATGCAGATCAGTCCCAGCGGCTTGCCCGCTTCGACAAAGGCTTCGGCCAGCGCCAATACCTGCGGGTTGAGGCTGCAACCGGCGCCTGCGCTGGCAAAGTTCGACAGGTTCTTCGCCGCGCCAAACCCGCCAGGCACGATCAGCGCGTCGAAATCCTCGGCGTTGGCTTCACGAATGTCTTTCACGTCGCCCCGGGCAATGCGGGCGGATTCCACCAGCACATTGCGCGACTCGGGCATTTCTTCGCCCGTGAGGTGGTTGATCACGTGCAACTGCGCGATGTCGGGTGCAAAGCATTGGACCTGAGCGCCGCGCTGATCCAGGCGCAGCAGGGTGATCACGCTTTCGTGGATTTCTGCACCGTCGTACACGCCACAGCCGGAAAGGATCACTGCAATCTTTTTGCTCATGGGCATTTCTCCTGATTCATGGCGTTAAATGTCTACTAATTTGTCATCTGTTGCCAATGGGAACTCTCGCCGCAGCCCCTAATCTTGATGCAATAAAAACAGACCGGACTAGCCCATGGACTTCGTGCCTTACGCGGTACCGTTTTTCATCGCCTTGATCGTGGTTGAACTGCTCGTCGACCGTTGGCGCGGCGCGCGCAATTATCGGGTGGCGGATGCCATCAACAGCCTCAGCACTGGCGTGCTGTCCACCACCACCGGGCTGCTGACCAAGGGCGTGGGATTGCTGACCTACGCATTCGCCCTCAAGCACCTGGCGCTGATCGAGCTGTCGGCCGAGAGCGTCTGGACCTGGGTGTTCGCCTTTGTGTTCTACGACTTCTGCTATTACTGGCTGCATCGCTGCGGTCACGAGCGCAATATCCTGTGGGCCGCGCATTCGGTGCATCACCAGAGCGAGGACTACAACCTCACCACCGCCTTGCGCCAGACCAGCACCGGCTTTCTGCTGAGCTGGATCTTCTATCTGCCTCTGGCCGTGCTCGGCGTGCCGCTGGTGGTGTTCATCAGCGTAGCTTCGCTCAACCTGCTGTATCAATTCTGGGTCCACACCCGCCATGTGCCCAAGCTCGGCTGGTTCGAGTGGTTCTTCGTCACCCCGTCCAATCATCGGGCCCACCATGCACAGAACGCTCTCTACATGGATCGCAACTACGGCGGGGTGTTCATTATTTGGGACCGGCTGTTTGGCTCGTTTCAGGAAGAAGACGAAAACGAGCCGGTGATCTTTGGCGTCACCACCCCCTTGGCCAGTTGGAACCCGCTGTGGGCCAACCTGCAGTTCTATGCGCAGTTGTGGAGTGACGCGCGGCGCACGCAAAGCCGTTGGGACAAGCTGCGCATCTGGTTCATGCGTACCGGCTGGCGGCCGGCCGACGTGAAGGCCAACTACCCGTTGACCAAGCCGGACTTGAGCCAGTTCCGCAAATTCGAGGTGCCGCTGGATACGCGGCAACAGGTGTACGTCGCCCTGCAATTCGCGGTGTATGTGGGGTTTGGCAGTTATCTGATGAACGTCGGCGAAGGGCTGCCCACGGCGGCGTTGGTGCTGGGCTGGAGTGCAATGGCGTTGGGCCTGTTCAGCCTGGGCGTCGCCCTGGAGAACCGCCCGTGGGCGTTGAAGGCGGAACTGGTGCGCCTGGGCCTGAATGTGCCGTTGGTATGGCTGGCGCCGCTGGTCGGGCTTTGGCCGGCCAGCCACCTGGGCTGGCCGGGCCTGTTGAGCTACAGCTTGTTGAGCCTGATTGGCCTCTACTGCTGCCGAGGCCGGCTTACTCGACTGGCGTCTTAGGCGGCTCGGCCGGGCTGGTCTCACTCAGTTGTGCGGCCGCCAGTCGGGCCTTGGCGTCGGCACAGGCTTGACGGGCGATGCGCGCGTTCTTGAACCGCCGCCGCAGCCAGAGAACCAGGCCCAGCAGTAACAACGCACCCAGCACCCACAGCTCGTACTTCTTGATGCTGCCCAGCATGCCTTCCAGCACCGCGCCGAAATGGTACGCCGCCGCGCCGAGCGCCGCCGCCCAGACCGCCGCGCCAATGCCGTTGAGTAACAGGTAGCGCAAGGGCGGATAGCCGGACAGGCCAATCGCCACGGGCATCACCGTGCGCAATCCGTAGACAAAGCGGAAGCTCAACACCCAGATATCCGGGTGCTTGCGGATATGTTCCAGGGCTTTGTCGCCCATCAATTGCCAGCGCGGTTTACGTGCCAACAGTTTGCGGCCGTGCTTGCGCCCCATGTAATACCAAAGCTGGTCGCCGGCGTAGCTGCCAAAAAAAGCAACGACCACCACCAGGTTGATATCCATGTACCCACGGAACGCCAGGAAGCCTGCGAGAACGAGTATGGTCTCGCCTTCGAAGAACGTCCCGAGGAAGAGGGCAAAGTAGCCGAAGTCATGCAGAAATTGTTGAAGCATGGTCTGGGTGCTGGCGAAATGAACGCGCAGCCTACGCCTTCGCGATCATTCGTGAAAGTATCGAGATGTGTCACGAAGTGAACAATTCCTACAGAAACGCCGAATGCGACTACAGGTCGCATCGTTAAGCACAACTGTCATACCTTCGTCATAATGGCCGCTTATAACTGCAACACTCGCCCGTAAACGCGGGCTCAGGAGTCTGTCGTGAGCTTTACCCCTGCCAATCGCCTGTTTCCCGCGACCCGTCTGCGTCGCAACCGTCGTGATGATTTTTCTCGCCGTCTGGTCCGTGAAAACGTACTGACCACGAATGATCTGATCCTGCCGGTCTTCGTGCTGGACGGGGAAAACCGTCGGGAAGCCGTGGCGTCGATGCCGGGTGTCGAGCGCTTGACCATTGATCTGCTGCTGGAAGAGGCGGCGAACTGGGTCGAGTTGGGGATTCCGGCGCTGGCGCTGTTCCCTGTCACGCCTGCTGAACTCAAGTCCCTCGATGCCGCCGAAGCCTGGAACCCGCAAGGGATCGCCCAGCGCGCCACCCGTGCGTTGCGTGAGCGCTTCCCGGAATTGGGGGTGATCACCGATGTGGCCCTGGACCCGTTCACCACCCACGGGCAGGATGGCATCCTGGATGAAGACGGCTACGTGCAGAACGACATCACCGTCGACGCGCTGGTCAAGCAAGCCTTGTCTCATGCCGCCGCCGGGGCCCAGGTGGTCGCGCCGTCGGACATGATGGACGGCCGCATCCAGGCGATCCGCGAAGCCCTGGAGCTGGCCGGTCACGTCAATGTGCGGATCATGGCCTACTCGGCCAAATACGCCAGTGCCTACTATGGTCCGTTCCGCGATGCGGTGGGCTCGGCCCTGAACCTGGGCAAGGCCAACAAAGCCTCGTACCAGATGGACCCGGCCAACAGCCATGAAGCCCTGCACGAAGTGGCCGCCGACCTGGCCGAAGGCGCCGACATGGTGATGGTCAAGCCCGGGATGCCTTACCTGGACATCCTTTATCGGGTCAAAGAGGAATTCAAGGTGCCGACCTTTGTCTATCAGGTCAGCGGTGAATACGCCATGCACATGGCCGCGATCCAGAATGGTTGGTTGAGTGAAGGGGTGATCCTCGAATCCCTGACAGCCTTTAAACGTGCTGGCGCTGATGGCATTCTGACCTACTTCGCCGCCCGCGCTGCCCAATTGCTTAGAGAGCAACAATAGCCCTCACAGGAACACTCGATGAATACCGAAGGACTCTCAGAAGTTGCCGTAAAAGACGCCCACCCGGTGGTCGAATCCGTCGCCGAGACCCCGCCGGTGCCGGAGCCGGCGCCGCCAGTGGTGGTCGCCGAAGCGCCGGCCCCGGCGCCAGCGCCTGCCGTGGTGACCAACCTGGATGACAGCAGCCTGTACATCCACCGTGAGTTGTCACAACTGCAATTCAACATCCGCGTGCTGGAACAGGCGCTGGATGAGTCCTATCCGTTGCTGGAACGCCTGAAATTCCTGCTGATTTTCTCCAGCAACCTGGATGAGTTCTTCGAGATCCGCGTCGCCGGCCTCAAGAAGCAGATCACCTTCGCCCGTGAACAAGCCGGCGCCGATGGCCTGCAACCGCATCAAGCCCTGGCGCGCATCAGCGAACTGGTACACGGGCATGTGGATCGCCAATACGCGATCCTCAACGACATCCTGCTGCCGGAACTGGAAAAACATCAGGTCCGCTTCATCCGTCGTCGCCACTGGACCACCAAGATCAAGACCTGGGTGCGTCGCTACTTCCGCGACGAGATCGCGCCGATCATCACGCCGATCGGTCTCGACCCGACTCACCCGTTCCCGTTGCTGGTCAACAAGAGCCTGAACTTCATCGTTGAGCTTGAAGGTATCGACGCCTTCGGTCGCGATTCCGGCCTGGCGATCATCCCGGCACCGCGTCTGCTGCCACGGATCATCAAGGTACCGGAAGAGGTGGGGGGCGCTGGCGATAACTATGTATTCCTGTCGTCGATGATCCACGCGCACGCCGATGACCTGTTCCAGGGCATGAAGGTCAAGGGCTGCTACCAGTTCCGCCTGACCCGTAACGCCGACCTGGCGCTGGATTCCGAAGACGTCGAAGACTTGGCCCGCGCCCTGCGCGGCGAGCTGTTCTCGCGGCGCTACGGCGATGCGGTGCGTCTGGAAGTGGCCGACACCTGCCCGAAACATCTGTCGGACTACCTGCTCAAGCAGTTCAACCTCGGCGAGAGCGAGCTGTACCAGGTCAACGGCCCGGTCAACTTGACGCGTCTGTTCAGCATCACCGGCCTGGACAGCCACCCGGAGCTGCAATACACGCCGTTCACGCCGCAGATCCCGAAACTGCTGCAAAACAGCGAAAACATTTTCAGCGTGGTCAGCAAGCAGGACATCCTGTTGCTGCACCCGTTCGAGTCCTTCACCCCGGTGGTCGACCTGTTGCGCCAGGCCGCCAAGGACCCGCATGTACTCGCCGTGCGCCAGACCCTGTACCGCAGCGGTGCCAACTCGGAGATCGTCGACGCCCTGGTGGACGCTGCGCGTAACGGCAAGGAAGTCACCGCGGTGATCGAACTGCGCGCGCGCTTCGACGAAGAGTCCAACCTGCAACTGGCCAGCCGCCTGCAAGCGGCCGGCGCGGTGGTGATCTACGGTGTGGTCGGGTTCAAGACCCACGCCAAGATGATGCTGATCCTGCGCCGCGAAGCCGGTGAGATCGTGCGTTACGCGCACTTGGGCACCGGCAACTATCACGCCGGTAACGCCAAGCTCTACACCGACTACAGCCTGCTGACCTCCGACGACGCCTTGTGTGAAGACGTCGGCAAGTTGTTCAGCCAGTTGATCGGCATGGGTAAGACGTTGCGCATGAAGAAGCTGCTGCATGCGCCGTTCACCCTGAAGAAGGGCATGCTCGACATGATCGCCCGCGAGACCCAGTTCGCGCTCGACGGCAAACCGGCGCACATCATCGCCAAGTTCAACTCGCTGACCGATCCGAAGATCATCCGCGCGCTGTACAAGGCCAGCCAGTCCGGCGTGCGTATCGACCTGGTGGTACGCGGCATGTGCTGCCTGCGGCCGGGCATCGCCGGGGTCTCGCACAACATCCATGTGCGCTCGATCATCGGGCGCTTCCTGGAGCACACGCGGGTGTTCTACTTCCTCAACGGCGGGGAGGAGCAGATGTACCTCTCCAGCGCCGACTGGATGGAGCGCAACCTCGACAAGCGCGTGGAGACGTGCTTCCCGGTGGAAGGCAAGAAGCTGATCATGCGGGTCAAGAAAGAGCTGGAAAGTTATCTCACCGATAACACCCACAGCTGGAGCCTGCAGTCGGACGGCCGCTACGTGCGCAACACGCCGACCGGCAACCAGAACCCGCGCAGCGCCCAGGCCACCTTGCTGGAGAGGCTGGGTAGCCCGATTCTCGCGGTGAATTAACCGACCTAATAATGTGGGAGGGGGCTTGCCCCCGATGGCGATGGTTCAGTCAAAGTACCAAGTGACTGACACACCGCCATCGGCAAGTCGAATCGTCGCACCGCCCCTCCCACATGTATTTTCGGTGTTCTTTAGCGCACGTTCAGGCTGAAGCCCACCCGCGTCAGCCACTCCGCTTCCTGGGCGAAGTCCGCCTGGGTCAGCTGGTTTTCCTCCAGCCAGCCTTCCGGGAACACCACGTCGAGGCTGTCGCCGCTGGCGCGCAGGGTCACCTGGGGCATTTCCTGGGTGCCACGGATGTGGTGGAACAGGATCGCAAAGCGCAGCAGCACGCACAGGCGGATCAGCTTGATGCCTTCGTCACCGAATTCGGCGAACTTGTCCTTGGGGATATTGCGGCGATGGCCGCGTACCAGCAGCGCGAGCATCTGCTGGTCTTCCCGGGAGAAACCGGCCAAGTCGGAGTGCTCGATCAGGTAGGCGCCGTGCTTGTGGTAATGGTAGTGGGCGATATCCAGGCCCACTTCATGCACCTTGGCCGCCCAGCCCAGCAGTTCGCGCCATACACCGTCTTCCAGGTCCCAGTCCGCGGCCACCTGGTCAAAGGCATGCAGGGCTTTGCGTTCCACGCGGGCCGCTTGTTCCAGATCGGCGTGATAGCGCTCCATCAACGAGCTGAGGGTGCGCTCACGCACGTCCTCATGGTGATGACGGCCGAGCAGGTCGTAAAGCACGCCTTCGCGCAGGGCGCCGTCGCAGTGGTCCATGCGTTGCAGTTCGAGGGCGTCGAAGATCGCTTCGAGAATCGCCAGGCCCGCCGGGAAAATCGTGCGGCGGTCGGGCTTGATACCATCGAAGTCGATTTTTTCGGCATCTCCCAGCTTGAACAGCTTGCGCTTGAGCCACGCCAGGCCTTCGGCGTTGACCTCGCCGGTGCCATGGCCGCCGGCTTTCAAGGCCAGGCCGATGGCGCGGATGGTGCCGGACGAGCCGATCGCTTCATCCCACGACAGGCGATGCAGGGCGTGCTCGATGCTCATGATCTCCAGCCGCGCCGCCGTGTAGGCCTGGGCATAACGCGCCGGGGTGATCTTGCCGTCCTTGAAATAACGCTGGGTATAGCTGACGCAGCCCATCTGCAGGCTTTCGCGCAGCAGCGGCTCGAAGCGCTGGCCGATGATGAATTCGGTACTGCCGCCGCCGATGTCCGCCACCAGGCGCTTGCCGGGGGTGTCGGCCAGGGTGTGGGACACGCCGAGGTAGATCAGGCGCGCTTCTTCGCGTCCGGAGATGACTTCCACCGGGTGCCCGAGGATCTCCTCGGCGCGGCGGATGAATTCGCCCCGGTTACGGGCTTCGCGCAACGCGTTGGTGCCGACGATTCGCACAGCACCCGGGGGCATGCCGTTGATCAACTGGGCAAACCGCTTGAGGCAATCGAGCCCGCGCTGCATGGATTCTTCATTGAGCTGGCGCGCGTCGTCGATTCCGGCAGCCAGTTGGACTTTTTCGCCTAGCCGCTCAAGGATGCGGATTTCGCCGTTCTGGGCCTTGGCCACGACCATATGAAAGCTGTTGGAGCCCAGGTCGATGGCGGCGATCAGGGACAGATTCTTGGCTTGGGATTGCGGCATGGTTAGAGGGTCTCGGTCGATAACCTGACCATCGTGCCACGATCGACCGCTGGAGCCAACGCGTAGCGCTCCGGTAATTTTCCTAAGGGTGTCTGCGAGGAATTCTTGTGGGAAATGTAGGGTGGGTTTCTAAATATCCACTGAATGAGGTTTTAGTTTTGTAGGAGTTTTTAACTAGTTGTTGTTGTAAAGCTTTTTATGATTTTCCCTACAGAGTGCTTGTTGATGTTCCATTGGTTTTTTTGTTTGGGACTACCTCGCGGTCGGGTAAAGGCGACTCTTTGTTTTTACGGCTCCCACACTAACTGATGTGTTATCTGATTCTTTAATGAAGTGCCAAAGCGACAGACTGTCATCCGGCAATATTGCCTGGGTGTTATTTATTTATAGTCGTGCAGGTCCGGAGAAATAAGCCGTTTGGCGCTGGACTTGCCGAGAGATAAATAAAGAACGCCTGATAACTTTCAGTGACAGGTCGAATATGAAAAAAATTGTTGGATTGACTCTCGGTCTCGCTTGCCTGGCTGCGGCCATCAGTGCTAACGCATCCACCAGTGCCGAACTGGTCGTCAGGGGCACGATCAAACCCGCTGCCTGCAACCTCAGCATGACTGGCGGCGGCATTATCAATTACGGCGATATTCCTTCGGGCCAACTCTCCCAGACGGCGTTCAACCCGCTTCGGGAAATGACCACGCCCCTGTCCGTCAATTGCGGCACCGGCAGCGCTCCGTTCGGGCTGACCTTCACCGACCTGCAGGCCGGCAGCAGGGTAACGGGCATTCTCAGCGCCCTTGGCGCAGGCTATACCGAGGTGCATAACTTCGGCTTGGGTTCGGTCGCTGGCAAAAATACCGGTGGTTATGCGGTTACGCTCAGGGACCTCAGGTCGCCGAGCAAAACGCTGACGGCTATTACACGTGTCGGCGAAGGCGCGGCCTGGCAGAGCAGTGATGGCAAAGTCGCGAAATCGCCTAACCAATCTTCGTGGCGCAGTGGCACTTCGCTCATTCCGGCCGAACTCTCTCAACTGACCGGGACTATTGCAGTACGGGCCGTGATCAACAAAGGCCAAGACTTGAACCTGGCTCGCGACGTTACTCTTGATGGTCGCGCAACGCTTACTTTGGTTTACCTCTAAGCGGCTGAAATACAGCCGATCAAAGAACGCACGCGTTCTGATCGGCTGTTTTCATGTGGGTGCTTGGCTATCAATTGCCAACTTCATGGTCTGCGGGGAACACTGAGTGCGTAGTCTTTCAGTAATAAATAATCTGCTGTTGTTGTGTGCAAGTGTGTGTCTGTGTTTTACCGGCATGGTATTGGCGGACGGAATGTTGCCGGAAACCTCGGTTGTGGTTCTTTATGAGGAACAAGGCGAGGCCACGATAAATATCAAGAACACCGATTCGGGGCCGGCGCTGCTTCATTCAGTCGTACTGAACGTGCCCGAAGACGTAGAGCCCCTATTGATTGTCACGCCGCCTATTGCGCGTGTGGAGCCCGGTGAAACCCAGTTGGTGCGTTTCATCAGCACCTTGGAAGCACCGCTGAAGACCCAGCGCTTGAAGCGTGTGTCCTTCGAGGGTATTCCGCAGGCGCGTGCCGCAGGGGGTGCGACCATCGGTATCACCCTTCGGCAGAATCTGCCGCTGATCCTGCACCCCAAAGGCTTGCCTCAACATCACACGCCCTGGGAGCTGCTGAAGTGGCGGCGGGCAGGAGAGAGGCTCGCTGTTCACAACGACAGTGCTTATGTGGTGCGCCTGGCGCCGGAGGTGCAGTTGCTGCCCCAACGGGTTCTGGCGACGTTGCCGCGTGCTTACATTTTGCCGGGGGAGGCGTTGACGGCGAAGGTTGACGGAACATTGGACGGCTTGGCCGAAGTCGAGATCCAGCCCGCCACGGTCTATGGGTTTTCGGTGGACAGCTACCGCGCCCCGATCAGTACCGATGGGGGTTGAGCGGCTTATGAAAAACCTGTCGAGTAATACGCCTGCGGTTTCCATCCGGTCTCGCCGCCCCACGCTGCTCATCGGGTTTGCGACCCTGTGGAGCTTGCCCGGCTTGGCTCCAGCTCTGGAGTTGGGCGAGGGTTTCGACCTCGCGGCACTGACCACCCACGGTATTGACCCGAAGGTCTCCGACTACTTCCGCAGTGCGGCGCGTTTTCGCGAAGGCGTCCAGGTGGTGGGGCTGCGGGTCAACGGGAACCCGCTCGGGTCAGTCGATGCGCGGTTCGACGCACAGGGGCAATTGTGTTTCACCCCGGGCTTGCTCGAGAAAGCCGGGTTGGTGCAGCCCCGCGCCGTTGTCCGCAAAGGCGTGTCACCGGACCAGGCCTGCCATGACTTTCTGGGCGCCTTCCCGACGACGATGGTTCGGCTCCGGCCCGGCATCGATGAGGTGGCACTGGTGGTGCCGACCCAGTCATTGCGTGAACCCCAGTGGGAGGCCGGGGACTTTGCCCAGGGTGGCGCAGCGGCGATGTTCAACTATGACGTGCTGGGTTTCGACAACCGTTCGCGCAGTGAGTCCAGCCGGTTCGTGTCGGCCTACACCGAAGCAGGCTTCAACCTGGGCGACTGGATTGTCCGCAGCCGCCAATTCTATGTGTCCGACAATGGCGACGCGCGCACCGAACACCTGTACGCCTTCGCCCAGCGGGATCTGGCCGCGCTGCGATCGACGTTCCAGGTGGGCCAGCTCTCCAGCAACAATCCGCTGTTTGGCGGCATCCAGTTGTCCGGTGTGCAGTTTTCCCCCGATGGCCAGTCGCGGGTGCCGGCGGGCGGCAATAATGCGGTGGTCGAGGGGCTGGCCCAGAGTCAGTCGCGGATTGAAGTGCGCCAGTCTGGCGTGCTGATCCATAGCACGCTGGTGCCCGAAGGCCCCTTCCGGCTGACCGGGTTGCCTTTGCTCAATGGCACCAGCGACCTCGAAGTCAGCGTGATCGATGTACGCGGCGCCAAGCGCAGTTTCGTGGTGCCGGCGGCTTCGTTCGCGGGGGCAGCCCCGGCGGTGCCTGGCTATTATTTTTCGCTCGGCAAGGTGCGCGAAAACAACGACGCGCAGGCGCCGTCGCCGGTGGTCGCCATGGGCAGCGGCACCTGGGGCCTGGGGCGTGATTCGTCGGCGGGGTTTGGCTTATTGAGCACCGATGAATACTGGTCGGCAGGCGGCACCCTGAGCAGCGTCTTTTTCCAACGGGTTGCGGTTGGCGCTCGCCACAATGTGTCCCGAGACGGCCGTAACGCGGTGTCGGGTTCGCGTAGCAGCGTGTCCGCGAGCAGCCCGGTCTACGCCAATATAGACGTCAACTTCAGCGCCACCACCCAGACCCGGGGGTATCGCGAGGTGCTTGAAGCGGGCCGCTCGTTCAAGGCCGACGAGTTGGGTTCGCGCTTCAAGAACCAGTACACGGCGGGCATGAGCTGGGCCGATCCAACCTTGGGCGTGTTCTCCCTGGGTTATTCGCGCAGCGCGCAATTTGACCGGCAAACGGCCGAGCACGTATTTGCTTCGTGGAACAAGTCGTTCAGTCACGTCGATGTCGCTTTGATCGCCGACTCGCAGGTGGGCGGCACGCGGCCACGGCGTGACGCCAGCGTTGCCGCCGGCCGGCGCGATAGCACGGTGGACAATGATCTGTCGGTACGGTTGCAGATCAGCGTGCCGCTGGGCGGTGATCGTCGTGTGAACAGCTACGTCAGCCGGCGTGGTCACCAGTCCCGCGCTGGCACGGCACTCAGCGAACGGGTCAATGACTATGTGAATTACGAGGTGGGTGTCGAGCGCGACCTCAGCGCCCGCGAACAAGCGGTTCGCGGCCATGTGGACCTGCTGCCGCGCTACACCCGCGTCGGCCTGGGCGTCAGCCGAGATGCCCAGGGCACCGGTTATACGGGGCAACTGCAAGGCGGCATCGTCGCGCACGAAAACGGCCTGACCTTCTCGCCCTATCCCGTGCAGGACACGTTCGGCATCGTCTCCGTGGGGGATATCGGCTCCGCGAAAGTCGAAACCCCCCAGGGGCCGGTGTGGACCGACTTCACCGGGCAGGCCGTGATTGCCGGCTTGCCCGCGTATGCCAACAGCCGCGTCGAAGTGCAGACGCAGTCGTTGCCCAGGCGGGTTGACCTGAAGAACGGCACCCAGGTGCTCGCCGCCGGTCGCGGGTCCTTCAATACCGTCGCGTTCGATGTGGTGACAGTGCGCCGCGTGTTGCTCACCGCCAGCGATCAGCACGGTCAGCCGTTGCCCCAGGGCGCGTCGGTGTTCGGCCAGGATGGCCGCTTCCTCACCAGCGTGGTGGGCGAAGGCATGATTTTCCTGAATGACGTCAATGAGTCGCAAAGCCTGCGGGTTTCGTTGCCGGACTCTTCCACCTGCCAACTGAGCCTTGACCCCGGAACCCAGCCTGACCATGACAAGTTCTATGAGACCACGACGGCGGTGTGCCATGGCCGCTAAGTGGAGAAGCGCGGGCGTCGTCCTGTTCTGCGCGCTGTTGATGGCCCAGGGCGTGCGCGCTGAAAACTGCCGGTTGTCCGTGAGCCAGCCGCGCCTCGACTATGGCGTCATTCGCAGGGAGGCCGTTGTCCAAAGTACCTCCGTGGTCCTCGGCACCCGCACGCTGCACCTGAACGTCGTGTGTACGCAGCCTTCGATGATAGCGTTGCGCTTCATCGGTGCGGTGGATGGGCAAGGTTTCCGGTTTGACCGCCAGGGGCGTATGCGCCTGAGTCTCAAGCATGCCCAGGTCGATGGGCGCGCCGTCGAGTGGGGGGTGGCGCACTTGCCCGGTGAAACCGTCAGCGGGGCGTTGTTGCCGGGGCAGGTCCTGGTGGCACGCGCAGCAGGTCAAGCGCTGGTCGGCCAGCGCCTGACGGCCCAGGTCGATGTCGATATCGACCTGCCTTCCGATGCCCTGCAGGTCCGCGATGAAACGCGGCTGGAGGGGCGGGGCACCTTCGAGCTGGTCAGCCCGGCTGCCCCACCGAGCCGATGAAGTTGGCCAGTTCGGGGGTGCGGGGGTTGGCGAACAGCGCCTGGGGCGGGCCCACTTCATGCACCTTGCCCTGGTGCATGAACACCAGTTTGTCCCCGACTTCGCGGGCGAAACGCATTTCGTGGGTCACCATGATCAGGGTCATGCCGTCCTTGGCCAGTTGGCGCACCACGCTAAGCACTTCATTGACCAGTTCCGGGTCCAGCGCCGAGGTGATCTCGTCGCACAGCAGCACCTTGGGCGACATGGCCAGGGCGCGGGCTATCGCGACGCGTTGTTGCTGGCCACCGGACAGGCGATCAGGGAAGGCGTCGAACTTCTCGCCCAGGCCGACCCGCTCCAGCATCTGCCGCGCCAACTGGGCGGCCTTGGCCTTGGGCACTTTCTGCACCACCTGCGGCGCGAGCATGACGTTTTCGCCCACCGTCAGGTGCGGGAACAGGTTGAACTGCTGGAACACCATGCCGACTTTCTGCCGCAGGCTGCGCAGGTCGGCGCGGGCGGCGTCGAGGTATTCGCCGTCGACTTCGATCACGCCGTCGTTGATCGACTCCAGGCCATTGAGGGTGCGTAGCAAGGTCGACTTGCCCGAGCCGCTGCGGCCGATGATCGCGACGACCTGGCCTTCTTCAACGGTCAAGTCGATGCCCTTGAGCACATGGTGATCGCCGTAATACTTATGCAGGGCGGAAATTCTAAGCAGAGGCATGCAGTCTCCTTTCCAGGTAGCGCGCACTGAGGGACAAGGGGTAGCAGAGCAGGAAGTAACCGAGGGCCACCAGGCCGTAGACCATAAAGGGCTCGAACGTGGCGTTGGCGAGCATGCCGCCGGTCTTGGTCAGTTCGGTGAAGCCGATGATCGAGGTCACCGCGGTGCCTTTGACCACTTGCACCGAGAACCCCACGGTAGGCGCCACGGCAATCCGCAGGGCCTGGGGCAGGATCACGTAGCGCAGCTGTTCCAGCGGGCTCAGGGCCAGGCTGGCCGAGGCTTCCCACTGCCCGTGGGCGATGGAGTCGACGCAGCCGCGCCAGATCTCGGCGAGGTAGGCGCTGGTAAACAAGGTCAAGGCAATCGCCGCCGCCAGCCAGGGCGAGATATCCACCCCGAGCAGGGCGACGCCGAAAAACACCAGGAACAGCTGCATCAACAGCGGCGTGCCCTGGAACAGTTCGATATAGGTGCGGGCGACATTGCGCGGGAAGGCTTTGCGGCTGATACGCATCGTCATCACCAGCAGGCCGATCAGGCCACCGCCCACAAACGCCACCAGCGACAGCAACAGTGTCCATTGCAGGCCGACGAGCAGGTTGCGCACGATGTCCCAGAAGGAAAAATCACTCATCGGCTGTTCCTCATCACAAACCGGCGGCCGATCCAGTTGAGCAACTGGCGAATCATCAACGCCATGCACAGGTACACCAGGGTGGTCAGGGCATAGGTCTCAAAGGCGCGGAAGTTGCGCGACTGGATGAAGTTGGCGGCAAAACTCAGCTCTTCGGTGGCGATCTGCGAACACACCGCCGAGCCGAGCATCACAATGATGATCTGGCTGCTCAGGGCCGGCCACACCTTGCCCAGCGCCGGCAGCAGCACCACATGGCGGAACGCCTCGAAGCGCGTCATCGCCAGGGCGGCGGCAGCCTCCAGCTGACCACTGGGGATCGCCTGGATGCCGGCGCGGATGATCTCGGTGGAATAGGCGCCCAGGTTGATCACCATCGCCAATACCGCCGCTTGCCACTCGGTGATTTTCAGCCCCAGGGAGGGCAGGCCGAAGAAGATGAAAAACAACTGCACCAGAAATGGCGTGTTGCGGATCAACTCGACATACACCCCGAAGAACCAGGCGAACGGCTGGATTTTCCACGCCCGCACCACGGCGCCGACGGTGCCCAGGGCCACCCCCAGGATTGCGCCGATCGCCGTCAGTTCAAGGGTGAACAGGGCGCCGCGCAACAGCAGGTCGGTATTGGCCAGCACCGGCACAAAGTCGAATTGATAGGCCATGAATCAGCTCCGTCGCGGGCTTCAGAGATCAGCAGGCAGAGGTTCTTTCAGCCACTGCATTGCATTCTTTTCCAGGCTGCCGTCAGCCTTGGCCGCCACCAGGATCTGGTTGACCTTCTCCAGCAGCGCCGGCTCGTTCTTGTTCACGCCCACGTACACCGGCGAATCCTTGAGCTTCACTTTCAGCGCTGGCACGCGTTTCGGGCTGCGCTCGCTGATCGCAACCATCACCACGTTGCCGCTGGCGATCAGGTCGACCTGGCCGGCCAGGTAGGCGGCGATGGTCGAATTGTTGTCTTCGAAGCGCTTGATCGTGGCTTCCTTGGGCGCGACGGCCGTCAGCTCGATGTCTTCGATGGCGCCGCGGGTCACGCTGATGGTCTTGCCCTTGAGGTCGTCGGTGCTGCTGATGGCGGCGTCAGGCGGGCCGAACACGGCCAGGTAGAACGGCGCGTAGGCCTTGGAGAAGTCGATGACCTTTTCCCGCTCGGGGTTCTTGCCCAGGCTGGAAATCACCAGGTCGACCTTGCCGGTCGTGAGGAACGGGATGCGGTTGGTGCTGTTGACCGGGGTCAGCTCCAGTTTGACCTTGAGCTGGTCGGCCAGCAGCTTGGCGGTGTCGATGTCCAGGCCGCGTGGTTTCATGTCGGGGCCGACCGAGCCGAACGGCGGGAAGTCCTGGGGCACGGCGACCTTCAAGGTGCCGCGGGCAACGATATCGTCCAGACCGTTGGCCTGGGCGGGTGCCTGGCTCAGCATCAGGCTGGCAAACAGGGCGGTGAGCAGGGCGCTGTAGCGCTTGGTCATGGGAACTCTCCGAGAAGGGCGAAGGGGCATTCTGTTTTTGCCCAGTGCACAGCCCATGCCATCCCGGCTCGGTTCGTCTGCAAGGCCGGGATTTGTTGAGCTTCGGTGGTCTTACTGGTCTGAACAGTGAGCGCGGGTTTCGCACCTTTTTCGAGCGCCGCCCAAAGCGCGCGAGCCCCTTTGGGGCGTGGCTTGCCGCCGGGCACGAATAGCTTTACAACTAGCCGCTCAGTTGTCTGGAACCTTGAGTTTTTTATGAATTCCATCGCCCAAGCGGTACCGGAAGCGGCCTTGCAGGCCATCCGCAAACTGATCAAGGAGCAAGGCTTCGGGCCGGGCGACGCACTGCCGTCCCAGCGCGACCTGGCGCTGCAGTTGGGCGTGAGCCGGGCGTCATTGCGCGAAGCGTTGTCGTCCCTGAGTGCCTTGGGGGTGGTCAGCGTGCAGCCGGGCAAAGGCGTGTTCGTGCAAGAGGCACAGGAGCCGCCGGGGTTTGCGTGGCCCTTCGCGGCCCAGGCGACGCCGCTGGATATCTTCCAGTTGCGCTATGCCCTGGAAGGGTTTGCGGCAGGGTTGGCGGCCGTCACGCTGAGCATTGATGAACTGGATAGCCTGGAAGAGAATGTCGAAGCCATGCGCAAGGTGCTCAAGGCCGGCGACTTCGAAGCGGCCGCGCGGCTGGACTTCGAATTCCACCAGCGCATCCTCCTCGCCAGCGGCAACCAGGCGATGGTCAGCATCCTGAGTGCCAGCGCCGAGGTGTTCCTGGAGAGCCAGAAGTTACCGTTCATCCGGCCGGAGCGGGCCATGGAAACCTGGCAGGAGCACCGCAGAGTCTTGCGCGCCCTGGCCCGGCGCGCGAGCGCGGCGGCGCAGAAAACCATGCAGGAACATGTACGTAATGCGGCGTTGCGCACCGGGATTGCTTTCGTGACTCCCGTAGCGCCGTGAGCGAGGCGATACCCAAACTCATGCGCCACCATAGCAAGACTCAATCAGAGGCGGCTTCCTGAACGAGGGAAGGGCAGCTATGATGGGCCACGTTTTTTTTGCTTACAATCCGGAGACATCCATGAGCAACGATCTTATCAAGCACGTCACCGACGCGACCTTTGAGGCCGAAGTACTCAAGGCTGCTGGCCCGGTGCTGGTTGACTACTGGGCTGAATGGTGTGGCCCTTGCAAAATGATCGCTCCGGTCCTGGACGACATTGCAACCACCTACGAAGGCAAGCTGACCATTGCCAAGCTGAACATCGACGACAACCAGGAAACCCCGGCCAAGCATGGCGTGCGCGGTATTCCTACGCTGATGCTGTTCAAGAACGGCAACGTCGAAGCCACCAAGGTGGGCGCGCTGTCGAAGTCCCAGCTGCAAGCTTTCCTCGACGCCAACATCTAAGCGTCGTCAAAAAGCCCCGCAAATAGCGGGGCTTTTTCGTGAAACAGGGCTAGACGCTCCGAAACTCAGGTGGTACATTCGGCCCCGCACTGGTTTCTCCACTGCCCCCTGCAAGCCGTCGCCGACGCATTCCTTTTCGATTAGTACGCGATCCTGTCGCCTTCTCTGCGGCGCGGCCTCATTAAGCCAAAAGCTTAATTTCCCCCCTCCATAAATGATTACGTCATTCCTATATGAATCTGACTGAACTCAAGCAAAAGCCGATTACCGAACTGCTCGAATTGGCCGAACAGATGGGCATAGAAAATATGGCCCGTTCGCGCAAGCAGGACGTGATTTTCTCCTTGCTCAAAAAGCACGCGAAAAGCGGCGAGGAAATCTCCGGTGATGGCGTGCTGGAGATTCTCCAGGACGGCTTCGGCTTCCTCCGCTCTGCAGACGCTTCCTATCTCGCCGGCCCAGACGATATCTACGTCTCGCCGAGCCAGATCCGCCGCTTCAACTTGCGCACCGGTGACACCATCGTTGGCAAGATCCGTCCTCCGAAGGAAGGCGAGCGTTATTTCGCCCTGCTCAAGGTCGACACGATCAACTTCGATCGTCCAGAGAACGCGAAAAACAAGATTCTCTTCGAGAACCTGACCCCGCTGTTCCCGACCGTGCGAATGAAGATGGAAGCCGGCAACGGTTCCACCGAAGACTTGACCGGTCGTGTGATCGACCTGTGCGCCCCGATCGGCAAGGGCCAGCGCGGCCTGATCGTCGCACCGCCGAAAGCCGGTAAGACCATCATGCTGCAGAACATTGCAGCGAACATCGCACGTAACAACCCTGAAGTTCACCTGATCGTGCTGCTGATCGATGAACGTCCGGAAGAAGTGACCGAAATGCAGCGCACCGTGCGCGGCGAAGTGGTTGCCTCGACGTTCGATGAGCCGCCAACCCGCCACGTGCAGGTTGCCGAAATGGTGATCGAGAAGGCCAAGCGCCTGGTCGAACACAAGAAAGACGTGGTGATCCTGCTCGACTCCATCACCCGTCTGGCCCGTGCCTACAACACCGTGATCCCGAGCTCCGGCAAGGTATTGACCGGTGGTGTCGATGCCCACGCCCTGGAGAAACCGAAACGTTTCTTCGGCGCCGCGCGGAATATCGAAGAAGGCGGCTCGCTGACCATCATCGCCACCGCGCTGGTTGAAACCGGCTCGAAGATGGATGAAGTGATCTACGAAGAGTTCAAGGGTACCGGCAACATGGAACTGCCCCTGGACCGTCGTATCGCTGAAAAGCGTGTGTTCCCGGCGATCAACATCAACCGCTCCGGCACCCGCCGTGAAGAGTTGCTGACAGCCGACGACGAACTGCAGCGCATGTGGATTCTGCGCAAGCTGCTGCACCCGATGGATGAAGTCGCGGCCATCGAGTTCCTGATCGACAAGCTGAAAACCACCAAGACCAACGACGAGTTCTTCCTGTCGATGAAGCGTAAGTAATACGACGTTTCAGGTCCCAAAAAATGGCGTCCTTCGGGGCGCCATTTTTTTTGTATCTAGAAAGGGAGGTTTGAGCGCTTAAAGTGTCAGTTAAGAAACAAAAAGGATGAGCGAGGCTACGCTCGTTCCCATTCGTTTCTGGCTGACTCTGGATTTATGACCATTCTTGCTTACCGAAGAGACATTGATGGCTTGCGTGCTGTCGCTGTCCTCGCAGTCGTGCTGTTCCACTTTGGCGTTCCGGGTGTTACTGGCGGCTTTGTGGGGGTCGATGTTTTTTTTGTGATTTCCGGCTTCCTGATTACCTCGATCATCTGGCGCGAACGCCAGGCCGGGCGTTTCAGTTTCGTGGACTTCTGGGCGCGCCGTGCCCGGCGTATCTTGCCGGCGTTGTTCGTGATGATGGCCGCGACACTGGCCGTGGGCTGGTTTTTGCTGGCGCCCAAGGACTATGAAGAGCTGGGGCGGTCGGCGCACTACCAGGTGATCTTCACCTCTAACCTGCTGTTTTCACGCCAGCACGGTTATTTCGATGCCGCCTCCGACATCAAGCCCTTGCTGCACACCTGGTCGCTGGCAGTGGAGGAGCAGTTCTACATCCTGTTCCCGCTGCTGCTGGCCCTGCTTTCAAGCCGTTTGAAACACTGGCGCCTGGCGTTGTTCGCGGTGCTGCTGGTGTCGTTTGGCATGAGTGTCTGGGCGGTTTCCCATCAGCCGCAGAAAGCCTTCTACCTGCTGCATATGCGTGCCTGGGAATTGCTGGCCGGCGCCATGCTGGCGGTCATGCCGAAGGTTGAGTGGCGCGCCTCGCCGCCCCTGGCGCAAGCGGTCAGCCTGGCTTCCCTGGCATTGATCCTGGCCGCCATATTCGGTTTCGACCGGCATACACCGTTCCCTGGCGCGGCCGCTTTGCTGCCGGTGCTGGGCGTGGTCGGGTTGATCTGGGCCAATGGGCAGCAAGCCACCTGGGTCGGGCGGCTACTGAGTTCGCGGCTGATGGTGGGCCTGGGGCTTATTTCTTATTCCTGGTACCTGTGGCATTGGCCGGTGTTCGTGTACGCCAACTACGCAGCGGTTGATGGCTTGAGCGTGGCTGAATTGGCCGGGTTGATGCTGCTGAGCCTGGTGCTGGGTTATTTGTCCTGGCGCTTCGTGGAGACGCCGTTCCGGGAAAAGCGCCTGCTGGCCGGGCGCAAGGCGATCCTGGCTGGCGCCGCGGCCGGCATTTTGTGTCTCGGCCTTACTGGCCTGGCATTGCGGGAAGCTGATGGCGTGCCGTGGCGCCTGTCCGAACAGGCATTGCGTTATGCCCAGGCGAAGAAGTGGAGCCCGGAGCTGACGGCCTGCCTGGCGGACAAGAACACCCCGGATGAGCGGCTGTTCTGCCATTTCGGCCCACAAAGCCACTCGGTGTCCGCGCTGGTCTGGGGCGACAGCCACGCCACCGCATTGATTCCGGCGCTGAAGGATGCGGCCAAACGGCACGATATCAGTCTGGTCCAGGCCAGTTTCGCCGGTTGCGTACCGTTGGACGGTCTGGAGAACATCACCCAGTGCGCGCATTTCAACCAGCGCGTCGAGCAGGCTCTGGCCGCACAGTCGTTCAGCGATGTGGTGCTGGCGGCGCGCTGGAGCCTGTACCTCTATGGGCAGATATCGGGCGACAAGGAACATGCGCTCAAAGACCCGGGCACCGGCAAGTACGTGCGTGCCGTGGCCGAGCAGCGTTTCGAACAGGGCCTGCGTGAACGCATCCAGGGGCTGCGCGCCGCCGGGCACCATGTGTGGCTGATCAAGGAAGCACCGCTGCAGGAAATCATCGTGCCGTACCGCCTCAGTCGCCTGGCCATGATGCACCGGCCGGTGGACGGCGAAGGGCTCCCCGTGGCGGAGCACGAGAAGCGCCAGGCCTTTATCACTCGACTGTTTGACGAACTGGCCGCCGCCGACAGTGGCGTCACCGTGCTGGACCCCGCACCCCTGCTGTGCGGCGCCGACGGCCTGTGCCGGGTCGAGCTCGACGGCCGCGCGCTGTACACCGACGATAACCACCTCTCCGACGTCGGCGCGCGACACGTCCAGGCGTTCCTGGAACCGCTGTTCCGTTCGCTGCAATCACGGGGGCTGACGGCCAATTAAGCTGCCAGCCGTCCTCAGAGCAGGTAGGATGTACGCCTATTTTACGGGTGGCATGGTTAATGAAATTCAAGGATCTTCGGGATTTCGTGCAGCAACTTGAGCAGCGCGGAGAGTTGAAACGCATCCACGTGCCGGTTTCGCCGGTGCTGGAAATGACTGAGATTTGCGACCGTACCCTGCGCAACAAGGGCCCGGCGCTGCTGTTCGAGAACCCGACCGGTTTTGATATCCCGGTGCTCGGCAACCTGTTCGGCACCCCCGATCGCGTGGCCTTTGGCATGGGCGCCGAGTCGGTCAGCGAATTGCGCGAGATCGGCAAGTTGCTGGCGTTCCTCAAGGAGCCCGAGCCACCCAAGGGCTTGAAGGACGCCTGGTCGAAGCTGCCGATCTTCCGCAAGATCATTGCCATGGCGCCCAAGGTGGTCAAGGACGCGGTGTGCCAGGAAGTGGTCATCGAAGGTGATGACGTCGACCTGGGCATGCTGCCGGTGCAGACCTGCTGGCCCGGCGATGTCGGCCCGCTGATCACCTGGGGCCTGACCGTCACCAAGGGCCCGAACAAGGATCGCCAGAACCTCGGCATCTACCGTCAGCAAGTGATCGGCCGCAACAAGGTGATCATGCGTTGGCTGAGCCACCGCGGCGGCGCGCTGGACTTCCGTGAATGGTGCGAAAAGCACCCCGGCAAGCCGTTCCCGGTCTCCGTGGCCCTGGGCGCCGACCCGGCCACCATCCTCGGCGCCGTGACCCCGGTGCCGGACAGCCTGTCCGAATACGCCTTCGCCGGCCTGCTGCGCGGCAACCGCACCGAGCTGGTGAAGTGCCGTGGCAACGACCTGCAAGTGCCGGCCACCGCGGAAATCATCCTCGAAGGCGTGATCCACCCCGGCGAAATGGCCGACGAAGGCCCCTACGGCGACCACACCGGCTACTACAACGAAGTCGACAGCTTCCCGGTGTTCACCGTCGAGCGCATCACTCATCGGATCAAGCCGATCTACCACAGTACCTACACCGGCCGTCCGCCGGATGAGCCGGCGATTCTCGGTGTGGCGCTGAACGAAGTGTTCGTGCCGATCCTGCAGAAGCAGTTCCCGGAAATCACCGACTTCTACCTGCCGCCGGAAGGCTGTTCGTACCGCATGGCCATCGTGACCATGAAGAAGTCGTACCCAGGCCATGCCAAGCGGGTCATGCTCGGCGTGTGGTCGTTTTTGCGACAGTTCATGTACACCAAGTTCGTTATCGTCACCGACGACGACATCAACGCCCGCGACTGGAACGACGTGATCTGGGCCATCACCACGCGCATGGACCCCAAGCGCGACACGGTGATGATCGACAACACGCCGATCGACTACCTCGACTTCGCCTCGCCGGTCTCGGGCCTGGGCTCGAAGATGGGCCTGGATGCCACGCACAAATGGCCGGGTGAGACCACCCGCGAGTGGGGCAGGGTGATCGTCAAGGACGAAGCCGTGACGGCGCGTGTCGATGCGATCTGGAAAGAGTTGGGAATAGATTGATGCGTGTGACCCTGCAACCTTCCGGCGCCGTATTGGAGCTGGTCCCCGGTGAGCGAATCCTCGAAGGTGCGCGCCGCCTGGGCTACGAATGCCCGCAAGCCTGTCGCAATGGCGTGTGCCACGTGTGCGCGGCGCTGTTGGTGGACGGCCGGGTGCGGCAGTCCGGTGAAATACGCGACCACGGGGAGTTCTACACCTGCATCGCCGAGCCGCTGGAGGATTGTGTGGTGTTGTGGGATGGCGTGCTGGCGCCGGGAGAGTTGCCGTTGCGCAAGTTGTCGTGCCAAGTGAGTGAATGCGTGCAAGTCGGTGGCGATGTATGGCGCGTGCGCTTGCTCGCCCCGGCCGGCAAGGCCGTGCGTTACCACGCCGGGCAATACCTGATGATTGAACGGGATAACGGCGAGAAGTCGGCGTTTTCCCTGGCTTCGGCGCCCCACGCCGGACGCGAACTGGAACTGCACGTGCTGGCCCGCGAGGACAGCGCGCGCAATCTGATCGAGCAATTGCAGCGCAACCGGATGGCCCGCATTGAGCTGCCGTTTGGCGATACCCACCTGGCCGAGCTGCCCGATGGGCCGTTGGTGCTGATCGCCGCGGGCACCGGCATGGCGCAGATGCACAGCCTGATCGAGCACTGCCGCGCCACCGGCTTCAAACACCCGGTGCATCTGTATTGGGGCGTGCGGCGTCCGGAAGATTTCTACGAGATCGAGCATTGGGATCAATGGCAGCAGCTGCCCAACCTGTTCTTGCACAAAGTGGTCAGTGACCTGTGCGGCTGGGAAGGACGCTGTGGGCTGTTGCATGAAGCGGTGTGCGAAGACATCCACGACCTCAAAGGCGTGCATGTCTACGCCAGCGGTTCACCGGCGATGATCTACGGCACATTGGATGCGCTGGTGGCTGCGGGCATGGATGCACACCAGATGCGCGCCGACGTATTCGCCTACGCCCCGCGGCCCTGAAACCTGCGCCGGCTCTGGTGGAGGAGCTGGCGTTGCTGTCAGAAACGCACGCCGGTCGTGATCATCGCCGCATTGAACCCCAGCAGCACCAACTCCGCCGCCACCGGCCCGTAATGGGTGCCCACGGACGGTATGATCACCGGCGCCACGCCGAAACGGTTCAACGGGATTTTGTCGCGGTACTTGCCGCGATAGCCCTGGATCGCCCCGCCGGTCAGTTTCAGATACACCGGATAGTCGGTCATGTCATAGCGTTTGCCCGCGTAGACGTAGTACGAGCGTTGGCTGAACGAGTTACGGAACGTCGCCGCCCCATACACCAAACCTGACGCTTCATTGCGCTCCAGGCCAAGCAAATCCTGGTTGTTGTTGTGGTCCGGGTCGGGGGAGAAGTGCCGGGTGTAGACGCTGGTCTGTGCATACCAGAAGCCCTTGTCATCGTCGACGGGCGGGGTTTCGACAGCGAGAGCGGTGGTGGCCTGGGCCAGGAGCAGCAGGCCCGGCAATCGTAATTTTTTCATAGGTGCGACCTCGAGTAATCGGTGTGAGGGGTGACCGACTGAGTCGTGCCAGCTGCGCTATTTTGACGGTCAAGCGCTTTGCCGGGCTGAACCGGAGCTGAAAATACTGGGATTGCTTCTGGAGAATGCGGTGGTCGTTCAGCCTATTGTACTTTTTTGCCGTATGGTCACAGCAGCGCGTTTTATTACGGTAGAGTTGCTAACAATTGGTAACACATAGGAGGCGAGCCACTTTTCGCCATGACCGCCATCGAATCCGATCTTTTGCAATTGGCTTACCCTCCGCGGCTCGATCTGGGACCGCAACTCACGCACGAACAGTTGATGAACTCGATGCAGGCCACCATGGCCCGGCATAAGGGCGGGCCGGTCTGGCTATTCGCTTACGGTTCGCTGATCTGGCGGCCGGAATGTTCATCGACCGAGCGGGTTCGGGCGCGGGTCCATGGCTATCACCGTGGTTTGTACCTGTGGTCCCACGAGCATCGGGGTACGCCGGAGTTGCCCGGGTTGGTGTTCGGCCTGGATCGTGGCGGCTCGTGCAGCGGGTTTGCCTACCGCCTGCCGGAAGATCAGTTAGAAGCCTCGCTGTACGCCTTGTGGCAGCGCGAAATGCCTTACCCCTCCTATCGGCCGCACTGGCTCAGTTGCCGTCTGGAAGATGGCAGTCGGGTGCAGGCATTGGGGTTTGTATTGGAGCGGCACCTGCCGAGCTACGCTGGCAATCTGCCCGACATCGTGCTCAGCCACGTGCTGCAAAGCGCTTGCGGACGTTACGGCACGACGCGCGATTATGTCGAGCAGACCGTCAACGCCCTGCGCAGCCACGCCATGCCAGACAAAAACCTGGAGGCGCGGCTCAAGCGTTGTGCCAAGGATTGCTCAGGCGATTAACGCGCCAAACGCAGGAAATATGAGCAAATGCATGTTCTCTACGAACATGTCGCGAATAGACAGGTGATGGTCGAGGACACCGCCCCTCCCACATTCAAGCGCATTTCACCTCGGCAGGCGGGTTTGCACGACCACCTTACCCACCGCCTTGCGCTGCCCCAGGTCATTGATCGCCTGGGCCGCCTGTTCCAGCGGATACACCTGCGACACCAGCGGTTTCAACTTGCCCTCGGCATACCAACCAAACAGCTGCTGGAAGTTTGCCGCATTGTCCTGCGGCTGGCGCTGGGCGAACGCGCCCCAGAACACTCCGACCACGGCCGCGCCCTTGAGCAGCGCCAGGTTCACCGGCAGCTCCGGAATGCGCCCGCTGGCAAAACCCACCACCAACAGGCGGCCGTTCCAGGCGATGGCGCGGATGGCCTGGTCAAACAAGTCGCCGCCCACCGGGTCGTAGATCACGTCGGCGCCGTTCCCGTCGGTTAGGCGCTTGACCTCATCTTTCAGGCTGGCTTCGCTGTAGTTGATCAGCTCATCGGCGCCGGCAGCCTTGGCCACCGCCAGTTTGTCGGCGCTGCTGGCGGCGGCGATGACCCGGGCGCCCATGGCCTTGCCGATTTCCACGGCAGCGAGGCCCACGCCGCCGGAGGCGCCGAGGACCAGCAAGGTTTCGCCGGGCTGCAGGTTGGCCCGTTGCTTCAGCGCATGCATCGAGGTGCCGTAGGTCATGCTGAACGCGGCGGCGGTGTTGAAGCCCATGCTGGGCGGGATCGGCAGCACGTTATAGCCGGGCACCGCGACCTGCTCGGCAAAACTGCCCCAGCCGGTCAGGGCCATCACGCGGTCTCCAACCTTCAGGTGGCTGACCTTTTCCCCCACTTCACTGACCACGCCCGCCGCTTCGCCACCCGGCGAGAACGGGAACGGCGGCTTGAACTGGTACTTGCCCTCGATGATCAGCGTGTCCGGGAAGTTGACCCCGGCGGCATACACGTCCAACAGGATTTCGTTCTTCTTGATCGCCGGGCTGGCGATGTCTTCCAGCACCAGGGTTTCGGCGGGGCCGAAGGCTTTGCACAGCACAGCTTTCATCGGACTATTCCTTTTGGTGTCGTGGCCGATAAGTGTAGGAGGGTATGCCCGTGGGTCAACGAGCATGCCCGGGCCTGATAAGTCGCCATAAGCTTGTGCTCTGCCTTGCTAGCGTTATGCTACTGGGCTACCGAATGTGAGGAATGAACTGTGAAAGCGTGGATTCTGTTGATGCTGGCCCTGACCTTGCCAATGGCGGCCCAGGCGCAAGAGGCGAAAGAAGGCGAGGCGCCGAAGGTCAGCTATATCAGCCTGGCCCCGCCGTTCGTGGGCAACTATGGCTTGGACGGTACGTCCAAGCTCAAGGTGTACAAGGCCGATATCGCTCTGCGTGTGACCGGCACCGAAGCGGCCGCCGCCATCAAAGCCAACGATGCGTTGATTCGTAATCAACTGGTGGCGCTGTTCACCCAGCAAACCAACGAGACCATGAGCACGGTTGAGGGTAAGGAAAAACTGCGCCAGGAAGCCCTGAAGCAGACCCAGCAAGTGATGAACGACGAAACCGGCAAGCCGGTGGTGGAAGACCTGTTGTTCAACAACCTGATCATCCAATAGTCACGGCGCGACGATCGCAAGCAAGCCCGCTCCCACAAGGGAATGCGTTCCACCTGTGAGAGCAGGCTTGCCTGCGATAGCGGCCGGGCAGGCACCTCAAGACGCCAGGCTCTTGCGGAACCGCGCCAGCGCCACCAAAAAGAACAGCAAGCCAATTCCCGCCAGCGCCAGCATGTCCGGCCACACCACGCTCATGCCCGCATCGCGGAACAGGATCGCCGCGCTCAGGCTCACAAAGTGCGTCGACGGCGAGGCCTGCATCACCCACTGCAACCATTCGGGCATGCTGTCCAGCGGCGTGCTGCCGCCGGAGAGCAACAGCATCGGGATGATCACTGGGATTGCCAGCAAGCCGAACTGCGGCGTCGAGCGGGCGAGGGTGGCGAGGAAGATCCCCAGGGCGGTGCTGGCAAACAGGTACAGCGCGGTCACGAACAGAAACAGGCTCAGCGACCCGGCCAGCGGCACGCCGAGCATGCCCTTGACCACCACTTCCAGTGACACCCAGGTACACAGCACCACCACCAGCAGGTTGCTCCAGATTTTCGCCAGCATGATTTCCAGCGCCGTCAGCGGCAGCACCAGCAAATGGTCGAGGGTGCCATGTTCGCGCTCGCGCAGCAGCGCGGTGCCGGTGAGCACGATGGCGAGGATGGTGATGTTGTTGACGATCTGGATGACTGCGAGGAACCAGCCGCCCTCCAGGTTGGTATTGAACAGCGCCCGCGTTGTCAGCAACGCCGGCGCTTTGCTGGCGGAGTCGGCCTGGCCGCTGTAGGTCAGCAGCTCGCGTTGGAAAATCCGTGAGATGTAGCCGGCGCCCATGAACGCCTGGCTCATCGCCGTGGCATCGACGTTCACCTGCACATCGGGCTCGCGACCGGCCAGCAGGTCGGCCTGGAAATTTGCCGGTACGTTGATCACGAACGTGTACTGGCCGCTGTCCATGACCTTATCCAACTGGTCATACGCCAACGGCACGGGTGACTGGAACTCGGGCGGCTGCAACGCCTCGGCCATCTGCCGCGAGATCGCGCTGTGGTCCTCGTCGACAAACGCCACGCTGGCGTTGTGTACGCCAATCACCGAGCCGGCCGCGGGCATGTAGATCGCGACCGTGAAGGCGTAGAACAGAAACAGCAGCAGCACGCTGTCGTGGCGCAGGCTGGTCAGTTCCTTGATCCCCAGGCGCAGGATGTGCGCGAACTTATGCATCAAGCCTCCTGCTTCTTCAGCATGATCAGGCTAAGCCCGGTAAACCCGAGGAAAAACCCGAACAGCGCCAGGCACTGCGGCCACAGTTGCCGCAGGTCGAGGGCCTTGGTGAACGTGCCCACCGCAATATCGAGAAAGTGCCCCGCCGGAAACAGCGTGCCCATCACCGCCGCCGCGCCTTCCAGGGACGAGCGCGGCACGATCAGCCCGGAGAACTGAATGGTCGGCAGGCTGGTGATGATCATGGTGCCGAGGATCGCGGCGATCTGGGTGCGGGTGAACGCGGAAATCAGCAGGCCCATGCTGGTGGTGGCGAGCACGTACAGCAGGCCGCCGAACGCCAGGGTCAGGCCGCTGCCCTTGAACGGCACGCCGAACAGCCAGCGGTTCATCGCGACCAGCACCGCCAGGTTGATCAGGCTCACGGCCAGGTACGGGGTCTGTTTGCCCAGCAGGAATTCCAGGCGGGTCAGGGGCGTGGCGTAGAAGTTGGTGATCGAACCCAGCTCCTTTTCGCGCACGATGCCCAGGGCGGTGAGCATCGCCGGGATGAAGGCGAGGATCAGTGCCATCACGCCTGGGCCGATGGCGTTCACACTGACCACATCCTGGTTGTAGCGAAAGCGGGTTTCGAGCTTGGCCGCGCCTTGGCTGTTCTGCGGCTGGCTGCTCAGTTCGGCCAGTTGCTGCAGGTTGGCCTGGTGGACCGCTTCTACATAGTTCCGGCTGGTTTCCGCGCGAAACGGCATGCCGCCGTCGAGCCAGGCCGCCACGCTGGGTTGGCGGCCGGCGTAGAGGTCACGACCAAAACCGGGCGGGATTTCCAGGGCCAGTTTGATTTCCGAACGTTGCAGGCGCCGGTGCAGTTCGTTGGCATCCTGGATCGGCGTTTGTTCGGCAAAATAGCGTGAGCCGCGAAACGCCTCCAGGTAGGCGCGGCTTTGCGGGGTCTGGTCCTGGTCGTAGACGGCGAAGGCGAGGTTTTCCACGTCCAGGGAAATGCCGTAGCCGAAGATCACCATCATGAACATCGCCCCGAGCAGGGCGAAGGCCATACGCACCTTGTCGCGCAGCAGTTCCTTGCCTTCACGGCTGGCCACGGCCAGCAGGCGCGACAGGCTGAAGCCGCGCTTGCTCACCGGCGGCGTGCTGGTTTCGCTGACGGTGGCGGTGGGCGCGGTAGGTTCGGCCTCGCCCTGGGCTTGCTCCAGGCACGTGACGAACGCGGCTTCGAGGGTGTCGCCGTGGAATTGCTGCTGCAGCGCGTCGGGCGTGTCGCAGGCGAGCACCTTGCCGGCGTGCATCAGGGAGATGCGGTCGCAACGCTGGGCTTCGTTCATGAAGTGGGTGGACAGAAAGATCGTCACCCCTTGTTCGCGCGACAGTTCGATCAGCAGCCGCCAGAAGTCATCCCGCGCCGCCGGGTCGACGCCCGAGGTCGGCTCATCGAGGATCAGCACTTCAGGACGATGCAGCACCGCCACGGCCAACGACAAGCGCTGACGCAAGCCGAGGGGCAGTTCGCCCGACGGCTGCTCGGCCACCTCGCTGAGGTCGAAACGCTGGATCAGCTCGTCGATCCGCTTGCCGCTGTCGACCTTGGGCAAATCGAACAACTGCGCGTGCAGCACCAGGTTCTGAAGCACGCTGAGTTCGCCATACAGCGAAAAGCTCTGCGACATGAAACCCACACGCTTGCGGGTGGCCAGGTCCTTGGCGTTCACCGGGTTGCCCAGCAACGTGGCACTGCCCTCGGTGGCCGGCATCAGGCCGGTGAGGACTTTCATGGTGGTGGTCTTGCCGCAGCCGTTGGAGCCGAGAAAACCGAAGATCTCGCCCCGGCCGATGGCGAAGCTGACTTTATCGACGGCGGTGAAGTCGCCAAAGCGCAGGGTCAGGTCGTGGGCTTCGATGGCGATATCGGTGTTGTTGCCTGCGCGTGGCGGGATGACCAGCGGCTGGTTGTCGTGGGCGCTGTCGCCCTGGAAGTGGGTGAAGGCTTCGTCCAGTTTGCCGCTGGGGGTCACTGCCGCCAGCTCACTGCTCAAACCGTCGGCGATCAGTTTGCCGCGGTCGAGCATCAGGCAATGTTCAAACTGCTCGGCCTCCTCCATGTAGGCCGTGGCCACCAGCAGCGTCAGTTGCGGACGCTCGCTGCGCACGGTTTCGACCAGTTCCCAGAAGCGCCGACGGGACAGCGGGTCGACCCCGGTGGTGGGCTCGTCGAGGATCAGCAGGTCCGGATCGTGGATCAGCGCGCAGCACAGGCCGAGTTTCTGCTTCATCCCGCCGGAGAGTTTGCCGGCCGGCCGTTCGGCGAAGCGTTCGAGGTCGGTGGCCAGCAGCAGGTTGTGCATGCGCTGGTCGCAATCGGCTTTGGACAGGCCGAACAGCGTCGCAAAGAAGCGGATGTTTTCGCGGATGGACAGTTCGGGGTACAGGTTGCCGCCCAGGCCTTGAGGCATGAAGGCGATGCGCGGGTACAGGCTGTTGCGGTGGCGGCGGTTGGCGATGGAGCCGCCGAGCACCTCCAGTTGGCCGTCCTGGAGTTTTTTAACCCCGGCGATCAAGCCCAGCAGGCTCGACTTGCCGGCGCCATCCGGGCCGATCAGCCCGCAGCGCGTGCCGGCGGGCAGGCTGAAGGCGATATCGACCAGCGCCTGTTGTTTGCCGTAGCGGTGCTGGATGCCGGTGGCGTGCAGCGCCAGATCGGTCATTGCAGGTTGGCCGGCCATGGGATGTCAGCCGTGCGAATGTAGCCGGCGCCGGGCATGCCCGGTTTGGCCTGCGGCACGGCGCTGGGTTGGGTCAGGCGCAATTTGACGCGGAATACCAGTTTCTGGCGTTCATCGCGGGTCTCCACCTCTTTGGGGGTGAACTGCGATTTGGCCGCGACGAAGCTGATTTTGGCCGGCAGCGATTGGCCGGGGAGCGCGTCGAGGAGGATGCGCGCATCGCTGCCGACGGTCAGGGCGCCGGTCACCGAGGCGGGCAGGTAGAGGTTCATGTACTGATCCTCGGGGTCGATCAGCAGCAATACGCGCCCGCCGGCGCCGAGCACTTCGCCCGGCTCGGCCAGGCGCAGTTGGATAATGCCGTCGATGGGCGCGCGCAGGCTGCTGTCGTCGATTTCGCTGGTGAGCTGCGCCACCTGGGCCTGGGCGGCGCCGATGGCGGCCTTGGCCGAATTGACCTGGGCCTGGGCGGCGACCACGGCCGCATTCCCGGTGTTCTGGCGCGCCTGCTGTTGGTCGATCAGTTGGCCACTGGCGAAGCCGCGTTTGTACAGCTCCTGGGTCCGCTGGAGTTCCTGGTGGGCGAGCAGTTGTTCGCTCTGACGCAATTGCACATTGGCCTCGGCGGCGGCGAGGTTTTCTCTGGCCCGCAGCACTTCGGCTTCGGCCTGGGCGCGCTGGGCTTCCAGGGTGCGGGTGTCCATGCGCGCGAGCAGTTGGCCCTTGAGTACCTTGTCGCCTTCATCCACCCGCACTTCTTCCAGACGCCCGGGGATCTTGGCGGCGATCTGCACTTCGGTGGATTCCAGGCGGCCATTACCCATGCTCAAGCCTTCGGGCAGACGGTCCTGGGTGGATTTCCAGTAACCGAAACCGCCGGCGGCGAGCAGCAACACAATCAGGAGGGTGGCAAACAGCTGGGAGGTGCGGTGGTTCGTGGACATAGATGCTTCCTGCGGTGTTAGCGTCCTAGTCTGACGGGTTCGGCCCGAGGGCGCTTGATGCGGGTCAAATGAAGCGCAAGCCTAACCCGGTTGCGCTGCAGATGCATGCGTCGGGCGCGTGACTGCAAGGTTCTGCGGTTCAGCCCAGCGCGAGGACCGCCGACCATTGCTCGGCGGTCACCGGCATCACTGACAGACGGCTGCCTTTTTGCACCAGGGGCAGTTCGGCCAGGACGGTTTGCTGCTTCAGATAACCCAGGCCGAGCACCTTGGGAAACGTCTGGACGTGGGCCACGTCGATCGCGCTCCACGGGTTTTTGTCCGGGCTGGCCTTGGCGTCGAAATAGTGGCTGGAAGGTTCCAGCGCGGTGGGGTCGGGATACGCCGCCACGACGATTTTGCCGATGCCGGCAATGCCAGGCTCGGGGCAGCTGGAGTGGTAGAAGAAAAACTCATCGCCCACCGCCATCGCACGCAGAAAGTTGCGCGCCTGATAGTTGCGAACCCCGTCCCATCGCGCTTCGCCGAGGTGTTCCAGGTCGGTGATGGAGAGTTCGTCGGGCTCGGATTTCATCAGCCAGTAGGCCATTGGGGGGCTCCTGAAAAAGGCGTTGGACAGGTTGTGGGGCAATTGCATGACAAACCGACGGTCGGTTGGCGTCAAGGTTTGCGTGTTGGTTCACGTTAACGCAGAATGCCGGGATTTTAAGCTTGACGCAGCTGCAACGGACTACTTTGGAACGTTGTTGTCATCGTGTACGAGGTGCCTGAAGGGGGGCAATCGATGCAACGCAAACCGGATTTACTATGGATACTGGTTATTTTGTTTGGTCTGGGCGTCGTGACCACCGGGTATGCGCAAAGCTTATGGTCGAACAAGACCGATGCGCCCGTTGAACTGACCCAGCAGCCGCTACAACCGTTCAAGCGTTAACCCTTCTTCAGGGCGTCGCGGGTTCCAGCGACGCCTGTGCGATATACCACTGCTTATCGGTGACGGTGCCCGCCAACGGCACATCCCAACTCGCCTGCACCAGCTGTTCGACTTTCTGGCATTCATGGGCCAGGCCCAGCAGCGTCGGCTTGCGCCAGTGCTGGCGGCGCGCCAGGTAAGCCAGGCTGCGGTCATAAAAACCGCCACCCATGCCCAGCCGTCCCCCCGCGTCATCGAACCCCACCAACGGCAATAGCACCAGGTCCAGCGCCAAGACCTTGCGCTGGCGGCGGACATTCACTCGTGGTTCAAGTATGCGAAAGCGATTGGGCTGCAACTTCTCCCCGGGGCGAACGCGCTGGAACACCATCTTGGTCCGTGGCCAGGCGCTGAGCACCGGCAGGTAAGTGGCCTTGCCCCGCCGCTGAGCCGCACGCAGCAGCAAGCGCGGATCGATTTCACCGTCCGTCGGCAGATACAGGGAAATATGCTTGGCCCGGCGAAACAGCGGGTGCTGTGCCAGTTGCCGATACACGCCTTGGGCGGCTTTTCGCTGCTCGCTTGGCGTGAGTGCGCGGCGGGCGTTGCGCAACATGCGTCGAAGTTGCGGACGGGAAAGCGGCGCAGGTTCGGTCATGGTTTTTCGGCTCATAAAACAATGCCAGTCCTGGGACTGGCATTGAGTTTGGGATTCAGGCTCCCCGACAGAACCGCTGTCGACTAAGCCCTTGAACCCGAAAGTTCAAGGTGGAAGAAGCAGTAGGCTTTAAGGCTTTCCGTCTAGCGGACATGCACACCAGCCAAACGTGCAACTTCCAGGGTAGTGCGAATCGGCTCCGGGACATCGCCGACTGGCAAGCACGCCAGGGAGTGGGGCGAGTATACCTTAAACAGATGCGGCAATCAGCCCTTGGATGTGTCGGAATCGTTGGACAGTGCCAGGTCCACACGCTCCAGCAGGTCACGTACCTGCTCGCGCGTCGAGCCGCTGGCCTGCACGTCCGGGCGCTCCTGCTTATGCAGCAGATCGTGGGTGATATTCAACGCGGCCATCACGGCGATGCGGTCGGCGCCGATCACTTTGCCGCTGCTGCGGATTTCACGCATCTTGCCGTCCAGGTAGCGGGCGGCGCTCACCAGGTTGCTGCGCTCTTCCTGGGGGCAGATGATCGAATATTCTTTGTCGAGAATCTGCACGGTGACGCTATTGCTTGAACTCATGAGTCTTGCTCCAGGGCCTTCAGGCGCGAAATCATCGACTCGACCTTACGCCGGGCGATTTCGTTTTTTTCAATGAGGTGAGCGCGTTCCTCGCGCCAGGTCTTTTCCTGAGCTAATAGGAGTCCGTTTTGCCTCTTTAGTTGCTCGACCCGATCAATTAGCAATTCGAGTCTGGCCATCAGCGCTTGCAGGTCGGTGTCTTCCATTGGGTTCCACTGGATTTGTCTGATGAATGGCAACTGCAGGATAAACGATCTGACGCCCTTGATAGTCTGGTGCGTCTGCCGGTGCTAGGATACAGCGCTTCATTCTAGACATTGCGCCGTCTGGCGCCTAGCTCACCATGCCCATTCAGAACTCCCCGTACGATGCTTTTACCAAACTGCTGAGCTCCAGCGGTCATCCTTGCTCGCCCGCCGAACTGCACGGCGTGTTGCTGGGCCGCAGTTGCACCGGTGTTGGCTTTGACGCCGACAACTGGCTGGCCGATGTGGCCGAACTGCTGGAAACCGAGCCCTCCGAGAACGTGCGTAACGCGCTGATCGGCCTGCAGGAAATGGTCAAGGGCGAGCTGACCGGTGATGACGTCACCGTGGTCCTGCTGCTGCCGACCGACGATGCACCGCTCACCGAACGTGCTGCCGCGCTGGGCCAATGGTGCCAGGGCTTCCTCCATGGCTTTGGCGTGAATGCCGGCGGCCTGGAGCTGAGCACCGACGCCAAGGAAGTGCTGCAGGACCTGGCGGCCATCTCCCAGGTGCAAGATGCCCTGGAAGAGTCCGAAGACGGCGAAGGCGACTACATGGAAGTCATGGAATACCTGCGCGTCGCGCCGCTGCTGCTGTTCACCGAGACCAAGAAGTCCGCTGAACCGGCCACCCCCAAGCCGTCGCTGCACTGAGAAAGGAAGCCCGTCTGCCCATGATCCATATCCCGAAAGCGGAATACACCCGTCGCCGCAAGGCGCTCATGGCGCAGATGGAACCCAACAGTATCGCGATCCTGCCGGCCGCCGCGGTGGCCATCCGCAATCGCGATGTCGAACATGTCTACCGCCAGGACAGCGATTTCCAGTACCTGAGCGGCTTCCCCGAGCCCGAAGCGGTGATCGTGCTGATGCCCGGTCGCCCGCACGGCGAGTACGTGCTGTTCTGTCGCGAACGCAATGCCGAGCGCGAACTGTGGGACGGCTTGCGTGCCGGTACCGAAGGCGCGATCCGTGATTTCGGCGCCGACGATGCCTTCCCCATCACCGATATCCACGACATCCTGCCCGGCCTGATCGAAGGCCGCGACCGGGTGTATTCGGCGATGGGCAGCAATGCCGAGTTCGACCGGCACCTGATGGAGTGGATCAACATCATCCGCTCCAAAGCGCACCTGGGCGCCCAGCCGCCGAACGAATTCGTTGCCCTGGATCATCTGCTCCACGATATGCGCCTGTATAAATCGGCGGCGGAAGTGAAGGTGATGCGCGAAGCTGCGCGGATTTCCTGCGCCGCCCACGTGCGGGCCATGCAGGCCAGCCGCGCCGGCTTGCGCGAGTTCAGCCTCGAAGCCGAGCTGGATTACGAGTTCCGCAAAGGCGGCGCGAAGATGCCGGCCTATGGCTCCATCGTCGCCGCCGGGCGCAACAGTTGCATCCTGCATTACCAGCAGAATGACGCGCTGCTCAAGGACGGCGACCTGGTGCTGATCGACGCCGGTTGCGAGATCGACTGCTACGCCAGCGACATCACCCGCACCTGGCCGGTCAACGGCAAGTTTTCGCCCGAGCAACAGGCGATCTATGAAGTCGTGCTGGCCGCCCAGGAAGCCGCCTTCGCCGAGATTGCACCGAACAAGCATTGGAACCAGGCCCATGAGGCCACCGTGCAGGTCATCACTGCCGGGCTGGTGAGGCTGGGGTTGCTGCAAGGGGACGTTGACGAACTGATCGCCGGCGAAGCCTACAAACCGTTCTACATGCACCGCGCCGGCCATTGGCTGGGGATGGATGTGCATGATGTCGGCGAGTACAAAGTGGGCGGTGAATGGCGTGTGCTGGAGGTCGGCATGACGTTGACCGTGGAGCCGGGGATCTATATTTCGCCGGACAACCAGAGCGTGGCAAAGAAATGGCGTGGCATCGGCGTACGCATCGAGGACGACGTGGTAGTGACCAAGCAAGGCTGTGACATTCTGACCGGCGGCGTGCCCAAGACCGTCGCCGACATCGAAGCGTTGATGGCGGCCGCCCGATGAGCCGGGTCAACCTGGCCATTATCGGCGGCGGCCTGGTGGGCGCGAGCCTGGCGTTGGCGCTGCAGGACGGGGCCAAGGCGCGGGGCTGGAAGATCCTGCTGATCGAACCCTTCGCACCGGGCGACAGCTACCAGCCGAGCTACGACGCACGCTCTTCGGCGCTGTCCTATGGCGCGCGGCAGATCTATCAGCGTCTGGGTCTGTGGCAGGCCATCTCCCGCCGCGCCGAGCCGATCAAGCAGATCCATGTGTCGGACCGCGGGCGCTTCTCCACTGCGCGCTTATCCGCCATGGAAGAGGGCGTGCCGGCCCTCGGCTACGTGGTGGAAAACGCCTGGCTCGGCCAATGCCTGTGGCAAGGCCTGGATAAGGACGTGGTCAGCTGGCGTTGCCCGGCCGAAGTCACGCGCATGGAGCCGCTGCCCGATGGCTATCGCCTGACCCTCAACGACGAAACCGTGCTGGAGTGCGACCTGGCGGTGCTGGCCGACGGCGGTCGCTCCGGCCTGCGCGAGCAACTGGGGATCGGCGTGAAATCCCGCCCGTACAACCAGAGCGCGCTGATCGCCAATATCACCCCGAGCGAAGCCCACAACGGCGAAGCCTTCGAGCGCTTCACCGATGAAGGCCCGATGGCCCTGCTGCCGCTGCCGGACAACCGCTGCGCGCTGGTCTGGACCCGTGCCGGCATGGACGCCCAGCGCCTGGCCAACCTGGATGAGCGCAGTTTCCTCAGTGAATTGCAGGGCGTGTTCGGCTACCGCCTGGGCACCTTGAAGCAGGTCGGTGCGCGGCATCTGTACCCGCTGACCCTGGTGGAAGCCGAAGAACAAGTGCGCTCGCACCTGGCGATCCTCGGCAATGCCGCCCACAGCCTGCACCCGATTGCCGGGCAGGGCTTCAACCTGTCCCTGCGCGATGCGAATGCCTTGGCCGAGGCCTTGCTGGCCGGGCCGGCGGTGCCGGGTGACCTGGCGACCTTGCAGGCATATCGCGAGCGGCAGCGCATGGATCAAACGCTGACCGTGGGTTTCTCCGATCAGGTCACGCGCCTGTTCGGCAGCGCCCAGCCGCTGGTCGCACTGGGGCGCAACATGGGCCTGCTGGGCCTCGACCTGCTGCCGCCGGCGAAACGCTGGTTCGCCCGTCAAGCCATGGGCCTGGGCACGCGTCCCGATGCGTAGCCGCGACTACATCGTTCGGGACGGGATGAGATTAACCCTTTACGTGCGGCGCAAGCCGCCAGCGAGACAGGCTTAAAGCATGGATATGCGCGCAGATGTGCTGATTGTCGGGGCCGGAATGGTCGGGAGCGCCCTGGCGCTGGCGTTGCAGGGCAGTGGCCTGCAGGTGCTGCTGCTCGACGGCAGCCCGCTGAGCGTCAAGCCGTTCGAGCCTGACGCGGCTTTCGAGCCGCGGGTGAGCGCCTTGTCGGCCGCCAGCCAGCGCATCCTTGAGCGCCTTGGCGTGTGGGATGGCATCGTCGCACGGCGCGCCAGCCCGTATGGCGAGATGCAGGTGTGGGACGGCAGCGGCACCGGGCAGATCCATTTTTCGGCGGCCAGCGTGCATGCCGAAGTGCTCGGGCATATCGTCGAAAACCGCGTGGTCCAGGATGCCTTGCTCGATCGCCTGCACGACTGCGACCTGGGCCTGCTGGCCAATGCGCGCCTGGAACAGATGCGCCGCTCCGGCGATGACTGGCTGCTGACCCTGGCCGACGGCCGCACACTGCGTGCGCCGCTGGTGGTCGCCGCCGATGGCGCCAACTCCGCGGTGCGCCGTCTGACCGGCACCGCGACCCGCGAATGGGATTACTTGCACAACGCTATCGTCACCAGCGTGCGCAGCAGCCAACCGCACCGGCGCACCGCCTGGCAACGCTTTACCGACACCGGCCCGCTGGCGTTTTTGCCGCTGGTGCGGGATGGGCAGGAGGACTGGTGTTCGATCGTCTGGTCGACCACGCCGGCTGAGTCCGCGCGCCTGATGGCGTTGGATGAGGAAAACTTCTGCCGTGAGCTGGAGCGTGCCTTCGAAGGGCGCCTGGGCACGGTGCTCAGCGCCGACCCGCGTGTGTGTGTGCCCCTGCGCCAGCGCCACGCCAAACGTTATGTGGCCGAAGGCCTGGCGTTGATCGGCGATGCGGCCCACGTGATCCATCCGTTGGCGGGGCAGGGGGTGAACCTCGGTTTTCTCGATGCGGCGGTGCTGGCCGAGGTGCTGTTATCGGCGAGCGAACGCGGCGAACGCCTGGCGGATGTGAAAGTGCTGAGCCGTTACGAGCGTCGACGCATGCCGCACAACCTGGCGCTGATGGCAGCGATGGAAGGCTTTGAGCGCTTGTTCCAGGCCGACCAGCTGCCGTTGCGTTGGCTGCGCAATGCCGGCTTGAAGGTGGTCGACCAGATGCCGGAAGCCAAGGCGATCTTCGTGCGCCAGGCCCTTGGCTTGAGCGGGGATCTGCCGGAACTGGCCAGGCCCTGACACACCCTGCAGCCCGGGCCTGCCCGCGATGAGGCGATACGTCGCAGTGCCGAACGCGGCTTTGCAACATCTCGTAACGCCTCACTCGAGTGAGTGATTGAGATGCTAAATGTGAGTCCTTATCATTTGTACTCTTTTGTTCACGAGAGACCGCACCCATGTCGGCACCCAAGCGCCTCCTGACTGCCCTGGCACTCACCCTCATCGGCAGCACCACCGTGCAGGCGGCCGACGAAGTCGTGGTCTACTCCTCGCGCATCGACGAACTGATCAAGCCGGTGTTCGACGCCTACACCCAGAAAACCGGGGTGCAGGTGAAGTTCATCACCGACAAGGAAGCCCCGCTGATGCAGCGCATCAAGGCCGAGGGCGAGAACGCCACCGCCGACCTGCTGCTCACCGTCGACGCCGGCAACCTCTGGCAGGCCGAGCAGATGGGCATCCTGCAACCGTTCACCTCCAAGCTGATCGACGCCAATATTCCGCTGCAATACCGCTCGTCCACCCACGCCTGGACCGGTTTGAGCCTGCGTGCGCGGACCCTCGCCTATTCCACCGACCGGGTGAAGCCGGGCGAGCTGACCACCTACGAAGCCCTGGCCGACAAACAATGGGAAGGCCGCCTGTGCCTGCGCACAGCAAAAAAGGTCTACAACCAGTCGCTGACCGCCACCCTGATCGAAACCCATGGCGCGGCCAAGACCGAAGAAATCGTCAAGGGCTGGGTCAATAACCTGTCCACCGATGTGTTCTCCGACGACATCGCCGTGCTCGAAGCGATCAACGCCGGGCAGTGCGACGTGGGCATCGTCAACACTTACTACTACGGCCGCCTGCACAAGCAGAAGCCGAACCTGGCGGTGAAGCTGTTCTGGCCGAACCAGGGCGACCGTGGCGTGCATGTGAACCTGTCCGGCATCGGCCTGACCAAATACGCGCCGCACCCGGAAGCAGCCAAGGCGCTGGTGGAGTGGATGACCACGCCTGAGGCGCAGAAGATCTTTGCCGACGTGAATCAGGAGTTCCCGGCCAACCCGACGGTGGCACCGTCGGCTGAAGTGGCCAGTTGGGGCAAGTTCGTGGCGGACACCTTGCCGGTGGAAGTGGCGGGCAAGCGCCAGGCCGAGGCGATTCGCCTGATGGATCGGGCCGGCTGGAACTGAATGTGTCTGTGGGAGGGAGTAATCCCCCTCCCACACTGTTTTGTGTCTGTCTGTAGATCATCCATTCCCAGGGAATTTGCTCTTGGCCCACCCCGCCCAACGCCGCTGGTACCTGCCGGTCTTCAGCGTCGCCGCCCTGGTGTTGCTGCCGCTGAGCGTGCTGTTGCTGTCCTGGCAAAGCATCGACGCGCAGATCTGGTCCCATCTGTGGGAAACCCAGATGCCGCGCCTGCTGGGCAATACCCTGACCCTGGTGCTCGGCGTCGGCGTCGGCGTGACCTTGCTGGGGGTGAGCCTGGCGTGGCTGACCAGCCTCTGCGAATTTCCCGGGCGGCGCTGGCTCGACTGGGCGCTGATGCTGCCGTTCGCGATCCCGGCGTATGTGCTGGCGTTTGTGTTTGTCGGCCTGCTGGACTTCTCGGGGCCGGTGCAAACCCTGCTGCGTGACGCGTTCGGCAGCGGCGTGCGGCTGCCCCGCGTGCGTTCCACCGGTGGGGTGGTCATTGTGTTGGTGCTGGTGTTCTATCCCTACGTCTACCTGCTGGCGCGCACGGCGTTCCTGGCCCAGGGCAAGGGCTTGATGGAAGCGGCGCGCGTGCTGGGGCAATCGCCCTGGCAAGCCTTCTGGCGCGTGGCCCTGCCCATGGCGCGGCCGGCGATTGGCGCCGGCGTGGCCCTGGCGCTGATGGAGACCCTGGCGGATTTCGGTGCGGTCTCGGTGTTCAACTTCGATACCTTCACCACCGCGATCTACAAGACCTGGTACGGCTTTTTCAGCCTGTCCAGCGCGGCCCAGCTGGCCAGCCTGTTGCTGCTGGTGGTGATGCTGGTGCTCTACGGCGAGCGTCGTGCCCGCGGTGCCAGTCGGCCGAGCAATGAGCGGCCGCGCGGCAAGGCGCTGTATCACCTGCGCGGCTGGAAGGCGGCGGCGGCCAGTGGTTGGTGCGGCCTGGTGTTTGCCTGCGCCTTTGTCATTCCGATGCTGCAACTGCTCGCCTGGTTCTGGCAGCGCGGCCGTTTCGATCTGGACGAGCGCTATACCGGCCTGATCGTCCACACCCTGTACCTGGGCGGTATCGCGGCGCTGGTCACGGTCAGCGTGGCCCTGATACTGGCCTTCGCCAACCGCCTGGCGCCGACCCGGGCAATTCGTTCCGGCATCAGCCTGGCCAGCGTCGGGTATGCCTTGCCGGGCTCGGTACTGGCGGTGTCGATCATGTTGGCGTTCAGCTACCTGGACCGTGAGCTGGTGGTGCCGTTGTCGGGCTGGCTCGGTGGCGCGGGCAAGCCCTTGTTGCTGGGCAGCTTGGCGGCATTGGTGCTGGCGTATCTGGTGCGTTTCCTGGCGGTGGCTTACGGGCCGCTGGAAAACAGCCTGGCGCGTATCCGTCCATCGTTGCCCGAAGCGGCGCGCAGTCTTGGGGTGAGCGGTCCACGACTGTTTTGCAAAGTGTATCTTCCGCTGTTGCTGCCGGGCACCCTGAGCGCAGCGTTGCTGGTGTTCGTCGATGTACTCAAGGAAATGCCGGCGACCCTGCTGATGCGCCCGTTTGGCTGGGACACCCTGGCGGTGCGGATCTTTGAGATGACCAGTGAAGGGGAGTGGGCGCGGGCGTCATTGCCGGCCTTGACCTTGGTGCTGGTGGGCCTGTTGCCGGTGGTCGGGCTGATACGACGTTCCGCTCGGCAAATCGGTTAGGTGCCAGTCCTACGGCTTGAGGCTACAATGCGCGGCATTCGGTACGCTCCGTGTTTCGGACCGGCTCGTCGGATGTGGCTGTAAGCCCTTTGATTCAAGGGGTTAAGCCCATCCTGCAGCCCTGCGTACCTTCGCCAAGCCCGGAAGGAGAAACCCATGGGACAGCGCACGCCTTTGTATGACCTGCATCTCGCCCTCGGCGCGAAAATGGTCGATTTTGGCGGTTGGGATATGCCTCTGCACTATGGCTCGCAAGTTGAAGAACACCATCAGGTGCGACGCGACTGCGGGGTGTTCGATGTATCTCATATGACCGTGATCGATGTCACCGGCCCCCAGGCCAAGGAATGGCTCCAGTACCTGCTGGCCAATGACGTCGACCGTTTGCACGGCTGCGGCCGTGCGTTGTACAGCGCCATGCTCAACGAGCACGGCGGGGTGGTGGACGACATGATCGTCTACCGTACCGAAGCCGGTTATCGGCTGGTGGTCAACGCCGCCACCCGTGACCAGGACATGGCCTGGATGCAGGCGCAGTTGGGCTCTTACCCGGTGCAACTGCACGAGCGCTCCGAACTGGCCATGCTCGCTATCCAGGGCCCCCACGCCCGGCAGAAAATCGCCGAACTGGTGACCCAGTCGCGTGGCACCCTGATCCACCAGCTCAAGCCCTTCGAAGGCCAGGCCGATGGCGACTGGTTTATCGCCCGCACCGGCTACACCGGCGAAGACGGCCTGGAAATTGTCCTGCCGGCCGATCAGGCCCCGGGTTTTTTCAACGACCTGGTGGGCGCGGGGATTTCCCCCATCGGCCTCGGCGCCCGCGACACCCTGCGCCTGGAAGCCGGCATGAACCTGTATGGCCAGGATATCCACCAGGACGTTTCGCCCCTGGCGGCCAACATGGCCTGGAGCATTGCCTGGGAACCGGCCGAGCGCCGTTTCATCGGCCGCGCCGCGCTGGAAGCCGAACTGGCGGCCGGGGTGCAGACCAAATTGGTCGGTTTGGTACTGGAAGAACGTGGGGTTTTACGTGCTCACCAGGTGGTTCGTATCGCCAATGTTGGCGAAGGGGAGATCACCAGTGGTAGTTTCTCTCCTACGCTGAGTAAATCCATTGCTTTGGCGCGTGTACCGACGGCGACTGCCGATCGGGCCGAAGTGGAGATCCGCGGCAAGTGGTATCCGGTTCGAGTGGTCAAACCGACCTTCGTGCGCCATGGTAAAACCTTGATCTAACTATTCCGGCAGGCCAGTGGCCGCTGACATTTCTTCTTGAGGACATAGACTATGAGCGATATCCCTGCCGGCCTGCGTTATGCCGAAAGTCACGAATGGGCCCGTTTGGAAGCTGACGGCACTGTGACCGTCGGCATCTCCGACCATGCCCAGGAAGCCTTGGGTGATGTGGTGTTTGTTGAGTTGGCCGGAATCGGCAAAGCGTTTGCGGCGGGGCAAGAGGCGGGTGTCGTGGAGTCGGTTAAAGCGGCTTCGGACATCTACTCGCCAGTTGCTGGCGAAGTGATTGCTGTTAACGAGGAACTGAGCGGCAGCCCTGAGTTGTTGAACAGCGACCCTTACGGCGCCTGGATCTTCAAGCTCAAGCCCAGCAACCCGGCCGACCTGGAAAAACTGCTCGATGCCGCCGGCTACAAAGCCGCCATCGGCGAGTGATCCCGCTGCAGGAGCCGGTCATCCGGCTCCTGCAACAGCCTTTCAGCGCTTCAGCACGGCCTTCACCGCCGCTACCGAGCGTTCCACATCTGCCTCTGTCATTGCTGTGAACATCGGCAACGACACGATCAAACGCCCAACACGTTCTGCTACAGGGAACATGCCTTCCTTGAACCCGCGTGCCCGATACAGGCTCAACAGGTGGATTGGCGGGTAGTGATAGCCAATGCCGACGCCGTGGGCCTGCATCTGCTCCATGAACGTGGCGCGGGCCGGCAGCCCGTCCTGGCGCTCCGGCAGGACCAGTTGGAACAGGTGCCAGTTGCTGTTTTCGAAATCCGCCGGTGGCAGTTGCGCACCGTATTGCTCTTCAAAATCACTGCCGAAGCACTTGAAGTAGTGCCGCGCCAGGTTCTGGCGATGGGCGGTGATCTCCTGGATATGGGCAAATTGCCCCAGGCCGATGGCGGCGGCGATGTCGGTCATGTTGAACTTGCCGCCCAGCACATCCACGTCCAGGCCGTCGAAGCCGGTGCGGGTCACGCCCTGCAAGCGGTACTTCTCTGCCAGGCGTGCTTCGTCGGCGTTGTTCAGCACCAGGCAGCCGCCCTCGGAAGAGGTGATGTTCTTGTTCGCCTGGAAGCTGAACGACACGAAGTCGCCGGTGGCGCCGATCCGCTCACCGTCCCAGCTCGACCCCAGGGCCTGGGCGGCATCTTCAACGATACGCAGGTTGTACTTGTTGGCCAGTGCGTAAAGCATCGGCATATCCAGCGGCAGGCCGGCCAGGTACACCGGGATGATCGCCTTGGTGCGCGGGGTGATGGCTGCTTCGACCTGGGCCAGGTCGATATTGCGGGTTACCGGGTCGATATCGGCAAACACCGGCGTAGCGCCGACTTCCAGAATCACGTTGGCCGTGGCAACCCAGGAGATCGGCGTGGTGATGACTTCATCGCCCGGCCCGATACCGGCGATGCGCAAGGCAATCTCCATGGTGCAGGTGCCCGAGTTGAAGGTGCGTACCGGTCGCCCGCCAAAGTATTCCGACAGTTGCGCTTCGAACGCCTGCACTTTCGGCCCGCTGGTGATCCAGCCCGAACGCAGTACATCACCGACCGCCGAGATGGTGGCTTCATCAATGGTAGGTTTGGAAAATGGCAGAAAGGGCTGTTGGCTCATGACGACGAAGGCATCCGTTTCAGATAGACGATGAGAGAAGGCATATCAGTACCGGCATGGTTGCACGGCGTGACTGAATATAGCCTGTCTTCTGTGAACGAAACGTCACCCAAACGATGAAAAATGCCGCATCGAGCGCGGCATTTTCTGCTGCGAGTCAGAAGGAAACGCGCGCTTCCAGAAACATATTCTGCTCTTTGAGCTTGCCTTTGAGCTGCTCATCCCGTGCGTTCACGCGGTTGGCGAAGGTGTTGTAGCCGGTTTCCACATCGCCCATGGCGGTGTAACGGTAACCCGCGCCGAGGGTGAGTTGTTCGCTGACCTTGGCCTCCAGCCCCATGCCGACGCTGTAGGCGAAATTGTGCTGGCGGTGGCTGGCAAAGCGCCGGGTCTCGTTGGTCTGGTAGCCCTCGGCGTCGATCCGCGCCACCCCCACGCCGGCCATACCGTAAAACGACAGCCAATCATTGAGCGGGATGTCCTTGTAGCCATTGAGCATCAAGCGCTGGCTGTGGACCTGTTGGCTGTTGACGTTGGCATTGAAGGGCGCCCAGTAGGATTTGAAGGTCGAATGCTTCGGCATGGTGTATTCCCCTTCCAGGCGCCAGCCATCGGCAAACGCATAACCCACGGCGAAAGAGGCGACGATTGACTTGCTGCTGTCGGGCGCCTCCACCCGTTCGGTGACGCGTGGGCTGGTCAGCAGGGCGCTGGAGAGGTTCTGACGGGCGTGGTTGAGCTTCAACGATCCGTACCCGTTTTCTGCATGGGCATGGGGGGTAAAGAACACAGAGAACAGCAGCGCGTAGGCGAGTTTTTGCATGAAAGGGATTCGCTCGATGGAAAAGGAATCCTTAGCTTGTTGCCTGGCTCTTGAGGGCTCGACAGGACTTCTCTGCCCGCGGCTGGAAAAAATAGACTATCTGCGTAGTGCCCGGGGGCGATGACTGTAGGAAATGATCAAAAAAAATGCCGCTGGGAAGCGGCATTCTTTATGGGGCGAGGATTACTCGGTGACAGCGTTTTTCGCGAGGATGGCGTTGGCCAATTCCATGTCCGTGGCCTGGAGGCCAGGGTTATCGGCGCGGACTTTCTGCATGGCGGCTTCCAGGTACGGGCCACGGATGCCGCCGTCGCTGGCAACGAAGCTGCCTGCGTCGTCTTGGGCGGCAACCACCAGCTTGTGGTCCTTGAAGGTCAGGTACGTCGAGCCGGTCGTGGCGCCCGATGAGATGACATTACGCCAGAAGCTGTCGGCCATGGCTGAGCCGACAGGTAGGGAAAGCACAGCGAGGGTGGCGACAGCATATTTGAGACGCATGGCGGGTGACTCCGGGTGGGTTATCTGTACTCTATGATTGTAGTTAGCCCAATCGAGTTCCATCACTGACTAAACAGTTTCAACCTGCAAAACCGTCCCCTCCTGTGCAACCACGCATACATGAGCGCCTACTGGGGTGTCCGGGCCGGTCACGATCCACACGCCATCACCGACTTTTATCTTGCCGCGACCATCCACAATTGCCTGATGCACGACAAACGTATGGCCGATCAATTCTGAACCGCGCTCGTTGAGCCCCGGTTGGTCGCTGGCCTTGGCGCTGCTGCGCTGGCGTTTCCACCAGTACACCGCCGTCAATATCGACAACACGGCGAACAGCAGCAGTTGCCATTCCAGCCCGAGCGGCGGTACCAGGAACTTGATCACGCCCACGGCGGCCGCGGCGATCCCCATCCACAACAGGTAGCCGCCGGCGCCGAACACTTCAAGAATCAGCAGCACTGTGCCCAGTGCCAGCCAATCCCAAAACGAAAGATGCTGCAGGAAATCCCACATGGCGATGGCCTCAGCCTTTCTTGTTGTCGAAAGTCGCTTTGACGATTTCGCCGATACCACCGACAGCGCCGATCACCTGGCTGGCTTCCAGCGGCATGAGGATCACCTTGCTGTTGTTGGCCGAAGCCAGTTTGCCCAGCGCGTCGATGTATTTCTGGGCGACGAAGTAGTTGATGGCCTGCACGTTACCGGTGGCGATCGCTTCGGACACTACCTGGGTGGCGCGGGCCTCTGCCTCGGCTTGACGTTCGCGGGCTTCGGACTCCAGGAACGCGGCTTGGCGTCCGCCTTCGGCTTCGAGGATCTGCGCCTGCTTCTTGCCTTCGGCGGTCAGGATCGCCGATGCCCGCAGGCCCTCGGCTTCGAGGATCTGTGCGCGCTTGATCCGCTCGGCTTTCATCTGGCCCGACATGGCGGCCATCAGGTCGGCGGGTGGGCTGATGTCCTTGATCTCGATCCGGGTGATCTTGATGCCCCACGGCGCCGTGGCCTCGTCGACGGTGCGCAGCAGTTTTTCGTTGATGCCGTCACGTTGGCTGAGCATCGCATCCAGTTCCATGGAACCGAGTACGGTACGGATATTGGTCTGCAACAGGTTGCGGATGGCGTGTTCGAGGTTGTTCACCTCATAGGCGGCCTGGGCGGTGTTGACCACCTGGAAGAAGCACACGGCGTCGATCTGCACGGTGGCGTTGTCGGCGGTGATCACTTCCTGGGGCGGGATATCCAGCACGCTTTCCATCACGTTGATCTTGCGACCGATGCGGTCCATGACTGGGATGATGATGTTGAGGCCGGGCTTGAGCGTATTGGTGTAGCGGCCGAAGCGCTCGACCGTCCACTGATAGCCCTGGGGCACCACTTTGAAGCCCATGAACAGGATGGCGATGGCCAATCCCACGAAAAGAAGCAGTACGGTTCCGATCTGCATAGCGATTCCCTATCTGAAGATGTCAGTGAAACGACGTTCGGCCGATTGTAACGGGGTTGTCTGCGATAAGAAGGGTTTCACCGCCCGACAGCCAACGGATTTGTTTCTGAATCCCCAGGCGTGGTGCGCAGGATTTCCGCCAGGCTGGTCAACCCGGCTTCGACCTTGTGCATGCCGGCCATTCGCAGGCTGCACATCCCTTGCTGGAGCGCCGCCCGGCGCAAGGCCTGCACGTCGGTGCCGGGGGTGATCAGCGACTTGAGCGCGTCGTCCAGCACCATGATTTCGTAGACCCCGGCGCGCCCGCGATAACCGCTGTCACGGCACTCCGCGCACCCGATGGCTTCAGTGTTGTTGCTGCTGGTTGTGCGTTTGCAGCGTGGGCACAAGAGCCGCACCAAGCGTTGCGCCATCACTCCCAGTAGTGTGGCCTTGATCAAATAATAAGCAATGCCCAGTTCCTGCAATCGGCTGATCGCACTCGGCGCATCGTTGGTGTGCAGGGTCGACAGCACCAGATGCCCGGTCAGCGCGGCCTGGATCGCCATCTCGGCGGTTTCCTGGTCGCGGATCTCGCCGATCATGATGATGTCCGGGTCCTGGCGCAGCAGTGCGCGGATGCCGCTGGCGAAGCTCAGGTCGATATTGTGCTGCACCTGCATCTGGTTGAATGCCGGCTCGACCATCTCGATCGGGTCTTCCACCGTACACAGGTTGACCTCGCGGCTCGCCAGGCGCTTGAGGGTGGTGTAGAGGGTGCTGGTCTTGCCGGAGCCGGTAGGGCCGGTGACCAGGATGATGCCGTGGCTCTGGCGGGTCAGGCTGTGCCAGCGTTGCTGGTCCTGGGCCGACAGGCCAAGCTGGTCGAAGTCCTTGAGCAGGACCTGGGGGTCGAAAATCCGCATCACCAGTTTCTCGCCGAACGCCGTGGGCAAGGTTGAAAGGCGCAATTCCACTTCCGCGCCCGCCGGGCTTTTAGTCTTGACCCGCCCGTCCTGCGGTTTGCGTTTTTCTGCCACGTTCATCCGGCCCAGGCTTTTCAGGCGACTGACCACCGCCATCGTGACCTGGGGCGGAAACTGGTAGACGTCATGCAGCAGCCCGTCGATGCGAAAACGCACGCGGCCCTGCTCGCGACACGGCTCGATATGGATATCGCTGGCCCGCTGGCCGAACGCGTACTGCAACAGCCAGTCGACGATATTGACGATATGCGCGTCGTTGGCGTCCGGCGCCTGGTCGCCGGCGCCGAGGTTGAGCAGCTCGAAATGTGCCGGCGCGGGCGCTGTTTGATCGGCGCCGCTGACGGACTTCGCCAGGCGATAAAACTCGCCGATGCAGCGCTGGATGGCCTGTGGGTTGGCGACCACGCGTTTGATCGAACGCTTGAGCACCTGCGCCAGCCCGGCTTCCCAGGCAGTGACGTAAGGCTCGGCACTGGCGACCGTGACGCTCTGCGCATCCACGGCCACCGCAAGAATGCCGTGGCGCTGGGCGAAGGCGTGGGACATCAGCGGCACCACCGTCGCCACATCGATCTTCAGCGGGTCGATACGCAGGTAAGGCTGCCCGCTGTGCCGCGCCAGCCATTGCGTCAGGATTTCCAGGCAAGGCCCCTGGGCCGCGATGCATTCCAGGGGATGCTGAGTGTGGCTGGCCGGCAGCGTCGACAAGCGCCGGGCCACATCGAGGGTGATCACGCCCTGCTCGACCAGGGCCGGTAACAACGGGGGCAATTCCAATCGCTGATCAACAGGCATTGAGGTTTTCCTGGGGCGCCGGGTGTATACCCAGGCTAGTCAGCCCCTGACCCGCTGCCTTGCGCGTGTATTGCAGGCTTTTACTGGGCGCCGGCCGCCAGCGCCTGAGGCCGCACGGAATCAGCCGACCACATCTCCAGCGAGCACACGCTGATCAGGTTTCGAATCTTTTCACCGATCACCTGGGCACGGTGCCAGCTCACGCCATCCATCACGATATCCACGGTCAGCACATCGTCCTGGCGATTCACACTGACCTGGCGCGGCGTCAGGAACTGCAGCGCGAAATAGTTGAGCACCCGGCACAGCACATCGGGTTCGGCCTCGGCGACGATCTGGTAATGGGCCTGGCAATGGGCACTGTCGACGGCCCACGCATCGACGCGGGTGACAGGGCAGGTGGTTTCGACGGCGTGCATGCGGACTCTCCAGATTCGATTGGAGAAATTCTTACATTCGCGAAAGGAGATTTCTTATCTAAGATGAGCATGATTCGTCGATAAATGCACAAATCAATTCAAGACAACCCGTATTAAAGGTATTTCTATGCGCAGTGAGCTGGACGTCTACGATCGCCGTATCCTGGCCCTGCTGCAGGAGGACGCCTCGCTCTCCAGCGCGCAGATCGCCGAGCAGGTCGGCCTGTCTCAATCGCCATGCTGGCGGCGTATCCAACGGCTGAAGGACGAGGGCGTGATCCGCAGCCAGGTCACGTTGCTGGACCGCAAGAAGATCGGCCTCAATACGCAGATTTTTGCCGAGGTCAAACTCAATGCCCACGGGCGTTCCAACTTCACCGAGTTCACCGAGGCGATCCGCGGTTTTCCGGAAGTGTTGGAGTGTTATGTGTTGATGGGGGCGGTGGATTTTCTGCTGCGCATTGTCACGTCGGACATCGAGGCTTACGAGCGGTTTTTCTTCGAGAAGTTGTCGATGGTGCCGGGGATTCAGGAGGTCAATTCGATCGTGGCGTTGTCGGAGATCAAGTCCACCACTAGCCTGCCAGTATTGGGCTGACAGGGCTGGCCTCATCGGGGGCAAGCCCCCTCCCACATTGAAATGCATTCCAAATGTGGGAGGGGTTGCTTTCGAAAGCGGGGGTTACAGACGCAGCAGGGTCTTCCAGGCACGGTTCTGATACACCGCGATCGCCTGATGCATGCGCGCATCCAGCGATTCATCGGTGATCGGCTGGTTGGCCAGTTGCGCCAGCTTGTTCAGCTCACCGTACAGGCGGTCGAGTTCCGCGATGTCCACCACCTGGCGTGCGTGGTGCAGCCAGGCCTGGATGCGCTCGATGCGCGGCAGTTGCTCGGCGAGGTCTTCCGGTTGCTGCTGATAGCGCGGCAGTTGCAGGGCGACGGCGTCTTCGGCCAGCAGGCGTGGCAACCAGTTGGTGATTTGCGCGGCGCCCTGACGGTTACCGCGCACGTTGCGGTCGGCGGTCCAGGTGCGGTTCAGCAGCCAGCGGGAGGTGTTCAGCGAGAACAGGCCCCAGCGCACGTCGGTCAATTCTTCGGCGAATTGCTCCGGCGCGGCTTTGCGAATGTCTTCATCGTCGTCACCGGCCTGGACCAGCGGGCGCCAGTCTTCCAGCAGGGCATCGAGTGCGCTGCGCAGTTCGCTGGTGGATTGACGCGGCGCGGCCTGGCCGAGGCTGCCGAGCAGGGCGCGCAGTTCGCCGAGGTTGTCGACCCAGTCCTGCAACAGGCGCCAGTGGCCATTGAAACGGTATTGCTCGGCCAGGCGCTGGCTGCTGCCCAGCAGGTGCCACATGATCGCGGCGAAGGCGTCGTCCAGTGGCATTTCGGCGTGCAGTTGCGGCGCCGGCAGGCTCAGGGAGTAGCTGCTGGCGTCATACAGGCGATAGCCGCGTTCGGCCTTGCTGATGTCGCATGGCATCAGTGCCAGGGTGGCGGCCAGTTCGGCGGCCAGTTCCAGCAGGGCGGCCGGTTCGCCTTCGCGCAGTTCCAGTTCCAGTTCGCAGATTTCTTCTTTCTGCTTGCCGGCCACTACATGGCCCAGGTCCAGTGCGGCTTCGATCACCACTTTGGCTTTGCCCCGGCCCCAGGCGATTTCGGCGCGTTCGCGCACGAAGTCGGTGGTGAAGATCGGCTTGAGGGTCTTTTTGTCCAGCTCGGCGAGTTCCTCGGGCCAGCATTCGCCGTCGAGTTTCTTCACGTCGAGCTTGGCTTTGGGCAATTCCCAGTTGTATTCGTTACGTTCCGACAAGCCGGCGACGCTTTGGCCACGGGTCTTGAGGGTCTGGATAATGTCGTCACCGTCCTTGCGCAAACGCAGGGCGACTTTGGCCTTGGCCAGGTCGCGCTCGGGGGTGTCGAAGTACTGGTTCATCAACTCACGGCGTTCCCAGCCACTTTTGTTGCGTTTTTTCAGTAGCGGGTGCTCACGCAACGCGGCGAGTGTTTCGCGGCTGACGCGGAGCTTGATTTCGGTTTCTTTCTGCATGGCCGGAAAATCCAGGATCGGGAGCGCAGCCGGGAAAAAGAGTGGCTGCCAAGGTCGTGCAGTGTACAGGACTGAGCCCGGCAACGCGCCGCAACGGTTTATTGTGTCGTGCAGATGCCTCTATAGTGAGGTTCATCCGGGAAGTAGGGAGACCGCGCATGCCGTTACCGTCCATGAAAGAGCAATTCGCCGCCTTGATTGCCACACCGTCGGTCAGTTGCACCCAAGCGTCTCTCGACCAGAGCAACCGCCCGGTGATCGACCTGCTCGCCGGCTGGCTGGGCGATCTGGGCTTCGCCATCGACATCCAGCCCGTCAGCCCCGGCAAGTTCAACCTGCTCGCCAGTTTCGGCACGGGCCCCGGCGGCCTGGTGTTGGCCGGCCATAGCGATACCGTGCCGTATGACGCCGCGCTGTGGAAGACCGACCCGCTCAAGCTGACGGAAGTCGACGGTCGCTGGGTAGGATTGGGCAGCTGCGACATGAAGGGTTTTTTCGCGCTGGCCATCGAAGCGGTGTTGCCGCTGCTCGACCAACCGTTCAAGCAGCCGTTGCTGATCCTTGCCACCTGCGATGAAGAAAGCTCGATGTCCGGCGCCCGTGCATTGGCGGCGGCCGGGCGTCCGTTGGGGCGTGCGGCGGTGATCGGCGAGCCGACCGGCCTCAAGCCGATCCGCCTGCACAAAGGTGTGATGATGGAGCGCATCGACATCCTCGGCCGCAGCGGTCATTCGTCGGACCCGCGCCTGGGCCACAGCGCGCTGGAAGCCATGCACGACGCCATCGGTGAACTGCGCGGCCTGCGCCTGGCCTGGCAGCGCGAGTACCGCAACCCGCAGTTCAGCGTGCCGCAACCGACCCTGAATTTCGGTTGCATCCACGGCGGCGATAACCCCAACCGCATCTGCGGCCAGTGTTCCCTGGAGTTCGACCTGCGGCCCTTGCCCGGCATGGACCCGCAGGTGCTGCGCGCGGCGATCCGGCAGAAACTCGAACCAGTGGCCGAGCGCCATAAGGTGAAGATCGACTATGCGCCGCTGTTCGCCGAAGTGCCGCCGTTCGAGCAGGCCGAAGACGCAGAGCTGGTGCGGGTCGCCGAACGATTGACCGGTCATCGCGCCGAAGCAGTAGCGTTCGGCACCGAAGCGCCTTATCTTCAGCGCCTTGGTTGTGAAACCCTGGTGCTTGGCCCTGGCGATATTGCCTGCGCCCACCAGCCGGGCGAGTACCTCGAAATGTCACGCTTGACGCCTACAGTGCGTCTATTGCGGGAACTGATCGAACATTACTGCCTGACACCTGCATAAATTAATCCCTGCCCATGCGTACATAAGGAGAGCGAGCGTGTTGCCAAGCCTGTTCCGACGATAACCATCAGCCTGCTGTGCGTTTTCACGACTCATCCTTTTTCGGCTGCTTTTTATTACAGGCCCAGGTTCCATGCCCGACTACGTCAATTGGCTTCGTCACGCTTCGCCCTACATCAACGCCCACCGCGACTGCACCTTTGTGGTCATGCTGCCCGGCGACGGTGTGGATCATCCGAACTTCGGCAATATCGTCCACGACCTGGTGCTGCTCCACAGCCTGGGAGTGCGACTGGTGCTGGTCCACGGTTCGCGCCCACAGATTGAAGCGCGCCTCGAAGCGCGCGGGCTCAACCCGGTTTACCACAACGGCCTGCGCATCACCGATGCCGCCACGCTGGAGTGTGTGATCGATGCGGTTGGCCATCTGCGCATCGCCATTGAAGCGCGCCTGTCGATGGACATGGCCTCGTCGCCGATGCAGGGCTCGCGCTTGCGCGTGGCCAGCGGCAACCTGGTGACGGCGCGCCCGATCGGCGTGCTCGAAGGCGTGGACTTCCACCACACCGGCGAAGTGCGTCGGGTCGACCGCAAAGGCATCAATCGCCTGCTGGACGAGCGCTCCATCGTGCTGCTGTCGCCCCTGGGGTATTCGCCCACCGGCGAGATCTTCAACCTGGCCTGCGAAGACGTCGCCACCCGCGCCGCCATCGACCTGGCCGCCGATAAGTTGCTGCTGTTCGGTGCCGATCCTGGCCTGATCGATGAAAATGGCCGCCTGGTGCGTGAACTGCGCCCGCAACAAGTGCCGGCGCATCTGCAACGCCTGGGCAGCAACTACCAGGCTGAATTGCTCGATGCGGCTGCCGAAGCTTGCCGGGGCGGGGTAGGCCGCAGCCATATCGTCAGCTATGTCGAAGACGGTGCGTTGCTCACCGAACTGTTCACCCGTGATGGCGGCGGTACGCTGGTGGCCCAGGAACAATTCGAGCTGGTGCGCGAGGCGGCGATCGAAGACGTCGGCGGCTTGCTCGACCTGATCAGCCCGCTGGAAGAGCAGGGCATCCTGGTACGCCGTTCGCGGGAAGTGCTGGAGCGCGAGATCGAGCAGTTCAGCGTGGTCGAACGCGAAGGCATGATCATCGCCTGCGCGGCGCTGTATCAGATCGCCGATTCGGACGCGGGGGAGCTGGCGTGCCTGGCAGTCAACCCGGAGTATCGCCACGGCAGGCGCGGCGATGAACTGCTCGAGCGCATCGAGGCGCGCGCCCGGGCGCAGGGGTTGAAGACCCTGTTCGTGCTCACCACGCGCACGGCGCACTGGTTCCGCGAGCGCGGCTTTGTGCCCAGCAGCGTGGATCGCCTGCCTTCGGCGCGGGCATCGCTGTACAACTATCAGCGTAACTCGAAGATTTTCGAGAAGGCCCTGTAATACCCCGCCCTCCCAGCCTCTGAGCTGGTTTGCCTGCGATGCAGGCCTCGGTCGTTGCGTTAACCCGAGGTGATGCGTTCGCCGCCAAACCAGCTCGTCACTTCGAAGATCGGTACGTCCCACGGGCGAAGGGCGTAGCGATGACGTGGCCGATCAAACCCCGGGGTGCGTCATCGTGCCACCCGTGCCCCCTACTAAAGTTTAAGGATTCTTGATTTTGAGCCGATACGATCAAGGCGTAGAGGGATAAATTGCGCGAAGCTTTCGCTGCCAGACGGCTCGATCAGCGGCTCTCAGGCCGGCATGAAATATTAGCGATACAAAAACTGTAACAAATTGACGGGAAGATGGGCGTTTGGCCATGATGGCGTCGCCTTTTTGATCCTGGGTGACGTATGTGACGGTGCGTTCAGCTAAAAAGATCTAAAAAGCGATCAAGAAATGCCTTTTAGGAATTAGCTTGTGCAAAGGTTCGTCTATGCTGACGCGTCTTGCTTTATGCAGAGACTTATTCCAAAAGCATATGAAAAAGAATGAAATAATTCTTTTTGGGTGTATGAAAAATTCATTACCCTGCAAGGACCAAACAAACTGCGATTAGACGAAGGTAGTAGACACACAAGGTTACGATTGACTTGGCGGTCACTATCTGGCGCTAATCGCGCATCTGTGGATCTCCGGCGTTAGACCTGAGACCAAAGAAATACAAAAATTAGAAATGAGAGGAGCGGTACATGAAGAAGTCCACCTTGGCATTGGCTGTAGCACTCGGGGCAATCGCCCAGCATGCAGGCGCCGCCGGTTTTATCGAAGACAGTAAGGCCACACTGGGCCTGCGTAACTTCTACATCAACACTGACAACCGTGATGGCCAGCCATCGTCTACCTCGAACACCCGTAGCAAGAACGCCGAATGGGGCCAAGGCTTCGATCTGCGTTTCATCTCGGGTTTCACCCAAGGTACCGTTCAGTTCGGCGTTGACGCCATTGGCCTGTACGGCCTGCGTCTGGACTCCAGCCGCGCAGACCACGGCAACTACACCGGCACTGCGTCCGGCGGCACCGTCTTCCCAAGCGACGGCAACAAGGCTGTCGACGACTACGCTAGCCTGGGTCTGACCGGTAAGATCAAGATTTCCCAGACCGTGGCAAAATTGGGCACCCTGCAGCCAAACAACCCGGTGATCAAGACCAACGACGGTCGCCTGTTGCCTCAGACCTTCCAGGGCGGCGAGATCGTTTCTAACGAAATCAAAGACTTGACTCTGACCGCTGGTCAAATCGAGTCGGCCAAGGGCCGTAACTCCAGCAACAACGAAAACCTGTCGATTGCTGGCGCGAACAAAAGCTCCAACTATGACACCGGCAAATTCAGCAACAAGTTCTACTACGCCGGTGCCGACTACAAGATCACCAAGGATCTGACCGCTTCGTACTACTTCGGCGAGCTGAAAGATTTCTACTCCCAGAACTTCCTGGGCCTGGTACACAACTGGGCAATCGGCCCGGGCGTGCTGAAAAGTGACCTGCGCTACTACCGCAGCCGCGACAACGGTGAGAACGCTAACAACTCTGCGTACTACACCAGCGGTTACTACAACGATGGCGCCAAGCCGGTTACCAGCGGTAAGGTCGACAACGACCTGTACAGCTACCTGGCACTGTACTCGGTCAGCGGCCACACCTTCGGTGGCGGTTATCAGTACACCAAGGGTGACAGTGACTTCCCTTGGCTGAACCAAGGTGACGGTTCGTCGGCCAGCATCACTACCGACATGCAAATCCAGAAGTTCGCCCGTGCCGGCGAGCGTACCTGGCAAGCGCGTTACGCTTATGACTTCGCCCAAGTGGGTGTGCCTGGCCTGACCGCGGGTGTGGTTTACCTGAAAGGCACCAACATTCAGACCACCACTGGTGACAAGTCTGAATGGGAACGTGACATCAGCCTGGCTTACGTTATTCCACAAGGCCCACTGAAAAACCTCGGTGTTGCCTGGAAAAACGCTATGTGGCGCACCGACGTTGCGACTCGCGACCAGGACGAAAACCGCCTGATCGTCAGCTACTCGATCCCACTGTTGTAAGCCTGTAAAACCTTGCCCGGCGCAATGCCGGGCAAGGTGTCTTGCTTTTCAAGTCGGGCTCAACCCCCGCAAGCCCTTCCTGAACCCCTCTTTTTACAGCGTCTCAAGGCCTTCTCGAACCTTGGACGGAATGTTGACTCTCGCCTGTTTCAAGGTCCAGTGAACACATTTTTAATATTCCTATATCGTCTAAATAAATCGATATTTATTCTTTTTAAATAATCCGTAATCCATGCACAGTGGGCTCCATAAGCACTCATCAGGAGCCACACCATGAGCCTAAGACTGGGCGACATCGCCCCCGACTTCGAACAGGATTCCAGCGCCGGCAAGATTCGTTTCCACGAGTGGCTGGGCGACAGCTGGGGTGTGCTGTTTTCCCACCCGGCGGACTTCACGCCGGTATGCACCACCGAGCTGGGCTTCACCGCCAAGCTCAAGGACGAATTCGCCAAGCGTGGCGTCAAGGCCATCGCCCTGTCGGTAGACCCGGTGGACTCGCACCTCAAGTGGATCGAAGACATCAACGAAACCCAGAACACGCTCGTCAACTTCCCGATCCTGGCCGATGCCAACCGCAAGGTCTCGGACCTCTACGACCTGATCCACCCGAACGCCAGTGACACCCTCACCGTGCGTTCCTTGTTCGTGATCGACCCGCACAAGAAGATCCGCCTGACGATCACCTACCCAGCCAGCACCGGGCGCAACTTCCACGAAATCCTGCGGGTCATCGACTCGTTGCAACTGACCGACAACTACAAAGTCGCCACGCCCGCCAACTGGCAGGACGGCGATGAAGTGGTGATCGTGCCGTCGCTCAAGGACGAGGAAGAAATCAAGAAACGCTTTCCCAAAGGGTACCGGGCGGTGAAGCCGTATCTGCGGCTGACACCGCAACCCAATCGCTGAATTACCTGTAGGAGCGAGCTTGCTCGCGAAGCATGCGCGGTTACTGCGGACATCCAGAAAGCCTGCGTCATCGTTGACGGTTTTCGCGAGCAGGCTCGCTCCTACAGATAGACGCTGTGTACTCACATGGCAGGGGTTTTGAGGCCGTTTCGACGGCCTTTTTTTTCGCCTGGCGATTGATGGATGGTTTATTCTTTTAAGGAATAAACAAATGAAAAAATAAGATTTATGGATATATAAATCTGCTGATATGGTCTGTTCCATCTTGGCGCCATCGCCACACAGCGAACCGCCGACACTTGCTAAAGGAATTTCCTACATGCTGGTCGTAACACTTGGAGGCAGTCCCAGTCAGCGTTCCCGCTCCGGGGTCTTGCTGGATAAAACCCGTCAGTGGCTGCAACAGCAGGGCGTGGAAGTGGTGAGTTATCAGATACGGGACTTCCCGGCCGAAGACTTGCTGCATGCGCGCTTCGACAGCCCCAAAGTCATCGACTTGTTGCAACAAGTGGCCAATGCCGACGGCCTGGTGATCGCCACGCCGGTGTACAAGGCCTCGTTCTCGGGCGCGCTGAAAACCGTGCTCGACCTGCTGCCCGAACGCGCCCTGGCCCACAAGGTGGTATTGCCCATCGCCACCGGCGGCAGCATCGCCCACATGCTGGCGGTGGACTACGCATTGAAGCCGGTGCTGTCGGCGCTCAAAGCCCAGGAATTGCTCCACGGGATCTTTGCCGAAGACAGCCAGATCGCTTACGGCGAGGGCAGTGCCCAGGCGCAACTGGTGCCGGTCCTCGAACAACGCTTGAGCGAGGCTCTGGAAACTTTCTACGCCGCCATGGCCCGTCGCCCGAAACCGCTGGACCCGCATGTGTTGAATGAACGTTTGTTGAGTGCTCGCTGGAGCATTTAAGCCTTACCGATTCACGAAGTACTCACCTTACTCAGCCGCCAACGGCCAAGCAGGTGCAGCCACCCCCCCAATCGCATTTTTGGAGAGAGCGCCATGCTCACTGTCATCTTGCGTCGTGGTCTGGTCGCACTGTTTGCTGCGGCTGTGTCCTTCGGCGCCATTGTTCAAGCCCACGCTGCCGAAACCCTGCGGATCGGCTATCAGAAATACGGCACCCTGGTGCTGCTCAAGGCCAAGGGCACCCTGGAAAAGCGCCTGGCCGCCGACGGTGTGCAGGTGCAGTGGACCGAGTTCCCGGGCGGCCCGCAATTGCTCGAAGGCCTGAATGTCGGCTCGATCGACTTCGGCGTCACTGGCGAAACCCCTCCGGTATTCGCCCAGGCCGCCGGTGCCGATCTGCTCTACGTGGCCTACGAACCGCCGGCGCCGACCAGTGAAGCGATCCTGCTGCCGAAAGACTCGCCGATCAAATCGGTGGCCGAGCTCAAGGGCAAGAAAGTCGTGCTCAACAAGGGCTCCAACGTTCACTACCTGCTGGTGCGGGCCCTGGAAGATGCCGGCCTGAAATACACCGATGTGCAGACCGTGTTCCTGCCGCCCGCCGATGCGCGTGCCGCGTTCGAGCGTGGCAGCGTAGACGCCTGGGTCATCTGGGACCCGTACCAGGCCGCCGCCGAGAAACAACTGCAAGCCCGCACCTTGCGTGACGGCAGCGGGATTGCCGACAACCACCAGTTCTACCTGGCCACCAGGCCCTACGCCGAAAAACACCCCGAAGTGATCAAGGCGCTGGTGGAAGAAGTGCGCGCGGTGGGCGAGTGGTCCAAGGCCAACCCGCAGCAAGTCACCGAACAGGTCGCGCCGCTGCTCGGCCTGCCGGCTGACATCACCCTGACCTCGGTGAAACGCCAGGGCTATGGCGCGCTGTTCCTGACCCCGGCGGTGGTCGCCGCGCAGCAGAAGATTGCCGACAGCTTCTACCAACTCAAATTGATCCCCAAACCCTTGAGCATCAAGGACGTGATCTGGACGCCACCTGCCGCCGTGGCCAACGCGCCGTAATCCGACTTCTTCAGGAGACAACTCCATGAGCCTCACTATTTTCTGGTTCCTGCCTACCCACGGCGACGGTCATTACCTTGGCACCGCCGAAGGCGCTCGCGCCGTCGACCACGGTTATCTGCAGCAAGTGGCCCAGGCGGCCGACCGCCTTGGCTTCGGCGGGGTGCTGATCCCCACCGGGCGTTCCTGCGAAGACTCGTGGCTGGTGGCCGCTTCGCTGATCCCGGTGACCCAGCGTCTGAAGTTCCTGGTCGCGCTGCGCCCCGGGATCATTTCGCCGACGGTGGCCGCACGTCAGGCCGCGACCCTCGATCGCCTGTCCGGCGGCCGTGCGCTGTTCAACCTGGTGACCGGCGGTGACCCGGAAGAATTGGCCGGCGACGGTCTGTTCCTCAGCCACGAAGAACGCTACCAGGCCTCGGTGGAGTTCACCCGCATCTGGCGTCGTGTGCTGGAAGGCGAAACCGTGGATTACGACGGCGAACACATCAGCGTCAAAGGCGCCAAACTGCTTTACCCGCCGATCCAGCAACCGCGTCCGCCGCTGTACTTCGGCGGCTCTTCCGAAGCCGCGCAGGACCTGGCGGCCGAACAGGTGGACATGGTGCTGACCTGGGGCGAGCCACCGGCCGCGGTTGCGGAAAAAATCGAACAGGTGCGGGCCAAGGCCGCGAAACTCGGGCGCACGGTGCGCTTCGGTATTCGTCTGCATGTGATCGTGCGCGAAACCAACGATGAAGCCTGGAAAGCCGCCGACAAACTGATCTCGCACCTGGACGACGACACCATCGCCCGCGCCCAGGCCTCGCTGGCGCGCTTTGATTCGGTCGGCCAGCAGCGCATGGCGGCCTTGCATGGCGGCAGCCGCGACAACCTCGAAGTCAGCCCCAACCTGTGGGCCGGCGTCGGCCTGGTGCGCGGCGGGGCCGGCACCGCGCTGGTGGGCGATGGCCCGACGGTTGCGGCGCGGGTCAAGGAATACGCGGCGCTGGGCATCGACACCTTTATCTTCTCCGGTTATCCACACCTGGAAGAATCGTATCGCGTCGCCGAGTTGCTGTTCCCGCACCTGGATATCGAACGCCCCGAGTTGCCGAAAAGTGCCGGCTACGTGAGCCCGTTCGGCGAGATGGTCGCCAACGACATCCTTCCCAAAGCGGCGTCACAGAGCTGAGGTGGCGCCATGAATGTGGAAAAACTGAGCCATCGCGTGGCGCCTTGGGTGCTGCCGGTGTTGCTGTTGGCGGTGTGGCAGTTGTCGGTGTCGGCGGGGTGGTTGTCGACGCGGATTCTGCCGGCGCCGAGCGCGGTGATCGAGGCCGGGGTCAACCTGGTACGCAGCGGTGAAATCTGGACGCACCTGGCCATCAGCGGCTGGCGCGCGGGCCTGGGTTTTGTGATCGGTGGCAGCATCGGTCTGGCCCTGGGCTTTATCACCGGCCTGTCGACGTGGGGCGAGCGCCTGCTGGACAGCTCGGTGCAGATGATCCGCAACGTGCCGCACCTGGCGTTGATCCCGCTGGTGATCCTGTGGTTCGGCATTGACGAGACCGCGAAGATTTTCCTGGTCGCCCTCGGCACGCTGTTCCCGATCTACCTCAACACCTACCACGGCATCCGCAACGTCGACCCGGCGCTGGTGGAAATGGCCCGCAGCTACGGCTTGTCCGGCTTCAGCCTGTTCCGCCAGGTGATCCTGCCGGGCGCGCTGCCGTCGATCCTGGTGGGCGTGCGTTTTGCCCTGGGCTTTATGTGGCTGACGCTGATCGTGGCGGAAACCATTTCGGCCAGTTCCGGTATCGGTTACCTGGCGATGAACGCCCGTGAATTCCTGCAAACCGACGTGGTGGTGCTGGCCATCGTCATGTACGCGATTCTCGGCAAGCTGGCCGACCTCGCAGCGCGCGGCCTGGAGCGTGTGTGGCTGCGCTGGCATCCGGCTTATCAAGTGAATAAAGGAGGTGCGGCATGACCGCTCAACAACCTCCGCGCCTGCTGAAGGGGATTCCCCTGGCGGTGCGCAAATTGCGCAAGGCCTTTGGCGCGCGGGAAGTGCTCAAGGGCATCGACCTGCATATTCCGGCGGGCCAGTTCGTTGCCGTGGTCGGCCGCAGTGGCTGCGGTAAAAGTACCTTGCTGCGCCTGCTCGCCGGCCTCGACAAGGCCAGCAGCGGTGAGCTGCTGGCCGGCTCCGCGCCGCTTGGCGCGGCGATCGAAGACACGCGGTTGATGTTCCAGGAAGCGCGTCTGCTGCCGTGGAAAAAGATCATCGACAACGTCGGCCTCGGCCTCAAGGGCAACTGGCGTCCCAAGGCACTGGAAGCGCTCGAAGCGGTCGGCCTGGCCGAGCGTGCGAATGAGTGGCCGGCGGCCTTATCCGGTGGCCAGAAGCAACGTGTGGCCCTGGCGCGTGCGTTGATTCATCAGCCGCGTCTGTTGTTGCTCGATGAGCCGTTGGGCGCGCTGGATGCGTTGACCCGCATCGAGATGCAGCAACTGATCGAAAGCCTCTGGCAGAAGCATGGTTTCACCGTGTTGCTGGTAACCCACGACGTCAGCGAAGCCGTGGCCATTGCCGACCGGGTGATCCTGATCGAAGACGGCGAAATCGGCCTCGACCTGATTGTCGACCTGCCGCGTCCACGCGCCCGAGGCTCGCATCGCCTGGCCGCGCTCGAAGCGCAGGTGCTCAACCGTGTGCTGTCGCTGCCCGGCACCCCGCCGGAACCCGAACCCGTTTCACCGTTGCCCACGCAATTGCGGTGGGCGCAATAACTCACTTGTCCCATGAAGGAAAAACGACATGACTATCAAAGCCATCAACGTGCGTAACCAGTTCAAAGGCACCGTCAAGGAAATCGTCGAAGGCGATGTGCTCTCGGAAATCGACGTGCAGACCGCGTCCGGGATCGTGACGTCGGTGATCACCACCCGTTCGGTCAAGGAGTTGGAGCTGGTGATCGGCAGCGAGGTGATTGCCTTCGTCAAATCCACCGAGGTGTCGATCGCCAAGTTGTGATCACTTGAGGGCGCTATCGGGAGCAAGCTCCCTCCCACATTCGAACCGGTTTCTTCAGGAAAGCTCGATCACATGTGGGAGCAAGCTCCCTCCCACATTCGAACCGGTTTCTTCAGGAAAGCTCGATCACATGTGGGAGCAAGCTCCCTCCCACATTCGAACCGGTTTCTTCAGGAAAACTCGGTCACATGTGGGAGGGAGCTTGCTCCCGATGAGGCCCTGCCAGACAACACATCCATCAGACAGTGACGCCCCGCTTGGGCAAATACGCCGGCAGATAAAGCCCCACATACGCATCGAACACGCGCATGCCTTCCTCGGCCATGCGCGGCGTGATCAGCCCATGCTGATGCACCGAACGCGCATACACGCGATCACTCAATTCCAGCGCCAGCGCGAACACGTCCACATCGGTGGGCAGGGTCGGCACTTCGAAATGCCGGTTGAACACGGCCAGCATCAAGTCACCCAACTCCAGATCGTGCTGGCGGTCGGCCTGATTCACTTCGGTCAGCCCGTGCTGGGTCAGGATCAGCTGGCGGGCGGCGGCGTCGTTGCTGTAGATGGTGAGCATGCGCTGTTCGACGATGTAAGACAGGTCGCGCCAATACTTGAGTGAATCATGCGCGATGGGCGCCTGGATTGCGGCGCGGAATGCCGCATGGACGTCAGCGGTCAACGCTTCCAGCAGCGCCGGCACGCTGGCGAAAAAGTGGTACACCGACGACGGCGGAATCTGTGCGCGCTCGGCCACGCTGTAGATCGACAAACCGGCCACGCCTTCGGACGCCAGCAACGTGCGGGCGGCGTCGAGGATCGCGTCGATCCGGGCCTGGCTGCGGGCGCGGGGTTTGCGAGGGGCGGCGGGGCGGGTGGTCATGGAAGTCTCCTACAAGGCAGCGGGCATTGTATGAGCAGGAGCCGGTGTTGTCTGCCAGGCCGCCATCGGGAGCAAGCTCCCTCTCACACTCGAACCGGTTTCTTCAGGAAAACTCGTTCAAATGTGGGAGGGAGCTTGCTCCCGATGGCGGCCAACTCGGTCTACCAAAAGCAACCCATAAAAAAACGCCACAGACCAAAGGCCTGCGACGTTTTTTCAGTGCAACCAGCGCTTACACGGTATGCAGGTACCAGTTGTACTCAAGGTCGGAGATGGAGTGTTCGAACTCTTCCAGCTCACTTTCCTTACAGGCGACGAAGATATCGATGTATTTAGGATCGATGTACTTGGCCATCACCTCGCTGTCGTCCAACTCGCGCAGGGCATCGCGCAGGTTGTTCGGCAGGCTTTGTTCGTTCTGCTCGTAGCTGTTGCCTTCCACTGGCGCGCCCGGTTCGATCTTGTTGGTCAGGCCGTGGTGTACGCCCGCCAGGACCGAAGCCATCAACAGGTAGGGGTTGGCATCGGCACCGGCCACGCGGTGTTCGATACGCACGGAGTCGGCCGCGCCGGTCGGCACGCGGATCGCCACGGTGCGGTTGTCCAGGCCCCAGCACGGCGAGTTCGGCACGTAGAACTGTGCGCCGAAACGACGGTAGGAGTTGACGTTGGGGCACAGGAACGCCATTTGGGCGGGTAGGGTCTCCAGCACACCGCCGATCGCGTGACGCAATGCGGCGTTCTGCTCGGGATCCTCGCTGGCAAAGATGTTCTTGCCGTCCTTGTCCAGGATCGAAATGTGTACGTGCAAACCGTTGCCTGCCTGGCCTGGGTAAGGCTTGGCCATGAAGGTGGTGTCCATCTCATGGTCGTAGGCGATGTTCTTGATCAGGCGCTTGAGCAGTACCGCGTAGTCGCAGGCCTTGATCGGGTCGGCCACGTGGTGCAGGTTCACTTCGAACTGCGCCGGGGCACTTTCCTTGACGATGGCATCAGCCGGGATGCCTTGCTCTTTGGCACCTTCCAGGATGTCCTGGAGGCAGTCGACATATTCGTCGAGGTCGTCGATCAGGTAGACCTGAGTCGAGTGCGGGCGTTTGCCGGAGATCGGCGAGCGGGGCGGTTGTGGGCGGCCGTTCACGTTCTCCTGGTCGATCAGGTAGAACTCAAGCTCGAAGGCAGCGCAGATAGTCAGACCGAGGTCGTCGAATTTGCTTACAACCTGACGCAGTACTTCGCGCGGATCGGCGAAGAAAGGTTCACCTTCAATTTCGTGCATGGTCATCAGCAGTTGCGCGGTCGGGCGCTTTTGCCAAGGTTCATTGCACAGGGTGTCGGGGATTGGATAACAGATTCGGTCAGCATCACCGATGTCCAGGCCCAGGCCGGTGCTTTCCACCGTTGAGCCGTTGATATCCAGGGCAAATAAAGAGGCAGGCAAGTTAATGCCTTTCTCGTAAACCTTGTGGAGGCTGGTGCGTTCGATGCGCTTACCGCGCACCACACCATTCATATCCGCAATTAGAAGGTCTACGTACAGAACCTCAGGATGATCCTTAAGGAACGCGTTCGCTTCGTTAAGCTGAACGGCACGCGGGGGTACCGACATGATGCAACACCTTTGTTGTTAAAAATATCAATCATTGATCTTTTCAGGTTTCAGTCAACCCGAACGGCATGCCGAAGTCAAGCGAGGCCTTTTTTGCCCCAAAAAAGCGCCATGAGGGCTTTTTTGGGGCTTTTTGGGGCGGTTTTGCTCGGTTGCCCGGCTTGGGACTAGCAGGCTTGAGCGGGCCGTGTTGTATTTTTTACGGGGGTGTTGTGTAAAAAAATGAACAAGGCTAAGCTCGATTCAAACCCATAACAGCAATAATACCGGGGTGCTTCATGTCTGGCCTGCCGTTAATCGGCATCACCACCTGCGCGAAACAGGTCGGTCTGCATGCTTTTCAGATCCGTGTCGAATGTTGCGAACGCGCATTCCCATTGATGATTCCATCCCCGATAAGCCCCTTCGATCCGGCCATTATTCTTGACGGCCAGGACGCTGTTCGCGTGCCCCGTTCATTTTCTTGTACTCGCCCTTTTCATGACGCCGGTCCTGCCTTTTTTGCGGTTGCCGCTCATTATCCTGCACGGGAGGCAAGCCTTTTGCTTTAGGAGTGCAACGGCACCCCAAATGGCGGTTAAGCTCCCACTCTGATGAACCAGCGACGCCGATGCGTCAACCGACGCCTGACCTTTAATGAACGTCAGGAAACCCAGCCCAGAGGCATTTATGAGTAACAACCTCGACCAGCTCACCGATTGGTTGAAAGACCACAAGATCACAGAAGTCGAATGCATGATTGGCGACCTCACCGGTATCACCCGGGGCAAGATCTCGCCGACCAACAAGTTCATCGCCGAGAAAGGCATGCGCCTGCCCGAGAGCGTTCTGTTGCAGACCGTGACCGGCGACTATGTCGAAGACGACATCTATTACGAATTGCTCGACCCGGCCGACATCGACATGATCTGCCGCCCCGACCAGAACGCGGTGTTCCTGGTGCCGTGGGCCATCGAGCCTACCGCCCAGGTGATCCACGACACCTACGACAAGCAAGGCAACCCGATCGAGCTGTCGCCGCGCAACGTGCTCAAGAAAGTCCTCAAGCTCTACGCCGACAAAGGCTGGCAGCCGATCGTGGCGCCGGAGATGGAGTTCTACCTGACCAAGCGCTGCGAAGACCCGGACTTCCCGCTGCAACCGCCGATCGGTCGTTCCGGGCGCCCGGAAACCGGTCGGCAGTCGTTCTCTATAGAAGCGGCCAACGAATTCGACCCGCTGTTCGAGGACGTCTACGACTGGTGCGAACTGCAGGAGCTGGACCTCGACACCCTGATCCACGAGGACGGCACGGCGCAGATGGAAATCAACTTCCGTCACGGCGACGCGCTGTCCCTGGCCGACCAGATCCTGGTGTTCAAGCGCACCATGCGTGAAGCCGCGCTCAAGCACGACGTGGCCGCCACCTTCATGGCCAAGCCGATGACCGGCGAGCCCGGCAGCGCGATGCACCTGCACCAGAGCATCATCGACATCGCCACCGGCAAGAACGTCTTCTCCAATGAAGACGGGACCATGAGCCAACTGTTCCTCAACCACATTGGCGGCCTGCAGAAATTCATCCCCGAATTGCTGCCGCTGTTTGCCCCCAACGTGAACTCGTTCCGCCGCTTCCTGCCGGACACTTCGGCGCCGGTGAACGTGGAGTGGGGCGAAGAAAACCGCACCGTCGGCCTGCGCGTACCGGATGCCGGCCCGCAGAACCGTCGCGTGGAAAACCGCCTGCCGGGCGCAGACGCCAACCCGTACCTGGCGATCGCCGCCAGCCTGTTGTGCGGCTACATCGGCATGGTCGAAGGGCACAACCCAAGCGCGCCGGTCGTCGGCCGTGGTTACGAGCGGCGCAACCTGCGCCTGCCGTTGACCATCGAAGACGCCCTGGAACGTATGGAAAACAGCAAGACCATCGAGAAATACCTGGGTCACAAATTCATCACTGGCTACGTCGCGGTCAAGCGGGCCGAGCATGAAAACTTCAAGCGCGTGATCAGTTCGTGGGAGCGGGAGTTCCTGCTCTTCGCCGTCTGATGCGCCGGGCGCGCCCGTTGAACGGCGCGCCCTCCACTGAAAAGTCTAGGAGATTGGTATGTCCAGCAACAACCCGCAAACCCGTGAATGGCAAGCCTTGAGCAGTGATCACCACCTGGCGCCGTTCAGCGACTTCAAGCAGTTGAAAGAGAAAGGCCCACGGATCATTACTAAAGCCCACGGCGTTTACTTGTGGGACAGCGAAGGCAACAAGATCCTCGACGGCATGGCCGGCCTGTGGTGCGTGGCGATCGGTTACGGTCGCGATGAACTGGCTGACGCCGCCGCCAAGCAGATGAAAGAACTGCCGTACTACAACCTGTTCTTCCAGACCGCCCACCCGCCGGTGCTGGAACTGGCCAAGGCGATCTCCGACGTTGCACCGGCCGGCATGAACCACGTGTTCTTCACCGGTTCCGGCTCCGAAGGCAACGACACCATGTTGCGCATGGTCCGCCACTATTGGGCGATCAAGAGCCAGCCGAACAAGAAAATCATCATCAGCCGCAAGAATGGCTACCACGGCTCCACCGTGGCCGGCGCCAGCCTCGGCGGCATGACTTATATGCATGAGCAGGGCGACTTGCCGATCCCGGGTATCGTCCACATCGCCCAGCCGTACTGGTTTGGCGAAGGCGGCGACATGAGCCCCGAAGAGTTCGGTGTGTGGGCCGCCAACCAGCTGGAGGCGAAGATTCTGGAACTGGGCGTGGACAACGTCGGCGCCTTCATTGCCGAGCCGATCCAGGGCGCCGGTGGCGTGATCGTGCCGCCGGACAGCTACTGGCCGCGCATCAAGGAAATCCTCGCCAAGTACGACATCCTGTTCGTCGCCGACGAGGTGATCTGCGGTTTCGGCCGTACCGGCGAGTGGTTCGGCAGCGATTTCTACGACCTCAAGCCGGACATGATGACCATCGCCAAGGGCCTGACCTCGGGCTACATCCCGATGGGTGGCCTGATCGTGCGCGACGAGGTGGTGGCGGTGCTGAATGAAGGCGGCGATTTCAACCACGGCTTCACCTACTCCGGTCACCCGGTGGCCGCGGCGGTCGCTCTGGAAAACATCCGCATCATGCGCGATGAACAAATTATTAAGCGTGTGCATGATGAAACGGCACCGTATTTGCAGAAACGTCTGAGGGAGCTGGCTGATCATCCGTTGGTGGGTGAAGTGCGTGGTGTCGGCATGCTCGGTGCGATTGAACTGGTTCAGGACAAAGCGACGCGCAAGCGTTACGAAGGCCGCGGTGTTGGCATGATCTGTCGAACCTTCTGCTTCGAGAATGGCCTGATCATGCGCGCCGTGGGTGACACCATGATCATTTCGCCGCCGCTGGTGATCAGCAAGACCGAAATCGACGAGCTGGTGACCAAGGCTCGTCATTGCCTGGACCTGACTTTGGCGGCATTGCAGGGCTAAGTGCTAGGCTCAGAACGCAGTGACTCTCGGGTGCTGCGTTCGGGCAGTTATAAAAGTGGGGGGTTAGTTGAAAGCCGGCCCCCTAAGTTGCCAGACTGTTGTCCTGTTTTGCTGCCCTTCGACGGGCTGCCGAACAGCTGTGTATCGATGAAGCATGCTGCGGCCCAAAAAAGAAAATTGGAGCATCACCAAATGAAGGCATTAGGTTTGAAGAACGCTGGCAAGACCCTCCTCGCGTTGTCCCTGATGGGCGCAATGGCGGGCGCGGCCCAGGCAGACGATAAAGTGCTGCACGTCTATAACTGGTCCGACTACATTGCTCCGGACACCATCGCCAACTTTGAAAAAGAGTCGGGCATCAAAGTGGTGTACGACGTATTCGACAGCAACGAGACCCTTGAAGCCAAGTTGCTGGCAGGCAAGTCCGGTTACGACATCGTCGTACCGTCGAACAACTTCCTCGCCAAGCAGATCAAGGCCGGCGTCTACCAGGAGCTGGACAAGTCCAAGCTGTCCAACTACGAAAACCTGAACACGTCGCTGCTCAAGGCCGTGTCGGTCAGCGACCCGGACAACAAGCACGCTTTCCCGTACATGTGGGGTTCGATCGGCATCGGTTACAACCCGGAGAAGGTCAAGGCCGCGCTGGGCGTCGACAAGATCGATTCGTGGGACATCCTGCTCAAGCCGGAAAACATCGCCAAGCTCAAGAGCTGCGGTGTGAGCTTCCTCGATTCGCCAACCGAAATGCTGCCGATCGCGCTGCATTACCTGGGCCTGCCGACCGACAGCCAGAAGAAAGCCGACCTCAAGCAAGCTGAAGACCTGTTCCTGAAGATCCGTCCTTCGATCGGCTACTTCCACTCGTCCAAGTACATCTCCGACCTGGCCAACGGCAACATCTGCGTAGCCGTGGGTTACTCGGGTGACATCCAGCAGGCCAAATCCCGCGCGGCTGAAGCCGGTGGCAAGGTCAAAGTGGCGTATGACATTCCGAAGGAAGGCGCCGGCAGTTTCTATGACATGGTCGCCATCCCTAAAGATGCCGAAAACGTCGAAGCGGCCTACAAGTTCATGAACTACCTGCTCGAGCCGAAAGTCATGGCTGCGATCACCAACAGCGTGCGTTTCCCGAACGGTAACGAGAAAGCCACCGCATTGGTCGACAAAGACATCACCAGCGACCCAGGCATCTACCCGCCAGCGGACGTGCAAGCCAAGCTGTATGCCATTGCCGACTTGCCGGCAGCGACTCAGCGTGAAATGACCCGTAGCTGGACCAAAATCAAATCGGGCAAATAAGCGAGGAAACCTGTAGGAGCGAGCTTGCTCGCGAAAATCGTCAACGATAACGCAGCGCCTCTGGTCGCCCGCGTTGCCTGTGAGTTCTTCGCGAGCAAGCTCGCTCCTACAAAGAGCGGCAGCCGTACAGTAATTAAATGACAGAAAGTTTTGCCGGATCGGTTTATCGAGGGTAAGTTGCGCGCCGGTTTTGTTGCCGGGCAACAACTTTGGGCCCAACTATTTAAGAGGACCTCCACTTGCCATTTTCTTTATTTCGCCAAGCCTTGCTGGTAGGTGCAGGTATCACGCTGGCTGTCAGCGTGCAGGCCGCATCGACTGTGCATGTTTATAACTGGTCGGACTACATCGGCCCCGACACCCTGGCCAACTTTGAAAAGGCCTCCGGTATCAAGCCTGTGTATGACGTGTTTGATTCCAACGAAACCCTGGAAGGCAAGTTGCTGGCCGGACGTACCGGTTACGACGTGGTGGTGCCGTCCAATCACTTCCTCGGCAAACAGATCAAGGCCGGGGCGTTCCAGAAGCTCGACAAGTCGTTGCTGACTCACTACGCCAACCTCGACCCGGCGCTGCTCAAGCGCCTGGAAAAGAACGACCCGGGTAACCAATACGCCGTGCCGTACCTGTGGGGCACCAACGGCATCGGTTACAACGTCGATAAAGTCAAAGAAGTGCTGGGCGTCGACAAGATCGACTCCTGGGCCGTGCTGTTCGAGCCGGAAAACATGCAAAAACTCGCGACGTGCGGCGTGTCCTTCATGGACTCGGCAGATGAAATGCTGCCGGCGGTGCTCAACTACATGGGCCTGAACCCCAACAGCGAGAACCCCGAAGACTACAAGAAGGCCGAAGCGAAACTGCTGAAAGTGCGGCCTTATGTGACCTACTTCCATTCTTCCAAATACATCTCCGACCTGGCCAACGGCAACATCTGCGTGGCGGCCGGGTTCTCCGGCGATGTGTTCCAGGCCAAGGCCCGCGCAGCCGAGGCGGGCAAGGGCGTGCACATCGCCTACGCGATTCCGAAAGAAGGCGGCAACCTGTGGTTTGACGTGCTGGCGATCCCCAAGGACGCGACCAACGTTAAAGAAGCCCACGCCTTCATCAACTATTTACTGCAACCTGAGGTTATCGCTCAGGTCAGTGATTACGTCGGTTATGCCAACCCTAACCCAGGGGCGGACGCACTGATGGAGCAATCGATACGCACCGACGAAGCGGTTTACCCACCGCAGGCGGTTCTCGACCGGACATTTGTCAACTTCGAGCTACCCCCGAAAGTGCAGCGTTTAATGACCCGTAGCTGGACCAAGGTCAAGACGGGCAAGTAAGGCTCAAACTATCCTGGGTTCGCCCGCGTCGGGCGAACTGCACTCTTTTTTTTGGGAGTTTCGTAAATGGCAGTTGCCTCCGGCGCCTATAAGAAAGCCCTCGAGGGCGACCAGACACCGAAAAAGGTGCTGGTCAAAATCGACCGGGTCACGAAGAAGTTCGACGAGACGATTGCCGTGGACGATGTGTCCCTGGAAATCAAGAAAGGCGAGATCTTCGCCTTGCTCGGCGGTTCGGGTTCGGGCAAATCCACCTTGTTGCGCATGCTCGCAGGTTTCGAGCGCCCAACCGAGGGTCGCATCTACCTCGACGGTGTGGACATCACCGACATGCCGCCCTACGAGCGGCCGATCAACATGATGTTCCAGTCCTACGCGCTGTTCCCGCACATGACCGTGGCGCAGAACATCGCGTTTGGCCTGCAACAGGACAAGATCCCCAAGGCCGAAGTCGACGCCCGCGTGGCCGAGATGCTCAAGCTGGTGCAGATGAGCCAGTACGCCAAGCGCAAGCCACACCAGTTGTCCGGTGGCCAGCGCCAGCGTGTGGCCCTGGCCCGTTCCCTGGCCAAGCGCCCGAAACTGCTGCTGCTCGATGAACCGATGGGGGCGCTGGACAAGAAACTGCGTTCGCAGATGCAGCTGGAACTGGTGGAAATCATCGAGCGCGTCGGCGTGACCTGCGTGATGGTGACCCACGACCAGGAAGAGGCCATGACCATGGCCGAGCGCATCGCGATCATGCACCTGGGCTGGATCGCGCAGATCGGCAGCCCGGTCGACATCTACGAGACGCCGACCAGCCGCCTGGTGTGCGAGTTCATCGGCAACGTCAACATCTTCGACACCCAGGTGGTCGACGACGCTGAAGGCCACGCAGTGCTCAAGTGCCCGGACCTGGACCGCGACATCTACGTTGGCTACGGCATCGCCACTTCGGTGGAAGACAAGTCGGTGACCTACGCCATCCGCCCGGAAAAACTGCTGGTCACCACTCAAATGCCGACCTGCGAGCACAACTGGTCCAGCGGCAAGGTCCACGACATCGCCTACCTCGGCGGGCACTCGGTGTTCTACGTCGAGTTGCCGAGCGGCAAGCTCGTGCAATCCTTCGTCGCCAACGCCGAACGCCGTGGCCAGCGCCCAACCTGGGGTGATCAGGTGTACGTGTGGTGGGAAGACGACAGCGGCGTGGTACTTCGCTCATGAACATGAAAAAATTCAAGCGCCAGCTGCAACGAATAACCCCCGGTGGCCGGCATGTGGTCATCGGGATCCCTTTCCTCTGGCTGTTCCTGTTCTTCATGCTGCCGTTCTTCATCGTCCTGAAGATCAGCTTTGCCGAAGCCGACGTGGCGATCCCGCCTTACACCGAGATCTACACCTTCGTTGAGCAGAAGCTGCAACTGGTGCTGAACCTGGCCAACTACGCGATGCTCGGCGACGATGAGTTGTACATCGCCGCGTACCTGGGCTCGCTGAAGATGGCGTTCTTCAGCACCCTGCTGTGCCTGGTGATCGGCTACCCGATGGCCTATGCGATTGCCAGTGCGCGCAAAGAGATGCAGACCGTCCTCGTGCTGCTGATCATGATGCCGACCTGGACCGCGATCCTGATCCGCGTGTACGCGTGGATGGGCATCCTCAGCAACAACGGCTTGCTCAACAGCTTCCTGATGTCCATCGGGCTGATCAACGAGCCGCTGCAGATCCTCAACACCAACATCGCGGTGTATATCGGCGTGGTCTATTCGTACCTGCCGTTCATGATCCTGCCGCTGTACGCCAACCTGGTGAAACATGACCAGAGCCTGCTGGAAGCTGCCTCGGACCTGGGTTCGAGCACCTTCAACAGCTTCTGGAAGATCACCGTGCCGCTGTCCAAGAACGGCATCATCGCCGGTTGCATGCTGGTCTTCATCCCGGTGGTGGGCGAGTTCGTGATCCCGGAACTGCTCGGCGGCCCGGAAACCCTGATGATCGGTAAAGTGTTGTGGCAAGAATTCTTCAACAACCGTGACTGGCCGGTGGCTTCTGCCCTGGCGGTGGTGATGCTGGCGATCCTGATCGTGCCGATCATCCTGTTCAACCGCAGCCAAGCCAAAGAGATGGAGGGCAAGATATGAAGCGCGTCAGTTTCTCAAGCTTCATGCTGGTGGCGGGGTTGTTGTTCATCTACCTGCCGATGCTGATCCTGGTGATCTACTCGTTCAACGAATCCAAGCTGGTGACGGTGTGGGGCGGTTGGTCGATCAAGTGGTACGTGGGCCTGCTGGACAACACCCAGTTGATGGGCTCGGTGGCGCGTTCCCTGGAAATCGCCTGCTACACGGCCGTCGCGGCCGTGGCGCTGGGTACATTGGCGGCGTTCGTGCTGACGCGCATCAGCCAGTTCAAGGGCCGCACGCTGTTCGGCGGCCTGGTGACCGCGCCGTTGGTCATGCCCGAGGTGATCACCGGTCTGTCGCTGTTGCTGCTGTTCGTGGCGATGGCGCAGATGATCGGCTGGCCCCAGGAACGTGGCATCGTCACCATCTGGATCGCCCACACCACGTTCTGCGCGGCGTATGTGGCGGTGGTGGTGTCGGCGCGCTTGCGCGAGCTGGACCTGTCGATTGAAGAAGCGGCGATGGACCTGGGCGCGCGGCCGTGGAAGGTGTTCTTCCTGATCACCATCCCGATGATCGCGCCGTCGTTGGCGGCGGGTGGGATGATGTCCTTCGCGCTGTCCCTCGATGACCTGGTACTCGCCAGCTTCGTGTCGGGCCCGGGTTCGACCACGTTGCCGATGGAAGTCTTCTCGGCGGTGCGCCTGGGGGTCAAACCGGAGATCAACGCGGTGGCCAGCCTGATTCTGCTGGCGGTGTCGTTGGTGACTTTCCTGGTGTGGTTCTTCAGCCGACGTGCCGAAGAGATGCGCAAGAAGGCGATCCAGCAAGCGATCGAAGAAGCGGCCGCCGATGGCTGGCAGCAGCCGGACAAGCGTCGGGCGCCTGCGCCGGTCTAACGGCCGACACGGTGCAAATGTGGGAGGGGGCTTGCCCCCGATAGCAGAGTGTCAGTCACTGAAGCTGTGACTGATCCACCGCCATCGGGGGCAAGCCCCCTCCCACATTTTGACCGCGTTCCAGGTTGATCAGGCCGTCCACATTTGGATCACCCACACCACGTTCTGCGCGGCGTATGTGGCGGTGGTGGTGTCGGCGCGCTTGCGCGAGCTGGACCTGTCGATCGAAGAAGCGGCCAGCCGATGGCTGGCAGCAGCCGGACAAGCGTCGGGCGCCTGCGCCGGTCTAATGGCCGACACGGTGCAAATCCCGATAGCAGAGTGTCAGTCACTGAAGCTGTGACTGATCCACCGCCATCGGGGGCAAGCCCCCTCCCACATTTTGACCGCGTTCCAGGTTGATCAGGCCGTCCACATTTGGATCACCCACACCACG